>Ga0209291_1000002_pt1 | contig 582992 bp, 523 predicted proteins | sample GOMGulsemesocosm_FD_184633 | JGI IMG/M metagenome (GOLD analysis project Ga0209291, IMG submission 184633) | Methane-oxidizing microbial communities from mesocosms in the Gulf of Mexico - GOM9B Gulf of Mexico (SPAdes) (version 2) | ecosystem: Environmental > Aquatic > Marine > Cold seeps... | reverse complement strand
TGATCAAACGCAAGTTGGAGACAACTGTGGTGGGACAATCACTAGAACATGGAATATTGCAGATACTTGTGGTAATAATGCAACTCAAGTAAGTCAGATAATAACTATTCAAGATACTACTCCACCGGTTATTGTAGCTGCGCCAGCTGCTATTTCAGTACAATGTATTGATGATGTTCCTGCAATGATCAGCTTAGCATATTCCGATAATTGTGATACAAACGGAACTGTATTAGGTGTTGATCAAACGCAAGTTGGAGACAACTGTGGTGGGACAATCACTAGAACATGGAATATTGCAGATACTTGTGGTAATAATGCAACTCAAGTAAGTCAGATAATAACTATTCAAGATACTACTCCACCGGTTATTGTAGCTGCGCCAGCTGCTATTTCAGTACAATGTATTGATGATGTTCCTGCAATGATCAGCTTAGCTTATTCTGATAATTGTGATACAGATGGAACTGTATTAGGTGTTGATCAAACGCAAGTTGGAGACAACTGTGGTGGGACAATCACTAGAACATGGAATATTGCAGATACTTGTGGTAATAATGCAACTCAAGTAAGTCAGATAATAACTATTCAAGATACTACTCCACCGGTTATTGTAGCTGCGCCAGCTGCTATTTCAGTACAATGTATTGATGATGTTCCTGCAATGATCAGCTTAGCATATTCCGATAATTGTGATACAAACGGAACTGTATTAGGTGTTGATCAAACGCAAGTTGGAGACAACTGTGGTGGGACAATCACTAGAACATGGAATATTGCAGATACTTGTGGTAATAATGCAACTCAAGTAAGTCAGATAATAACTATCCAAGATTCTACCGCTCCGGTTATCAGTTCTTGTAATTTACCAGCTACTGCTTCTGTTTCTTGTGATGCCAGTACAAATGAACAAGTGGCTATCCAATGGAATTTAGATAATATAGTAGCTTTAGAGGCTTGTGCTGTAGATAACTGTGATATAGATTTAACTGTAAATTCAAATTATGACTTCACAAACTTAAACCAAGTATGTGGACCATGTGGTACATTAAGCGTTACTTATGATGTAATTGATGATTGTGGGAACAACTCTCCAATCACTCTAAGCCTTTCTTTTAATGATAACACTCCTCCTGATTTATCTAATTGTAACGTTTCAAACCAAACAATAGAATGCAATGGGGCTAACAATGAGACTATCGCTAATCAATGGGATTTAGACAATATTACAGCTCTAGAATTTTGTGGTACCGATGATACAAATATAACTGTAACTTCTAACTACCAGTACATAAATTTAAATACTACATGCGGACTAACAGGAACTATTCCTGTAGCATATACCATTACTGATGAATGTGGCGGAAGTACAATACTTAATATAATCTTAACTTTAGAAGACACTACTCCACCAGACCTAACAAACTGTGCGACGCTAGATACTACTTTACAATGTAACGGTGCAAACAACGAAACAATCGCTGACCAATGGAATGCTGATAATATAGCTGCACTACAAAACTGTGGAACAGATGAATGTGATGCTGATAATACTTTTGATGTTACTTCTAACTATGCATTTGCTAGTTTGAATAGCTCATGCGGATTAGGTGGGACTATTACAGTTAACTATACAATTGCTGATGATTGTGGAAATCCTACAACACTAATTGCTACATTAACTTTAGAAGACACTACTCCACCAGACCTAACAAACTGTGCGACGCTAGATACTACTTTACAATGTAACGGTGCAAACAACGAAACAATCGCTGACCAATGGAATGCGGATAATATTGCTGCCTTACAAAACTGTGGAACAGATGAATGTGATGCTGATAATACTTTTGATGTTACTTCTAACTATGCATTTGCTAGTTTGAATAGCTCATGCGGATTAGGTGGGACTATTACAGTTAACTATACAATTGCTGATGATTGTGGAAATCCTACAACACTAATTGCTACATTAACAATAGCTGATACATCAGCTCCAGTACTTACTTTTGGAGAGGATGGTAGTGCTGAATGTACTGGTACAGAACCAGCAATGAATCTTGAGTATATTGACTGGATAAGTAATTATGCTGGAATATCAGCTACCGATAATTGTGGTTCAGCAACACTTAGTTTTATTGAGGGACAATGGGTAAACAACGGTTGTTATGATAGTATAACAGTTACATTTATAGCTACTGACCAGTGTGGTTTAGAAGCGGAAACAATAGAAAAAACATTTACAATCACGGATACTACTGCCCCAGAAATAAGTACTGAAATTCAAGAAGTGGTATTTTATTGTAACGATTTACCACCTGTTCCTACATTTGAATCAACTGATGAATGTTCAGAAACTACTATTGAATATAACGTTACCATTTCAGGAACAGAAGGAGCTGCTAATTATCAAATTCTAAGAACCTGGACAATTACAGATGATTGTGGAAATCAAATTATTAAAGAACAGTTGTTACTTGTTGAACCAAATTGTGACTGTTTAGAGGATATGTTTATCTCAAAAGCAATTACTCCTAATGGTGATATCTATAATGATTACTTTAAAGTTAAAGGAATTACTGATTGTGGAATTCCTACATTAAAAATGTTTAACAGATGGGGTAACCTAGTATATCAAAGTGATAATTATGATGATAAAAGAGGGCGATGGAGAGGAACTGCTGAAAACGGCGGAACTACTATTGGTGGAAATAATGAACTTCCAACAGGAACCTATTACTATATCATTGAAATAAAAAATAGCGACATAAAACCTATAACAGGACATGTTTACCTAAGTACTAATTAAATTAAAAACACTACTTCGTATAGAAGGTTAATTTGTGTAATTATAGGGTTTAAGTTGATCTATACTTACGAAGTCGTTTATAATAAAAATCCGTAAAATGAATATCATTTTACGGATTTTTATTTTGTCACTTACAATAGTTACAATGTTAAAATTTAAACATAATACTATAAGTTCTTTTTAAGTAAAAAGCCATCAAGGTGATAAACGGATAATTTTCCAAGTGTAATCATCTTGAAATTGGTAATGAATTCTATCATGCAGCCTATTAGGACGTCCTTGCCAAAATTCAATTTCAACAGGTTTCACTATATAACCTCCCCAGTGCTTAGGTCGAGTAATAGGTTTACTATGATACGCTTGTTCTAATTCTTTTAATTTAAGTTCTAACTCTTTTCGCGAAATTTCTTCACTCTGATTGGATACTAAAGCTCCTAACTGACTCCCTTTGGGTCGAGATTCAAAATAGCCATCTGATAAGTTTTCTGCAATTTTTTCTACTTTCCCTTTGATAATAACTTGACGTTCGGCTGCATGCCAAAAAAACGAAAGGCAAACATTATTATTTTCTGCTATAGCTTTCCCTTTTTCACTATTATAATTGGTATAAAAAATAAAGCCTTCATGCGTATATTTTTTTAGTAGCACAACTCTACTCTTTGGAAACCCGTCCAAACCGATAGTTGCAATGGTCATTGCGTTTGCTTCATCAATTGAATCAGAATTGTCTACTTCATAAAACCAAGTTTGAAACAATTGTAATGGGTTATCAGGTACTGTGTTCAATAATAGCGCTGATTTCTCGTATGATTTTCTATAATTACTCAAGTCTTTATTCATGACTGCAATTTACATGGTTTAATTATTAGTATGGAGTTCTTTAAATAGATAAACTATAAAAGTATTTAGATGTGGAATATTTAAATTACAAACTCCTTACCATCATCAGCTAAATGTACATTGTCAAATACTTTTATAGCTTCGTCTTTAAAGTATTCAATTGTTTTATATCGAGTAGAAAAATGGCCCAATATTAATTGTTTAACATTTGCCTTTAATGCAATGGTTGCAGCTTCTTTTGCAGTGGAATGCTTCGTTTTTTTACACAAATGAGCGTGTTCTTCTAAAAAGGTACTCTCGTGGTATAAAGCTGTTACCTCCTTAATTATAGGGAGTATTTTTTCAGTATATTTTGTATCACTACAAAAAGCATAACTTTTAGGTGTTTCTGGATCTGAGCTAACCAATGAATTTTTGATTAAGCTTCCATGAATATTTGTCACATCTTTTCCTAACTTAATGTTTCTATAATCACATTGCTCAATGTTATTATCTAAAACAGCATTAATATCCAATTTACGCTCTCCTATTTTTTCCTTAAATAAAAAACCATTCGTATATACCCTATGTACTAACGGAATCGTATACACTGATACTTTATCATCTTCAAAAATTAATTCTGATTCTTTAGACTCCAATTCATGGAATATGAGTTGATATCCGCCATAGGAATTTCCTAATTTTAATAGCAATAAAATGGCTTCTTTAATTCCTTTCGGTCCATAAACATGTAAATCTGCATCTCTGCCTAGAAGCCGAAAAGTAGATATTAATCCGATTAGTCCGAAAAAATGATCCCCATGTAAATGAGAAATAAATACATGTTTTATCCTTGAAAACTTAACTTTCGATTTTCGCAATTGTACCTGAGTACCTTCGCCACAATCAATTAAAAATAAATTTCCTTTTACATCTAGTACCTGGGCAGTTGGATTTGTAAAAGCTCTTGGAGTGGCACTATAACAACCTAAAATGGTCAATATCATTTGTTTCCTTTATTTTTTAGGTAGTAATATAAAAAAGTTAAAATCTTTAATAAACTAAAAACCTAAATCGCGTTCTATTTCTTCCATTTCTATAATATCGTATGCTTCCTGAATTGTAGGAGTTGTTGATAAATCCTCAGGGATATCATCAATAAAAATTTTATCTGTTACAATAACAAACGATTTTTTAGAAGCTTTATGCTTTTTAGATATAGCTAAAAAATCGTTGATACCAGCTTTGTTTATTTCCTTTACTGAAAAAAGATTAACAATAATGTTATCTCCTTCAATATCCTTGTATTTTTTTTCAACATTAGCAACTAACTCAATAATAGTTGCTCTTTCTTGAGTAATCACTGTAATATTCCCCTTTTTACTAAAAATCATAGTTATTTTATTTTAGAAGCTAATAAATAAATTACTGCCATCCTAATTGCAACTCCATTTTCTACTTGATTTAATATAATTGCTTGATCAGAATCTGCTACATCACTAGTGATTTCAACTCCTCTGTTTATAGGGCCTGGGTGCATAATTACTACTTCCTTATTCAAGGAATTTAATAAATCCTTTGTTACTCCATACTGTTGTGTATATTCTCTTGTTGACGGGAAATAACTAATATCCAAACGTTCATTTTGTATGCGCAACATGTTAGCAACATCTGCCCATTCAAGTGCTTTTCTTAAGTTGGTTTCTACACTTACCCCTAATTTTTCTATATGTTTTGGGATTAATGTTTTTGGCCCACAAATTTTAACATTAGCTCCTTGTTTTTGTAATGCGAAAATATTTGATAAAGCAACTCGTGAATGTAATATATCACCTACAATAACAACATTTTTTCCTGCAACTTCACCTAAGCGCTCACGAATAGAATATGAATCTAATAATGCTTGTGTTGGATGTTCATGCGCACCATCTCCTGCATTTATTATGCTTGCGTTAATATGTTTAGATAAAAATACTCCTGCACCTGGATTTGGGTGACGCATTACAACCATATCTACTTTCATTGAAAGTATGTTGTTTACAGTATCAATTAAAGTTTCTCCTTTTTTAACTGATGATTGTGCTGCTGAAAAATTTACTATATCAGCTGACAAGCGTTTTTCTGCTAATTCAAAAGATAATTTTGTACGTGTTGAATTTTCAAAAAATAAATTTGAAATCGTTATATCTCGTAGTGATGGTACTTTTTTGATTGGTCGGTTGATCACTTCTTTAAAATGATCTGCCGTCTTAAATATCAACTCAATATCCTCTGGTTGAATGTATTTAATTCCTAATAAATGCTTTACACTTAATTCGCTCATCTTCTTATTTTGATATTAAATAAACAGTATCCTCTCCTCCATTTTCAGCCCATATAACGGCTACTTTTTCTTCATTTATTACATCTACTTGTCTGCCTCTATAATTTGGCTGTATTGGTAAATGTCTGCTAAAACGTCTGTCAATCAATGTTAATAACTCAATGTCCTTTGGCCTTCCGAAGGATTGTATTGCTGCTAATGCAGCACTTATACTTCTTCCCGTATACAATACATCATCAATGAAAATGACATTTTTATCTTCTACTATAAAATCAATTGTGGTAGTATTAGCTTCTAAGGTTTTGTCTCCTCTCCGAAAATCATCTCTAAAAAAAGTAATATCCAACAGACCTAATTGTACATTAGGTATCTTATAAAAATCTTCTAATAAAGCTTTAATCCTATTGGCCAAAAAAGCTCCTCTTGGTTGAATACCAATCAATACGGTGTTAGAAAAATCTTCATGTTTTTCAATCAACTGTGCCGTTAAACGGTGAAGTATAATGTTGACTTCTTTTGAGCTAAGTAGTTCTTTTTGCTTTGTCATGAATTCAAAACTGTTATTTGGAAACAAATTTACGGAAAAACTTAAGGGAAACTTCATTTAAGTCTTAAAAAAATAGTGCCTTGTTATTCTATAAAAATATCAAAAAAATTGTTCAAATATGTTCGCTAACTTAGTTGATGATGAAAAACCTGATATATCAATTCATTACCTATTTTATAACTAGCTCATTTCTTATGTGGTTAAGTTATAAAATATTATTTTTCAATGAATTCATATCCAATGTAAAGCTTTTGTATTGGTTGTTACCTACAATCACAGCAGTTATAGTATCCCTGATATTGCTACTATGTTATAGAAAACACAAAGGATACATAAATCATATTATTGTTTTTTTATTATGTTTAAGTAGTTCTAACCTGTTTGGTACTCCTGTTAATTATTGTGACCCAAGGAGGAACGCTCCGTTTTTCATTATAATGATGCTATTTATTATAAATAGCATTCTAGTTTATCTCCTAATTAAAAATTTAAAGAAACGTACTCTAAGCCTAAATAAATGGATCATTTATTTAATCACAGGTATAATTATATATGGAAATTATTTTTACATCTATAGTATTAATATGCTGTATGACTATCTATTTCTTTAGTATAATTGGAACATTCATTCATAATCCTTATACAAAATGGCTGCTGTATTTAATTTTAGTTCACTACCCAAGCTACAGTTCGCATTAATTCTCGCAACTCCTTGATTTAAAACTAGAATAAAATATCATGATTCAATTCCATAATAGCTTGTGAAAAATGTACTCTTTGTAATATTTAGGAGATGTGATTTTCGTGGTACACCAAACTCTTAAGTGATATTCTCTTTTGAAATGTTGGCATATTCATTATTAGTTATTTAAATTGATATTTATCAAAAGTATAGTTACATAATTACCTATAGTACCCTAACTTTGTGTTTTTATTAAACTCATGAAAAATAGCTATAAAACTGATAGGTGGTAAATGGAATAGTAATGTTTTAATCAATTTTGTGGGAGATAAAAAACGTTATAATGAATTATTTAATTTATACCATTACTGAACGCTCCTTAAGTTTACAATTAATACAATCAGAGAAAAGCATTTAATGCTTAAAAAAACCTGATATTAAGTTAAAAAAAACAATAAATATTAAGCAGTCTAATATGAATGAATATTCTCCTAAAGAAGAAAAGATTAATATTATTTCACATGCAATTGGTTTTTTACTAAGTATTGTTGCCTTGATATTATTAGTAATACATGCAATTGAGTTTGGAACTATTTTACATATTGTAAGTGTAGGTATATTCGGTGCAAGCTTAATTATATTATATGTAGCATCCACTTTATATCATAATTCTAAAAATGAAGAATCAAGAACCAGGTTAAAAATTTTTGATCATGCAGCCATTTATGTTCTCATTGCTGGAACCTACACGCCGCTATGCCTAATTACTTTAAATGGAACAACTGGATGGTTGATTTGTGGTATTTCATGGGGAATGGCTTTAATTGGAATAATTTTAAAAATTTTCTTTACAGGTAGATACAAAATAATTTCTACGCTGATGTATGTATTTATGGGATGGATGATTGTTTTTGCCATAAACCCTTTAATTGATAATTTATCTGCTAGTGGTTTAAATTGGTTAGTTGCAGGAGGTGTTTTTTACACCATTGGAGCTGTGATATACAGTATTAAAAAAATTAAATTCAATCATGCCATTTTTCATTTGTTTGTATTAATTGGTAGTTTTTGCCATTTCTATTTAATATATTTTTATGTCTTATCAAAATAAAAGCTACAGCAGATAAATATTTTATACCTTTAACTCACTTGTACATTCTATGAGTGAAAAGGACAGAAAGAACTTTTTTCAGAACTGAGGATATTCCATATGATTGATAATTTTCAATTCTGTTGTACAAAAAAATATAACTAATGAATATTGAATGTTATATTTAATAATAAAATTTTAACAAAATAAGAGAATATGAAAGCTTTGACTTTTTCAAAATTTGGTTCACCGGATGTTCTAAACTATATAGAGATCCCTAAACCAAAGATAAAGGATAATGAAATACTGTTAAAAAATGAAGCAATAGGACTAAACTTTGCCGACATATATAGAAGAAAAGGTAATTATCATTTAAAAGGAGCCCCTCCCTATATTGCAGGTTATGAAGGTGCTGGAATAGTTGTAGAAACAAATTCTGATAAATATAAACTTGGAGATAGAATTGCATATACCGATGCCCCTTATGCAAATGCTGAATTTATTGCAGTGCCAGATACCCATGCTATTCCCCTACCTAAAAACATTACTAGTTCACTAGCAGCATCAGTGCTGCTACAAGGATTAACAGCTCACTACCTATCAAACGATAGTTATCCTGTTAAAAGCGGTGAAACGGTACTTATTCATGCTGCTTCTGGTGGTGTTGGACAAATTTTAACGCAACTTTGTAAGTCAAAAGGAGCTACAGTTATTGGCTTATCAAGAAGTAAAGCTAAGTTAAAAACCATTATAGATTCAAAAGCAGATTTTGCTATTGAATTAAATGAAGGTTGGAAAACAAAAATAATGGAACTCACCAATAATAAAGGAGTTGATGTTGTTTTTGATAGTGTTGGTATTACGCTAAAGGATAGTTTTGAAGTAACAAAGGAATGTGGTAACATTGTATTTTACGGTATGAGTGGTGGTGATCCTGAACCTGTTGACCCACGAATGTTAATGGATACAAGTAAAACGCTTACCGGCGGTGACTTATGGAGCTATTTAACAAATGAAGTAGAACGAAAAAAAAGAGCCAAGGAGTTATTTAGACTGATAGGAAATAAAACCATAACTATTAAAGCCCCTACTCTATTTCCTCTCTCTTCAGGAAAAAAAGCACATACTTTTTTAGAAGATGGAAGAAGTTCAAATAAAATTTTATTAATTCCCGATTAAAGCATACAGCTAAAATAATTAACAAAAGTTTTGAATATAGCAATTATTTGGATGAAGACTATTTTGCCTTTTAAAACTTTATTACAACCATGAGAATCATTATACATTAAAAAAAGGTAAATAAAAATCTTAGTTCAGAATTAAAATATAGAAAATGAATTTTAAAGAAATAACTCAAGAGATATATCACAAAATTAAAGGTATAGAAGATAAAGGACTCTTAGCATCTTATATTCCTGAATTAGCTAATGTTAATTCTGAAAATTTTGGGGTGTATATATCAACAATTGATCAAGTTAATTTTGGTATTGGAAATTGTAACGATAAATTCTCAATTCAGAGTATCTCAAAAGTACTTTCATTAAGCTTGGCATATAGTATTCTTGGCGAAAAAATATGGGACAGACTTGGGGTAGAACCTTCCGGAACAGCCTTTAACTCACTTGTGCAACTTGAAGCAGATAATGGTATACCTAGAAATCCATTCATAAATGCTGGAGCTATCGTTATTTCGGATATTCTTCTTAGTAATTTAGAAAATCCAAAGGAGGATTTTTTAGCTTTTGTTAGAAGGGTTTCTAATAATTCAGAATTAAATTATTCAAACAAAATAGCCGCATCAGAGAAAAGTGTTGGGTTTCGAAATACCGCTTTATGTAATTTTATTAAATCCTTTGGTAATATACAAAATGAACCTTCAGATGTTCTTGATTTTTATTTTGACCTTTGTTCTCTAGAAATGAATTGTAAAGAACTTTCACAGGTATTCATGTTTTTAGCAAATAACGGACGTAATTTAATAGATGATGATTTGATACTAACAAAAAGTCAATCTAAAAGGATTAATGCACTTATGCAAACTTGCGGATTTTATGATGAATCTGGTGAATTTGCTTTTAAAGTTGGATTGCCAGGGAAAAGTGGTGTAGGTGGCGGAATTATAGCAATACATCCTAATGGATATACTATTGCTGTATGGAGTCCAAAATTGAATAAAAAAGGAAATTCATATAAAGGAATGAAATTTCTTGAAGAGTTTACTACAAAAACTGAATTATCAATATTTTAAAATTAATACTGAAAATAGCTCAGTTAAAACCAAACTAGGTTTTACAGTACTTAACTTGTTTTTTTCAATTTAGGAATTACCAATCCTCTAACAAGTAACTTACGTTTATCTTTTGCTTCGTAAAACACCTATTTAGAGCATTCTATAAATACGCTGTTTTATAAACATACTGAATAATTACGAATATTCAACTATTAATCGTAATATTGCAATGTACAATTAAATAATGACGAATGGGTTTAGCTAAAACAGAAAAATTTACCAACCAACAAAATGAAATTGCCCTTTATGCAAAGGTGTTTGGTCATCCTGCACGAGTTTCAATATTGCAGCACTTATTTAATACAGACTCTTGTATTTGTGGTGATTTAGTTCATGAAATTGGTTTAGCACAACCTACTATTTCTCAGCATTTAAAAGAGCTTAAAAATTTAGGTTTGATAAAAGGAAATGTTGAAGGTACAAGTGTTTGTTATTGTATAGACAAAGAAAACTGGACTGCAATGAAAAAAGTAATGTTCACTTTTCTGAATCAAGATATAAGTAAAAAAGAAAATTGTTGTTAAATAAATTAAGTCACCAATCAAATAATCGCAATAAATATAGAAAAAAAAATGAAACTATCTGAAGTAAAAATTATTTTGAAAAAATTAAAAACTATAGCTTTTCAATTACCAAATGGAGCACTAGTACCTAACCATTTTCATGTAACAGAAGTTGGAAAAATCACAAAACATTTTATCGATTGTGGCGGAACCGTAAGAAATGAAGAAGTGGTAAACTTTCAGCTTTGGAATGCCAATGATTATGACCATAGATTACACCCTGAAAAGTTATTAAATATCATAGAGCTTTCAGAAAAAACATTAAAAATTGAAGATTCTGAAATAGAAGTTGAATATCAGGCTGAAACCATTGGAAAATTCGGACTTGAATTTGACGGTAAAAATTTCTTACTAACTTCTAAACAAACTGATTGTTTGGCAAAGGACGCTTGTGGAATACCTGTAGAAAAAACAACCGTAAAGTTATCTGATTTAAATGAACAAACTTGTTGTTCTCCAAATGGTAACTGTTGCTAAAATAATATAAAGTTAAAAAAATGATGACAACACAATCAACTGTATTTTCAAAAATAGAGAAACTAATTAAGGGGTTAGATGCTCAGCTTATTTCAGAAGAACGTAAAGCTGTTTTGCAACCATTAGCTGATTTTATACAAGAAAAAACCGCTAAAAACCAAAATGTTTTAATTAATTTTATTTGCACTCATAATTCACGAAGAAGTCATTTATCTCAAATTTGGGCACAAACAATAGCTACTTACTTTAATATTCAAAATGTAACTTGTTATTCAGGTGGTACAGAAGCAACAGCACTTTTTCCTATGGTTGTAAGTACATTACAAAATTCTGGTTTTAAAATTTCAAGTATTTCAGAAAATGAAAACCCTGTTTACAGTATTAAATATGCCAAAAATGAACATCCTATTATAGGGTTTTCAAAGAAATTAGATGATGACTTTAACCCAACATCCAATTTTGCAGCTATTATGACTTGTGATTCTGCAAATGAAGCTTGCCCATTTGTTTCTGGTGCTGAAAAACGTATCCCTATAACTTTTGAAGATCCAAAAATGTTTGATAATACACCACAACAAGCTGAAAAATATAACGAACGTAGTTTGCAAATAGCAACGGATTTATTTTTCATTTTCTCTCAACTAAAATAATAAAGAGACATGAATATTTCAGAATCATTTGAGTATGTTGGAGTATTGAAGCGTAAGTTTGGACACCACTTATTGGTAAACATAAACTAGTTTCACATATATTCTTTATTGACGGTTTATTGATAGATACTGGTCAAAGTAATATGAAGGGCAGTATCATTTCTGAAACTAAAAACTTAGCTGTAAATCAAATATTCATAACACATCATCATGAGGACCACACAGAAAATATTAAACTATTAAACGTGCTTTATAATTGTAATGTATATGGCCGTAAAATGTAGTCAACTAATGAAAACAATATCCAATATTAAGTATTGCAAAAAAATTGAGTGACTAAGTTTTTTTTTGATACAATTGGTCACATGCATCTGAAAGTTTCAAGAAAGCTTAATTTATTGTCAGATTGAGCTTGTCGAAATTCATAACACATTGATTTTCACAAGACTTCGACAAGCTCAGTTTGACAACTATTTTAGTATCAGGAAATAAGTTTTTTTTTAATACCAACAAAGCATTGTTAAATAACGAGATTACTTTAACACATCTCAACAAATTAACAAACAGTTGGATAGCAGTGATAATTGGTATTAATTTATTGGTTTACTTTCACATAATTAAAATTTTATAAAGTAGCTATTGTAAAAATTAATTTTATTAGCTTATAACTTCATTTAAAAATGCATTGTATTGTTTCAACTCTAAAGGAACATCTGTATTTTTTTCTATATCATGAAAGTGATGTGTAGCCAAAAGTTCCATACCTGTAAAGGAGTTCATTTTATGAAATCCAAACATGACGCCTTCATCAACAGATCTTTGATCAAAAAATTCGTTTTCTAAAGTAAAAGCCGTTTTAGGAGCGTTCCAACTAGTGGTTAAAATATACTTTTTTCCGTGCATTAAACCACCTGTTCCGTAATTAATTAACGGGGTTTCACTACTTCTTCCATCACTTTTATACAACCCATTTTGATGTCCTTGAGTAAAAACATTATCTATATATTGCTTAAAACCAAAAGGAATTTGAAACCACCAAATTGGTGTATGATAAATTACCAGGTCTGCCCATTTAAACTTATCTACCTCTTCATGAGCATCATAATCATCACCTATTTGAGTAAATTTAACTTTAAAACCGTTCAATCCATTAAAATAAATAATGGTTTCATTAAAAAGTGTTTGATTAAACTTACCTCCTGAATGCGCAAACGGGTGACCTCCGTTTATTATAAAAATATTTTTCATCTAGTTTACTATTAATTAACCGCAAAATTAAGACGAATCAAAATATTAATAAAATAATATAAATTATACCTTTGTATTAATATTTTAATAGTTATGATCAATTTAGAGTGGTACAGAACATTTAAGGAAATATATGAAACAGGTACTTTGACAAAAGCTTCCGTTATGCTGTTTTCATCACAACCAGGAGTTAGTGTACACTTAAATGCCTTAGAATCATATGTAGGGAAAAAATTATTTGAGCGTACCTCAAGGAAAATGATACCAACCGAGGATGGTAAATTTCTGTATGAATACATAATCGAATCTATCAATAAGCTTGAAATAGCCGAACAACATTTTAAAAAAACGACTCAGGATAAAAACCCCTGCTTGAATATTGGTATGTGCTCAGAAATGTTTCAACTAATTATAGAGCCTGAAGTACCGAAATTAAATTTTGATTTGATGGCTAGGTTTGGGACTCACACCGATTTAATAAAAGATTTGAATAACGGTATATTGGATTTAGTTATAACTCCTAAAAAACAAAACGATAAAAAGTCATTAATTGACTATACCCCTTTCTCCAAAGAAAGAATTGTTTTGATTGCTGGAGCTCAAACTGATACTGCTAACATAGAAAAATATCTTGAATTCAATAATTGGCAATCATTAGAAAACGAATTACTACAAAATGCGTGGTATAGTTCATCAAATAAAATGGAACATTTTAGACGCTTTTGGTTTGATAATTTTAATAAAAAGCCAGCATTTAAACCAAACTATATATTACCCAGTATTACATCGATTATTCGATGTTTGAGTAACGAAAAAGGATTAGCATTGGTTCCTGATTTTTTATGTCAAGATGCCATAGCAAATAATAATATAAAATTAATTTGGGAAGGGAAAACAAAAACTGAAAACACCTTATATTTTGCATCCAGAACTGACTTAAAATATAAAAAAGAATTAGAAATTCTTCAAAATACATTTAAAAACAAAATGAAAAACGAGCTATAAATACAAAAAATAATAGTAACCAAATCACTAAAATAGCGTATATTAACTATACAATCACACCAAAAAAACCTATTAATACTCTTACGCGATAAACCCTTAATTTTACCAAACTCTTTTTAATTGAGAATAAATGATTCAAAAGCTTCAAAACAATACTATAAATACAGCAAAGCAAATACGTTCTGTTTTTCAATCATCCTATGCTGTTGAAGCAAAAATATTAAACGCAATTGATTTCCCTCCACTTAAAAGACCTATAGAAAGTTATCGGAACAGTGCAAACATGTTTTTTGGCTATTTAGAAAATGAGGAGTTGGCAGGAATTATTGAGGTTGAATACAACAATGATTGCATTGACATTAACAGCTTGGTAGTTAGTCCCGACTATTTTAGACGAGGAATAGCCAACAAATTATTGAATTACGTATTCAATAACTTTGACGTTAAGCTATATATTGTTGAAACTGGGGTAGATAATATACCCGCTAAGGAATTATATAAAAAACAAGGCTTCAAAGAAATTAAACAATGGAATACTGATTTTGGAATTAGGAAAGTACGCTTTGAAAAAAGGGAAATACGAGCTAAATAATCTTTTAGCTCGTAGTATATAATATTCTATTTTTTTGCCCAATACTATACCTAATGTTACGCTAGTAAGAATTTAAATGAATATAGAAAACTCAATACTATCAGAAATTTTTAAGGGCGTTTCTTTTTCTAAAAAAGAAACAGATTTTCTTAAGAGCAAACTTGAAAAGATAAATTTAGAAAAAGGAGCTACACTTTTAAAGACTGGTGATATCGTTACTAACCAATATTATGTGTCGGATGGTTGCTTAAGGACCTATTATACTGATGAAATGGGTAAAGAGTACACCATACAATTTGCCATTAATGATTGGTGGATTAGTGATTATACCGCATTTTTTACTACTAGTAAAGCAATAATGAATATCGAAATCATTCAAAATGCTACTTTATATAAAATATCTAGAGCCCAGATGGAGGAGCTTCATAAGGAGCTACCACAACTAGCCAGTTTTTTCAGAAATAAAATGGAAAGAGCATTTGCTAGCTTTCAAAAAAGAATTTTAGCCAATTTGTCGCAATCAGCTAAAGAAAGATATGTTTCATTTACAAGTATGTATCCAAATATTGAACAAAATGTAAAAAATTATCATATCGCATCATATCTAGGAATTACAACGGAAAGCTTAAGTAGAATTAGAAAAGAACTAGCTAATCATTAAATTAATTACCATACATCAATTTTTAACTCCCATTTTCATTCTAGTTTTGCATCAACAATAAAATCAAATTAAAATGAAAAAATCAGCAATAATCTTTATCGCAATTATTTTGTTTTCTTCGTGTAATAAGAAAGCAAACGAAAGCAATACTACTGAACAAAAAGTAAATGCAGAAAAAACTTCAAGTAAAAAAAAGGTCTTATTTGTAGTAACAAGTCATGATAAACTTGGTGATACAGGAGAGAAAACTGGTTTTTGGATAGAAGAATTTGCAGCTCCTTATTACTTATTAAAAGATAATGGAATTGCAATTACTATAGTAACACCAAAAGGTGGTCAAGCACCAATTGACCCTAGAAGTAATGATCCAAGTGCTCAAACTCCAGCAACAAAAAGGTTTAATGAAGATGTTAACACACAAAACCTTTTAGCTAATACCTTAAAATTAGAAAATGTAAATCAAGCTGATTTTGATGGAGTCTTTTATCCAGGTGGACATGGTCCTTTATGGGATTTGTCAGAAGACAAAAATTCAATTGCTTTAATTGAAGCTTTTTACACTAACAATAAGCCAGTTGCAGCTGTTTGTCACGCACCAGCCATTTTTAAGCACACAAAAAACACTGACGGAACACCATTGGTATACGGAAAAAAAGTTACGGGATTTTCAAATACAGAAGAAGAAGTTATTCAATTAACATTAATTGTTCCTTTTTTATTGGAAGATATGCTAAAAAGTAATGGCGGATTATACTCTAAAAAAGCAAATTGGGCCCCTCATGCTGTTGAAGATGGTTTATTAATTACTGGACAAAACCCAGCATCATCTGAGGCAATAGCTGAACTTTTGTTAAAGCAATTGAAGTAAAAATACTTTTATATATATAAATTAAATAGTGGTTTGAGCTTAAATTTAAACCACTATTCTTTTTTTCTAACTTATCGTTTATAATAAAAAAGTTCTAAATGAAGAGAACCTTTAATATAATTATTGTACTTGCCTCAAAACTTAAATTAGGTTATGCATATTGTATACTATGTAAAACCTCTAATAATACATCTGGATTAGGTCTTTTTGTATAGTCTATTGAAAATTCAGCGTATTTAATTACACAATCAGTTCCTATAATAAACCGAGCTGGGATAGGCAATGTCCACGAATCATCTCCGTTATAAACCGACAAATCAATTTTAAATTGATCATTATATAATGACCTCAACGAACCAACCATTTCCCAACGCAAACCAAACTGAGCAGCAACATTATTTTGAGCATCACTTAATAAATCGAAATTTAAGCCTTGTTGTTCAATTATTTGCTTGTTATGAGCTGCTTTTTGAGGTGAAATACTCAACATAGTTGCTCCTTCAGCTTCTATTTTGTCTTTATAACGTTTTAAGTTTGCTAAATCAGTATTGCAATACGGACACCAAATACCTCTATAATACGTAATTACTAATGGTCCTTTTTTTAACAACTCTTTGGAAGAAATTAAATCACCTTTTTGATTTGACAATATAAATTCTGGAGCCTTATCTCCAACCTTTAAAACACCTGATCCTAATCCTGAAGCTTCTAAATCATGAGTACCTTGATGCATGATATTTACATATTCAACAGGTAAACTATCCTCTATTCTTATTTTTAATTTATCTAAACTATCTTGTAATTTCATTGCTTATAATTTTACGTTAAATTATGCTCTATCTATTATCTCTTCTTTAATATGCTTTTCAAACCTGATGAAATCATTTTCTACATCAGCGTTTTTCATTACATCATAAGCAAAAAATGTTTTCAATGGTTTTAAGCCAAACCACCTAAAGTTTAAATGCATAGGTAATAATAAATCATCTTCACTCCCACCGTTAAAGAATTTTTCATTCGGGTTATTAAATGCTTCTTTAGGAGCATTAGCAGTAACTGAAATCATATATTTTCCGGTTAGTAAACCACCCAAGCCATAATTTTTTTTAGGATTTTCAGCTGTTCTTCCATCTCCGTTTGACATTTTACCCATCATACCAGCTGTTAACACTTCATCCATGTATTTCTTAAAACTCCATGATACTCCCATCCAATTTAATGGTGTTTGAAAGATTACAGTATCTGCCCAAAGAAATTTTTCCATTTCTTGTTCAACGTTGTATTCTTTTTCTGTAATAGTTGTTTTAATTTCAAAATTTGCATCTCCAAGCATTTGAGTAGCTTTTTCAATTAACGCTTTATTTAATTTCCCTTCTGAAAATGGGTAATAATGGTGCCCATTTATGATTAATATATTCTTCATTTTTTAATTTAATTACTTTTTGTTTCGCAAAGTAACTAATAATAGTTTATTTTTGAAACCTTTAATATAACAAACCACTTAAAATAGTGGTAACCAAAAGGTAACCATGGGAAGAAAAATTATTGAAAATCCAAATAAGTGCTCCTTAGTTCACGCAATGAATCAAATAGGAAACAAGTGGAAACCAATACTCTTATATTTATTAGCCAATGGAAGTTTACGCTTTGGAAAACTATTGTTGTTCACACCTACTATTTCTAAAAAAGTGTTGACAGAGCAGTTAAGAGAACTCGAAAAAGATGGCTTAATCATCAGAAAAAAATATGCAGAAATTCCTCCGAGAGTAGAATATTCACTTTCATCAAAAGGAGAAAAGTTAATGCCTATTTTAAAATCATTAAGTGATTGGTCAGTTTCTGTTAACAGGGAAATCAAATTTGAGGAATGCCGTATAGTCACTCTTGATGATAAACTAGAGGGGGGAATTTAACTTAATATACGCTTTATACATTAACATTATCACTACCTTAAAATATGAATACCGATCATAGAGAAATATTAAAGTTTTTTGAAACCGAATATCCTTTAAATAAAGAAGGTGTAAGAGAATTGATTTCTTCATTTGAAATAATACGCATTAAAAAAGGCTCACAAATTCTTATAGCCAATCAAGAAGAGAAGCAACTTCGGTTTTTAAACATTGGTGTTGTAAGGGAATACTATGCTACTGCTGAAAAAGAAACTAACATTAATTTCTATACTAAACCACAATTTATTACAGATATTTCTTCGTTTAATAGTGATTCAAAGACTAAAAAAAATCAAGAGAGCTTAACCGATATTGAACTTTTATATATTGGCAAAAAATCATTTCGAGAATTATTAAAAAAATATGCCTGTGGTAAATCATTTATTGATTTAACTTTTCAGAAATTATTAAAGCATAAAGAATTATTAGAGTACAATAGAATAACCAAAACCGCCGATGAATTATATCAAGAATTATTCATTTACAAACCCAATTGGTTAGAAAAAATACCGCAATACCATATAGCATCCTATTTAAACATTACACCCGAAACATTAAGCAGGATACGAAAACGAATTTCTTGATTCAAGTCAATGGAAACTTTTTATACTTTTTTCAAATTTGCAGTATAAAAATAGAACTTATGAAAGTACATCATTTAAGAAATGCCACAATGGTGTTGGAAACAAGCAATAAAGTAATATTAGTTGATCCAATGCTAGGTGAAAAAGGAACCCAACCTCCTTTTGCCTTTTTTAGGTTCAAGGCACAAAGAAATCCAATAGTTTCATTACCAGAAAACTGTAAAGAAATATTAGAAAAGGTTACACATTGTTTGATCACACATCAACATCCAGATCATCTAGATAAAGAAGCGGAAGAATTTCTTATCCAAAAAAACATACCTGTTATTGTTAGCGTAAAAGATGAAAAAGCGTTGAGTAAAAAAGGCTTAAATATAATTCAAACTGTAGACTATTGGAAAAGAACTGATTTTTTAGGTGGTAAAATAGAAGGGGTTCCTGCAAGACATGGTTACGGTTTTATAGCTAAACCAGCAGGAAACGTTATGGGGTTTTATATTGAATTACCAAATCAACCATCTATATATTTAAGTTCGGATACGATATATACTAATGATGTTGACAAAGTACTTAAAGACTATAAACCTCAAATTAGTGTTGTTGCAGCAGGATCGGCACAATTTGATATTTTCAAACCGTTACTAATGACAGTTGATGATGTTATTAGGTTTACAAAAAATGCTCCTGGTAAAGTTATTGCTAATCACATGGAAGCTGTAAATCATTGTCCCACAACAAGAGCAGATTTAAGACAAAAATTAACTAATAAAGGATTTATTACAAAAACCTATGTTCCTGATGATGGGCAGGTAATAGAATTTTAATAAAACTAACAGGTTACCTGTATATAATAAATTCTTAAATTTGTAACTTAAGTAGTTATTATTCTAAAATCATTATTACCATCATGAAAAACGCAATTCTTGTATTTTTATTCCTATACAGTTCTCAATGTATTTCACAGGAGGTTGAAAGTGTTACTGTCGATTCAAAAACACTTAAAAAAAATACTGAATTAGTAGAAAAATATTCTTTTCCTGAAAAAAGCTTAGGTGTTTGGGAAGGTGTTATGAAAATGTATACTCTTGGTACTTTACGTAATAGTGTCAAAGTTAGGTTCACAGCTGCTAAAACGGGCACTATAGGTAGTTATATTTGGAAAACTGAATATCTTTCTGCAAAAAAAACAATGGTAAAAGATTACAAACTTGTTGTAGATGATATTAGTAAAGGTCATTATGTGTTAGACGAAGGAGATGGTGTTAAATTGCGCGTTTACAATGTAGAAAACAAAATCTACAGTTTGTTTAAAGTAGATGATATTTACTTAACATCCAGTACTGAACTAGTTGGTGATCAGCTTATTTTTGAAGTCACTTCTGGCAAAGAAATTGATGAAATTCAAGGTATTAAAAATTATGCTTTTACATATGTACAACGTGTAGTAATGCATAAAGTTGATTAAATAAACTGTTGTGTAATTACTAAATTAATAATATCGTTTGCAATATAAGTGAAGCCTAAGTATTAGAAGTATTTTAGCATAAAAAACCTCTAGTTCTAATTACTAAATGAGTTAAAAAACTATATTCGCGCCATGTGGATGTATTTAGGCTTATTAGCCGCACTTTTTTTAGGCTTACACAGTTTATGTAAAAAGCATTCTGTGCAAGGAAATGAGGTCTTTCCTGTATTATTAGGTACCATTTCAAGTGGTTTTTTATTTGTAGGATCATTTTATTTGTTGTCCATATTTTATCCTGATTATGCTATAGATAAAGGGTATCATTTTCAGTCTATTTCTTGGGAAACACATTGCTTTATTTTTATTAAATCAGCAATTATGACCAGTTCATGGATTTTAGCTTATCAGGCTTTAAAACATTTACCCATTACTATTGTTACTCCAATACGATCAGCAGGGCCATTCTTTACCTTTATTGGCGCCATTGTAATTTATAAGGAAAGTCCTAATTTATACCAATGGATAGGTTTTTTCTTAATTATATTTTCTGTGCTTTTATATTCAAGAATTGGAAAAAAAGAAGGCATTGATTTTAAACGTAATAAATGGATATTTGCTATTATAGCTGCTACATTTTTAGGTGCTAGCAGTGGTTTATATGACAAGTTTTTAATTCAGAATTTATCTTTAAATCCACAGACCTTACAATTTTGGTTTTGTTTATATACTATCCTTATTCTATTAGTGATTTTAACTATTACATGGTTTCCATATGCTGAAAAACGACAAGCATTTAAGTTTCGATGGTCTATAATTGCTGTAGGTGTATTATTACAAGCCGCTGATTATTTCTATTTTAAAGCACTGCAAGATCCTGATGCACTTATCATGTTACTGTCTGCAATAAAACGAAGTCAAATTCTTATTGCTGTGGTTGTTGGAGGTTTACTATTTAAAGAGCAAAATAAACGAAAGAAATTAGTACCATTACTAGGTATCATGGCAGGAGTATTCTTGATTATACTTTCCTAGTTTAATGATAACTACAATACAACATACCTTCTTTTGAAAAGTTGTTAATGTAATTGTAAAAATACTTTTAAGCACTATTACGGTTATAGTATACAGGTTTCTGATATTTATCCCAAAAGCTACTCTCTTTCCAACGTTGCTCAGAAGTATAATAATGAGTTCGTTCAATTAGATAATTTGTATAGTTGTTAATAATATAATCTTCAAATTTAGTGAACGAATATAGTGGGTCTTTCATTTTATGAACAATACAATCAGCCGCAAATACTGCATCAGTTAATGATTTATATATGCCTCTTGATGTAATAGGATCGTATGCAGACGCTGCATCACCAATTGCCAACCAATTTTCACCAGTTATAGTATCTAAACAAAATGATTGCACAGCAAATCCTTTTATCTTTTTATCAATAGGTAATAATTCAGCAAGACCATTATTAATGCTAACTGTTTTACTTAATGTCTTCATCCAAACATCAACTTGTTGAATATTTGTTTGTTGTACTGTTTCTTGATTTGTGTAAAAAGCAACAAGCATTTCGTTATTTGGTAGTTTGGCACCATACCACCATCCATTATGTGTAGCTTCTATTCTTGTTAAAGATGATATTTTTGTGGCATCATTAATTTTAAACCGTCGTGCTAAACAAATTAAAGGTTTTCCACTTATTGGTAAACTTCCTTGTTGTTTTGCAAAAAGACTTCTACCTCCTGAAGCATCAACTACAAATTTTGCATGTACAGTTATTTCTTCTTCATTACATACATAATTAATAAGATAGCTTCCATCATCAAGCTTTTTACTTTTTTTAAAAGTTGCAGAAGTTTTTAATAGTACATCTCTATTTTGAGCTTCTTTGGACAGAAATAAGTTAAACTTACGTCTGTCCAAATGCCACCCATGTCCGTATGGACTTAATACTGTGTCATTATATCCTCTCTTATGGTCTCCCCAGTACGAACATACTCCATAACAAGGAAGGTGATTTTCTTGGATAAAACCTGAAAAAACACCTAAAGAGTTAAATACTTGTTTTGTATTTGGAGGAATACTTTCTCCAATTACAAACTTATTGTATGTGCCCGCTTCAAGAACTAAAATATCTTTTACACCATGGTTAGCCAATGCAATAGCACAAGAACTCCCAGCAGGTCCGCCCCCTATAATGACAACAGAAAATGATTTCATAATATTAATTGGTATTACTCTTATTTATCTGCATATTTAGCCATATGCGGACATACAGCTACAGGTTTAGCTACGGCATGATTCTCTGGAATTGGCCCAGGCACAACCTTATTACTATCATCTTCCTTAAAGTTGCTTTTTACTTCTAAAAAAGATTCTTTAAGCAATTGTTCCGATATGTTTTTAGTATTTGCTTCCTCAGATGGTACAATTGATGAACCTTGCATAACAACCCCTACATTGTCCCAATTCTTCACAAAATCTGGGTATTCTTGATACCTTCCTACCCTAGCAGATGCAGTATCAGTATTATTAACTTTAATATGATCGGCTGCATCTTTATCATAATACGCATTTGTTCCTTCTCCACGTACAGAATAGCGTTGAAAATCAAGTGTATTAGTTTCACTACACACTAAATCATCATAAGTATATACTGCTACTGGTCGTTGTGCTGGCCATGACCAATAGGTCATTTTACTGTTTTGTTCATTAGGTACTGTTGTATGAGTAGCACAAGAGTTATAGTCCGTATGCCATGGAATGGACATAAATTTACAAATATCTCCTGGCTCTACTTTTGCCGAATTATTAGGCGTATAACCAACTCCTAATGCCGGAGAACTCAAATTATGATAATCCATTTTATCCCTATTAATTCTAAATGGTCCAGCTGGTAAATAAATATTCCCATCTTTCCAGTTCTGGTAAAGATTTGTATCACGAATAATAAATGTCATTTCAATTCCTGGGCTAAATCGTCCACCAAGGCAGTTTCCTAATATATTTCTATCTAATAATTCTCCAGCTCCAAGCTTATCTCCTGCAGCAACTTTTTCATTAATCAACCATTGATACATAAAAAAGTACTGTGTTCTTGAAATAGCTAAAAAATTATCAGAAGGAACCCCAGAATCACCTAAGGACAAAGGCATTCTAGTTCCGTCTTGCGGATTAGAATTATTGTCCAAATTCGGATTCCTTACAAAATTCATGATTTCCTTATATTGAGGTTTATTCATCGGTTGCTTAGCTACTCTTTTATGAGCCCCTTCTCCAGATGAAACAAGGTTCGTTGCCCACATTTGTAAATTTGCTGCATTTAGTATAGGCTTAATTTGGCTTTCAAATTTTGGGCTATATGCATCATTATAGCCGCTTCCTAAATCAAAGGATTGATTATTGACAGGAGTTATTCCTCCGTTTGGGGTATATAGTGATGGTTCTAAATCAAATTTTTCTACCCAGGTATTGTATATATCTTCCCAAAGAGATACAACATTAGCTATTTGTGGTGCATAAGACGGATCTGAGCTTACTACCCATGAACTACCTTGCACGGCTTGTGAAGTGCCATCATCAAATACAAGTACAGCTGTCACTGGTCCATCTGCAGTATCATCATACCAATAGTCATTATTTACTGAGTTTTCTAAAGCAGCATTAGGGTCATATACTCCAGCTCCTTTAAATCCTGAAGCTTTACCATAAGCACCAACGACTATTAAACGACCAAATTCATCCGTATGCATTTCTCCTAAAGATGCTATTACATCAGTTACTGGAGTACCATTTGGGTATGCAGGAAACTGCCTGGGATAAGTAATAGAATCAATAGTTGATCCTGAGCTACTAATAATTTCATTATTTTCGGTCGTATTAAAAAAAGATGACTCCTTTCCTCCTTGACTAACTACATGTGGACCTGCATCTAAAACAAGTATTTCTCTTCGTGATTTTTCAACTAAAATATCTTGAGAGTTTGTACACGTATTTTCGTCTTTATTGATTCCTGTCATTGCTACTGAACCTGGGAATTTTGTATTTCTGATAAAAGGTGTTTGCCCAGTAGCAGTATATGCCGCTTCTCCTTGATCTGGTTCTACCCAGCTATTTGCTTTCTTATTTGCTAAATGTACTTGCCATAAAATTGTAGCTACAACTTTAGTAGTTCCGTTTATACTAAGACTACTTCCTACTTTTATTTCTGATCCTGCTTGAGTAGGATATTGTTCTATTTCACTTTCTGAGTAGCTATAAATTTTAAACCTTGCAGCTTGTCTTTTTAGTTTACCATCTGCATCACGTAAATCATCACTTGTTATAGTTTGTGTTTCTTTACCCATTTTTATTGGAAGACCTCCCATAGGGTCGGTTTCCTTTATACCATCCATACCGGCCATTGTTTCTGGTCCTAAATAATATTCTTCACTAGTTCCAACGCGTGCGATTCCTATTGCAGGATGTATCCTAAATATATTGTTGTTTGACATGTTTAAAAATTTAGTTGTTAAAAATAAGAGAGATTAATTTGTTCTATTTACTGCTCTCAAAGTAGTTGACTTACTTTCAGCATTAATATAGTTTTTTAGTAAAATATGACTTGTTAACACATTCTTACCTGCTATTGGATCACCTTTTATTGGGTTGTATTTTAATGTGTTATGACACGAAAAACAGCTATTTTGACTATGAGTATCTTGCGTAAACGTTTCTATTACTGCATTTGAAAGTGTTTTTGATCCCGTTTGTATACTGTCATTAATAGTAAGTGACCAATCTGGTACAAGTACATCTGGTTCATTAAACCAAACTGCCCCTACTTCATAATAATTTTGAGCAAATGAATTTTTAGGTAATGCATTTCTTATTTGTTTATTTAATAACGCTATATTATTTTGATTCCTAACATCACCTCCTCCATATTGATGCACTCGAACAACTTGTGTAGTGGAGCTTTGAACATAGTCCTGTGATATAATTTGTGTTTTAGAATTAACTGACAAAGCTCCAGTATTACTTGCATTAAAATTATTAAAAAAAGTATACTTAGTATTTTCTGGTTCATTTTTAAGAATGTAATTTATAGCATTATCATTATGCTCAAAAGTTGCCCAAATAAATTCAGGATGACCTTTTACAACTACTGCAATATGAAATCCAACTAAAGCTACTGTTTCTTCTATGATATCATGTTTTGATGAATCGGTATAAGTGTCAGAAGTGGTTAAGTTTCCATCTATTTCAACAACTGTATAAAGTTTTGATTTTCTCGTATAAGCTCCATTAGGTGCCTGCTGTCCTTCTGGAATAATTTTCCATGCCGCTTTCATTGACATAGAACCGTTAGGAAAATTAGTCGTAGCAGGGAAATTCCTTAAACTTTCCGGTATATTTAAATTATTTTTTACAATAAAATCTCTATAATTATCATCTATTATCATAGAAGTATAAATGGCTCTTTTATTTTCATCTACCAATACACTATTTGATCCTGCTTGTTGAATACCTCCTAGAATATGATTTAAGCCTTTAGGGTCATTTGAATCCCTTAAATTTATAGAAGCATCATTGTGCATCGATTCAAAACGTAACATTTTTTCAGTCGATTTACCATTAACTATCTCAATTTCTTCTGTTAACCATAAAAAATATTGCCATGAAATATCATGAAAAGATTTATTGGTTACCCCACCTATAGCTGTAACCGTTTGTCCATGTGGAAAACCATTGTAATCTGGTTCAGGGATAGGATTCTCTTTAAGCCATGTTAGAGGAATATGAATTGTATTATCTACTGATATATACGTTCCTGAATTACTTTTAAAGCTGGTAATTAAAATGTAAATAAAGGTTCCCATAACTAAACATAGTATAGGCATTAAAAACTGTGGTTTTTTCATAATTGATTAGATTAAATAATGAATTAATTAGTTAACATTATTAATACATTCATAAATCAACATCATGTTATACTAAGGAGTAAAACTATATTACTTGTATTTAAATGTATTATTTTATGTTATCAAAAGTAAGCACACATTAAAAACTAGGTACAGGTATAACTACTTAGTTTAAAAGCCCCGTACCTTTTTGTAGAGCAGAAATAATGATGTTTATTTAATTATTATACCGCCACATAATTACTGACTTTTGCAACTGGTATAATTGTATTGAGTCAGCTATAAATATAATTTTGTTTTTGAGTATAACTAAAAACTTTTATTTCCTAATGATTGATTTATAACTAAGTATCATTAGGGAATAAAAGCTTTTCTGAAAATATTAAAGCATGACTCCCTTAAAATGAACACAAAAATGGGCGTGAAAATGTAAGGGGTATTTGGTTACAGTAACAATTGGGATAGTCGTTAAATATTAACTAATGTAAATGATGTTTGCGTTGTAGCAGATAGTAAATAAAGCACTGCTTATTAAATATTAAGTCTTTGATTCATATTTTTTAATAATTTCTTCGCATAAAGCTAAGGTTTCCTGTATATCATTTATCGTTGTTCTAGGATTTATTAAGCACATACGCAATACCACTTGATTTTGCAATACTGTAGTTACTAATAGTGCTTCCCTTGATGCTACTATTTCTTTTGATATGTATTCATTTAACCACAGAATATTTGAAGGGATTATTAAATCGGCTAAAAAAGAAAATGCTGATTTGATTATTATGGGATCACATGGTACAAGTGGTATCAAAGAAATATTTGTAGGTTCAAATGCCGAAAAAGTGGTTCGTAGCTCTTAAACACTTGTATTGGTAATTAAAGATTATCAAGAAAATTTAGAGTTTAATGATTTTGTTTTTGCTTCAAATTTTATTGATGATTGTTTTAGGCGTTTAAAAGAGCTCAAAATTTGATTTGAAAATTAAACTATTATACATCAATACTTCAGGGAGAAATTTTAAAAACTCTGAAGAGATAAAATTGAAAATTTCTTAAATAAATTAAGTATCAATGCTGAAGATATCCCTTATCATATTTATAATGACTATGATGTTGAAAGCGGCGTTTTAAATTATTGCAACAAATATAATGTTGACTTAATCGGTATTCCTACTCATGGAAGACGAGGCTTAACGTACTTTGTTAAAGGTAGTATTGGGGAGAACATTGCCAATCATGCGCAAATACCTGTAATAACTTTTAAAATATAAGTTATCAATAATCAATCGGGTTAAAAACATACTTTTAATCCGATTGGTTTCACTTTTATTTTTTACTCATACTCGGTACTAATTTTTTTTGACTTTGAAAAATGTTTATACTCGGAAATAACAAATAATGCTTTAACATGCTTTGTTAATCATTTCCGGTAAATGAATAATAGTTTCTCTTTCATAATTAACTAATAAATACTGTATCAAATCTGTGGTTGTTACAATTCCAACTAATTTACCAGCTTCTTCAACGGGTAATGCATGGAAACTTTCTTTAGCTAATATTTGGGCAACATCATATATGCTATCTGTTGATTTTACTGCGGTAATATTTGTTACCATTACTTGTTGTAAACTAAACATGTTATAAACTAAAGTTTCTACGGCTTCTTCTTCCTCAAAAACAGCATCAGCAAAACTAATTCGCAACAAATCAGTATAGCTCAACATACCTTCAATTTTATGGTTGTTTACTACCGGAATATGCCTAATTGTGTGCTTTTTAAATAACATCTCAGCTTTTTCTAAGGTGTCATTAATATTTAATAGCACTAAATTGGTGGTCATTATTTTTGAAACAGGAATACTTTTTTTCATAATACAGGTTGTTTTTATAGTGTTAAAAGGATATTTACATTTGAATATGTTGACGTATCAAATGTAATTTCTAGTATAAAGTTCCTGAAAAAAAAGTGTTATTACTATGATAAAAATCAGTTTGCTTAAGAAATAAATAGCTTCAGTTAGTCTACTACCCTTTTTATTTTAAATTCTTTCCTTTGACTGTTATTAAACAGTACTACGTGGCAAACATTTGTATTATTTTCATCTATCAGGAGCTTTACTTCGTATGTTTTTCCTGAATCGGAATTATAAATAGTACCTCCAGATAATTCACCATTCTTAAAGTATAAATTATTAAGAATAGTTGCTCCTACAATTGTTCTATTTCTGAGTGCTGGTATAGGGTTTTTGTTATCTAACCCATTTCTATTGTATATTGGAAATACGGAACGTTGAATAATTCGTCCTTCAAAAATAGCCCCTTTTTTATATATTTCAATAACAGAACCTCCCGTTAATTTCCATTTATCCAAATACATATTTTGGGTGATGGAATTTATGATTAAAAGAAAAATAACAGCTGTACAAAATTTCATTGTTACAAAATAGCTATAAACACCTTATAAATGAAGGAATTAATGACATAGTTTTGGTGATACAGAAAGTAGTAAACTAGTTTCAGCAGGCGATATATAAGGGATTCCCAAACCTAAACCTCTGATTATAAACAACACTCCTATGATAACTACAAATACTGGTATTGCTTTTTGAAGTTTATTTCTGAATGTATTTGAAAATGCATTTTTCACATATATCAATATACTTAATAAAGGAACCGTACCGACTCCATATAAAAACATATATGCAATGGATTCCAATAAACTACCCATTGCAACCGCTCCAACAAGCGCTAAATACACCATGCCACAAGGTAAGAAACCATTAAAAAAACCAATTAAAAAAATGGCATAATAGGATTCTTTTTTAAGGTATAAACCTAGTTGTAACTTTAAGCTATTTAATACTTTCGTTAATGGTGTTACTTTGAAAGTTATTTGATGACTTATTTTAGGAAAAACAATTAATAAAATCATAATCACGCCAATTACAATTGATAATTGCTGTTGTATGCCTGTTAATAGTAAACCTTTCCCAACTAGTCCAAATAAAGAACCTAATAAACTATACGTAACGATTCTCCCTAAATGATATGCTATAATTTGAAGGTGTTTTTTAACCTTACTTGTTTTACTTATTGGTAATAGCATAGCTATAGGGCCACACATACCAATGCAATGTAAACTACCTAATAAACCTAGTATGAAACCTGCAAAAACCACTTATAGCATAATTTCTTTCTTTAATAAATAAGCTGTTCCTTGGTAAGTAAAATCTATTATAATGTTCCAACGACCACTAACAAGATCTTTTTTCGGTAAAAATAAGATGTTGGAAGAAATCGATAAGGGAATTTCTATATCCAATTTCTTGTTAGATGGTCGATAAAGGAACATTACGCCTTGAATTTTTTCTGGCTTTAAATCGGCAGGGAATATAATTTCAATACCTTCTTTTTTTTGCTTAATTTGAATAGGTTCACTAAGTAGCTTTAAATTTTGTTCTTTATCTATTTCTTCTTGAAATATTAATTCATTTTTATAATATTCAGTAGCTACTAAATCATGATCATATTTTGAATTCACAGACATTTTTATTACAAAGAATAAAATGAACGACATAAATGCCGCAATAGCTATTATAATGGATGTTCCCCAGTTAATTTTCATATTTTTTTTTATTTAAACCTTCGTGGTCCAAGGAAATTTGTTGAGGTGGTTTCTATTTGTTTTCCATTAGCAAACACTCCTACTTTTATTTTCTCTCTATCCTTGTGTAATTCACTTTTTGGAATTTCCATAAACAAGGTTCCTGATGTTAAGTTTTGAGCTTCTAGTTGTACTCCGGATAAGCCTACAACTTTTATTTCTCCTTTATGTGATAATAATTTAAACGTTATATTTTCAATATTTTCCGTTGTTTTATTTACAAGTTTGAAACGAAAAACATTGCTAATAATATTGTTTTCCTTTTTTTCGTATAATTGCCCAGGTAGTTTAATCAATGATGCATCAATGTCATTTCGTAAAAACAGCATCACTGTCATTATTCCTATAAGTATCACTAAAACTGCTGAATAGGCTTTATTCCTTGTTGTAAATAATACTTTTTCTCCTTTGCTAATATTATCTTCAGAGTCATAACGGATTAAACCTTTTGGGAGGTTCACGTTTTCCATCATAAAGTCACAAGCATCAATACAGGCGGTACAATTTACACACTCCAATTGAGTACCATTTCTTATGTCAATACCAGTTGGACAAACTTGTACACATTGATTACAATCTATGCAATCACCCTTACCACTTTCTGGTCTATCTTCGTTTTTTTTAAATTTAGCTCTCCCTGTTTCCTTTTCGCCTCTAACATAATCATAAACTATATTAATAGTTTTGTTATCAAGCAATACTCCTTGTAATCTTCCATACGGGCATGCTATAATACATACTTGTTCTCTAAACCAAGCAAATACCATAAAAAATACTGTTGTAAAAATCAATAACGTAATTAATGTACTTAGGTGTTTGGTTGGTTCAATAAATATATATTTTAATAAAATATCACTTCCAATAAAATACGCTAAAAATACATTAGCTATTATAAATGAAATGGTAAAAAATATAACATATTTTAGGCTACGTTTTCTTATTTTTTCAGCGGTCCACGGTTGCTTTTCTAATCTAATTTGCGCACCTCTATCACCTTCTATAGCGTATTCAATCTTTCTGAAAACCATTTCTAAAAAGATGGTTTGTGGGCAAACCCACCCACAAAATATTCTACCAAATATTACCGTAAATAAAAGCACGAAAACCACTCCAGTAATCATTGCCATAACGACTATATAAAAATCTTGTGGCCAGAAAGGCAAACCAAAAATATTAAATTTTCGTTCTAAAACATTAAACAGTAAAAACTGATTTCCGTTAATTTTTATGAAAGGAAAAGAAAATAAGCACGCTAATAAAACCCAACTTATTTGTGTACGGTATTTATAAAATTTTCCAGAAGGTTTTTTAGGATAAACCCATTGGCGTTTACCGTCTTCGGTAATTGTCCCTATGGAATCTCTAAATACTTCTTTTCCTTGCTCTCCCATTTAACTTATTTCGCTATAGATAACGTATCTGTTGGTGTAGTATTTTTTATCTCTTCTTTGATAATTTCAGATGAAGCAGCTGTTTTGTCTACCCATATATCCCCTTCAGCTTTTTTAGCTCCTGGAGGGTTTGTTCCTGACAAAGTGGTTATGTAAGACGCTACTTGCTGAATATCAAAAGATTTTAATCCGTTTTTAGACCAAGGTTCCATTCCTTTTCCTGGTCTTCCTCCTCCAGAAATTGTTTTAAATATATTATTTATACCACCTCCTAAAATCCATCTATCATCAGTTAAATTAGGACCAATACTTCCACCTCCATCAGGTTTGTGACAAACGGCACAGTTTTGAGTGAAAATTTCTTTTCCTTTTGTTATGTCGGCAGGATTTGTAAGAATTATAGCCGTAGTATAATCTACTAAATTCTTAGCTGTTTTTTTATATGCTGCAACATCTATTTTTGCTTGAGCCATTTCTGACTCAAACTCTTCTGCTTGTGTTTCTCCATTAAACACATGATATTTTGCCATATAAACTACTGCAAAAATGATGGTTGCATAAAAACCCCATACCCACCATGGTGGTAATGCATTATCCAATTCTTTAATACCATCATAGTTATGATTCAGGATAATTTCTTCTTCTTGTTCTATTGGATGAGCATTGGTTGCCTCGTTATAAAACTTAGAGAACCAAGATGGTTTAGTTGCAGCTACTTTCAATTTAGCTTGCTGCTCTTCTTCGGAAAGTAATCGCCAAGAAACGGCATTAATTGCGGCATTGCATGCTTCAAAAACAATTATCACTAATAATATTAAACCAAGTAATCCTACTACTTCAGAATACTTCATAAAAGCAGGCAGCTCACCAGAATCAATAAAATACTCTAGTATTAATGCTGATCCAAAAAAGAATACTGGGATTCTTATAAATGCTGGAAAATATTTTTTCATAATTTATACTGTATTTTAATTGTCTAATGGTAATTGACTTACTTTATCTATATATGATTTTTTTGATTTGATTACCCACCAAAATAGTGCGATAAAAAAACTGAAAAAGATCAATAAAGACATGATTGGATAAACCTCTATCCCTTCAATATTTGTCATGTGATGTTTTATAAACTTTAGCATAATTTCTACTTTATAATTTGTGCAGTTTCTTTTACTTTAATGTCAGTCCCTAAACGCTGTAAATAAGCTATTAAAGATATTATTTCTCTATCTTTTAATGGTATAAAACTACTTCCACCTTCTGTTTGTTCTTCTGAAAAAGACTCTTTAATATCATCATTAGTCAATAAATCGGCAGCAATTTCACTAGCTTGTTTTTCTATTAAACTAGCTACATTAGCAAGTTCTTGATCCGTATATGGAACTCCTAAGGTTACCATAGCTTCCATTTTAGTTTTAGTTAATGAATAATCTTGCTTATCCGTAATCAACCAAGGGTAACGAGGCATAATTGACTTTTCTTCAATAGCCTGTGGATCATACATATGATTAAAATGCCATATGTTAGATTTTTTACCTCCTTCACGATGTAAATCTGGACCTGTACGCTTAGATCCCCATAAAAACGGATGATCATACACAAACTCTCCTGCTTTAGAATACTCTCCGTAACGTTCTACTTCCGATCGGAATGGTCTAATCATTTGTGAGTGACATGACACACATCCTTCTCTTATATAAATGTCTCTACCTTCTAACTCTAAAGGAGTATATGGTTTAACACTTGAAATTGTAGGAATATTTGAATCCACCATTAGTGTTGGTACAATTTGAATAATCCCTCCTATTAATATGGCTATAGTTGCTAGTATTGACATTTGAACTGGTTTACGCTCCAACCAAACATGGAATGTTTCTCCACTTAATCTTCCTTTACTAATTTTTTGAAGTGCTGGCGCTTCAGCCAATTCATCAACTACATCAGAACCTGATTTTACGGTTCTAATCATATTGACAAGCATTACAATAGCTCCAAGAATGTACATTGATCCACCAATCATACGCATCCAATACATTGGCATAATTTCTACTAGAGTATCAATAAAAGTATACACTAAAGTTCCTTCGGGAGAAAATTGTTTCCACATTTCTGCCTGTACAAAACCTGCTACATACATTGGTAAAGCATATAAAATAATACCTAAAGTACCTAACCAAAAGTGAGTGTTTGCAAGTTTAATAGAATGGATTGTGGTTTTAAACATTCTTGGCACTAACCAATAGATCATACCAAATGCCATAAACCCATTCCATGCTAAAGCACCAACATGTACGTGCGCAATAATCCAATCGGTATAATGTGCAATTGCATTTACATTTTTCAAGGCTAGTAGAGGTCCTTCAAAAGTTGCCATACCATATCCGGTAATAGCTACTACGAAAAATTTCAAAACCGGATCAACTCGTACTTTATCCCATGCACCACGCAGGGTTAATAATCCGTTTATCATACCTCCCCAAGATGGAGCTAATAACATTATTGAAAATGCAACACCTAAGTTTTGTGCCCAATCTGGCAAAGCAGTGTATAATAAGTGGTGTGGTCCTGCCCAGATATAAATAAATATTAAAGACCAGAAGTGAACAATTGATAATTTATATGAATAAACTGGTCTGTCAGCTGCTTTCGGAACAAAGTAATACATCATTCCTAAAAATGGAGTTGTTAAAAAGAAGGCTACAGCATTATGTCCATACCACCATTGCACTAGAGCATCTTGCACCCCAGCATAAACAGAGTAACTCTTTAATAAAGAAACTGGCAACTCTATATTATTAAAAATATGCAATACCGTAACAGTAACAAAAGTTCCTAAATAAAACCAAATAGCTACATACAAATGACGCTCTCTACGTTTCAAAATAGTCCATATCATATTAATTCCGAAAGCAACCCAAACTAAAGCAATAGCAATATCAATAGGCCACTCTAATTCAGCATACTCTTTACTAGAAGTATATCCTAATGGTAACGTAATTGCTGCTGCGACAATAATTAATTGCCAACCCCAGAAATTAAATTTACTCAAAAAATCACTTGCCATTCTTGTTTTTAATAAACGCTGTAAGGAATAGTATATTCCTGCAAACATCGCATTACCCACAAAAGCAAATATTACCGCATTGGTGTGTAAGGGTCGTAACCTACCAAAACTTAACCAGGGTATACCATCTGTTAAGTTTGGGGAAATAAATAATAACGCTAATAACAAACCAACACTCATCCCTACTAATCCCCATAAAATAGTGGCGTAGATAAAGTTTTTTACAATTTTGTTGTCATAGTAAAATTGTTGTAATTCCATAAAGTTTTATGATTTTTTGTTTTTTTCGGGGGATTCTACAACTATTTCATCATCAAAAAGCATTCGTACAGAAGGTGTGTACGAATCATCATACTGCCCGCTTTTTACAGCATAAATAAATGCTACAAAAAACAATACTGCTACAATAATGCTTATGGTGATTAAAATGTATATCACTCCCATATCTTAATTTTTACCTATGACAAAATTAAATTATGGCGGTTAAGTAAACTATGACATTTATCAGTTTTTGAAATACTTTTGGCCTCTTTATAATGGGGAGTGGCACTGATATATATTTAAGTGCCATCACTTTCACTTCTATTAGTTTTCTTATGAGTACTTTACACTAATTAAAATGTAACGACACCTATTTAACCCAATAATATCACATCGTAAAGCTTCTTTTACAATAGTACACAAGCATCCGAAAATTTCAATAAAAAAAACTTGATTGTTTGTCAGATTGAGCTTGTAAAAATCCATAACGCATTGGTTTTCATAAGACTTCTACAAGCTCAGTTTGACAACCATTTTTAGTATCAAAAATTAAGTTTTTCTTTTTTAAAACTAGCAAAGCACTTTTAAATAACGAGTTTACTTTAACACATACCAACAAATTAGCAAACATTCTGATGCTAGTGACAATAGTATAAAATCAATTTGGTAACACATAAATTTCCGCTTCAACTGCAATGGAATTATATTTTAGTATCTCTAGTTATAATATTTGAAATAATAGTTACAAAGGCAACTACCGAAACTGAACTTAAAGGCATTAAAATAGCAGCTACAATTGGTGATAAATTACCGGTAACTGCATACGATAAACCTACAATATTATACAAAAACGAAAGTATGAAGCTGGCTATAATTAATTTTCTAGCTGATTTTCCAGTTTTTAATATTGACGGTATATTACTAAACATTGTTGCATCCAATATCACGTCACAAGCTGGCGAAAACACATTTATATTTTCAGATATTACAATACCTACGTTACTTTGCGCTAATGCTCCAGAATCATTTAATCCATCCCCTACCATTAATACGTGCTCCCCTTCTTTTTGTAATGATATTATATATGCTAATTTATCTTCAGGTTTTTGCTGAAATAACAATTGTGTTTGTTTAGGCAACAAACCTTCTAAATATGCTTTTTCACCTTGATTATCCCCCGATAAAACTATTAGTTTAAAGTGTTTTTTTAAGCTTTCAAAAACAGGCAATACTCCTTCTCTATACATGTTTTTAAAAATGTACTTTCCATATATATATCCATTAATTGATAGGTAAACTGTAGTTTCATTAGCATCGCTAACAACTTCTCCTACATGTGATGCAGAACCTAACTTAATATCCCTACCATTTACAATCCCAACAATTCCTTTCCCAGTAATTTCTTTAAATCTCTTTACATCAAGATTCTTTAAAACAGCTATATGTTTATATAACATCCTACTTAATGGGTGATTCGATATTCGCAGAACAGACTTTATTTCAATCAAATCCGTTTCTGATAAAGTTTCTCCCTCATATGCAATACTACTTTCCTGACTTTGAGTAAGAGTTCCTGTTTTATCAAAAACTACAGTTGATATTTTTGCCAACGATTCAATAACCTCTGCATTTTTTAAATATATTTTTTGTTTTCCTAAAATGCGTAATATATTACCTAAAGTAAACGGTGCCGATAAGGCTAAGGCACATGGGCAGGCCACTATTAATACTGCAGAAACAGCATTTACTACTACTGTAAAATCAACTATATACCAATATAGTCCTGTTAAAAATGTAATTGCCAAAATGATTGCTGTAAAATACTTACTAATGGCATCAGTTAAGCTTTCTAATTGCTCTAATTTATTAACCTTAAACACATCGTTACTCCAAAGTTGTGTTAAATAGCTTTGAGAAATTGATTTTGTTGCTTCTACTTCCAGAATACCTTCGGTTTGTTTTCCACCTGCAAACAATTTGTCGCCAGATGTTTTTTTAATTGGTTTAGCTTCACCTGTTACAAAACTATAATCAATACGCGCTTCGCCTTTTATTAAGATAGCATCAACCGGAATTAACTCTTGGTTTCTAACCAATATTCGATCTCCTTTTTTAATTTCATGTACTGGTATTGCACTTTCTATATCACCAATAATTTTAGTGACAGCTATTGGAAAATACGATTTATAATCGCGCTCAAAAGAAAGAAAACTATAGGTTTTTTGTTGAAAAAACTTCCCTAATAATAAGAAGAAAACCAAACCGCATAAACTATCTAAAAAACCTTGACCAGTATGATTCGTGATATCGTAAACACTTCTGGAAAACAAAACTAAAATACCAATGGCAATTGGAACATCAATATTCAGTATTTTGTATTTTAATCCTTTATATGCTGATATAAAATAATCTTGTGCAGCATAAAAAACTACTGGCAAAGAAAATACAAGCATAATTTGATGAAAGAATGGCTTGTACTGATTAAGCCAAAACCCACTCAACTCAAAATATTCTGGAAAAGATAAAAACATCACGTTACCAAAAGCAAAACCAGCAGTTACTAACTTAAATAATAGCGAATAATCACTCTTTTTATTTTCCTTTTTAGCATCATCCAAACTTATGTATGGTTCATAGCCAATGCTACTTAATAATTCTACAATTGTTTTTAATGAAACATCTCCTACGTTATATGTAATACGCACTTCTTTTTTAGGGAAGTTTACTTGAGAAGCGACAATGTTAGCATTTAATTTATTTAAGTTTTCTAAAACCCATATACAAGAACTACAATGAATATGAGGAATGAATAAATTAACAATTTGAGTGGTTTCATTATCAAACTCCACCAAACTATCAATAATTTCTTTAGCATCTAAATAATCGTATTTCCCTTGAAGTGATTCTGGAGACTTTCCCGGAGTGTTTTCAAGATCATAATATTTGGTTAGCTCACTCTGATTTAATATTTCATAAACCGTCTTACATCCATTACAGCAGAATTTTTTTTCATCAAATCGAACGTAGACAGAATTCGTATCACCACAATGATAACAACACTCATTTTCCATAACTTATTTTTACCGAATACAAATATCAAACAACTTAACACTAGTAGCAATGATATTTATCATATTTACGATACATTTGTAGTATATCGTTTCTACTATGGGAAAATGTCACCAATGCATCATTAAACATTTTAACAGCTTCAAATCTTTAAGTACAGAAGAATTAACATGTATTTCAGATTCTAAAACAGAACTTATTTTTAAAAAAGGACAGGTTATTTTTACTGAAGGCTCTACTATTAACGGTGTTTTTTGTGTAAAATCAGGAAAGTGTAAACTATCTAAACTCAACAGTAATGGTAAAGAGCAAATTGTTCGTTTTATAAAAGGTGGTGATGTGCTAGGATACCGATCTGTTATAGTTAATGAACCCGTAAGCTTAACAGTAACTGCTCTAGATGAAATGAAAGCGTGTTACATTCCAAAAAACGATATTATGGAAGCTTTGGAAAAGAATCCAAAGTTTATCATGGATATGATGAAAACGGCATGTTCTGATTTAAAAGATGCCAATATGATGATATCTAAAATGGCTCAAAAAACCGTCAAACAACGTTTAGCAGATGGCTTATTATTTCTTGAAGAAACGTTTAAAACTAATGAGGAAGGATATATTGATATTCAATTAAGTAGAGAGGAAATTTCTAGTATTATTGGTACCGCTACAGAATCGGCTATTCGCCTACTTTCAGAATTTAAAAAAGAAAAACTGATCAATTTGAAAGGAAAAAACATTCAAATAATAAGTAAATCGAAATTAAAAAATATTTCTGAAGGGCATTAATCCTACTATAAAAACTATATTTATTCAAATAACGTTCTAGTAATTGTTTACTTCAAGTTTAAATTCATAAAAGAAAGATAGTTTTAACGGTAAATTCAAAACTAAACTCCCCATTTAGCAACATGACGTGGTATAATACTACTCATAATTTCCGGGTTATTCCTGACCCTTTATTAAAACTAAATATAAGAACCCTACTTTTTTAAAACACTAATGACAATACTTTTAGAACTAGGTGTTTTTGCAGTATGAGCAAAATTATCAATAGGTACTAATATATTTGCTTCAGGGAAATAAGTTGCACAACAGTTTTTAGGTATATTATAACCTACAACTTTAAAGTTATTTACTGTTCGGATAACACCATTAAAAACCGACTCTAAATCGACTACTTGCTGTTCGCTTAAATTTTGAGAGATCATATCTTCCCTATTCATGAATATTACTCTACGTTCATTAAACACGCCCCTGTATCTGTCATCTAACCCATAGATTGTAGTATTAAACTGATCATGACTACGGATGGTCATCATTATTAATTCATCCTTTTTCAATTTCCAACTTGGCAATTTATTTAAGCTAAAATTAGCTTTCCCTGTAGCTGTTTTAAAATTTCGTTCTCTAGCTCCATTGGGCAAATAAAACCCAGAAGGTTGCTTTAATTTACTGTTATAATTCTCAAATCCATTAACAACCTCAGCAATATCATCTCTTACTAAATTGTAATCATCAGCATAACTCAACCAATCTATTTTTGTTCGCCCTTTTAGCGTTTCAAAGGCAATATTACAAACAACAGCTACTTCACTCATTAAATCCTTAGAACAAGGATCAAGGATACCTTTTGTTGAAGAAACAATCCCCATTGAATTCTCTACACTTTGAATTTGCTCTCCTGATTTCTGATAATCTTTTTCGGCTCTCCCTAAACAAGGTAATATAAGAGCTTCTTTTCCTGTAACTAAATGCGACCGGTTTAATTTAGTACTTACATGTACTGTTAAATCACAATTACTCAAAGCTTCTGCTGTATAATTTGTATCAGGTGCTGCAGAAACAAAATTCCCGCCCAATCCAAAGAAAATTTTCGCTTCTTTTTTATACATTCCATTTATAGCATCAATAACCGAATATCCATGCTTTGTTGTAGGTTTAAATCCGTATTTATCTTCAATTTTATCTAAAAAGGCTTGTGGGGCAGCTTCCCAGATCCCAACAGTTCTATCTCCTTGTACATTTGAATGTCCTCTAACTGGACAAGTACCTGCACCTTCTTTACCAATGCTTCCTTTTAATAATAATAAATTGACAATTTCTCTAATATTATCAACTGCGTTTTGATGCTGCGTAAGTCCCATTGCCCAACAAACAATTATTTTTTCAGTACTTAAAACTAATTTTACAATTTGCTGAATTATACCTTCTGAAACTCCTGATAATGAAACACACTCATCATAATCATATGTTTTTAAATCTGCTATGAATTCATTATATCCTGAAGTATAATTTTTAATAAATTCTTTATCAAAAACATTCCCTACATTTTCTTCTTTTTGGAGGAGTTTTAATAAAATAGCCTTAAATAATGCTACATCACCGTTTATTGTAACTGGAGCAAATACATCCGCTATTTTAGTTCCTCCAGTAAGAATTTTATACGGACTCTGAGGGTTTGTGAATTTGATTAAACCCGCTTCTGGTAAAGGGTTTATTGCTATTATTTTACCTCCATTTTTCTTGCATCGCTCTAAAGCTGTTAGCATCCTAGGATGATTTGTAGCAGGATTTTGACCTACAACTAATATCAATTCTGCTTTATATAAATCATCTAAGGTTACTGACCCTTTTCCTATACCTAAAGTTTCCGTCAAAGCTTTTCCGCTAGCTTCATGACACATGTTTGAACAGTCTGGCAGGTTTGCTGTACCAAACTCTCTTACAAATAGTTGGTATAAAAATGCAGCTTCATTTGTAGTTCTTCCAGAAGTATAAAACACTGCTTCATCTGGAGAATTTAAGTTATTTAAATGTTTTCCAACTTTAGTAAAAGCTTCTTTCCAAGAAATAGGTTGATAGTGAGTACTCCCTTCACTTAAAAACATGGGAGAACCCAAGCGACCAGATTTTCCAATTTCAAAGTCAGTCATAGCTGCTAAATCATCTACAGAATTCATTGTAAAAAAATCAGTGGCAATTGTTTTATTCTGAACCTCTTCAGCCATTGCTTTCATACCATTTTCACAGTATTCTCCAAAAACTGAACGTTCATCATCTGGATCTGGCCAAGCACATCCAGGACAATCAAAACCTCCTTTTTGATTTATTTTTAAAGACAGTTTAAAAGCCTCCACACTATTCATATATTTTGATACATGTTGAATAGATGATTTAATTGCTCCAAAACCAACACTATTTGTAGGAGGTATTTTAGTTTTCAAATTAGTAAAACCCTCTGGTGTAGTTGCTTTTTTTATAGCTGATGAACTCATAATTAAGTTGGTGATTTATGTAAAAAGTTAAATATAATAAACCTTTTAATACTTATAAGCTATTTGAATAGTAAGGCAACAAAAAACCGAAAATACTTAAAAAAAAAGCGGTTTTTTCTTGCTGTAATTTCGTTTTAGAATCTACGTCCAACACCTACACCAAATACTAATGGGATAATATCAACATCAGCCTTTACAGTCGCTCCCAATGCGCTTGTAGCATTAACAGTTGCTTCTGTATTTAATAATATTTTTAGAGTTCAGTAGTTAAGTTCATATGCAGAATTCTAGCAATGATTATCTGTTCCAGTGCAGTCGAGAACTTTTTTAAGCTCAATAGTTTTCAATTGCGCTCGAACATGAAAATGATAAGCTTATGATTTCAGTAAAACCAGTAAATTAAGTCTATTACTAATATGCAGATATTTACTGTCCTCCAAAAAATGGTTTAAAAATTCAAAAAAATAATTTGAATAGTATATATGTTATAGAAAAAGAACATTCGTTATATTTGTGAAAACATAACGAAAAGATCAAATAATTATGATAGGTGTTGAAGAGGCAAAAAAATTAGTAGAAAACAATATCGTTACTAGTGAAAAAATAATTGTTTCATTAGCAAATGCTATTAATTATAATCTATCAGAAAACGTTATTTCTCCTATTAACATGCCTCCTTTCAGACAATCTGCTATGGATGGATACGCACTTCATTTACAAAATTCAGATACCTATTCAATAATAGGCGAAATAAAAGCTGGTGATAGTCATCATCCTATTTTAAAAAAAGGTGAGGCTGTTCGTATTTTTACAGGAGCTGCTGTTCCAGACACTGCAAATGCAGTTATCATGCAAGAAAAAGTAAGAATTGATAACGATGTATTGAAGCTTCAAAAAGTAGTAGTTACCGAAGAGAATATTCGCCCTTTAGGTGAGCAAGTAAAAGAAGGGAATATTGCGTTAAAAAAGGACACAAAATTAACTCCTGCTGCTATAGGTTACTTAGCCACGCTTGGTATTACTAATGTTGAAGTTTATAAAAAACCAACCATAGCTATTGTAGTTACAGGTAATGAATTGACAACACCTGGTAATATTTTAGAGTATGGTAACGTTTTTGAAAGTAATTCTGTTATGCTAGCTAGCGCTTTAACAGGTCTTGGTTACATTAATTTTTCAATTCACACCGTAGAAGATAATTATATAACTACACGAAATTTATTGAATACTGTTATCACTAATAATGACTTAGTTTTAATTACTGGAGGTATTTCTGTTGGCGATTATGATTTTGTAGGAAAAGCTTTGAATGAGTTAGCTGTTGATGAAATTTTTTATAAAGTAAAACAGAAACCTGGAAAACCATTATTTTTTGGAAAAAAGGACAACACTCCAATTTTTGCATTACCAGGTAATCCTGCTGCAGCTTTAAGTTGCTTTTATATTTACGCATATCCTGCATTGCAAAAGATGTCAGGAGTTAAAAATTATCATTTAAATGAAACAACAGCTATTTCTGCTTCTAATTTTATAAAAAAAGGAGATAGAGCTCAGTTTTTAAAAGCATCTATTTCAGGCAATAACGTAGCCATACTAGAAGCTCAAAGTTCTGCTATGTTGCAAACTTTCGCACTCTCAAATGCATTCGTATATGTTTCTGAGAAACAATCAGACATTGCTATTGGAGATCAAGTACAAGTAATTCACCTTCCTTTATAAATAGCTATGAAATACAAAATAAAAAGTCGAATTTGGATTGAAGTGGGTGATAATGTATTGCTTGGAGAAGGAAGGGTTCGTTTGTTAAAAGAAATAGCGGAAACAGGCTCTTTATCTAAAGCGGCAAAGAGCTTAAAAATGTCGTATAAAAAAGCATGGACTTTAATTGATTCTGTTAATAAATCGGCAGATAAGCCATTTGTAATTACAACTATAGGAGGTAAAAACGGAGGAGGTGCAGAATTAACTACATATGGTAAAACAATGATTGAGGTATTTGAAAATATCAATCGTGATTGTTGGAAATATTTGGATACGCAAACTCATAAAATAGATGCTTTGTGATTACTGATCTCTTAAATATATGGCCCTTTTTAATAGCATTACCTCTTATTGCATTTTTGTATGCAAGTGTAGGACATGGAGGAGCAAGTGGATATTTAGCCTTAATGGCTTTGTTTTCATTTGCTCCACAAGAAATGAAGCCTACTGCCCTATTATTAAATTTATTTGTAGCAGCTGTATCTTTTTACCATTATTACATACAAGGTCATTTTAATAAAAAGTTGTTTCTATCCTTTGCGATAACATCAATTCCGATGGCTTTTTTTGGAGGAATGATTACTGTAGATGCTAGTATTTATAAAAAAACACTAGCAGTACTCTTAATATTCGCAATACTTAAGATGTTTAATATTATTGGAAAAGAAAGCCCCATTTTAAAGAACGTTAAAATATGGCAAGGACTTTTAATAGGAGCAATAATTGGCTTCTTTTCGGGGCTTATAGGAATTGGAGGCGGTATAATATTAAGTCCAATTATATTGTTATTACATTGGGGTAAGATGAAAGAAGCTGCAGCAGTTTCTGCTTTATTTATTTGGGTAAATTCAGCAGCCGGCTTATTTGGACAATTAAGTAGTGGTGTAAGCTTAACTTCACAATCATTCGTATTTGTAGGGTTTGTATTAATTGGCGGTTTTTTTGGAAGCTATTTGGGTAGTCGTAAATTCAATAACAAACATTTAAGGCAGCTATTGGCATTTGTATTAATAATTGCTTCGGCTAAATTATTTTTAATATAAATGGCATATAAAAATAACATAACAGGAATTATACTCGCAGGAGGCAAAAGCACCCGTATGGGAACTGATAAGGGATTTGTGAAATTTAATAACAAAACTTTTATTCAGCATATTATTGATACTCTACAACCTTTAGTAAATGAAATTATTATAGTAAGTAATAATCCTAATTATGATGTATTTAAACTAAAACGTGTAGATGATATTATTGAAAACTCCGGACCTATAGCAGGTTTATATACAGGTTTACATCACTCCAATACTGAATATAATTTAGTATTAAGTTGTGATACTCCTTTAATAAATCAAGAGATTTTTAAACAATTAATTTCTCATACAAATAAAGATATTGAGGTTATACAAATAGAAAGTGAAGGCAAAACAATGCCACTAATAGCGCTGTATCATAAAAAATGTGAGAACACTTGTTTGAAATTATTAAAATCAGGAGAAAGACGGTTGCGATTTCTTATAAAACAATTAAAGTCCAAAACAATAGTGTTAGACGCTACTTTGGGAAAATATACCGCTAATATTAATTCACAAAGTGACTTAAAAAATTTGAATAATGAATTTGAAGATTAAATATTTTGGAATGCTTACAGAAGTTACGCAATGCCACGAAGAAACGTTTCTATTTTCTAAAAGCACCGTTTTGGACTTATTGGACATCTTGTTTAGTAAATATCCTTTATTAAAAGAGAAAGAATTTCAAGTTGCACAACGGCAAATACTTGTTTCTAGAAACACTATAATATCAGACACCGAAATAGCATTATTACCACCCTTTGCTGGAGGATAAAAAAAAACGAATGAGTAGATACAACAGACATATTATATTATCAGAAATAGGACAAGAAGGACAGGACAAACTATCACTAGCAAAGGTGTTAGTTATTGGTGCAGGTGGTTTGGGTTGTCCTGTTTTACAATACCTAGCTGCTGCAGGAATTGGAACTTTAGGGATTGTTGATTTTGATATCGTTGAAGAATCTAATTTACAACGTCAAATCCTTTTTGGCATGTCAACACTTGGTGAAAATAAAGCTTTGGCTGCAAAGGAACGCTTAGAGGACATTAATCCAACAATTTCCATTACAGCTTTTCCTGAACGATTAACAGCTATAAATGCTGTTTCACTATTCAATAATTATGATATTATTGTTGATGGAACAGATAACTTTACAACAAGATATTTAATAAATGATGCTTCACTAATTACTAATAAACCTTTGGTATATGGTGCTATTTACAAGTTTGAAGGACAAGTTGCTGTATTCAATTATCAAAATGGACCAAGTTATCGATGTATATTCCCTACTCCACCTGAAGCTGGTTCTGTTCCTAATTGTTCTGAAGTAGGAGTTTTAGGGGTTTTACCTGGAATTATAGGAAGTATGCAAGCTAACGAAGTGCTTAAATTAGTTTTAGGACTAGGAAACCCATTAAGTGGAAAGCTATTGTGTTATAACTCCTTAACTACTGAAACAATAACCTTAACTGTTCATAAATCTGATATAGAAATAAGTAACGTGCTAGATAAGAAAGATTCTTTTCAAGATAACCAGGAGGTGTTTAATTGTGAAACTAACCTTTCTGAAATATCAATAGAAAACGCATTACTAAAGGAAAATGTACAATTCATAGATGTTCGCGAAACTCATGAACAGCCAAAAGTAAAAGTTGTGAATCCTACTCTAATTCCGTTAAGTGAATTGGAACAACATTTTGATAAAATTGATGCTGAAAAAGACATCATTATTTTTTGTCAGTCGGGAATAAGAAGTAAAAAAGCAGTTGCTTTATTGCATAAAAATAACATTCACAATTGCTACAGTTTAAAAGAAGGGGCTTTAGCTATTTTAGAACATTATAATCCAAATTAGAATGAAAGATCGCAAACCAAAAAACGTTTTTAAAGAAGGCCCTATTTCAGCAGAATTTATTGCTAATTCAATTGCCAAACACCAGTCTAAAACAACTATAGGTGCTCATAATATCTTTTTAGGACAAATACGTGCCGATGAAGTTGAAGGAAAAATAGTTGATGCTATTGATTATACAGCTTATGAAGATATGGCTAATGAAAAATTTCATGAAATTAGAGAGGCTTCTTTTGAAAAATTCAACCTTACTTGCATGCACATCTATCATAGCTTAGGAACCGTTAAAGCAGGTGAAATATGTCTGTTTGTTTTTGTTTCATCAACAAGACGGAAAGATGTATTTCCTGCAATCGAATATATTGTAAACGAAATAAAAGAAAAAGTGCCTATTTTCGGTAAAGAAGTATTTGAAGATGCTTCGCACCAATGGAAAGTAAATTCATAATATTGGGGAATCGGGGAATCGGGGAATCGGGGAATCGGGGAATCGGGGAATCGTAAGTTTTTTTATTTTTATCAACGACCAAATAATTCAGCACTTTAAATTAAATAAAAATGTATACATTCTCTTTTGAAAAATTAAATGTGTGGATTGACTCCAAGGAGTTAGTTAAAATGATTTATACCGTTACAAGAAAATTTCCTGATGAGGAAAAATTTGGACTAACCAGCCAATTGAGAAGAGCTTCAATATCAGTTTCTTCTAATTTAGCCGAAGGAACTTCCAGAATAACAAATAAAGATAAAGCTCATTTTACAACTATTTCATATAGCTCACTAATGGAAGTGTTAAACCAAATCATTTTGGCTAAAGAATTGGGGTTTCTTCAAGAAAACGAATATAATAACCTAAGAGAAAATATCGAAAAAGTTGCGAATAAACTCAATGCTTTGAGGAAATCACAACTCAACAATTAAACGAATCAACAATTCAACAGAAAATTAAAAATGGTAGACATCACACATAAAACCAATACCTTAAGAATAGCAACTGCACAAGCAATTATTAAGGTAAGTAAACCAGAAACTATTACAGCAATTAATAACAGAACTGTTCCTAAAGGAGATGTATTTGCAATGAGTAAAGCAGCAGGTTTATTAGCAGTTAAAAAAACGCCCGATTTACTTCCTGATTGCCATCCATTACCTATTGAATATACAGGAATTGAATATGAAATTAACGGATTAGAAATTACTGTTTTATGTACTATTAAAACAATTTATAAAACAGGTGTTGAGGTTGAAGCTATGCATGGGGCTAGTGTAGTAGCATTAAATATGTATGATATGTTAAAGCCTATTGATAAAGGTATTGAGATTCATCATATCAAATTATTGAGCAAAAAAGGCGGGAAATCTGATTTTAAAGATAAGTACCGTAAAGACATTACTGCAGCTGTTATAGTATGTTCTGATACCATTTCTGCAGGTCAAAAAGAAGATAAGGCAGGAAAATCAATCATCAAAAAACTAGAAGAAAGTGATGTTGCTATTTCTGATTATATCATTATCCCTGATGAAGCGGCAATAATTCAGGAAAAAGCAAAATACTATCAAAAGCAAGGTATTGATTTGGTGATTTATACTGGAGGAACAGGTTTATCTAAAAGAGATGTAACTCCAGAAGCTTTAAAACCTATATTGGACAGAAACATTCCAGGAATTGAAGAAGCTGTAAGAAGTTATGGACAAGAGCGTACGCCCTACTCCATGCTGTCAAGAAGCGTAGCAGGAACAATAAAAGACACTTTAGTATTGGCGTTACCTGGATCAACAAATGGTGCAAAAGAATCAATGGATGCTATTTTTCCATCTGTACTGCATATATTCAGAATATTAAAAGGAGCTAGACACGACTAATTTCAATCAAAAACATTAACTGTTTAACCGTGAAATCGTTAATAATTCACTGTTAAATAGCAAATACTCGATTAAACGAATACACATATAAACGATTAAACCAGTTTTCAAAAAAAATGAAAAACATCTTAACAGATACATACAACCGAAAACATACCTATTTACGTATTTCACTTACTGAACGTTGTAATTTACGCTGTACGTATTGTATGCCTGAAGCAGGTGTTAATCTTTCTCCAAAGTCTCATATTATGAGCTTTGATGAAATTTATACAATAGCAAAGACTTTTGTAGCTAATGGTGTAACCAAAATTCGTTTAACAGGCGGTGAACCTCTTATTCGTAAGGATGCTAAAGTGATTTTAGAAAAACTAGCAACCTTGCCTGTTGAGCTTGCTATTACCACAAATGCAGTTTCTGTAGATAGATTTGTAGATACCTTTAAAGCTTGTGGAATTCAAAACATCAATGTAAGTTTAGATTCACTTAAAGCCTCTAAATTTGAAAAAATTACCCGTAGGAACTATTTTGATAAAGTTTATAATAACATTATTCTGTTAATACAAAACGAGTTTAACGTAAAGTTGAATGCTGTTTTAATAAAAGACTTTAATGACAACGAAATCATTGATTTTATAAACCTTACTAAGGAATTACCTATTAATATCCGGTTTATTGAGTTTATGCCTTTTGATGGAAATAAATGGGACCTGAAAAAAATGGTCTCCTATAAAGAAATCATGACTATTGTTAATTCTACTTTTTCTGAAGATAGAGTGATCCGAATTAAAGATGCTGCTAATGACACATCTAAAAATTATAAAATAGAAGGCTACAAAGGTTCTTTCGCTATTATTAGTTCAGTTACCAATCCGTTTTGTGACTCATGTAATCGATTACGGTTAACTGCTAATGGGCAATTAAAAAATTGCTTGTTTTCTGCTAAGGAATCTGATTTACTTACTCCTTTACGTAAAGGTATTTCTATTGAACCAATTATTCAAAATGCTATACAAGCAAAACTAAAAATTCGTGGTGGTATGGATACTTTAGAAAAATTACAAGAACCTGAATTACATACCAAAAATAGAAATATGACTACTATTGGTGGGTAAAAACGCTCGCTTTTTAAATGATATTCCGAAATGGACTATTAAAAGAGGCATATTAACCGAAAAACAAATACTCACCATTGAATAGCATTCTATCATATCAGTACTTTATTTGATAGCATCAATATATAATTGTTCGTAATTTCCTACAATCGTTTCTAAATCAAACTCTTTGGCTATTTTTTTTGCGTTTTGTTTGAATTTAAATAGCACTTCGTCATCCTGAAGAATTTCTATTGCTTTTTCTGCCATTGTATCAACATCACCTACATTGGCTAAATACCCCGAAACACCATCAATATTTACCTCTGGTATTCCTCCTGTATTGCTTGATATTATCGGTACTCCTGAAGCCATTGCTTCTAAAGCAGCCAAACCAAAACTTTCTGTTTCTGAAGGCAGCAAAAACAAATCAGAAAAGCACAGTATTTTATCCACTTCATTGCTTTTTCCAAGAAAAATAACTTTATCCTCAATACCAAGTTCTCGCACTAGTTTTTCAGCCGGTTTTAATTCAGGACCATCACCAACCATTACGAGTTTTGAAGGTACTTTTTTCTGGATTCTATAAAATATTTTCACTACATCATCAATCCGCTTAACTTTCCTAAAGTTACTCACATGAGTTACTATTCGCTCAGAAATATTAGCTAATAAATGACGTTGACATCCTGTTAATTTAGCCTTTTCATATTTTTTAACATCAATAAAGTTTGGGATCACGTTTATCTCGTTGGTGATATCAAACAAACGTAATGTATCATCTTTTAAACTTTGAGAAACCGACGTCACTACATCAGATGCATTAATACTAAAAGTTACTGCCGACTTATAGAACGGATGACTCCCAACCAGTGTAATATCAGTACCATGTAAGGTTGTTACAATAGGAATATGTATGCCTTCAACAGCCAACATTTGCTTAGCCATATATGCGGCATAAGCATGAGGTATTGCGTAATGTACGTGCAATACTTCAATACCGTGTAGTTTGACAGTATCAACTAATTTACTTGACAAAGCCAATTCATAAGGTTGATAATGAAACAATGGATACTCAGGAACATTTACTTCATGAAAATGAATAGTACTTCCTAGTAAATCCAACCTAACAGGTTGTTTATAGGTGATGAAATGTATTTCATGACCTCTTTTTGACAATGCAATTCCAAGTTCAGTAGCTACTACACCACTTCCTCCAAATGTTGGATAGCAAACAATGGCTATTTTCATTTAATGATATACTTTAAACTATTAGCCTATAGCCATAGTTATTATAAATTATTGATTGTTATTATCAGCTACTTTTGATGTTTCAATTTCTAATGCACTATAAATAACTCGTTGTATTTCCGACCTAATATCCTTTCGTACTAATTTAAAATTTGTTGCATCTGGAAAAGTTCTGTTTGACATAAACACATATACCAGCTCATTTTCTGGGTCAGCCCAAGTAAAAGTTCCTGTAAATCCAGAATGACCAAAACTACTCATTGGCACACAATCACATGTTGGACCAACTGTTCCTAACTGTGGTTTATCAAAACCTAATCCTCTTCTCACATCTATGTTGCAGTAGTAACAGGTATTAAACTTTTTAATTGTCGAAGTTTTTAAGTATTCCTTACCCGCATAATTACCACCTTGAAGATACATTTGCATAATTTTTGCCACATCAGTAGCTGTTGCAAAAACACCCGCATGACCTCCTACTCCATTTTGCATTGCTGCCCCCATATCATGTACATATCCTTGCACTTTTTGATACCTAAAATAAGAATCCTGTTCCGTTGGTGGAATTTGATTTAACGGATATTTTTTAAGTGGATTATATGTTGCACTTAACCCTAAAGGTCCATAAAACCTATTGTGGATTAACTCATCCATACTTGTTTTATAATGATCTTCAATATATTTTTTTAATAGAAAATAGCCCAAGTCGCTATATTTATACTTCCATTTTTTTCTTAAATCTGTATCTTTTATTCTATTAAAAATTGAATCCTGATACGCTTTACTTATATATAAGTTTTCTGATACTTGAAAGGGAAATTTATCCGATTGTTGTTTAGCATAAAATTCTTTTGAAGGTTTATTGGTTACACTATCTAATGTTCGTTTATAAAAAGGTATCCAAGCCTTTAAACGTGCATAATGCGATAACAACTGCTTTACTGTTATATTCTTTTTATTTGATGATACTAACTCCGGAATCATTGTTCCTAAGGTTGAATTTAAACCAACGATGCCATCCTCTTCTAACTCCATTAGTAAAGGTAATGTCGATAATATTTTAGTTAGTGAAGCAACATCATACAAGCTACTATCAGTTACTTTACGCTTTTTGGCATAGGTGTGATATCCATAATTTTTATTATAAACTATCTTCCCTGACTTAGCTACTAATAACTGAACACCAGGTGTCATTTTTTCTTTAATAGCATAATTTACAATTGAATCAATTTTTTTAAATTTATCAAAATCCAACCCTTGATTCTCTGGATAATCATACCCTAATCTATTTGTCTTATTTAGGGGTATTGTAGTGTTTACAGGAAACATTTCATTGGAACTAACCGGTAATATTCCTTTTACATTTATAGCTCCAAATAAAGCCTCTGCTGATTTTTCTTGCGCAATTTTACTGTTTTGATAGGATACAACAACTGATTCAAAGTTTGTTGTTGTTTTTAAGTCCAATAACGAATACGGCCTTGTAAAAACATTTAAAACCACATTATTGTTTCTGGCTATTTCATACATCCAAGTCAGTTCACGATCCTTTATTTTATATGATTTCCAAGGGTTAGCATTTGACTTATGAACCCCAATAATAACCAAGTTATAAGCATTCAATTTGGTTATTAATTCATCCAAATGATTTGCCTTTACTTCAGTTACTTTGGCAAATTGTTTTAACCTATTTAAATAAGGCGTATGATCAGCTTCCCCAAACTTTACGTAAGCAATATTTGTAGTAGACAAATCATTAATTGGTAAAATATCGGATTCTTTTTTTACTATTGTTATTGCATTCTCTATTAATTTGGCATACAATACATCATTAGCTCGTGTATTTAAATCGGAATAAATATTTCCCAATACAACAGGTTTATACTTATGTAAACCTACTTTATACTTCGCCATTAAAATTTTCTTTACAGAATGTGCTAAACGCACTTCGGTAATTTTATTTGACTCATAGGCTTTTTTAATTTTTGCAACAGCCTTAGGAATATTCTCTGAAATTAACAGGATATCATTACCCGCTAAAAAAGCAGCCACATCAACATCACCAGGCTCCTTAAAGTTTGATGCGCCTTTCATGTTTAAGGCATCAGTGAATATTAAACCTTTATAGCCTAATTTTACTTTTAATAAATCCGTTACTATTTCTTTTGATAAAGATGAAGGCCTACCAGCTTTGGTACCTAAACTTGGAATATCTAAGTGAGCCACCATAATACTAGCTACACCAGCTTCAATTATTTTACGGAAAGGATATAATTCCACATTTTCAATACGTTCAGCAGAAAAATCTATTGTAGGTAACGTTTTATGAGAATCCTGAGAAGTATCACCATGACCAGGGAAATGTTTAGCTGACCCTAACACATTAGCTGAAGCCATTCCTTTCATAAAAGCCACTCCTTTATTGGCAACGTTTATTTTATCTTCTCCAAAGGAACGATTTCCGATAATTGGATTATTCGGATTGGTATTAATATCGATATCTGGAGCGAAATTCATGTGTACTCCTACTCGGTTACAATGCTCACCAATACGTTTTCCAACTTCTTCTATTAGTGAATTATCTTTAATTGCTCCTAAAGTCATGTTCCAAGGGAATGCATAAGTAGAATCTAATCGCATACTTAATCCCCATTCTGCATCTTGAGTAATTAATAATTTTGTTTTTGAAAGTGCTTGGTATTCATTTGTGAGTTTCGCTTGACGATAAGGTCCTCCTTTTGAAAACATCACTCCTCCAATATGATTTTCCTTTATTAGCTGTTTAATTTTATCGGTATGTAACTTTCCTTTAGCCGACCAAACATCTGCTATAAATAGCTGACCTATTTTTTCATCCAATGACATGGAGTTATATGTAGCATCAACCCACTTATCTTGAGAAATTTTATCACTCGTTTGTAAAGGATGAGTTTCTTGTGAAAAACTTAATTTACTGATTATAAGCACTAATATTATTATTCTACCCCTCATACTATCTCTTTTCTATTAACCCTTGAAATAATCATACCAAACTGCCTAAAGCAGACTTGATATTTTTAGGAAAGATAACATTTTAAATCCTCAGAAAAAAGACTTTCATAGTTGGATATTAACAAGTTTAACCCATAAAAAAAAAGCCCGTTTCATATGAAAACAGACTTTTATAAGTTATTCTTATTGAAATTGAATTTGCGACTTAAATTCAATGCAATACTATTTGTTATAACGGGTTAATATCTTTATTATCAATGATGAAAGAATACTTTATTTAAAAAATCGTGAGTGCCAGGATTCTTGTGCAGAAACTTCCCAATTTTCATTATAATCTCCAATATTAGTTACTAAATTATTAAATACGATTGTTTTTTTACCAATAGCGCCACTTTTTGCCATTGCTTTAAAATCTAGTAAGGTTTTAAAATTAACGAAATCACCTTGTTTAAAAGCCACGTTCATTTTATCTAACAACTCCACATCCAATTCTTTTTCTAAATCCTGAATAAAACGCACTGATGCATCTATGGAACAACCCGTTGCATTTTGCTCGTCTTGATTAACTGCTATAATAATAAAACGTTCGTACTTTAATTCAAAACCAGCCTGTAAACCTGTTCCATGTGCTGCCCATTGTTCTAAAAACACTTTTGTTTTGTCAGTTACTAACATTAATTCGTCAGCTGTAAAACGACGATTACTTTGGTATATCCAAATTTTTGAGTGCGCTGGTAATGTGTTGAACTCTACTAACATAATACTAAATATTATTTTTGTTTGTTTAATTTACGATGATGTATCCAAGCTTGGACTCCGCCAAAAACAATAATCATAGCAATAAATTTTATACTTGAGAATGGTTTTTCATCATATAAATCGAAAAACGCCATTGCAACTGCAAAAACCACTCCCATTATTAAGCCAACTATCAGTGATTTTTTGATCATAATAATTCTTTAATTTGAATTAGCCAATAATTCAGCAATATCAAGCACTTGTATTTTCTCTTCTAAGTTCTTAGCTTTAACGCCATCAGTCATCATGGTATTACAAAAAGGACATCCTGTTGCAATAATTTCCGATGTAGTTTCAATTGCATCTTCAGTACGTAACACATTAATGTCCTGCGTTCCGTTTTCAGGTTCTTTAAACATTTGAGCTCCTCCTGCCCCACAACATAATGAGTTTAACTTAGTACGCTTCATCTCAACTAACTCAACTCCTAAGGATTCAATTAATTCTCTAGGTGCATCATACACGTCGTTTGCTCTCCCTAAATAGCAAGGGTCATGAAATGTTACTTTTTTACCTTTAAATGTATCTCCTGAAACTTTTAATTTCCCTTCCTTAAGCAATTGTTGTAAAAACTCCGTGTGATGATACACTTCATATTTACCACCTAATTCAGGATATTCATTTTTTATAGTGTTGTAAGAATGCGGACAACAGGTAACAATTTTTTTTACTTCATACATATTCATTACCTCAATATTGGTAATTGCTTGCATTTGAAATAAAAATTCATTCCCTGCTCTTTTAGCAGCATCTCCACTTGAACTTTCTTCTGTTCCTAAAACGGCAAAATTTACATTCGCTTTATTTAATAACTTCACAAAAGCACGTGTTATTTTTTTTGCTCTATAATCAAAACTACCTGCAGAACCTACCCAGAATAAAATATCTGGTGGTGTTCCTGCTGTCATCATATCTGCCATAATTGGCACTTTTAATGCTTCACTCATAATTTTTATGCTTTAGCTTTAAGCACAAGGCCCAAGCAGTTTTAAATAGTGTTTAACCTTCGATAAACTCAGATTCACACAGTTATTTTTTTTCTATTTACTCCCTCGGTTTTAAGAGTCTTAAAAACAAAACCAATAAGAGCTATTGTAACTCTTCTTTAAATGGTATACTACCGATTTTAAATTCAATTGTATTTCAATCAAAATCAGTAGTCATAAACAGTTACTCATCAACCCACTTCAATCTGTCCATTTGATTGTATGGCCAAGGAGCTCCATTATTTTCAACGTTCTGCATCATATTATTTAACTCGGTTGGAGCAGCACTCTCTTCCATAACTAAATAACGACGCATATCCATGATAATACTTAATGGATCAATATTTACAGGGCAAGATTCTACACAAGCATTACAACTTGTACATGCCCAAATTTCTTCTTTAGATATCCAATCGAACAAGTTTTTACCATCATCCTTAAACTCCCCATTGTTAGCATCAATATTTTTACCCACTTCCTCTAAACGGTCACGAGTATCCATCATAATTTTTCTAGGAGATAATTTTTTACCTGTAAGGTTAGCAGGACAATTGCTTGTACACCTACCACATTCAGTACATGTATAAGCGTTTAGTAAATTTACCCATGATAAATCAGTAACATCCTTGGCTCCAAAAGTGGATACTTCCTCTTCAGCTCCTTCTTCAGGCATTGCGTATGGATCAGCGTCTGGATCCATCATCATCATCACCTCTTTAGTTACATTAGCGTCGTTTGTAAACTGCCCTTTTGGTTTTAAATTAGCGAAAAAGGTATTTGGAAACGCTAGTAAAATATGTAAATGCTTAGAATAGTATAAGTAATTTAAGAATGCTAGAATACCTACAATATGAATCCACCAAGCTCCACGCTCAATAATATGTAATGTATCATTTTCCATTCCTGAAAATAATGGCGTTATATATTGACTGATTACATTACCTGTATTCATTTCTTGAAAATGAACATCAGTAGCGTTCATAACTAAAAATAAAGTCATTAAAACCATTTCGAAATACAATATTATATTTCCATCAGATTTTGGCCAACCTTTCATTTCATCTTTCCAGAAACGCGCTATTTTAATTACATTTCTTCTAATCCAAAATATAATTACAGCAACAAGTACTAAAAATGCTAACACTTCAAAGTTCCCTATTAAAAACCCATAAAAGATTCCCATTCCTGAAAATATACGGTGTGTACCAAAAATACCATCGATTATTATTTCTAATACTTCTATATTAATAAGAATAAATCCTACATAAACCACAATGTGCAACATCCCAGAAACAGGACGACGTATCATTTTCCCTTGGCCCAAAGCTATTTTGGCCATGTTTTTTAAACGATCAGACTTATTATCCGTTCTATATATATCCTTTCCTAACTTAATGTTTCGGACAAGTGTTTTAATGTTTTTTGCAAAAAACCATATTCCTGCAGCAAGTATTGCTACGAATAAAATATTATCAATGTATTGCATATATAGTATTCTAAAAATTTAATAAATTATTTTTTTAATTCGCCAGTTAAAGGCTTCTCGTAAGGTATTTCTTTTTTGGAAAGCACTCTGAAATATCGTTTCGGATGTAATTTAATGTCTTGTAATAATTCTTCTAATTCTTTAGCAGCTGCTTCAAAATTATCATACAATTTTTCATCTTTCATTAACTTCCCTATAGTTCCTTTTCCTTGTTCAATACCAGAAAGTACTCCGTTAAGTTTATTTAATGTTTCATCCAAATTTGCTACTGTTTGCCCTAAATTTGCTTGTTGTAATGAATCAGATAGGCCTTTAAATGATTTCGCTGTTAACTCAAATTCAGCTAACATTTTATTTAGTTTACTGTTGTCTTTTGCTATTAGATTATTGATTGATTGAGATAACCCTCGAAAAGACTTTAATGTTTTGTTTAGTTCAGCAATTGCACTTTTCAATCCAGCTTCTGAATCATCTTTTACAAACATGTTTAATCCAGTAAGCAATGTATCTGCTTTTTTAAGAGTTCCATCTAAACCTGAACTTAAACCTGAAAAATTACTCGTTAAACTTTTCACCAACCCTTCTTCTACTGTTGATTTTAATAAATCATTGTTTTTAGCAAAATCAGAATCGTTTGCAGGAATGATTGTAATAGCATTCCCACCCATTAATCCTAACTCGTATAATTTAATCATACTATTTTTGGAAAACTTAAACTGATTATCTACTGAAAAAGCAACTCTAGTTTTTCCTGTTTCAAAGTCGTAAGTAATAGTTTCAACCTTACCTACTTTATTTCCTTTAATAGTTACCGGGGCGGAAGGCTGTAATGCGTTGTAATCAAATTCCGTGTAAAAAATAGTATTGGAACTGAACAGGTCTTGTCCTTTTAAATAGCTAAAGCCAAAAAGAAACAGTGCTATAGCACCAATAACAAGAATTGCAGTTTTAATTTCTCTTGAAATATTCAAAGTAATATGTGTTTTGATTCGCAAACAAAATTAACACATTTTTTAATTATAATCACTCTAAATATGATTCCCTTTTTTAGACTGTTAAAACATGTTATTTTTTCAAAACTGAACCTAAGCTTACCTTAACTCCGTTTTTATAAGCAACAATATAACTTTGCGGATACCCTTTTGTTTTTGCTTCTTTTTGAATAACTTTAATTTGGTCGTAATTATTAGTGCTACCACTATAATACTTATACAATTTTCCTTGCTTCTTTTTTGAAAGATCTTTTAATCCTTTAAAATTGTATGATTTTAACGCCACGTTTCGAGAACTAGCAGCTATTTGCACCTTAAATTCAACTTCCTCATAGGTAGAATCAGATGTATCATCTTGGATTACCGTTATACTACTAGAACTTTGGTCTATATTGTTTTTGTATTCTAAAATTGACGTTACTATAGAATTTGAAATTTCTTCTTGGCCTTTTTTTGAATTTAAATAAGCTCCTTCTGTTTTATTAGTAATAAAACCCGTTTCTATTAAAACACTTGGCATGTACGTATTATGCATCACCCATAAACTAGCTTGTTTAACCCCTCTGCTTTTACGCTTTGTATTTTTAATGAAGTTGGTTTCTATGAGGTTGGCTAACATAATGCTCTGATCCACATATTCTTCTTGCATTAAAGTTAAGCCAATAATTGATTCTGGAGAATTTGGATCAAAACCTTCGTAATTTTCTGCATGATCATCTTCTAAAAATATAACTTCATTCTCTTCTTTGGCTATATCTAAATTTCGTTGTGAATTAGAAGCTCCTACAACAAAGGTTTCTGTACCATAAGCTTGAGTATTATGAGCATTACAATGGATGGACACAAACAAATCAGCATCAGCTTTATTAGCAATACGAGCTCTTTCACGAAGTTTTACAAAAACATCCGTTTTTCGAGTATATATTACTTTTATACTTGGATTTTTTTCAAGTTCTTTTCCTATTTTAAGTACTAGTTTTAGTGCTATTTCCTTTTCTGTATACCCCAGTTTTGTAGGCCTACCAGGATCATGTCCACCATGTCCAGCATCCAATACTATTACAAATTTTTTTTTAATAGGTTTAGTTTCTTCTAATGAAGAAAAAGAAGAAAAAAATAGTATTCCTATAAATAGTAACAAACAATTTATTTTATACATCCGCTATAACTTTATAAATAATTTCTTTTAAATTTCCGCCCTAAATCATTTAATAAGAGCACTCTTTTGAATATATTTTAGTTGCAAAATTAATCTTTTAAACTGAAACTTTATTTGAGGGTTAAAATTTTCTAAAAATTAAAATATACACTAAAAATATATCGTATGTTTGACACTCCAAAAACTAAGCCATACTTTTACAAAAATAGAAATTACATTGGTGCAATTGAAACCCTTACATATACTTTTAACAACATATTTAGCATTGTTTATTAACAATTACGCTAATGCACAGGATATACCCAAAAACGGAACTGAGATAAACAATTCTATTCTGGATGAGAAACCTATTATACCACCTTCTACAAAATTTGAAAATTTAAATAGTAAGGAAATCGATACCATTCGTCCGAAAGACACTATAAAACTTAAGGAGACACTTACTGATATTGTAAAATACAAAGCAACTGATTACATTAAAGTAAACAGGCGAAAGCAACTAATGTATTTGTATAATCAAGCTGAAATAAACTATACTGATGTTAATATAAAAGCTGGAAAAATAATTATCAACTATGCAAAAAGCGAAATTTACGCTTATGGTATAAAAGATTCTAGCGGCTATACGCAAGCACCTATTTTCAAACAAGGAGAAAATATTGTAGAGCCAGATTCTATTCGATATAATTTTGAAACTGAAAAAGCACTTATTTTTAATTCTAGAACAGAACAAACTGGCATGAATTTAAAAGCTGCAATAACCAAAAAAGAGAATGACTCCGTTTATTATGTAAAGGATATGATTCTAACAACTTCTAAAAACTTAGAGGATCCTGAATATCATATCAAGGTTAGAAAAGCTAAAATGGTTCCCGGAAAAAAAATTGTTAGTGGCCTTGCAAACATGTTTATTTACAGCATCCCCACACCAATAGGTATTCCTTTTGCTTATTTCCCACTAACTAAAGATCGTGCTTCAGGTTTTATTATTCCAACTTTTGGGGAAAACAATGATCGAGGATACTTTATTCAAAATGGTGGGTATTATTTTGCTGTAAGTGACTATTTTGATTTAACAGTACTTGGTGACTTTTACACCAACGGTAGTTATGGCTATAATCTAAGTTCCGACTATAAAATTAATTATAAATTTAGTGGGAATTTTGGATATCGTGCTGAAAATTTAATAACAAGCGAAAGAGGTTTGCCTGATTATGGTAAATCTAAAATCTATAATTTAAGATGGTCACACAGTCAAGACACAAAGTCAAGTCCTAATTCACGGTTTTCTGCTTCTGTAAACCTTGGTAGTAGTACATATTACACCCAATCAAACAACCAGCTTAACACCTCAAATATTTTAACAAATACATTAAGCTCTTCTGTTTCATACAGCAAAAGTTTTCCCGGTAAATTAGGAGCTAACTTTTCAGCAACAGCAACACACTCTCAAAACACCAATACGCAAGAAATTAATATGTCACTCCCTAATTTACAAGGGAGTATTAATAGAATTTACCCATTTGAACCAAAAGTTGGTAGTAAAAAAGGAATGCTACAAAACATAAACCTACAATATTCCTTTGCTGCAGAAAATAGAATTACCACCACAGATGAATTTTTCTTTAAAAGTGAAATGTTCGATGATGCTAAATTCGGAATTAGACACTCTATTCCTATTAGCACCAATTTTAAGGTTTTAAAATATTTTAGTTTAACAGCTGGTACTTCGATTAATGAAGTGTGGAATTTTGAGAAAGTTAGTAAACTTTATGACGATATAAATTTGGAAGAAATAACTACCGTTGACAAAGGCTTTGCTAGCTACAGAACCTACAACTTCTCTTCTAGTTTAGGAACCACTCTATACGGTATGTATAATTTTGAAAAAGAAGGGGTTGATAAAAAAATACAAGCCATCAGACACGTAATAAGACCCAGTGTAAGTTACAGCATAAACCCTGCTTTTGATCAATACTATGAGAGTTATAAGAAAAATGTAATTACCGCTGACGGAACAACAATAGAAGATGTAGAGTACAGTCCGTTTGAGAATTCTATTTACGGATCTCCTGGTAAAACATATTCAAGCGCTATTGGTTTTGGAATTGGAAACTCAATTGAAGCAAAAGTTAGAAACAAAGTAACTGATTCTACTGAAGTAACATATAGAAAGCTAAGTATCCTAAACAATTTAAACTTTTCTTCCTCTTATAATGTTGCTGGTGATTCTTTAAAAATTAGCCCTGTAAGTGTTTCGGGAGGTACACAACTAGCAAAAGATAAACTAAGTGTTAATTTCAATATGTCATTAGACCCTTATGCGCTTGACAACAGCAATACAAGGATTGATGAATTTAACATAAACAATAATGGTAGTTTATTTAGATTAACAAATGCCAACTTAACACTAAACTACTCTTTTTCTAGTAAAGATTTTGAAAAAGATAATAATAATAATAAAGCAAAAAACAATAACACTACTACGTTTAACAGTACTGAAGACTTGTTAGGAAATAACAACGATTTGAGTAAATCAAGTTTTGACGATAATGAAAATGATAAACAAAAAGAAGTTAAACATTACAACTACAAAATCCCTTGGACTTTAAATTTAGCCTATTCAGTTGCGTACAATAACTACTCTAGACAAAATGAAATTTCTAGTAATTCACTTATGTTTTCAGGAGACGTAGAATTATCCCAACGATGGAAGGTTGGTGCTTCTTCAGGGTATGATTTAAAAGGAAAAGGAATCACACACACCAACTTAAGGTTTGAAAGAGATTTATTAAGTTGGAAAATGAACTTTAACTGGACTCCTTTTAGCGTTAATAAATCGTGGTTTTTCTTTATTGGTATAAAATCATCTGTCCTAAGCGACATTAAATGGGACAAGCAAAGGGAAACGGATAAATTGATAAATTAGAAAAAGATTGCAGTTAACAATACTCTTTTTATTTTTTATATAAATTACTATTGCTCATTAACTTTTTATATTATGACAAAAAGAATAATTACTACAGTAGACGCCCCTGCTCCTATTGGACCGTACAATCAAGCCGTATTAGTTAATGAAAGTACACTTTACACCTCTGGTCAAATAGCTTTAAATCCTATTACAATGGAATTAATTTTAGATGACATAAAAACTGAAACTAAACAAGTTATGAAAAACATGGAAGCGGTTTTACAAGCTGCAGATATGACATTTGATAATGTAATTAAAGCTACTATTTTTATTTCAGAAATGAATGATTTTGCTGAAATAAATGACGTTTACGGAACTTATTTTGACGAAGCAACAGCTCCTGCGAGAGAAACTGTACAAGTAGCTTGTTTGCCTAAAAATGTGAATGTAGAAATATCAATGATTGCTATTAAATAGTGTTTCGCACATTAAATGAAATAGCATGAACAAATAAAAAAGCTAGTAATTTTAAATTACTAGCTTTTTTTATTTTAATTAAGATGATATGCGACCAATTTATCTATTGGTTTTTGAATAAAGTTTCCAGTATTTAATCGGAATGATTTTAAAGCCTTTTTTAATTCATCTTGCAATAAATAAGATATACTCCCTACAAAATGTATTGGTAAATCATAAACTCTATCATACTGAGTAACTTGGTTTTCAATAAAATCAGAAAATCCTTTATTAATTATCTGTGAGCAATACAATTCATTTTTATGTTTAATAATGAACGTAGCAAATTGCGCTAGATAGGCATTAGGGTGAGATTTTTGATATAAGTTTAGCTTTACGTCATCAGGATACAAATTAAACTCATCCTGAAACTTGTCGTGTAATTTTTTAGGCATCTTATTATAAAAAAAATCTCTTAATAAAATTCTACCAAAATAATTTCCGGAAGCATCATCCATTAACATATACCCTAAGGAAGGTACTTTACTTGAAATTTTAGACTTTCCATCAAAGTAACAGCAATTACTTCCAGTTCCCAAAATAGAAACGATTCCTTCTTTGCCGTTAGATACAGCAAACGCGGCTGCATAAATATCCTCTTTTAACACAATAGTAGCGTTTGTAAAGATCTCTTCCAATAATAGCTGTAACTTTTCTCTTGGTAATTCTGTACCACATCCAGCTGCATAAATAAACACTTCCGAAATATCATTAACATACTCCATTACTACTTTGTTAGCAGTAATTGTTGCATATAAATCTGATTCAGAAAAAACCGTAGGGTTCAATCCTTTCGTAGTAGCCTTTACAACTACTTTTTTTTGTGCTTTTATCAAAACCCAATCGGTTTTTGTAGAACCACTATCTGCTATTAATTTCATTTATTTTATTGGGCTATTTTATTTAACATTATAACCTCTTAGTTATAAAAAACACCACAAAATTTACGGTGGAATATAAGAGGTTGAAATTTACTCAACAACAACTAATCTAAACTTGCCGAGTATACCGTTAAATCAACTAATTTATTTGCATAACCAAATTCATTATCATACCACGATATTAACTTAAAGAAATTACCATTTAATTCAATTGAAGCTTCACTATCGAATATTGATGTTCTGGTATCTCCAACAAAATCCTGCGATACTAATGGGTCATTTTCATATCCAAGAATACCTTTTAATTCATTTTCAGAAGCGTTTTTGATTGCTCTTTTAATTTCTTCCAATGAGGTCGTTTTTATAGTTTTCACAGTTAAATCTACTACTGAAACATCAGCTGTTGGCACTCTGAATGCCATACCAGTTAATTTTCCTTCTAATTCAGGAATTACTTTACTAACTGCTATTGCCGCACCAGTTGTAGTTGGTATAATATTATTCATTGCTGCTCTACCTCTGCTCCATTTACCAGAAGGTCCATCAACAGTTTTTTGGGTAGAAGTAGCCGCATGAACAGTAGTCATTAACCCTTCTGCTAATCCAAAATCATCATTAATTACTTTAGCTAAAGGCGCTAAACAATTGGTAGTACATGATGCATTTGAAATAATTTTATCTGACGATTTAACATCAGTATGATTTACTCCCATAACAAACATTGGCGCATCTTTAGAAGGAGCCGAAAGTATAACTCGTTTTATTCCTTTATCTTCTAAATGAGCATTAGCCTTCTCAATAGTTGTAAAAAAACCAGTACACTCTAGTACATATTCTGCACCTACTTTATTCCATTGAATATCTGCCGGATTACGTTCAGCCGTAATTCTAATTTCATTTCCGTTAACAATTAGTTTCCCATTGACTGTTTCAATAGTACCGTCAAAACGTCCATGAACAGAATCATATTTTAATAAATATGCCAAATAATCAACATCTAACAAATCATTTATTGCTACAATTTGCACGTTCTCTTTATTCATTGCTGCCCTGAAAGCTAAGCGTCCGATTCTCCCGAATCCATTTATTCCTATTTTTATCATATTCTTTTATTTGTGTTCAAGTAATACGTTCAACAAAAAAACTTACAAACTGTCAATTACTACACTCTACAAGAGTTTACTAAAAAACACTTACTAAACCTTATTTTATATTTAAAAATAACTTCCAGTAAATAACAATTACATTACTTACTATTTATAATTAAATCATCTCTTTTTATACCGATAGTATATTTGATATCCTTAATAACTCCCTGTTAATTTCGTTTTTACAACGCATAATTTCGATAATAGGAGTCGCTACTATTTGATTGTTTTTAATACCAACCATCACGTCCTTTTCTCCAGCTAATAACAATTCTACAGCTTTAACTCCTAGCCTACTTGCCAGTACTCTATCAAAACAACTTGGACTCCCTCCACGTTGTAAATGCCCTAACACAGTTACTCTTGGTGAATAATCTTCCATGTTTTCTTTTACGTATTCGGCTAACTCAAAAACATTCTTCCCTGTTTTATCCCCTTCTGCAACAATAACAATACTTGATGTTTTTCCATTTTTCTTGCTTCTATTTAAACTTTCTATCAATTTTTCTAGTGGTTGATCTTCTTCAGGAATTAAAATTTCTTCTGCTCCTGCTCCAACCCCAGCATTTAAAGCTATGAATCCTGCATCACGTCCCATAACCTCTACAAAAAACAACCTGTTATGTGAACTTGCTGTATCGCGTATTTTATCAACAGCTTCTACAACTGTATTTAATGCTGTATCATACCCAATAGTAAACTGAGTACCAAAAATATCATTATCAATGGTTCCTGGAATTCCAATTACTGGTATGTCATATTCTTTACTAAATAATGCGCCACCGGTAAAAGTACCATCACCACCAATTAGCACAATGGCATCAATGTTTTCTGCTACTAAATTTTTATTCGCTTGTTTTCTCCCCTCAGTAGTTCTAAACTCTTTCGATCTGGCAGACTTCAATATGGTACCTCCTTTATTGATAATGTTTTTAACATTTCTGGAAGTTAGTACTGTAAAATCATTTTCAATCATTCCTTCGTACCCTCGATAATAACCTATGCAATCAATTTCATAATACGAACAAGCTCTAACAACCGCTCGTATGGCTGCGTTCATTCCAGGAGCATCTCCTCCAGAAGTCATTACTCCAATTTTTTTTATCTTTTTTTCCATTAATTTATTTCAAAAAAACGTTTGTTAACAAATAACAAATTAAAAATACAGAACATTTTTTTAATTTGATTATTTTTAACCAGAATATTAACACTTTATCCGCACATTTATGCAATTAGCAACTTTAGATTACGCTATTATCATCGGTTTTTTTATTTTATCACTAATTATAGGTATTCTAGTTGCAAAGCAAGCTGGAAAAAATAGTGAATCTTTCTTTTTATCAGGAAGAAACATGCCGTGGTGGTTGCTCGGTTTTTCCATGGTTGCAACTACATTTGCTGCGGACACTCCTGGTTTAGTTACACAACTAGTTCGTGAAAACGGAGTTTCTGGAAACTGGGTATGGTGGACTATGTTATTAACAGGTATGCTTACCGTGTTTTTTTACGCAAAATTATGGAGGAAATCAGGAATAAACACCGACCTTGAATTTTATGAATTGCGATATTCAGGAAAGTCTGCTGGTTTATTAAGAGGCTTTAGGGCTATTTACTTAGGTGTCTTTTTCAATGTCATTACCATGGCTGGTGTTTGTTTAGCGGGAGCAAAAATAGCCAATATCCTTTTAGGAATTGACCAGGAAACAATGCTTGTTATATCAGGGATTATTATTGTTTTCTACTCTGCTTTAGGAGGACTTAAAGGAGTGCTAATAACCGACTTTATTCAATTTATCATTGCAATGATAGGCTCAGTTTGGGCTACTATTTATATTGTAAACTTACCTGAAATTGGCGGTATAGAAACATTGCTAAGTCACGACAATGTTCGTAATAAACTAAACATTTTACCTGACTTTTCAGACTCAAAGGCAGTCATTACGCTATTAATCATACCATTTGCTGTACAATGGTGGAGTACTTGGTATCCTGGAGCTGAACCTGGTGGTGGTGGCTATATTGCACAGCGCATGTTGGCAGCTAAAAATGAAAAGCACGCTACATGGGCTACCTTATTTTTTAACTTTGCACACTACGCATTACGCCCATGGCCATGGATAATTGTAGGATTAGCTTCATTAGTAATATTCCCAACCTTAGACAGCATCAATGGTACTTTTCCGAATTTAACCGCTGAGATGCAAGGGCATGATGTTGCCTATGCAGCCATGATGACCTATTTACCAGCTGGATTAATTGGTATTGTTTTAACGTCATTAATTGCAGCATTTATGAGTACTATCTCTACGCAATTAAACTGGGGAAGCTCCTATATTGTTAATGATTTTTATGTGCGTTTTATAAAACCAGAATCAACAGAAAAAGAAAAAGTTTTTGTTGGTCGTTTATCTACTATTGTACTAATGGTATTAGCCGGATTATTCTCTATGTATTTACAATCCGCTGGTCAGGTATTTAATTTGTTACTTCAAATTGGAGCAGGTACCGGTTTATTATTTATTTTAAGATGGTTTTGGGATCGTATTAACCCGTATAGTGAAATTGCAGCAATGTTAATTTCATTTATAATTGCTCTTGTATTTTTTATTAATGAAAGGTTAGAAACCCCTATATTTCAACTAGAAGGACATTGGCAACTAGTAATTGGTGTAGTAATCACAACTCTTGGGTGGATAATTGTTACGTTATTTACAAAACCTACCGATGAAAATACGCTAGAAAAATTCAATGACTTAATATTTGATTCCGAAAGTAAGTTTTACAATATTGGCTATAAAGTACTCGCTTTCTTTTTAGGAGTTATTGGTACGTATAGTTTCTTATTTGCTACTGGATATTTTATTTACGGAAAAACGATGCTAGCATCAGCTTTAGCAGGATTATCCCTGGCATGTGGCTTGTTATTAATTAAAAATTGGAAGAAAATTAGCTAGTAAATACTAGTGTGTTGCTATGCTTTGATGAAAGAGTTATTAAAGCATAGTAACAGTACTATTCTAACGAATTAGCCACTCATCCTATAATTTACTTATTACACAATTTAAAAATACGATATCAAATAGTTTCCATTTTAATTCAGCTATCGCATAAAAAGAAATAATCATAGCGATGATATGTAAACTTTTTTTTAACTAAACCAACCAATGTTATTTCAATTTATTGATAAGCCCTTTTAAATATCAGCTCGTGTTATTTGTAGGTGTTTTTTATATAACTATTCGGATCTTCATTTTCCAGAACCTTTTTCTCAGCTACTTTCTGTTTTCCTTTAAATATTTTTTGAATTAGCTCCTCAAAAGTATCAAAATCAACTTTATAGGATATTCCTATTCCTTGCGTATAGCCTAACTCATTTGTAGCTGTTGCAGTTTGAGACAAATCATTTTCTCTATTAAATATTTTTGCTCGAAGTGTACCGTCTCCATTTAACAAAAACTCTACCTGAACATCACCAGCAACCACTGTTTTACTAACTCCACCTACAGGAATACCAACCTTACCGTTAATTAAAATTCTGTCGGAAATTTTAGTAGAAATCGTAAATCCTAATCTATCTTCAATACGTTGTTCTTCTAACGGATTACTCTCTCCTTGCTCATAGTTTACACCAATTTTAAATTTGTCATCGGCTTTATTAAGCATATTATTTACCAAACTTGTTGCTCTTTCTACCAAATTACCAGTTACAGCTCCTTGTCCATAGGCATAGGAACCTGTAAATTGACCTGCTGTAACTAAGGACAGTGCTTGTTTATCCCTGAACTCTTTATCATCTAGTTTATACAATAACTCTGATTTTACGACTGAATTAGTCTTCGGGAATTGTATGTCAAAATTAACTTCAGGTTGCATCAACCCTCCATTTAAACTAATAATAACATCAACAGGTATTTTACGGTTTATTGACGGATTATCCAATAACAATGCAGGATTAGCAGTGGTACTATAAACCGCATCCATATTTAAACGTGCTTTATACGGGCTTCCATCCCAATTTATTGTGCCTCCTGGTTTAACATTAAAGCGTTTTTCAATAAAACCGCCTTGTAAAAAATTATTCCCATATACAAAATTATAGGTCCCTTCGCTTACTATAAAATCGCCATACATATTAAATTTATCATTCGTATTTATTTCAATACGCATCAAACCAGAACCATTTCCTTTAAGAACACTACCCGCTTCTTGATCAAGTACAATTTCAATTTCAGCATCTGGGGTTACATCCAAATCAAATTCTAATTCCAAGCCACTGATATCTGCTGGTAAATTAGCGTCTATTTCATTTTGGTTTAACCAATCGTGTTTTGATACTGTTTTAATAAATGAATTATCCCCAACTGCTTCGGAGTCGCTAATAGGTATTTTAAATACTGTTCCTTTATTTGTACTCGCATTTACTTTAATTAATAACTCACTTGTAGGACCTAGTAACTCGGCAGTTCCTGAGATAAATGCTTTACCATAATACAACGATTCCTCCTCTTGCTCTTTATCCAATATCAGTAAATTATCCGTTGATATTTTTAAGCCTAATTCCCAGTCGGTAAAATAGTTGTGAGCTACAAAACCATTTAAGCTAGCTGATGTTTTATATTTTGTTTCAAGTATTGTAATATTATCGCAAATAAAATGTCTGTTTTTTAAATTTATTTTCGCATTATTTTCAAAATCAAAATCGACATTTAAATAAGGTATTTTCAACCCTGCCTGATCCAAAGTCAGACTTCCTAAAAAATCAGGATTATCATAGTTTCCAAAAAGTTTGGTTTTACCTGAAGCCAATCCTCTAATATTTGTAATTACGTCTGCTCCTAAATCACTAAAAAAAGAAAGATCTAATTTATTCAAATCTACCTCTAAATCTAAATAAGGGTTTTCTTTTGCAAAATCAACATAACCATCAATATTTAATGATTTAATATGTTCATTTTCAATACTTGAATTTACATAATATTTATCAAGCTTATCATCCCCCTTAACATTCAAATTAAACAAACCTAAATTACGATTGTTAATATTAAAATCTTTAACAGTAACATCCGCAAATGGTTTATACTTCCCATTTTCCTGCAATAGTTTCATTTTACCATTTGCAGTTCCTTTAAAATTAAAGTGTTTAATTTCGGGTAATAATTTAGATAATTTTACGTCATTAATATCTAAATTTAGATCTTTATCATTACTCCCATGAAGCGCTCCAAAGAGTTTTAAAAACTCCTTGTTATGACTTATAACAAATTGTTCTAAAACAACATCTTTAAAATCCTTATCAAAAACTACTTTACTCCGTTTATCATTTAATTCATTGATAAACCATTCATAATCATTAATTTTTAATTTTGATTTTTTAAATCCAAAAACTGATTTATTTTCTTTATTAATTGTGTGGTATAAATTTAATTTATAGTCGTCATTTCGTTGCTTACCTCCTTTAAATTCCGTTCTAAAAAACAACGTATCACTTATTGTTTTGTTTATTAAATTAAAATCAGACACATCATAAAAGCTAGTTTGAACATCTTTAATATTTACATATGCATTATAAAATGGATTCGCATTATCTAGTTTAATATTCACATTATCAAAAACATTGTCTTTAAAAGATATTTTCGATGATTTTAAATTCAGCTTAAACTCTTCTTCATTACTCGAAACCCTTCCTTTAAAAGTAACTTGTTTATCTATAATAATATCAGGGTAAAATATTTGAGTAAGCTTATTTTTAATTTTTATATTGAAATCAAAAAATTGTCCTTTTGAAACTTTTATAGGGTTATAATTGGTATAAATACTTCCTAAGTCATTTTCAGCTAATGACAATAATTCCTCAAACTTAAACTTTCCTACTATTTTACCTGTAATAACATCAGGGGAATTCACCGTAATTGTTCTTACATTTTGCTCATCGAATGAAGAACTTAATTTAAAATCTTTAAAATAAAATTTATCATTCTGATTGTTATAATGTATATTTTTAAATAGTACTTCTCCAAAAGCATCATTAATACTTGCCCCTTTCATACTCATTTCAATATCTCCTTTAAATATTGAAACCAAATCTCTTTTAACTAAGTTAGTCTTATTAAAATCAGCAAATGCTATCGATGTTTTAAAATCATAAACATCAATTTTAGACGACATATCTATCAATCCATCAAATGTTAATTGTAAATTTTCGTCTTTTGAAACTAAATTACCTTTAAATATTTTTTGTTGAATTTTCCCTAATATAGAAACATCATGATACCTATAATTATTAATTTCAATCGTAGAAATAGTTCCTTTTACTAATGTATTTAAATTCGCTAAAGTAAACCCTTTCCCATCTACTTGTGCTTGAAATGTTGCAGAGCCAAAACTATCATCTTGCAATAATTTTCCAAAATTAAATTTTGTGAATTGAGTTTCACCTTTATATGTTGCATTATCAATATCTTCAATATCTGACAATAATATCTTAGTATTTATTGTTCCTATTGCACTTTCTATTGTAACATCGGCGTCTATATACTTACTTGTTACAATGGTATTTCCTACTGCAGAAAACACTCCTATATTTCTAAATGATGAAGGAAGCGACCTACCTAACAAGCCAGGTAGCATATTTTTTAAATCTGTATATGTCGATTTTAGATTATCAATTTTTGCGATTAACTTAAAATCATCTTTATTCTTAGAAAATAAATTTTTAAAAACAAACGCTCCATTTACCGCTGTATTATTTAGTGTCTTTAAGCTTAAATTTGGAAAACTTAAATCATTCAACGTTCCGGTAATGTCCGTTGTAAACAAAGCTGCATCTTGACCAAACTCATTATAAAAAGAATTTAAATCCGTATAAGCAATGCTTGAGTTTTTAAAAGATGCATTTATTTTTACTTTATTATTAAAGTCTGAAAAATCAGAACGTTCATAATTGAATACTAATTGACCAAATATGGCTGATGAATTTGTTTTCAATTTTATGGTATCAAAACGCATTTGCGTTAATGAATATGAAAAATCAGTAACAAGTTCTGTTATCTGAACACCTCTATGGTCCAACATATTGGCCTCAGTAATAGCTACATTTACCTTAGGCCCGTTAATAGACAATGTGTTTCCTGCAATATTTAAGTTTTTAAAATCTAAAATTTTAGGAGTTTCTATATTATAATCAATAAATCGAAACCTACTGTTTTTAATAGCAATACTATTTGCTGTCATTAAAAATGTAGATTGTTTTTTTTCAGGATCAGGATTTTTTTCATCGAAACTAGTTATAAAAACATCCAAATTTGTTTCGGTTTCTCCTTTATAAGTTTTAATCATAAAGTCCAAGTCATCCATTTCAATTGCACCAAACAGTAAATCACCTTCACTAAGCTCCTTGAAATCAAGTATTGATGTTTTTAACGCTCCTACATATACTAAAGTATCTTTATGATGATCTTCAATATAAATATCTTTTAAAGAAACGTCTCCAAAAAAATTGAACCCAACTTTCCCTACATTAATAGATGTATTGTATTTTTTATTAATTGATTTTGTTACTTTTTTACCTAATTGTGTTTGCACAAAAGGAAGTGAAAGTACAACTGCAAACAATAAAAACAATAGCAGTAGAATTACAAGAATTCTAAATAGTATTTTTCTTAGTTTTTTGATAGTTTTTATTGTTTTAACTTTGCTTTTTATTTACAAATTCTGTGCCTAAATTTATGAAATCCGAAGATATCTATATTCTTGCTATTGAATCGTCCTGTGACGATACAAGTGCCGCTATACTTTGTAACAACAAAGTACTGAGTAATGTTGTTGCTAATCAAGATATTCACACCAAATATGGAGGTGTTGTACCTGAATTAGCATCAAGAGCACATCAACAAAATATTGTTCCGGTAGTACATGAAGCTTTACGCCTAGCAAATATCGACAAAAAACAGCTAAAAGCCATAGCTTTTACACAGGGACCTGGATTAATGGGTTCATTATTAGTAGGCACCTCATTCGCAAAGGGATTAGCTCAAGGTTTACAAGTACCTTTAATAGCTGTAAACCACATGCAAGCGCATATTTTAGCGCATTTTATAGCCGAAGATTCACAAGAAAAACCAGCGTTTCCATTTTTAGCTATGACCATTTCTGGTGGGCACACACAAATAGTTAAAGTAAATAATTACTTTGATATGACTGTAATTGGTGAAACTATTGATGATGCTATTGGAGAAGCTTTTGATAAAAGCGCCAAAATACTTGGGCTTCCCTATCCTGGAGGCCCTTTAATAGACCAGAATGCTGCGTTAGGAAACCCTAAAGCCTTTCCTTTTCCTAGACCTAAAGTAGCTGATTTGAACTTTAGTTTTAGTGGATTAAAAACTGCTGTTTTATATTTTATTCAAAAAAATGTAAAAGAAAACCCTGACTTTATAAAGGAAAACATGAATGACATTTGCGCATCTTTACAATACACTATTGTTGGCATCGTGATTGACAAACTTAAAAAAGCTACTAAAAGTACCGGAATTAACCGAATTGCTATTGGTGGTGGAGTTTCTGCAAATTCAGGAATCAGAAAAGCATTAAAAGATGGGGAACATAAATTTGGATGGAAAACCCATGTTCCAAAGTTTGAATATACTACCGATAATGCAGCAATGATTGGAATTGTAGGATATTTAAAGTATCTTGATAAAGATTTCTCTCGTATTCAAGATACAGCAAATCCCAGATTTAAAATCTAACAGCAACACCTATGATTAAAAAATATTTTTATATAGCTTTACTTTTTTCTTTTTATTGTTCGTTTTCACAGACAGACATCAAACAGATAAAAAAGGATCTAAAATTAGTTACCGATATAAAATCTGCTAAAAAATATATTAAGAATTATCCAAATCTAAAAGCAAAAATATACACTTATAACGAAGAGAAGCACAAAAATAATTTATCTAAAACGTTATTTAAAAAATCAATAGGTACTAGTTTTGAAACTCAAGAGCAAAGCGCTAACACATTATACAAAATTATAAGCATTACTTCCACGCTGCACTACCGAGCTAGTTACATTTTTTTAGACGGAAATAAATTAAAGACTTCTAGTATAGATAGTTTACGAACTACTATTATTTCAAAATTGGATCAAGGGCAACAATTCAATCAATTAGCTGGTAAATACTCCATGGACAGAAACGCTATTAGAGGAGGTGACTTAGGATGGTTTACGGCTGACAAAGCTTCAAAAGAGTTTATTAACTCCTTAAAGGAGAATAATTCAAACACAATATATAGTTTAGATTTACCCGAAATTAAAAAGCATTACATCATTAACAAAACCGAGCAGCAAAAAGATATTCGTTTATTACAAGTATTGAAAATTACTTTTGAAAAAGAAAAAAACAACCGAATAATTCATACTTCTAACTAAAATATTCTTTTATTATTTTCATATAATTGAAGTTTTATTTAATAGAAGAAAACTAACATAAACTCAACGATTTTTAATGCAATTATTTTATAGTCCTGATATTAGCCCTGATAGCAAACAATATACCTTTAATAAAGAAGAAAGTAGGCATATCATTAAGGTGTTACGAAAACAAGAAAGTGACACCCTTTATATTACTAACGGAAAAGGGTATTTATTTACCGTAGAAATTATTGTTGGCGACACTAAAAAATGTATTGTACAAATCAACTCCTTTGAACAGCAAAAAAATCGGGATTACAAACTACATATTGCCATTGCTCCCACCAAAATGAACGACCGTATGGAGTGGTTTTTAGAAAAAGCTACTGAAATAGGCATTGATGAAATTACACCCATAATTTGTGATAACTCTGAACGAAAAATAATTAAAAAGGAACGATTTGAGAAAATCATTCAAAGTGCCATGAAGCAGTCCTTACAAATGAAATTACCCAAACTGAATGACGCTCTCACTTTTAAACAATTTATAAGTCAGGAGTTTAAAGGGAACACTTATATTGCACATTGTGAAGAACAAGAAAAAACGCAATTTCAATTAACAATAACTCCAAACGAACAATACACCATATTAATTGGTCCAGAGGGAGATTTTTCCGTAAAAGAAATTGAATTAGCCTTAACGAACAACTTTAAAGCAGTGGCATTAGGAAATACACGTTTACGTACAGAAACCGCTGGAATAGTTGCTTGCCATACAATAGCTCTAAAAAACATATAATTTATAACGAATGTCAAAGCCTATAATTTTACTTTTATTATTTTCTACTTTATCATTTTCTCAAGAAATAGCGGTATTAAAGTATCAAGGTGGTGGTGATTGGTATGCCAATACAACAGCACTACCCAATCTTATTAAGTTTTGTAACAACAATATCAGTACAACTATAAACAGCAAACCAAAAACTGTGGAAACTGGTAGTATTGAATTATTCCAATACCCATTTATACATATGACTGGTCATGGAAATGTTCATTTTTCTGCTGAGGAAGCTGAAAATTTACGAAACTATCTTAATTCTGGTGGTTTTTTGCATATTGATGATAATTACGGCATGGATACCTATGTTAGAAAGGCGCTAAAAAAAGTATTCCCTAATCAAGAACCAATCGCATTACCAGCTAAACATAAAATATTTAATATTGAATTTAAATTTCCAAAAGGACTTCCTAAAATTCATGAACATGATGGAAAACCACCTCAAGCTTATGGTTATTTTCATAACGGAAGATTGATATGCTTATACACTACTGAATCTGATTTAGGAGATGGATGGGAAAATCAAGAAATACATAATGATTCTCCTGAAATAAGACTTAAAGCACTACAAATGGGCGCTAATATTATTAAATACGCTTTTGAAAACTAAGTAACAATGCAACTTACCCACTACACCTCCAGCTTTAACAAAAAAACATTTCCAATAACTGTATTGTCCGAAAACGTAAACAATGCACCCAATATTGGATCATTATTTAGAATATGTGACGCATTTGGGATTGAAAAGCTTGTTTTTAGCGGTGAAGCTATTCCTATTCCTTCACGGAAAATGCAAAAAACTTCCCGTTCTACTGAAAAGTATGTTCCCTATGAAATAGTCAATGATATACACCAGTATATTGACAGCATTAAAGAAACACATCATATTATAGCTATTGAAATAACAGAGAAAAGCACTCCTTTACATCAACATAAATTCAATACTAGCAAACCACTTGTATTAATTATTGGAGATGAAAATTTTGGAGTTTCTGAAGCTGTTTTAAGTAAATCAGAAGAAATAGTTCATATAAACATGTTTGGTGAAAATTCAAGTATGAATGTAGTTCAAGCAACTAATATAGCTTTGTATGAAATCACAAAACAATTACAAGAAGCGCAATAATACCAAATAAATCCTTATTTTTAAGTTTCAATAAAATAACCTCTAATACAAAAAGTATTGAACACAACAGACTCAAAAAACATTAGTAATGGTATATTAAGAGCCTTAGCAATTATATTAGGTATCTGTATTTTGTTGCTATTTCTGTACAAAATAAGCGACGTATTAATTTATATTGCAATAGCAGGTGTAATATCTTTGATAGGCCGGCCTATTGTTAAGTTTTTAAAATCGCGCTTAAAGTTCAAAAATATTATTGCCGTTATAGCTACCATGCTAATTTTACTTGGTTTTATTATTGGGTTGGCATCCATGTTTATACCGTTAATTAAAAGCCAAGGAGAAAACTTAGCGCTATTAAACTACACTGAATTACAAACAAATTTCAATACTTTAGCAAAGGAAATAAACAATTATTTATCGGTTCATAACATTGATTTATTTCAAACATTACAGAATTCAGATATATTATCAAAACTAAATGTAAATGCAATCCCAGAGCTCTTAAATTCGTTTTTAGGAATGATTGGCAGTTTAAGCATTGGTCTTTTTTCAGTATTATTTATTTCTTTCTTTTTCCTAAAAGACAGCGAATTATTGGAAAATGGAGCGCTACTATTGGTCTCTGATAACAAGGAAGGGAGATTAAAAAAGTCCTTTGAAAAAATAAAAGATTTACTGTCGCGTTATTTTGTTGGCTTAGTATTTCAGATATTAATTCTGTTTATAATTTACACTATTGTGCTGTTAATTTTCGGGATACAAAATGCTATTGTTATCGCTTTTTTATGTGCACTGTTAAATTTAATCCCATATGTTGGACCATTAATTGGAGGTGTTTTAATGTTAATTTTATCAATGAGTAGTAATTTAGGAACCGACTTTCAAACGGTTATTTTACCAAAAACAACCTATGTAATGATCGGTTATGCAATTGCACAATTGGTAGATAATTTCGTAAGTCAACCTTTAATATTTTCAAATAGTGTAAAATCTCATCCCTTAGAAATATTCCTTATCATCATCATTGGAGGGCTACTTTTTGGAGTTGTTGGAATGATTATAGCCGTACCTTCATACACCGCTATAAAAGTAATTTCAAAAGAGTTTTTATCTGATAATAAAATTGTCAATAAAATTACTAAAGGCATCTAAAAAACATTCAAAATTTATATTTACTGATTTTTCTTAAAGAAAAAACAACTTAACCAATCACTTTGAATAAAGATATACTAAAAACTGATAACCAGTTCTTTATAAAAAATAATATAGATACTGACATTTCGTCATTATTGTTAAAAAAACATACTTTTGACAATATAATCTTAAAAGAATTAACTGAACAAATTGAAGCCAAAAAACGATGTAAAAACAAATTAAAAACTTGGTATAACACCCCATTAATATACTATCCAAATAAACTAAATATAGAGCAAACCTCGTCAGAAATGACTGCCGAATATAAAGCTCATTTAGTTTCAGGAGATTCATTAATTGACCTAACTGGAGGTTACGGAGTAGACTGTTTTTACTTTTCTAAAAAAGTAAAAACAGTAATTCATTGTGAAATAAACCAATCACTTTCTGAAATAGTTACGCATAACTATAAACAGTTAAAATGCAGTAATATCAAAACTATTTCCGGAAATGGAATTGACTATTTAAAAGACACTTCCGAAAATTTTGATTGGATTTATATTGACCCTTCTAGAAGAAGTGACTCAAAAGGAAAAGTATTTTTATTAAGCGATTGCTTGCCAAATGTTGCCGAAAAAATTGACGAAATATTTAATAAAACTAACAATGTTTTAATTAAAACCTCTCCTCTACTCGACATCACAAACGGAATAAATGAACTAAATTTCGTTAAAGAAATTCATATTGTTGCAGTAAAAAATGAAGTAAAGGAATTGCTATTTTTATTAGAAAAAAATCACACCGAAAAAATCTCTATTATAACAACCGATCTTTATAACAAAAAGCATCATGATTTTAGTTTTGTAAAGAATACTTCAGAAATTGCTACTTATGGACTTCCTCAAAAATACTTGTATGAACCTAATTCAGCTATTTTAAAATCTGGAGGGTTTAATGAAATTGCTATTCAGCACAATCTTCTGAAACTACACCAACATTCACACCTCTACTCAAATGATGTATTAATTGATTTTCCTGGCAGATCATTTGAAATAACTGAAGTATTAGCCTACAACAAAAAAAACCTTAAAAAACGCTTTAAAAAACAACAGGTTAATGTTACCACAAGAAATTTTCCTAAATCTGTTGAGGAAATCAGAAAAGAACTACAATTAAAGGACGGCGGAAACAAATACTTGTTTTTTACCACTAATATGAAAAACAAGAAAATCGCCATATTATGCTCTAAAAAGAACTAATCATCATAAACATATTACTTTTGATTAAAAATTGGTTAAAAATAATAATTACGCAAAGCCATATCCAAAAAAAAAGTACAAACTACAGATAGAGTATGTAAAAAACATGCTATTAACGCTCTATATTTATACTGTAATTTTTAACATATTTTTTTATAAGCTTAAGAATCAATCACTCTACTCGTCATTTAAGAAGTTTTAATGAATCTACACGTCTCCCCCTCCCAATACTAAAAATTTAACATAAATTAAACATTACTATTTTGTATGGATACTAAAAACCCTTACTTTTATCATCCTTTAATTACTAAAAACGATATATCATGGAATCTCTTTTTAAATTCGCTAACAAGCTAACTCCTATATCTATAGAGGTTTTTGAGTTACTTAAGCCACACTTTAAACACCTTTCCGTAAAAGCAAATACGATCCTTTGTGACATAGGTGATAATGCTGATAATTTATTTTTTATAGTATCTGGTGTTGCTAGAACTTCTTCGATAGGAGAAAATGGAAAAAATTTCACAAGATCACTTCATACTGCTAACCAGTTTTTAGGCCCCTATTCTAATTTAATCAAGAACGAGAAATCTAATTTAATTTATGAAACTTTAACTGATTGTGAAATTATTCAATCAGCACATAAGGACGTATTGAAAAATTTTGGTCATTTACCAGAAATAATGCAGTTTGAGATTAAAATACTACAATACCTGTATGTTGACATGCAAAAAACAATTATTAGTCTTGGTACTTTAGACGCAAAAGAACGTTACAAAAAACTCTTAAAACGAATTATTGGTATTGAAAATTTAATACCTCAATATCAAATTGCCTCTTACTTAGGAATTACTCCTATACAATTAAGCAGAATTAGAAAATCAATATCACAAGCAATAACATCCGAGGAAGAGTCTTTAAAACAACACTAAAACCTCTAATAAAAGCAAAAAAAGGTAGTGATGAAAATCACTACCTTTTTTTCATAAATTCTGTAACGCTTTTAGAAATATTACAAAATAAGACTTTTAATTTCCATCACGATCAACTTTAATTCTCTCATCACTATTTGCTAATTCCCAAGCAGTATGAAAAATTAACTTTGTACGTATAGTCATTAAAGGGTAATCAATTTTATCAGGAGTATCGCTTGGCTTATGATAGTCTTCATGAATACCACTAAAGAAAAAAACCGCTGGAATTCCTTTTTTTGCAAAGTTATAATGATCAGAACGATAATAAATACGCTGAGGATCATTCCTATCATTGTACTTGTAATCTAATTTAAAATCAGTTAAGTTTTTGTTAGCCTTTGTTACAGCAGCATCTAAACCAGTGCTTAATCTGTCAGCACCAATTACATACACATAGTTTGGCGCATCTTTATGTTCAGGATCGACACGACCAATCATATCAACATTAATATTAGCCACAGTATTTTCTAAAGGGAACACAGGGTTTTCAGAATAAAACCTAGAACCAAACAATCCTTTTTCTTCTCCAGTAACATGTAAAATTAATACCGAACGTTTTGGACCATGTCCATCTTCTTTTGCTTTATGAAAAGCCTCAGCCATTTCTAATAAAGCTACAGTCCCTGATCCATCGTCATCAGCACCACTATAAATTTCTCCATCATGTTGACCAATATGATCTAAATGAGCAGATAATACTAATATTTCATCAGGCTTTTCAGAACCTTTAATAAAAGCCAATACATTTTCAGAATCATTTTTTGCTTTTCCTTCAAAATAAGCTACTGGAATATGTTGGAAATAATTATCAGTACCATACACCGATGGGATTCCCATTTTTTGATATTCTTTCTTTAAAAACTCAACGGCTTTCTTTTGTCCTGGCTCCCCAGTATCTCTACCTTCAAACTCATCAGAAGCATATATATATAAATCCGTTTTCATTTCTGCAGCCGTAATAGTATTCGCATACTTGACTGCAATCATGTTTTGATTTATTTCTGTACTCTCCTTTTTTTCTGATGTATTCGTGGTTTCTTTTTGAGTACCACAAGCCATAATACAAATTGCAGGTATAGCTACTAATAAATTTTTCATAGATTATATTTATTTAAAGTGTGAATTTACTAAAAATAATCTTCCTAGTTATGAAAGAATCCCAATATCATTATCCAAAAAGAAAGTTTTTTTAAACTTTTAAATGTAACTTTACTTTTTAAAACCTAAAAGAATGAAAAAAGAAATTGAAAGATTATTGAATGATCAAGTAAGGTATGAAGCAAACGCATCTATGCATTATTTAGCAATGGCTTCATGGGCTGACGTTAATGGTTATAATGGTGTTTCTGAGTTTTTTTACGCGAATTCTGAAGAGGAACGTGTACACATGACAAAGTTAGTTAAATTCATAAATGAACGAGGTGGTAAAGCAATAGTTCCTGCATTAGGAGCTCCTAAGTCAGAATTTAACAACCTGAATGAGTTATTTGTTGAATTCTTATCCAGTGAAGAATTTGTTACTCAAAAAATAAATGAAGTTATTTTTGAATGCCTAAACCATAAAGACTATAATACTCATAATTTCATGCAATGGTATGTTTCTGAACAGCTAGAAGAAGAAGCTCAAGCCAGAACAATGCTTGATAAACTAAATATTATAGGTAACGACAAAACAGGTCATTATATGTTTGATAGAGACATTATGACTTTTAAACCTGCAAACGAACAACAAGTATAGATAAATTAAAAGGAGGTTTTATTAAAACCTCCTTTTAATTTAAAATAACAAGTATTAAAAAAGGTAGTGATGTATAATCACTACCTTTTTTTAGTTCCGTAACACTAACTATAGCGTTTAAAAACAGAATTATCTTACTAATTTTTTATATTTCAAACGCTTCGGCATTAAATCTCCACCTAAACGTTTCTTTTTATTCTCTTCGTATTCTGAGAATGACCCTTCAAAGAAATACACTTCGGAATCTCCCTCAAAAGCAAGGATATGAGTACAAACTCTATCCAAGAACCATCTATCGTGAGAAATAATTACAGCACATCCAGCAAAATTCTCTAAACCTTCCTCTAATGCTCTTAGTGTATTTACATCTAAATCATTGGTAGGCTCATCTAACAACAGTACATTTCCTTCTTCTTTTAAGGTCATTGCCAAATGCAACCTGTTACGCTCTCCTCCTGATAAGGTATCAACCTTTTTATTTTGCTCACTTCCAGCAAAGTTAAATCGACTTAAGTAAGCTCTTGAATTAACCTGCTTCCCTCCCATCATAATTAAATCTTGGCCATCAGAAAAGTTTTCCCAAATTGATTTATTTCTATCAATATCTTTATGAGACTGATCAACATAAGCAATTTTTACTGTTTCCCCTACTTCAAAACTTCCTGCATCAGCAGTTTCTTCTCCCATAATCATTCTGAAAATAGTAGTTTTACCAGCACCGTTTGGTCCAATAATACCTACTATTCCTGCTTGAGGTAAGCTAAACTCTAAATTATCATACAATAATTTATCACCAAAAGCTTTTGACACACCTTTAGCTTCAATTACTTTAGATCCTAAACGAGTACCATTAGGAATAAAAATTTCCAATTTCTCATCCATTTTTTTCTGATCCTGACTCATCAATTTATCATAATTCTTCAAACGCGCTTTCTGCTTTGTTTGTCGACCTTTGGCTCCTTGACGTACCCAATCTAATTCTCGCTCTAATGTTTTTTGACGTTTGGACTCTGTTTTACTTTCTTGTGCTAATCGTTTCGATTTTTGATCTAACCAAGTAGAATAATTTCCTTTCCAAGGGATTCCTTCTCCTCTATCCAACTCTAAAATCCAACCAGCTACATTATCTAAGAAATACCTATCATGTGTTACCGCGATAACCGTTCCTTTATATTGTGCTAAGTGATGTTCCAACCAATGTACTGATTCCGCATCCAAGTGATTTGTAGGCTCATCCAACAACAACACATCCGGTTCTTGCAATAACAATCTACATAATGCTACTCTACGACGTTCCCCTCCAGACAATACTGAAATTGGCGTGTCTCCTGCTGGAGTACGCAAGGCATCCATTGCTATTTCTAATTTTGTTTCTAACTCCCAAGCATTACAAGCGTCTATTTTATCTTGCAAAACAGCTTGTTGAGCCATTAACTTATCCATTTTATCTGCATCAGAATACACTTCTTCCAAACCAAACATGTCATTTATTTTATTGTATTCATCAAGAATAGCTACAGTTTCCGCAGCTCCTTCTTTTACAATATCCATAACTGTTTTAGTTTCATCTAATTGAGGCTCCTGTTCTAAATAACCAACTGTATGTTCCTTTGAAAACGTAACATCACCTTGATAGTTCTTTTCTAAACCAGCAATAATTTTAAGTAAGGTAGATTTACCTGAGCCATTTAATCCTAAAACACCAATCTTAGCTCCATAAAAGAAACTTAAATAAATATCTTTTAATACTTGTTTCCCAGTACTTTGATAGGTTTTAGAAACCTTGTCCATGGAAAATATAATTTTCTTATCGTCTGACATATTATATATAGTTTTTTAGAAGTGCAAATATCGTGAATATTTAGTGATATAAAAGTGTAATTTGATTTTACTATATCACAAAAAAAAACTCAGAGCGTTAAATCATTTTGGGGAAACAATTTAACTTAAGTGCTCTGAGTTAAACTAACTTGCTTCAAAAATAACATTTTATTTAGATAAAAAAAATGTTATCCCATATTTGTGTAAAAAAAAAAGCAGGCTATCAAAAAATGATTGCCTGCTTTTTTGTTTTGTAAGAACTGTAAAACACTATTGATCACCAAGTATAATAGGCATTCCACTTTTCCCTGCACCTATTAACACCACTTTACTATTTGGTGATTGTGCTAACTTTAATGTTGCTTCAATACCTTTATCTTGTAAAATTTTATCCGTTAAAGAAGCACTTAAAATTTTATTTGCATCTGCTTTACCTTTTGCTTCAATAATTTGCTTTTCTGCTTCTTTTTGAGCTGTTACCAATCTAAACTCATATTCTAAAGACTCTTGCTCTTGTTTTAATTTACGTTCAATTGCTTCTTTAATTGTACGTGGCAATGTAACATCACGAACCAATATATCATTAATTTGTACATGCTGAGCTCCAGCTTTTTTCGACACTTCTTCATATATTTCTTTTTGAATTACATCACGTTTACTAGAATATAATTGTTCGGGAGTATAACGCCCTACAACACTACGTGCCGCCGAACGCACTTCAGGTATAATAACTACATCTAAATAATTTTTCCCTTTTGTTTTATGTAACAAGCCTAATTCAGACATTTTAGGGGAATATAATATTGAAACATCTAATTTAATTTCTAATCCGTTAGATGATAACACTTCCATATCTTGAATGAACTTGTTTTGTTGACGCACATTGTATATAAAAACATTATTCCATGGCGCTATAACATGAAACCCTTCTCCTAAAGCAGGTTCATTAGTCACTACTCCATCGTCAAATCTTTTCCATAACACCCCTGACTCACCAGCATCTATTGTTACTGCTGTTTTTAACAACAAGAATATTGATATTACTACTAAAAAGATTATTGGCAAACCCAATTTTGGTAATTTTTCCATTTGTCTATCTATTTTAAATTTAAATTAGTCCGTTATATTTTCTTAAAAACCATTCCACTCCAATAACCATAATTAATACCCCCAATAAATATTTCCAACTTACTAAAGGCAACTGATTTATTGTTTCTTTCTGTGTTATTTTATACTTTTCGTCATTTCTTAAGTCCTCAAATAATTGCTTGTATTTTGAGATATAATAAAGCTTTGTTTTACTATTAGTAGCTAACTGACCTAGTTTTGTTACATTAGGATTGATAAATTGTGATTCAATATTAAAATCTAATATTTCAAACCTTCCTTTTTTTGTTAAGTCTCCATTATTTGCTCCTATATGATAAGAATACGCTCCCGGTTTTAAATGCTTTAAATCAAGATCATACCCATTATTTGTATATAAAAATTCTAAAACAACTTCTTCTTTTGTATTTTGATGAATTAATTTACACGAAATAACTTCATTAGGATCAGCAACATAGTTTTTATCAAAATATTGAGCTTTAAGCTTAGCTTCACCTAATAAAAATTCATCCTCAATAGTAACTACCAAGCGCTCTCTTTTTTTATTAGAAGCCAAATACTGAATTGTTTTACCAATTAAAGCATCAAATTTTTCAAATTTTTTAGTGTTTACAAAGCTTTGAGCCCTCCATTTCCATATCCCTTCACCAAATAATACTGCTTCACGTTTTTGATTATTCTCAAAAAAACAAAAAAGTGGCTTGTCTGTTAGTACGGAACTAATTTGTTGATATAACAATACTGAAGTCGCGTTATTTACAACTACATCACCATAAAAATTTGTTAATGGAGGGAATGATGAGAAATCTAGCTCTTCATTCTGAAACAACTCAAAGTTAGCATTATAGCTTCCTAAAAATTCTTGTGACTTATTTATAACAGAATTTTGATAGTTGTTACTCACACTATTCAAGAAACTCCAATCGGTTTGCAAACCAGTAATTGTAAACTTATTTTTATTGAAAACTTTAATTTGTTTAAATACATTTTTAAACTTACTCGTTGGCTGATACAATACTACCAACTGATAGCTATTATAATCAATTACATCGTGCGTTGATAAAATGGTAACTTTACGCTGTTTATTGCTTTCAATAGCTTTTTTAATTGCTCCAATATCAGGATGAACAACATCTGATACAAGCAACACATTTGTTCGTTCATCAATTACCTCAACAGAAAAATCACGTGAATTATTCACTACATTTTCTTCTCCAGGAATTTGCGATATAACAGCGCTATGCTTATGTTTCCCTATTTCACTTGCCTTTAAATAAAAAGAATGTACCAAGGTTGAACGTTCCTTAGATAGTTCAATATTTTTAGAAGCAATTTTTGTTTTTCCAGAATACACACTCAATTGCTTACTCACATTAGTGTCTCCAATATATTTTACCGTGATTTCTACTGGAAATTCATTGTTCAGAAATGTGTAATTATTGTATTGAACATTATCTATTTTAATATCTTTTTTTACTATTGAGTCGCCTAAAACAATTGGATGAATTGGCTGTTTATAGGTTAATGAGGACAATACAAAATCCTCTCCATAAGTTTGATTCCCGTCTGATAGTAATAAGGTTGGAGAATTTGTACCTGAGTACAATTCTTTAAAAGAAGTGAAAACAGTAGAGATATTAGTCTGAGATTCTGAAAATCGAATAGAATCAGATAATTCATTTACAGCACTTCCAAAAGAATAATAATCAATTTGAAATTTATCAGAAAGTTTTGATTCTTTTAATTCTTTTAAAAAGTTCCTAACCTTATTTTCTTGTTTAAAAAAACGAATAGATTCCGAATTATCTATTGCAACAACTAAGTTAGGTTTTATATTCGTAATCACTGTTTGTTTAAATGTTGGATTCAACAACAAAACACCCAATAAAAACAAGCTTAAAAAACGTAAAAAAGCAAAAATAAACCGTTTATTATCGGTTCTTTTTGCTTTATAAAAATATTGAAAAATTGCAATTCCCAAAGCGACAATTGCAATTAATAATATGTATATAATATCGTTTTTTGTCATTTAATCAATAATTTCACACCTAAAGTTTAAAACATAAATTAGTACTAATTATTTTTAAACGAGATAGTTTTAACTAAGCCTATTAATAAGAGCTTAAGTTAACATTCCACCATCAACATTTAATACTTGCCCAGTAACATAAGCACTCATATCACTTGCTAAAAACACACAAACATTTGCTACATCTTCAGGAGTCCCTCCTCTTTTCAACGGTATAGAATCCCTCCATCCTTGAACAGTATCAGCATCTAGCTTTCCAGTCATTTCAGTTTCAATAAAACCAGGAGCTATTGCATTACAACGAATGTTCCTAGATCCTAATTCAAGTGCAACTGATTTTGTAAAACCAATAATACCTGCCTTAGAAGCTGCATAATTAGTTTGGCCCGCATTTCCTTTAACTCCAACTACAGAACTCATATTAATTATAGATCCTTTACGTTGTTTTAACATTGTACGCTGTACAGCTTTAGTCATATTAAAAACAGACTTCAAGTTTACCTCTATTACTTTATCAAAATCTTCTTCAGTGATGCGCATTAACAGGTTATCCTTAGTAATACCTGCATTATTAATCAACACATCTATACTATCAAATTCTTTTGTTATAGCTGCAATTAAATCTTGCGATTCTTGAAAATTTGCTGCATTTGACTTATATGCTTTTGCCTTAACTCCTAAACCATTTAATTCTTGCTCTAATGCTAGTGCTGGAGCTTCTGACGAACTATATGTAAATGCAACATTTGCTCCGTTTTTCGCAAAAGTTCTTGCAATTTCATTTCCTATACCTCTACTTGCTCCAGTAATAATTACTGTTTTACCATCTAAAAGTTTCATATACTGTAATAAATTATATCTTTTTATTAATTTAGAATCAAATATATATCATTTCAAGATAAAATAAACTAGTAATTAAGATAATATTCTTTTTGATTACCTTTTAAAGTTATTACACCTCAAATGTTCACTTTTTCACTACATAGAGCAATTATTTTTTGGCTAACATCAAATCTATTTTTATCTTAGCTGTCCCGAAACATTAACTCAATATTAATTAACAATATGAAGTCTCCTACAAGAGTTCAGAAAAAATCAAAAGCAAAACTGCTACATCAGTATTACTCGTATACTGGGTTTTACACATTTATTGGGAAAAGTTTAAAAAAAGCTATTGTACCAGTAGTGTTAGTTGTTACTGCTTTATTTTTATTCAATAAGTATGTTTATAATATAAACGATGCGCTTCAAGGAATGACTGAAACTTTTTCAACCTTTGGAGTTTTAATTTCATTTTTTGCCTCTGAATCATTTTTAGGACTTATCCCACCAGAAATCTTTATTGCTTGGTCAAAAAAGACAAGTGATCCTGTATTAAATATAACTATTTTAGCTACATTATCATATTTAGGAGGAATTACATCGTTCTTTTTAGGTAAAGCAGCTTTACAAATAGATTCTATAAAGAATTATCTAGAAGTTAAAATGGCTAAAAGCCTAAAAAACACCCGTAAATGGGGTGGGTTTTTAATTATTGTTGGAGCTTTACTACCAATCCCCTTTGCTATAACTTGCATGACAGCAGGGATGATTAAATACCCGCTTAAAGGAGTTTTACTATATGGTTTATTACGTTTTGTTCGTTTTGCCGTATATGCAATTGCAATTTTTAAAATGGTAAGTTAAAATTAAATTATTTAAAAAAAATGATCAAACTTTTTAGAGGAATCAGTTTATTAGAAGGGCTATCACTTTTAGCGCTATTATTTGTTGCTATGCCATTAAAGTATATTTGGGGAAACCCTGAATATGTTCGGGTAGTAGGTATGGCACATGGATTATTATTTGTTGCCTATATTTTATTTGCAATAATGACTAAATTTGAATTGAACTGGAAAATAAAAACATTGTTTGTTGTATTTGCAGCTTCAGTTATTCCATTTGGAACTTTCTATATTGATAAAAAGTATCTTTCAAATAAATAAAAACTTTACATTATAAAATCAGAAAAACCCTTTTAGACTAGTAATCTAAAAGGGGATTTAAGTTTAAGTAGTATCAATCACTATTTTTCTTCTTCTTCTATCTTTGGTTGCTCAGCTTGTTTAAACATATCCAAATATGCTTTAGAAATATGATCAATAGCATCACTTGCAATAAACGACTGATACCCTTTTTCTTCCACAGCTACATCAGCAGTTCTACCATGTAAATAAACTCCAAATTTAGCAGCGTTTAATGGTTCATAGCCTTGAGCAATTAGTCCTGTAATTATTCCTGTTAAAACATCGCCTGTACCAGCTGTAGCAAGCGCAGGGTTTCCTGAGGTATTTACAAACACTTCTTCTTTATAAACTGTAATCGTGATAGCGTCTTTAACAACTACAATACAATTATTTTCAGTTGAGAAAGCTTTTACCTTTTTCAACATATCAAAATCGTCATCCCATTTCCCTACTAAACGTTCTAATTCTTTTTTGTGTGGCGTTAATATCGTTAATTCTTGTAAATATTTTAACAATTTTTTATTTTCTGCTATAATGTTTAATGCATCAGCATCAATAACCAATGGTAATTTGTTTGCTTTCAAAAAAGATTTTAGCGCAGCTACAGTGGCAACACTTGTTCCCATCCCCATGCCTATTCCAGCCACAGTAAAATGACCTTCTGGTGAAATATCAGCTAATTGTTTTACTGCAGTTGACGTTTGTACCATCGCTTCCGGAAAAGAGCTTTGCAAAATAGCATATCCACATTCTGGCACATAAGCTGTAACCAATCCACAACCAGAAACCAAAGCAGCTTTACTAGCTAAATGTACCGCTCCTATTTTACCATAAGAACCTCCTATAATTAAACCATGACCATAGGTGAGTTTATTTGCGAATTTTTCACGCATCTTATACATTGGTAGCACTTCATGCTTACTAATTAACTGAGTAGCTTCAACTGTTTGCATATATTCTTTATCCAAACCAATATCCAAAACTTCCCATTGCTCCGTAAACACCGCAGTTTCAGGTAAGAAAAACGACATCTTAGGACTTTGAAATGATAGTGTAAAATTTGCCGATAACACATTTTTAATATCATCAGGTGCTTTACTAGAATACAATCCTGAAGGAATATCAACCGCTAATTTAAACGCTTTCGATTTATTTAAATGTGCAAATAATTGATTGACTAAAGTTCCTGGATCTCTATTTAATCCTATTCCAAAAATTGCATCTACAATAATATCATCTGGGGAAATATCAGTTGGGAATTGTTCCGCGTCAGTCAATAATACTGGCCAATGCTTTAAATTTTTAACGCTATCATAATTTTTCAAAAAACCTTCAGTTCGCTTTTTACTATAATTTACTACGTAATTTGAAACATTATACCCGTTTCTCAATAAATGACGTGCTAAAACCAAACCAACTCCACCATTATTTCCTATTCCATTAAAAATATGTATTTTAACTTGTGAACCTTGCATGCGCATATGCATCCAATTAAACACTTGCTGTCCTGCTCTCTCTAATAAATCTAATTCTGAGATTTCCTGATTTTTGATTGTTAAATCAAGTGCCTGATACAATTGTTTTGTTGATAATATCTTCATTGTAAATTAATGTGTATGTGTTAAAAAAGTGTTTTAGTCTAGTTATATCGCATATTGATATAATTAATGTAAATAACCGCATTATTTTAATTGTATAAAAGAATAGTTGTTACATTTATTATAATTTTACACTAAACCATTATAATTGAACACTAGTAAATAAATAGCTTTTTTTATGCAACTCAACATTGATATTTAATTATACTCTTCTACTTCGTCCTTATAGCTACCATAAAAACTTATATCTAGCGAATATTGTTTGTAATTAACTAGTTTTTAAATAAATTAGCATTTATAAATTTTACACATTCAATTATAGATGAGAAATACAGCTTTATCACACATACACGAAGCCTTAGGTGCTAAAATGGTTCCTTTTGCAGGATATAATATGCCTGTTCAATATGAGGGAGTAACTGCAGAACATGAAACCGTACGTAAAGACGTTGGAGTATTTGATGTTTCTCATATGGGAGAATTTCATTTAAAAGGAGAAAATGCCCTGGAATTAATTCAAAAAGTATGTTCGAATGATGCTTCAAAATTAATTGATGGTCAAGCGCAATACTCTTGTATACCTAATTATGACGGAGGGGTTGTAGATGATTTAATTATTTACAGAATTTCAGAGCAAGAATATATGCTAGTTGTTAATGCATCCAACATTGAAAAAGATTGGAATTGGATATCTAGGCACAATGATTTAGGAGTTACAATGGAAAACAATAGTGAGGAATACTCATTACTTGCCATTCAAGGCCCTAAAGCTGCTGAAGCAATGCAAAGTATAACTGATATTGATGTAACAAACATGAAATATTACACCTTCCAAATCGGTAAATTTGCTGGTGTAAATAATGTAATTGTTTCCGCTACAGGCTATACAGGTTCAGGAGGTTTTGAAATCTATTTTAAAAATGAGGATGCTGAAACTATTTGGACAAACGTATTTAAAGCTGGTGCTGATTTTGGAATTAAGCCAATTGGTTTAGCTGCTAGAGACACCTTGCGCTTAGAAATGGGGTATTGCTTATACGGAAACGATATTAGTGATACAACATCACCTTTCGAAGCTGGATTAGGATGGATTACTAAATTCACTAAGGACTTTACAAATTCAGTGGCCTTAAAAAAAGAAAAAGAAAGAGGTACTGAACGTAAACTAGTTGCTTTTGAATTAGACGAAAGAGGGATTCCTCGTCATGATTATGATATTGTTGATGGAGAAGGAAAAAAAATAGGGATCGTTACTTCAGGAACTCAATCCCCTTCACTAGGCAAGGGTATTGGATTAGGATATGTACCTACTATATTTAAAGAAGTTGGAAGTAAAATTTACATACAAGTACGTAAAAAACAAATTCCAGCAACAGTTGTTAAATTACCTTTTTATAAAAAATAATCAATTGTTATAATAAATTATTATTGTTGTTTGAATAAAACTAAACTAGTTATTACAAAAAACATTAAAGCCTTTCACTCAACTGAAAGGCTTTTTTATTGCTAATTAACAAGCTTTTTAGTAGGTTTGTTACATAAAGAAACATATTAAATAGACAATAGAAATGGGAAGAGCATTTGAACTAAGAAAAGGACGTAAAATGAAACGTTGGTCAGCAATGTCTAAAGCCTTTACGCGTATTGGTAAGGATATTGTAATGGCTATTAAAGATGGAGGTTCTGACCCTGATAGCAACTCCCGCTTAAGAGCAGTTATACAGAATGCAAAAGCTGTTAACATGCCTAAAGACAATATTGAACGTGCTATTAAAAAAGCTTCTGATAAAGACACTGAAAACTATAAAGAAGTATTATTTGAAGGATATGCACCTCACGGAATTGCTATTTTAATAGAAACCGCTACAGACAACAACAACAGAACTGTTGCAAATGTTAGAGCTTGTTTTAATAAATGTAATGGAAACATGGGAACTCAAGGTTCGGTTGATTTTATGTTTGACAGACAATGTAACTTTAAAATAAAAGATACTGGTTTTGATATAGAAGAATTAGAACTTGAATTTATTGACTGTGGTGTTGAAGAAATTTTCGGTGAAGAGCCAGATGAAAATGACTCGGAACCAACTAAATCCATTTTAATGTACGCTCCATTTGAAAGTTTTGGAACTATTCAAAAAGAAATTGAAGAAAGAGGTATGGAAATTATCTCTTCTGGTTTTGAACGCCTACCACAAGTAACTAAAGAACTAACGGAGGAACAACAAGCCGATGTTGATAAACTTTTAGAACGTTTAGAAGAAGATGATGATGTACAAAATGTATTTCATACAATGGCATAATATAAAATAATAAGCATATACTATTTAACCCCTCTGTTTACAGAGGGGTTTTTTAATTTTTAATATTTTCAGGAACACGTTTGGCGAAAACATTATTCACTCACTTTAAATTTATCCAATTCATCTATTACTTCACTTATATCTTCACTTTATTACAGCCTTCCCTCTCTTAGACACCTCTAAATCTAACTAAATATGATGATACTTACTCACTACTTATGGTGATAAAAATCTAACTAAAAATAGGGAAAAAAATATTTGTTTTACATTCGTATTAGAATTTAAACTAACTAATTCATTTAACTTTTTGAGTTAAACTAACTTCAAACATTGTATAGTAGGTTTTCAATATATCCTACTATGCAGTGTTTAACCAAAAATCTCCATGATTACGTATAACAGGACCTTAATAGAGTATTTCAAACAAAACGACACAGAGTTTAAGATGCTACTAAATGAAAAGTTTGATAAGAGCAGTATTTCTAGCTTTATTCAATTCATGGATGGGTTTTTCTATAAAATCGGGATAACATCAACTAACATTAAACCAATAGAAGGATCTAAATGGGATTCGTTATATACCTTAAGTGCTGATAATGTTTTTTCAAAAGAACCTGGCGATATTCTAGTAACTAATATTCCTGTGCACAGAAAGCAAGCAGAAGAAAAACTTTCCAAAGTTGTTATTGATCTTTTTACTAGTATAGATATGACCCAAGTAAATGAAAAAATAGCGTCCTAAAAACAACCATAACCTCGACCATGGACTCATACAATAAAATAATATCAGATTATATTATAGTGGACGATACTCCTATCAAGAATACAATCATAGCTTTATATATTGATAGTGAATGTGAGTCCTTACCTAATTTTATGGATATTATACTTGAAAAATGCGGTATAAACTCCATAAATATGATGCTAATTAACGGCAGGAAATGGGATGCTTATATGAGTTTTACTCGCGGAAATATCTTTTCAGAAGAAAAAGGAATTCTTGAACTCGTTAAAAAACAAGATTCTAAATTACATACTGAAGAAACACTTGCCAATAAACTAATTGAGCTATTGGATACGGTAGACTTCCTCACTTTTATAAATAGAGTAAACCCAATAGCTATTAACAATTAAAAAAATTACGCTGGTAAAAAACCCATTTTTCCTTGCTGATAATCACGCATTGCTTCTAACAATTCGGTTTGTGTATTCATTACATACGGGCCATAATTAGCAACCTTTTCATTTAAAGGAGTTCCTGATAAAAACAATAATTTACTTTTTGTTTTAGAAGTAATTGTTATTGTATCTCCATCGTTATTAAATTCAATTAATTGATTTTCTCCATTCACTAATTCAGTTTTCTCATTTACTACCACATTTCCTTTTAATAAATACAACATTGATTTATGCAACTTATCCATAGGCACATTAATAACTCCTCCTACTTCCATATCAATCATATAAGTATTCACAGGAGTCTGAGTTGTTATTTTCCCTTCAACAGCATTAAAGCTACCTGCAATTACCTGTACAAAAACCTTTTCATCTTCAGAACTAATAGTATTAAAATTTGCTGAAGTTACATGTTGATATTTAGGCTGCATCATTTTTTTTGCTGCTGGTAAGTTTAACCACAACTGAATTCCTTCTAGCGTCCCTCCTTTTTCTACAAAATCAGCAGTTGGTCCTTCGGCATGTATAATACCTCTGCCAGAAGTAGTCCATTGTACATCGCCTGATTTAACAACGCTTTCATTCCCTAATGAATCACGATGTAATTGCTCCCCTTGAATTAAAAATGTAATTGGTTCAAAGCCTCTATGCGGATGCGGACCTAAATCAAACGGATTATTTAAACTGTTAATATCATACGGTCCATAATGATGCAATAGCACAAACGGATCAATACCTTCAATTGCCTTAGTTGGTATTGGCTGACGCAAACGTATTGGTCCCATATTTACCAAATCACTTCTTCCAAGGTTTTTAATTGTATTTAATTTCATGATTTTTGTTTTTTAAAAGTTTATAATTTCGATGATAACTATCACCTAATTTTATCTAATAAATCACTTAATAATTCAGCTTCTTTTTCAGATATATTTTCCATAAAACTTAGTTTTCCAATTTTATCTATTTTAGAAAGTAACGTTAAACCATCTTTTGTAATTTCAACATACACTACTCTTCTATCATGTTCACAACGATACCTGCTAATTAATTTTTTTTCGAATAACTTATCCATTAAACGAGTCGTATTTGGCGACAGTTCAATCATTCGTTCCTTGACTAATTGAACTTTTATAGCCTCTTCTGCTCCACGTAATATTCTTAAAATATTAAATTGTTGCGGCGAAATACCGTAGGGTTTAAAAAACTCCACTTCTTTTCCACTTAACCAATTGGCTGTATACTTTATATTAATTAAAGCTTTCACTTTACTAGAAGGAAAGCTTGATTGAATATCTTCTGAAAGATTGCCCATTACAATGCTTTTTGTAGTTTATCTATAGCTACTTTCAATTGATCTTTTAATTTTTCATCAGCAATAACTCCTTCTTTAAAATTATCAAAGAATGATGGTAATGATAAATCTGCTACAATATTCCCTCCCATATACGGAAATCTATCTTTTGCAATATCTAGTACGGTTACCCCACCTCTTGCTCCGGGTGATGTTGCCATTAATAACATTGGTTTATCTGACCATAATTTACCATCAATACGTGACATCCAATCGAATACGTTTTTAAAAGCTGTGCTGTATGCTCCATTATGTTCCGCTAAGGACAATACTATTCCGTCAGCATCCTTAATTGCTTTTAACAACTCATGAGCAGCTTGTGGTATTCCGTTTACTGTTTCTAAATCAATACCATAAAGTGGCAATTCATAATCATTTAAATCTACTACTACAACTTCCGTATCCTTAAGCTCATTTGCCGTGTGTATTGCTAATATTTTATTAATTGAATTTTTACTATTACTTCCTCCTAATGCGATTACTTTTTTCATATTTTTTATAGTATTATTGATTGAATAATTGTTTCTTTTTTTACTAATTGAGCTACTGGACATTTCCCAGCCATTACTAATAACTCCTTTTCTTGTTCTGGACTTACTGGTTTCTCAAATGAAATCTCCTCAATTAACGAGGTAACTAAACCACTTGGAGTTAATTTATTTTTTTGAATTACATTAACAGTAATTTCTCCTAAATCCCACCCCTTTTTATCTGCAAATACTCGTAATGTCATACTCACACAACCTCCTATTGATGCTAATAAATATTCAACAGGTGTAGCTGAAGTGTTGTTCCCTCCTTCATCAACTGGTCTGTCCATACGCATTTCATGATTTCTTGAAAACGCTACCGCTTTGTAACTATCACATGCTAATATTGTTTTTGATGATGCGCTTTTCATTTTTATTTTTTTATTTTTTTATAAAACAAATAAGATAGCGTTAATAAAACTAATGCCATTACTGCTCCAGTTTCTTCACCATCACCAATCATTTTATGCGCAAAAAAAGCTAGCAAGAAATCAAAGAAAAAACCTGCATAAGCCCATTCTTTTACTATTTTAAATTTTGGACTCCAAATAGCAAATACTCCCAATAATTTAGCTATCGCTAACGGATAAATAATGTACGTTGGATAACCAAAATTAACAAACATTTTCTGTATCTCCATATTATTAAAAATATACATTCCTGCTGAAAACAACATTAATAGCGTCAACAATCCAGTACTTACATAATAAATAATCTTATCTCTTTCCATCTCTATTGGTTTTAAATTCAGTACAAATATACAATAAATATTTTAATTTACCACGGTAAATACTACCGTGTAATATTTTTACTGTTTTTACTATTGATTTTAATTAATATAGTTTGTACTTTAGCCATCCAATTTAACAGCACAAATGGATATAAAATTCAATAAAAACGAAGACTATAATAAATTATTATTATCAGACCTTAAACAACGTTTTGCGAAAGTAAAATTAGGCGGAGGTCAGAAAAGAATAGACAAGCATCATTCAAAAGGCAAGATGACTGCACGTGAGAGGATTGATTATCTATTAGACAAGAAAAAACCCTCGATAGAAATTGCTGCTTTTGCTGGTGATGACATGTATGCGGAACATGGTGGATGCCCATCTGCTGGTGTTGTAGTGAAAATTGGCTATGTTTCTGGTAAGCAATGTATCGTAGTTGCAAACGATGCTACGGTAAAAGCAGGAGCTTGGTTTCCAATAACTGCAAAGAAAAATTTAAGAGCACAAGAAATTTCTATTGAAAATAGATTACCTATCATTTATTTAGTGGATAGCGCAGGAGTTTATTTACCAATGCAAGATGAAATTTTCCCTGATAAAGAACATTTTGGAAGAATATTTCGTAATAATGCCGTAATGAGTAGCATGGGTATTACCCAAATAGCTGCCGTTATGGGAAGCTGTGTTGCTGGTGGAGCTTACCTCCCTATCATGGCTGATGAAGCAATGATAGTTGACAAAACTGGGAGTATTTTCCTAGCAGGAAGTTATTTAGTAAAAGCTGCTATTGGCGAAAGTATTGACAATGAAACACTGGGTGGAGCTACTACACATTGCGAAATATCAGGTGTTACTGATTATAAAGCTAAAGATGATAAAGATGCTTTAGATACTATTAAAAGAACAATGGGAAGAATTGGTGATTTTAACAAGGCTGGTTATAATAGAACTGAACCAAAACACCCTAAATTAGACCCTAAAGAAATATTTGGACTATTACCTGAATCAAGAGCTGAACAATATGATATGATGGAAATCATTAATCGTATGGTAGATGACTCGGAATTTGATGAATATAAAGCAGGTTACGGACAAAGTTTAATTACCGGTTATGCTCGTATGGATGGATGGGCTGTTGGTATTGTTGCCAATCAGCGTAAATTAGTGAAGACTAAAAAAGGTGAAATGCAGTTTGGTGGGGTGATTTATTCTGACTCTGCTGATAAAGCTACACGATTTATAGCGAATTGTAATCAAAAGAAAATTCCTTTAGTATTCTTGCAAGATGTTACAGGATTCATGGTTGGAAGTAAATCAGAACACGGAGGTATCATTAAAGATGGTGCTAAAATGGTAAATGCAGTAAGCAACTCGGTAGTTCCTAAATTTACTGTAATTATCGGTAACTCATATGGAGCAGGTAACTATGCCATGTGTGGTAAAGCATATGATCCTAGATTAATTTTTGCTTGGCCAAGTGCTAATTTAGCTGTTATGAGTGGTAATTCTGCTGCTAAAGTACTATTACAAATAGAAAAGGCTTCATTAAAAAAACAAGGAGAGGAAATTACTCCTGAAAAAGAAGAAGAACTTTTCAATACCATAAAAGCACGTTATGACAAACAAATATCGCCTTATTATGCTGCGTCAAGAATATGGACAGATGGGGTCATAGACCCTCTGGACACAAGAAAGTGGATTTCTATAGGGATAGAAGCTGCGAACCACGCTCCTATTGAGAAGCCTTTTAACTTAGGAGTAATTCAAGTGTAATTAAAAAACAAACATTAAACTAACCAATATTTTATGATCATTTACGGACATAATTCATCTAACTTAGAGAATATAACCCCTAAAACACTTAAATGCCCTAGTTGTGAAAACAACGAAAGCACTACATTATTCCTTTTGGGGAAATATGCTACTTTATTTTGGATACCGATATTCCCTATGGGGAAAAAGGTGGTTTCTGAATGTAGCCATTGTAAAGTTGTTTTGGAAAACAAAAAAATGCCTCCTGATTTTAATATTCATAAAGAAAATTTAAAATCAAAAGGTAAAACTCCTATATGGAACTGGGCTGGTTTAATACTGTTTGGATTAGTGATAATTTGGGCTACTTTTCAAAGCCAACAACATGATAAGGATGTCCTTATTTTTGCAGAAGCACCTGCTGTACATGACCGCTATGATATAAAATTGGATAGTGGTAATTATACAACTTATAAAGTAATTGATATAGAAAATGATTCTATTCATTTTAAGATAAACGATTATGAAATAAGTAGAGAAACAAAATTATATAAAATTGATAAACAAGAAAATTACGGGGACGATGTGTTTACCATGCACAAATCCTTAGTTAATGAATTACATAAAACAGGAACTATTGTAGATATTTCAAGGGACTAAGCACTAAAAACAGGTCAACCTCTTGAGATTAAAATTACGAAAAACCAATTTAATTAACTGAATGCCAGTTTATTAAATTGGTTTTTTTTGCGGTTAATTTTGTTACTTAATAGTATCAAAACTCATATATTATGGATACTATAAAATACCTAAATAAGCGGGTAAATACTCACACCTATTATTCGTTGGATATTATCAGAATTGGACTAGATGCCTTTTATTTTTTATAAAGGACACTATTTTATAAGCAATACACTATTACTTGCTGGTTTAATTGAACCATTAAAAACTATGTAGGCGAAATAATTCTATTGCACTATGTGATACCTACTCATTTAATTGGTGGCTTATTGATTATGATATACTTAGTCGTAATTGCTCAAATACCCGTTTTAATAGGCGGCTAGTATTAGTTAACATTATAGGCGAAATAAATGCCTTAAATATGGTTACCGCTAGCATCATACTATTACTTTCTATTTTCTTTTTTATTTATGGCTCAGGAAAACATTCAGCTGACTATAACCTAAAAATAGAACAATGACATTATAGCTGTTCACAAAGAGCTTTGTTTCATATTAATAAAATTGATTTAGCGAAAAACTTTATCCTCTTTGTTAACGGCTTTAAGACAAACAAAAGCCTTGCAATTAAAATTGCAAGGCTTTTGTTTGTCTTTGGTATCAATTACCGTAAGGCAACTCACAAGCTATGTAAAGCGTGAAAATTAATAATCCCAATGCAACCATCAGAGATAATTAGTCCTATTAATTGGTATTAAATTCTAGCTATCTGAATCTAAATAATTAGGTATTCCATCACCATCAGTATCATCATTGGTAGGATCGCCATCACCATCAATATCTTCATCAACTGTTAATATAGGGTCATTATCATCATTCGTATCAGCATAATCTGCTATAGTATCTCCATCTGTATCATCATTTGATAAAATATGATCACCATCTAAATCTTCTAAATATGACGGGATTCCATCTTGATCATGATCAGTACCTACTACAGCTTTAAAAATTTTTAAGGTGAAAATTAACGGGGCATAATAATCAATAGTAGAAGGAGGGACAGCATAATACCCTAATGCTGAAGGCATAAAAACCGCACCAACACCATATTCACTATAAGTAAAGGTTCCATCTCCGTTATCAACTGGAGTACCAGATGTAGTATTAAATTCAGAAACTGATTCAGAAAACCCTCTTACAGTAGACGACAAATCTAGCCAAGTAGGGTGTAGCTTACTATCAAACACCTCTTTGTCTAAATCCATCCCTTTATATTCTAAGTACGTAGAATCACAAAACTTTGGCTGATCTACCCCTTCTCCATTTACAACTCTAAGAACATATAAATTATGGTCCACATCATCTACGTCTATAATTTTTGTCTCAACAATATCAAGTAAGCTTTGACGATTAAAAACAGTTGTATTATCAACATCTGATCCGTCAATTACTCCATCGCCATTTGAATCATATCCTGTTACAGTAGCTTCTTCAGAAAATTTAATATCATATTTAAACCCAGGAATAGAACTCGCATTAGAAAACTCCTCTTCATTATAATAATTAGTTGATAAAAAAGTTATTAAAGCTGCATCGTCAATAGGTGCTTGCTCTGAAAACGGGACTATTTCTATTGTTGTAGAATCATCATCCTTACATGAAAATATTCCTATTAGAACAAAAAATAATAGTGTACTTTTTAATATTTTACTCATCATTACTCAATTTTGATGGCAAGATACAATTTTATCTTACTTTTGTTTTTATTTTAACATTGATTTTAGATAAAATGAGAGTTGATAAATATTTGTGGTGTATTCGTTTATTCAAAACAAGGAGTATTGCTACTGAAGCTTGTAAAAAAGGACATATACGTATTAATGAAAATCAAGTAAAGCCTTCGCGAGAGGTTTATGCTACTGATAAAATTAATGTTCGAAAAAATCAAATTAACTACATTATTCAAGTTTTAGACATTCCTCAAAATAGAGTTGGTGCAAAACTAGTAGATATATATAGAAAAGACATTACTCCAAAAGAAGCTTTTGAACATTTAGAATTATTAAAATATTCAAAGGATTACTATAGAAAGAAAGGAATTGGTAGACCAACCAAAAAAGATAGGAGAGACATTGATGACTATGGCTCAGAAGAAGAATAATACCATTTAAAATTCAAAATGCACAATTAAATAGTTTTTTTTACATTTATTTATCGCTTAAAAATATAACCGTAACTACCACTATGCTGATATTTTTTAACTCAACTAAATCTAAAATAATTCAATTTTCTTAGGAGCACCTTGAAATTTAATTGGTATAAATAAGTAACTTTGAATTGACTTTTATACTGTAATTATACCATATGAAAACTGAAAACAACATCATCCTTACCAATTCTCAAATAAATAATAAAATAAGAAGAATTGCTTTACAAATTTTGGAAAGTAATATTAATGAATCACAGATTATTTTAGCTGGAATTTCAAAGAATGGCTTTTTAATTGCAGAAAAACTAAAACAAGCAATAGCAGATTATTCTGAAGTGAAAGTTACTCTTTGTGAAGTATTCATTAATAAAAAAGAATTATTAAACGATATTACTGTTTCTATCAATACGAAAGAGTACACAAATAAATCGGTAATATTAATTGATGATGTATTGCATTCTGGAGCTACCTTAATATACGGAGTAAAACATTTTTTAAACGTTCCTTTAAAACAATTAAAAACTGCTGTTCTTATAAATAGGAATCATAAGAAATTTCCTATAAAAGCAGATTTTAAAGGGCTCTCCTTATCCACTTCAATTAATGAGCATGTTCAGATTGTTTTTAATAATGATACTGCACAAGCAATTTTAGTATAATATTCTCACTATATGTTCTACCGTCTCCTTAGATGTTAAATTATCCGTAGAGATTGTATTTGTTGCTTGACCATAGAACCCCTGACGTTCGAATAAATGTATTGCCACAAACGCCACTAGGTCATCTTTTGTTTTAAGATGATTTATTAATGGTCTATGTTCTTTTTCCAGAAACAACCTATTGCTTAATTTTTTTGGCTGTAACTTTAAATATATGGATTTTGAGTTTCCTGAATTTATCAATTTCATATTTCCAGAAAAACATGGTGTTCCTCCTCCTAAAGATAAAACTACATTATCTAATGAAGTAAAAATTTCCTGCAAATAAGTCTTTTCTTTTTTTCTAAAATAAATCTCTCCTTTTATTTTAAATATTTCTTTTACACTTAATTGTTCCTTTTCTTCAATGAATTTATCTAAATCTATAAATCTATATTCTAATATTGTTGCTAATTTTACTCCAATTGTAGATTTACCCGATCCCATATAACCTAATAATGTAATTATCATTTTCTATTAAATACTTATAATTAACGTTTTACAAATATCTTAAAAATATTTATAAAAAATATCAAAAAAAAGGCTTGATAACTTAATTAATCCTCTTATATTTGCACCCGCAATACGACATATGTTTGCATTTAGATCTGGTAGCTCAGTTGGTAGAGCATCTCCCTTTTAAGGAGAGGGTCCTGGGTTCGAGCCCCAGCCAGATCACTAAAATCAAGTTGATTTTTTATTACTTATTGAAATTGATCTGGTAGCTCAGTTGGTAGAGCATCTCCCTTTTAAGGAGAGGGTCCTGGGTTCGAGCCCCAGCCAGATCACTAAATCAAATTAATTTTGGTTTTTATTACATATTGAAATTAGATCTGGTAGCTCAGTTGGTAGAGCATCTCCCTTTTAAGGAGAGGGTCCTGGGTTCGAGCCCCAGCCAGATCACTAAAAAGTTAAGCTCCTCGCTTAACTTTTTTTGTTTATATAAATGCGCACGTGGCGGAATTGGTAGACGCGCTAGCTTGAGGGGTTAGTGGAGAAAACTCCGTGGAAGTTCGAGTCTTCTCGTGCGCACATTATAAAACCTCACCCATCCTATTTTATTAATTATATTAAATAATTTGTATATTTAATATCGTGTTCCAATTTATAATTACGGTTAAAAATATGTTAACAACATATTACAATACCCTTTTAAATTTACCTTTGTTACATAACAACAAAATCATACTTTATGAGAACAAAATTGTTTATCCCTATTTTAGCATTCATTCTTCTTAGTTCATGTGTTTCTCAAAAGAAATTCAAATCCTTAGAAGAAAAGCAAAAAACTACACAAGACTTATTAAATTCTGCAACAGTAAAATTAAATAGCTGTTTGGAAGATAAAGCATCTTTCTCAGCAAGAGCTAAGACTTTAGCAGAACAACTCACCGCATTAAGAAAAACAAATCAAGGTTTACTAGAAACCTCTAAGGGACTAACTATATTAACCTCCAAAGGTGCCGATAATCTTGAGAAGTCCTTAGAGAGCTTACGAGAAAAAGATTTAAAAATAGGACGCTTACAGGACGCTCTAACAAAAAAAGATAGTGTCACCCTAGCCTTAGTTTCAAGCCTTAAAAAGGAAGTGGGTTTAAACGATCCTGATATTAATATAAATGTTGAAAAAGGAGTGGTTTTTATCTCTATTGCTGATAAATTATTATTTAAAAGTGGTAGCTACAATGTAACCAGTAGAGCAAAAAGTGTACTAGCAAAAGTTGCCAAGGTTGTAAATAGTAAACCTGATTTTGAATGTTTAGTAGAAAGTCATACCGACAACAAATCATTCAAAAGCGGAATATTAATTGACAACTGGGACTTAAGTGTAAAGAGGGCAACTTCTATAGTTCGTGTATTGGAAAGCTTAAATGTTAAACCTGAACAACTAATTGCTTCTGGAAGGAGTTATTATGTTCCTTTAGTTGACAATGATACTGCTGAGAACAGGGCTAAAAATCGTAGAACTAGAATTGTTGTTTTGCCAAAAATTGATCAATTTTATGATATGATTGAAAATGAAATGAAAAATTTAGCGAAAGAATAAATTATACAAATACGCTATAACAAAAAAAACTCAATCTAACAGATTGAGTTTTTTGTTGTATTATTATGATTTAGACACCCATTTACAGAACATCTAAACTCCCCTTACCTTCTCTTATCACCTCAGCGTAACCATTAGAAAAATCAATTACTGTAGACGCTACATTATCACCATACCCTCCATCAATAACTATATCAACTTTATGTTTCCATTTTTCAAAAATTAATTCTGGATCAGTTGTGTATTCTATAATATCATCCTCATCATGAATGGATGTAGATACAATTGGATTTCCTAAAGCTTCAATAATTGCTCGAGTAATATCATTATCAGGAACACGTATACCAACTGTTTTTTTCTTTTTAAACGCTTTAGGTAAATTATTATTCCCTGGCAAGATAAATGTGTAAGGTCCAGGCAATGCTCTTTTTAATACTTTAAATGTTGCTGTGTCAATTTGCTGTACATAATCACTCAAATGACTTAAATCATTACAGACAAACGAAAAATTTGCTTTTTCAAGCTTCACTCCTTTCAATTTAGCAATACGTTCTAATCCTCTTGCTTTTGTAATATCACAACCTAACCCATAAACCGTATCGGTAGGATAAATAACCACCCCTCCTTTTTGCAGCACACGTACTACTTTATCAATCTCCTTAGGGCTAGGGTTGTTGCTATAGATTTTAATAAACTCACTCATTATTTTGTTCGATAATTAAAAGATTGAATAGTTAGCTTTTATTAATTTACGAAATGTTTTTTGACTTTTAAATTATCTAATCACATTTAATTTTGCGAAACGCAATAATAATTTCTTCAAACCACCATTAGCGAAACGAATTTCTGCTTTTTTATCTGTCCCCACTCCTTCAATCTGGACTACTTCCCCTTTACCAAAACGAATATGCTCTACTATATTTCCAACTACCAAATCAGTAACAGAACTAGTACTCGCATTTCCTCGATCTGTATTGGGTTTTATTTTTCTTAATTTACGTGTTGCAGCTTCACTTGAAAAATTTGTAGGCGATCCTGAAATTGGTTTTTTTAAGCGTAGTTTACTTTTATCAACATCGCCAAAAACATCAATATCCATCACTGGTTTATACCTACGCTCATGCATTGGCGTCATAAATTCTAAATATTTTCCATCAATTTCTTCAATAAACCTACTCGGTTCACAATCGATTAGTTTCCCCCAACGATACCTGCTTTGTGCATAGGTTAAATACGCTTGTTTTTCCGCTCTAGTTAAGGCAACATAAAATAACCTACGCTCCTCTTCCAGCTCACTTCGTGTATTCATACTCATCCCTGAAGGGAATAAATCTTCTTCTAAACCTACTATATACAAATACGGAAACTCCAATCCTTTTGATAAATGAATTGTCATTAGCGCAACTCGATCCTCATCACCAGTATCATTATCCATATCGGTAGCCAAAGCTACATCTTCTAAAAACTCAGCTAATGCCCCTGTTGTTCCATCAATTTCTTTTTGCTGCTCAACAAAATCCTTGATTCCATTTAAAAGTTCTTCAATATTTTCAATTTTCGCAACTCCTTCTGGAGTAGCATCCTTTTTCAATTCTTGAAATAAACCAGTTTTTTTAGCTACATGTTCTGCAATTTCAAAAGCTGTAGCTGTTTGATTTAATACCTGAAAACTTTGTATCATCAATACAAATGCTTCTAATTTTTTACGCGTACCTGCATTAATTTTTAAATCAGGGAGTTTATGCAAATTCTGCATCACTTCAAAAATAGAGCGCTTATAATGATTGGCTGTCACTATCAACTTTTCTATAGTAGTAAAACCAATTCCTCGTCCTGGATAATTAATAATGCGTTTTAAAGCTTCCTCATCCGCAGGGTTAATTAACAATCTTAAATATGCTAATACATCTTTAATTTCTTTACGCTGGTAAAATGACAATCCACCATAAATACGATATGGGATATCACGTTTACGCAATGCGTCTTCCATAGCTCTTGATTGTGCATTAGTACGATATAGAATTGAAAAATCACTAAAATTCAATTGATGTTCCATTCTATTTTCAAAAATAGAACTGGCAACAAATCGACCTTCCTCACCATCGGTAACTAAGCGATTTACTTTTATTTTTGGGCCATCCTCATTATGAGTCCAAACATCTTTTTCTAACTTGGTTTTATTGTGCTCAATAATTGAGTTTGCTGCCTCTACAATATTTTTAGTAGAACGGTAATTCTGTTCCAAACGATACATGACTACTCCTTCATAATCCTTTTGAAAGTTTAAAATATTATTGATATTTGCTCCACGAAATGCATAAATACTCTGCGCGTCATCTCCTACAACACATATGTTTTGAAACTTATCAGACAATGCTTTGACTATTAAGTACTGTGAATGGTTTGTATCCTGATACTCATCAACCAAAATATACCTAAATCTATTTTGATATTTGGCAAGCACTTCAGGGAAGCGTGTTAACAACTCATTAGTACGCAATAATAAATCATCAAAATCCATTGCTCCAGCTTTGAAACATCTATCCACATATTCTTGATAAATTTCTCCCATTCTTGGCTTTTTGGCCATCGCATCAGCTTCTTGCAATTCGCCGTCTTGATAATATGCTTTTACTGTAATTAAATTATTTTTAAAAGAAGATATTCTTCCTTGAACTTGTTTGTATTTATACACATCCTTATCAAGTCCTTTTTCTTTAATAATAGCAGAAATCAAACGTTGAGAATCCTGTGTATCATAAATAGTGAAGTTACTTGGGTATCCTAACTTATCAGCTTCAATACGTAATATTTTTGCAAATATAGAGTGAAACGTTCCCATCCAAAGATTTTTTGCTTCTGTAGAACCAACAATAGATGAAATACGCGCTTTCATTTCACGTGCTGCTTTATTGGTAAAAGTTAAGGATAGTATATTAAACGAATCTACCCCTTCACTCATTAAATAAGCAATACGGTAAGTCAATACTCTTGTTTTACCAGATCCTGCTCCGGCAATTACAATCATTGGCCCTTCCTTATGTAAAGTAGGCTCCTTTTGTGCTGAGTTTAACTCATTTATGTATTCTTGTATATTCTTCTCCATAATCGTTTCAAAAATACTATTCTGAATTGGCTATTACAATACTATAGGATTAAAGTTATAAACTATTTAAGTTTACATAAAGCTATACTTTTCTGAAACTGATAAACTTTTACTCTACAATTTGCATTTCATAAGCTATTATCGTTATTTTGAATAAATCAGTTTTATCAATGGATTCAGTACTTTCTTTTTTTAGTTCAATTTCATGGTGGTTGTGGATAATCATCGGGTTAGTAATAATAGCTATTCGCGATATAATGCAACGCAATCATACTGTTAGTCATAACTTTCCAATTTTAGGACATGTAAGATACTTATTCGAAAGTATCGGACCAGAAATGCGGCAGTATTTTGTAGCCAACAACAGAGAGGAATTACCTTTTAATAGGATTGAGCGGGGTTGGATATATGCATCGGCTAAACAAGAAAATAACTATGAAGGTTTTGGTACAGATAGGGATATTTATGCGCATCAGCATATATTCATCAATAATGCGATGATGCCCTATCAAATAGGAGAAAACCACCCGAATAAAACAGATAAGTCGTTTGTTCCATGTGCTAAAGTAATGGGATTACATAACAAACGAAGGAAGCCATTCCGTCCAGCATCTGCTATTAACGTATCAGCAATGAGCTTTGGGTCATTATCATCAAGAGCTATTGAATCATTAAATAAAGGAGTTCAAATGGCTGGTGCTTATCACAATACTGGGGAAGGTGGATTGTCACCATACCATAGTAATGGAGGTGATGTAATTTTTCATTTCGGAACAGGTTACTTTGGCGTACGTGCAGATGATGGTGGATTTTCTATGGAAAAACTCATTAAATTAACCGAAGATAATCCGTTTATAAAAGCCATTGAGGTAAAATTATCACAAGGGGCTAAACCTGGAAAAGGTGGTGTATTACCCGGAAAGAAAATCACAGCTGAAATAGCAAGTATTAGAGGAGTAAAAATTGGAAAAGATGTATTATCCCCTCCTAATCACAAAGCATTTTCTAACGTGCCAGAAATGGTTGAATTTATTGAACAAATAGCAGAAGCTACAGGATTGCCTGTTGGCATAAAAGCAGCAATTGGTAAATTAGAGCAATGGGAAGAACTGGCTAACTTAATGGTGAAAACAGGTAAAGGTCCTGATTTTATTACTGTAGATGGTGGTGAAGGTGGAACCGGTGCTGCTCCACCTAGTTTTGCCGATCATGTTTCCCTTCCTTGGGTTTATGGATTTTCAGATATCTATAAATTATTTCAATCGAAAGGCCTGAGTGAACGTATTGTTTTTATTGGAAGTGGTAAACTAGGCTTCCCCGCTAAAGCAGCAATGGCATTTGCAATGGGTGCTGATTGTATTAATGTTGCTCGTGAAGCCATGTTAAGTATAGGCTGTATTCAGGCACAAGTTTGCCATACTAATACTTGCCCTAGTGGTGTTGCTACACAAAGTAAATGGTTACAACGCGGTATAGATGTCCCTGTTAAATCCGAACGTTTGGCGCAGTATTTTAAAACCTTTAGAAAAGAATTGATAGAAATTACTCATGCGGCTGGATATGAACATCCTTCACAATTTAAAATGAGCGATATTGAAATGAATGTTGACGATCACAACTTAACTAAAGAGCTAGATAAAGCCTATAAGTATAACAAAACACCTGTACCTTTTACTACTATGGAACAGCTTAAAAACTGCACGCATTTGGGAGGTAAGGATTATATGGAAAAATCAAGTAAAATTTACACCTCAATATTATCTAAATAACTCTAAAAAAATCTTTCTATTCGCTTTTGAGATTGGAATTCTTGTGCTATTTACTAAAACTAAATAGCCTTCGTTTTCAAAACTTCGTACGCTTTCTAAATTGATGATATGTGACTTATGGCATTTAAAGAACGTAGCACTTAATGATTTTTCAAACTTACCTAAATTATAAGAACTTGTAAGTATTGTATTATCTATTAAATGAATTTTAGTATAACCATCATAGCCTTCCAGATGTAAAACTTCAGTATAAGGTATAAAAGAAATTCCTTTAGATGTAGGCACAATAATTTTATTAATCTTTGAAATATTCTCTGCTAATACACTCACCAATTTAGCATTATTATCTCTTTCACTTTTTAGATTTATAATATCTAATGTTTTATTTACAGCAATCATTAAATCATCATTGTCTATAGGTTTTAAAATATAATCAATAGCATTTTTCTTAAAAGCTTCAATTGCATAGTCACTATACGCAGTAACAAAAATAACTTTAAAATTAACCTTTTTTAACCTTGATAATAATTCAAATCCGTTTATTCTAGGCATTTCAATATCTAAAAACAAGATGTCAGGCTGCTGATTTTCTATAGCAACAATTGCATCTTCTGGTTTCTGATACAAGTTTAAAATTTCAATTTCAGGAAAAAATGTGTTAATTTTTTTTTGCAAACCCTTTAAATTTGAAATCTCATCATCTACTAATATTGCGGTAATGTTACTCATTAATTATTGTGCTTAATTAAAAATATTGTTTTATTCCCTTTATCATGTTCATTCGGAAAAACTTCCTCTGTTGTATATGTTATATTCCATTTCCCTGATTGGTTTAAAAAATAAAGGCGCTCCTTTAATACGCTAGACGATTTTATTTTTTTACTTTTCCTTTTTGAGGTATTTATAACCCCTACTCCATCATCAATAATTTCAACTTTAAAAATTTGAGTATCGATATAGGTGAAATTCAAGGTAACTGTACCGTTATCTATTTTATTAAATACACCATGATTCACTGCATTTTCTACAATAGGTTGCAATAGCATTGTTGGAATTTTTGTGACTTGGGGATTCAAATTAGGGTCAATATTAATAATGAAGCTCAACTTTTCATTAAAACGTAATTTTTCTATTTCTAAATAACTTTTTAATAAATGTATATCAGTCGATAATGCAATTTCATTTTCTTTAGATAGTTCAAAAAACTGACGAATTAACTTTGAAAACTTAACCAAATATAACTCTGAAGTTTCAACATTATTATCGTTTATATAATATTGAATTGCTGCTAAAGAATTAAATACAAAATGAGGATTCATTTGTGTGCGTAATGCATGTAATTGATGTTCCACCTTTTTTTGTTTTTCTAAAGCTAATTTTTGTGTTTTTTCTTGTATCCTTTTTTTATTCCATTTATTAAAAAAATAAATACCAATGCACACTACTAAAAAAAGGATGATTTTAAACGCTCTTGTTTGCCACCAAAGAGGTGTGATTTTAATAATCACTGTCTGAAATTTTTCTTCTTTATGATGATTTTTAACTTTTAATTGTAAATGATATGTGTTTGGCTTTAAATCAGTGAAATTTATTTCTGTATTGTTTGTTTCAATCCATTTATCTTGAATAGGTTCTAACTTGTATTGATAGCTTAAATTTTGTTGATTACTGTAATTTATTACCCCAAAAGAAACAGCTAAATAATTATTGCTATTATAGGGTGTCGAAATACTATCAGTACTATATTTTTTAGTATTTACTCTAATTGATTTAACATATAATTTTTGTAATTGACTTATTTTTTCTTGCTTTAGATTTAATATAGAAATACCTAAGTCGGTAGCAACATACAGGGAATCATTTTTTACTACCAAACTATTAGTGTTATTAGAAATTAAGCCATCCGACTCAAAAAAAGACTGTGTAATAGTATATTTTTTATTTATTTTCTTAGCCATATGAACACCATCTTGTGTTGCCATCCATATATTTTTATAAGTATCTATAAATATATTTTGCACACTTAAATCGGTTGTATTATCAATAAATTGTGCTGTACTTCCATTTGTTACATAAGCTCCGTAACCATCAGTTCCTGCAATTATAAAATTGTTATTTAAATTTGCTTGACTTAATATAGGTTTACTAAATATTTCTTCTTCTTTTAACTTAACTATAGTATCATTATTTAACCAATGCAACCCTGCTTGGTTACCCATAAATAATTGTAATTTGGTTTTTGAAAAAGAATTGATACCATATAATTGATATGTATTTTCAGAAATAAATTTTTCTCTATTTATTTTGCGTACTCCAAAGGAATTATTTCCATACAAAGCTCCATTAAATTCAATTAAGTTTCGAGTAAATGTATTTTTACCATGCAATAGTTGTGGTATATTTAATTTTGATATTTTTTTATTTTTATATGCATGAATATTATATTCTGAAAAGAAAAAAGTAGTTTGAAGCCTGTCAATTGTTGCAATACCATATTGAAAATCGGAATTTTGAATTACGGGATGTAAGGCTTCATTAATTTTAAAAAAACCTTCTTTATATATGCTTGCATAAACCTTATTATTAACAATATTTACTTGTTGTATTTTTTTGTCTTTTCCAATAATTTTTACTTCTTTTTTTTCTGCTGGAAGCATAAAAACACCTTTATTAAAAGTTGCTGCCCAAACATTACCTGTTTTGTCAATAAACGAAAAATGAGAATGTAACTTTTTAGGAATGAAAAACTTGTTTTTAAGCCTTCCATTTTTCCCTAAATAACCAACAAAATTCATACCTGTAAACTGAACTTGATTATTTACGTTATTAAACCTTAAATATTTAATATTGTGAGGCAAATTTTGCGATTCATAAGAATAACTATGAACCTGTTCAGTATTAAAATTTTCTATAATATAACTATTCAACCCTATATTAACATACAAGCTGTCATTTATTTGGCCATGTTCTAATAATGTTTCAAACATTATTCTTTTTATATAGATACTCTTTTCTTCACCTTTTTTACAGAAATAGATACTATCCTTTTCCTTATTTACACCATGAAAACCAATAGTTTGATGAATAACTTTCTGTTTTGATAAAAATTTATTTTTAAAATCTGTATTTAATGTTGCCTTCCAAAAACTATCTTTAAGGACATAATTTATTTCACCTTCATTAAATTCTATGTTGTTTTTAGATTGTAAAATAATTCTAGGGTAAAGTATTCCCTTATTTTTGGAAGAAAAAGCATACACTTTATCATTTAGTATATATCCCAATTTATTAGCTTTAGAGAAATACCATACTTTATAATCTGGTGTGACTCTTATGTCCCAAATATCATTGGAGGGCAAGCCATCTTTTACAGTGAAATTTTTAAATGTTTTACCGTCAAACTTAGAAATTCCTTTGTCTGTAATTATCCAAATAAACCCTTTATAATCTTGTGTTATTCGGTATATATGATTGCTAAGTAATCCATCTTTTATAGAATAATTTGTGTATTGTTGAGCGAATGAAAAACACCATATCAGAATTAAAAATAACGTAATATGGAGTTTTTTATATTTCAATTGTTTTTATTTAAGTATTCATTACAAAAGTAATGGTTTTAAGTTTTACCAAAACCTACTCGCTAAACTATTATTGCTATCTATTATTAGTGATTTTAAAATACAAAACAAGTATTACAATTACGACTGAACATTGATACCTAGTTGGTTTTAAACAAAAAAAATTACTGATCCATTTCTCTTAATATCCTTCCTTCTCCTTCTACATGTCCTTGGATAGTATTATCTAAGGCATCTAAATAGTTACCTGTAAAAGTAAACTCTATATAATCACCTACATTAGTAGGATGCACTGTTACATTACATTGAATTGGTGTACTTGGTAAAACTGTTACGCTAGACATAAACACATAACCAGAAGAAATTTCTGTAAAATAAAAGTTACTAGTTATACCATCTGAAACACCCCAAGAAAAATTATTAGACGCAGTAAACGCTGAAAAATCTTGAAAAGTAAAATCTCCGTCTACATGAAAACTGGCACCACTTGAAGTTTCCGCCCCTGCTCTAAAAAAAAACTTTTCAAATGCAGAATTAGTATTAGGAGTAAAATGACCTTTAGCATAAGTATCAAATACTCTTTCTTGCCCACTATTTAATGTATATTTAAAATACTCGGTTGTATTAATTACTGTTGATGGCACATTATCATCATTATCACAACTGAATGTTAATAATACTATTATTAATAAAGGTATTAATCTTAATATTTTTTTCATGATTATTATTTATTATTAGCGTTATAACATTTTAGCGATTAAGAAAAATTAACAAAAGGTTTTCTTGGAGCCTTTTGTTTACAAAACCTCATCAATAATTACACAAAATTCTACTTCATTACTACCATATACAACATCAAGCCTTACCTCATCACCTACTGCCGTTCCTGCCCGTAGGCATGTTACTGTTACGGATTGTTCTTGTCCTCCATCTATTGTAATTAGCCCACTACCTGTAGTATTTAAGTCGATTACATTTGTTGTAAAAAATAAGGTTGGAGAACTGCTGAAGGAGGCTATTTCAATTCCAGGAGCTCCATAAGGTCCGTTACTTGCATTAGGGAAGTATTGAGTATTCAACTCAGATTCTGGTAATATGGTTTGGTCATTACTAGCAGTATCCAAATATGAGAACCCTTGATAATTACATTGAGTTTCATTTGTTGCATCATTATTTACGTCATCATCGTTTTCACATGAAAGGACACAGATTAGCATCACAATTATAAAACTTATTATTTTAATTCTATTCATTTCTACTAATCTAAAATTGTTATTAAAGCGCATACTTCTCCAGATATGGTGTGTTGTACATTACTATCCGATGTAAATGACCCTGTAAATGAATACCGTATTGTGCCGCCAACTACAGCATCATTAACCAAACAAGTAAATGTAATATTTGAGCTTTGCGGACTGGATATTACCCCACTTATAAATAATTGACTCACTTCTAAAGTAGATAACTCTGTACTATAAGTTGATGTTTGATTTACATCGGTTGCTGAGCTTTGAAATAGAAATCCGTTTGCTATTTCATGAACTATTACACTATCACCCGTTCCTGTATTAAATTGTGTAAAAACTGTATTTGAAGCATCCGTTCCGCCTTGTGGCATATAGACCTCTGGATTAGTATCTAGTGTATAAAATAATCCATGAGCTGTACATGTTTCTATTGCACCATCATCGTCATTATTACATGACAATGAACTGGTTAGAATAATTAATATTAAAATAAAGTTTATCGTTTTTTTCATCATGAATATTTTAATTATATTATTATATAAACTTAGTTAAAGGGTGACGTTTTTATTTCTAATAAAAAATATTTTTAACTACCATCATGATAGCTTAAAATTTCTTCGAACGTATTAGTCTAAAATCACTCCTAAAGTTCCTTCATATTCACCTGTAATTACATTACCGAAAGTATTCATAAATGTATATGTTACATTTATTGTGCTATTTTCTGGGGTAATACTATCTATATTAATTGCGTTTATTGTTATGGATGGACCAACAGTACCAGCATAATTCCAAACTCCAACTACTTCAGGAATATGGTAAAAATCAAAGCCATTTTGAGTTCCAAAATTAGTTCCATTGGTTTGTAAACTATAACTTACAAAAGAATCAAAACTATAACCTGTATTAAATCCTGCCGTTAAAGTACTTGATGCTATATATGTATTTCCTACAGTAATAGTCCCTGTTGTTAAACTTGTATTGCTTGCGGCCAAAACCTTTAATTTTACTAATTGTGTTGAGTTGTCGGAATATGCATAAGCCCAACCTACTCCACTGTCACCATAAGTATCAGTTATTCTTCCATTTAAAAAAAAGAAATTATAATAATCAGGATATCCATCACTATTTGCATCTTGCTGATCAATGGTTATGTATGCATTTTCCGTAGCATAAAATGTATTGCTATATGTAAAACCATCCGTTGGTGAAGCTGGGGTAGTTTGTGCATCATCATTATTATCACAACTAAAAAAAGTTGTGATAATAAGTAATAGAAATATCTTTATTTGTTTCATTTATAATTTTTTAAATTAATATCCTCGTTCAAGCACACAAGCTATGAATTAACTAATACCGTTCTCCGCACGTGGCTCTCCGATAACTATCGGGACGGGGAATTAAACCCACTTGTGGGGTTAAGGATGATACAAATCAATTATTGTACAAATAGTACCAACTATATTGTCTCCATTATTTAATGTGCCAGAAAACTCAATGGTTACTAAATCTCCAACTGCACCTGCTTGTTGAGTGATTTGTACATTTAATACATTTACAGTATCCCCGCCTATAATTAAGTTAGAACCTTCTGTTGTTTGCCAATCAGGAACATGGTTTGATACATCGCCCGTGTTAGACGCTGAGGAATGAAAATTAAATCCTGTGCCATCATCTGTCCAAATATCATACACATTTTTTGTTATTAGAGGGTAGTTGCTTACATCCCAAATTTCCGCTGTCACAACATTTTCGATATGATTTGTAGTTGTATTATTAATTCTATATTCAATTGCTGTAGTAGTACAATTAGAGTTTATCGGTATTATTTCATCTAATGTTACACAAAAAGTAGCCTGAAAAGTATATGTTTCACCGTCAACTGTTATTAGGTACGTAATTTCAATAACAACATTATCTCCAACGTTTATTCCGCCTTGTATTGTAGTTACAACAAGGTCTGAATTAACTAACACCCCTTGTCCATCAATATATAAATAACTACCACTAGAATGCCCCGAATTAGCATTAAGAGATGTTGTGCTTCCTGTTGGAACACCATAAGAATAAAACTCTATAAAATCAGCTGGAGGAATGGAGTAAAAGTGATAATAATCGCCATTTACTCCTCCAGTGACTAATTCTGCTACTAATAGGCTATCATCAAAAAAAGTAGCATCCCCACATTCATTACAATTCTCTGAAAAAGAAAACCCTTGCCCACCAATTGAACATGGATTAACAATTCCGTTATTCTCATTATCACTACTACAACTAAATAGGAGCAATAATGTTACTATAAATACATATTTAAATTTTTTCACATTTATGGATATACATTATCAATAATTACACATAATTCTACTTCTTCTCCTGAGGACAAAACAATATCAAATCTAAGTTCCTCTCCAACAGCACTTCCTGCAAGTTGGCAAGTAACAACACCTGTGTGACTTTGATTATTTATTACAATTTGCGGGTTAGAATCTATTGCTCCTACAGTAAGAGCTCTTGTTACAATAAAATTATCTCCAGGGTTTGTGGTTTCGTAAACCTCAACCGCTGGTATACCAGGGCCATCATTATTTGGAAAATAATCAGTCTGTAATTCTGACTCAGGTATTAATGTTACTGTACCGCTTATATTAGCTGTAAGTCCTTGGTAAGTACAGCCATTTGTGTTTGGCGCATTACCATCATCATTATCACAATTATATAATGAAAGAGTAAGTACTAGTAGTAAAGCTGTTTTAAAAAATGTTTTCATAAGTTATTATTTTGTTCTTGTTAATTTAAATTTCATAAATGTATGCTCCAAAATACACTTGGTATTGATATTTATTAAGGTTTTATTTTAATGAAAAAATACAGTCTAAATTATTTATATAGTTAACCTTTTAAGAATCTCTTCTCACATGTATTGTTCCTGTAATTGATCTAGTAACTCCATTCCCATCCACATAGTCACCAGAAAAAGTTAAATCAATATAGTCACCCACTGCCCCATAATTGGTAATCACAAATTGAAAATTTTGGGTTACTGTAGTATCTGTAAAAAGATTAATCTCTGAGATTACCAAATGAGAGTAAAAGTCTGCTAAAGTGTATACTCCTGTATTAGTGGTATGGATAGAGAAAAATATCTCGTTACTTGTACCTGGTTCTTCTCCTATCACATTAAAGCCCCCACTATTTGAATTGTAATAGCTAGAAACCTGCAATCTAGTTATAACTGGATTATTATCCACTTGATAAGTAATATACTCATCTACAGCATTACACGAAATTATTGTTCCGATATTTGTTACTGGTTGCATTAATATAAAAGGAATTAAACCTGTGGATTGTGTTGCGTTATAATCAACGCCTTCAATAGTTACATTAGTATTACTATTACAAATTAACGCTCCAATTTCAAATACTCCATTAGTAATGTTTTGGTAGCTTGTGTTTATTCCATAATTAAACTCTACATAACCATCCGTAACAGGATTATTACTACAGTCTAAAAAATTACCTGTTACAACTGTTGATTGCACTGAACCACCAGAAATAACAATAGTTTGATCGGTATTAGATGTAAATGGCCCAATAGAATCTGTATAAACGGAATTTCCACAATCATCATAAGCTGTTAATATTAACGTTTCATTAGCAGGTATTAGTCCACATATTTCTCCTGTATCATTGGATATTCCTGTTCTTGGATAAGGGTAGCCCTCAAAAGTTAAATCTACTTGCATGTTGGCCAATGGATTTCCGTTACTATCTTCAACATTTAAACAAAGGCTTACTGTAGCGAAATTTGCATCGCAATTCCACCATGAAAAATGAGATACAGAACCTACATACTCGTTTCCAATTTTTGTTGCAAATCCATCTTCTACCCAATAGCCAGTACCTTCGTCAAAACTCCATAATGGAATTGTTGCTGGTGCATTAGCTAATAAAGCAGGTATTGGCATTCTGATTTCAGCGGTATCCCCAGATGCTATTTGAAGCGGATTACCAGATGTATCAGTTAAGCTAACATGAAGCATTCCATAGGTTTCTAACATTTCAAAATCATTGGAAGCTGTTTTACCTAAAAGCATCCCTGGCATTTCGCTAGTAATTTTTTCACTTGCTGGGTCAATATAATTCATCGAATAATTAACAGCTCCGAGATACGTATTTCCAGAAGCATCTTCAAAACCCCCATTAAACGTTACTTTTGTTCCGTTAAGTAATTGTATTTGGTTATTTGCTGGAAGTACTTGTATGTTTTCCGCTAAAAGAACGATTGCTACATTGTTTACACCTTGTGTTGGAACGACAGTTTTTAACCCCTTTAAATAGCCTATTTTGTTAACTTTTATATAAGCCAATCTTTCTTGTACGTTAGCGGATTTTATAATAAAAACCCCTTTGGAATCAGTGAGTACTGTTTCTGTTCCTATTTTTACAGAAGCGTTGCTAATAGCAATGCCTGACTCGTCTTTAATTACCCCAATAAAATCACGTAATACTTGAGATCCAAATTCAAATTCTTCTGTTGTTATATTGGTATTATTTGTAGAAGTTGATTCATCATCCTTGCAGCTAATAAATACAACTGTCAGAAAAATGAACACGAATATTTTTAATATAGCTTTCATAAAGTTTTGTTTTAGTTAGTTTATTTCTATAGTTTAAATACTATTAACAAAAGTATTTATGTTATTATAAAATTTCAGCTACTATTTAATTAACTCCTTATTTCATCAAAGTAAGCGACCATGTCATTCGATAACATCAGAAGTTTGCATATGCACTAAAAACATAGTATTTTTGAATTTCATATATAACATTATTACCAACCATGGATTATCAAAAACTAATTGAATTTATATTATTCCTTTTTCCTGCAATAATTACAGGTGGTGTTGCATACCTATTTTTTAAACGTCATACTAAAAATGAAGAAGGAAGACGAAGATATTTAATTCAAAAAGAAGCCCAAAAAACAGCATTACCCTTGCGTTTACAAGCATATGAACGAATGGCTTTGTTTTTAGAGCGTGTTAATCCTTCTAATTTATTATTGAGAGTAAGTCCGTTAAGTAATGACAAATTACATTATCAGCAGTTACTTACTGCTAGTATAGAACAGGAGTTTGAACATAATTTAGCACAACAAATATACATTAGTGATGAATGTTGGAATGTTATTAAAACAGCAAAGAGCACTACAATTCAAATTATAAGAACAACAGCAGCTGATAAAGATATAAAAGACGCAGATAAATTACGTGAATTAATATTGACCAGTTTATTAGAAAAAGCTTCACCTTCAGAAACAGGAATGGCATTTATTAAAAATGAAGTTAACGAATTATTTTAACCCACCGTTGGGAATCACTCATCTAAATTATTATTAACGGATTTATGTTTTTATCGACAGTTCCAGTGATTTTCATATAGTTATACGGGATAAAAAATTAACCTACCTTCAACTTGATTGAAGGAGAACTAATACCTCTTGATACTAACTATTTTCCCATTACACTTCAACAATTTCACTCGAAGTAATGTGACACAGTTATCACCCCAAATAACTGTTTTTTTATTCAATGGTTTAAAAACACCATTAAACTTCGCCCTCAACGAGGGTTATAATTTTATAACCGATTCGTAATCTAGTTCATCATCATTTTCTAATTTGTATTTTGCATACTCATAGCCTTGGCTCCACCACAACGTCATTTGCTTTTTATTAAACACTAATGAGTTATCAGTTAGTTTTGTTGGTGTATGATATAGGTTTAAAATAACCCCATTATGCTTTGCACTAAGTTTCCCTAATGCGATATCTTTTTGCTCTACCTGGTCCAACATCCCATCAAACAAATCAGCCATTAATGAGAATGGGTTTTTACCAATCGATTTTCTATATGTAAAAGTTTCGGTATCTAAAATTATTGCATCAATTTCAGTGGCACCTCGTAAAATAGCTTCTCTTATAGGTACAACGCAAGAAAACCCACCATCAGCATACTCAAAATCATCTTTTTTAACCAAACTCATAAAAGGCACATAATTACAGGAAATCCAAATCCATTCACAGAATTCTTCATAACTAAAATCTTTAATGGACTTATACTCTACCTTGTTTAGGGTTAAATTAGTAACAGTAATAATAACATCTTTATCAGAGTTTTTTAATTCATTGAAATCTGATGTAGAAAAACTATTTTTAATCAATCGTTTTAGTCTTTTACTTTCTCCAAAAGTTCTTTTCCCTTTTATTAACTGTAATAGTACATTTAAATGATGAATTTGAATAAACTCTTCCCCTTTTTTATAACGTACTTTAAAAGGAGATAAACTAAAAATACTATGTTGATTTACATTGGTGTAAATATCATACATTTTTTCAATTTTAGACAATGCTAAATTCGGGATTAACAAACTCCCTGTTGAAGAACCCAAATACAAATCATATTCACGCTTTTTTTCATTAATAAGGTATTCTGCTACTCCTCCTGCAAATGATCCTTTACTTCCACCGCCTGATATTACTAATGCTTTCATGTGTTATACACTTATTAAATTTAGTTTTTAAAGGTACTTATATTTTATAAGAGAACAACTAATTCCGAACTCAATTACTCGTCTTTAATTAACGCTGTAAATAGCTTTTTACAATAGGACCTGAAACGCCAATTATGATGGGTTGTTGCTTGTTGTAGATTCTGTAAAACAGTTGAATCTACTAAGTTCAATTTATTTAAATATTGAAATGCATTTTTACGTACTTCAAAGTGGTAGGCAGGATATGTATATTCAACTAGTTCCTCATAAAATTCTTTATATTTTTCCCGAGCGAATCCTTTAGTATTTAATGCTAGTGTTAGCCATAATGTTTTAATATTTTTATCATTAAAGCCTACAATATTTTCCGTTTTATCTAAATATTTCTTTCTGCTTTCAGGGAAATTTAACCACAAGTTCAATAATGCTATTTCTATTGTTTTATAGGATTTGTCATTCAATAAACCTTCATATTCTAATTTATATGCCGCTGGTATTTTTTGAAGTTTCTCAGAGAAAACTTGACGTATTTTTAAATCCTTATTGCGTATTGACCAATTAGCAACCGATAAGGAATCAGTTTTATTCGCTTGTATCAATTCATAAAAAACAGAATCCTTATTTATTTTATCTAAAATAGCACTTGAATAATTCGTCTTAAACTTATTTGACAACAACCAGGTATTCACAAACTCACTTAAATTCTGTTTACTTTCCGTTTCAACAATACGTATAAAGTCGTTTGTTTCTACGTTTTTAAATTGGTGTTTTTGTAAATACTTCTTGACTGAGAGTTTAAAAATACTATCACCAATTTGCTCTCGTAAACTGTGTAAAGCCCAAGCTCCTTTTTGATAAAAAGTTAAGCTACTCGCTTTGGAATTCATTAACGGAATAGTATCCGTTTTTTGTGCATTAATTAGTTGTTTTGAAGTGTTGTATAATTTATGATAGTAATAATCGTTACCAAAAACTTCCTTTTCAGCAAGCAACGAATAATAGGTAGCAAAGCCTTCCTGCAACCAATGATGGGTTCCATGAGTTTCTGTTACCAAATCACCAAACCATTGATGCGCCAATTCATGGGCATTTACATTTACATAGTTTTTATCTACAAAAGAAGTGCTATCAATTACAAATGCATCTGAAAAAATAGTAATACTGGTGTTTTCCATACCTGCATACAAAAAGTCTTTTACGGGTACTTGCTTATAATTTTGCCAGGGATATGGCACTCCAATTTCTTCTTCTAAAAAATCAAACATCTGCTTTGTATACCTGTATGTTGACTCTATCTTAGCTTTGTCTTTAGGATAATAATACAGTTCTAATGGAATTCCATGCTTGGAAAACACTGTTTGTTTATCATATTTCCCTATTGCAATAGCTAATAAATAACTACTCATTGGCTGTTTCATATCAAATTTCCAAGTGTATCCCGAACTTCGCTTTCTTTTCTTTGAAATAAATTTTCCGTTAGTAATTACTTGATACTTTTCATCAAAGGTTATAGATAAATCAAAGGCCAGCTTTTCATTCATATCATCAAAACTAGGAATCCAATTTGAGTTGTCTTTCCCTTGGCCTTGAGTCCAAACTTGCGGATTTGCTTCTGGGTGTTTTTGATACTCCCAATCAATAAAATACATGGCTTTTTTAGGATGTGCTTCATAATTAAATGAAACAGCGTATTCCTTTCCCTTTTTAAAGTTAAAAAACAACCATAATTTAGTGTCAGTATTTTTATAGACTGCTTTTCTGTTTTTTAAAAACACATTACTAAACTTCATGTTTTTTGCATCGATATATATGGAGTCAACAGCTTTGGTTATTTTAAATGTATAACCAACAGTTCCGCTAACCACTTTCTTAATTGGCAATACTGTTATGTCAGCATTACAAGTTAAAAAATCAACATATTGTGTTTGTTGTGCTATTGAAAAATTGACTATAAAAACGAAAAAAAGTAATTGCATTATTCTCATAGGATAAAATTATTAAAATCTACTCCAAAAAAAAAGCGCAACATCAAAAAGTATTGCACTTCATCAAATTTATTATGTATTGTCAATAACATTCAATTTTTGCTAGAGGCGTATTTTTTTATTTGTTATAATTATCTATATATTTGATTTTATAAACCGTGTAAAGTTTTGAATACACTACAAACTCCCATAGATTATTTAAAAGGTGTAGGACCAAGTCGTGCCGATTTACTGAAAAAGGAATTGGGCATTTACACCTACCAGGATTTAATTAATTTATTCCCTAATAGGTACTTAGATAAAACCAAATATTATAAAGTTAATGAACTACAACGTAATGAAGCAGAAGTACAACTAGTAGGGAAAATTATTCATTTAAAAATGATTGACCAAAAACGTGGTAAACGTTTGGTAGCAACATTTCAGGATGAAACAGGAACACTTGAACTGGTATGGTTTAGAGGGCAAAAATGGGTTAAAGATAGTATCAAACTAAATGTACCGTATGTAATATTTGGTAAATGTAATTTTTATAATGGTTTTTCAATACCTCATCCTGATTTAGAACTTCTCGCTGTACATAAAGCTAGTATTCGGTCGGCAATGCAAGCGATATATCCATCAACTGAAAAGCTTTCTAACAAAGGAATTAGTAACAAAGCTATGACCAAGTTGTTACAAACCTTGTTTCTGGAAACTGGCGGGAAATTTCAGGAAACTTTATCACCATTGCTTTTAAATGAATTAAAACTAATTTCTAAAGCGGAAGCAGTATTCAATATACATTTTCCGAAAAATGCTGAGCTATTAGCAAAAGCTCAATACAGATTAAAGTTTGAGGAATTATTTTTTATACAGTTACAACTGATATTAAAAAACATCAGCAGAAAACACAAAATTAAAGGCTACCCATTTGATCAAGTAGGCGAATTATTTACTGAATTCTACAATAAGTATTTGCCTTTTGAACTTACAGGCGCTCAAAAACGTGTGGTCAAAGAAATTAGAAATGATTTAGGGAGCAATGCTCAAATGAATAGGTTATTACAAGGTGATGTTGGTTCTGGAAAAACTATTGTAGCATTAATGAGTGTATTGCTTGCTATAGATAATGATTTTCAGGCAACCTTACTGGCACCTACCGAAATTCTGGCAACCCAACATTATCATGGCATAGTTGATTTGGTAAAAGATTTGAATATTAATGTACGCTTGTTAACGGGCTCATCAAAAACGAAGCAACGAAAAATAATTCATCAAGAACTTGAAGAAGGTACTTTACATTTGCTTATTGGTACACATGCTATTTTAGAAGATAAAGTAAAATTTAAAAACTTAGGCTTAGCAATAATTGATGAACAACATCGTTTTGGTGTTGCGCAAAGAGCCAAGCTATGGAAGAAAAACTCCTTTCCTCCGCATATATTAGTGATGACTGCTACTCCAATACCGCGTACGTTAGCTATGAGTTTATATGGCGATTTGGATATTTCAGTAATTGATGAATTACCACCAGGTAGAAAAGCAATAAAAACAGTACATAGATTTGATAGCAATCGTTTAAAAGTATTTGCTTTTATGCGAGATGAGATTAAAAAAGGAAGGCAAGTTTATGTTGTTTATCCACTCATACAAGAATCAGAACAGTTAGACTATAAAGATTTAATGGATGGTTTTGAAAGTATTTCACGTGATTTCTCAAAGCCCGATTATCAAATTTCAATAGTACATGGAAAAATGAAACCTGCTGATAAGGAAATTGAAATGCAACGTTTTATTAAAGGCGAAACACAAATAATGGTAGCTACAACTGTTATTGAAGTTGGCGTAAATGTACCCAATGCTAGTGTTATGATTATTGAAAGTAGTGAACGTTTTGGGTTATCACAACTGCACCAATTAAGAGGACGAGTTGGTAGAGGTGCCGAACAAAGTTTTTGTATTTTAATGACTAGTTATAAACTAAGCACAGAAGCTAAAACTCGATTAGAAACAATGGTACGTACCAATGATGGTTTTGAATTGTCTGAAGTTGATTTAAAATTACGTGGACCAGGAAATTTAATGGGTACCCAACAAAGTGGTGTTTTAAATTTAAAGATTGCTGATATTATAAAAGACAATGATATATTACAATTAGCTAGAAATTATGCCCTGGTTATTTTAAAAGATGATCCAGCACTTTCCAAAGAAGAAAACAGTATTCTAAAATTTACTTACCAACAAATTGGAACGTATAAAAACATCTGGAATTACATAAGTTAGAGGCACATGATTTTCATTCACTAAAAGTTACTAAAACTAGTTTTTAGTGATTAGAATACAACAGCAATAGTTACACTTATGTAATACCTTTTATACGTTAAAACAACTGAAACTAAGCGCAAAAAACAGTAACGATATGCGTATGTCCTCCTCCTACAGAGGAATCAATATCTAAACCTTCCCCATCAGCTAAAGTTGTAAAATTTGCAGGTGATAAAGTTATGCTGTGATCGTGACCCGAAGTTCCTTGAATGGTATAGGTTTTCTCAACCCCAGCTTCAACTTCAGCAGTAGTTACTGTTAAACTATGCCCATGGTTATTAGAGATTGTTCCAACAGCACCATTTTCACAATTTTCGGAAGCTACTGGAGGGTCTGTTGGAGTTACCTCAGCAGCGTCATCATCTGAACCACATCCTATAACTGATAGTATTGGCAAACTAATGAGTACGCCACCTAATCTTTGAAGAAATATTTTTCTATTCATAACAATCAATTTTGGTTGTAACTCTATAGTCTAAAAAAACAAAGCAAACTTACATTAATTACCTGGTAATTAATCAAATATAAATTTAAAACCTCCAGATAGTATACTTGCTTTTAATCCATCAGACCTGTTATAACTACTATATTTAAGATCAATACTTTTTAGTCCTAATTTGAATATTTTAAGTTTGGTAAAAATATCCGTGTATCTTAATCCAACGCCATATTGATTGCTATCAAACTTTGAAAGATCATAATCAGAGGTATAAAACTCCTGAGTAGATACATGTGTATTATATGACGAAAAATAATCTGCTGCCGTTTGTGTATAATATCTATAGCTAGGAATAACCGCAAAAGCTCTCGTTAATTTTATTGGCAATTCAATTTCTGCAGTATGTGCTGTAACTCCCCAATTATCTGTATACAATCTATAATATGACCTAATAGTTAAATATTCATTCATAAAATAGTTCATTCTAATTCCTATTGGAAGTTTAAAGCGTGTATCCGGCAAGCGTTCTACATCATCAGCAATATGAAAGTTATCAATAAAAAAATCTGCCTTATCAGAAAAATATACCCGTTGATGTGGTGCGGACAATAATCCATCTTGCTGAACGACATCCAAAAACAAGGACGTTTGTAGTTTTTTTGTTAATATTTGTGATACCGATGCAGATAATGAATAGGTGTTACGTCCTAACTTATCAAACTTCGAATAATTGGTTGTATACCCTGTTGATGGTAAAAAACCAGCTCTAAATTCTGCTGGATATTGAGGATTCCAGGTATCAATATATACATTAGCTTTCAAAGAAACTTCAGTGTTTTTCTGATTAAATAATTTTGCCAAATGCCCACCAAAACCAACGGAAAAATAATCATACTCAGAGGCTATACTAAAGTTGGCTCCCCATACAGAATTTCTATCATCAGAGGAATGGCTATAATCAAAACTACCACTTACCCACACATCCCCAGCTGAGGCTCCTGATGATTCCATCCAAGCGTTTCCGGGTTTATTTCCATCAAAAGGATTTATATTACTTGAAGATGCTGAAGTATATGCTGAAATACCAACCTCAGCAGTTAACACATCATCCTCATTTAAGGGTACTGCAATAATAATTGTTGGTGTTATATCTTTTAATTCTTCTGTACCAATACCACCTGTAACTCCTGCATGATTACCGTCTTGCGTATAATAACTCATTAAAAAATCGATTTCTGTTTTCTCTAAAACTTTTTTCTTAAAAACAGTATCAGTTTTCTTTTCCTGTGCAACTACTAGCGATGTAAAAAACAGCGTTATAATTATTACTTTATTCATAAGTTCTCTTTAAAATTCCCTTAGGATATTAATATTTAAACCCACCAGTGGCTATAACTTAAGCTTTACTCTAATGGAAAAAAAGCTTTCACATACTCCGGTTATTTATATAGAAGTAATTGATCTTCGATTACTATTTTTTTTAATTACAACCACAACCGCCACCTGCTTTTCCACCATTTGCTCCTGATGCGGCTTCACGATAAACATGAAAATTGGTTTCAAATTTATTAATTTTATTTGCTGTTAATTTCATATCAGCATCATTCACATATACTTTTTCATATTCTTTAACAGTTACACATGAACTTAAAAGAAAGGTAACTAGTATTGTGAATAAAAAAACTGGTCTTGTTTTATTTAACGTCATTATTTATATTATTTGAATAGTGAATTTTTCCATTATCGGTAACTATAATACAATCAACTGTTGCTATTTGATTGATAAAATATAATCCTTTTTCTGTGCCCTTTACAAAAATTGATGTTGCTAAGGCATCTGCTAATTCTGCTTTTGGTGCAAAAACAGACACACTCATAATACCTTGTGAAGGCATTCCTGTTTTCGGATTAATTATATGGCTGTAACGTTTGTTATTAATCATGATATACTTTTCGTAATTACCAGAAGTAACTACTGCTCTATTTACAACTGGAAACCATGAAAACATTCTTTTGGTGTTTAATGGGTTTTTCACTCCAACTTGCCAAGCTTTATTATTCGGTTGCTTTCCCCATGCAGTCAAATCGCCAGATGCGTTTATAATACCAGAAGAAACTCCCATTTGAACCATTAGTTTTTTAGCTTTGTCAGCTGCGTAGCCCTTTCCTATTGCACCAAACCCCAATTTCATTCCTTTATTTTTAAGAAACACCGTACTTTTTTGTTTATCTATGATAATGTTTTCATATCCTACTTTTTTTACAGAAGCCATAATCTTTTCTTTAGAAGGCAATTTCGTTACACTACCGTCAAACTTCCAAATTTTATCCATCGATGCAAAAGAAATATCAAAGGCGCCATCGGTAAGCTTTGATATTGCAATGGAGCGTTCAATTAATTCTATTAACTCTTTATCTACTTTAACTGGGTTTATACCAGCTGCGTTATTTATTAAAGTTGTTTGTGAGTTTTTATCCCATGAAGATATCAAACTTTCTATTCGTTGAATTTCATATATGGCACTTTTAATATACTTTTTACTTTCAACTTCATTGGTTGCTACAACCGTAATTTTAAAGTCACACCCCATTAGTAGGACTTCTTTACTAAACTGTTGTTGAGAAAAACAGGTAAAGCAAAATAAGAGTAAACTATAGAACGTTATTATTTTCATCTATTTAATTTGAGTATTAATCAATTCAATATATGCTTTAGCTTCAATATTTTTATATCCTAGATTTCCTAATACCATTCCTTTATTATTCAAAACAACTACTAAAGGGAAATAACCATTTTTATTATACTTCTCAGCTAATACGTTATTGTGTTCTTTTTGTTTTTTTGAAAGCTTATTTTTTTTTCGCTGGGGGAAATCTGCTTTTAACAGCACATAATTTTCTGAAGCGTACTGCATAAACTCTTTTGTACTAAAAACTTTTTTATCTAGCTTAATACATGGCGCACACCAATCAGACCCAGAAAAAACTAATACTATTGATTTATTAGTATTGATCGCTTTTGTTTTAGCCTCATTAATATCTGTTTCCCAGTTTTGTGCAATGACTAATTGCCCTACTAGTAAAAATATCCCTATTATTATATTCTTCATGATACTTGCTTTATGGTTGTAATCTATAACTCAACAATCAATCCGTTTGGTATTACACAACCAACAATTTAGTGAAAAATTAACATATATACATAACTAACAGCATAAACAACATGAAAAAAATCATAAAAGCATGGCTTTTAAACATAAACTTGAAATAAAAAACAGTAACAAATATTTTTATTGTCAAATACAATTCTCTTATTTATTTTAACAAGTATCAGAAGTTTCAAGAAAAACTTAATTTATTGTCCGATTGAGCTTATCGAAATCCATAACGCATTGGTTTTCACAAGACTTCGACACTTCGGATAAGCTCAGCACAGGCTCTACTACCATTTACGTAATTCATTAAAAGAACTGTTCTCGATACAGTTTCCTTATAAATTCAAAACAGAATTCATCATGAAATCACTCGAATTGATGAATCAGTAAATTACCATCGGACTTCGACAAGCTCAGTCTGAAAATTATAACATTCTTAACGTATTAAATGTCACACTGAACCTCTCGAAGTGCTCGAATTAACGCTAGATACGTCATTATTACCACTTGTTTTTTGAAAACTTAATTCTGAGTCTGACAACTATTTTTAGTATCTAAAATTAAGTTTTCTTTTTTAATACCAACAAAGCAGTGTTAAATAACGAGTTTATTTTAACATAAACATTGGGGAATACGATTTTGAATTTAATATTTCGCAGAGCCTCATTAAACTTTTTGATATACTGAGCGAACTTCGACAAGCTCAGTTTGACATTTAAATATACACGGAAACATTATTTTAAAACCACATAACACCCTTATTGTCAGTATTTAAATAAATAACCTCTAATATAAAAAAGGTAGCAATTTAAAATTACTACCTTTTTTATATTTATCCTGTAACGCTATCTGACAACGTCATAAAAACTGCCCTTTATTTCTTAGGGTGAACCAATTTCATTTCATCAATTAAATGAGTAGCTCCAGCAAACTTATCTACAATAAATAAAATATAACGAGCGTCAACCATAATGTTTCTACATATTGAAGGATCATAGTTCATATCACTCATTGTACCTTCCCAAACTCTATCAAAATTTAATCCTATTAAATTTCCATGTGCATCAATTGCAGGACTCCCAGAATTCCCTCCAGTAGTGTGATTTGTTCCTAAAAAACAAACTGGAACCTTTCCGTTAGTATCGGCATATTGTCCATAATCTTTAGTTTTATGTAATTCAAGTAATTTTTCAGGTACATTAAACTCATAATCACCAGGAATATGTTTTTCTACAATACCATCTAAATAACTTACAGGATTGTAATAAACAGCATCACGAGGTGAATATCCTTTTACTTGTCCATAAGTAACTCTTAGTGTACTATTTGCATCAGGATAATACTTATCACTCGGCAAAACATCCATTAAAGCTTTCATATACTGCTTTTGAACCTTAGCTATTTCACCATTTAAACGCTGATAATTCGGTTCTAAATCGTTATAAAACTCTGCTATATAAGGCTTTGCAAATTGGTATGCAGAATCGTTATTTATTGCAGCAATAACAGAATCTGAAGTACCTTCCAATACTTTTAAGGCATCAGTTAAATTTGTAAATGATGAAGTTTTATAAAAATCACTCGCATTATTTTTAGCATCATACAAAGGCATGATAGTTTCAAAAACTCCTTTATCAACAGTTACATTAAAGTTTTTTTGAATACGTGTAATTTGTGACACTGTATATTGTTTTGCCTTTTTATAGGCATCGGTATCATGAATATCCTTTACATTTTCAGTCCCTTTATTTTGTTTTGCTATTCGTTGTTCAAATTGATACAAACGAAACATGGTTTGCATTAACTCACTATTTCTATAAAAAATTTCTATAAAATTAGATCTCTTTACAGCATACGATTCAAACTCTCCATAAAGTTTATCAAAATCGGTTAATAAATTTTGATACTTCTTGTATTTCTTTTTAGAAACGGCTTTGGTAAACGTTGTTTCAAAAGCACGCTTTTTAGCAATTGCATTACTTTTTTCAATTCCTTGATTTTCACCAATCCATTTTTTCCAATAGTTAGCTATACTCGCTTGTTTAGAAGCATATTGAATTCGAGTTTTATCATCAGTCTTCATAGCTGCATCAATAACTTTTAATGCTTCCTCACGAATTTTAATATTGGTAGGATTCACTTTTTGAGTAATTTGCTCAACAGCTACTGCCGGTAAATACTCATTTGTACGTCCTGGAAAACCAAAAACCATTGTAAAATCACCTTCTTGAATACCATCTAATGACACTGGTAAAAAGTGCTTTGGTGTATACGGCACATTATCCTTTGAGTATTTTGCTGGACGGTTATTTTTATCAGCATAAATTCTGAACATTGAAAAATCACCTGTATGACGAGGGAACATCCAGTTATCTGTATCAGAACCAAACTTTCCAATTGATGATGGTGGCGCTCCAACCAAACGAATATCTTCAAATGATTCAGTCACAAATAAGAAATACTGATTTCCTTTAAAGAAGGCTTTTACCTTCGTACTTTGCCAGGCTTCTACCTGATAAGATTTCTGTAAACCATTGGTGTTTTTCTGAATTAAACTTTGAGTTTCTTTTGGAGTCATTTCATCAGTTACACCATTTAATACAACTTTAGTTACATCTTCAATGCTAACAATAAAAGTTACCTCTAAGTTTTCATTTGGAAGTTCTTCTTCTAATGACATCGCCCAAAAACCTTCTTTTAAATAATCCTTCTCTACAGATGAGTGCGATTGAATTTGTCCGAAACCACAATGGTGGTTTGTTAATAACAAGCCTTTTGGTGAAATAATTTCTCCTGTACAACCTCCATTAAAATGAACAATTGCATCTTTTAAACTGGAGTTATTTACACTGTAAATATCTTCTGCAGATAGTTTCCCTCCTAAGCTTTTCATTTCAGTTTCGTTCATTCCTTTTAATAATGAAGGAATCCACATACCTCCTTGTTGTGCCGAAACACTAAAAGAGATCAATAATACTAGTAATTTTATAATTTTCATTTGCTTTATTTTAGTGTCTCAAATATAAGAAAAGGAACACAAAATTGCGTTCCTTTTACAAATACATTATTTCATTAAATGTATTTGACTCAATCAAAAACTAACTTTATTTACTGCAATGTTTTTACTAATCGTATAAATTCAGCTCTATACCCATCTTTATCAATACCTCTTCCTTTTTCTGCTAAAGCAATAACATCGGTATACGTTGTATTGTTCGTATATTTAGAACCTCGTAGTTGCATACCAAACAAGGCTACAGCACTTGAAAAATTATAATCTTTACTTGAATTAATATCATTCGTATTTGCTCTTACATGCACTATTTCAATACTTTTACTCTTACTCGGTTTTTTATAACGAAATTTCACGGTGAATAATTCATCTGATGATGATTCTGATATCTGAGGTTTTGTATACTTTAATTCTGGAATTTCTTTCAAATAAGGACTATTTATGCCTTTCAAAACTACTTCATAAAGAGCCGTAACCGTGTGTCCGCTTCCTAATTCACCAGCATCTTTTGTATCGTCCACAAAATCTTCATCATTCAACAATCTATTTTCATAGCCTATTAATCTATATGCTTCAACTACATTAGGATTAAACTCAACTTGTATTTTCACATCCTTGGCTATCGTATATAAAGTTCCTCCAAATTCTTTTCCAAACATTTTCTGAGCCTCTTGCATATTATCAATATACCCGTGATTTCCATTTCCTTTATCAGCAAGCGTTTCTAGCTTTGAATCTTTATAATTTCCATACCCAAAACCTAGACAAGTTAAATATACTCCCGATTTACGTTTTTCTTCTATCAATTTCTCCATTGCTTTATCACTTGAAGCACTAACATTAAAATCACCATCAGTAGCTAATATTATTCTGTTATTCCCTTTTTTAACAAAATTTTCTTGTGCTATTTTATACGCTAATTCAATACCTCTTCCTCCAGCGGTTGAACCTCCAGCGCTTAACTTATTTAAAGCTTCCATAATTTTTTGCTTATTGTTACCCGAAGTAGGTTCCAAAACAACACCAGCTGCTCCTGCATATACAACTATTGAAACGGTATCTTTCTCTCTTAATTGATTGGTTAAAAATTTAAATGCTTTTTTTAATAAACCTAGCTTATTTGTTCCGCTCATAGAACCAGATACATCAATCAGAAATACTAAATTACTCGCTGGTAAATCATCTTGAACAATTTTTTTCCCTTGCAAACCAATACGAACTAATTTAGTTTGTTTGTTCCAAGGTGTTGTATTCACCTCCGTTGTGATTGAAAAAGGGTGCTTATCTTTTGGTTGTGGGTAATCATATTCAAAATAATTGATAAACTCTTCTAGTTTAACAGCATCAGAATCTACTTGTTGTCCATTATTTATCATGCGTCTAACATTAGCATATGATGCTTTGTCCACGTCAATAGAAAAAGTAGACAAAGGCGATAAATGAGTTCTCGCAAAACTATTCTCTTGAATTTCTTCGTATGAATCATTAACAAGCATTTCATTTTTATTATTCTTTAATAAAGCTTCTAATTGTTTAATATGCTCTTTATTACCACTTATAGTCGTTACAATAATAACACCGTTTGCACCTTGAGAACCATATAATGCAGCACCACCAACTCCTTTGATTACTTTAGTAGATTTAATGATTTTTGGAGATAAATTAGCTAAGGTATTAGCCGATGCTACAACACCATCAATAACAATTAAAACTTGGTGACTACCTGTTATTGAACGGTTACCACGTAAAATAATACTTGACTCACCTCGTAAAACAATTCTTGAAGATGCTCCAGCTACACCAGAACTACTAGCTACTTGTACACCTGCTACTTTACCTGTTAATGTTTTTACAACGTTAATTCCTTTAACTTGTCCTAAATTTTTACCTTTTATATTTGTTACTGCGTATCCTAATGCTTTAGCACTACTTTTAATCCCCAAAGCCGTAATAACTACTTCCTCTAAAGAACTATCAAGTATCATTGAAATATTAATTGTAGTTTTTTTACCTACAATACGCTCCTGGCTTTCATATCCAACATATGAAAAAATTAATGTATCGCCTACATTTACTTTAATTGAATACCGCCCATCAAAATCTGTTGAAGTTCCGGTAGTGATTCCCTTAACAACAACAGTTGCTCCGGGTAAGGACATATTTGATTCATCTACAACTGTTCCTGATATTGTTTTTTCCTGTGCAACACTAGTTAGTGTTACAAGAAGTAAGATAAATAGTGATAGTGATTTCATAATGTTAGTTTTTAAATTGTTTACTCAAATGTCATTGAAATAAACTGTTTTAAAAACCATAAATGAGGGAACTATAAATAGTACTGAGGGAAACAGTACTATGAATTAGGGAGTTATTTGGCGTAAAAAAAGGGGCGTATATAATTATAGCCCCTTTGTATATTTAAATATTCACTTTTATTTTTTGCTTTTTACCGCAATAATTCTTTCCTCAAAAGTTTTTTCGCCTATTGGAACTTTCACATTTTCAAACAACTCCAAATATTTAGCTGCATGTTCAATAGCCCGTTTTGTTTTTAAATCAAAATGCACAAAACTTGACCACATTACAGCTTTCAATTCTGTTTTTTGCTCATTATACATTAGTAATTCAACCTGAATACTATTGGCCGTGTAGTTTATTAACTTGGTTTCTACAGTAATAGTTTCCATTGTAAAAACAGGTCTCAAATAACTTATTTGATTTGAACCTACAACCCAACAAATCCCTTCGGTAGCAGCTAGTTTATGTATGTCCAAATCATAATTATCTGCCACTTGATCCTCACGTGCATTGATAAAATAATCAATATATTTTGCGTTATTTAAATGATTAAACGGGTCACAATCTTGAAACCTAACTTTAGTTTTACTCTCTAATACTTTTTTTATTATTACATTTTCCATGGTTACTATTGTTTTATACCGAACGGTATATTATTTGTTAAAAAAATTAGTTCATTAGTTTTTCATTTATCATGATGTCAATATGATTCATCATTTCAGATATATATACTTTATCTTTTCGGATAAATGCCATAAAAATACAGCCTTCAATCATTGAGTATATATTCCTTGCACAAATTTTGGCATTGACACTTTTTTTGATCTCATTATTGTCTATTCCTTTTTGAATCAGTTCAATTAAATTAATTTCAATTTTTAAAGAAACGTCTTTTACAACCTTAAAAAATGTAGGATTCAAGTTATTGGTGTCATTTGCTACATTTAATATAGGACAACCACCAAATACACTGGAGTGATAGTAATATTCACGATAAAAGTTTGTCAATACAAATAGTTTATCAATTGCGTTCTGTTTTTGGAGTAATAACTCGCTTAATGGTGATAACACTTTATTTACATTATATAAAAAAGCTTTAATTGCTAAATCCTCTTTGTTGACAAAATTACCGTAGATAGCTCCTTTTGTAAGCTTGGTTACTTTAGTTAAATCAGACAAGCTAGTTGCATTATACCCTTTCCTATTAAAAATAGGAGCTACTTTACTGAGTATAAAATCTTTTGTATGATCTGATTTAGTTTTCATTTAAACAAACATACAAAATATACCGATAGGTATATAAACAGCTATATTAAATTTTATTTGTGTTTAAAAACAATCAATAACCTCGGGGTATGTAAAAGGGCGATCCACTCCTTTAGAGAAAATAAATAATCTCTTGCCAAAGGCATAAGGTAAGTTTTCAAAAACACCATTTATATTTAAGATGCAAGCTTCGGGTACTTATATTCTCTATGAGAAATTGAACCCATTGGTGGGTTAAAAGAGTAATTCGAGCGTTTGCTTTCTCAAAACTTTACCTGTAGGAGTCTCTATAAATTTGGGCAGTATTCCTACTTCTTTGGGGGTTTCATATGTAGTAAGCTGGCAATTTATATAATCGGTTTTAGACAGAGTTAATTTAGCATCAGACTCTACAATAAGAATTAATTTTTCACCCAATTTATCATCAGGAATACCAATTACAAAAAAGCGTTCTTTTATTATTTTGGAAAGTTTTTGCTCAATCTGTTCTGGAAAAAGCTTTATTCCTCCACTATTAATTACATTGTCAACCCTTCCCAACCACTCAAATTCATTTAATGAATGTAACTTAACAATGTCATTTGTAGTAATGATTTCATTAGAAACCGATGGAGCGTCGATAACCAAACAATCACGGTTATCTTGACTAATAATCACATTTGAAAGCACTTGATAATATACTTTATCAATAGGGTTTGTTATTCTAAAATTATTTATTTTTTTTACTGCAATATGCGTAATTGTTTCCGTCATACCATAAGTAGCAAAACAGTCCGTTTGAACAGATTGTAATTGCTTATTTAAAAATGAGGATACCACTCCTCCTCCAATAATTAATTGCTTAATTTTAGATAAGTCAGCTAATGATTCTTCCACTTGCATGGGGACCATTGCGCAAAAATCAAATGAAGAATCAAGTTGATGTAATGGATTTAACTTGGGCGAAACTAAATGAATGTCCCAACCTAAAACCAATGCGCGAACTAACATCATTTTACCTGCTATATAATTAGCTGATAAGCACAATAAGGCTGTAGTTTTTTCTTTTAAATCAAAATAATCACCCGTAGCTAATGCACTATTACGCATGTGCTCTTTATATAATTTAATTTTTTTAGGAACTCCCGTTGAACCCGATGTTTGTACAATTACATACTCGTTTTCATGAAGCCAATTTTTTAAAAACAGCCCAATATCTTGTAAATACTCCTCCTTATCAATTATCAATTCTTCTATATAATGAAGAATTGATTTTGAAGTATAAGAGCAATTATTTATTTTAAACGAAGGATGCATTATGTATTCGTTTCAATTAAAGATGGATTAACAACTTTCCCTGTTAATTTTTCTTTCCAATTGTTCCATTTATATTTTTTAGAAAAAATAAATAACAAAATTGGAAATATGATTAATACCGGTATTAATATATCAACTCCTGCTGAAGGTTCTGACATATCCTTTAAAATTGAGTCCGTCTGAAAAGCGGTCCAATTTGCCGTTACAAGCAAAGCTGTAATTAAATTATTTGCTGCATGAAACCCTAAAGCGAGTTCCATTCCTTCATCCATTAAAGTCAAAATCCCTAAAAACAAACCTGTTCCTATATAATAGACCATAATGATATATCCTATTTTTTCAACTTCAGGATTAGCTATATGCATCATTCCAAAAATGAATGATGTAATCAATAAAGGCATCCATTTGTTTTTAACTGCAATACCTATTCCTTGCATTAAATATCCTCTGAATAAATACTCTTCAAAACTTGTTTGCAACGGGACTAACAATATCGCTACAATAGCTAATACAATAAACTTATTCCATTCAAAATTCCATTGATAATTTTCAGGAGACGATTGATAATCAATAAGCGTAAACATAACTGTAATAGTTCCCCATAATATAAATGCGAAGAAAATTCTTTTCCAGTCTATTTTTTTTCGTGAGGTAGTAAGTGTAGTAATTGTTTGTTTGTGAATAAATTTAACCCAAAAGAATAGCATACCAAGTCCTAAAGCAAAAATAGAAAGGTTTTCTGCCAAGAAACGAGTACTTCCTTTTTTTTCTATTTCTGATTTCATGATGGCTTCAATATCTAGATTTAATAAATTCAATACTAAAATATTCAAAATCATTAAGCCAATAAACCCGCCAGGTATTAATAGGTATTTCCAAAAACTATATTCACTTTTATATCCTTGTGCTATATACATTTATATTTTTTTAACATTTAAAATTCCAACTTAAACTTGGGTTGTAATGCAAATTACCTTTTTTAACTTCTAACGGACTATCAATATTATTGGCATACAAACTTCCTGTCCCAAGCCCTTGTGGCATGTTTAAATCAAGTTTATATGTCCATTGACTTATTGCATTTAACCCCACATTACTTTCTAAAGCACTTGTAACCCAATAGTTAACATTGCTCTTTTTCGCAATAGAAATCCACTCTTCACTTCCTTTAAAACCTCCAACTAAACTAGGTTTTAAAATAATGTATTGTGGTTGTATTGTTTGTATGATTTCTTCTTTTTTTGTTACATCAAAAATACCAATTAATTCTTCATCCAAAGCAATTGGTAATGGAGATTCCATACATAACCTAGCCATTTCATTAATTTGCTGTTGTTTTATTGGCTGCTCAATAGAATGTAAATCTAGGTCTGATAACACTTTAAGTTTTTCCAATGCATTTTCAGGAGCAAAGGCTCCATTTGCATCTACCCGTAATTCAATATCTGATTTTGAATATTCTTTCCGAATAGATTTTAGTAATTTTATTTCTGTTTCAAAATCTATTGCTCCAATTTTCATTTTAATACATAAAAATCCTTGGTTCAACTTTTCCTGAATTTGCTGTTTCATAAATCCCTCTGCTCCCATCCACACTAAACCATTTATAGGAATATGATCATTTCCTTTTGTAAATTCAGATGGGAACAATTCAAAAGAATCACTGCTATTTAATGATAAAAAAGCTTGCTCTAAGCCAAACTGGATAGAAGGAAAATTAAGTAATTTACTCCATAAAACAGCAAGCCCTAAATGAATGTTTTCACAAGTCCATTTCAATTTATCTTCATATTCTGGCACATCATCACAGGACAGTGTACGAAGTATTCCACATTCTCCTATTCCTTGGTTACCGTTATCTTCTATAACTATAAACCAAGTTTCTTTTGTTTTTAAAACCCCTCGCGATGTCCCACTTGGGCGTTTAAATTCTAATACGTGTTTTTTATAAGTAGCTTTCAATTATTTGGTCAGTGTTAAAATTTTTTACTAAAATAAGCTTAATTAAATTTCTATCGCTTTGCCAATATCTAATAAAATAAGCTCTTTATTTTTTGCTTTAAATTTTTTGACTGCCTCCAATTTATCAATTTCAATAGGCGGAAAAGTATCATAATGACATCCTAAAATTTTAGTACATTCCACAAAATCAGATGCTATTATTGCATCGTCAACACCCATGGTGAAATTATCACCAATTGGTAAAATTGCTAAATCCAGTTTTGTTTGCATCGGAATTAATTTCATGTCAAAATTTACAGCAGTATCGCCTGCAACATAAACTGTTTTGCTTTTATATGAAATAACAAATCCTCCTGGTTGACCGCCATACGAACCATCAGGAAAAGACGATGTATGCACAGCATTTACATATTTTATTTTTATGTCATCAAACTCACAGGTTCCTCCATGATTAACCGGATGTGCATCAAACTCTTTCGCCAAGTAATGCATTACAATTTCATAATTAGAAATAATTTTTGCTCCTGTAATTTTCGCTATGGGTTCAACATCCAAAATATGATCTTGATGTGCATGAGTAATTAAAATATAATCTGCTTTTAAAGCATTTATATTAATATGTTTTGCTAATGGATTTCCTGATATAAAAGGATCTACTAAAAGTATTTTACTATTAACCTTTATAGATAAACAGCCATGGCCTAGATATATTATTTGCATACTATTTTATATAATTTATTAGTCACTTAATTCTAACCGAGAAATAATCCAATTTATAAAATTACTTTTTATTTAATGTGGATATCTGAGGGATTACTTTAAAGTTGGGATTAAATATAGTGTATAAAAAAAACTTAAATCATAAAGATTTAAGTTTTTTTATCTGTTTTTATGTTCTTTTAAATATTTAGCCTTTTCTGTATAATTGACTTATATTCTTTAGAAATTGGTATTAATTTATCATTAATAATAACATCTCTAGAGTTTAATGCTTGCACGTGCTTTATATTAATAATATATGATTTACTTGTACGGTAAAAATCATCCTGAGGTAACTTTGTAAGGAAGTCTTTTAACGTAGAACGAATTACATGCATTTTTTCATTAGTATATATTTCAATATATACATTATCTGATTTAATATACAAAATATCCTTGAAAACAATTTTCCGATATAAATGACTATCCTTAACAAAAATTGATTTCTTTAAAAAATTTTTAGAAACTTTTGATTCTGATGACGGTTTAGTTTCCTGAAAATTAGACATTGTAATTTCAATAGTCGTAAATAAATCTTTTTCTTCAAAAGGTTTTACCAAGTACCCGTTTGGTTTTACTTGCTTAGCTTGATTTACAGTTTCTTTATCAGAATTTGAAGTAACAAAAACAAAAGGGATATCAAATTTATCTCTAATATACTCTCCAATATCAATTCCTGATTTTTTTGTAGCTAATTGAATATCTAAAAGAGCTAAATCTACTGTATTACTGTTTAATGCTTCTATAGCTGTTTCATAAGAAGTAACATTTGCTATAACGTTGTACCCCATATCTTCTAATATCATTTGCATATCATCTGCAATTAGGACATTATCTTCTACAATTAATATATTTATAGGTTTACTCATGTGCTTTATTTTTTAATCCAACTTATTTTCTTATAATATAAATATACTATTTTTAAAACAAAATGTTGTGAAATACTTATTATTTGTTGCGAAATGCTGTTTAATCATTTTTAAAACACTTTTTATCACATCCGGATATTTAAAAAATAACATTTTTTAACGCAAAACTCCTACAAACAAAATACTAGTTAACCATCAAATACCTCTAGTTTATTAAAACTAAAACTAGCATTAAATCCATTGTCATTTTTGAAAATAACTTGTGTATTTAATTGGTTGGACAACCTGTTTACCAAACGTATCCCTAACGATTTATATTCCTTAACATTAAGATTTTCAATCCCTACTCCATCGTCTTGGTATTCAAAAAAGTACTCATTATTTTCTCTTTTTAATGTAATCTGTATTAATCCTGTTTCTCTATTTTTAAATGCATGCTTAAATGAATTTGCAAGTAACTCATTTAATATCAACCCTAGAGGGATTATTTTATCCAATTCTAATGAAATATCGTTTGCATGAATTATTATCTTAATATCTTTATTTGGGTTATGATTTACACGAGTAATACTTTTTATTAACGAATTTATATAATCGTTGATATCAACTTTAGATAAATCATCTGACTCATATAATACTTGATGTACCAAAGCCATTGCTTTAACTCGCAATTTACCTTCCTCTAAAATAATCAAGGCATCCTTGTTTACCACTTCTCTAGTTTGCATATTTAGTAAACTATATACAATTTGCAAATTATTTTTCACCCTGTGATGAATTTCTTTTAACAATATTTCTTTCTCTGAATTTTTTTGTTGAATTAATGCTAAGGATTTATTTAATTCTGATTCCGCAATTTCTCTATTCTTAATTTGCTTCCTAAGTGTTGAATTCCATATATAAAAACCTATAAAAAAAAGTAGAAACCCCATTAGTCCATAATATACATAACGCCAAATTTTCTCTGAGGTAAATTCATAATCATACCTAATTGAAACCCATTTATTCTTAATTGAATCTTGTTTTGCTTTGGGTATATGATCAAATACTTTTTGCGAAATATCTCTGAATATTTTCCAATCCTTTGTTACTGCTAAGCCCATTTGAGTATATCCATACTTAGTTTGAGAAGCTATTTTTAAATTTGCAAAACCATTAGAATTAATATAATATGAAACTACACTTAAACCACCTACAAACGCATCAGTACCAGAGGTACTCACTTCTAATAAACAATCTTTAATTGTGTTTGAGGTAACAATTTCAATGCTAGGGAAGTCTTTTTTTATTAAGTCAAGCGTATAATATCCTTTTGGAAGAGAAATTTTTTTATTAGCTAGGTCATTTAAACCACTAAGGGACTGAAAATCATCCCTTGTAACTATTACCAATGGGTCTGAAACATATGATTTGGTAAATTCTAAAAAATCTTTTCTATCATCAATAATCCCTACAAGCGGTGCGACATGTATTTCACCTGAACGTAATTTTGTAATAGTTTCGTTCCAGCTAATCCCAGGGATAGGCTTCATTTCAATTCCTGTATAATGTTCTATTAATTTTATATAATCGGCTGAAATTCCAGTATACTCACCATTAGTATACATTTCAAATGGAGGCCAATTTGCATCATATCCAAAATCAATTTTCGGATGATCGGTAATCCATTTTTTTTCTTCTTCCGTAAAATTAATTTGAGAATACACAGAACTCATCCCTATTAAAAAGATGCTAATAATTGTGATAATATTTTTTTTAATACACATTCAGCTATAAATATTGTTATATAAATATAGCTCTTTATTATAAGAAACTACCTAATGCAAAAAGGACAGCGCATAAAAATGTTGATAATGCTACTTTTTTAAGCTCCACATCAAGTTCTCTAAAAATTATATTTTGAGCAACTACTTTTAAATTTAAAAATAACGGTATAAATGCAATTAAAAACAACCAAGATTTGAAAGATGTCGTTAGTGTAAGAGTACAACTATAAATCACCAATAATAATAAAGCTCCTAGTATTAAACTGAAATGGTATATTTTAGAATTTTGACTTCCAAGCTTTACAACTAATGTATTTTTATTTGCTTTTTTATCCTGTATCTGGTCACGCATATTATTCAAATTTAATACTGCTGCACTTAACATTCCGAAAGCTGCTGCAGGCAAAAATATTGATAGTTTGGTTAATTCATGAACGTACAAATAATAACTTCCCAAAACACTTAATATGCCAAAGAATAAAAAAACAAAAACATCGCCTAAACCTGAATATCCATAAGCCGATTTTCCTACCGTGTATTTTATTGCTGCAACTATACTAGCAATACCCAATACAAAAAACACGAATGATTTTATAAAATTTTCACTACCAAAAGCCACATATATTAATGCTAAAGCACATAATAATGTAAGCAATATAGCAACAATCATAGCTCTTTTCATTTGCTTAGGAGTAATTAAACCTGCAGCTATTAAACGTAACTCTCCTACGCGTTCGTCATCAGTACCTTTAATTCCATCACCATAATCATTTGCAAAATTTGAGAGTACTTGAAACCCAATAGTTGTTAAAATGGCTAAAATAAAAATTAGTGCGTTAAATTTACTTTCGGACGTAGCTATACCTGTTCCTACTATTATTCCTGAAACTGATAAAGGTAAAGTCCTTAAGCGAGCCGCTTGTATGTAATGTTTTATTGTAGCCATTAAAATTGAATTCCTATTCTTAAAATTGTATTAAACTTAAAATCAATAGCCTTGGGTAAAGTCCACAAGACATGTGAAAAAAGTAAACTTAATTATTTCTATACAAGCTTCTGATAATTAAATCCATTCATGGGATTGAATTAGATTCTTTTATTGATGTTCACTATTATGGCAACCACTTTTTTTCAAAGTTTGGTTTTCTCTTTTCTAAAAAGGCATCTCTTCCTTCTTTTGCTTCTTCCGTCATATAAGCTAAACGTGTAGCTTCGCCTGCAAATACTTGCTGACCAACCATACCGTCATCAGTTAAATTCATTGCAAATTTCAACATTTTTATTGATGTAGGCGATTTCCCTAATACTTCCTGAGCCCAATCATAAGCGGTATCTTCTAACTCATCATGAGGGACAACTGCATTTACCATTCCCATATCATATGCTTCTTGAGCAGAGTAATTTCTCCCTAAGAAAAATATTTCTCTTGCTTTTTTCTGTCCCACCATTTTTGCCAAATACGCCGATCCGTATCCGCCATCAAAACTAGTTACATCAGCATCTGTTTGTTTAAAAATTGCGTGTTCTTTACTCGCTAAAGTCATATCGCACACTACATGCAAACTATGCCCTCCACCAACTGCCCATCCAGGAACTACACAAATAACAGCTTTAGGCATAAAACGAATCATTCGTTGAACTTCTAAAATGTTTAATCGGTGTTGACCATCTTTTCCAACATACCCTTGGTGTCCACGTGCTTTTTGATCACCTCCACTACAAAATGAATATACACCATCTTTTGAAGAAGGTCCTTCAGCCGATAATAATACAACCCCTATTGATGTATCTTCTTGTGCATCATAAAAAGCTTCAATTAACTCCGAAGTTGTATGAGGTCTAAATGCATTTCGAACATCAGGGCGGTTAAATGCTATACGTGCTACTCCATTACATTTTTTATAGGTAATGTCATCAAATTCTTTAACAACTTTCCAATTAATATCGCTCATAATTTTATATTTTGCGTAAAAATAAACGATTTTAAATTCAGAATCAACTAAATATCCATTATGAACAAATTAATTATTAGTTCCGCAATTATAGCATCCTCTTTTTTAGGGTTCTCACAAGAATACAAATTCACCTCTGTAGTTGATTTAGATTGCTCAGAGGTTAAAAGCCAAGGTAATACTGGTACTTGTTGGAGTTATTCAACCTCTTCTTTTTTAGAAAGTGAAATTAAACGAATTACAGCTATGGATGTTGATCTATCAGAAATGTATACCGTAAGAAACACGTATCCAAAAAAAGCGTGGAACTATGTTATGCGTCAAGGAAAAGCACAATATAGTCAAGGAGGTTTAGCTCATGATGTTTTAAATTCAGTTGAAGATTATGGCTTAGTTCCTGAAGCGGCATTTACAGGCTTAGCAAACAAGGAAACCAAACACAATCATTCGGAAATGATTGCAGTAACCAAAGCAATGTTAGATGCTTATATTAAAAATCCCGCACGAAAATTAAGTCCGCGCTGGAAAACATCAATAGAAGCTGTTTTAGATATCTATTTAGGAAAGAATCCTGATACTTTTACATACAAAGGGAAAGAATACACTCCAAAATCTTTCCAAGAAGCAGTAAAGATTAACCCAAGTAATTACACCACATTAACTTCATTTTCTCACCAACCATTTTACAGTGAGTTTGTATTAAATATTCCTGATAATTTCTCTAATGGTAGCATGCTTAATCTTCCTATAAATCAATTGGAAGAAATTATGGTTTCTGCTTTAAATAAAGGATACACTATTGAATTAGATATTGATGTTTCTGAAAAAACATTTTCTTCTAAAAGTGGAATTGCTGTGATACCGGAAGATAAAGCTACTCAATTAGAAGCGCTGTTAGGGATAAAAAAAGAAAAAGAAATTTCGCAAGAATACAGACAACAAGAGTTTGAAAACTTCACAACTACCGATGATCATTTGATGCATATTACAGGAATTTCAAAAGATCAAAACGGAACTATTTATTACAAAACCAAAAACTCATGGGGAAGTGAAGGGAATAGAATAAAGTATGGTGGCTATGTATATATAAGCTCTGCCTACTTCAGACTCAAAGCTATATCTATTACGCTTAACTCAGATGCTTTCAAACTTAAAAATAAAAAGTAACCCCTTTAAACAAAGAACACTAAACAGGTATTATACAGATCTATATGGTTTTTACAACATTTCAATAGTGACAAACAACATTTCAATAGTCACTGCAATTTTTTAAGTAGCTTTGAGTAAACCAAGTACTCAAAGCTGCTATGAAGAAAACAATGTTGCTATTTATATTTTTTATATATTCATTCCTAAATTTTGCGCAAAACACAGCACATATAGATGCTAGGATACAACCTGTTTTAAACGATTTTTTTGAGTATTGTAAAAAATATAATATTGAGTATAGTCAAAAATTAATTCAATTAGAAAGTATTCAAATTGTAGATACGCTTCCTCTTGATAAGTATAATACCGTTTTAGGAAAAGTACTGAGAGATAAAAATGGTGCTATCAATAAAATCATAATAAACTGGGTTGCATTGCTTGATATAGAAATATTAAGAGTTGTTGCTTTTCATGAGTTTGCACATCACTTTTTAAATTATAAACATACTTGTCATGATTGTAATGAAATTATGGCCGAAGTGAATACAAGCTATTTTGATATCGCAAAAGATTGGGAAAATCAAGTTGATTACTTATTTACTACTTCACCCGCATATCTTAATAAACATCAAAATTCTTCTATAAGTTTAGCTTTAAAATAATTTAAGTTATTATAAGCACAACATTACTCGTTAAATATTCTTTAGTGATTAGGTGCTATTTTTATAATTAAGACAGTATTTTAAGTTTTTATTATAATAATTATCTTATAAATGCGTTATTTTCGCATACATATTCATTAAACTATGATCATAAAATTAATTCAAAACTATATTCTTGCACTTGTACTAACTGCTTCAAGTTTTAGCTTTTCACAAGAACTAAGTTCTAAATCGTTTAAATCTGGCGAACACTTAAGCTATCAAGCGTCTTATAATATGTCCGGTGTGTTAACCACATTTGCGGAAGTTAATATGAAAGTAGCTACTGTAAAAACAAGTAAAAACAGTTATTTGCATTTAAAATGTACGGCTAACACCTATAAAAAATGGGATGGTTTTTTTAAAATCAGAGATTTATACGAAGCATATGTTAGTCCATATTCTTTAAAACCTTACATATATAAGAGGGATAACAATGAAAACGGTACTATCAGAAAAGAAAAATATATTTATAAAGGAAATAATATTCAATCTACTTATGTTAGAGGTAAATCAGGAACTATAAAAGCTAATTTTACTATTCCATCAAACACAAGAGATATTGTTTCTACCTTATATTATATTAGAAACTTACCTATTGACAAAGCAAATACTGGTGATAGAAAAGATTTCAATATTGTTTTTGACAGAAAAATCAAAACTGCTACCCTTACTTTTATGGGTACAGAAACTATTTCTACCATATTTGGAAATAAAAAATGTTATAAGATTGGTGTTTCTGTAAAAAAAGATAAACTTTTAAAAGGAAAAGCTAGTAATATAGTTTATATCACCGCAGATAAAAACAAAGTCCCAGTTTTAATAAAGTTCAGTATTCCGGTTGGAAATGGACAATTAAAACTAACCAAATCCCAAAACTTAAAATATTAAACACATGAAATTACTAACATCAATCATTGCCATTTTAGGCGCCATCATCACTATTGCATCTACCATTTTTCCAATAGGAAACTTAACTATATTCCCTGCTTTAATTACAATATTGTGTGGTATTATTCTTTTAAAACTACATAAGAAAGAAGGAAATAATATCTTATTCCCAAAAGTAATTATTGGTTTGGCTGTAGCCGGAGCGTTAATCTCATCATGTAGAAGTTTATTGACTGCTGATAAAATTGCAGAAGATCAAAAGTTTGAACAACGTCAAGAAAAGTCTAATAAAGAAGCAGTAGAAGATTTAGAAGGCTTAGAATAGCTTTTTGCACCTAAATAAAAACCTCTATAAAGAATATAAACACTCTTTATAGAGGTTTTTTTCATTAATTCTCTTTTTAATTTAAAGCACACATGCTTAATAACCAATATGTTAGGTATTTTATTTTAATTTATTCTAAATAAGGCTTGTTTAACACCTCTTTTCAACGCTATATTTGCACTGCTATTTTAAATAAATCTAAATAACAATAACGGTATTATGAAGAAAACAATATTAAAAACTGTGCTTTTTGCATCTGCATTTGGCGTAATAATGAGCTGTTCTGATGATGATTCAAACATTACAACACCAGCATTAACAGTAAGTAAGGAAGCAGTAGTTTTAAACCATGCTAACATAGTTGCTGAAAACTATAGTGATAGTTATAACAAAGCAGTAACACTACAAACTAAAGTAAATACGTTTATCACAACACCAACCGCTGCAGGTTTAACAGCTGCTAAACAAGCTTGGTTAGATGCTCGTGAACCATATGGTCAAACAGAAGTATATAGAGAAACAAATAGTCCTATTGATGTTGAACAATCAGCTGATACCCCTTGGGGAATTGAAAACGAAGGGCAATTAAATGCTTGGCCATGTGACGAAGGATATATTGACTATGTCCTTGCAGGAACTGAAGCATATGCAGGTACACATACCGGTGGAATTATTGCAGGCACAGATGTTATAAATGCAGCTTTAATAACTGGTGCTAATGAAGGTGGTACTGGGTCTCCAGAGAAAAATGTAAGTACAGGATGGCATGCTATTGAATTTTTATTATGGGGTCAGGACAATACTGCTCCTATTGATAATTTAGCTGGTCAACGTCCATTTACTGATTATACAACTGAAGCAAATGCTGCTAGAAGAAAAACATACTTAAAAACTGCTACTGATTTAGTAGTTGCTGATTTATTAGCTTTAAAAAACACCTGGGCTGTAGGAGGAACTTACAGAACTGTATTTGATGCTTTAGATACCGATGTTGCTTTAGCACAATTTATTAACGGTGCAAAATTTATTGCTGGTGAGGAATTATCAACAGAACGTATGATTGCTCCTGTAAATTCAACTGCTGGTATTAATAACTCTGGTCAAGAGGATGAACATTCTTGTTTTTCTGACAATACACACCGTGATGTTTACGCTAATGCTCAGGGAGTATTCAATGTAATTTATGGTTCTTACGGATCAATTGAAGGTGCATCTTTTTACCAATTGGTACTTCAAGAGAATACTGTACAAGCTGGAAAATTAAAAGCTGCTGCTGATGCTGCAAAAATAACAATTGATGCTATTGCAAATAACACTAAACCTTTTGACTTATTAATTGTTGAAGAAAACTCAACTGACTCTCCATTAGGTCCAGTAATGCAAGGTGTTGTTGCCTTACAAACTTTAGGTGATGAAATTAGCGCATCTGCTAGTGTACTTGGTATCAACTTAAATTAATCCCTCAGAGAGGGTTTAATTCCCCGAGGCTTGCCTCGAAATCTAAAAGGTGTTTTCAGAAGCATACCTCGTACCCTTGGGTCAAGGTCGTTGATTTACACCAATACTTTTAAAAACGATTTTTTATAACCTGTTAATAGTACATTTTATAATTTATTGCCTCCTAGCCTCAATAATTTGAGGTTAGGTTTTTTACGTTTAAAAAATACGATCTCTATTCACACAAAAAAGAATACAACATTGAAACATTTATTTTCTAGCACAACATATTATTTGTTCTTTTTACTTTTAGTTTGTTATAGCTGCTCTAATGACGATCCTACTAATGATTATGTATCACTATATGTGGAAGGTGAAGAAAATCTTACTGCACATTTAAGCATTACATCAAACAGTAACAATGCGTTTGGGAAAGAAATTCCTGGTTTAAATTTCCAGGAAAAAGTAGCTTTCGCTACTGGGAATTCCTTATTTAATCAAGCATGGGTATCTGCTCCTGCATCTACCACAGCACGTGATGGGTTAGGACCAACTTTTAATGCTCGCTCCTGTTCAGGCTGTCATTTTAAAGATGGAAGAGGAAACACACATACAAACGGATTAAATACTAGCGGTTTTTTAATACGCTTAAGTATTAACGGTCAAGATGCAAATGGTGGTCCACTTGGGCACCCAACCTATGGAGGTCAAATTCAAGATCAAGCCAACTTAGGAGTCTCTTATGAAGCAAAAATAAATGTTGCTCGCCAATCCATAACTGGTACTTATCCTGATGGAACACCTTATGAACTTTTAAATCCTACCTATACAATAATTGATCAGCAATTTGGCGTTTTAAACCAAGTATTAACCTCACCTAGAGTTGGACAACAAGTTATTGGGCTAGGATTAATTGATGCCTTATCGGAAGAAAGTTTATTGGCTTATGCTGATGAATTTGATGCCGATAATGATGGAATTTCCGGAAAAGCAAATTATGTTTGGAATGCAATAACTGGAACAACAACAATTGGTAAGTTCGGCTGGAAATCCAATCAACCTAGTTTGCGACAACAAGTAGCTGGTGCATTAAATGGTGATTTAGGATTAACTACAAGTATTTTTAGTAATCAAAATTGTCCTTCACCTCAGAATGATTGTATCAATTCAGCAAATGGAGGAACTCCAGAAGTTATTGATGCACAATTAGATGATATTGTCTTTTACCAAAGTGCTTTAGCTGTTCCTAAACGAAGGCGATTTAAGGAAGAAAATGTATTGCAAGGAAAAGTATTATTTAATCAAATAGATTGTCTTAAATGTCATGCTAAGGATTATACTACAAGTGCATCTTCAGAAAACAATAATTTAGAAGGCGTGTTGATTCATCCCTTTTCAGATTTCTTATTGCATGATATGGGAGATGCTTTGGCTGATAACAGACCTGATTTTTTAGCTAATGGAAATGAATGGCGTACACAACCTTTATGGGGTATTGGCTTAATTTCAACAGTCAACAACCATACCAACTTATTACACGATGGAAGAGCCCGAAATATTGAAGAAGCAATTTTATGGCATGGTGGAGAAGCAGAAACATCAAAACAACATTTTATGAACCTTACTGCTTTAGATAGAAGTAACGTAATAGCATACATCAACTCATTATAAAATAAATACCTTAAACCATGAAATTAATCACATCCTTACTATTTCCCTTATTATTCCTCCTAAGTTGCTCAAAAGATACTGACACTACTGAGTCTAACACTGAAAGTTTTGATACTCAAAAAATGTTATCCAATATTACTGAGCAGCTAATAGTACCAAAAGTATCCCATTTTAGCACATTATGCACCGATTTAAATAGTGCTATAACAAATTATATCGCAACACCAAATGAAGCTAATATTGTTATAATGCAAACAAAATGGAAAGAAGCAGCTAGCGCATATGCACAAATTTATGCGTTCAATATTGGAGAGGCTAGAAATAGATTTTTTCACCAAGCATTGTACAATTGGCCAACGTTAAGCATTGCTATTGAAAATTATATTACCAATGCAACTGTTATTACTGAAGCTACTGTTTCACAACTAAGTCCTCAAGTTAAAACAATTTCTGGAATTGAATACATGTTGTTTAATGATACTCCTGCCCAAATTAATCAAGCATTTATAACTACTCCTAAACGTTTAGATTATTTAAAATTCATTGCCTTATCACAAAAAAATAAAGCAGCTGATTTATATAATTTATGGAATACTAATGGAGAAAATTATAGTACGAGCTTTATTAATAATTCTGATACAGGTTTAAATGCATCAGTAAACAGGTTATTTAACGGTTTGTATAATGTTGTTTCAACTGCTAAAGTTACCAAAGTAGGTAAATCTGCAGGTTTAGAAAACTCAACTACAATAAACTTAAATGAATTACAAGCAAGATATAGTGGACATTCCAAACAATTAATTATTGAGAATTTAAAAAGTGTAAAAAACGTATTTTTTAACAATCAAGGACTAGGTTTATCAAATAATATAAGTTCAATTACTGGTAATGAAATCTTAAACAATTCCTTGCTAACTAAAATAGACACTGCAATTACTTCGTTAACAAATTTAAATGATTCTCTTGCTAATTCAATAACCAATACGCCTGATGATGTACAAGTTATTCATGAACAGTTAGAGGAGATACTTATTGTTTTAGCGATTGACGTTAGAAGTGTTTTATCTATTATCATTACATCTACTGATAATGATGGCGATTAATTGTTAGTATATATTAGAAAGGAATACGCTTTCAAAGTGTATTTCTTTCTAATATAAATTAGGAACCAATCATATTCAAATATACTTACATTACAATCAATAACTAGCATCCACAGCTATCATTACCACATGCTTTACTAGGAGTTTCTTTCTTAAAAAGCTTTAGGTATAAAAACCGTATTGAAATAAACACAGCTATACCGACTAATATGTTTTGAACTATTTCCATTTGAATGTTTACTGTAATATTTGATAAGATATTAGAGCTACAAGATACGCGAAAATTGTCATTCCAAACATTTGTATCATCGGCCATTTCCAACCATTAGTTTCCTTTTTCACAATAGCAACCGTACTCATACATTGCATTGCAAAAGCGTAAAAAAGCAATAATGATATCCCTGTGGGGAAATCAAAAACAGGTTTCAAAGTATTTGAATGCCTTTCCTTTTTCATCTTTTCTTTCAGTGTGCTTTCATCTTCTGAACCTACACTATAAATAGTAGCTAAAGTACCTACAAATACTTCTCTAGCAGCAAATGAGGTAATTAAAGCAATCCCTATTTTCCAATCATATCCCAAGGGTTTGATACTTGGTTCAATAAATTTACCAAAGGTTCCAATATAGGAATGCTCTAGTTTATAGGATGCTATTTTTGTATTCATTTCTTCTTCTCCTAAACTAGCAAACTCTGTTTTTATAAATTTATCGGCATTATTAAAATCTTCACCTGGTCCGTACGAAGCTAACACCCATAATAGTACTGATACCGCCAATATAATTTTACCTGCTCCTAAAACAAATGCTTTGGTTTTGTCCAATACATTATAAAATACATTTTTAAACAAAGGCATTTTATAGTTAGGCATTTCAATTACAAAATATGATTTCGACTTAATATGTAATACTTTATTTAAAATATAAGCTGATAGTATTGCCGCAGCAAAACCTAGCAAATACAAACTCATCAATACCAATGCATGGGTACTCGTACCAAGAAATAAATTCCCTTTCGGAATTACCAAACTGATGATGATTGCGTACACGGGGAGTCTTGCAGCACAAGTTGTAAATGGAGTCACCAGAATAGTAATTAATCGTTCTTTCCAATTTTCAATATTTCTAGCAGCCATAATTGCTGGTATTGCACAAGCAGTACCTGAAATTAACGGAACCACACTTTTACCACTTAATCCAAATTTCCGCATAATTTTATCCATCAGAAACACTACTCTACTCATATAACCACTTTCTTCTAAAATAGATAGGAATAAAAACAGAAATGCTATTTGTGGTATAAATATAACTACGCCACCAATTCCTGGAATAATACCTTCGGATAATAACCTTGTAAAAACTCCTGCAGGTAAATTGTTTTTTGTCCAATCACTAAAAAAAGAAAATGCACTATCAATCAGTTCCATTGGATATTCCGACCATGAAAATAAAGCCTGAAAAATACTAAATAATAGTATGAAGAAAATTAAGTATCCAAATACCTTATGAGTAATTAAGGCATCTAGTTTAGCTCTAAACCCTTCAGATCGTGTAGTTTCAATAGTATAGTATTTATCTAATTTACTTTTTATAAACTGATAACGGTTTACGGTATCCTTATGCTGTTTTTGTTTTTCGTTTAAATCCGTAGTTGTTAAAATACTAGTCGATTTAATTGAACATGGCATTAGTGAAACCTTCTTATAATTTAAAACCGCTTCTTTTAAAGCTGAAATACCTGTGTTTTTCTTGGAACTTAATAGTGCTATTTTAGTGTTTAATTCTTGCTCCAATGCAGTTACATCAATTATAATTCCTTTATGCTGCATTAAATCCTGCATGTTTATTGCTAAAATTGTTGGCAAACCTAAATCTTTAACTTGCGTAAAAAGCAATAAATTTCGCTTTAAATTTTCAACATCAGCAACTACAATTACAACATCAGGATAATGTATATTTTCCATGTTCGTTAATACACTTACCGCTATATTTTCATCTTCAGAACTTGCATTTAAACTGTAAGTCCCAGGTAAATCTAAAATATTTGCAGCGATTGAACCAGATAATTTACAAAACCCTGATTTTTTTTCAACTGTAATTCCAGGGTAGTTTCCTACTTTTTGACTTAAGCCAGTTAAGGTATTGAATAAACTTGTTTTACCAGTATTCGGATTTCCTATTAAGGCTACTTTTAATGAGGTTTTCATATTTTATCGACTAAAATTAGAGCTGCGGTTTCCTTTCGTATTGCTAAATAAGTTCCGTTAATATTTAAAAATAACGGATCTTTTAAAGGTGCTTTTTGAACTAACTCAACTAAACTCCCTTCAATACAGCCCATTTCAATTAATTTTAAAGGAATTTCGTCAACTTTAAAACTCGTTATTATTGCTTTTTCTCCTTTTACTAAAGTATCTAATGTCTGCATTATTTATTATTTTTATTAAAAGAAAGAATTGATGCCTTATTAAAACTCAATTTACATGTATTTTCTTCAATAGTTGTATGATGTAACACCGTAATTTTCTGATTCCCTACTTGTAAAACAATAGCGTAATGAGTCCCAATAAATTTTTGTTGAAGTATCTTAACGTTTGTCTGATAATCAGCTATCGTATTCAATTTCAAATGTTCTTGTCGAACACAAACTGTTGAAGTATGATCTATTCCAAATTCTTTTTTAGTATTAGTCTCTAACGTAAATACGTTACCAAATAAACCAGCTATATAGGTGTTTTTAGGATTACGATATAATATTTCCGCAGCATTTTTTTGTATTAACTTTCCCTTGTGCAATACTAATATTTCATCAGAAACTGCTAAAGCATCATCGGTATCATGAGTTACAAATATTGCGGTAGTATTAGTTTGTTTGATAATTTCAAAAATTTCATTTCGTAATTGTGTTCGCAATGATGCATCTAGATTACTAAAAGGTTCGTCTAAAATAAGTATTTCTGGTGCTGGCGCTATAGCACGTGCCAAGGCTACACGCTGTTGCTGCCCTCCAGATAATTCATGCGGATATCTTTTTTCAAAACCAGTTAAGCCTACTAATTTTAATACATCGGCTACTCGCAGTTTTTTGTCCTTATTTTTAGAAATTCCATACACCACATTTTCATACACTGATAAGTGTGAAAACAAGGCATAATCCTGAAAAACTAAGCCTATTTTTCTCTTTTCTGGGGCTATAAAAATAGCATCCGAAGTTACTATTTGTTCCTGTACAGAAATTATACCTTCATCTGGTGTTTCCAAGCCACATAACAAACGTATTAATGTTGTTTTTCCACTTCCACTCTCTCCAACAATACTATAACTCTTTCCTTTATCTAAAGAGAATGAAATGTTTTTTAATGCATAACTTCTCCCTTTATCAAACGATTTTGATATGTTGTTAACTGTAAGCATTATCTGTTTATTAGTTTATTTAAGAGAATTACTGGTAAAACTCCTGTTACAATTATTAATAATGAGGGCAGTGCAGCTTCCATTATTTGCTCATCACTTGCATACTCATAAGCCTTAACAGCTAGAGTTTGTACTTGATATGGCTTCAGTATTAATGTTAATGGCAACTCTTTCATAACATCCACAAACACTAAAACTATTCCTCCAAATACACCTGTTTTTATTAGAGGAAATTCTATTTTAAAAAAAGTTTTTAGTATCGTATTTCCTAATAATTTAGACGATTCAGAAACTGATTTATTGACTTTTAAACACACTGCTTCAATTGGATTATAGGCTACAGCCATAAACCTAACAGTATACGCATATACCAAAACAAAGATAGTTCCGTTGATAAAGAAACCTATCTTTTCTTGAAAATTATCTGACATAAAGGATATCAACCATTTATCAAAACCTAGAGTTGGAATCAGGACACCAATTGCTATAACAGCTCCAGGAATAGCATAGCCTAAAACTCCAATTTTGGTAAAATAATCTAACACCCGAAGTCTATTCCATTTGGTGAAATAAATTAAAGCCAATGCAAATAGTACGGTAACAATTGCTGATAAAACTGAAATTGTAAAGCTCTGAATTGCAATACTGAAAAACCCATCATTTAATACTGTTTCATAGGTTAACACAGCCCAATATATGAGTTGAATTAACGGAATTATAAAACCAAAAAAAACAGGAACTCCAACGATAGAATAAATCACTATTTTATGTTGAGTACTTGGTATTAATCTTTTTAATGGTACTTGTGTTTTACTATTTATAGCGTAACTAATTTTATTACGTTGCCAACGCTCTAAGCCTAGTAGTATAAAAATTACAGCTACTAATAATGCTGATAAATAAATTGCTGTTTCCGGTTCTTCTAAAGAAAACCAAGCCCTGAATATCCCTGTTGTAAATGTGCTTACTCCATAATATTTGGCTGCTCCATAATCATTTAAAACTTCCATTAACACCAAAACTAAACCTCCAATAATTGCTGGTCTAGCCAATGGTAATATCAACTTTTTTAATGCTTTGAATTCTCCTACACCTAAAACTTTTGAAGCTTCAAATAATCGCCCAGATTGATTTAAAAAGAATGTTCTGGCAGCAACGTAAACATATGGATAAAGTGAAATGCTTAGCACCCAAATCAGGCCAGTAATACTCATTACATCAAACTTTGGAAGTACGCCAAATGTTATTTTTTCTAATATGCCACCATAGTCAAAAATTCCTGCATAACTATACGCAATAATGTATGATGGTATTGCTAAAGGTAAAATAAGCAACCATTCAAATTGTTTGCGAAACCTAAATTCATAGCGTGAAACTACCCATGCACTACTTATTCCGAACAATAATGTCAGTACAGTAGTTCCTGCAATTAAGAGTAATGAATTAGTTATATAATCGGATAAAACCGTATTGGTAAGATGTTTCCAAGATTCTCCAGGACCATTACATAATTTAATAGCTATGGTTAAAATAGGTAAAGCTATGAAACCAACAATGGTCAGCGTTAACGCTGACCATATATTCGTGTCTCTTTTTATGTGCTTAAAATATGTAAACAACTATTTTTATTTATATGAGAATACTCTTATTAGCTCAAATTGAACTGTTTATATTTAATCACTACTAGTACTAATAAAGTAATTGGTTGATAGCAACATTTATCCAACTGAATACTTTCCTAAAGCTAATTTTATTTCCACCCAACAGTATCAAAAATAATAACTGCTTTTTTATTATTCTCTCCTAATTTTTGCAATGATAAGGTATCTTCTTTAAAAGTTCCCCATGACTGTAATAATGCTGATGGTTTAACTTTAGCATTTACTGGGTATTCATAATTAGCTTCAGCAAAAACTTTTTGAGAAGCTTCAGATACTAAAAATTCAATAAATTTAACTGCATTTATTTTATTAGGAGCATATTTTGCAACTCCAGCACCACTTACATTTATGTGTGTTCCGGTAGTTTCCTGATTAGGAAAAAACACTCCTACTCCTTCACCAGCCTTAACTTCATCGGGGTTTTTAGAGTTTACTAATTTACCAATATAATAGGTATTCACAACAGCTACATCACCTTCTCCAGCAACAACTGCTTTTACTTGATCTCTATCATTTCCTTTAGGAGAACGCGCCATATTAGCAACCATTCCTTTTGCCCAAGCAGTAGCTTTTTCTTCTCCTTGATTAGCTATAATAGATGCTAACAACGATTGATTGTAAATATTACTTGACGAACGAATTAATACTTTTTTATTCCACTCTTCATTAGTTAACCCATCATATGATGACAAACTCTCTGGTTTAATTTTATCCTTGGCATATACAATAACACGAGCTCTTTTAGTTAAAGAAAACCAGTGATTATCCGTATCTCTTAAATGAACAGGTACCGTTTTATTTAATATTTCAGAATTAACTGATTGCAATAAGCCTTTATCTTTTGCTCGTACTAATCTACCAGCATCAACAGTAATTAATACATCAGCTGGAGAATGTTCGCCTTCAATAGTCATTTTTTGAATTAACTCATCAGCTTTTGCATTTACAACATTTACTTTAATACCAGATTCTTTTTCAAACTGCGCAAACAATTGCTTATCTGCAGGATAATGACGATGTGTATAAACCGTTACTACTTCTTCCTTTTTAGAAGTTTCATTAGATGCTTCTTTTTCTTTTTTACAAGAAAATAATACGGTTGCTATTACTAAGCTATAAATTATTTTTTTCATATTCAGCTTCTTAAAAATCAGAAGTATATTTTAGTTAATTTTTGATTTGAGCAAATATACATTTTATTTAAACTTATTCTAAATAATAAGATTAAAACTTAACTTGAATAGTTGCATACCAATTTCTAGGAGAAGATGGTATAATACCAGGCCCTGGATACCCAGTTGCTCTACGTGTGAAATAGCTATTATCCAGTACATTATTTACGCCTGTTTCCAATTTAAAACGCTTGTAGGTATATGAAAGAGACACATCTAATACATCATAACTTGGTATTGGACCAAGTACCCCACTAAAAGAATCGGTTTCTGCAGCATTACTCGCATCGGTAAATTGACTAGATAAATAAGAATATTGTACCGCTCCAAGCAAATTTTTATACCCAAATTTAACCCCTGTTTTGAAATTAAATTCTGGGGTAAATTCGACTTGTTTATCTGGATTGTCAATATATTTTGAATTTACTAGGGATGTATTCGCGAAAATATTGAAGCTTACATCATTGTTATTCTTAATTAAAACACGCTTTAAATCAACATCAATTAATGATTCAAAACCATATATTACTGCATCACCAATATTGGTTCTGAAATTTTTTATTTGAAAATTTTCAACTTCACGTTGTTCTAATCCTATTCTATTATTATAAAACAATCCAAAAACACCTAAATCATAAGACACTAATTTTTTAAGCTTACCACGAAATCCTAAATCAAGTGTATATCCTTTTTCATCTGTAATATCAGGATCAACTGCATATGAAGGGTTGTTTATTCGTATATCAGAAAAAGTCACCGACCTATAATTTTGCGATGCGTTTGCATACACTTCCACTCCCTTATTAGGTTTGTAACTTAGCCCTAAACCTAACAACACAAAATTTCTTTCCAATACTCTATCGTCTTCTTCAAGCTCAATAAAAGAAACTCCTCCTGCTCCATTTAGTCCTATCTTCTTGTAAATTCCTTCTGTTTGCGTTTTTATATACTCAAAACGGAAACCTGGAGTTATCGATAATTTATCATTTACATAAAATATATTTTCACCAAAAACAGCAATATTCTGATTAGGGTAGGTAAAATCAGACTGTGAGTGATAGGTGTCCAACTGAGTTGAATCAAATTCAAAGTTCGCATTTGAAGCTATAGTTCCTGGACCTTGACGATCAGTGTTTCTAGCATTGTAATATTTTGTTCCTATAAGAAATGTATTCTTTTTATTAAATATACTGTACTTATGTAATAAACGTGCTTCAAAACCAACGTTTTTAAACTGCCCTTTTATCAAATCTCTAGGGGCGGTAACATCGTCTTGATCACTTACTCTATTTGTTCTAAAACCTAAAGCATTACGCTCCGCATTTAATCCGAAGAAGTTAAACGTAAAGTTAGTGTTATCAGAAAATTTGTGTGCTAATTTTAAATTGTATAACAACCATTTAACCTCAAACCAATTTCGAGAACGATTACTTTGTAATGGATTTTCAGCGAACATATTATCAGTTAATCCACCGGCTTGTTGCGCTAAATACTTCATGTAAGTAATTTCCGCTGTTAATTTTGTTTTAGTATTAAATTGATAGCCAAAGTGTCCAAATGCATTTTTAGATTCAAATTTTGAATTTTCTCTAAACCCATTTCCTTGTTTGTAATTGTAATAGGTATAGTAACTAAACTTATTTACGGTACCACTTAAGCTTGTAAAATTTGTTGCTAAATTATTACTTCCTGTAGTAAAACGAGAAACCACTCCTATTTTTTTATCAGCGGTAGGTTGCTTCATTTTAAAATTAATCAATCCACCAAACTGAGTACCATATTGTAATGATGCAGCTCCACGGATTATCTGAATTTCTTCCAATCCCGCAGCAGCTGGTGTGTAGTAACTTTCTGGGTATCCTAAAACATCAGCACTAATATCATATCCATTTTGACGTGTGTTGAAATTTGCAGTTCGGTTAGGGTCCAATCCTCTACCTCCAATGCTTAATTGCAAGCCTGCATCATCAGTTTCATAGATATTTAAACCAGCAACTTGGCTGTATAATTGCCGTGCATTGTTAGTTGCAATGGCCGCCATAGAAGCTTCTACCAATACTACTTCTGTTTTTTTACCTGCATAAATAGCAGTTTCTTCAACATCATTTAAATGTTTTAATGCAAATATTTCACGTTTACGCGATTTGATTTCTACCTCAGATAATTGTCCTCCAATTGGCTGTAATATTTTATTAAAATTTGTTACTGATGCAACAACTAAATCGTCTTCAGACATTACGTAGGTTTCTAAAAAGAAAACCAATGTTATTGCAGTTTTAGGCGTATTAAACTGATAAGAACCGTCGGCAGTTGTTTTCGCAAGTAATCCGCCTGCTTTATCATAAACACTAACATTTTCGATTAGGTTATTTTTATGATCCGTTACTTTTCCAGATACGATATGTTGCGCCATTAGCGGAAATGACATTAGTAAAAATAATATGCTTAATTTAAAATCCTTTAATTTCATCTTTAAATGGTAAAATCCAATTTTTATGGTGTAATGATTCTTTCTCTTTATATAAATCTACTTTCGGATCAATAAATAAGCTGCTTAACCTACCATTTAATCCTACATAACTATCTACAAATACTTGTATGTTTTTATGGCCATCATTTTTAAAATGATCACCTAAAAAATGAGCATATTCCAATATAAAATCAGGTTGAGTACTCATTTGTTTTTCTTGCATTGCCGTAAGAAAATCGCTGTTTTCTACATAAAAAAAGGTGCCTGTTTCAATGTTAACAATTTTAAAACTAGCATATCCAGCTTTTTCAATTAACATCACACGCCAAGAAAAACGATAGCCTTCTTCAGTCCAAAATAATTCGCCAGGGTAACATATATACCGAAATGGTAAAACCAATTGCACAGCAAAAAACAGCATTAAAAAAGGCAAGATTATTTTTTTTGACTGATAGTAATAGTCATTTTGTATCGTTACATTTTTCTTTTTGAATAATCCAGTAATTGGAGTTGTTATTCTATTAAAAAAACTAATTATTTTATGATGAAAAGAGCTGTCAAAAAATATTAAGGTACTCACAATCATGATAAACGGAAACATTCCGATAGGAAATAATATACGTGTAAACACATGAAAAAATACGACTAAAACAAAGGCTAAAGTTCTAGTACGCTTATATAATAATAAAAACGGAATACACAAATCATATAGCATTCCACTCCAGCTCATTGCGTAATGAAACCATTCTTGCTGCATAAGGTTATTACCGATAAGAGGTAAATCATACTTGGAAGGCAACCAAATTTTTAAAGGCATTGCTCTTAGTAACCAATCAGAATTTATTTTTGCTAATCCCGCATAGAAATATACTACTCCAAGCAGTAATTTTACACTGTCAATACACCATTGAGGAATATTCGTGAATACTTTTTTATTCAAATAATTATCTACCGAAAATTGCGCATTAGCTGGCAGGAAAATCATTAAAAAACTCAATAAACTAATACAATAGTAATGGTTTAAATAAGTAGTTTTATCCATCAATTCAATGTAGGTAAAGCTTAAAAAGAATACTATTATAGCTATTCGGTATTTAAAGCCTATCGCTACAAAAAAGGCGGCTAAACCACAAAGTATAAACAATAAATAGGTGTATTCACCTAAAGGTTTTACCCATTCAAAACCTGTATAGGAAAAGAAAAATTTTGGTTGTATGTATTGTGTTTCTATCCAACCATTATACCAAAACCGAACAATACTTGCTAGCATCATTATCCCAAAACCTATCCTAAATACTACTAAAGGAGCAGCAGAAGTTTTTTTTGAAAAATATGAACGTTTGGGTATATTCATTTGGAAAAAGAAAAGAGCTGATCTGAAAATTTAATTTATTACATTCAGTAGAACTATGAAAAATTCAGTTTAACGCATGCTTATTAATTGAAATATTCAGACAAGCTTTTTTATATACTACTACTTATTAATCACCATCATTATCTTCATAGTCAAAAATAATGTTAAAAGCTGATATCATATCGATTTTCAACATTGGCACTAAACGTTGTATTTCCGTATACGCTGTATTTGCAGGTGTAATATCATCCGTTAATTGTGCCGCAAAATCAGAATCCAATAAATTAATTTTAGTTCTTGCTGATTCCATTTGTGCAAGCATTACTGGGGCAAGTGCTTCTCCATCTCTCTTAATATCTAAAAAAGTTAAATAACTTTTAAAACTTTCTCCTTCGGTTGTACTTGAATAGTGTTTTCCTGAAAAGAAATTTTGAATTGCATCTAAAGCTGTTAAGCACAATTCCTTAGATTGTTTTCCGTAATACACTTCCAATTCTTCTGGACGAACAGCTCCTCCAAAAATTGCTAAAGGACCTCCTAGTTTGTATGCTCTAAAATATTTTTCATAATTAAAAATATAATCGTTTACCATAACGTTTACTGAACTTCCAATAGTGTTTCCTGACGAAGCAATAAACGTATTTCTAAATCCGTTATTCCAATCGTTTAATACAGGTGTGTTTAATGCTATTAACCTATCGACAACAGTGGTTAAGTAAGCGCTGTAATTAGCGTCACTATATATAGCTATTATAGCTGTATCATCAGCTCCAACACCATATAATAAATAATCTAAGGCTGGAAAACCTTGTTGCGCATTTGATGATGGCAAACTTAAATCAGTAGTACCATTATTTATATTTGTTTCAATACCAGTATTATCCGTAGGATATTTATTTACCCAACGCGTAACATCTAATTCGGCTGCTTTACCAATACTGCTAAATAACACAACATATTGCCATGTTTTATATACTGTTAAATATTCAGTACGCAATGCTGTTAAATTGGATTGATTTTGAGTTGTTACAAAAGTTGTTGTTGCAGTTTTCAACCCATCTAATTTTGCTTCATAATCCGTATACGCTGGAATGATAATATTATCAGCCCAATTGGTTAACATTGCAGCTCTGTCAAAAGAATCCGTATTTGAAACTACTGGATCATCCTCGCCACACGAAATAAATAAAAGAATAGTTACTGCTAGTAATATATTTTTCATTTTGTTTATTTTAATTTATTCTAATTAAGATGCAAATATAAAAAAAGTGGTTGACTAATACTTAGTTAACCACTTTAAAATATTTTTAATTTTAATTTATTTTTTACAAAGCAGCTTCTGCAGAAGTAAAGTCAAATTTAGCTGCTATTTCATTACACATAGCATCTAATGTTGCAGGTGTTACATCCCAAAACCCATTACCAGAAGTTAAATCTACTAACAAACCATCTACTTCAGTTTCAGAGAAATAAGTCTCTTTAGCATCTGACTTTCTTAAAAAACGTAAGCTATATACAAACCCCATTCCTTCAGATAAGTCATGAAAAGCACCTCCCATAGTAGCTGGATCTATTTGTGCTTTACCTGCTTGTAAATAATGAATTGTTCTTATAGCTACAGCTCTTGATACTTGGTAACGCAATACTTCAATTGCTTGATCACGAACATCATATTTTTGGTCAACAATTGCTTGACGAGCGATAATAAATGCTTGTTCAATTTCAGTTTTAATATCTGTAAAGTTTGGGTTAGTAGCTACTTTAGTTAAGTATTTAGAAAAGAATGCATCATCTTCAGTGTTCATTAAATACCCATAAGCTTCATCAAAATGGTGCTCCATATCAGTATGATTACTATCTAATGTAGTGTTATCATCAGAAGTCACTTTTGACATATAGTTATTTAATGCTTGATCAACTTGCAACGCACCAATTAATCCTTTAGCAAAAACTTGATTATTTTCAATCCCTTTTGCATTTACGTAACGTGTAGAAGTTCCGTCTGCTATTTGACCAGCAGTTCCTGAAACCGCAACTGTTGCCCAGTTAGGAAATACACTAGTAACTTGTTCGCTAATTAAATCGTCAAAATATGTTTTAATGGTTACTCCTTCAACTTCTCCGTCAAAAAAGTCAACTGAAGCTCCTGATTTATTTCTCAATTTTTTACCAGAATCATCTAATCCAGCTTCCATAAAACCTGTACCGTTTGCATACATGGCATCCAACTGAACTTCGGTATTAGTACTTGTTTTCATTGCTGATGTTAGCTCCTTAGCCATTTTAATACGCGTTGTTTGCCCACCAAAACTTACTGAAGTGTTCCCTGATCTATCAAAAGTATATGTTGCTGGAGCACTTACTCCATCAAGTGTAATATCCGAAACTGTTTTAGCATGTGTTGCTGGAACAACAACGACATTATTATCATCATCACTACAAGATGTTATTGCAATTGTAGACAATGCTAAAAAACTTAAGATTACTTTTTTCATTTTATTTTTATTTAGATTAATTACTAATAGTTTAAATACAGGCGCAAATATACATTCTCTTTTGAAACAAAAAAGACTTATCTGTAATTAATTTAAATAAGAATAAGAATAAGCTAAAAAATAAAGACTAATGATACTGATTAAAAATATCCGAAGCCTTATTATAAGAGGCTTCAAACGCCATAGGATGAACATTTGTAATTGCTTTTTCTGTTGTAAAATAAGACAATACTTTTTCTGTAGGCATATTACCTGTTAAAACATCCTTAGCCATTGGACAACCACCAAAACCTTGAATAGCACCATCATAGCGAATACAGCCTGCTTTATAAGCTGCGTCAATTTTTTCGTGCCATGAAGTAGGAGTTGTATGTAAATGTGCTCCAAATTCAATATTGTTGTATTGTGGAATTAAATTAGAAAAGATATAGCTAATATCTTCAGGAGTTGATGAACCTATTGTATCAGAAAGCGATAATATTTTAACGCCCATATTAGACAATTTTTCAGTCCACTCCCCTACTATTTCTACATTCCAAGGATCCCCATAAGGATTACCAAAGCCCATAGACAAATAAGCAACTACTTCCTTATCAGCTTTATTAGCAATATCTAATATTTCCTTTAAACTTTCAATAGACTGTGCTATTGTTTTATGCGTATTACGCATTTGAAAATTTTCTGATATAGAAAAAGGATATCCTAAGTATTGAATAGGCTTATGTTCTGCCGCTGCTTGAGCACCGCGAACATTAGCTATTATAGCTAATAATTTTGTTTGTGTTTGAGTTAAGTCTAAGCCTGCTAAAACATCAGCAGTGTCTACCATTTGAGGAATCGCTTTTGGCGATACAAAACTTCCAAAGTCTAATGAGTCAAACCCACAATTTAATAAGGATTGTAAGTACTGAATTTTCTTTTCAGTTGGAATAAACATTTTTATCCCTTGCATAGCATCACGAGGACATTCAATAATTTTTATGTGTTTACTCATTGGGTTTGAAAGTTTGTGTAAAAATATGATTTTTACACAAACTTTCAATAAAAACATAGGATAGAATTAGAGTGCTAATAACTAACATTTATTTTATTTATCAGAAACTTCTTTTTTAAGCTCAAAAAAGAACGTAGTTCCAACCCCTATTTCACTCTTTAACCATATGCTACCATTAAGCATTGTAACAACTTTTTTAACTATAGATAAGCCAATACCTGTGGACTCCTTATCAGATTCTTCAAGGGTTTCAAAAACTTCAAATATTTTGGTATGATATTTTGGTTCAATCCCAACTCCATTATCTTTCACCGAAAAAAGATAAGATAATGGCTGCTCTACACAATCAATTGTAATTTCTGCTTTTTTGCTATTATTGTATTTTATTGCATTGCTAATTAAATTCTGAAATAATTGTTGTAATTTAAATTTATTAGATTTAAAAGTAGGCAGTTGGCTATTGATTGTAATTGTAAAATGCTTTGGCACATAAATCAGTTCAATTATATCAGTAACAAGTTCATGTAGATCTACTTTTTGAGAAGTATAATTAGTTTTATCAATACTGGAGTATTTAAGAATTCCATTAATTAAATGATCCATTTTATCAACTTTTTTCAATAATTTTTCAAAATTATTATTCGTTTCGTCATTAAAAACATGATCATTATCTTCTTGAATCCATGAAATTAAAGCAGACATACTTCGTAATGGCGACTTTAAATCATGAGAAACAACATATGCGAAATTATTTAATTCAATATTATTTTTTTCTAGTTTTGTAAGTAGTTTATTTTTTTCTGCTTTATTTGCTTCTTCTTTTAATTGGCTTATTGCGTTATTAAATTGTGCAGATGCTAAATTTGCAATATTTGTAAAAGTATCGAGATGTACTTCATTAAAATAGTTTTTTTCACTATGCTCAGAATCTATAACACCAATAATTTTATTATTAACAATAATAGGTACTGCCAGTTCTGAGTACCTCATATTATCATCTAATATATAACGGCTATCCAAGCTTGTATCATTTATCAACTCAGCTTTTCCTGTTAAAGCAACAGTTCCTACAATTCCTTGGCCAATTGGAACAGTTAAAATGTTTTTAATCGTATATCCTTCTGTATTCTTAGCTCCATATGCTGCAACTTGAGTCATCCTTTTATTTTCTACATCAACTGTATAAATTACACAATCTTCTAGACCTAAATGATTGGCTGTATTTTTTGCTATTTCCCAACTAATATCAAACAAATCATTTTTCCCCAAAATAGATACTGATAATAAATTTATCGCTTTTAACATATTAATATGTTGCTCCACAACAGTAACATCCTCAATTAAAGCAACTTGATATTTAACATTTCCATGAGTATCTCTTACAGCACTTACATTAGTTTTACATGTTATGTAAGTGCCATCTTTTCTGCGGTATCGTTTTTTCATTAAAAAATCATTAATGACACCCCTTTCTAGCTTTTTTATACTCTTTAACGAACTATACAAATCATCCTTATGCGTTATATCTTTAATACTCAACACTTTCAATTCCATTTCTGAGTACCCCAGTATATTTTCAAAAGCTTTGTTAGCTTTAATTAAGTTGCCATTTTCAGTTAAAACAATACCTAATGAGGAATTCTTTACAATAACATTTAATTCAGTGGATTTATCATCTAATAACGCCTCCATCATGTTATTTGTAGAGGATAATTTTTGATTAATTTTATGCAATTCAAAATTTTTATCCTCTAGTATTTTTTCTGCTTTTTCCCTAGCTAACTCTGCTTTTTTCAAATCGTTTTTTAATTCTTCAATTTCATTATTTCGTATTTTTGTTTGCATAAATAATCTTGCTATAATTTCACAAGTTCGTTAATACTCCAGTATTCAATTACTTTTTTAATTTGAGCCACATATTTTTCATACCGCAATGGCTTTACAACATAACCTGCTACACCAATTTTATAAGCATCATTAATATCCTTATCGTTATTAGATGTTGTAAGTATCATAACAGGGATTCTTCTTAATTTTTCATTCTTTTTTAATAAAGATAAAAACTCTAACCCGTTCATTCTAGGCATTTTCAAATCTAGAAAAATTAAATTTGGTATGGAATTTTCGCATAATTCCAATGCCTCTTCACCATTTTTTGCACTAAGAGTTTTAATAGGAGAATTAATTTTAATTAGTGCCTTTTTAAACTTCAACATTTCTATTTCATCGTCTTCTACAAGTAATATCGTTAATCTCATATTTTATATTTATTAAAAAAGTTAAGACTTAAAATTTAATTTTAATACCTTATGTAGTTTAATGTATTACATCTATAGATAAACAACACTTATCTATAGACGAGCGGTAACGTAAACCAAATACTTATTTTTAAGTATGGAATAAATCAAAAATTATATTTATTAATAATATATTTAAAAAGAGTGTGCTTAACCCTATAAATTAGCTTGCTTAGAAATCAATTATATGGGCGCAAATTTTATTATTAGCCTTAATGTAAGTATATTTATAAGTAATAATAATTCCTATATGAAACCAAACCTAAATTATTTAGATGAAATTTCTAACAACGACCCTGTATTTAAAGAAAAGCTAATAGCCATAATTAAAAGGGAATTCCCTAAAGAAAAAAAGGAATTTTCTTCGAATTATGATAAAAAAAAATATCACCTAGCTGCACAGAACGTACATAAATTAAAACACAAAATAAATATTTTAGGATTAAGAGAAGGATTTAAAACAGCAGTGAATTTTGAAAAGGAATTGAACATCAATAAGTTTGATTCAGGTCATGATTTTATTGTAATTTTAAATTTAATTGACAACTATTTAAAAGAAATATAATCATGTTAAAGTGTATTATCATTGACGATGAAGATATGGCGAGAGCAATTATTGAAAACTATTGCTCAAAACTTGAGCATTTACTAGTTATAGGTCAATTTACCAATGCTTTAGAAGCAATACAGTTTATCAATAATAATGACGTTCATTTAATTTTTTTAGACATCCATATGCCTGAACTAAATGGCTTCGATTTTATTGACAGTTTAAATAATCCTCCAAATACTATATTAACAACTTCTGATGCAAACCTTGCCTTAAATGCTTTTGAATACAAATCAATTATAGACTATTTGGTAAAACCCATTAAGTTACCTCGTTTTATAAAAGCCGTTACAAAAATAGGCCATACAAATAAGCCTACACATTCAATATCAAATAATGAAATGTATGTAAATATTAACCGTCGTCTAATAAAAATACACCTCCCTGATATTTATTTAATTGAAGCAAAAGGCGATTATATTAACATTAAAACAGAAACTAAAAATCATATTGTTCACACTACATTGAAAAAAATTGAGGATAAATTACCTAATTCTCTATTCCTAAAAATTCACCGATCATTTATCATCAATTTAAAAAAAATTGTAGACATTGAAGATAATAGTGTTTTGATTAAAAAAGACGTTGTTCCTGTAAGCCGATCTAATAGACCAGAATTAATGAATAGGTTAAATTTATTAAATTAGCAACAATACTTTCAAATAGCCTTTAATTAATGTGATTGATTTATTAAATATTAGGATGTACTCCATCTAAATAAATTTCCCTAAAGAAAAAAAACTAAACAGATAAAACAAAAAACTGCTACAAACTAATTGCTTGTAGCAGTTTAATACTATATATACTCTTTTTTAAAGTGCTTTTAATAGTGCTTTATTGATGTTCTTGACTAATTTAGGACCTTCATAAATAAAACCAGTGTACACTTGCACTAAGGTAGCTCCAGCCTTTATTTTATCCAACGCATCTTGAGCTGAGTGTATTCCTCCAACTCCTATTATTGGAAAAGATTTGTTTGAATTATCTGATAAATACTTAATAACTGCCGTACTTTTATCAGCAACAGGTTTACCGCTTACTCCACCGTTTCCGATAGCTTCAAGTTGTGTTTTTGTAGCTTTTAAATTTTCTCTATTTACTGAAGTATTGGAAGCAATTACACCGTCTGTTTTTGTTTCAGTAATTACTTCAATAATTTCATCTAATTGCTCGTTATTTAAATCTGGAGCTATTTTTAAAACAATTGGTTTTTGAACTGCTTCTTTGTTATTCAGTGCTTTTAAAGTTCCTAGTAATTCTAATAAGTATCCTTTGTCTTGTAGTTTGGCATGGCTACCTACATTCGGGCAACTTACATTTACAACGAAGTAATCAACATACGGATGTAATGCTTTAAAACACACTTCATAATCAGCAGTATAATCTTCTGGTTTAGTATCAGTGTTTTTACCAATATTCCCTCCTACAATTAAGTTCGATCGTTTGTTTTTTAAATTTTCAATTGCAGCCTCAACACCTTGGTTATTAAACCCCATTCGGTTAATGATAGCATTATCTTCCTTTAAACGAAATAAGCGTTTTTTAGGATTCCCTATTTGTGCTTTTGGAGTAATGGTTCCTATTTCTATAAATCCAAATCCGAAGTTTGATAACTCATTGTACAATTTTGCTTCTTTATCAAAACCTGCCGCTAAACCAACTGGATTAGGAAATTTTAATCCGAAAACTTCACGCTCTAATCGGGAGTCTTTTACCTGATACAAGCTTCTAAATAAACTTGGTACTCCAGGGATTTTACTTGCTGTTTTAATTAAACTAAAGGTGAAATGGTGTATTTTTTCAGGATCGAAAGAAAAAAATATAGGGCGAATTATAGACTTATACATCAAAAATAAATTTTCGCAAAAGTACGCATTGTTATTGGAAGAAAAAAGCTGCTTTTTTTAAACAATTTTACTACAAAATACTGCAACCCGAAATTTTGTTAATTTGTTGAAATGTATTAAAACACTACACGATATTTAACAGAATTTGTTAGTCTTAAAAATAGAAAAATTTAATTCCCGATACTAAAAATAGTTGTCAAACTGAGACGGGAGTTTTTTTAAAAAAAACAAGCGGAAATAATGACGTATCTATCGTCAATGTTAGCACTTCGAGAGGCTCAGTGTGACATTAAATACGTTAAGAATGTTATAATTTTCAGACTGAGTTTGTCGAAGTCTGACGGTAATTTACTGATTCATCAATTCGAATGATTTCATGATGAATTCTGTTTTGAATTTATAAGTAAATTGTATCGAGAATAGTTGTTTTAATGAAACACGTCAATGGTAGTTTAGCCTCTGCTGAGCTTTGACGACGTATCGAAGTGTAATCTATTTCGTTTTCATTGGGACTTCGACAGGCTCAGCCTGACAAAAAAAAACAAGCTTCTATTAAAACTTTCTGATGCTAATTACAGTAAAACAATAACTTAAATTCTAAATAGTTATAAGTGACTATTACTATAAAACTATGAGTCCTCCAAACTATATGTGATTTCTCACTACACTGTGTTTCGTTTCGAAATGACAAATTCACAACTATATAGATATTCGTGTTTTATGCTGTAAAACCACGAATAATCCATCCCGTATGTGATTTGCTCATTACACGATGTTTCGTTTCGATTTCAATAAGCTCAATCTGACAATGAATTAAGTTTTTCTTGAAACTTTCGGATGATAATTACTATAAAACAATAACTTCAAACCTATATGGTTATATGAATGAAGTTGTTATTTCTGTTATTAAGATAGAACGCTACGGAAATTACTTTTTCCTTGCAGGACGCATCAATCCTTCTTGAGTTACTGAAGCCACTAATTTTCCATCACGAGTATAAATATTCCCTCTTGAAAAACCTCTCCCTGCGTGGGTACTTGGTACATCTATGGAAAACAACAACCAATCATCAATATCAAAATCTCTGAAAAACCACATGGAATGATCTAAACTTGCCATTTGAGTATTTCCGAAATGTGCTTTACTCGCATGAATATTTAATGCTGTTGTTAAAATATTATAATCCGAAACATAGGTAAGCATTTGCTGTTTTTCGGCTAATGACAATTTTTCATCCGCACATTTAAACTTAAACCACACATCCGAATACGGAGGTAAATCTTTCTTTTCTAACGGATTTACAATATGAGTAGGCTTAAAAGAAATTGGCCGAGGTATTATTAAAAAATCTTTAACGGGTTTGGGTAAAAAATCACCAAACTGGTTCAACATATCATTCCAACTCAATAATTCCTCAGGTTGTTTGATATCTGATTTTATGGCAACTTGATGTTCATAGCCTTCTTCAACTTTATGAAATGAAGCTGCTAGAATAAAAATAACAGTTTCTCCTTGTTTGGCTGTTACTCTACGAGTAGAAAAACTTCCTCCATCACGCATTATAGAAACATCAAAAGTTATCGGTAAATTTAAATCTCCTGCTTCTAAAAAGTAAGAATGTAAAGAGTGTAAAACCCTTTCATTTGTTATGGTATTATATGCAGCATTTATGGATTGCGCTAAAACCTGGCCTCCAAAAACTGTTGGCGTACCTACAGTTTCATTTACACCTTTAAAACTGAGTTCTGAAAGTTTTTCAAGCCTTAATATATTCAATAATTCTGAAACTGTATTCATTGTTTTATAGTGTTATTTCCCGAAAATTACTACAAAATATACTCCTAACAAATAATTTAACTTATAATTTAGAATTTAAAAAGAATGCTTTAACGACTAGCAAATTATGTTTTTTAAATAAATACGATTATTTTCGTGAAAAAAATTAGAGCATGCAACATATTATAGACCGTTTTATTAGTTACGTAACTATTGATACCGAATCAGATCCAAATTCAGACACTTGCCCAAGTACTGAAAAACAATGGGATTTAGCCAACAAATTGGTTGATGAATTAAAAGCTATGGGCATGGAAGATGTTACCATAGATGCTCATGCATATATCATGGCTACCTTACCTAGTAATGTAGACCATAAGGTGCCTACAATTGGTTTTGTAGCGCATTTTGATACTACACCGGATTATACTGGAGCTAATGTAAAACCACAAATTATACCTAATTATGATGGTGGAGATATTCTTTTAAATAAAGAGGAAAACATTGTATTATCTCCTGATTATTTTGAAGATTTATTATTATACAAAGGACAAACATTAATCACCACTGATGGTACTACGCTATTAGGAGCTGATGATAAAGCTGGTATCACGGAAATTATGTGTGCAATGGAACACTTAATTAATAATCCGGAAATCAAGCATGGTAAAATTCGTGTAGGGTTTACTCCAGATGAAGAAATTGGTAGAGGTGCACATAAATTTGATGTCGAAAAATTTGACGCTGAGTGGGCTTATACTATGGATGGTAGTCAGGTTGGTGAGTTAGAATATGAAAACTTTAACGCAGCAGGTGCTAAAATTAAAGTAAATGGTAAAATTGTTCACCCAGGTTACGCTAAAGGAAAGTTGATTAACTCCATGTTAATTGCTAACGAATTTATTGCTGCTTTACCAGCACAAGATGTTCCTGAAAAAACTTCTGGCTATGAAGGATTTTTTCACTTATATGGAATTGAAGGAAAAGTTGAAGAAACTAACATTGGCTTAATTGTTAGAGATCATGACATGGGTAAATTTCAAGAACGTAAAGCGATATTGGAAAAAATCACTGCCGATTTAAATACAAAGCATGGTGCTGGAACTGTTGAAACAGTAATTAGTGACCAGTATTTTAACATGAAGGAAAAGGTTGTTCCAGTAATGCATATTGTTGATATAGCTGAAGAAGCTATGAAAAACTTAGGTATTATTCCGCTAATTAAACCGATTAGAGGAGGTACTGATGGATCACAATTATCATACATGGGATTACCATGCCCTAATATATTTGCAGGTGGACATAACTTTCATGGACGTTATGAATACGTGCCTGTAGAAAGCATAAAAAAAGCAATTGACGTTATTGTTGAAATTGTACAATTAACAGCAAGAAAGTAATACTTGTTACATACCATTTTAAAAGGAGTTACTAATTAATTTAGTAACTCCTTTTTATGCATAAATATTATTAAATATAGAAATGTAAAATCGTTACACAGAAGCACTTAGTTTTGTACATTTGGTAGTGACTAATTTAAAGATATAAATACAATTGTGCTTATAGCATAGTTGGCAGTAATTAAAAAAATGACTAATAGAGAACAATTAACTCAACAAATAAATGATTCTTTCCAAAATGTAAGACTTGACGATGGAATTGGACTTTGGGAAGCACAAGGTCTTGACGACAGGTTGACTTCTCAAGAATGCAGAAAATTAAGAGTAAAAGATGAAAAAGAAAACTGGAAAAATATTCCTTTAATTGATTTATATAGATGCAGTAGTTCTTTATCTTTTTTTGATGCTAAAGGGATCCGTTTTCATTTACCCATACTTTTATTGTTTGCAATTGGCTTTTTTGAAAAAGAACAAAAAGATTTATTTGAGAAAGGATTAACAGAAGGCTGTTCCGAACCTGATATTGAATTTCATTTAATTGATATGATAAGTCATCAAAAAAATAAGGATGATATTGATGAATTCAATAAAAAATATTACACAGAACTTTGCTGTTTATTGAATACTGAACAATTGAAATGTATTAAACATTTCCTTGAATTTAAAAGGTGTGAATTAGAAGAATATTATACTAACACATATGCTAAAGAATTTGGGACATCCCCTACTGCTGTGAAAAATGACAAGGACTATATTAAACTAGAAATAGGAATTAAATTTTGGGAAAATAAAATAACTACTGCCAACAAAGTATAAAAATAATAAGGGTTAAGTGCCAAACCCAAAGTTGGTACATATTAACAAAGACCGCCAAATTTTCAATTTGACGGTTAAATGAAAAGAAAATTAACGGTAAAATTGTAAATTTGGCTAAGTGCTAAAACCGAAAGTAAGTGCATTTTAATCCCTTACTATTCTTATACAAACCGTTAGCACCAATAACACAAAAAATGAGACTAATATTTTTATTGACTTTTTTTCTAATGCCTTTTAGTTCTGTTTTTGGACAGAATAATGACAATTATTTTATTGGAAAATGGATAACTGAACCTATCTCAAATGGAATGATAAAACTTATTAAACTTAATGAAGATGGAACTGGAGTTACTGGTCCTGGTAGGTACGAAAATGGTAATATTGAATTATCATCATTTATGAAATCTGATTTACAAAATTGGAAAATTGAAAAAGACACTTTGATACTGACAACTACCCCTATTTCAAGAGGTAAAAACAGAGAACCTGAATCTAGGATTCTTATGTATGTAATTATAGAAAAGAAAAAAAATAGCTTTTCAGCATATTATTCCGACCCAAAAATGGATAAAATGATGGAAGATGCTCGTGAAAAGTTAATTCCTATTAAATTGATTTTTAGAAAAGCTGAATAAAACTGGTGCTAACAACACCTATAAATAATACTGGTATTGGTGTGTAATCCGAGAAGTAATTTTATCTTTACTTAGTCGCCAAATCTTTTAATTTGGCTTTTTTAAAACGACAAAATTAAAAACAAAACAAAAAGCTTATGGCTTGTTCCGACACGAAAATCCGCGGATTTTCTGCCACGTACTATTCATAGCTAAACGTTAGCAAACATTAGTAATATAAAAGAATAAAAAGAAATGAAGAATTTATTAAAATCAATGATTTATTTAACAGTTTTGACTTCAATAATGTTGAGCTGTTCCAATGATGATGAAAGTGTAACTCCTGAAGATAATAGAAGTTTCACAACTGACACAACTACGGACTATTTTATTAATAGAGATGGAACTATTAATATCTTAGTTACGGGAGAATTTACAGATAATGGTGTTGCAGGAAATACTATTGAACGTGGTTTTGTTTATGGAACATCAACTAGCCCAACTGTAGAAGCCAATAATTTTGCTGTTGCAATAGGTGGAAATCCTGTAAATGCAACATTTTATAATTTGGCAACTAATCAAAATATTTTTATTAGAGGGTATTTTGAAATGGAAGACGGCTCTTATTTTTATGGAAATGAAATACAAGTGAGTACAGATATAGATGCTAGTAATTCTCGTTCTATTGCAATGAATATTAAGCCAGATTTATTCTTTCAAAATTCCGAAGGAATTACACCCGAATTAGACGTAACTGCAATTGAAAAAGAATCTCCTGTCGAGATAGGTTTCGAATATAGTTTAAATCAAGATTTCTCAAATAGTTCGGTTACTTTAGATTCGGACATAGAAGGAAATGTTTTTGTAACAACCTATAGTGAATATGTAACGGATTTAATGCCAAATACGGTTTATCATTTTAGACCTTATGCAAAATATGCCGATGGAACTGTAACTAATGGAGGTTCAAGTACGGCTACATTCGCCACAGATTAAAATCAGAAAACGTTTGCTAACAAAATATAAATGTAATAGCGGTTAAAGTCTTGAAATTAATGATTGTACATTTTAATAAATTATGTACATTAACCGAAAGTAAAGGCTTTAAACTCGCTACGAATTTTATATATCAACCGTTAGCAGCAAGCAAAAAAACAATGATTATGAAAAACATCTTACTTCTAATGATTCTATCCCTGTTAATTGGATGTAATGAATCAACAGCTCAAAAGGAAAAAAAACAAGAGAAACAAAATAAAGAGGTAAATGGGGCAAAACTACATTTTGCTGAAATGGAAGCCAATGCTTTAAAAGGAACTTTTAGAGGTATCGAAACCGAAAAAGGGAAAGTTGAAAATTTATTCCCCATTCATTCTACAGGAGTTTCTACAAAGCCAATTGAAAATGCTGCAAACTCCTTTTTGAACAGTCTTACTTCTAAACAAAAAAACAGAACATTATTTGATATAGATGACAATGAATGGCGAAAATGGTGCAATGTGGACAATGGCATTTATGATAGGCAAGGTGTGAGTCTAAAAGAGATGACAGATGAGCAAAAAAAAATGGCTTTTTTATTAATGCAATCATCTCTAAGTGCTAAAGGGTTACAATTAAGCAAAGACATTATGAAAACTGACCAGACATTAAGAGAGTTAAATAATGGTTCTACAGATTTTGATGAAGAATTATATTTTTTCACAATAATGGGTACTCCTTCGCAAACAGAGCCTTGGGGTTGGCAAATTGATGGACATCATTTAGTTATAAATTATTTTGTTCTTGGAGACCAAATTGTTATGTCTCCTGTTTTTATGGGGGGAGAACCAATTATAACAACTACCGGAAAATATAAAGGAAACACGTTATTTCAGGATGAACAAAATATTGGATTACAATTTATGCAGTCTTTAACAAAAGAGCAACAAAAACAAGCCATCATAAAAGAAACTAAAGGAAGAAATGATGCGCAAACAGAAGCAAATAAAGATAATGTAACATTGAATTTTCAGGGTTTAAAGGCTTCGAAACTTTCTGATGAAAAAAAGAAGGAGTTATTAAACCTCGCATTTGAATATGTTCGTAATATGAAAGACGAGCACAGTCAAATTAAAATGGTGGAACTTGAAACACATATTGACAATACTTGGTTTAGTTGGATAGGAGAAACAACAGACAATGCCGTCTTTTATTATCGAATTCACAGTCCTGTAATTCTAATTGAATTTGACCATCAAGGTGCAATTGGAGTTCATAGTAGTGAACGAGGAGCAACACGCAATCACATTCATACTGTAGTTAGAACACCAAATGGAAATGATTATGGAAAAGATTTATTGCATCAGCATAAAGAAAAACATCATAGGCATTAAATAGAATTAAGAGCCAGCTGCTAACAATGGCTATAGTTAATACGGGTTTTGGTACTTAACCCAAAGTGAAGTGCCTTGAATGGAGTCCGCAAAATTTTCAATTTTGTGTGTCTATTAAAATAAAGAACAAATTAAAAATTTGGCTAAGTGCTTAATCGAAAGTTCAGTTCTTTGAATTCCCATACTAACCATAGCCGAGACGTTAGGCACAAGCTAAAAACAAGCACATAAATAATATATGAACGAAACCTCCATTATTGAGTTTCTTATTAAGATCTATCGAAAATTACGAATCAAAAAAACATTTTGGACTATTGCAGTTCCTATTCTTTTTTTTCTACTCGGAGAGTTGACGAAATTATCGGAACCATTTGTTAAGTGGATTGAACTACTTAGTGCAAATTCAGAAAATATAGTAATAAAAGCTCTTCTTGAAATACTTGGCACTTATTTAAAAATTGCTGTTCCAAATTGGGTTACAGTTCTAGTACTTTTATTATTTATAATGATTTGGTTTATTCGTTATTTAGAGTTAAGAAAACCAGAAGGAATTGACCCAGTTATAGCAATCTATCCAGATGCAGTATTTGTTAAAAATAAAATTGACCACATTTTGAATATTGATTGGAAAATTAACATTACTGGAGCAGGTGTATCAAATCTCGATATCACACTATTTATGATGACAAAAGATGGAAATGAAATAAATCATTTCTACACAAGGACTCCTTTTCCAAAAGATATCAAAATTCAAAAAAATCATACTTGGATTTCTTCAATAGGTTCTTATGATGTTCGTGATAATTCGAAACTCTATTTGTACTTAAAAGGTAGTTACTCAAATATCATCGGTAATAAATCATATTCTATTAGCGATGTATATGAATATAATCCTAGAACCAAGAAAACTATGTTACCGCCAGATAATGTTAGTAATATATTTAAATCCCATATTGAAAAGACAATTGAATAAACGCCTGTGCCTAACAGCGGCTGAACGTAATGTGGTTTTTTGGGAATAATCCGAAGGTTTTTTTGTGTTTGCTATCTCCGCTTAAACTTATTTGATTACTTTTAGTCCGATTAAGATAAAAACATAAAATAAGTCTAAGCTATGTGGCAGCCCGATAATCTGGCGATTATCTAATCCCACACTACGCTTAGCCATCACGTTAGGCAATATTAAAACTCAAATGAAAAAAATAAACCTTTTATTAATCTTAAGTTTTATAATTAACAATTTGACTTTATTTTCTCAAAATGAAACTAAATCTATTGAGGAAATAATAACTGATTATAAAAAGAATTATGCCAATAGTAGTTCTGACTTTAGCACTAAATTAATAGACTTAGATAATGATGGTGATTTAGACTATATTTTTAGCTTTGGATGTGGTGAAGGAAATTGCTTAAGAGTGCATCTTAATTCGAATAATAAATACGATAAAGTAATAGACGAACTTGGCAATGAAAGTTTTTACTTTATGGACTCAAAAGAAAATGAAGTTTCTAAACTAATTTTAAATTCTGTAAATAATCATTGCTGTGGAGAAAGTCCATTTGCTTCTAATAGAGATTTTTCTTTTGCCAATAATAATTTAATAATAGAGAATAATTATGTCTCTTATAATTACGAAATCTACAACGAAGAAGATAATTACAGACTTACATTAATACCTGATAAAATATTAGACAAAGGATATAACGTAACAATCACATTAGATAATTATAATGTGAGATTTTCAGCAGATTTAAAAAAACATAATTCAACTTTTACCTGCCCTGAAAAAACAAATATAATTGCCAAATTAAGAAAAGGAGCTATAGTGAAAGTCATAGGTGAATTCAAAGGAAATGATGCTGAAGAAAGAACTTGGCTATATGTAGAAATACCAAATCAATCAATAAATGATAGTGAGTGCCCTTCGCCTATTTCTTACGGATTTGACAAACAGAAATTAAGAGGTTGGATAAGTAACAAGTATGTAAAAAAATAACATTGCCTAACACGGTGTATAAAACATAGCTAATAAGTGCTTAACCGAAAGGTTTGTGTATATTTATAAAGTCCGCCAAATTTTTAATTTGGCTTTTAAAAAATGATAAATTAAAAACAAAATATAAAAATTCGGCTCTAAAGTTAGTGTCTTTTTGCACGCTACGTTCCATACACAAATCCGTTAGCTATAATTGAATGGTAATATCAATAAGAGATTTTATATCAACAGGTGATTTCGGTCCAATAAAAATTGGTGTTACAAAAGATTTTGTAATTGAAAACTTAGGTAATCCAATTAAAATAACAGAGTTCGAAAATGATTTAGCTGAAATTTTATACAATGGTTTTAGATTTTTCTATGTACAGAAAAATAAAAGGGTTTATACTATCCTTTGCCAATCTTTTAACGATTCTTTTGAAATAATACCTAGAAAAAAAATATTTAACCTAAGTCAAGGCATTAAGGTTAATACTGATTTTTTTATAATCGGGGAAAAAACAAAATACAAGGATCTTAAGAATAAATTTGATAGAGAAAATTTTAATTATGAAGAATACTCTGGAAAATTTTGGGACAAAATAATTTTTGAAAGTGGTGTTGAGTTTATCTTTAATAATTGGTGTGAATATCCTGAAGACCATAAATATGACCAAGAAGAATTAGAACTTGATGGATTTCGATTATTCCCAATTAAGAATAATTAAAACTATAGCTAACAAAAGTAACCGTTGCGCAAGCCATAAAAAAAGCAGTAATTAATAGTTCGAAACCTCCTTTTTAAGGGGTTTTCTTATTTTAAGATGAAGAATAATTCTTTAATTTAACATGCTGTAATCAGGTCAGTTTTGAAGACCAGTATACGTTTTAGTACATTTAAATAAAAACGTAATATACCTGCATCACTTTTTACTTTTTTAGTAATGGAATTTGGAGAGTATATTATTATGGAGTATTTTTAGGGTGCTTCGATTATTTAAACATAACAAATAAACAAAAATCAACAAGGCTTAGCCAAAATTTAATGTAAAGGTTAACCTTTAACTTGTGCAAACGATGGCCCTTAACGAATATTAAAAATAGACGCTCAATCACCATCAACTATGTCCTATAAAGAAAAAACATATTTCGAAAAGAATGGAGAAAAGATTTATGGAGAAAAACTACCCGTAATTTATTATAATCGGGGTGAGTATTACTTATATCATATAATGGTATTTAAAGGAGGAATAATTAGTGGTGGTGAACTTAAAGATTTAGACCAAATAAAAAATGAAATAAAGACAGGAAGAATATTACAAAACATCCCTAACAATATTGAGTTAGAATGTGAACTTGGTATAATAGAAAGTTCTAAGTTTACCCCTGAAAAAAATGAAGATGATTTAATAAAAGAAATTGAGGATATTATAAATGAACTTAATGACCGAGATACAAGAAGAGCCATTTGTGAAAATTCTTTTAAGATATATTTGATTGAACCATCTGAATCAAATTTAGGTGACTTAATAAATAAATACAATGACCTACCTTCGCACCAAAAGGTTCTGTTTGAATACATTGAAGAAAAAGACCCTCTATGTTGTTTAATTAATGAAGGAGAAATCTACACTTTTGATAATAGGAAAGACCTTTTAAAACACTATTTCAAGATTAATTTATAAAAACTAATGAAATTGGAACTAACTGATAAAGCTAAAATTAGAAGTAGGAAAGTCTTATTTATTTTATTTTTAATTCTAGCAAACAAATACGTAAATTCACAAAGTATAAATGATACAATTTTAAAAAATGTTGTTTTATTACAGAATGACAATATTGCACAAAATAATGATGATTATTTAATAGATGCTATAATAGATTTTGAAAAGAGTACCAATCCAGTTGTCTTTAATGACACAAAACTTCCTATCCGTTTTTTTAAATATAAATTATTTAAATCTAAATCATTTATATTAATTAGGCCAGATTGGGAGTATTATGATAGTGTCTCTGAAGAGGGTTCAAGACTAGGTGAATGTATTGAACCAGCTACAACAAACATATATTATCAAATATCATCTTTTAAAAACAAATCTAAAATAGATAGCATTAGAAAATCTGGAAACAACCCAAAATTAGTTTTTAATCCTATTAAAAAGCATCTAAAGAGTGATGGAAATGTGATATTCTATCACACTGAAGAGTTTGGTTCAACTTGTTGCCTTAGAGACCAAAAATGGGACATAAAAGAGAAATTAGATGACTTTATAACAGCATTTGAAAAATCTAATAAGGTTAAAATAGGAGGTGTTTATAAAAAAACAACAGGGAAAGAAGGTGAACATATCCTTTATTTTACATTATCAAATTTAAATAAGGAACAGAAACTTGATTTTTTACAAGAAGTAAGATATTGGACATATATTGACCGAAAGTTGGAAGATATTAAGTTTGAACCTCAAATTTTCACACCAAGTTTTATTAAAGAAGAAGGATTGAAATTAATAACTAAAAAATAACGCTTATTAACAAGGAAGTTTAATTTTTAACTTATGTAAACTATAACCATTAACGAACAGTAAAAATGAAAAATTTATTTGTAATTATTCTGATTATATGTAGTATTTCTTCTTTCTCACAAGATGGAGAGCTTGTTTTGACTTTTAATGATTTTAAAGTTTTTAAAGAGGTAAACAAAAAGACTTACAAAATTCTGAATAGTGATAATAAGATAATTATAAAGGGTTTTAAATATGTAAATTATGTAGAACATAGTAACAGTTTACAGGCTTTAGATAAAAATAACAATCTGATTTATTTTGATGATAGTTTAAAAAAAATAAAAACACCTAAAGAGGGAATTATTGAAGTTTGCGGTACAGTAGCAAGTTTTAAACAAAGAATTATTGAAGATAATAAATACCATCTTGTTGAATTTACAGAAGATAAATCCGTTTATAACGAAGGTATTAAAAAATCAATTATTGATACTATTTCTAAAAAGGGTGTCAAAAGTATTTACTTTTCCAACGAAAAAAAAGAGATTGATTACGATGAAAATTTTGATTTCCCAACTTACTTAATTATTGATTTAGGCGATAAGTTAGGAATAAAAAAAGGTGATTCGATAAAGTATTATGATTCGATAGATTTAGAAAATCCTTTTGCCATAAAAGTTAGAAAAGGGGATTTTATTGGATATTATGACATCACTGAAGTTAAGTATAAAAAATTGCAAAAATTTGAATATAATCTTGCACGTTTTGAAGATAAAAATGGGAAAATAGGGTATCTTGATCTTGAAGGTAATGAATACTAAAAGCCGGTTACTAAAAACAGTAATCTTTGAGAAAAAAAGAAAACACAAAAAATTTTTATACATTTTTTGAAAAACAAAAACACTGAGACACCTTAAATTTAGCAGTTTATGATGCTTTTGAAAATATTTTTAAACCAAGAAAATAATAAAAATAGCTCCTACAAATTATATAAAACATAGCTTGATTGATTATGAACTTGAAAAAACTGTTGATTTTCATACAGTGCGTTAAATTTTAGTGATTTAGTTGTTTAATCACACAACAAACCTTGAACACAAGCGTTACAAATGATTTCTATAAAAACTCATTTTAAAGATTAATATGACCAAAATAAAAAATAAAAAAGCAATAATTACTGGAGGTGGTAGAGGACTTGGAAAAGCCACAGCTATTGCATTCGCAAAAGAAGGTATTGACATCGCCATAACAGGTAGAAATGAAGCCGTTTTAAAAGAAACCGTTTCTGAATTAGAAGAACTTGGAATAAAGGCTATTTATTCCGTATTTGATGTAAGCAACTATGAGGATGTGAAAAGTGCCATTAAAAATATCGTGAAAAAACTAGGCTCTGTTGATATTTTAGTAAATAACGCAGGAATTGCAGCTTTTGGTACTTTTAATGAAATGGAAGTTAACCAATGGGGTCAAATTATTCAAACCAATCTTATGGGTATGTATTATGTGACTAAAGAAGTTTTACCCTATTTAATAAATAAGAACGAAGGTGACATCATTAATGTTTCTTCTACAGCAGGTTTAAATGGAAATGCAAATACCTCTGCCTATTCTGCATCAAAATTCGCAGTTATTGGAATGTCAGAATCCTTAATGAAAGAAGTTCGTAAGTATAACATTAGGGTTTGTACATTAACACCAAGCACTATAGCGTCAGGCATGTCTATTGAACTAGGTATCGCAAATAAAGATTCTCAAGATAGTGTTTTACAACCTGAAGATTTTGCAGAATTAATAGTTGCTGGATTAAAACTACCTAGAAGAGCAATGCTTAAAAATGCATCTTTATGGTCAACAAATCCATAATTAATAAATGTAAAATTAGAGAACAACAATCAATTGAGCTAAAAAAATGAAAGTTACTATTATTAGTATTCCAGTTAGAGATCAAGAAAAAGCTTTGAAGTTTTACACCAAAAAACTTGGTTTCATTAAAAATAAAGACACATCTCTAGGAGGTGGAAATAGATGGCTAACAATAGTTTCAAAAGATGCTTTAGATGGACCTGAATTATTATTAGAGCCTTCTCCAAATCACTTTGAACCATCTAAAACATATCAAGATGCATTGATGGAAGCTGGTATTCCATATACTCAATTTGATGTTAAAAGTGTTGATCAAGAATATGATCGATTAACAAAACTTGGCGTAGAATTTAGTGTGAAACCAGCCATATATGAAACAACAAAGTATGCGGTGTTTAATGATACCTGTGGAAACAACATTCAAATTTGTGAAAAAATGCAAGTAAACTAGCGTCTTTACTGAGCTTATTTACACATATTAGTCACACATAAACCCCATGAAAATGAAAGTTACAGCTAAACACAATCAACGAATCGCAAAATGATTTTTGCTTCTGTTTATCCATATTATGTAACTAAAGTAGAAAATAAAAATAGAACAAAGGATGAATTGCTCCAAGTAATTGAATGGTTAACTGGTTTTAATGAAATCAAAATACAAGAACATATTGATAACAAATCAACCTTTGAAACGTTTTTTAAAAATGCTACATTAAATTCAAATGCACATCTTATCAAGGGAGTAATCTGTGGTTATCGAATTGAGGAAATAGACAATACGCTAACTCAACAAACAAGATATTTAGGTAAATTGATTGACGAATTAGCAAAAGGGCAAGAAATCGATAAAATTTTACGTAAAGAGAAAACAAGTTCCAAATAATACCAATTAAATTTCAAGGATCTCATAAGAAAATTGAATTATTTTAGATTTAGTTGAGTTTAAAAATATAAGCATAGCCTTTGTTACGGTTCTATTTTTAAGCGAAAAATAAATTTTAAAGGCATGTGCCCAACTTATTGGGTAAACTATTTAATTGTGCATCTTGAATTTTAATTGGTATAACTGAAGAAACAAAAATCGTAACATGATAAGTACAAGCTAAAAAAATCGCATAAAAAAAACCGCTTTAGACATACTAAAGCGGTTTCATTTATTATAAAAGTATTAAGCTTTCACTTTACTAGCACTACAAGCTTTCTTTGCTTTTGAACAAGAAGCTTTTGACTTAGAACAAGTTTTTGTTGCTTTTCCAGAATTACCTTCAATTGACTTTTCTGATCCAGAAACAGCCTTATTAGCACTACAAGCCTTCTTTGCTTTTGAACAAGTCGCTTTTGACTTAGAACAAGTTTTTGTAGATTTACCTGCATTTCCTTCTACTGACTTTTCTGATCCAGCAACTACTTTTGCTTTACTAGCGCAACATGATTTTTTAGCTGAACAAGCCTTCTTTGCTACTTTGTTGGTAACTTCTGTTTTAGCAGCTACTGCTTTGTTACTTTCTTGTGCATTTGAGAATGCAACAAAAAATAAACCAAAGGCAAGTGATAAAATTAATTTTTTCATGATTTTAAATTTAGAGTTTGAATGATTTTAAGTAAAGATATCAATAATAAACAATTATATAATATAATGAAGTGTTAATTTTCTTCTAAAGGCTTTTGCTTATGTGTTTTTTTACTACCCGCGTACATTTCATATTTAACTAAACGAGATTCTAATTTACCGTTAAATAATTTTATTTTTCTAGACGGTCTTAATCCTACAGACTTTATCCCTTCCAGGTTTGATGTAATAAACCATGCATTTGTATTGGTATACCCTTGCTTTAAAGTATCCCCTATTTGCCCATAAAACTCTCTCACATCTACTGGTAAACGCTCCCCATATGGTGGATTAAATAGTATGTGTAGTTTGTCATCTGAATTTTTAGACGATTTAAAAAAGTCCTCTTGCTGTACACTAATATATTCTGATAAATTTGCATTTTCTATATTATCCTCAGCTTTTCTCATTGCAGAAGGTGCTTTATCATAGCAAATTATATTATGATGAAACTCGCGAATTTTATTTAAACAAGACTCCTCTATTTTATTATACAATTCCTCTTCAAAATCTAACCAGGACTCAAATCCAAATTGTTTTCTATTAATATTTGCAGGAATATTACAAGCAATCATAGCTGCTTCAATTGCCAAAGTTCCACTACCACACATTGGATCTAACAAATCACATTGCCCGTCCCAACCTGACAACATCACTAATCCAGCTGCTAACACTTCATTAATTGGAGCTATATTTGTTGAAGTTCTATACCCACGTTTGTGCAATGACTCCCCAGAACTATCCAACGAAATTGTACACTCATTACGTTGTATATGGACATTTATACGTAAATGCGGATTATCCAAATCAACATCAGGCCTTGACCCTTCCGTATCTCTGAATTTATCTACAATTGCATCTTTAGTTTTGTATGCAATAAATTGCGAATGTGTAAACTGTTCCGAAAACACTGTCGCATTTATTGCTAAGGTATCTGTTACATTTAAGTATTTATTCCATGACATTTTATATACTTCGTCATATAAATCTTGTTCATTTTTTACCTTAAATGTTTTTATAGGCTTTAAAATTTTAATTGCTGTACGCAAACATAAATTAGCCTTATACATAAACCCTGCATCTCCTTCAAAACTTACATTACGAACCCCTACTTTTACATGAGCTCCACCCAGATTACGTAATTCACTTGCTAAAAGTTCTTCAAAGCCAAACAAAGTCTTGGCAACCATTTTAAAATTATCTCCCATAGCTTGCAAAAATACAGTATTTTTGCATTTAGTTTTATAAAACACACTTGAAAGTGCATTAAAACTATCTGAAAAATCGACTCTTTTATGAATGTTTTACTTTCTTTATTGAAGTTAGGCGAGTTTTCATCTCATAAAATATGATTATTAATAAATATTATTACTAGCTTTTGTTTTTATGAATATAAAAAAAGACACTGATAATTGGTTTGCTTCATGGTTTGACTCCAAATATTACCATCTACTATACAAGGAAAGAGATGATAGGGATGCTCAGTTATTTATGAAGCATCTTACCAATTACCTTAACCTACCTGAGAACGCAACAATATTAGACTTAGCTTGCGGCAAAGGAAGACATGCAATATATTTAAACTCACTAGCATATAACGTTACAGGTGTTGATTTGTCAAAAAACAGTATTAAATATGCTACACAATTTGAAAATGACACCTTGAAATTTGATGTACATGATATGCGTGCTACGTATCCTGAACAGTTTGATTCGGTTTTTAACTTATTTACCAGTTTTGGTTATTTTGAAGATGAAAACGACAACATTAAAACATTACAGGCCATCCAAGCGAGTTTAAATGAAACTGGTTTTGGAGTTATTGATTTTATGAATGTAGATTTCATTATTGATAATTTAGTAGCCGAAGAAACTAAAGTTGTAGAGCATATTACTTTTCATATTAAACGTTATGTGAAAAATAATTTTATTCATAAGGAAATTCGATTTGCTGATAATGATGAAGATTTTTTCTTTACCGAAAAAGTTCAAGCTATTACTTTAAATGATTTCAAAGCGTATCTTTTACAAGCAAATATTACTTTACTAGAAATTTTTGGCGATTATAAATTGAATAAATTTCATTCTAAAACTTCTAAACGTTTAATTCTACTATTTAAATGATAACTTATTTACTCCCAGTATTATCTGTTTTAGTTGGATTCTTATTTGTACTTGTATTTAAACCACAACAAAAAAAGAACTTAAAACTTTTACTAGCCTTTAGTGGTGCCTTTCTATTAGGTATTACCATTTTTGAAATGCTTCCTGAAGTTTTTCAACAGCATAACAATACCAAAACCATAAGCCTATTTATTGTTTTTGGTATTTTATTCCAAATATGCTTAGAATTCTTTTCTGAAGGAGCAGAACACGGACATGTGCACTTACATGAAAATGAAAAAAAATTTCCATGGATACTTTTCATCAGTTTGAGTTTACATTCCTTAATTGAAGGAACTCCATTAAGCCATCATGATAATATCCTATACGGAATTGTTATCCATAAAATACCTGTAGTTATTATTTTATCTACGTTTTTTATGAAATCGAATATGAAAAAATCATCCATAGCACTATTTTTAACGCTATTTGCTTTAATGACACCTTTAGGAACTTTTTTAATAAGTGAGTTCCCTAGTTTATCTCGTTATTCTACTCATATAATGGCAATGGCTGTGGGTATATTTTTACATATTTCCACTACCATATTATTTGAAAGTAATGAAGGACATAAATTCAATTTAGCTAAACTTATTATCATTACTGTAGGATTAATTTCAGCATATTTTATTTAATACATTAAACTCATTTAATAAACCATGTTTAATAGAGAAGAATCAAGACAAATACGCGAATTATTTTGGACTAGTTACGGAAAATCTTTTCCTAGAAGATGGTTGCTTTATAACACCAAAATAAAAGATGTGTCGTTAAAGTTCCAAGCAGATAGAAAAACAGCTTCTGTTTGTATTGATATCGAGTTAGAGGATGAATATGATCGTTTGGAACAGTTTGAGAAATTTGAGTCTTTAAAAACTATTTTAGAAACAGAATATCTTCCTGAAGTTATTTTTGATGATGATTATTATTTAGAAAAATCACAAAAATCTATTTGTCGCATATATGTACTTCATGAAGAAAAATTTAGTATCCATAACAAAGACACTTGGAGAGCTGCCTACGAATTTTTTAATAAGCACATGGACTTGCTAGAATCCTTCTTTTTAGAGTACAAAGATTTTATAGAAATTAAAAAATAATTCTGAGTAACATTTTATAACTCGGATAAGTCCATCAAAATTACTCTTGTAAAACCTTTTTTTTTGAAATACTTAAATATAGGAATCGAAAGCTTATAAATATGCTCGATGAGCTCTAAAACAAATAGCTAATTGATTGATACACAGTCAGAAAACAAACGTTATAATTTTCAGGACGGGACATCTATAACAAAAAAAGCCTCACAAAATGCGAGGCTTTTTATATATTAATTAAAATTTACTACTTATTTAATTTAGCAGATAATTCCAACGATAAGGATGAGCGTTCAAATTTAATTTTCCCAGCACCTGTTTCTACAATACAAGTATTATCGGTATCATTAAGCTCTACTATTTTACCATGCATTCCGCTTTTGGTAATTACTTTATCCCCTTTTTTTATTTCTTTAGCAAAACTTAACTCTTGCTTTTGTTTTTTCATTTGCGGTCTTAAAAAGAAAAAATAGATCACCACAAACATTAAAATGTATGGTGAAAACTGACCGACTGAAGCTATAAAGTCTTCCATCCTTATTTTGTAGGTATTGGAGCTTGTTTCTTAACTGCACCTGGAGCAACTGCTGCTGTTACAGGAACTTCAACCATAGCTTTAATTTTTACTACTTCTTTACCTTTTTCAGTATTTGCAGTAACAGTAACAGTTTGAGTAGTTAAGTTTTTCTTACCTCTAGAATTAAACTTTACAGAAAATTTACCTGAAGCACCTGGAGCAATAGCTTCTCTTGGCCAGTCATTAGGTACTGTACACCCACAACTTCCTTTAATTCCAACTATTACTAATGGCTTTTCTCCTGTATTTTTAAAACTAAATATTGTTTCTCCAACATCCCCTTGTTTTAGATTTCCAAAATCATGTTCTGTTTTATCAAAAGTCATTACAGGGAATTTATCCGAATTCGCATCTCTTTCTGCTGCATCTGCAATATTTTCAGTATTAATTTTATCTACTGCATTTTCTTTTTTACAAGATACAAATGCCAATCCACATAAAGCTGTAAACGCTATAACTCTTAACTTTTTCATACTATTTTTTATTAATTCGTTTGTATTCTTTTTTTTAAAGCTGTGCTAAAATAAATAAAATTCTTAAATTACATTAATCCTCTACCTATTTTTTGTAGTTTTTTCTCTTTTTTGAAATCTTTCACTAAGCTATCTAAAATACCATTAATAAAAGTGCTACTTTTATTGGTAGAATATTCTTTAGCTATTTCTAAATATTCATTTATAGTAACTTTTACAGGTATTGAAGAGAATTTTAAGAACTCACAAATGGCCATTTTCATTAAAATAGCATCCATTGACGCTATTCTATCAGCATCCCATTTAGGCGTTTTAACATCAATATAGGTACTTAATTCATCAGCGTTCAAAATAACTTTTGTAAGTAATTCTTTACCAAATTTCTTATCATCCTCATCTTTATACAACTTGGTAAGTTTCATTTGTTGGCTCACTTTTGTCTTCTTCAATTCTTTAAGAATTACTGTGTTTACCAATGGTAAATCATCAACCCAGCTAATACAAGTGTCCTCATAATAAGAATACAACTTTTCATTAGGAGCTATTACTCTTTTGAAAATAGTAAGTACTAATTCTTTATCTTTCTCAAAAGAACTATCTTCTTCTAAATATGTATTATAAAAATTAGAAGCTAATATTTCTTTTAAAAATAAATTTGCATATTCATCATCAAGTTCCCAATTAGCTAAATCTCTTTCTTCAATTAATAATGCCAATTCTTGACTAGAAGCGATATGGTTTAAACATACATTATTCACTAACCTATGTATATTTTCAACTTTATTTTCCTTTAAAAAACTACTTTGTGAAGCATTATTTAGTTTTCTTGCTTTTTGAAGTATTACAGTAAAAAGCTGGTATTGTAACAAGTACAAGTCATACATGTTAGAAGCACTATCATTCAATTTTTTATACGCAATATTTAAATCTTGACTTTTAGTATGCTGCATTTCAAAAATGCTCTGCATTACCTTTGTACGAATATGTCTTCTGTTTAACATGAATAAGAACTTTTCCCACCAGTGGGTTTAATTAGTCGAGTACTGAATACTTATCAGTATTCCCGAACAAAATGTTATAAATATTTCAAAAAGCGAAAGGGATTTCCTTTCGCTTGGCGAAAATAAACTATTATTTAATGATATACTACTTCGCGTTTTCTTTTTTTCTTACGTCAATTCTATTTTGAGCAATTTCTAAAGAAGCTGCATGAGTAGTAACATTACTAGCCTCAGCATTCTTGATAATTTCTAATGTAGTATTGTAAATATTCTCCGTTTTACGTATGATTTCTGTTTTTCCATAACCCTCTAATTCTGCATAAACATTAATTATTCCTCCTGCATTAATAACAAAATCAGGTGCGTAAACTATTCCTTTTTCTGATAAAATTTTACCATGAACAGCTTCGTTTTCTAATTGATTATTAGCTGCTCCAGCAATAATATCTACATTTAACTTATTAATTGTAACATCATTCACTGTTGCTCCTAAAGCACATGGAGCATATATATCAGCATCTAAAGTATAAATATCCTCTCCTCTATATATTTCAGCTCCATATTTAGCTTTAACTTCTTCTAAACGCGCTTCATTAATATCTGTAATAATTACTTTAGCCCCTTCATTAGTTAAGTGTTCAACTAATGATTCACCTACGTGACCAATACCCTGAACAATAACTCTTTTATCCTCTAAAACATCCGAACCATACTTGTGCTTAGCGGCTGCTTTCATTCCTACAAAAACACCGTATGCTGTTATTGGAGAAGGGTTTCCAGCTCCTCCTCTACTTTCAGATATACCTGTAACATATGGAGTCACATCACGAACTAAATCCATGTCTGAAGTCTCCATTCCAATATCCTCTGCAGTAATATACTTTCCACTTAATGAATGAACAAACTCACCAAAACGTCTCATTAACTCAGGAGTTTTTTGAGTTTTAGCATCACCAATAATTACAGCCTTACCTCCTCCTAAATTCAAACCAGCTACGGCAGACTTAAAAGTCATCCCTCTAGACAGACGAAGTGCGTCATTTAAAGCCTCCCACTCATTGTTATATTGCCACATTCTAGTACCACCTAAAGCTGGCCCTAAAACAGTATTATGAATTCCTATTATTGCTTTTAATCCAGTATCTTTGTCATTGCAAAAAACAATTTGCTCATGATTGTCAAATGAAAATTGCCCGAAAACAGGATTTATTTTTGATAAGTCTTTAACGTCTATTACTTCTGAAGTCATTATGTTTGTTGTTTTATTATAATTAAGAGATTTACAAACCCCACAATTTTGGAGCACAAAAGTAGTTGATTATTCATTTTTACACAAAAAAATAGCTTAAAAATGAGTTTTATTTAATTCTACTTGTTAATTATCTCCTTAAATTTGATTTAAACAAAAATAAGAGTAATCAATGTATTCCTTCCAAATTAAGGAAACTATTGATTTACAACAACTCAACATCTATTTAAAATGAAAGAGCTTAAATATTTAAATAAATATTTTTTAAAATATAAATACCGATTAATTACCGGAATACTTATCACTATAATTGCGCGCATATTTATTGTTTTCACTCCACGGTTTACTGGTAACGCAATACAGTTAATAGAACAATACATCACTAATGAACAGCGTAATGAAGCCGTATTCAAAAAAGAACTGCTTTATTATATATTGCTAATACTTGGCGTAAGTGTGATTGCTGCTTTTTTTACTTTTTTAATGAGGCAAACATTAATTGTAATGTCCAGACTGATAGAATTTGACTTAAAAAATAATGTGTTCAAGCAATATGAACAACTTTCTCAAAATTTCTACAAACAAAATAGAACTGGCGATTTAATGAATAGGATTAGTGAAGATGTAAGTAAAGTTAGAATGTATTTTGGCCCTTCCTTAATGTATAGCATCAATACCATTACTCTTTTTGCTATTTTAATACCATTAATGATTAGTACTGCTCCAAAACTAGCAGCGTACACTTTACTTCCATTGCCAATACTCTCTATTGCAATTTATAAATTAAGTAAAGAAATACACAAAAGAAGTACAACTGTACAGGAATACCTGTCAAAATTAACCGTTTTTACTCAAGAGTCATTTTCTGGAATTTCAGTAATCAAAGCATACGGAATCACTAATGATATTGTCGAAAAATTTGAATCTTTATCAGAAGAAAGTAAAGAAAAAAACATGGAACTTGTAAAGGTAGAAGCATGGTTTTTTCCATTTATGATTTTACTAATTGGCCTCAGTAACGTATTAGTGATATACGTTGGTGGACTACAATACATTAACGGAAGTATAAAAAGCATTGGCACACTAGTTGAGTTCCTATTATATGTAAACATGCTTACTTGGCCAGTAGCAACTGTTGGATGGGTCACCTCTATGATACAACAAGCAGAGGCTTCACAAAAAAGGATTAACGAATTTTTAAATATTAATCCCGAAATTGAAAACACAAATAACAATCAATACAATTTTGATACTGATATTGAATTCAAGAATGTAAGTTTTACATATCCTGATACCAATATCACTGCTTTAAATAATATCTCATTTAAAATAAACAAAGGAGAAACGATAGCTATTATCGGAAAAACAGGATCTGGAAAATCAACAATACTAAACCTGATATCCAGACTTCATGACATCACTCATGGTGAATTACGTATTGGCGGTAAAGAAATTAAAAACCACAATCTAAACAGCTTAAGAACAAACATTGGTGTTGTTCCTCAGGATCCTTTTTTATTTTCTGACAGTATTGAAAACAATATTAAGTTTGGGAAATCAGACGCAACTAGCGATGAAATTATTCAAGCAGCAAAAAATGCCGATGTACATAACAACATCATCCAATTTAAAAACAAGTACAAAACAATATTAGGAGAACGCGGAATAACACTTTCGGGAGGACAAAAACAACGTGTTTCCATAGCTCGAGCTATTATTAAAGAACCTAAAATAATTTTATTTGACGATTGCCTTTCAGCAGTTGACACCGAAACAGAAGAAATAATACTTAATAACTTAAAGAAAGTAACTAAAAACAGCACTACAATAATTGTAAGCCATAGAATATCGTCCGTTAAAAACGCAAATTCAATTTTTGTACTAGACAAAGGGAGTATCATTCAAAAAGGAACTCACAATCAGCTCTTAAATAACAACGGATATTACAAGGAACTCTATAAAAAACAATTATCCGAAAAAGAACAGTAGAAAAAATTTGCTTCTAAACTTTTTTTTTATGATTTTTGGAAAGCAGAAAAACTAATATTATTACGAAATAATTATGAGCGATAAAGAATATTTAGAGAAAGAAGAAATTTTTTCAAAAGTATTAAGAGCAGGAAGAAGAACTTACTTTTTTGATGTGAGATCTACAAAAGCTGGGGATTATTATTTGACCATTACCGAAAGTAAAAAATTTACCAATGACGATGGATCTTTCCATTACAAAAAACATAAAATTTACTTATATAAAGAAGATTTTGATGCTTTTACAGACATCATGAACGAAATGACATCCTATGTAATTGACAAAAAAGGTGAAGAAGTAATTTCTGAACGTCATCAAAAAGACTATAAAAAAGAATACGAAACTGAAGAAGCAGTGGCCGAAACAGTAACAGCAGAAAGTTTTACCGATATTAGTTTCGACGATATCTAACCAATACCAGCCAAAATAAACCTATTTAAGCTCAATTATAATAATTGAGCTTTTTTATGTCAAACGAATTCCATTTTCTACCTCTCTATCTGGGTTAATCAACACAACGTCCTTTCCGCTAGCCAAACCTAAAACCAAGCACTCACTCATCATATCAGCGATTTGTTTTTTAGGAAAATTTACAACCGCCATTACTTGCTTCCCTACCAAATCCTCAACACCATACAAACTTGTTATCTGAGCAGAACTTTTCAATACACCTAAAGCTCCAAAATCAATCTTTAATTTATAAGAGGGGTTTCTTGCCTTTTCAAAAAACTCTGCAAGAACAACTGTACCTACTCTAATGTCTACTTTTTCAAAATCGCCCCAATTAATTTCCATATTTATTCTATATTTATGTTACAAAGATACTCAACCATGGCAAGAACAGCTTCAAATATGTTAGCTTTAAAAACTAAAGCTCCCCAATTCTCATTACTTAATACTATAAACAATAAAACAGAATCGTTAAAAGATATTAAAGGAGAAAAAGCTACAATAATTATGTTCATTTGCAATCATTGCCCGTTTGTAATACATATTAATCCAGAACTTGTAAAAATAGCAAATGATTACAATAACAAAGGAATCAGGTTTATAGCCATCAGCAGCAATGATGTAGATAATTACCCGCAAGATAGTCCGGATTTAATGCAGAAACATGCTATTGAAAACAAGTACCCATTTCCGTATTTATACGACGAAACACAAGAAATAGCAAAAGCATATGACGCTGCATGCACACCTGATTTCTATCTATTTGATAACGAATTACAATTAGTTTATCGTGGTCAATTGGATGATTCAAGACCTCATAATAAGATTCATTTATCAGGAAAAGACTTAAGAAACGCTATTGACAACATACTTAACAATACTACACAAGCAGTTGTTCAAAAACCAAGCATTGGATGTAATATTAAATGGAAACAAGCATAGCTTGATGAATTTAAACTGTAACTACAAGTAACTAAAACCAATATTCATATCGTATAAATAACTAAAAAACTCTTTAAACACCATACAAACTAAACTTCGACAGACTCAGTTTAACAAGTTATGTTCAGTTTTATTTTTTTAGCTACCCTTTTACAAGCTTGTCAAATTTAAGTTACCCTATTAACTTGTCGAAATATTTTAGGTGTTGAAAACTATCAAAACTTCGACAAGCTCAGCTTAACGCGTCATTGCCAACCCTCCTAATGAACTTCATTGAAACTTCAACACCTCATCAACACTAAGTTTGACAAGTTCTCTATAATCCTTTCTACTTCTTTTAGTTATTGTATCAAAAAAGAAAGCTATCTAAAAGTAAAATTACTTTTAGATAGCTTTTATAACTATAGAGCCTTTCAGCTTATTTTTTATATTTCAGCACTTCAGACCTTCCTTTTTTAAATATCTTATTACTATTATGTGTTCCTTTTCGCAACTCTTTTTGCTCTTCAAAAGGCAAAGAAGCAATAGTTTTACAATCTTCCGAACAACAAGTGTTCATTTTTTCAGAACACGAAGGGCATTGTATAAATAACAAATGACAAGCTTGATTTTCACAGTTTACATGATTATCAGCTGGTTCACCACATTGATGACAGTTTGAAACCACATCATCAGTAATACGCTCTGCTCTTCTGTGGTCAAACACAAAATTCTTTCCTATAAACTTATTATCTACTCCCTCATCTTTTACTTGACGTGTATATTCAATGATACCACCTTCCAACTGATATACATTTTTAAATCCTTTATGCTTATAATAAGCACTAGCTTTTTCACAACGGATCCCACCAGTACAATACATTAATAAATTTTTATCTTCCTTATGATCTTTTAAATCTTCCTCAATAATATCTAACGAATCTCTAAAGGTATCCACATCGGGAGTTACTGCTCCTTGAAAATGACCTATTTCACTTTCGTAATGATTACGCATATCAACACAAACCGTATTAGGATCCGCCAACATATCGTTAAAATCTTTTGCATTCAAATGAACCCCTTTATTTGTAACATCAAAGGTTTCATCAACTAAACCATCGGCAACAATTTTATCCCTAACTTTTACTTTAAGTTTTAAAAAAGATTTATTGTTTTGTTCCACAGCAACATTTAAACGAATATTTTTTAGGAAAGAAATTGCATCTAATTGCTTTTTTAAAGCTAGAAAATTTTCAGCCGGAACAGACATTTGAGCATTTATCCCTTCATTGGAAACATACGTTCTTCCCAACACCTCTAAGGGATCCCATTCAGCAAAAAGCTTGTCTCTAAAAAGTTTTGGATTTTCTATCTTGAAGTATTGATAGAATGATATTGTTAAGCGGTCTTTACCAGCTTCGTCGATTAATTGCGCGCGTTCAGCAGCGCTTAATTTATTGTACAGTTGCATGCTATACTAATTTTTAAGGTTACTAATAATTTCTTGCAAATATAGTCCTTTTCTTTAAAAACTTTACTTCTTAGCAAATTCAATACATAAAAAAAGCCTTAACTATAAATAGTTAAGGCTTCAGTACTCAAGGCGGGACTTGAACCCGCACGTCCCAAGGGACATTGGATTTTAAGTCCAACGTGTCTACCAATTCCACCACTTGAGCAAGTGTCATAAATAACTTCTGTTACTTATGTTGGTATTTATTTTAAAGAACTCTAGCTGTTACTAACTAGAGCCTTCTTGTACTGAAGGCGGGACTTGAACCCGCACGCTCCAAGGAGCATTGGATTTTAAGTCCAACGTGTCTACCAATTCCACCACTTCAGCGTGTGTCATAAATAATTTTCATTACCTATGTTGGTATATTATATATTCTGTAAAATAGTCATTAAAAAAAGCCCTCTGATTATTACTAACCAGAGATCTTTAGTACTGAAGGCGGGACTTGAACCCGCACGCTCCAAGGAGCATTGGATTTTAAGTCCAACGTGTCTACCAATTCCACCACTTCAGCATGGAATATTTTACAGAGCGAAAAACGAGATTCGAACTCGCGACCTCCACCTTGGCAAGGTGGCGCTCTACCAGCTGAGCTATTTTCGCATTATTTTAAAGAACTTAAATACTTTCGTATTGCGGGTGCAAATATAACACCTTTTTTAAAACTCCAAAGGCTTTTTAAATAAAAAAACATTGCTTTTTTTAAGTAACTGAAAACCAACACACATTAAACAACTCTGTGATTTAAACTGCGCTATAATTGTCAACTACTCCATGAAAATCCAAAACATCAAACTCCTTACTTGATTAATTTTCTAGATAAGCCATTCGGCCAAGCTCAAGATGAACCAATCACACAATTACAAAAAAAAGGAACCTCATTACTGAAGTTCCTTTTGTGTATTTTCTATTTCGTAAAGGTCCCAAATAGTTAACTCCTATCGTCGTAAAATTTTGGGATAAGTGATTCACTCAATTTTTGCAAAAGCAAAAATTGGTTCTCTGCTTACTTTACATCCATTAATTCTACATCGAAAATTAAAGTTGCTCCTGGAGGAATTACTCCACCTGCTCCTTGTTCACCATATGCTAGGTTAGAAGGGATTACAAAACGAGCTTTATCTCCTACATTCATTAATGAAATACCTTCATCCCATCCAGAAATAACTTGTCCTACTCCTAATTGAAAATCGATTGGTTCTTTTCTTTTGTATGAAGAATCAAATACAGTACCATCAGAAAGTTGTCCTTTATAGTGTACAGATACATTTTTTCCTTTTACAGCCTTAGCTCCTGTACCTTTTTGTAAAATTTGGTAACGTAATCCGCTTTCAGTTTTATCAAATCCTGAAGCTAACTTATCCAATTCTGCTTCTGCAGCTGCTTTACCTTCTGCTAACCTTCTTTCTCTTGATCCTTCAAAAGTTCTGAATGATTCTATTGCTTTAAATGCTTCTGCATCAGCTCCAACAGCTATAATTTCTAATTTCGTTAATTTATCACCTTGAGCAACAGCATCAACTATTTTTTGTCCTTCTACTACATTTCCGAAAACTGTATGCTTACCATCCAACCAAGACGTTTGAATGTGTGTAATATAAAACTGACTTCCGTTTGTTCCAGGTCCTGAATTTGCCATTGCCAAAACACCAGGTCCTGAATGCTTTAGGTCTGGATGAAATTCATCATCAAATTTGTATCCTCCATCTCCTGTTCCAGTTCCTAGTGGACAACCACCTTGAATCATGAAATCAGGTATTACTCTATGAAAATTTAATCCATCATAGTAAGGTGTTCCTTGTGGTTTAACATTGTTTTCTAAATCCCCTTTTGCTAAGGCCACAAAGTTACCTACTGTTCCAGGAGTTTTTTGATATTCTAAGTTTACTAAAATTTCTCCTTTTGAAGTGTGAAACTTAGCATATAAACCATCTTGCATAATTCTATATTTTAATTTTGAAGCTGCAAAAATACATATTTTCTTTTAAAAGCTATTGACTCTAAATCAGTTTATTAGCTACTATTTTTAAATACAAACTTTAGTAATCTGATTTTTAGTAACTTTGCAAAAAAAAATAGACACCATCACTACCTCTAAAGAAAATAAAAGATTAGTTTATATTGACGCATTGCGATCATTTGCAATACTAATGATGCTACAAGGGCATTTCATAAGTTCTTTATTGTCTGAAAAGTTCAAAGTAGAATCCAATACCACTTATCAAATATGGGAATATTTTAGAGGAATTACTGCTCCTACATTTTTCACTATCACTGGTTTTGTTTTTATGTTTTTACTATTAAAACAACAGAATACAGGCTGGGACAACCCAAGATTAAAGAAAGGAATTGAACGCGGAGTAAAATTAATATTATGGGGATATATACTCCGATTAAGTGTAGGCGTATTTATAGGCTACACTCATGAATCCTATTACTATACTGATGTATTGCATATTATAGGTACATCAATACTACTATTGTGCCTACTCTATTTAGCTTTATATAAATTTGGTAGTAAAATTTTTAATTACACATTATTAGGAATCACTTTATGTAGTTTCTTATTTGAACGCTATTATAACGAAATAACAATCCCTTTTTTACCAGAGTTCTTTTCTCATTATCTAACCAAAGCTAATGGAGCTGTTTTTTCTCTGTTTCCCTGGTTTGGATACGTCAGTATTGGAGGGTTTTTAGCCTCTCTTTTTCTTAAACACAAGGACAGCAAGTACTTTTATGATAAATTACCTATTACATTAGCTGTATGTGGTGTCTTCCTCTTATTTCTATCTAGCCCTATTCTACTTACATTAGGTGGTTTAACTGGAATAAAAATATTTAGCATTTCTGGAGACTATAATTATCTATTTTCAAGATTAGGAGATGTATTATTACTCTTTTCTGTTTTTGTCTATGGTCGAAAATTTTTAAATCATCCAATGTTCATTAAAATCGGAAAAGTTACATTATCCATTTATGTTGTTCACCATATCATACTTTATGGAAGCTGGTTTAATACCGGACTTACAAGATGGTTTTATCATTCCTTAAATTTCACGGAAGCAATTATTGGAGCTTTAGTTTTCATGATACTCGTATGCTCTTTAGTCTTGAAATTCAGAAATTCTGTAAATCAAAAGACCAGTGAGGTTCAACAAAATTTATTGAGTCGTATTCCGAAAATAAAAAACATCTTCACAAAACTTACTTTAAATAAAAGGTGATTTATATACGAACCTGGTTTCATTTTCGTTAATAAAATAAAAAAAAATGCTCAAGAGAATTACCATACTCTTCTTACGGTTGTCACTAGTAGTTATAGTATTTGTACTTTCATTCATTACTGCTGTTAATTATGATGTTTTTGGACCTATACACACCAAAGAAGAACTAAAAAAATTTAGCAATGAAACAGCTTCTATAGTAGTATCAGACAATAATACAATTATTGGGAAATACTATAGTCAAAACAGAACAAACGCATCTTTTAACGAACTTCCTAAACATTTAGTGAATGCATTAGTTGCTACAGAAGATTCTCGTTATTTTAAACATAGTGGTGTTGACGCAAAAAGCTTATTTCGCGTACTATTTAAAACAATTCTTTTAAATAATAAACGATCTGGAGGAGGAAGCACTATAACTCAGCAATTGGCAAAAAACATGTATGGCAGACCAAATCATGGCCCCTTAACCATGTTAATCAACAAAACTAAGGAAGGCATTCAGGCATATAGAATAGAACAAACATTTAATAAAGAAGAAATACTCTCCCTGTACCTCAACACCGTTTCTTTTGGTGAAAATGTATACGGAATTGAAACGGCTGCTTTGCGTTATTTTAATAAAGAAACAATTGAACTAACTATTGAAGAAAGCGCTGTGTTAATTGGAATTTTAAAAGCCAATACCTTTTATAACCCACATTTACACCCTGATAATGCGTTGCGAAGAAGGAACATTGTACTGCTACAAATGAAAAAGGAATCTTATTTAACCAAAAAAGTTTGCGACTCCCTTTGTAAACTGCCGTTACAGTTAAACTATACCAATTTATCGGTTACTAATAAAGCGGGTTATTTTTTAGCTATGGTTAAAAAAGAAACTACTAGTATTATTGATAGCATAAATAAAAGAAACACTAGAAAATGGAATTTTAAAAAAGATGGTCTCCGTATAGAAACTACGTTAGATATTACCTTACAAGAATACGCGCTTGAGGCTTTTTCGAGTCATTTGAGTAACATGCAAAAAAAACTTCGGCAACACTACAAAAGCTCAACTAGAAAAAACGATTTAAGAAAACTAGCCAACCAACAACTTAAAAAATTAGACCTCTACGAAAATAAATTAGACCGAAGTAAACAATTTATTTTTGATTGGGAAAAACCCTATAAAGACTCCATTAGTGTTGTAGATAGCTTGAGCCTAGAAGCTACCTTATTACATGCGGGAATGCTAGGAATCAACCCCAAAACAGGCGCTATAAAAACATGGGTTGGAGGCATTAACCACAACACGCATCCCTACGATCAAATATTTGCTCAACGACAATTAGCCTCAACATTTAAACCATTTTTATATGCCGCAGCTATAGAGGAAGGGAGGCAAGTATGTGATTATTTAGACAACGAACAGCTGGTCCTTTCAGATTATAATAATTGGAGTCCTAAAAATGCCAATAACACATCTGGAGGAAAATATTCCATGACTGGAGCTTTAATGAATTCCATGAATATACCAACAGTAAACTTATTTTTGGAAACTGGCTTCAAACCAATTGACTCGCTATGGCAACTAATGAAATTCAGTACCAAACTAAAAAACAATCCTTCTTTAGCTTTGGGCACAACTAATGCAAGTATTTATGAAGTTGCCAGAGCATATGCAGCTTTTGCTAATGGAGGCTACTTAATTAAACCAAAATGCATTACAAAAATTACAACTGCTGAAGGAATAATAATTTATCAAGACAACAACTTATCACCTGAAAAAATATTAAAAGAACACACTTCAAAACTTATTAACGCAATACTTCAAAAAGCCGTTAACAAAGGAACAGGAACGAGTTTAAGAAACAAATACAAGGTTACTTTACCACTTGCTGGTAAAACCGGTACATCACAAAATTATGCCGATGCGTGGTTTGTTGGGTACAACCCAAATTTAGTATTGGTAAGCCGTGTGGGATGCGCATCACCTAAAACACATTTCCATAACGGAACTGGTTCTGGAGGACGATTAGCTTTGCCATTAGTAGCGAAAACACTATACAAAGTTCAGAACAACCCATCACTAAAAAGAACATATAGCAGAACATTCCCTGCTATATCTGAAGATTTATTAAACGAATTGGATTGTGAGGACTTTAAAGAAAAAACTGGTTTAGAAAACTTCTTTGATCTTTTTAAAAGCAAGGATAAAAGTTTTGAAAAAGAACAAGGAAAATTGGAACGAAAGAAAAATAAAGGTTCCTTCTTTGATAAACTATTCAAGAAGAAAAATAATCAATCCTAATTTTATTTATTTTAATTTACTTTACATTTAAAACTTCGACAAACCTAGGTTGTTTCTACAATGACGGGAGAATGTCGGGAGAACTTCATGGTATATTTTTTTTAATCCATTGTAATACCTGTACCATTGTTATGAAATCTAAAAACAACATACAAATGAAACAACCTACATTAGGAAAACGCATTCAAGAACTTAGAAAATCTCAAGGAATAACTCAGGAAGAGTTGGTTGACTTATGTAATGTAAGCGTAAGAACTATACAACGTATTGAAGCTGGAGAAGTTACTCCAAGGTTACATACAATAAAAACTATTTTACATGCATTAGGGGAAGAACTAACTAGTATTCAAGAACCTATTGATGAAATTACTCAACTTGATCAAAGAACTCAAAAAAACTACTTGCTCTATTTTAAATTAGGATGGATATTTGGCGTTGTTTTTTTTATTATTAGCATTATAGAAAGTGGCATTTCTTATTACTGGATACAAGAACAAAAACTTCCGTTTGACAACCCTACACTTACTAGTTTAGGAATAATTTCATTAACTGCTTTTATTTTCTTGATGATAGGATTTGTAACTATTGGGAAACTATACAACAACTACCTATTGAAAGTCACTGCTACTATTATGATATTCTGTGAAATCATATTTACATTCTTTGATATTTATTCATTGTACTTTGATTCTATTTCTTTTGAATACATTTTAACAACCAAATCATTAATATATGGCGCACTAGGTATTATTTTGGGGCTGGGTATTTTAAAATTAAAAAAACTTGGAACTATAGCTAAAGTTTCTGGAGTTTTCGAAATAATTACAGGCGCCTTCTTTATTACTGTCATTTTAGGTCTTATTGGACTATTAACCTTAATACCTACCCTACTTTTCGAAGTTATTATACTATACAAAATATGTGAACAGCTTAAACTACGTACGACAAGTTCATAGTTAAATTCTCATTTATCATATGATCACAATTGCAAAAATTATAGCCTACAAAAAAAAAGAGCCTGAATTAGAAATATCCTTTTCGTCAAACTGAGCTCAATCTAACAATAAACTAAGCTTTACTTAAACCCAAGACCAGTAGCAACAAAACACCTAAGTTCAATTAGTTATGTTTATATGAACAAAATAACCCTTTGAAAAAAAAAAAATCAAAGGGTTATTTATATGAAAATTATTCGTTTTTATTTTAGTTTTTAATAAAACGTACCACTTTAACCTTCTCTCCAATATATAACTGTAAAATATACACTCCCCCATTTAATTTAGATACATCAATCGTTTTCATGTTAGCTCCACTTAATACGGTTTGACCTAATAAATTTTTAACTTGAAAAGTTTGTGCTTCTAACCCTAATAACGAAACATTCAACACCGAACTTGTTGGATTTGGATAAACCTTCAAGTAATCTACATTATGCTGAGTAACTAATGTTGATGATTTTTCAAAAGCAGCTATTCCTACACAAAAACTTGTTGTTTCTGAACTAGTAAACGAACCTCCACTAGCTAAAGTAGACATGTTAGATGTATTAGTTAAAATATATGAACCGCTCCCATAGGAACAACACATACCATCACCATATGTATCATTTATTGTAAATGAATAACATCCATTTGGTAAATCTACATTCACATTTAATGTTGCCCCATCAGCTTGAGAAGCATATGTCCCTCCAGAATCTACTGTAGCACCACTATCATCTTTAATTACCCAGCTTGTTTCTTCAGGGTAATTATCAAATGTCAACGATAATGTAACAACCACATCACCATCAGAAGTGTTTGAAAGTGTTGTAACAGTAATAACACTACTGCTTGACGATACATTTCCTGCAGCATCTTTTGCCTTTACATAGTAAGTATATGCTGTATTAGCTGTTAACCCAGTAATATTAGCACTAGTACCAGCAACTGTTCCAATATTAGTTGCCCCTTGGTATACTTCATATCCTGTAACCCCAACATTATCAGATGATGCAGTCCAATTTAATAATAAAGTTGTTTGTGCTATATTAGAAGCTATTAACGATAATGGTGTAGTTGGCATTTCAGTATCAACTGAAGTAGCCCCAATATTTATAGTATAATCCTCTACTTCCCCATATGAAAATGTTTCACATGATGTTGGCACCCCATTATATTTCATTGACACTCTCATTCTTGTCGATCCAATAGTTGCTAATAATGGAATAGTAAAACTTCCACTTACAGGCGTTGTACTAACTGCTGATTGACTCCAAACTTGCTCTCCTGAATCGTCGAAATCATTATCTTGATTATAATCAATCCATACTGAATACCCTTCCGAATAAACTGTTCCAGTCCAAGTTGGCGTAATTGTAATGGTATACGACTCTCCAGTGGCTAAATCCGTAGAAATTGATGTATGGTCAGAGTACCCACCTCCCCCATTAGAAACATTATCAATTGTATTTAATTGCACCCTTCCAATATATTCGTCATTTATATTACTTCCTTTTGATGTACAATACGAACCAGTATTACCACTTCCTTCATATGCTGTTCCAACTCCAACTGCATGCCAAGCATTAGTAACAGCTATTTCTTCTACCGAACCTGCTCCATACAAATCTACTGCAGCTTGAATAGCACCAGTTCTTGCATCGTCATATTGTGAACTAGAATTTAAATAAACTGTTAAATTTCTATAGGCTATTTTACTAGCCTTCACCATCCCCAACACTCCTACCGTATATACATCTCCATTATCATTAGTTCCAGACCCTCCTTCTGAAAGTAAGTAAAACCAAAAATTTTGAACTCCTGAATTATAATGAACTCCACCACTATCTCCTGACCCAGAATACCAATGAGTACCATTATAAGTATCAGGCTGACTTTTTGCATTTGGATTACTCATAGAGCGCAAAGCACCACCTGAACCACCTGCTCCAATATGATCCCCCATAAGCCAGTCATTTGATCCTTGAGCAAAAAACTCAATAGATTCCCCAAAAATATCAGAAAAAGATTCGTTTAATGCTCCAGATTCATAACTGTATGTCAAGTTTGCAGAATATTCTGTTACCCCATGTGAAATTTCATGCCCTACAATATCTAAAGAAACTAATGGCCCATAATTTGTTCCATCACCATCACCATAAGTCATTACACTACCATTCCAAAACGCATTCACATAATTTGAATTATAGCTAACATATGATTTTATCACACTTCCGTTATTATCATATGAATTTCTTGAATGAAGTTGTGAAAAATACTTATGTGTCTGTTCAGCCCCCCAATGTGCTTGTACTGCAGTTTGAGAATCGCTAAAATGACTAGAACTACTTGTCACGGCAGCAGCATTATTATAATTAGTACTACTATTCATATCATAAGTTTGGACACCATTTCCATCTGCTGTTTGATTTAATACATATGAACCTCCAGAAGTCCCTGCTGTAAAAGAAACATTACCATTATACAAGCTTGCTCCTGTAGCTGGAGTATCAGTATGATGAATTCTGTTGTTTTCAAAAATTATTCCCCCAGTATGAGCATCGATATACACATTAGCTCTATACAGAGGCTTTTCTGCATAAATGTCAAATTTATACGCTAACCTAGTTTCTGCATTCACTTTGTCTAATACTGGAAATATTACTAATTCCCCTTCTGGTTTTTTATATTCAAATAAATTATCCTGTTCCCAAACATATTCTTCAGCGTCAATATGAGCAATTACTTTTGAAAGTGCATCACCTGCTGATAGTGAAGGCTGTATGTTTACATTCTTGATTTGATAAAAATCTCCCATCATAGAAGAAACCTTTCCGTTTTTGGCGTGTAACGTATAGTTCCCAAACGCTACTTTTACACCTTTATAAAATTGTTGGTATTTTTGATGGGTAAACCCAATATCGTCAATCTCTGTTGATTTAATTTGTAAATCGTCATCTTGTGACATTTTAAAATGTTCATTAAATAATTCTTTACTACGCTCTAAACGTAAAAAAGAATCTTCAGAAAAAACAATAGCTTTCGGATTACCCTCTTTGTTCATTGTTTTTTTAAGGATTTTATTATCCTTTCCATTTTCTTGCGCCATAATCGAGCCTATAAATAGAAAACTCATAAATAGCATTAGTGTACTTTTTCTCATTACAATAAATTTAGTGTTTATACTATATAGTTCCTTAAAGTAATTTTTTGTTACCCTATTAGTTAATAAACTACTAATTTCATTGTGATTTTAGATTATAATTACAGTATTGTTTTTCTTAAATCATAGAATATAATATGTAAATCAAAAACTCCGAGTATATACTCGGAGTTTTTGATTTATGACAACTATTTCAATACAGTGGAGTTTAAAAAAACAAAAAGCGACCAATGGTCGCTTTTTAATACACTAAAAACATCAAGTGATGTTTACATATGTAATGCTCTATCATCAACTGCTAAACAAGCTTCCTTAATAGCTTCTGTAAATGTTGGGTGTGCGTGTGACATTCGAGAAACATCTTCAGCAGACGCTCGGTATTCCATTGCTACAACTGCCTCAGCAATCATATCAGCAGCACGAGCTCCTACCATATGAACTCCTAAAATTTCATCCGTAGTTGCATCAGCCAATACTTTTACAAAACCATCTAAATCCATTGATGCTCTACTTCTACCTAAAGCACGCATTGGAAAAGAACCTGCTTTATAAGCTATTCCAGCTTCCTTTAACTGCTCTTCTGTTTTACCAACAGCAGCTACTTCTGGCCATGTATACACTACACCAGGAATTAAATTATAATTGATATGTGGTTTTTGACCTGCTAAACTTTCAGCAACAAACACTCCTTCTTCTTCTGCTTTATGCGCTAACATTGTTCCTTTAATAACATCACCTATTGCGTAGATGTTAGCAATGTTAGTTTGTAAATGGTCATTAGTTTCAACCATTCCTCTTTCATCTACTTTTACACCAGCATTTTCCAATCCTAACCCATCAGTAAACGGACGACGACCAACAGATACCAAACAGTAATCTGTTCTAATTTCTTGCGACTGTCCTTTTTTATCTTCGTAATTAATAACTACCTCATCACCTACTGTTTCCACATTAGTAACTTTATGAGACGTTAACATTTTCATTTTCTGTTTTTTCAATACCTTTTGCAATTCCTTAGAAACAGCTTTATCCATTCCTGGAACTATACGGTCCATATATTCAATTACAGTTACTTCAGAACCTATTCTTTTATAAACTTGTCCAAGCTCCAATCCAATTACTCCACCACCAATTACAACTAAGTGCTTAGGGATTTCTTTTAATTTTAAAGCTTCTGTTGAAGTTATAACTCTTTTCTTATCTAATTTGATAAAAGGGAAAGACGAAGGCTTAGAACCTGTAGCTATAATGGTGTTTTTAGCTTCAATTTCTATTGTTTCCTCTCCTTTAATTGTAATATGAGTAGCATCTTTAAACGAACCAATACCTTGATATACATCAATTTTATTTTTATCCATTAAAAAAGTAATTCCGTCACAAGTCTGTTTTACAACAGCATCCTTACGAGCAATCATTTTTTCAAGGTTCATTTTAATATCTCCTGAAAGCTCAATTCCATGTGCTTCAAAATGCTTTACAGCATCGTCATAATGATGAGAAGAATCTAACAATGCTTTAGAAGGAATACATCCTACATTTAAACAAGTTCCACCAAGTGTGTTATATTTTTCAATTATTGCAGTTTTCATTCCTAACTGTGCGCAACGTATTGCTGCTACATATCCACCAGGACCAGAACCGATAACGACTACATCATACTTACTCATAAATTGTGTTTTAATTTTTAAAGATATACAAAAATACACTTTTTGAGATACCTACATTAAGAATTTCTTGTTTACTTTTCTGTTTCCTTTTCAACCTGATTTAAAATCCAATTTAATTCAGGATCATTTCCTGACAATCGATCTTCTAAGGTTGGTATTATTTCAATATCTGGTGTTACCCCATATCCATTAGGAATAATTTTATGTGGCGTTTCTAATTGCATTAAACCTATACGGACTTTCACTTTAGAGTTTGGTAATTGATAATTTTTAAATATCCCTGCAACAGTTCCGTTATAGGACCCACCAGTTTCTTCCCCAACAAACACAGCTCTATTTGTTGCTTTTAATTTAGTTGAAATAACTGATGATGCTGAAAATGAATTCCCATTTATCAACACATATAAATTTCCTTTAAAACCTAAAGTGCTCGGTTCTTTTATTTTAGACTGCTTTAATCTAAAAAAAAGTTTTCCATTCACTTTTTTTACTTTCAATAGATTTTGAGCATATATGAATGGGGAAAAAGCACCTACCAATACCTTACGCCCAATAGACCTTGTGTTTGACATAAACATTTTAAGATAAGGCATTCTACTATTAACTTCACAAGGCTCAACTAACACATAGTTTTCTTTAGAGAGGTATGAATACAAGTTATCTATTTCAGTCAATCTTCCTCCACTATTATCTCTTAAATCAATAATTAAACTTTCTGTTTTTAAAGAATCTATTTTAGCAAAACTCTCTTTATAAAACTCTTTATAGCTCCCCGAAGTAAACCCTCTTATTTTTATATATGCAACAGTACTGTCTTTTCCTATATAGTTGAAGTTTCTTGTAAATTCTTTTCTTGATTTTATATACCCATACTTATCATTAAACTCCCACTTTTCCTTTTGTTTTAGCTTATTCTTTTTTCGTTCTACTTTTGTTATTTTTTTAGCAGTTTGAATAGTATCCTTATTCACTTTTGCTTTAGCTACTCTTTTGAAAGTTCTAAGAAAAGTACTATCCCTTTTCTTGAAAGTAATATTTAAACTATCAATCACTCCTTTATTTAGGTAACAATAGCTTCTAAATCTGTTTTTTACAAAACGCTTTTTCAAGGTTTCATTATATCCATCGGAAGTGAAATACGATTTAAACGTATTCACCAAGTCAGCAACAGGCTCACCATCAACTTTAATAACCTCAGCACCAACAAGCAATGAATCTTTTTCACCTACCACACTTAACACATAAACCCTATCGTTAAACTCTTCAAAATCTAATTTATTAAAATCAAATTCTTGTTTTATTCGTTTCTTATGATCTTCCTTTGAAAACCTCTTAAAGGGAGGCACTATCGAAATATGCCCTTGACGAATACTCCCTATAACAGGAGCTAGTTTTTCGAAAAAATCTTGACTATTAATAGGTTTAGCTATAGTTTTATTTAAACTATCAAATTTACGATCAAATTCCTCCTTTAATATATATTGATATATTTTAGGGTGATGCTTAACCAATTGTTTTTTCACTTTATCAACGTCATCTTTCAAATCAGCTACGCTATGTAATTGAACTATACTTTCGTTATGCTTTTTTACAGAAGCACATGAAAAAACACTCACAACTGCCAGAGATACAATTATCTTTTTCATCATAATAATTAGTTTGTTAACGCAAATAAAAGAATGATATACAAATAATTAGACATCACTACCATTAAATTTTTCTTAATTTTTAAATCTCCGAAAATCTAATCCCATCTCATATACCATTCAATAAGTTTAGTTGAATTTAAAATACCTTAATAGATTATTCAAGTTTTTGCTTTCTAAATACACGTTTGACAATATTATTTTTTTTTATAAACCGTCACTTGTCAATCAATTATACTCAAAGTGTTATTGAGGTTGTATTTTTAATACTCGTAATTACAAATGTACTTCTGGTACTTCCTATATGTTCTAAGGTGGTTAACTTAGTTACCATAAATTCTCTATAAGCATCCATATCTTTCACCAATATTTTCAACAAATAGTCATGGTCTCCAGTAATATTAAAACACTCTAAAACCTCTTCAATTTCTCTAACTTCCGTTTCAAATTTTGTTATGTAGGATTTTGAATGTTTCTCTAATTTCACCCTACACAAAACCATAAAACTCTTTTCAATTTTATTTTTATTGACTAAGGCTACATATTTCGTAATTATCTCATCACGTTCCAACTTTTTTATACGTTCATATACTGCCGTCAGGGACAATCCTGTTTTATTTGAAATCTCTTTTGTTGTTTGTTTAGCATCATATTGCAATAGTGCTAGTATCTGTTTGTCTATTTTATCTAAATTCATAGCTGAATATTTTTCAGTTCACCAAAGTAAATTTACAAATAATCGGTAAATAAAACTAGAAAACATTGATAACGTAGTTTTATTTTCTACAGATGAAATTATTTCAAAACTATAGCTCTTATATGTTGTAACTTTGCCGTTATAACAACTATACATGAAAGATTATATTATCATAGGCGCTGGACAGGCAGGATTATCAATTGCATATTACTTAAATAAAAAAAATGCTAATTACTTAATTGTTGACGCTAATACTGAAACTGGTGCTCCTTGGTTAAAAAGATGGGATTCATTAAAACTTTTTACTCCTTCGGAATTCAATAATCTTCCTGGAATGAAATTCCCTCATAAAAAAGGGCATTATGCTAACAAATACGAAGTGGCAAATTATTTAAAGAAATATGTCTCTAAATTTAATATTCCAATTGAATTTGATCATAAAGTTATTTCGTTACAGAAAAGAGATGGCGTATTTATATTAAAAAGTAACTCTAAAGAATTTAAAGCTAAAAATGTTATCATAGCAACAGGTCCTTTTCACAAACCTTTTACGCCTCCGTGCCATACAAAAGTTGCGAAAGACATTTTACAAATACACAGTGAGCATTACAAAAGCCCTGACCAATTACAAGAAGGAGCTACTTTAGTTGTTGGCGCTGGTGACTCGGGAGTTCAAATTTTAAATGAAGTTTCTAAAACAAACAGAACAGTTTACTTTTCTGGAAACACAAACATAACTTCTATCCCTCAAGAAATATTAGGAAAAACATTATGGTGGTGGTTTAGCAGAGTTGGATTCTTGACAGCACATAAATACTCTTGGATAGGAAAAAAACTAAGTACTAGCGGACAACCAGTTATTGGTACAGATGTAAAAACGTTGTTTAAGAAAGAAAATGTGACCTGTGTTGGCAGAACATTAGATGCAGATGAACAAACCATATTTTTCGAAAAACAAAACACGACTGACATTAAAAACATAGTTTGGGCTACAGGTTTCAAACCCAATTTTAGCTGGATAGAGAGCGTTGAGTTAGACGATAGTCAGTACCCAAAAAACTATAGAGGGGTTAGTGATTGCGTTGATGGTTTATACTTTCTTGGACTCCCCTGGTTATACACTAGAGGATCGGCCACTTTGGGGGGCGTAAAAAAAGACGCTAAATATTTGAGTAAATACATTTTTAAAAAAGAAAAAAAATTACATAATTGACAGTTATGAAAAAGAGTTACCAAGACATAGAGGACAAAAGAATAGATGGCTCAATATGGTTTAATGACTTAAAACGTACACGTCAAAACGGACCCAGACTTAAAGATAATCGCTATAATGGTTATGGCGATAGCACAAAATCCGTCCATGCTGGACAGTATGACGATCCACAAACAGGTGCGCTTGGCACTCCAATTTTTCAATGTTCCACCTTTCATTTAAACGAAGCTTCTTACCAAGCCATTGAAGAAGGACGTGGTAGAGATGAATTAATCTACTCTCGCTACGGAAACCCATCACAATGGAGCGTACAAGAAAAACTATCTGCATTAGAAAACGCTGAGAGCTCTATTGTATTTTCTTCAGGTATGTCAGCAATTTCTTCTACTATGCTAGCAATGCTTGATAAAGGAAGTCATGTAGTATCATCGAGAGATATTTATGGCGGAACTTATAATTTTTTATATGAAGATTTAGATAAGTTTGGAATGTCAGTCACTTTTACTTCCCCTACTGATATCAAAGTTATTGAAGCGGCTATACAAGAAAACACAAAAATATTATACTTTGAAGCTTTAACAAACCCTCTTTTAAAAATCACCCCTATAAAAGAATTAGTTGCTTTAGGAAAAAAATACAACTTAAGAGTTCTAATTGACAACACTTTTTTAACTCCATACAATGTAAAGATGCTTAATTTAGGTGTTGATTTAGTGATTAATTCTGCAACAAAATACCTAAATGGTCATTCCGATTTAATTGGAGGAACCGTATCTGGATCACGAAAATTAGTTGATCGTATTTGGCCACAGCTATTAAAAAACGGAGGCTCCATGGATCCACATGCCTGTTTTTTATTAGAGCGTAGTTTAAAAACTTTTGCATTGAGAATGCGCACTCATAATAACAATGCTCTAGCATTAGCTTCTTATTTAGAAAACCATCCGAAAATAAAAAAAGTTTACTACCCCGGCTTGGCATCTCATAACCAACATCAGTTAGCCAAAGAACAATTGCAAGGAAAAAACTCAGGAATGATTAGTTTTGAAATTGAAGGCGGTGACAAACAAGCGCATGCCTTATTAAAATATTTAAGCTTACCAAAAGAAGCGACGAGTTTAGGAGGCGTAGAGAGTTTAATATCGCTGCCTTACAATACCTCTCAAGCTTCGTTAACAAAAGATCAACAAAAAGCAATTGGAATTAATGACGGATTAATTCGCTTGTCAGTTGGTATAGAAGAAATAGAAGATTTAATATCAGATTTTAAACAAGCAATTACTACCATTTTTAAAAGTTAACAATCATGTTAAACAACATAAACATAGCGGGACTGAGTGAATACGTTAACGAGATAAAAGAAAACGACATAGAAAGCAAGGCTACTTATGGCGTAAAACTTAACTGGGAAAGTGGTACAAAAACTAGTGTAAAAACTAAAAACATGGTTTTAGGGAAACACAAAGTTGTTCGTGATTTTGAATTCACTATTGATGAACCTACACAGGTTTTAGGCGTAAACTGTGCACCTAACCCTGCTGAATATATGCTGGGAGGATTAGCAGGATGTATGGCTGTTACTTTTATGGCCGGAGCAACAGCCATGAACATAAAAATTCATCAGTTACAACTAGAAATAGATGGAGAATTAGATTTAAAAGGCTTTTTAGGTTTAGACAACAATTCTAACGTAGGCTTTCCAGAATTAAAATTCATTTTTAATGTAAAGGGAAATGGAACACAGGAACAATACAACACCTTAATGGAACGTGTTACCAAACACTCTCCTAACTTTAACACCATAAAAAATGAAGTTCGAATTATTGGTGAATTAGTAAATTAATTACCAACCATAAAATTCACCCCAACCGAAAAACGTGTAGCTAAGCGGTTTTTTCTTGCACAAAAGCCATTAAAATCGTAACATTACAACACTAAAAAAAGCCGCAAAATGCAAGACGATAAAAACTTATCTGAAATCAAGATAGAAGATCAAAAAATCATATCAAATAAAGAACTAAATATTTGGGAAGCACTAATCCCTGTCGTCCTATTAATGGCTATGCTTGCCTATAATATTTTTGTTAAAGACGGTGCTTGGCTGGGTGATTATTCAAATCAGATTATCTTACTAATCGCTGGAGGATTAACTGCTATTGTTGGTTTTAAAAACAAGGTTCCCTTTCAAACAATGATTACTGAAATTTGGGAAAACCTAAAAAGTGTTTTCGTCCCTATAATGATCTTGTTTTTAGTAGGCGCTTTAGCTGGTACATGGTTAATAAGCGGAATAATTCCTGCTATGGTTTATTACGGGTTACAAGTTTTAAGTCCGTCAATATTTTTACCAGCAACTGTTGTTATTGCAGCAATTATTTCTATTGCTACTGGTAGTTCATGGACCACTTCTGCTACGGTAGGTATTGCTTTAATTGGTATTGGTTCAGCTTTAGGAATCCCTACAGGAATGATCGCTGGAGCTGTAATTTCTGGCGCTTATTTTGGTGATAAAATGTCCCCTTTAAGTGATACAACAAATCTAGCTCCTGCAATGGCTGGAACAGATTTATTTACTCATATAAAATATATGGCATACACTACAATCCCGACAATTGTAATTACTTTAATAGCCTTTAGTGTTTTGAGTATGACTGTTACAACAACAGGGAGTGCAGATATTAGTAACTTATTAAAAACTATCGATACTACCTTTAACATCACTCCGTATTTATTTATTGTTCCTTTAGTGGTTATTGCTTTAATACTACTAAAAACAAAACCTTTGATTGCTTTAGGTACTGGAGTAGTTTTAGCCGCTGTTTTTTCAATATTTTTTCAAGGAGAAATATTAGCTAAACTTTCTGACTCTAGTTTTAGTGCAATTATTAATTCCATTTTGTCAGACACAGCTATTGTTACAGACAATGAAAAGCTAAACAAACTATTTTCTTCTGGAGGAATGAACGGAATGCTTTGGACTATTTACTTAATCATTTGCGCTATGGTTTTTGGCGGAATTATGGATGCTATTGGAGCTTTAGCCCGAATCACACGTACATTGTTAAAACTAGCCGATTCTGTTTTTGGATTATTTGCCACTACAGTAATCAGTTGCTTAGGATTGAATACGATTGCTTCTGACCAATATTTAGCTTTAGTTATTCCTGGTAAAATGTTTAAACAAGCCTATGAAGACAAAGGATTAGCTCCTGAGAATTTAAGTAGAACACTTGAAGATTCCGGAACAGTAACCTCTGTTTTAATTCCTTGGAATACATGTGGAGCGTACCAATCTGGAGTATTAGGAGTTGATGTAGGAGAATATTTTGTTTATGCAATATTTAACTGGCTAAGTCCATTTACAACCTTATTCTTTGCGGCTTTAAACATTAAAATAAAAGAGTTAAAAGCTAAATAAGATTTCTTTATAGTATCATCAAAAAATTAAATATAAAGATCATGCACTAACATAGTAATCGTGCGTATATTTGCAGAAGAAAAATAACATTCAATTTAAAAAAATATAATATGGCTGTATTAGTAGGAAAAAAAGCACCACAATTCAATGCACAAGCAGTAATCAATGGAAATCAGTTTGCTGAAAACTTTTCATTAGACCAATACTTAGGAAAGAAAGATGTAATTTTATTCTTTTACCCAAAAGATTTTACTTTTGTTTGCCCAACTGAATTACATGCTTTTCAAGAAAAATTAGCAGAATTTGAAGCAAGAAATGTTGCGGTTGTAGGAGTTTCTACAGATACTGAACAATCTCATTATGGATGGTTACAAGTAGAAAAAGGTCAAGGTGGAATTAAAGGAGTTACTTATCCTTTAGTAGCAGATACAAATAAAACAATTTCTGCAAATTACGATGTTTTAGCTGGTGATATGTATTACAACGAAGAAGGATTAATGGTTGCTGAAGGTGAATTAATTGCTTACAGAGGATTATTCTTAATTGACAAAGAAGGAATGGTACGTCACCAATTAGTAAACGATTTACCATTAGGTAGAAATGTTGATGAAGCTTTACGTATGGTAGATGCTTTACAATTTTTTGAAGCTAACGGAGAAGTTTGTCCAGCAAACTGGAGTAAAGGAAAAGACGGTATGGAAGCTAATCATGAAGCTACAGCAAGTTATTTAGCTAAGAACTAAACAACTAAATATATCAAAATATTTAAAAGCGCTCAATATATGAGCGCTTTTTTTATGATAACTTTATTACAAAAACCTTTATATTTTGATAGATTTTAACGTAATTTGATAAACTAACAAAACACTCTATTATGGCTACAGTTACCTTAAAAGGAAATCCGATACACACATCAGGAAATTTACCGAAAATAGGAGATAAAGCTCCAAATTTCACTTTAGTAAAAAACGATTTATCAACAGTTACTTTAGCAAATTATAAAGGAAAAACAATTGTACTAAACATTTTTCCAAGTGTTGATACTGGTACTTGCGCTCAGTCCGTAAGACAGTTTAATAAAGAGTTAAATGAAATTGATGATGTCACAGTTTTATGCATCTCTAGAGATTTACCATTTGCTCAAGCACGTTTTTGTGGAGCTGAAGGACTAACTAACGTAATTAACTTATCTGATTTTAGAAACAATAGTTTCGGGAAATCTTATGGTTTAGATTTTATTGATGGTCCGTTAGAAGCATTGCACTCAAGAGCTATTATAGTTATTGATAAAAACGGAGTAATCACTTATACGGAACAAGTAGCAGAAATTGTTGACGAACCAAATTATAAAGCCGCTTTCGAAGCTGTTTAACCATACTTACATGACTAAAAAAAAAGATAGTTTCATTCGAGGTCGACTTAAAGGCGCTAAATTCGCTTTTAAAGGCGCATTAATATTAATCCGTACAGAAGCTAGTATACAAGTACAGTTTGCAATTTCAGTACTACTAACTGTCGCAGGTTTTTACCTTAAAATATCAGCAACCGAGTGGATGTTTCAAATACTATCAATAGGAATTGTCATGAGTATTGAAGGTATTAACACTTCAATAGAAGAAGTTGCCGATTTTATCCATCCTGAATTTCATAATAAAATTGGACTTATAAAGGACATTGCTGCTGGTGCAGTTTTTATTGCTGGTATAGCAGCAACAATTATTGGTTTAATTATTTATGTCCCGAAAATAATTGCCTTATAAAACATTTATTATAAAATGTCAACAAAGAAAAAAACAAGAGTCACAAAAAACAAGGCTAAAAAAATTACTTTACCAAAAATCACCTTTAACAAGCAACACAAAACTATTTTAGGTAGTTTTTTATTTCTTTTAGGGCTAATGATGTGTATTGCTTTTGTTTCATATCTTTTTTCATGGAAAGCCGATCAAAGCGAAATAGGACATTTATCGCGTACATCTAACACCGAAAATGTTACCAATATTTTTGGCGCTACAATTTCACATTTTTTTATCTACAAAGGATTTGGTATTGCCGCTATCCTATTCGCTGTTTTAATTAGTCTATCGGGTATTACTGTTTTACTAAACACTAGTATTGAAGCTTTAAAGAAACGATGGTTTTGGGGTATATTGATTGCTATTTGGGTTTCAATATTTTTAGGCTTTTTCAACACCTCTATTTTAAGTGGTACTATCGGTTTTGAAGTTAATGACTATTTACAAGATTATTTAGGGAAAACCGGAACTGGTATCTTATTGCTTTTTTTATTCCTTACTTATTTAATTATACGCTTTAAAATTACTACTGATGCAATTGGGGCTTTCTTGAACAGCGCTAAAAAAGAAGACAATACTACAATTGAATCTGAAAAAGAACATACTCCTAAAGAAAACTCAGTTAAAGAAGATTCCGATGAAGCAATCATATCTAACTTTGTAAATGACAACACCATTTCTACAGAACTAAGTACAACAGAAGAGCAACCTATTGAAATAGAAAAACCAAATCCAGAACCCACTTTAGTAACTGAAACACCTAAGGAAGAACTAATTATTGATAGTTCTGGAGATGATGATTTGTCTATGAAGGTTGAAGTAATGGAAGAAGAAAAAACTGTTGCTGACAATCTTTCTGATAAACTAGTAGCTGATTTTGGAGAGTTTGATCCCACCTTAGAGTTAAGTCATTTTAAATTTCCTACGATTGATTTATTAAAAGATTATACAGGAGGAAAAGGGATTACAATAAATCAAGAAGAATTAGAGAATAACAAAAACCAGATTGTAACTACCTTAAGAAATTACAAAATTGAAATTTCTACTATAAAAGCTACAGTAGGACCTACTGTAACTTTATATGAAATTGTTCCTGAAGCAGGTGTTCGAATATCCAAAATAAAAAACCTAGAGGATGATATTGCATTATCATTGGCTGCACTTGGAATTAGGATTATTGCTCCAATGCCTGGTAAAGGTACTGTAGGAATTGAAGTGCCCAATAAAAAACCACAAATGGTTTCCATGCGCTCTGCTATTGCATCTAAAAACTTTCAAGAAGCAGAAATGCAATTACCTATTGCTTTTGGTAAAACTATTAGTAATGAAACATTAGTTGTAGATTTAGCTAAAATGCCTCACTTGCTAATGGCAGGTGCAACGGGGCAAGGAAAATCGGTAGGTTTAAACTGTATACTAACTTCTCTATTATATAAAAAACACCCTGCTGAAGTTAAGTTTGTTTTAGTTGACCCTAAAAAAGTAGAACTAACATTATTTAATAAAATTGAACGTCATTATTTAGCCAAATTACCGGATAGCGAGGAAGCTATTATCACCGATAATTCAAAAGTAATCAATACATTAAACTCCCTTTGTATTGAAATGGATAACCGCTATGAAATGCTTAAAAATGCGTATTGTAGAAATATTGTTGAGTATAACAAAAAATTTAAGGAGCGGAAGTTAAATCCAAATGACGGACATAAATTTTTGCCTTACATTGTATTGGTAGTTGATGAGTTTGCCGATTTAATTATGACTGCTGGTAAAGAAGTAGAAACTCCTATCGCACGTTTAGCACAATTAGCACGTGCTATTGGTATACATTTAATTATCGCAACTCAGCGTCCATCAGTAAATGTTATTACCGGTATGATTAAGGCCAATTTCCCTGCCCGAGTTGCTTTTAGAGTAATGACAGGTATTGACTCTAAAACCATCTTGGATACCGGTGGTGCCAACCAGCTAATTGGTAGAGGAGATATGTTATACACCCAAGGGAACGAATTAATCCGTATTCAATGTGCATTTGTTGATACTCCTGAAGTGGAAAAAATAACTGAATTCATTGGTGCTCAAAAAGCATATCCTGATGCATACCTTTTACCTGAATATGTTGGTGAAGAGGGTGGCACGAATCTTGATAATAATATTTCAGAGCGTGATAAATTATTTAGAGAAGCAGCAGAAGTTCTGGTTACAGCACAACAAGGCTCTGCTTCATTATTACAACGTAAATTAAAATTAGGATACAATAGAGCTGGTAGATTGATTGATCAATTAGAAGCTGCGGGAATTGTTGGTCCATTTGAAGGTAGTAAAGCTCGATTAGTTTTAGTACCTGATTTAGTAGCGCTAGATCAATTATTAGCAAACGAATAAGAAAAAAATTATGAAGAAGTATTTAGCAATTTGTTTAGTGATGTTTATTAGTGTTTCTGGCTTTTCTCAAAATTCTGAAAAAGCAAAAAAATACTTAGAAGAAGTGTCTGATAAAATAAAAAGTCACAAAAATATCAGTCTTGATTTCAAATACAGTTTAAACAATGAAGAAGAAAACATAGACCAGAACTATAAAGGAAGTGTCTATTTAAAAGGTGAGCAATATCTTGTAAATATTTTAGGTATTACTAGTTTATTTGATGGACAAAAATTGTACACCATTAATAGTGAAGACGAAGAAATTACGGTTACAAATGCTTCTGATGAAAAAGAGAATAAAAATACTCCTTCAAAAATGCTTTCTTTTTTTAAGGAAGGATTTACTTATGTATGGGATAAAAAACTACCTATAAAAGGACGCTCTATTCAGTATATAAAACTAATACCAATTGACACTAATTCTGAAAACAAATACATACTTTTAGGTATTGATGCGAACACAAAAAACATCTATAATGTAATACACACCGGTAAAAATGGATCAGTAGTAACATTAACTGTTAATAGTTTTAAAACTAACCAACCTATCTCGGAAAGTTTATTTATTTTTGACAAAAATAAATACAGCGATTACTATTTTAATGAATAAGACATCTTGAAGATACTTGACCGATACATTTTAACGACGTTTTTAAAAACCTTTTTTAGCGTTTTTACTATCCTTATATTCATTTTTATACTACAATCGGTTTGGCTCTTTGTAAAAGAATTAGCAGGTAAAGATTTAGATTTGATAATTGTTTTTAAGTTTTTAGTGTACTTGCTACCTACCCTAGTACCACTAATACTACCACTAACAATATTGTTAACTTCAATAATGATTTTTGGTAATTTTGCTGAAAATTATGAATTTGCCGCAATGAAATCTGCAGGAATGTCGCTCCAAAGAGCTATGCGTGGAGTTTCTGTATTTATACTACTTTTGAGTATAACAACTTTTTTCTTTGCTAACAATGTTGTACCCTGGGGAGAATATAAATCTAGAAATTTAAGACGACAAATTGCTGTTCAATCACCCGAAATGGTTATTGCTGAAGGGCAATTTAATTCTATTGAAGGAAAAATTACAATTAAGGTAGATAAGAAGTATGGTGAAAAAAATAATTTATTAAAAAATGTTATTGTATTCCTTACAGACAATAATAAAAACACGACTGTCATAAAAGCAAAAACTGGTGAGTTAAGCGCATCAAAGGAATCTAATACATTGCAGTTAATTTTGCATGATGGAAATTATTACAATGACATTCATACAAAAGACCCTGTTAAAAAGCGAAAAGGCCCTCATGCGAAAAGTTACTTTAAAAAGTACACTAAAAACATTGATTTATCTAAATTAACTGACGATAAGGACATCAAAGATGTGGTCACCTATAGGATGTTAAAAATAAACGAGTTAATTCCCACAATTGATTCATTAGAACAAAAGATTGCATCAGAAAACACTAAAGATTTAAATAACCTATATAATAGCTACCAACTTAATAAAGTTAAAAAAACAAAAATTAAAAAGAAGCTAAAAAAGGATTCCATATTAATTATTAAAGAAAAATTATTTATTAACAAAGACAATACTGTTAGTAATAATCAAACAGTACATGACTCAATTCCAATATATAACGGGGAATTAATTTCTCTATTCAGTCAAAAAGAAAAGCTGAATATATACCAACTAGGTAGCAGTAATAGTAAAAGTGCTTTTACACAAATAGAAAATCGTGAAAAATTACTAAAATTTAAATCTTCAAATTTAAATTTACATAAAATTGCACTTCATAAAAAATTTGCACTTGCTTTTTCTTGTTTTATATTATTCTTTATTGGCGCTCCACTAGGAGCTATCATCAGAAAAGGAGGTATGGGACTACCAATGGTATTAGCTATATTACTATTTTTAACCTATTATTTTATTGGTATTTTTGCAGAAAATAGTGCCGAAAAAGGAGTTATTCCAGCATTTTTAGGAGCTTGGCTATCCACTATTATATTACTGCCATTAGGTATCATTTTAACTAGAAACGCTACTTCTGACAAAGGTGTTTTTAATACAGACGGCATAACCGCATTTTTCAACAACATTTGGAGTAAAATAACAAAGAATAAAAAAGGAGATACTAATCTTACTTAACAATAATTTAAATGACAACTACTAAAAACACCTCAACAATTCAACTTGATAGTATACATGATGCCATTGATGACATCAGACAAGGAAAAGTGATTATTGTTGTTGATGATGAAGACAGAGAAAATGAAGGTGATTTTTTAGCTGCAGCTGAAAAAACAACACCCGAAATGGTGAATTTTATGGCAACCCACGGTAGAGGACTCATCTGTGCTCCGCTAACAGAAAAAAGATGTGACGAGTTGAAGTTGAATATGATGACTAGTAATAGTTCTGATCCAATGGAAACTGCGTTTACAATTTCAGTTGACTTAAATGGAAAAGGAGTTACCACAGGTATTTCCGCATCAGATAGAGCATTAACAATTCAAGCTTTAGTTGAAGACGACACCAAGCCTCACGACTTAAACAGACCAGGACATATTTTTCCCTTAAAAGCTAAAGAAGGTGGTGTTTTACGTAGAACCGGGCATACGGAAGCTGCAATTGACTTTGCTCGTTTAGCAGGTTTAAAACCAGCAGGAGTGATTGTAGAAATCATGAATGAAGACGGGTCTATGGCTCGTTTGCCTCAATTAATTAAAGTAGCTAAAAAGTTTGATTTAAAAATAGTTTCTATTGAAGATTTAGTTGCCTACAGAATGGAACATGATTCGCTAATCGTTAAAAAAGAGGATTTTGAAATACAAACTCGTTTTGGTTCTTACAGGTTACGCGCATACAAACAAACCACCAACAATCAAGTACACTTAGCATTAACCAAGGGTACATGGACGCAAAATGAAGCTGTAACTGTACGAGTTACTTCTACGCTTGTAAATAATGACATCCTAGATACACTTACCTTTAATACCGATAAAAAATTGGAAGGTATTTTTGATTTAATTAACAAATCTGAAAAAGGAGCTTATGTATTCATTAATCAAGAAAGCCCTTCATTAAACCTACTAAGTAGGTTAGACAAATTAAAAGCTAATCAATCAGAAGGTAATATTAGAGCGCCTAGAATTAAAATGGATATTAAAGATTTTGGTATTGGTGCTCAAATTTTGCATGATTTAGATATTCATAAATTAAATCTAATTTCTAATACTAATCAACATGAAAAACGTGTAGGAATGATTGGATACGGCTTAGAAATTGTTGGATATACTAATTACAAATAACAAGTTATACCAATTAAATTTCAAGGAGTTCCTAATAAAATTGAATTATTTTAGTTTTAGTTGAACCTAAAAATTTAGGTATAGCGGTAGTTACGGTTATCTTTTTAAGCGAAAAATAAATTTAAAAGAAACTATTTAATTGTGCATGTTGAATTTTAATTGGTATAACACCCTAGACTGAATTATCCGAGGTATCGATTAACAATATTTTTTTCGCCCAAAATAACTTCAAACAACAAAAGGAACGTAGTACGTTCCTTTTGTTGTTTATCAAACTCAATCATAGTAATGTGCTATAATTTGCAAATCATCTTTACCTGTTCCTAAATGCATTTTTACTGCTCCTGTTCCTCCTGTATCACCTACTGCTAATTGAGCAGCAAAAAAAGCAACATAAGCCCCTGGATTTAAACGCACATAATCAGAAGCTGTATTATGATAATTTGCATACTCTCCGTTTTTTGATTCACTATTATTATAAAATTGCCCATTAATCCCTAACATACCTCCCCATTCGTTACAAACAGTCCCTCCAGAGTTTACATCTACACACCATGGACCATCATTAATATTATTTCCTAACACATCAGTAATCACTGGAGCCATTGTAACGGCATCTCTGAAAAATATTCCTGTTTGAATAATTCTTGCGTGTTCATCAGCTATTCTCCCTGAGGCACTAGCTGTTTTGTATACTTGCCAAGAGACTGAATAATTTACTTCAATAATTGCTGGTTTTGTTAATGTAAATGAAGAACCTACAATACCTGCCAAAGGTATTCCTGCTACAGTATACCCAAAGCCACCACCGGTTTGATTAACTAAGTTATTAGGAGTTGGAGCATCCTCTAGATAATTTTCCGAATCAAATAATATTTCCACATTTCTTGTAGAGGTAGCTAATGTTAAATCACCATTTGTATCAACATACACTTTAGAGGAATTCAGCATTCCCAAATTATTTACATTATTTATGGTATTTAAACCATCTACCTTTACATTTTCAGTTGCTCCGGCTACATGCAAGTCCTGAACTGGTGATGTTGTATTAATGCCCACTTGAGCGAAACTTATATTAAAAACCAATAAACATACTATCCCATAATATTTTTTCATAAATAATATTTTAAGTTAATTATACACCCTCATCTTTAAATAATCAGTTGCACCACCAAATCCTACACTTGTATAGCTTGTTGCCGCATCATTTACTACTCCGAAGAAATGAATTGAGTGTGTTCCTGGGGGCAAGGTTGCATAACCTTGACTATTCATGTATGGATACCCTAATGAACCGCCCCAATTAGAAGTGTAAAACTGTGCTTTTTGACCATACTGTTTTGCTTTTTCTGTTACATCAAGCCCATCATTATTTATGTCAAAACAAAAGAACGTTTCTATTGTCCTGGATTCATTATCGGTAATATATGCTAATGCAGGTATTGTCATATCAACATTTGTGATAACAATTGTTACCCCATATTTTACTTCTACTACAGCTGTTTGTGGAACTGTAAAAGTAACGGAATGAATAAATCCCTCTACACTAGTTTCCCCAATAGCATTATTATTAATAACTACTCCAGAATCAAAAGGTAATAACAAAGGGTTGTCTGGAATAAAATTGGGTATATCTAATAAAAAATTTAAAGGCTCCCCACCAGTTCCGTTAGGAGGTGTGAGGGTTAAATCGCCATTTCCATCAACAAAAACAGGAGCTAGTTTTATCCCATCATTGTTAATATTATTTACAGCATTTAAACTTTCAATCCTTATAGTAGAATTTACACCTCCAATATGCAACTCTTCTGTTGGGGACATTGTACCTATTCCTACTTGACTAAATAGCAACATTGGCACACATAAAGCTATTAATAATTTTATCTTTTTCATAAGCTAAAGTTTTAATGTAATCTGAATAAAAGAGTATCGTTACCTACTGCAAATTTCACATGCGTAGCTTTAGCGTTTGTACCTGGACCTCCAGCTTTAACTCCTGAAGAAACCTCTCCATAGAAACTAACATCATAAATTCCAGCTCCAGGTAGCGTAATATAAGCAGTACATACATTATACAACCTTCCGGTAACCCCATTAATAGATTTATTGGTAAAACATTTTGCAGCTGGCCCATACTTACGAGTACTAACTCCATCCACTTGAAAATAGGTCGTAATTCGTCTAGCTAAATAATCTGTAATTTTTGTTCCAGAAGCATCGGCGTATACATCAAAACTTAAATTATATTTCACCTCTAATATTGCAGGTCTATTTACGCTTATACTATAAGTAAACAATTTTTCTGTTTGAATGCCATCAACATCAGTAGCTACTAAAGTTACTTCACTACTAGGAAGTACTGAATGATCCAGAGCGTCAGAATCTTCACTATTATATAAGGGTACAAATTGCAATGAAAACTCTCCACTACCATTTACATACAAAGGAAACGTATCATTTGTTAAATCTAAATCACCATTTACATCGCCCCCATTGTAGGTGTTATTTGTTCCATTTAAACTTTCTACACGTAATGAACCAGTAGTAGATGCAATATGCAATTTTTGCCGTGGTGAAGTTGTTCCTATTCCGACTCCTGTTTGTGAATAAGTAAGTGATGAGTAAAATAATAGCATATATAAAACCTTCATTCCTATGGGTTTAGCAGAGTTATTGTTTTCTAATATATGCTATTATTTTTATTTATTAGCAAAAACATTAAACATTTATCCCATAAAAGCTATTTTTTTTATTAATTTAGGATTAAAAGTGTTAAATCATCGGTGTAAAACAATTATAAATGGGTAACTTTAACCTGCGTCTTAATTATTCGTAAAGAAAAACAAATGACACTACTGGGTAATAAATTGTTATTCAATTACATACACTTATATACACATTAATTCCACTTAAGAGAAAAAATATTAATTACTAAAATAATTGTTCACTCAAACATTGCTGAAAAAAATTAAGCCCTTGCTCAGACTCTCTTATTATAGGCATAAAAAAAACCGCCATAAGACGGTTTTTTTATCAATATAAAATTTACAAAGTACTACTTTAGAAGCTTATCAATAAACTCAAAATGATAACGTGTATCTCTGCTTGAACTATAACTTTTAATTTTATCAATTATAGCCCCATTGTGATTCACCGCGATAATTGTAGGAAATGATCGGATACCATACTTAGCACTTAATGCCTTATTTGCAGATTCTTGAACTGGAGTAATCAATTCTTTATTTCTTGGGAAATCTACTAACAACAATACAAATCCTTTTGATTTTTTTAAAAAGTCCTTAGAGTTAAAAAAATCTTTTTTTAAGTTCTTACATGGTTGACACCAATCACTACCAGTAAATAACATTAGGATAGGTTTTTGATTTTTTTTTGATTTAGTTTTTGCTACTTCAAAATCGGTTTCCCACTTTAAATGCACATCATGTTCTTGTGCATAAAAAAACGCACTAACAAACAATAACACTATCACTATAATATTTTTCATTATATTCTTTTTTATAATTAATTAGTATTTATCAATAACCTTACCAAAGTTATAGTGTAATTACATTTTTTTCTACCGATTTTCTTACCTTCTTAAATTCAGAAAACAAATCCTCAGATGCTCTATAACCAATTGGCAATACTAATACTGAAGACAACCCTATAGTTTTCAAATTCAATAGCTCATCATATTTTTCTGGTAAAAAGCCTTCCATAGGACAAGAATCTATTTTTTCTACGGCACAAACTGTCAATAAATTACCTAAAGTAATATAGGCTTGTTTAGTAGCCCATTCATTAATTTCACTTTCTTTTTTATTAGAAAAACTCTCAATTAAAAAAGATCTAAAGGAGTCTATTATTTCATCAGAAGTTCCTCTAATAGTTTTTTCATTTTCAAAATGAGCTCTTATATAAGTTTCATCAATGGAGTTCTCTATACAAATAACCAATATATGAGATGCTTGTGCAACTTGTTCTTGATTATATGAATGTGAAACTAGCTCTTTTTGTAAAACTTTACTTTTTAACACTACCAACTTAACTGGTTGTAAGCCGTATGATGTTGGAGTTAAGGTAAATGCTTCTTTTAATATTGCCAACTTTTCTTCTGAAACATACTTTTCTGTATCAAATTTTTTAGTAGCATAACGCCAATTAAGGCTTTCTATAATATCCATATCACTATCTTTACCACAAAAATAAGTAAAGTAATACCTATTTAAACCTTATCAGTATAACTTTAATCTATTTTTATATCAATAAAATTAGCCGTTACAGTAAGTAGTGATAATCACAAAACAATTAACATGACAATTGACGAACGAATACAACTTTCAGAGACCAGTATTTTTAAAGCCGTTTTTCCAAATACTACAAATCACTACGGAACATTGTTTGGAGGAACAGCGCTTCAGTTAATGGATGAAGCTTCTTTTATATGCGCTACTAGGTTTAGTAGAAAAAGGATGGTTACTATTTCATCGGATAAAATAGATTTTGACAAGTCAATTCCTGAAGGGAGTATTATTGAGTTAGTTGCTAAGGTAATTAAAGTTGGCACTACGAGTTGTAAAATTAAAGTAGACATCTTTACCGAAAGAATGTATTCCAATGAAAGAGAGTTGGCTGTAACTGGTCATTTTACTTTTGTTGCCATCAATGAATATAAAACACCTATACCGGTAGTATAATGGAAAGCTTACAAATTACAGTTCAAGGAAAAGTTCAAGGAGTTTGGTTTAGAAAACACACTCAGGAAAAGGCACAAAAACTAGGACTTCATGGCTATGTAACTAATACAACTAATGACTCTGTTTTTATTGAAGTAACCGGAGAAAAAAAAGAATTGGATATTTTTATATCTTGGTTGAAAAATGAAGGCTCTCCACGATCAAAAGTTACTGATGTTGAGATTTTTAAATTAAATACCGAAAAACAATTCAATTCATTTGAGATTAAAAGATAAAAAAACAGCTACATAATTGTAGCTGTTTTTCTGTTTTATCTTTTTAATATTCTATCCGAACAATATTTCTTTATCTAAAACAAAATTCTGGATAAAAGCTATTGATTTTTGAATATCATTATGCAATAATCTGTCCTTTTCTACAAAAGAAACTTCCTTTCTATAAGCTTCCACTAAACTTTCAATAAAAGGAGATGACTTCAACGGTCTATTAAATTGTAGCGCTTGTGTAGCGTTTAATAACTCTATTGCTAAAATACGCTCTACATTATCAATTACGGTTTTACATTTTACAGCTCCGTTAGCCCCCATACTTACATGATCCTCTTGACCATTACTTGATACAATAGAATCAATACTTGATGGTGTACATAATTGTTTATTGGCACTTGCGATACTCGCTGCGGTGTATTGTGGAATCATAAACCCTGAATTTAATCCTGGTTCTTTTACCAAAAAGGCAGGCAAGCCTCTTAGTCCGGAAATTAACTGATATGTTCTACGTTCAGAAATACTTCCTAATTCAGCGACTGCAATTGCTAAAAAATCTGCTCCTAATGCTAATGGCTGTCCGTGGAAATTTCCTGCAGAAATAACCATATCTTCTTCTACAAAAATATTCGGATTATCCGTTACAGAATTTATTTCTGTTTCAAAAGTTTTCTTTACAAATGCTAGCGTATCTTTAGATGCTCCGTGAACTTGTGGCATACATCGAAACGAATACGGATCCTGAACAGCTTTTCCCTTTTGCTCAATTAACTCACTATCTTCTAAAAAAGAGAGGATGCGTTCAGCAGTTTGTAATTGCCCATTATGAGGGCGTATAATATGAGAGTAAGCTAAAAATGGCGACTTATTACCATTAAACCCTTCCAAGGATATTGCTCCTATTACATCGGCAAAATAAGATAATTTATATGCTTTTAATAAGTTATAAACCCCATAAGCACTCATAAACTGAGTTCCGTTTAATAAGGCTAATCCTTCTTTGGACTGTAATATAATTTTTTTCCATCCAAATTTTTCAAACAAAACTGATGCCGAAATTTCTTCTCCTTTATATACAACACTCCCCTCACCTATTAATGGCAAAGCTAAATGTGCTAAAGGTGCTAAATCACCAGACGCTCCTAATGAACCTTGCGTAAATATTACAGGATAAATATTCTCATTAAACAACGTTACTAATCTTTTAGCAGTCACTAACTGAATTCCCGAATGTCCATAACTTAAACTTTGAATTTTAAGCAACAACATTAATTTTACTATTTCATTTGGAACTCTGTCTCCGGTACCACAAGCATGTGACATTACCAGGTTCTCTTGTAGTAATGTTAAGTTTTCTTTTTCTATTTTCACATCACATAAAGACCCAAAACCTGTATTAATACCATAAATAGGAGCAGATTCGCGTTCCATTTTATCATCTAAATAAGCCCTACATTTTTGAATATTTTCAACAGCTTCTTCTGATAGAGCAATTTTTCTATTCTCTAATACTATTGTCTGTATATCAGATAAGCTCAAATGGCTTGTACCAATGTAATGTGTCATATCTCTTTTCTTTGGTTTTGTACATCAAAAATCGACTTTGCCCACTTGATTTCCAAACATTAGCATACGTAATTACCAAACTTAATAGATTTTCTTGTATTTTTAAATTTTTAAAAATTAATTCGTAATAGTTTCACTTCTATAACGTCAAATAAATTATTATTAATCAAATACAATTAAAATGAAAAAAATTGTTTTCGCTTTAGCAACTTTAGCTATTGTTTCTTGTAAAAAAGAAGATGTAAAACCAGTAGACTATACTTTATTTACTGGTAAAGTAATCAATAAAGAAGGTGACAAATTAATGATCTATAAAGGTCAAAATCTTAAAAAAGAAATTACTTTAGATGAAAATGGTGTCTTTGCAGATACTTTACGATTAGAGGCTGGTGAATATGTAGCTCTAGCTGGGAATCAATATGCAAAAGTATACGTAAAGAATGGTCAGCATTTTAACATGAATGTTGACGCTGAAGACTTTAATACTTCATTAGCTTTTACTGGAGAAGGAGCTAAAGCAAATGAATTATTTGCAAAACTTACTTTACTACAAGAAAACCTAGATTATGAAACACTAATTTCTGGAGATAAAGCAGGATTTGATACTGGAATAGATTCTTTCAAAAAAGAGTACTTAGAAACTTTAAATTCTTCAAAGGATTTATTAGACAGCGTAACAGTTGCTAATCAATCAAAATCATTAGAAGGAATGTCTGCTCAACTAGCAAAAATGTTTACTGCTAAAAACAAAATGAAAGCTTTGGTTGGCACTCCTTCTCCTTCATTTGAAAACTACGAAAATTTTAAAGGCGGAAAAACATCGTTAGCTGATTTAAAAGGTAAATATGTATACATTGATTTGTGGGCAACTTGGTGTGGACCTTGTAAAAAGGAAATCCCTTCTTTAAAAGAAGTTGAAGCAAAATACCATGGTAAAAACATTGAATTCGTAAGTATTTCTCTTGATAACGGTAGAGGTTACAAAGGTGACACTAAGGAAGCTAAAGCAATTGCCGCTCACGAAGGTTGGCAAAAAATGGTAGCTGATAAAGAATTAACAGGAATACAATTATTTGCTGATAATGGCTTCGCTTCTACATTTTCAAGGGAATACAATGTAAACTCAATTCCTAGATTCTTGTTATTAGATCCTAAAGGAAATATTATTGACGCTGATGCACCAAGACCATCAAGTCCAAAATTGATTGAAGTGCTTACTGCTCAAGGACTGTAATCCCACTAGTAAAGTTAACTTCCCGATGCTTTATTAAGGTTTCCTTTATATGCACTGAGGTTAATAATTAAGCTCAATAATAAATAGTAAAAAAGACGATTTCGAAAGGAATCGTTTTTTTTGTTCACAACTTCGTTGATAACTAGTAAGTTAGACTAAATTTATCAATTACAATAATTTGTAATTTAGTACAAACCAATACTTTATAAATTATGAATAACAGAACAAATGATTTATTAAAGATTAGATTAGGTGTAAAAACTACGACACTTAATAACAATATGTCGGCAGGAGAGTTATTTCAAAACACGACTTTACGACCGTCAATTCAATTTCAAAAAGAACTACTTATTGAAGGATTTAAGAATTATATAAAGAAGCACAAAAATGTTTTTCATAGTCTTTCCACCGATAAGAAAATGCATTATATAGAAAATGCAATTCAACGTGATATTAAGTTCCGAAATTCATTAAAAGGGATGGTTATTGGCGTGTTTTCTCTGGAAGAGTACAAAAAATATATTCTAAATTCTTCAGCTTTAAATAAACGCATGATGAATTTAGTTATTGAACGATTGAAGGATAATATTTTACTACTAGAACATTTTGATAATCTTTCACAAACTGCTTAATAGCAGTTCAATTCAAAACGTATATACCTATTTAAATTAGCTCTAATCTTATTTGATATCGGCTTCTAAAATAGATTCTCCATTTAAATTTGTAGTTAACACTTCGCTCATATAATCAAAAAATGGACGAAGTGTTACAAATACATTCACTACTTCGTCAATAAAATTTTCTGAATTCATTTCAGTATCCGTAAATGATTTCATTACATAAAATTGTTTTTTCCGAATCAATTTTATCGCTTCATTATTTTTATCGAATCCTTTAGGAGCAACCTTTACTCCTTCCCCTAAAATACCATCAGGAAATACTTCCTTAAATTTATTATCGTTTAATATTTCATTTATTTCAGACGCATCTAATTCAAACTCTTTCCGTATTCGTAATAAATCTGCTGGGCTTGGTCCATAAAAACCTCCTCCTACAACACAATTACCTGGTTCTAAATTTAAAAAATACCCTCCACGCAAGCGCTCTGATGACCTTTTAAAACTTCCTGCAAAACGTGCTTTATAGGGCGTTTTATCTTTTGAGAAACGAACATCTCTATAAACACGCATCATTTTATATGCTTCTATATCATCTGTAACATTTAGCCGCTCAAATACCGATTGAAATAATAGCTTTGTAGTTGCCTCATGCTTTTTGAACTCTACTTTATGCTCAGAAAACCATTCTCTGTTATTATTTTTAGCTAATTCTTTTAGAAAAACAGTTGAAGCTTTTGAAAATTGTGTCATGAAATATAAAGATTAGATGTTAAAAGTAGTAAACTTTATAAGATGCTAAATCATATTTAACTTAAATATTTGATGAAATCTACATAACAGTCACTTGAAAACACTTCGACAAGCTCAGTGTGACAAATATCTTCGACAAATTTACTTCAATACTTAGTCTACACTCAGTATAAACTCAGCTAAGTACTTATATTTAGTGATTAACGAAAAACGTAGAAAGGAATTAGTATTTTATGTCAGACTGAGCTTGTCGAAATCCATAAGCAGCAATATCCTGAACACTTCGACAAGCACAGCCTGACAAATATCTTCGACAAATTTACTTCAATACTTAATCTACGCTCAGTATAAACTCAGCTAAGTACTTATATTTAGTGATTAACGAAAAACGTAGAAAGGAATTAGTATTTTATGTCAGACTGAGCTTGTCGAAGTCTCTACGTAGCCATATCCAGAACACTTCGACAAGCACAGCCTGACAAATATCTTCGACAAATTTACTTCAGTGCTTAATCTATGCTCAGCACAGCCTTTGCTCACTGAGACTCTTTAATTTTAATTGTGAGGAACGAGATAACGGTATATTTATTTTTTAAGGCTTATAAATAATTAATGCAATATTTATGACTTTAACTATTCAACAGTTCTTTTGCGTGATTGATAGCAGTTTCGGTCAAGTCCTTACCTCCTATCATTTCAGCAATTTCATTTACTCTTTCGTCACAAGATAAATACATTAAATTAGATCTTGTTTTTCCATCAACATCTTCCTTATACACTTTAAAATGACTACCCCCTTTACTCGCTATTTGAGATAAGTGTGTAATACTAAACACTTGCATATTTTCACTCATATACTGCATTAGCATTCCCATTTTGTGAGCAACATCACCAGAAACACCAGTGTCAATTTCATCAAACATAATGGTTGGCAAATGTTTATATTTTGATAATATAGCTTTTATTGCTAACATTATTCTAGACAATTCTCCACCAGACGCTGCCTTTTTAAGTTCGTTAAAGTTACCTCCTTTATTGGCTGAAAATAAAAACGACAACACATCATTACCATTAGTTAAAAAACTTGGCTCTTGAGTTACTGAAATATTAAATTTGGCATTTTCCATTCCTAGGTTTGCCAATATTTTTTCTAGCTGTTTCACCAATTTTGGAATGGCAACAGCTCGTTTTTCATGTAATTGATTGGCTAATAAAAGTACTGTTGCTTCCTCTTCGGCGACTCTATTTTTTTTAGCTAATATTGTTTCGTCTAAATTAGCTACAACACCTACTTTATCATCTAATTCATTCTGAATTACTAGTAACTCTTCTACTGAAGAGACATGATGTTTTTGCAATACACTTTGAAATTTATTCAATTGCTCAGTGACTGCTAATAATCGTTCGGGATTAGCTACTACATCTAGTTGCGCTGTTTCAATTTCGCCAAAAACATCTTCCAACTCGATTTGAACCGACTCAACTCGATCATATATAACTTTATAATCATTGGAAAAATCAGCAATTCCTCGCAATGCTATTTTTAATTCAGTTAGCGTATTTAACACCCCAACTTGCTCATTAGAACACAACTGATTAGCATGAGATAATTGCTGCTCAATAGTATCTACATTACTCAACTGCTCCAATTCTTCTTCTAAAACAACCTGGTTAAACCTATCAAGTTTAAGCTCCAATAATTCATCTAATAAAAACGAATTATAATCATGTGATTCATTAGATGTTTTTTGCAACTCATACAAAGCTTCCAATTCACGTGATTCCTTTTTATACGCATCTAAAGCTACTTTGTACTTCACTAAAGTCGTTTCACTTTTTGCTAAAGCATCAATTACTTCAAATTGAAAAGAATTATCGGTTAATTGCCCAGTTTGATGTTGCGAATGAATATCTATTAATTGCTCACTAATATTTTTTAAAACTTGCAAAGATACTGGAGAGTCATTTATAAAGGCTCTAGATTTACCAGAAGGAAGTATTTCTCTTCTAATAATAGTATTGGCCTCATAATCTAATTCAGAATTTTTAAATAGTTTTTGCAGTTTGTAATTAGCGATATTAAATTCAGCTTCAACAATACATTTAGTATCCGTATCGTTTATAACGGATAGATCCGCTCTTTTTCCTAAAATTAATCCTAAACCTCCTAATAATATTGATTTTCCCGCTCCAGTTTCTCCTGTAATAATTGAGAAATTATCTGTAAAAGACACTTCTAAAGCATCAATTAGCGCAAAGTTTTTTATAGAAAGATTTGTTAACAATGTATGCGTTTTAAGAGGTGAAAATAAAAGCTAAAAATATAACTAGAATTTGATATTACTCCATTTAGAAGAGTTGTTAGGAGATACTCGATTTAATAATTCAACCAAATCAGTTATCTTAACACTTTTTCCTCCACTGAATATTTGTTCAATTTCATCAGCTTTTGCGTCAAAAAAAGTACGTTGTAAAAATGAATTTGCGCGTCGGGCATTCATTTTTTTAAACTGGTTCAATGACAATATAATTCGCTCTTTCGCTTTTTTCTGGTTCGCATTCATTTCATCTAAAGCAGTTCGATGATATGCATATAAAACAGTTCTGTACTCAACATAGGAAGGAGATAATAATTGATCCATCAATTGATACCTAGTTTGATTTCCATCAACGGCAGCCCATCCTTTATACCCACTTGATTGAGCAACATCTAATATGTTTTTTGCTCTTTTATAATACTCTGTTCCACCATTTTTAACAAATGTATCAGCATCCATACCTAATATCAAATAGGCATAATACGATATTACAGAAACAAGATTAGAATCAAACTGGTTTAGATTTAAATTTAGATTTTGAAACTCAACATATGTAAAATCAAAATCTTTATCATTAAAATTAAATATTGGCGTACTGTAAGTTGAATTAAAAACTGGTCGGGAGGATTGTACTTGCAAACTAGCTTTAAAAGTATCGACACTAAATTCCGTTATGGTAATTACCATTCCGCAATTTATACGTTCCTGTGGAGCTATTATTTTATTTGTCCAATTTGTTTTATTGATAAAATCATTTAATGAGCGTTCTAGGGTTTTAAATATTTGCTGATTTTGCCTACCTGTTTGTTCCGCATTTATAACCAATGTACAGTTTAACTCCTGTGCATTCACAAAAAGAGTACTTAACAATAAACAAAAAACGAATATTAACTTACGCATATGATTTATATTTTATTCCCACCAGTGGGTTTTAAACTCCGAGGTTTCACTCGCTCAAAAAATTATAGTGTTAATTTATTTCTCGATGACTTACCCCGAGAATACTAACTTTCAAAAGATACGAAATGATATCTTTGGCTACTTCCTTTTTTGATTTTAACTCAAAAGAAGTTAAGGTATTATCTTTATCAATAATAGTGATTTTATTGGTTGATTTACCAAATCCAGCACCTTTATCTTGTAACGAATTTAAGACAATAAAATTTAAATTTTTCCTTTTCAGCTTTCCTTTTGCATTTTCAATTTCATTATTCGTTTCTAATGCAAAGCCAATTAAAAACTGATCTTTTTTAATAGCACCTAATGATGCTAAAATATCTTTTGTTTTTTCTAACTCTATTGTAAACGTAGTTTCTTTCTTTTTTATTTTCTGAGTTGCTACATTTTTTGGTTTATAATCTGCAACTGCTGCCGCACAAATAGCAACATCAGCTGTTTGATACTGCTCATGAGCTGCATTATACATTTCATCAGCAGTAGTTACAGGAACTACTTTTATTAACGAATTAGAGATAGATTCTTTGGTTGGCCCTGTAATTAAAACTACTTCAGCTCCCAAATTTGCAGCTGCGGATGCTAACTCAAACCCCATTTTCCCAGAAGAATGATTTCCAATAAATCGCACAGGATCAATTGCTTCATAAGTAGGACCTGCAGTAATTAATACTTTTTTATTACGTAATGGTAACTTACTTAATACATCAGCCTCAATAAATTTAACAATATCCTCTGGCTCAGCCATACGACCTTCACCAACTAAACCACTAGCTAACTCTCCTGAACCAGCTGGTATTATAATATTACCAAATGATTTTAACGCTTTAAATGATGCTTCTGTAGATGGGTGTTTGTACATATCTAAATCCATTGCTGGCGCAAAATATACTGGACATTTAGCGGATAAATAGGTAGCTAATAAAAAATTGTCTGAATTACCTGTTGCCATTTTTGACAAGGTGTTTGCGGTAGCAGGCGCTACAACAAATAAATCGGCCCACAACCCAAGATCTACGTGATTATTCCATAAATTATTATCATCATCTTCTTTAGTAAATGAAGATAACACTGGGTTTTTTGATAGGGTTGATAGTGTTAGTGGTGTAACAAAATCAATAGAAGCAGGTGTCATGATAACTTTAACATGTGCACCTGCTTTTATAAAATGTCTAACTAAATATGTTGTTTTATAAGCAGCTATACCTCCAGTAACACCGAGTAATATGTTTTTACCGCTTAAAATTGACATATATTATTCTTCTGTTTTAGTTGTATCTCTATAGTAAACTTTATCTGCTAACCATTCTTCAACAGCTATAGCATGAGGTTTAGGTAATTTTTCGTAAAACTTAGAAACTTCAATTTGTTCTTTGTTTTCAAACACTTCTTCTAAACTATCATTAAATGTAGCAAACTCTTCAAGTTTCTCCACCAATTCATCTTTCATTTCAGTATTAATTTGTGTTGCTCTTTTTGCTATTGCAGAAATTGCTTCATAAATATTACCTGTTTGCTCATCTACTTTGTTTTTATTGTAAGTTATAGTAGTTACGGGAGCATCTGTGTTTTTAAAATCCATAATGATTATTTATTGAATTGTTCTAATTGTTTGTTTATATCTGCAAAACTTTGTTCAGCAGCAACTGTTAATTCAGATTCAGTAGCTGATTTTTTCCATTTACTATAGTATGAAATTGCAGTTTCTAAACGTTTTTTCTTTTTTCTGTTAGTACTATTTTTCGCTAATAAGTAAGCCGTATCATACTTATAATACAATGCTTTTTCTTTATACTTAGTTCCTGGATAATCATTTAAAAAATTATCAAAAACAGTTATTGCCGCATTATAGTCATCTCTGAATTGGGTACCACTACTAATTCTATGGTGATATCCTTTAGCAATATTATATGCTTTCTCTTCTAATTTAGAATTCATTTCTAACGCTAAATCACTTGCCTCTTTTAAGTATTCAGATTTAGGATACGTGTTCATAAAATTCTCCAACTTTAACATGGCTTTATTAGTATCCTCTTGATCTAAACTTGATCGTGGAGAAAGGTAATAATTACTTTTTGCAGCTTTAAAAGCCATTTCCTCTAGCTTTTCACTACGTGGGTAAGCCTTTGTGAAACGTTCCATCTGATATGCTGATGTTGCCCAATCTTCTTGTAAATAGAATGTGTTACCATACATGTACATTAATTTTTCTGCACCAGGTTTACCTCTATAGTTTGGCACTATTTGAGCAAATAAACTTTGAGCTTTTTTAATTTTACCTTCATTGTATAGTTTTTCACCCAAAGCATACTTTGGTGCTATATCATCCTTTCTGGATACTTTTTGGTATTCAGAACAAGAGTTTAATCCTATTGCAATGGTAATAATGTATACTAAGTGCTTCATAAATAATCAAAAGATTTTGCAAAATTAATCAATTTTAATCGAACTAAAAACAATTTCTTTTACGAAGATAGCCTACATTTTTATATTCGATAGCTAATTTGCTTAATTTTAACTTTTTTTAGAAATTATTTTCGCTATTAAAGAACTATAACACTTCGGTAACACTCAACTTTGAATGATCAAGAATTGACTGGTCATTTTCATCAAAGTAATATGCAGGAACAAACTTTCTATTGTTCTTTAAAACATTAAAGCTATAAGAATGCATTTGATAAACATTTTGAGCAAAGGCATCTTCATAATATTCAATCAAAATCAACAATTCCGCATTTAAAGCTACTATTTGTTCGTCAGTATAATTTTTCAAAGGGCTATCATCATCTATTTCATGTACTACTGTCCAAGTTGTAGGTAGGTACATTATTTTATCCCGTTCCAAATCTAGTTTAAAAAACTTTCTCGACAAATATCCTTTTTCATCTAACTCATTAATTGCTAAAGTCACTGTTATTTCAGGCTCTATCATCACATTTGCACGCTTATTCATTAACCTAAACATAATAGCTCTATTCTGTTTAAAAGGCCGTAACACCAGTACGTCACTAAACCTAATTGCTGCTTTGGGTTTAGAAAATCTACCATATAACAACCCCGTCATAAAAGCAAAACCTATTAAACCTATGAGTGCTTCTAAAGAAGATATAAAAGCGACAGCATTCCCTTTAGGAGAAATTAAACCATACCCTAAAGTGGTTAGTGTTTGTGCACTAAAGAAATATGAATTTAAAAAATCTTGTAAAGGAGATACTTTAGTAATTGTAAGATTCTCTACCCCTATTCCATAATAAATACTTGCAAAGAATAAATTTAAAATTAGATACCACATAAAAATGAGGAATATAAATTTAGTCCATGACATATTAATTAGTCCTGAGTAGATTTCTGAAACTGAAAATTTTTTATTTAAATGTTTCAAATTAAAACTCCCATCAGTATTGACCATCCTTTTTGCTGATGCTGCAGTTTTATATCCAAATCCTGGGTCATTAATTTTCGACATATATTATCTTTTAGCTTTCTTCAAAAATAAGAAAAGCCATCTTTACAGACAGCTTTTACTTAATATTTTAATTATCCTTAAATTACATTTTATTCATAAAACCTTGAATCTTATGTTGTAAATCTTCACTAGCACCTATCAAAGGTAAACGGACATCTAATTGGCATAAACCTAATTTATGAAACAAAGCTTTAATACCTACCGGATTTCCTTCTTCGAAAATATAATCAATAGCATCTGCTACTTTATAATGTAACGCATACGCTTCTTTTACTTTTCCAGACAATCCTAAACGTATCATTTCAGAAAATTCTTTTGGCAATCCCTCACCAATCACTGAGATAACTCCCTTACCTCCAGCTAAAGTCATTGGTAAAGCAATCATGTCGTCACCTGAAATTACTAAGAATTTTTTTGGGGCAGTTTGAATAATTTTCATTGCCTGAACCATATCACCAGCCGCTTCTTTTACTGCAATAACATTTTCAAAATCATTTGCCAATCGTACAATAGTTTCAGGCAACATATTTGAAGCTGTTCTTCCTGGTACATTGTACAAAATCACTGGTAATGGTGATGCTTCTGCTACTGCTTTAAAATGTTGGTAAATCCCTTCTTGACTAGGTTTGTTATAATAAGGAGACACCGACAAAATTGCTTCAAAATCGGATAAATCAGTACTTTTTAACTGAGCAATAACGTCAGCAGTATTATTCCCTCCAACTCCCAATACCATTGGTAAACGCTTGTTGTTTGCTTTGGTTATACAAGCAATTACTTGTGCTTTTTCAGCTGTAGTTAACACTGCACTTTCAGCTGTAGTTCCTAAAACAACCAAATATTCTACTCCTCCATCAATATTGTAATTAACAATACGCTCTAGCGCATTAAAATCTATACTTTTATCGTTCTTAAATGGTGTCACTAAAGCAACTCCTGTTCCTATAAACTGATTCATTATATTTTATTTAAAATGGATAAATATTTTTTTAATTCAAATGTAAATTCTTTAATATTATCAAGGGTTGTTGCTATTGACAAATCATTAATAGCCTCATGTGCTCCAGAGAAACCAATCTTAAATTTCGCTTTGGACTGAACCGCTACCAGATTAAGCATTAATTTATCTTCTGAATAAAAACACAATAATCCATCATAAGCGGTGTTGATAAAACTAGAAACGGAATGGTTTTTTACCAATCCTCTGAAACCTAAATCAGCATCGGTAAACATTTTTTCTGGAGACTGTTGTGCAATCATTTTATCTGGATGATAATATAATACTACTATTGATTCTGGTTTTATTCCAAAAACACTACTTATCTCACTTAAAAAAGGAAACTCATTATATGTAGATGCATCTACTAAAATAGCCAAGTTGTTTATCTTTCCATTAGCAGGAGTGTCAATAGTTTTTAGACTATTAGCAATGTACTTTTGGGCCGATTTATTTTTGATTCCTTTAAAAAACATTAGATTTACATTTGTAGTGCGAAAATACACTCCTAAAAATCTTTATACAAGTTATAATCAAATATTAAAAATATGAAAATACAACATTTTGTTATACTCATAACTTTATTTCTCACAATTTCCTGTAAGGAAAATAAAAAAGTATTATACAAAATTGAAGGAAAGCAACTGATAACTGATAGCTCCGTTGTAAACAATAAAGAAATAGCTGATATGATAGCTCCATATCAAAAACAGTTAAATGAACAACTGGATTCAGCACTATGCACCACGCCAATTGACTTGACTAGAGTTGATGAAAAACTAGAAAGTAGTTTGGGTAATTTAATGGCTGATATTTGCTTTGAACAAGGAAACCCCGTTTATAAAAAACAAACTAACAGAACAATAGATTTTGTCCTATTTAATTATGGCGGTATTAGAGCTCCAATACCTAAAGGGAACATTACCGCAAGAAATGCCTTTCAAGTGATGCCATTTGAGAATGAATTAGTTATTGTAGAGTTATCAGGTAAAAAAGTAACCGAATTATTACATTACTTACTTGTAAACAAAAAAGCGCATCCTATTTCAAAATTAAAACTACAATTAAACAACGAGTCTTATCAAAACGTAACCATAAAAGATATTGCTTTTGATGAAACAAAAAATTATTTAGTATTAACTTCTGATTATTTACAAGAAGGTGGTGACAAAATGAATTTCTTTAAAAACCCCGTTTCATTACACAAAACAGGATACAAAATAAGGACTGCTTTGATTGATTATTTTAAGAAAACCGATAGTATTATTCCTAACCTTGACAACCGTTTTACTTATGCAAACTAGACGTTCATTTATACAAAAAACAGCAGCAACCACAGCGTTTATTGGCTTAGGAGGACTCACATTAAGTTCGTTCAACAAACCCAAAGAAACCCGTATTACTATTTTACATACTAATGATGTACATAGCCAAATAGAACCTTTACCTAACAATCATTACAAATACCCTGGACTTGGTGGTTTTTCAAGGCGTGCAACATTGGTGGAGAACATTAGAAAGGAAAACTCAAATACTTTATTACTTGATGCTGGAGATATTTTTCAAGGAACGCCATACTTTAATTATTTTGGTGGTGAGTTAGAATTCAAATTAATGTCCATGCTTGACTATGATGTCGCTACTTTAGGAAACCACGATTTTGATAACGGAATAGATGGTTTTCTGGCACAATTACCTAATGCAAAATTTGATTTTGTTTCTGCTAATTATGATTTTAGTAATACTATTTTAGAAGGACTCGTAAAACCCTATAAAACATTTATTAAAGATGGTATAAAAATTGGTGTATTTGGATTAGGCGTTGAATTAGGTGGGTTAGTTAGCAAACGATTGTACAAAGAAACCAAATATTTAAACCCTATTGAAATAGCACAAGATACCGTTAGAGATTTAAAAGAAAAAGAACAATGTGACTTGGTTATTTGTTTATCGCATATTGGTTATTACTATAAAAATAATCCTGATAAAATATGTGATTTACAATTAGCGCGAAAAACAAAGGACATCGATTTAATAATTGGAGGACACACACATACCCTACTACCTAAACCTACAATAGAAAAAAATAGTGTTGGAGAAAATGTTTTAATAAATCAATGTGGTAAAAGCGGGGTTTATATGGGACAAATAGACTTCCACTTTTCTTCTGACGGTAGCAAAACAGCACATGGAAAATCAATATTAGTATAATTAACACGTAAATAATAAAACAAACAAAATGGAAAATATACAACAACCAGAATTAGTACCTGTAGCATCATTATCGGACGAAGCCAAAGTGGCTTTTTACAAAAAAACCTATAGCCATGTGGCGGGAGGAGTTTTAGCCTTTTTTATAGCTGAATATTTATTGTTACAATCAACAGCATTAGTGGATTTTATGCTATCCATGACACAAGGTTGGCGCTGGCTAATCATGTTAGGAGGCTTCATGTTTATGACTAACTACGCAGAAAGCACTGCAATGAAAACTACTGACAAAAACAAACAATACATGGCTTATGGCCTATATATACTTGCGGAAGCTATTATATTTATTCCTATTATATACATTGCCATTTCGTATTCTGGAGGTATGGAATTACTAAATCAAGCAGCAATAGTAACCCTATCCTTATTTGGAGGATTAACCGCTGTTGTATTTGTTACTAAAAAAGACTTTTCCTTTTTGAAATCAGCTTTAACAGTTGGATTCTTTATTGCTTTGGGATTAATCATTGCCGGAACATTATTCGGTTTTGATATGGGCTTATGGTTTTCGGTAGGAATGTGTGTTTTAGCAGCAGGATCAATTCTATACCAAACATCAAACTTAGTTCATAAATACACTAACGAACAATACATTCCAGCTGCAATTGGATTATTCGCTTCGTTAATGTTACTATTTTGGTATGTAATACAAATATTTCTATCAAGAGATTAAACAAAAATACAAGCTCAAAACACATGCATTACCGTAATATCCTAAACTAGGTTTACAGTTTATGTAAATATATCAAACCAGTGAAGTTAATTTCGCTGGTTTTTTTTATACGCAAAAGTCAAGATAATTGAACTCCTAAACAAAAAAAGAACTGGCTTTTTATCTAAATACTATCTTGACATTGAAAGCTACCAAGACTATAAATTAATATTTAATCAGAGTAAAAAACCTAAAATAAAATGACCCTAGTGATGTCAAAAAATAAAAATTACTGATCTTAAAAACGGTCAATATTATAGAACTAAACTACTTCTAATAAATAAAAATCCTAAAGCTCTACCAGTCATGTACCCCTCTATATTTATTGCTATAACCATAACAAAAAACATAAACCTACTTGTTAAGAAAAGCAAGCCAACCACGCACACTACCCAAGCGTCTTATTTGGAAGAAGTTTATTTATATAAATGTAATTATAGATTTAAATTAAAGTCCTAATCCTTGAATGTTTATTGTTTCAGCCGCAGGATTTGCAGTTGTTAATGCTGTAATCACATTACCAGCTGTAGACATTGCTGCACCATTACCTGTAGCCTGACCTGTTATTTGATTAACAAATCCTCCTACTGCTATTTGACTTATTTGGGTTGTCAAATACCCTCCCTTATAAGTAAAAAAGTGTACACCATTTGCTGTTCCTGTATTAGTAGTATAGATTGGGGTTGTTGCTGGTATTACACCTGTAGACATTCCACTAGTCAATGCTGCATCATATATTTTAAACTCTAAAGTATTAGTAGTACCGTTATATGTCATATTTGAACAGGTCCCAAAAACATACAACATAACACCATTTGGCACTTGTGTAGCTACACTACTATTAGCCACAGTCCTACTGTTTAATCCTTGATACGAATTAGGCACTACACCTTTAGCTACAGCATAATCAAAAGCAGTATTACCATACGTATTAAGAGTAGCGTATGCAGCAGTCATTTCATCAAAAGTAAGCTCTATTCCAACCATGGTCGCGTCCGGAGCACTTATATATGCTGCTAAATTTGCACCCGTTAAAATAGAATACATAGGATCTGTATTTACAATACCTGATGCTGTTGTATTTAAAGAACCTATAACCACATCATAGTTAATTGCGGCAGTGTTTGGCGGAAACAAAGTAGGATCGTCTGCTAAAGAAATCGTAGCTGTAAATGTAATATTTCCTGTTGCAGCATCAAAATAAGCAGTACTTATATTGGTCGCACCTGTAAAAAAAGGGTAACTACTCGTTATTATTGGAGTTGTAACTAATCCCTCTGTTGTTCCTCCTGCAGGAATTGTAAATGTCATATTTATAGAACTTCCATCTAAAGCAGTTGTAGCAGTTCCTGAAGAAACAGATGTCACTTCTCCTTCTAAAGCATGTATTCTTGTTATTATTAACTTACTTTGTATAGTAGCACTTTGAATAGCAAGACTCCCAGTCGACTCTTTCAAAGTTACAATAGAACTTTTAGTTAATTTAATTATATGACTTCCCGTTTTACCAGCCTCAACACCAGTTGTTACGTCTTGTACGCCATCTATATAAATACTATATCTAGCAGCACATTTTGTTTCAATTTTGTACACTCCTGCCGCTAGTGTAATTTCTCCCGTAATTAAATTAGGATTTATTCCTCCTCCAACGTTTACTCTTTCTGTATTAAAAACTAAATTATCACCAGATGTACTTGCTTGTGTAGTTCCTGTTCTTACTAACTCCGCTACAGATAGAGAACCTATAGCATTGGAAGTTGTAACAGCAGTAGCCCCACCTCCATAACTTTTCCAAATACTATTTGTATAAATAAAGGCTCTAGCTTGATTATTTGGAATTATGTTACCATAAAAATCAGCTTCTTGATTACCGCTTGTATTATTATAAATAATTAATTGATGCCCATTAATTCCAGGAATATAGCAAGTAACACTTACAACTGCAGTTGCTACTCCAGTAATATTTGCTAAAGAAGTTTCTGTATCTATATTTACTGTATTACCCGAAAGAGAAAAACTAACCTCTCGTGTTGTTAGCGCCCCGTTAACATCTAAAATGGTTTTAGGGGTTGTAGTGTTAATCCCTACTTGTGCATATAAATTTACTATAGATATAACACATAGCAATACTGTAACAGCATATCTCATTTTAAAAATTTTAAGTCAACAAATTTAAATAAAAAAGAATATTTTTCCTACTCAAAAATCACAGCCTCATGTTTTATCTCGTCAAGTCAACATAAATTAACGATAAAATGCTTTTCTTATATATATTTAAGTTAATCTAAAAAAGATTTTAAATAGATAAAAACATGACTCTTTAATAAAAAAAAACACGAAAAGAAAGAGATGTAATACCTAACCTAAAAGTAGACCTCTACAAAAGGATACACTAGGTAACGATCTGTTAACAAGTTTAAAAATTAGTCCTATATGCATTACAAAAAACAAGAACTAAACACAATAACACCTTGAAAAAGACTAGAAACAACTCCTCAAAACAGACATCAAATTTATAAAAATAAACCTCAAAGAGCAATCAGAGTGTGTTTAAATTTATTCCACAAAAAAAGCCTTTCATTTCTGAAAGGCTTTTTGCTTCTGGGTGGAAGACGGGATTCGAACCCGCGACCCTCGGTACCACAAACCGATACTCTAACCAACTGAGCTACAACCACCATGTTGCGGGTGCAAAGCTAAGTATAATTTTAACCTCATAAAAAGAAAAAAGCACTTTTTTTACATAAAATCTACAAGACGCTCATTGTGTTCTATTTACTATATCAAATCATTTAAACTATTGACTCCAACATAGCGCTCTACAGTAAAACCCTCTGCTGCATCTACTCCAATTAACCTTCCAAGGTCTTGTGCTCGATACATAATACTATCAATAAAATTTTTACTCGTTATTGGTGTTTCTACTTCATTACTTTTAGGATCATAAAACTGAGAGCTATATGCTTTTACAGCTTCTACTTTTACATTCATATAATCAGTTACATCAACAACAAAATCTGGTTCAATTGTTTTCCACTGTATATAATGATACACCAGTTTTGGTCGCCATTTATCTTGTTTTTCTCCATTTAACTCTGTTTCTATTTTTAATAAGCCCGATAGGAAGCATGCGTCTGACACTAGTTTACTTCCTTTTGGATGATCAATATGTCTGTCGTCAATTGCATTACACAATACAATTTCAGGTTGATACTTACGAAGTATTTTTATAATTTCCAATTGATGCTCTTTATCATTTAAAAAGAACCCATCTGAAAAAGCTAAATTTTCTCTAACATGAACTCCAAGAATACCTTTTGCTTTGTTTGCTTCTTTATCACGTAACTCCGCACTACCTCTTGATCCTAATTCACCTCTTGTTAAATCAATTATTCCAACCTTTTTTCCCAAGGCTATCTCTTTAGCTAAAGTAGCTCCACAACCTAATTCAACATCGTCAGGATGTGCTCCAAATGCAAGTATATCTAATTTCATACGATTTAATTTATTGTAAATTAATTTAAAATGTGGAATAAAATATTATCGACCCAATAATAACGACTAAACTAATCAAGAATAATACTGGGCTAATTAATAAATAAGGTTTTCTTAAACTATATAACACCGATCTTTTTGTGGCTGTATTCATTTTCAATTTCACTTCATTTAAGTTATTGGTCGCAATCATATCAAACAATAAACTTATATCAGTAATTATGGTTTCTTTATTTCGTTTTAAACGAATAGTATAAGCAGTGTACTCAACTCTATATGCATTTAAAAACTTTTTTTTATCTGATGTTTCCGAAAGCTCGTCAATTAAATTTAAAATCCTTCGTAGTTGCTTGTTCTTTGAAACTAATATTGATGCATCAGCAAATGTAAGCATACTAAAAAGTAATAAGAAAATCCAGAACTTACCTATCCTATCAAAATATTTTGGCTTAATTTTATAATGATATGTTACTACTTCCTCTATGTTTTTAATTCGTGATGAAACTGTAAATTTTTCTATAGGCTTACTCGTTAACATGGAAAACGTAATGTTTTCAGATTCATTCAATAAATCAAAATCTACTTTTAGTTTATTTTTAGTAAGCTTACTAAACCATACTTTAATTGCTTCAGGATTCTTTTCTATTAAATCGAAATCTACTATTGAATTTTCATTTTGCAAATTTATAATCAGCGGTTGTATTAATTCATGTTTGGAAATTGGGTTTCCTTCATTATACACTTCAAATTTAGATTCGTATAACTTTCCTTTTCCTACCACATCATATAAATAGATGGTTAAATCATTGCTTCCTATATTTTGAATCAACAAATTTAACCCTACTAAAACTGGTAAAATGACTATAAAGTTTTCGTATAAAAAACGAATTATTTTATATACTATATTATTAGACTTTGAAGTATTTGACACTCGAATATTAATTTAAAACGAAAGTAATCAAAAACAATGGTATACAAAAAAAGCCAGCTCAAATGAGCTGGCTTTTTCTTGATTACACTTGTATTAAATTTTAGTCCTTCTTAAACGCTTCATCTAAGTTGACTATAATAAACTCTGAACGTCTGTTTGCTTGATGCTCTTCCTTAGAACATTTCACTCCATTTGTACATTTGTTTAATAATTCAGACTCTCCTTTTCCTTCGCCTGAAATACGACTAGCAGCAATTCCTTTTGAAATTACATATTGAGCTGTTGATTTTGCTCTCCTGTCAGATAAAGCCATGTTATAGCCATCCTTACCTCTACTATCAGTATGCGAATTAGTTTTGATAATCATGTTAGGGTATTTATTCATTACCGCTACTAACTTATCTAACTCTGTTGCTCCTTGTGCTGTGATATTATGTTTATCCAACTCAAATAATATAGGATTTAACACAACTTTATCCTCAACAATAATTGGAGATAACGCTAATGTTTCCGTAACGTCTGTTTCATCAGTTTTAGCAATCGAAACACTGTTTATTGTGTACATTTCTCTATTCGCTTCTACTTTAAACGCTTGATTACATTCGTATTTGAAACGTACAAATCCGTTTTTATCAGTAGTTTTATCAGCTACTTTATTATTACTTTCATCATAAATAGCAACTGAAGTCATTGGTAAAACTTTACCTGAATTAGCATCTACAACCTGAACAGCTAAGGCTACATCGCAAACTGGTACGATTTGATCAAAGGCATAAATATCATCACTTCCTGAACCTCCTGCTCGGTTAGAAGCAAAAAATCCTTTCTGTAATTCCTCATCTATTGTAAAACTAAAATCGTCATTTCCAGAGTTCAATGGCGCTCCTACATTACGTACAGATCCGAAGTTATTCCCTTCCATTTGCGATGCAAATACATCCATCATTCCTAAACCAGGATGACCATTTGAAGAGAAATACAAGATGTTTTTACTACTTATGTAAGGAAATTTTTCCGATCCTTCCGTATTTATCTTATTTCCTAAGTTTACAGGTTCACCGTAAGTTCCGTCTTCATTAATAGTTACATACCATAAATCAGCTCCTCCTAAGGTTCCTTCCATATCAGAAGCAAAATACAAACGTTTTCCATCAGCACTTACTGCTGGTCCACTCGCATTTGAGTTTTCATTATTAAAGGGTAATGTGGTTACATTTGTCCACTCACCACCAACTAATGTTGCTGAATACACTTTAATTGTACTTTTTCCTGAAGCATCCTTTTTGAATTTACTTCCAAAAACTCCAGCATCACGATCAAGGCTTTCTCCTGAAAAATATAGTGTGGTTCCATCAGAACTAAAACTTACAGTTCCTTCATGAAACTTTGTATTTACCTTTCCTGCAACTTTTGACTCATTGGTTAAAGCTCCAGAAGGCGCGTCATAATCAGATACGTAAATATCTAAATAAGGCTCTTTATTCCATCCGTATTTTTTAGATTTCCCACTACGTGCTGAAGCATAGTACACTTGTCCTTCGTGCATTATTGCTCCGAATTCAGAAAAATTTGTATTGAATCCCTCTATTGCTTTAACAGTAAATTTAGGTGTATCGCCTAATAATTCTGCTACGGTATTCGGATTGTTTTTATGTGCTATTGCCCTAACATCGCTTGGCGCCATGTTTACAAACTTATCCATCCATAGGTTAGCCTTATCATAATTCCCATTTGCTTTTAACATTTGAGCATATTTAAAAAAGTGCTCTTTGTTTTCACTTGTAGAAACTACTTTACCATACCACTCTTCAGCAGCTGTGGTATTAAAAACGTTGTAATACGTATCAGCCAAACGGCTTTGTACATATTCGCTTTCTCCTTCTTTTTCGATTACTTTTAAATAATCAGATATAGCATCAACATATTCTAAATTATCAAAATGCTTATCAGCCTTTACCGTTGCTTTACTTTGAGCGTTTGCTGTAAACATCCCCAATAAAAACAACCCTGTATATATGTGTTTTTTCATGTGTTAATCTTTATTATTTTTAAACAGTTACATGGAACTTTTGATAATTAAAATTAGTTGCTATTAAAAATACAGCTCTTTTTAATTATATAGTTTCATTGTTTTGTTTGTTTATATTAGAAAAATCGTGGTGAACGTGATACTTTCTTTGGAAAGTTTAAATCAAATTGCAAAAACACTTCATGTGATGAAGATGCTGCATTTTGAATATCACTTAATATATGATCATATGCATATCCTAAACGGATACTTTTTGTAAATGCAAAACCAATTAAACCACTGAACGAATCAGTGTTTCTATAAGAAGCTCCAATTTCAAATTTATCATAAAACAAGAAATTTGCATTCACATCAAATGATACGGGTGCATCAATCGACGATTTTACTAAAAATGAAGGTTTTAACTTTGTGTTTTCCGTTAACTGAAATACATAACCTGCTGTAAGAAAATAATGTTGTACTTCACTACCATAATTTCTTCCATCCTCATCTAAATGAACACTGTCTAAAATATTTGGCATAGATAAACCTACATAATATTTGTCCGTATAATAAAACGCTCCTAAACCTACGTTAGGATTTGTTTTGCTCACATTACTAGCAAATAAAGGATCACCAGCAACAACTGTAGTAACACCACTATTTAAAGCAATATCATGTAACGTAACACCTGCTTTAACTCCAAATGCTAATTTAGATTTTTCTCCTACATTAATTGAGTAAGAAAAGTCGGCATAAATGTTATTTTCCTTTACTGGTCCATGTTGATCAGAAATGAATGACAATCCTAAACCTACTCGTTTACCGATAGGACTATGTCCTGATAAGGTTAACGTTTTAGGTGCTCCATCAAAACCTGTCCATTGGTTACGGTATAAAGAAACTATTGACAAAGCGTCCTTTGATCCGGCATAGGCTGGATTTATTACGGCTTGATTATACATGTACTGCGTGTACTGTGGATCTTGCTGGGCAAATGTTGTACTATATCCAAGTAGTACAACTAATGCTATAATTATTTTTTTCATTGTATGTTTTTAAATGTTAAGTCAGTTTGTTTAATTCTCTCTATTAATATATATCCACCCCATAATTGGCTCACTTTCATTTGACACATCTACTACATAGTAATACGTCCCCACAGGAAGCTCATCACCTCCATCAGAGTTTCCAAACCATTCATTTCTGTACTCATTTTTTGAATACACTTCATTACCATGCCTGTTATAAACTGTTAATTTATTTGCTTGTAAAAATGATATATCAAAGAAGTCATTTACACCATCATTATTTGGCGATATTCCAGAAGGAATGGTACAACCAAAATCTAAAGGAATTAATAACGAAATTGTTGAAACACATCCTGAAACTGTTGTGTACTCAACGTTATATAACGCGCCTACAGACATGAATTGTAATTCACCTGTTACAGCGTCAATAACTACTCCATCAGTTGGCACAGGATTAAAACTAAAAACACCTCCACTTACAGGGTTCCCCAAACTATCTTCTACTGTGGCAGTAGTTGTGCAATCATCATTTAATATAATTTCAATAATAGCTTCACTTGAAACAACATTTACATCAAACGTTTCAACACAATTTCCAAGAGTAACAACTAGAGTATAAAGACCTGTTGCAGTTATTCCTGAATATCCGTTGTTAGTTTCTCCTAATATATCTGTACCATTAAATTGCCATTGATAAGTTTCTGAACTAGGAATAAATCCTCCTGATAAAGATAAGTCTACCGTTTCTCCGTTACATAACGTTATTTGATCGCCATTAATTGGCTGAGTAGCATCTAAAATGATTCCTGAAAAGAAACTCCCGTCACAAAGAGTGTTATCAGTAATAGGTCCTATTTGATAACTTACACTTACTCCTGGATTACAAATTGCTGTTACATAAAAGTCATATATCGTATCTGGCAACAAACCTGTTACTGTAAACGGATTTGATGTTGTACTAACACCAACTCCGGTTGGAGTCGCACCTGTTAGCACTACTTCTACTTCCCACTCAGTAGCTGATCCTGCTTCAACCCATTCGATATCAATTGTAGTATCTGTTGCATTAGAGGTGACTAAATTTGTAGGATCCGTACATGGGTTTATACAATTAACTGTTGCCTCCCAACCTGAAAAAGGAGTATTACTCCCTGATGTAAAAACAACCGTAAGCGCTCCAGATGGATCTGTTGACGTTATTACTGAAGGAGCTGTTGCGTCGCCTAACAACCCAGTCCAAGCACCGTCAGGTAATAAAGAAAACCCTGTACCTCCTGAACTTATAACTGGATATGATGCATCAGGCCCGTCATATATCATCATACCATCCCAACTAAACTCCGTGTTAAACGCAGTAAAATTTAATTCTACATATTCCCCTGGTAAATTTGGTAAAATTACCCAAGTTTCAGTTTCACTATTACCATAATCATTAGCAACACCTCCGGTATCTACAAAAGTATCATCACAGCCAAGTACTGTTGCACATTTTATTATTGCTAACCATCCTTCTCTTGTTACAGAACTATCAGATGTAAAATGTATAAATAACATTCCTGACGGGTGCGTTGAAGTAAGTGTTACTGGAGCTAATATATTAGCAGCCAACAAAGGTGCAGTCATATCTGGTCCGTTATAAACATCTAATTGATCCCATCCAGCCTCTATATCTACAAAGGCAAATTCTAAAGTAACAGGTGTTCCTGGTGCACTTGGTGAAAGTACCCAAGTAAGGTCTTCGCCATTTTGATAATCTGCTGCTGAGCCACCAGAATCTGTAAATAAACCTCCACAAGCGAAAGGCACATATACATTTGCTACGCATGTACTTATATTACCTGAAGCATCCGTAACAGTTAACGTTACAGGGTTATCTCCAATATCACCCGTTGTAAAAGTATTTGGAAAAACTGTAATTGTATCAATAGCACAATTATCTGTACTACCACCATCAACATCAGCTCCTGTAATTGTTACACTACCACTATTGTCTAATACAGCTGTAAAGTCTTGACAAATTGCTACTGGGGCAACTAAATCTCCGAATGAAACCATTATATCATCTGTAGCAGTACAACTAGAAGTTCCGTACGTTACATTTACTGTATAATCTCCTAATGTTGGTGTTGTTAACGTACTGTTAGTTTCACCTGCTACTACTGTTCCATTTAATAGCCATTCATAAGCAACTGGGGCAGCAAAGGCTCCAGAAGCTGTTAATGTAAAGTCAGCACCATTACAGGTTAAAAAATCTGCACCTAAGTCAACAATTCCTCCACCATTTGCACCTATAATAATATTTACATCAGCAGTATTAGTAACAGTACTTCCGTCACAATAGGTATAAGACACTTCTGCCGTGTATGTAATATCAGCAGTTGGACATACGTTTGTTGTTGTATTGGCAGACAGTTGTGACCCATCAGGGTTTTGCCATTCAAATGTTGTTGGCACATCTGTTCCATCTGGAGAAAACCTCCATGCTTCATTAGTTGCTGTCCATGGAGAGTCTCCCGTATTTCTACCTGGAGCCGCATAGCCAATAGAACCTCCTATATTTTGAATTCCGATTACTGCATTACCATCATTCCATCCTGCACAGGTTGGTTTATCAGTTATATATACATCAATAAAATTAGATGTTTCATGCAAAACAATTTGTTGTGTTGAAATTAATTCAGTACAACTAAATTGATTCACTTCATAGTTAATTACAAAAGCCCTGAAAGGGGCCACTCCAGTAACTCCATAAGATATGGTTCCACCGTTACCGATGTCCATATCATGATAGGCTCCAAAAATACCTCCTGAAGGTAAGTTAATGTCTGGTACATTCACGTCAAAATCCCAAGCATCAAACTGATTAGCTAATGCTGTATCAAAAGAGATATCACCATTACCACCTATTACTATTTGACTTGAAGCGTTTCCAAAATAACAAAACGTAAATCCTAAATCAATTATATCTGAGAATCTATCATCTTCTGTTAAGCCTCCGTCAACACTTACAGTAACTGGGTCAAAAGGAATAGAGTTTACTACATAAGTAGTACTTGCATCTTTTGGTATAAAATATGAAGCTGATAAATCATAGCACTCACCAGCATCACAAACATTAATAGTCTCATTTACTGATAATCCATTTGTTAATAAATTTTGTGCATTCCCCCACAAAACTCCAAAGAGAAATAATATTGGTATTATTTTTTTCATTATACTTAATTTAGGTTAATAGTTGACGAATTTAATTAAAAATAAACTAGAAAAATAAATATCTCTTCGTCATTTTTTGTCATTAAATTATAATTAAAAGATGTATCGACATAACACCTTTATTCTCGACAAACAGCACTGCTCCAAATAAAAAACTTGGTGTTTATAAACTGAATATTCTTAAAAACAATGGTATACAAAAAAAGCCAGCTCAAATGAGCTGGCTTTTTCTTGATTACACTTGTATTAAAATTTAGTCCTTCTTAAACGCTTCATCTAAGTTGACTATAATAAACTCTGAACGTCTGTTTGCTTGATGCTCTTCCTTAGAACATTTCACTCCATTTGTACATTTGTTTAATAATTCAGACTCTCCTTTTCCTTCGCCTGAAATACGACTAGCAGCAATTCCTTTTGAAATTACATATTGAGCTGTTGATTTTGCTCTCCTGTCAGATAAAGCCATGTTATAGCCATCCTTACCTCTACTATCAGTATGCGAATTAGTTTTGATAATCATGTTAGGGTATTTATTCATTACCGCTACTAACTTATCTAACTCTGTTGCTCCTTGTGCTGTGATATTATGTTTATCCAACTCAAATAATATAGGATTTAACACAACTTTATCCTCAACAATAATTGGAGATAACGCTAATGTTTCCGTAACGTCTGTTTCATCAGTTTTAGCAATCGAAACACTGTTTATTGTGTACATTTCTCTATTCGCTTCTACTTTAAACGCTTGATTACATTCGTATTTGAAACGTACAAATCCGTTTTTATCAGTAGTTTTATCAGCTACTTTATTATTACTTTCATCATAAATAGCAACTGAAGTCATTGGTAAAACTTTACCTGAATTAGCATCTACAACCTGAACAGCTAAGGCTACATCGCAAACTGGTACGATTTGATCAAAGGCATAAATATCATCACTTCCTGAACCTCCTGCTCGGTTAGAAGCAAAAAATCCTTTCTGTAATTCCTCATCTATTGTAAAACTAAAATCGTCATTTCCAGAGTTCAATGGCGCTCCTACATTACGTACAGATCCGAAGTTATTCCCTTCCATTTGCGATGCAAATACATCCATCATTCCTAAACCAGGATGACCATTTGAAGAGAAATACAAGATGTTTTTACTACTTATGTAAGGAAATTTTTCCGATCCTTCCGTATTTATCTTATTTCCTAAGTTTACAGGTTCACCGTAAGTTCCGTCTTCATTAATAGTTACATACCATAAATCAGCTCCTCCTAAGGTTCCTTCCATATCAGAAGCAAAATACAAACGTTTTCCATCAGCACTTACTGCTGGTCCACTCGCATTTGAGTTTTCATTATTAAAGGGTAATGTGGTTACATTTGTCCACTCACCACCAACTAATGTTGCTGAATACACTTTAATTGTACTTTTTCCTGAAGCATCCTTTTTGAATTTACTTCCAAAAACTCCAGCATCACGATCAAGGCTTTCTCCTGAAAAATATAGTGTGGTTCCATCAGAACTAAAACTTACAGTTCCTTCATGAAACTTTGTATTTACCTTTCCTGCAACTTTTGACTCATTGGTTAAAGCTCCAGAAGGCGCGTCATAATCAGATACGTAAATATCTAAATAAGGCTCTTTATTCCATCCGTATTTTTTAGATTTCCCACTACGTGCTGAAGCATAGTACACTTGTCCTTCGTGCATTATTGCTCCGAATTCAGAAAAATTTGTATTGAATCCCTCTATTGCTTTAACAGTAAATTTAGGTGTATCGCCTAATAATTCTGCTACGGTATTCGGATTGTTTTTATGTGCTATTGCCCTAACATCGCTTGGCGCCATGTTTACAAACTTATCCATCCATAGGTTAGCCTTATCATAATTCCCATTTGCTTTTAACATTTGAGCATATTTAAAAAAGTGCTCTTTGTTTTCACTTGTAGAAACTACTTTACCATACCACTCTTCAGCAGCTGTGGTATTAAAAACGTTGTAATACGTATCAGCCAAACGGCTTTGTACATATTCGCTTTCTCCTTCTTTTTCGATTACTTTTAAATAATCAGATATAGCATCAACATATTCTAAATTATCAAAATGCTTATCAGCCTTTACCGTTGCTTTACTTTGAGCGTTTGCTGTAAACATCCCCAATAAAAACAACCCTGTATATATGTGTTTTTTCATGTGTTAATCTTTATTATTTTTAAACAGTTACATGGAACTTTTGATAATTAAAATTAGTTGCTATTAAAAATACAGCTCTTTTTAATTATATAGTTTCATTGTTTTGTTTGTTTATATTAGAAAAATCGTGGTGAACGTGATACTTTCTTTGGAAAGTTTAAATCAAATTGCAAAAACACTTCATGTGATGAAGATGCTGCATTTTGAATATCACTTAATATATGATCATATGCATATCCTAAACGGATACTTTTTGTAAATGCAAAACCAATTAAACCACTGAACGAATCAGTGTTTCTATAAGAAGCTCCAATTTCAAATTTATCATAAAACAAGAAATTTGCATTCACATCAAATGATACGGGTGCATCAATCGACGATTTTACTAAAAATGAAGGTTTTAACTTTGTGTTTTCCGTTAACTGAAATACATAACCTGCTGTAAGAAAATAATGTTGTACTTCACTACCATAATTTCTTCCATCCTCATCTAAATGAACACTGTCTAAAATATTTGGCATAGATAAACCTACATAATATTTGTCCGTATAATAAAACGCTCCTAAACCTACGTTAGGATTTGTTTTGCTCACATTACTAGCAAATAAAGGATCACCAGCAACAACTGTAGTAACACCACTATTTAAAGCAATATCATGTAACGTAACACCTGCTTTAACTCCAAATGCTAATTTAGATTTTTCTCCTACATTAATTGAGTAAGAAAAGTCGGCATAAATGTTATTTTCCTTTACTGGTCCATGTTGATCAGAAATGAATGACAATCCTAAACCTACTCGTTTACCGATAGGACTATGTCCTGATAAGGTTAACGTTTTAGGTGCTCCATCAAAACCTGTCCATTGGTTACGGTATAAAGAAACTATTGACAAAGCGTCCTTTGATCCGGCATAGGCTGGATTTATTACGGCTTGATTATACATGTACTGCGTGTACTGTGGATCTTGCTGGGCAAATGTTGTACTATATCCAAGTAGTACAACTAATGCTATAATTATTTTTTTCATTGTATGTTTTTAAATGTTTATTTCGCAAATGCGAATAACTAATTTATTTAAATTTGATACTAATTAATCTTCTACGTTAATGTAAACCCAACCTCTGTATTGAGTTCCGTTTTGATAATCAAGTACATAATAATATGTAGCAGTATCTAAAACGTCACCATCTTGATTAGTTCCACACCAACTTTTTACATGGTTTGAATTATCATAAACCCTAGTACCATATCTATTAAACACCTGTAACCTAGATATTCCATTATTTGGCGATAAATGGTCTAATGTTAAACAATCGTTTATCCCATCACCATTTGGAGAGATTCCTGAAGGTATTGAAACACAATTAGCGTTTTCAAAATAACTTACATTCATTGTACTTGTACCTGAACATAACGTTACTATATCAGTAGCCGTAACAGTAAACTCACCTAAATGATATACTCCAATATTAGCAACTCCATTTACGCTATAAACAACGTTTGCATATGTAGTTGATCCATCAACAGGATTTTCATACTGAACAGCTCCATTAGTTAAATTCGTACTCGCTAATACAGTTGTAGCATCAATTACTAAAGTACTATCTGGACCATTTTGAACAACAACTCCATTATACTCCCAAACATAATTTAAAGTTCCCATGTTAGGGTCTGTTAAATTTTCAACGTTTGCCTCTAATATCAATTCTTCATTTGCACAAACAATTACATCATCACCTAAATTAGGCATTGGGTTAGGATAAAACTCTATATGTACTGTAGCGTCTCTTGCACAATCAGGAGCTGCAACAAAGTATATACTCATTGAATAATCACCAGTAACATCTATTGTTAAGGTTTGTTCTGTTTCCCCACCAACATTCACGATGGTTTCCCCAGGTATTTCAACACCATCTTTAAACCATGTAATACCAGTACCATTTGGTAAAACTCCAGCGTTTAACACTTTAGTATCTCCTTCACATAAAGCACCAGGATCTCCTAAAAACACATCATCACCTAAATCAACACTTCCTAAAGAAAAACTTCCTCCTTCTAAGAAAATTGCCGTATCAAATGCTGAATCACCTTGATCTGCCATCACTAATTTTATATGATATACATCTCCTACTATTACTTCTGAAAACGCCGTTAAAGGCACTGTCATACCTCCATAAGCATGTTCTCCAGACTCTGGCGTATAGCCTGCGAAATAATGTTCGTTTTGTGCTAAACAACCGGCATTAACTTCTGGACGTATGTTCGTTACAACAACCGTATCATTAAAATTTGTTGGAGCAGGTAATTTTGCTAAATTAACAGGCGCAGTACCAACAGTTGTATTCGTTAAAATAAATGCAAATGAATCCGCATAATTACATTCGAAATTCCCATTGTATTCTGACGAAGCCATTATATAATTAAATGAAATTTGAGGTGCTAAAGGCACAAAATCAAATTCTAGATATACCCTATCATGTGTGTTTGTTACCCCAGTAACAGCTTCTAAATCGGCATCACCAACTCCATTACCTGCATGAGAAGGTCCTCCTCCATCAAATGGTCCAGCAGCTTCAGCAGCCGCACCAGAAGATAATATTATTCCATCAGCAAATGGGAAGTTTGAACCTCCATCAGTAAAGTAACTAAATCCAATATCAGCACCCAATGAGTGTGTTTCGTATTGTATGTTATTTACTGTAGCACAATCTGCATCAACTAAAACATCTGTAACTAATTGTTCTGGTGTGTAAGTAACAATATCTGTAGTAATTGGTGGTGGAGGTGTTCCGATACAAATATCAAAAGTGGTGTCTTGCAACGGGTTTGCTGTGTTAGAATATACTCTAACATAGTATACATTCCCAATTGTTAAACCAGCAACAGTATCAGAGTCTGCATTACTACAGAAAAATTCTGTTAAAGTTCCACAAGCTCCTTCAAATATACTAAAGTCAACATTAGTTGTAGATCCTACTAAATTTAATAATGACACATTATGTAAGTCCGATGTTGCAGTAAATGTATACCATACATCATCATCAGCACTACCAAAACAAGTAGGGTCAGTTTCTGCAGAAGTTGTAGCTCCAGCAATTGTACCGGCAGTTACATCAGTACAATCTAAATCAGTATTCACTGTTAAATCAATTGCAGTAGCACAATCGTCATTTGCTGGTGCTGGTGGTGGTGTAACACAAGTTAAATTTAATTCAAAATCTCCTGTACCTGTTCCATAACCGTATACATATATATAATATTCCGTCCCAACAGTAGAAACGAATAAGGTCTCTGATTGCAATCCACATGAATCGTCATTTCCATTAACACATGTCATCGCTGCGCATGAGCCTTCAAATATTTGTATTTTAGTATCATAACCTGAGTTACATAAAGACGCGGTAATTATATCACCATTTCCTGTGATACTATACCAAATCCCAGGCGCCCCTTGTGTTGTCCCACAAGTACCTTGTTCATCATCTGATGTTGCTAAATCAGTGTTTCCTATAATTGTATCACCACAATTAACCGCAATTGCATCACCACACAAGTCATTTGTTGGAGGACAGAAATAATTAAAATTCCCTAATCCTAAATCACATGCATTATCAGAGTGTGTTAAAGTTAAGTCTAATGTTGTACCAGAAGCGTAAGGACCTACTTGAAGCACTCCCGTACCAGTTACTGGCCAAGTTGTAGTTCCATCAGTTACTTCAGTAGCATCTCCCACACTAGTAACATCTATATCGATATAAAACTGATCATTTGGACAATCAGCATTTATTACTGATGATGCTACTACAGCTGGTGTACAAGAAATTCCTACAATATTTACTGTAAAATCTAATGTAACTCCCCAAGCCCCATTATAACAAGAGGTTGGAGTAGCTTGGCCAAAATCTGCAGTTCCAATACGCATTAAATGGTTTCCTAATGCTGCCGTTGCAGGCATTACAAAAGAAGCGTCTAATGTTGTTGGATTTGTTACTAATGAAACTCCATCAAATACTTGTTCCCCAGCATCAAAAGTTAAATCGTCGTTAAAATCTATCCAAATATTGGTGTCATAGGTATATCCTGTTTCAAAAGTTATTTGAACAGTTGATGTTATTCCTTGCCCAAGAGTTACTACTGTACCTGTATGGTCAAAATAGGTAACATCTGCATTGGGAAAATTAGTTGCTCCTAATAGAACATTTGATATCCCATTACCATCATTACTTGTTGGCACTGAAGCACATTGTGCGTTAGTCAACAGACTAATACACAAGAACGCTAATAATAGTGTAATTTTTTTCATGTTGTCTTAAATTATTGCTTATAGGTTAATAATCCAGCTAATTTACAGAAAAACTTAATACTAACTAACATATGTTAGTGATTTATATAACAAAAAGGGTTGAAAAAGTTATAAATCGACTAAATGCATTCTTACCTAGACAAAGTACTCGCTCTTAACACTTATCGCTAATTAATTAACAGTATTTAAAAACAAAAAACCTACAGATGTAGGCTTTTTTGTTGTGTCAATCAAATATGTCTTATTAAAAACAATTATTTTTTATAAAACTTTTTATACTTTAAATAGGACCATATTCCTACCACCAATACTGCAGCAAAATTATAATATACATAAGTTGGCGTTACAGTAACATCGCCACTTGCATAGGAATGTAATCCTGCTAAATAAAAATTCACTCCAAAATATGTCATTAATATTGATGCGTAGCAAATTACCGCTAAAAAATTAAATGTCCATCTACTACGTAAACCAGGTACCAATCGCACATGCAATACTAAGGCATAAATCATAATACTAACTAAAGCCCATGTTTCTTTTGGATCCCAACCCCAATACCTACCCCATGATTCATTTGCCCAGATTCCTCCAAGGAAATTACCAATTGTAAGCATTATTAAACCAATGGTTATAGCTTGTTCAATAATTATGGTCAGCTCCTGGATATTTAAATCCATACGCTCTTTATTCTTCTCCGTAGTTAATATCATTAACAACAGTGATACTAAGCCCAATACAAATGCTAATGTAAACGGACCATAACTCCCTACTATAATAGATACATGTATCATTAACCAATAACTATCCAATACTGGTTGCAAATTAGAAATAGCTGGATCAATTGAATTCCAATGCGCTATCATTAATATCATAGCGGTAACAAATGCTGTTGCGGCAATTGTTAAATTAGATTTTCTGCCAAATAACAATCCAAACAACATGGTTGCAAAACCTATATATATCATTGATTCATATGCATCACTCCAAGGTGCGTGTCCTGAAATATACCAACGCATTATTAAGCCTCCTAAGTGGAGTACAAAAAGGAATACAATTGTATATTTTAAAAGAGAGATTACCTTTGATAAGAATTTACTTTTATAATAAAATATTTGAAATATCAATACCGCCAACATTAATACACCAGCATACATATACCAACTGAATAATTTTTTAAACACATCATATTTGTTATAAAACACTTCAGCAGCAATTTTATCATCGGAAGGAATTACTGATTCACTATATCCTTTTTGTAACTTTCTAAGTCCGTCCAATATACTTGCAGCTGTTTTATAGTCTTTCTTTTGTGCGAATTCAAAGTATCCTTGAGGAAATAGATTTTTAATCACTTTTGAATCTGGGCCATAATCAACATCACTAATTTCTAATGGAGATACCCATTTATTATTTGAATCACCAGGTATAGGATACACCCTTACCAAACTACCACTAAGTGCCTGACCTAATAAACGCTGATCCTCATAAGCACGTTTAATATCCTTTTGAAATATATTTAATTTACCTGCACTTGTTTCATTTGCTTTTTTTACCCATTCTATTTTTATTTTAGGAACACCTTTGTGTGTATAAAAATCGGACAACGCTGCATATTTAGCATCTAATGGCAACTCTAACACTTTACGAATACTATCGTTTCCTCTTTTTAGTTTTATTAAAGGAGCGTCGAACCATAATTTATAATTCTGTATCATGGATAACAACACCTGATTTGCATCCAAACCTGCGTAGGTGTCTTTTTTACTTACTTTACGCAACAATTCAATAGCGTAGGTATTTACTGGTTTTACCCTTCCTCCTAAATCCTGTATCAACAATGTACCAAATTTAGCAGCTTCGTCAGCTGGAATAGCTCTTGCTTGAATAATAGAATCTACTTTTTCTTTTTCAAGTTTTACATGTTTGCCTTGAGAGAAACCATTAGAAGACAACAACAATACAATTATCCCTAAGCCTGCTTTTTTTATTTTTATCGTTCCTAATTTCTTTTTCAATTCGCCGAAACGCGTATTTCTATCAAATAAAATCAATATCATACCTAAGAATAATAGAAAATAACCAACATAACTAGTCCATGTTCCCCAAAAATCATGATTTACAGAAAGTACTGTAATATCAGGATTACTTTTCTCTTTATTAGCCATTGTAGAAAAATCAATACTTGACTGAAAAAAGCGATAGCCTTTATAATCTAGAACATTGTTCATATATATTCTAGCATCGAACGTTTTATCATCCTCAACAGTAACTTTACTTTCGTAAGATTTAAATCCAATTCCGTACACACTCGGATCGGTACCTGGATAACGTTCAGCAACGATATCATTTAGCTTTATGCTAAAAGGCAATTCTATTTCTTTAGACCCGTAGCTCATATTAAAATCCAACCCTCCAACTTTTACTGTTTTCATTGGATTAACAGATCCTTTTGATCCTTGTAACGTTATTTCTTTTGATTCACCTTTAGAGGTGATTTTTAAAGTCAATGCATCTTGTCTTGCTTCTTTTGGGTCAGCTGCTTTTACAATTTTATACAATCCATTTATTGGCTTTTGTGGAATAACAAATTTCATTTCACCTATTTCATACAATGACAATAAGCGTAAATTTTGAATACTATCCTGACGAACAGGACTTTTTTTCTGATCGGCCATACGCATTACTGTTCCTTCAAAAGGAGAAGAAAGTGTAGCTTGTTCTCCTTGAATATCAGTGATATTTATAGCGCCACCTGTTTGTTTATTAAACGCAAATAAAATATTATGGATGCTCTCAACAGTTCCTTCTTTTAAATAATGATCATGTCTACTCCCATCACCTGCTTCAACAATTTTGTAATATCTGTCGCCATTTTCATCTTCAACCAAAGTTTCCTGAGCATTTTCAATAAAACTCACATATTCAATAGTAAAATTCTGCTCTTTATAATCAGATTTTATTTCAAAAGAATTATCTAATTTCTCAGAAAGCAATAATTCTTCTTCAGGAAGTACTCTACGTTGTAATTCTCCATTTACTTTTACATCACCATCAACATATGTTTTTAAATATACTTTGTCCGATAACATTTTATTGTTTGACTCTCCTTCATTAATTGGCAACATCCCTTCAAAACCAGTGTAACGAGAAATCCCTGCTCCTACTAATATTAAAACAAACGACAGGTGTAATAATAAGGTGGACCATTTTTTTTGCTGGATTAATCGAAATCTAAAAATATTTCCTGAAAAGTTTATCACAAACATAATCATGATCCCTTCAAACCACCAGGTATTATAAACTAGTGTTCTTGAATAGGCTGTTGGAGATGTTCCTGCATCAGCATCTAAAAAAGTACCTGTTGCCATTGCTATGGCAAATACTACGAATAGAACAGCCATTAAACGAGTTGAAAATAAAATTTGGGATAGTTTAGATTTCATGTAATCGTATTTATTGTTTTTTTTTTATAAAAAATAGCTTCAAACCACTAATAGCAGCATTCAATACTATAATTATTCGCATGAGACAAACCTCAAGACACCAATCCCATTTACGGGAATAATTCATGCGAAAATACGGATTTAATTTGAATGTAACTCGGTGGTAATTTGTTAAAAAAAATATAATAAACTACCCTCTTGCTTTAAAAATTTCCATGAATAAAAAACCAGCAATGTTACGTGCTCTATTTTTAGCTAGATCAACTTTTTCACCAACAAATAATTCATCCAATGTTTGAATCCAAAACTGTAACCACAACCCAAATAAATCATTAGTTATTTCATTATTATTGGCTTTATCAACCGCTACATGTTTCTGGGGTGGATTACCTACGAATTTATTTTTCCTAAATAATTGACTTTCCCAGAAATCAGTTAAATGCTCTAAATGATGTTCCCAATCAGTAATCGCTTTATTAAATATTGGTCCTAATTCATCATTCCCTCTAACTTTTGAATAAAAAGTACGTACCAATAACGAAACATCTTCCCTGTTTTGAATATCATTCATTTATATTTTTTTTTAACTACGTTTAAACCCTAAATTTTACTTCGCAAATTTCTGAAACTTTATTGTATAAATTCATGACCAAAATCATGAATAACAATTAATATTATTAAATAGTGTAAATTTAAGTTTAAAAGAAGTTTTGATACTTACAAAATAGGACTAATTATTCTAGGACAAACTCTTGCTTTTATTTTTTTTTAAAAATCATAATTAAAGCACCTCAAACATCTGAAAGTTTCAATAAAAACTTAATTTATTGTCAGATTGAGCAGCGCTTGTGTTGAGCTTAGACGTAATTCATTAAAATGGCTATTCTCGATACAATTTCCTTATAAATTCAAAACAGAATTCATCATGAAATCACTCGAATTGATGAAGCAGTAAATTACCATCGGACTTCGACAAACTCAGTCTGACAACTATAACATTCATAACGTATTTAATGTCACACTGAACCTCTCGAAGTGCTAACATTGACGCTAGATACGGCATTATTTCCGCTAGCTTTTTTAAAAAAACTCCCGTCTCAGTTTGAAAACTATTTTTAGTATAAGATATTAAGTTTTTCATTTTTTAAGACTAGAAAAGCACTTTAAATAACGAGTTTACTTTAACACGTATCAATAAATTAACAAACTATCGGATAGTAGTGTTAAAGCACTTATAAAATTAAGCCATTTTTGTGGCTTTGGTCATTTCAAGTATTCCAATTTTTCATCGGAAAGTATCGAGAACACAAAAGAGGTATTATCTATACATTTTCCGTGTCTTAAAACACTCGGATTGGGCATTTTTAATTTTTTTAGCTAATTTTATTACTATAGGTAAAAGTATTAGTTTGACCTGCTAATTACTTAAAAAAAGTTTTTATTTTGGTACACAAATAGTACTTTAGCTCCATGATAAAAGTTGTTATTATTGGTGCTGGAAATGTTGCTTCTCATTTATTTGATGCTTTTTATACCGCAGAAATCGTTTCTGTAATTCAGGTATATAATCGTGGTCAGGAAAAACTAGTCGCTTTTAAAAACAAAACGAGCATCACTACTTCTATATCAGAAATTATGGATGCTGATGTGTATTTAATTTCAATTTCAGATGATCACATTAATTCGCTAACAAAAAAACTACAATTCAACAAGAAGTTAGTTGCACACACCTCTGGATCAGTTGCTATTACTGAAATTTCAAATCATAACAGATCAGCTGTGTTTTACCCTTTACAAACATTTACCTCAGGTAAAACGGTAGATTTTAAAGCAATACCCTTATGCATTGAAGCAACAGAAAAAAAAGATTTAATACTATTGAAATCTTTAGCCGAAAGCATTTCGGATAATGTATATCACATTGATTCAACCCAACGAAAAGCACTACATATTGCTGCCGTTTTTGTAAATAATTTTGTGAATCATTTATATCAAAAAGGAGAAGAAATTTGTAAAGAAAATAACGTTTCTTTTGACATATTAAAACCTTTAATATTAGAAACAGCAGGGAAAATATCTGAATTATCCCCTTATGATAGTCAAACTGGTCCTGCTAAAAGGAACGACAATAAAATAATTGAACAACATTTATCCCATTTAAACACGGGTACTCAACAAGAAATTTATACTTTACTCACCAAATCAATACAAGACACATATGGCAACTAGTTATAAGCAATTAATGAACAACATTACTACATTTATTTTTGATGTAGATGGCGTATTAACCGATGGAACTATTATGGTTACTACTGATGGGGAAATGTACCGAAACATGAGTATCAAAGATGGATACGCTTTAAAAGCTGCAGTGGTTGCTGGATACAATGTATGTATTATCTCTGGTGGTAGTAATGAAGGTGTACGCAAAAGGTTACAAGGATTAGGTATTACTGACATTTACCTTGGTGCTCATCATAAAATACTGCAATATGAAGAATACTGCATAAAAAAGAATATTAATGCAGAGCAAGTATTATATATGGGGGATGATATTCCTGATATTCCTGTAATGCAAGAAGTTGCTATTGCTGCTTGCCCACAAGACGCAGCTCCTGAAGTAAAAGATGTTTCAGAATACATATCTCCAATTAACGGAGGAAAAGGATGCGGTAGAGACGTTATTGAACAAGTAATGCGTGTACAAGGAAAATGGATGACGCAATTTGAAGCCAAGTACGATTAACATTTACCAAACTAAAAGCCTACAGTAAAAAATGAACCTACTTAACCTAATCCGCTACAAAAATTTATTCATGATTGCATTTATACAATGCATCATTAAATACGTGTTCTTTGAATTACCACAATTTAAAAGTGCTAATTTAATAACCGCTCTTAACACATCATCTTTTACCTCTCTAGTATTAGCTACTGTTTGTATTGCTGCTGCTGGTTATATAATTAATGACATTTATGATGTAGAGGCTGACGCTATCAACAAACCAAATAAATTAATTGTAGGCAAAAGTATTTCAGAAGATTTAGCAAATAATCTTTTTATTGGTTTTACAGTTATCGGAATTATTTTAGGAATTTATGCTACTTGGCAAATTGATAAAAATAGTTTTGCTACCGTTTTTTTACTAGTATCAGCATTACTTTATTGGTACGCTACCTCTTTAAAACAAACCATACTTATAGGAAACTTTGTTATTTCTCTTTTAGTTTCCCTAAGTATCTTAATCGTTGGTATTTTTGAAATAACACCAATGATAACACCTGAAAGTAGAGATGCCTACGTATTTATGTTTAAGTTTTTAGTTGATTATGCATTATTTGCTTTTTTAATAAACCTTGTTAGGGAATTGGTAAAAGATTTAGAAGACATTGATGGCGATTACAAAGCTGGCTACAACACACTTCCTATTGCTATTGGCAGAAAGAGAGCTAGTAAAGTAGCATTTGCTTTTTGCTGCATAACAATTATGGTTGTTGTTTATTATGTAGTTACATACTTATTTGAAAATCAAATTTTATTATTGTATTTTATCTTTTTAATCGTTGGACCATTATCATACTGTGCTATTAAATTATTATCAGCTAAAACTAAATCAGATTTTAAAAATTTAAGTATGATTTTAAAAATCACTATGTTTTTAGGGATTTGCTCAATGATACTTTTAAAATTTGTGTAATTATGTTAAAGAAACTATTAAAAGACAAGCACATCATTCTTGCATCAGCGTCACCACGAAGGCAACAATTTTTTAAAGAACTTGGAGTAGATTTCGAGATACGCTTAAAAGAGGTTGATGAAGTTTATCCTCCTAAATTAAAGCACTTTGAAATTAGTGATTATTTAGCCCAATTAAAATCACTTCCTTTTGAAAATGAATTAACCCCGAACGACATCCTTATTACTAGTGACACCATTGTTTGGCATAATAAAAAGGCTTTAGGAAAACCCCGAAGCGAAACAGAAGCTTTTGAAATGCTAGCATCAATGAGCAATACTACCCATGAAGTAATAACGTCAGTATGTTTTAAAACCACTACTTTTCAAAAAACAGTTTCTTCAGTAACTAAAGTTACATTTAAAGAACTTTCAAAAGAAGAAATAAACTACTACATAAAAAACTACCAGCCTTTTGATAAAGCCGGTGCTTATGGAATACAAGAATGGATTGGAGCAATTGGTATTACCAAGATTGAAGGAAATTACAATACTGTAGTCGGATTACCTGTAAATATCGTTTATAGAGAACTCTTAAATCTTATATAAAACAAAAGTCCTTACTTGGGGAAATAAGGACTTTGTAAACTAACCAATATTAAATTCTTCTTAACGAACAATTACACTTCAAATATACTACTAAACTTTACTTGTTTAATTTATATGTTGTGAACCATGCTATTGTTGTGGTTAGTTAACAACTGAAACATTTCAACAAAAACAAAGTCCTTACTTGGGGAAATAAGGACTTTGTAAACTAACCAATATTAAATTCTTCTTAACGAACAATTACACTTCAAATATACTACTAAACTTTACTTGCTTAATTTATATGTTGTGAACCATGCTATTGTTGTGGTTAGTTAACAACTGAAACATTTCAACAAAAACAAAGTCCTTACTTGGGGAAATAAGGACTTTGCAAACTAACCAATATTAAATTCTTCTTAACGAACAATTACACTTCAAATATACTACTAAACTTTACCTGTTTAACTTATATGTTGTGAACCATGCTATTGTTGTGGTTAGTTAACAACTGAACATCATTTCACTAAAAAACCTTCTCTTCGGAGGAGAAGGTTTTACTAACTAACCTATATTAAATTTTTATGAAAAAATTACACTTCAAAGATACTGTGTATTTAAACTATTTAATCAAAATAGTTGTAACACTCTTAAAATATGATGTTTGCAAAATACATTTGGTAGTGATGAATTAGAAAGTTTATAAAAAAAACAAAACCCTACTCTTTGGGGAGAAATAGGGTTTTGTAAACTAACCAATATTGATAATTAATTTAATGAAAAACCAATTATACTTCAAATATAAGCACAACCGCTTATATAAAAAATTATTTGTTGTAAAAAGTGCTTTATATGTTGTAAACTTAAATTCATCAAAAAAAAAGTCCCAATCATTACTTCTTAGTTTACTAAATTTACAAAGTATTAGTAATTTACTAACACCACAAAACAAAACACTTTTTACAACAAATAACTCCTTAAATATTAGCGATTACTTTTATTTCATTAATGATTTTTTGAGCCAATTCATCAGCTATATTTTGCGATTTTGCTTCCGTATATATTCTAATAATTGGTTCGGTATTACTCTTTCTTAAATGCACCCAGTTTTCAGTAAAATCTATTTTAACACCATCAACAGTAGTGATATTTTCATGGGTATATTTTTCAGTCATTGCTTTCAAAACCTCATCAACATCTAATTGCGGTGTTAATTGAATTTTATTTTTACTCATAAAATAACTTGGATACGAATCTCTTAACTCACGAACTGTCATTTGTTGCTCGGCTAAATGTGTTAAAAACAATGCTACACCAACCAAGGAGTCTCTACCATAGTGTGACGATGGATAAATAATACCTCCGTTACCTTCGCCTCCAATAACAGCATTATTTTTTTTCATCAACTCTACAACATTTACTTCACCGACAGCTGAAGCCTCATAAGTTCCTCCATGTTTTTCAGTAACATCTCGCAATGCTCTTGATGACGACATGTTGGATACGGTGTTTCCTTTTGTTTTACTTAATACAAAATCGGCACAAGCAACCAAAGTATATTCTTCTCCAAACATTTCACCATCATTACATATAAATGCTAAACGATCAACATCTGGGTCAACTACAATTCCTAAATCAGCATTTTCTTTAACTACTAGTTCAGATATATCAGTTAAGTTTTCTTTTAAAGGTTCCGGATTATGTGGAAATTCTCCATTAGGTTCACAATACAACTTTACGGTATTTACCCCTAAACGATCTAACAATAACGGAATTGCGATTCCTCCTGTAGAATTTACCCCATCCACTACTACTTTAAAGTTTGCTTTTTTTATTAAATCAACATCTACTAGATCGAGATCTAAAACTTCATCAATATGAATATCAATATAAGCATCATTTTTAGTGATTTTACCTAAATCATCAACCTCAGCAAAATTAAAACCATCATTTTCTGCAATAGCTAAAATTTTAGTTCCTTCAACACCATTTAAAAACTCCCCCTTACTGTTCAATAGTTTTAGTGCATTCCATTGTTTTGGATTGTGCGATGCTGTTAAAATAATTCCTCCATCAGCATGTTCCATAGGCACAGCTATTTCAACAGTTGGTGTAGTTGACAAGCCTAAATCAATTACATGAATCCCTAAACCAACTAAGGTATTCATTACTAAATTTTGAATCATATTACCCGAAATACGAGCGTCTCTACCTACAACTACTCTGTATATTTCTTTATTTCGATCATTTTTTAACCAAGTTCCATAGGCTGCTGCAAATTTTACTGCATCCACAGGAGTTAAATTTTCTCCTACTGTACCACCTATTGTTCCTCTAATTCCAGATATTGATTTTATTAAGGTCATCTTTTTACTTTTTAGTATCACAAATATACAATTTGATACCTATTTATTAATTCTCTTTTTATAAATTTAAACCATGAACTTTTTAGCACACATATACCTTTCAGGTAACAACGAAAAATTTAAAATAGGAAACTTTATTGCCGATAGTATCCGAGGTAAACAATACCTTGAATACCCACTGGAAATACAAAAAGGAATCATCCTACACAGGCATATTGACACATTTACTGATAGTCATTTAACAGTAAAATTGAGTAAAAAAAGACTTTACGAAAACTATGGACATTACGCTAGTGTGATTGTAGATATTTTATATGATCATTTTTTAGCTAAAAATTGGTTGACATATTCTGATGTCCCTCTAGATGAATATGTAGAGGGCTTTTATGACTTATTAGAAGATAATTTTGAAGTTTTACCATTAGCTGTTCAAAAAATGTATCCGTTTATGACTCATGATAACTGGCTACTTAGTTACGCCAGCATAGAAGGCATTACCAAGGTATTGGAAGGAGTGAATCGCAGAACAAAAAACAAATCAAAAATGAATCTTGCAGTAATAGAGTTGCAAGAATTTTACTTAGATTTTGAAAAAGAATTTACTTCGTTTTTTAAGGAATTGATCTTGTTTGTTCAAGAGGAAAACCATAAACCATACATGAAAAAATAAAATTGTACATTTGAACTCTCTCAAAAATTCTTTATAAAAATACAAGAGAGATGAGTTAATCATTAACCTTTTTTGTTCTACATTAAGAATAAAACAACCCGTAAAGGGCTTAAAAATATAACAACATGATACGTAAAATTTTCGCTATTAGTTCAATTTTATTCCTAACCAGCTGTGCTGAATTACAACAAGTAGTTGACAGCTTACCACAACAAACAAGCGGGATTCTTTCAAGTGCAGATATTGGAGCAGGATTAAGAGAAGCTTTAGATTTAGGAATTGACAAGCAGGTTTCTAAATTAACTCAAAAGGATGGTTTTTTAGGAAATCAATTAGTTAAAATAGTATTACCGGAAGAATTAAAGAAAGTTGACAAAGGCTTACGCGATATTGGATTAAGTAAACTAGCAGACGAAGGCTTGAAAGTATTAAATAGAGCTGCAGAAGATGCAGTTGGTGAAGCTACACCTATTTTTATAAACGCGGTAAAAGGAATTACTTTTAATGATGCTAAAAACATATTATTAGGAAATGATAATGCTGCTACAACTTATTTACAAACAGGGACTAAAAGTGCTTTATACGCTAAATTTAATCCTGTAATTAAAAACTCATTCGCTAAAGTTGGAGCTGACAAAGTATGGAGTACTATTATTACAAAATACAATAGCATTCCTTTTATTAAAAAAGTAAACCCTGACTTAACTGACTATACTACTAATCAAGCTTTAAAAGGAGTTTTTACGATGATAGCAGTTGAAGAAAAAGAAATTAGAAACAAAGTTGATTCAAGAACTACCTCTTTATTACAGAAAGTATTCGCTTTACAAGATTAAGCTTAAACTTTTTCAATAATACAAACCGTCAAAAAACACTTGACGGTTTTTTTTATGCAAAATATCTATTAAAAAACGACTTATTAAATAATTCACTCTCAAAAACTTGCAAACTCGGCTATTTTTACTATCTTTAAGTGACTACTAATCAAATAATTACAAACACAATGTTAGCTGAATTAGATATCTATAGAGACACTTCACGATTAGAAGCTCGCTACAAAAAACTCGTTGAAAAAGCGTATAATTTTAAGTATACAAATAGTACATTAAGTGACTTAGCCGCATACAAAGCCATGCGCTTATTAGAGAGGATTAACCGAAAAAAGTTCGGGTTTTAAGAAACTAAATACACATAATATTATGCAAGCTTTTATAATAACTAAAAGCTCCAAGTAAACGTGTGCCATACCACGAAAAATATTCACCATCTACTAAGAGTATTTTGGTATTGGGCAACAAATTATTTAACTCTTCAATATGCTTATTTTTAAATGGATAAGGCTCACTTGATAAAAACACAAAATCAGGTTTATGGGTTGTTAGTAAGGAACTTAATTCAACCTCAGGATACCTAGGAACATCTTTAAATACATTTTCAAACTTATTTAATGATAATAAGTGATGTATTATAGTGGTATTACCTGCAACCATCCATGGTTTTCTCCAAATGAAATAAGCTACTTTACATGTAGGTTTATTCTTAATGTATGTTTTAAATTCAGTTACTAAATTACTAAGTTTATCCGTGATTTGAGTAGCTTTTTTTTGAACTTCAAACAACTCACCATATTGTTTTATTAAAACAATAGTGTCCGCCATAGTATAAATATCAGATACATGAACTGGGGCTATCTTTTCCAGTTCTTCAACCATTTCTTTGGAATTCTCCTCTTTGTTGCAAAGAATAACATGAGGCTTTAAGGCTTTTATTTTATCAAAATGGACTTGTTTAGTCCCTCCTACAATAGTTTTCTCTTTTCGCAAATGAATTGGATGCACACAGAATTTAGTAAGCCCAACAATACTATCCTCCAAGCCAAGATCTACCAACAACTCCGTTTGTGAAGGCACCAACGATACAATACGTTTTGGCACAGCTTCAAAAACTAAAGTTCTATTGAGTTGATCAATTATTTTCATTCAGATACACTGTAAATTAACATTAAACAAACTAGTTCTTTAAAATATCCTCCATTTGTGCTTGTAACTCCTTCGCTTTAACAGCTGCGGCTTGAGCAAAACTTTCATCATTACTTGCATAGACAATTCCTCGAGAAGAATTAATTAGTAAACCAATATTATTAGACATCCCGTACCTACAAACATCTTGTAAATTACCTCCTTGTGCTCCTACCCCAGGAACTAACAAAAAACTATTCGGAACTATTTTACGAATTTCTTTAAAGTACTCAGCTTTAGTTGCTCCAACAACATACATTAAATTTTCCGAATTCTCCCAAATTTTAGAAGTCTCCAAAATTTGTTTATACAATTCTTGTCCGTTTGTTTCTAAGGTCTGAAAATCAAACGCTCCTTTGTTTGACGTTAATGCCAACATAATGGTATGCTTGTTTTTAAAAGCTAGAAAGGGCTCAACAGAATCTTTTCCCATATACGGAGCTACAGTTACCGAATCAAAAGCTAAATCTTCTAAAAAAGCTTTCGCATACATGGTAGATGTATTTCCTATATCACCACGCTTTGCATCAGCAATTGTAAATATTTCAGGATAATTTGTGTTTAAATATTGTATTGTCTTTCCTAAGGACTTCCACCCTTTTAAACCATAAGCCTCATAAAAAGCTGTATTTGGTTTATACGAAACACATAGGTGATGTGTTGCATCTATAATTGCTTTATTAAACTCAAAAATAGGATCTTCAGTAGCTAATAAATGTGGTGGTATTTTTGTTAAATCAACATCTAAACCAATGCAAAGAAATGATTTTTTAATACGTATCTGTTCTACTAATTCTTGTGTTGTCATTAAATTTCAAACTTATTAAATTCAATAATATTATTTTTTTTAGGTATTTTAATTATTACCACTCCATTTTTAACATAATATCCAAATAACATCATATCCTCTTTCTTATTCAGACTATCAATGTATTTTTTAACTTTTTTATAAGACTCATAAAAATTTAATATAGGTGTATTTACTCCTATATTTTTTCCAAAATTCTCTTTGACTATAAAAGGTGACCTAAATCCATGATACGATTTTCTTAAAATATCCGGTTTTTTATACATCTTTGAAAATTTCAACTCGCCTGTATCAGCCTTTAATACGTATAACCTATTGAACTTGTTATTGAATGTAGCTAATAAATTAATATGTATTTCATTATTCTTTACAAAAAATTTTGAAATTTTATAATCACTCAACAATATTGGTAGCTTTAATGACTTTTCATAAAAAGTTTTTGACCAAACCTTTTTATAAAAATTATTATACTTTGTTATAAGTATTGCTGACTCTTTTTTATCTCTATCATACAATGTTGAATATAAATATAATTCATCATTAATATGATCATAAATTATTTCCGCTGAACGATCTAAAGAGCCTGAAAATTGGTTATTTGTAATAGCCGCATGATCATTAGGTTTCATTCTTTCATCATAAAATGGATTAATCGTATGCGGCTGGTATAATGAAAAAGAAGAAGAGTAGTGATTTAAATACCCATGACCATAGCCCTTTAAACTTCTTATCTCATTTATTATATTGTATTCACTTAAAACTTCTCCTCTGTAGTTATACTTAACTAATAAATATTTATTCTCTTCCTTAGATGAGTTATTAAAAACTAGATGAAAGTTAGAATCATCATAGTATAATAACTTAGTTACAATTGGGTATTTACATTTCTTTTTACTTTCTGGAATTTCTAATTCAACATATTTATCTTTACTATTTTGAATGTTCTTTGTATAAATATAAATCTTAGATTTTTCACATTCTCCTCTAAAATAATGAGCCTCTCCGTCCTTTCTTCCTATTAAAACAAAAAAATTAGAGTTGTAAAATGATATATTTCTAATATCCATAAAAACAGATGTCGTTGATGAGCTTGTTTGCGATACTCCATAACTCCCGGGGCTTTTATGGGCACTTACTAAAGGTACTCCTGTTTTTGATGTTGTAGAAGATGAATAATAATAATTTCGATTCATCTCACCATACAACTCATCTTCCTCTAAATCATCAAATGGATATAATTTAGATATTCTTTCTTCTTGAATATTCAATTCAGAATCTATTAGTGTATATAAGCTTTCATCCCCCTTATTACTAAAACTCAAAAGAAATGTGTCTGCATTAAACAAACCATAATCTGTGATTTTTTCTTTCTTATTTAATTTAATTTCAAGTGTTTTATCTTGAGCATAATTAGTAAACATGAAAATGCAAATAAAGGCTGATACATATAATTTATGCATAGTTATATATAGTATATAAAAATTCCCGCATAAAAGCGGGAATTAAATTCTTTTTAAATTTCGTCAGAAGCTGCTTTTAACTTTTCAGTGTTAACTACAATTTTTAACTCATCTATTATTTTCTGAATGTCACCATTCACAATATTTGGCAAATCATATAATGTTAATCCTATTCTATGATCCGTAACCCTTCCTTGTGGGTAATTATATGTTCTAATTTTTGATGACCTATCTCCTGAAGAAACTAAACTTTTACGAGTAGCAGAATCTGCTGCTTGTTTTTTAGCCAATTCTAATTCATATAAACGAGAACGTAATACTTTTAAAGCTTTCTCTAAGTTTTTATGTGATGATTTTTGATCCTGACAACTTACAATCATACCAGTAGGTGCGTGATGTAATTTAATTGCAGAATAGGTTGTGTTTACGGATTGCCCTCCAGGACCTGTTGAAGTAGTACGTTCAATACGAACATCCTGCATATCTAACTGTATATCAAACTCTTCAGCTTCAGGCAATACTATTACAGTTGCCGCTGATGTATGAACCCTACCTTGCGTTTCTGTTTGCGGTACACGTTGTACACGGTGGACACCTGATTCGTACTTTAAAGTTCCATAAACATCTTCTCCTGAAACTTCAAATATGATTTCTTTAAACCCTCCAGAAGTACCATCACTTACATTTACAACATCAACTTTCCAGCCTTTATCACTCGCGAATTTAGTATACATACGGTATAAATCTCCAGCGAAAATACTTGCTTCATCTCCTCCAGTACCAGCTCGAAGCTCCATTACAACATTTTTAGCATCTTCAGGATCTTTAGGGATCATTAATAAATTAATTTCTTCCTCTAAAGTTGGCAATTGTTCTTTAGCCTCATCCAATTGCATTTTGGCCATTTCAACCATTTCTGCATCTGAACCGTCTTTTATAATTTCGTTAGACTCTTCTACGTTATTAGTTAGCTCAATATACTGATCACGTTTTTCCATCATGATACGCAAATCCTTATATTCTCTATTTAAAGCGACATATCGTTTTTGATCCATGATAATATCAGGCTGAATAATCAAATCTGACACTTCATCAAAACGTTGCTTTACTATTTGTAATCTTTCTAACATGTTACTTCTTTCAATAATTGGAACGCAAATTTAAACAATTGATTTCATTATTCAAATATTTAAACCCATGAGTAAGTTTAATTTTTAAAGACACAGTTAAAAACTAAAGCTGGCGCAACTTAACGCATAAAAGAACCTCAATTTCAATGAGTTACACCTTTACTCATTTATTATTAATAAAAACAAGCAGTAAAAAAGAGATAGAAGAAATGAAAACATTAAATCCTAGACGAATTTTTACAACTTTATGTAACTATAAAAGGAACTGTTTCATCTAACTCAAGTCAGACGTTATTAATTTTAAAAACTCATTTCTTGTTTCTTGATTTTTGAAGGCTCCTGTAAATCCTGATGTTGTGGTAGTCGAATTTTGTTTTTGAACTCCACGCATCATCATACACATATGCGAAGCTTCAATAACCACGGCTACACCTTGAGGTTTTAAAGTTTCTTCTATACATTTAAGGATTTGATCCGTTAACCTTTCTTGCACTTGTAAACGTCTTGAAAACACATCTACAATCCTTGGCAACTTACTCAGTCCAACAATATGACCATTAGGGATATAAGCAATATGTACTTTTCCAAAGAAAGGCAACAAATGATGTTCACAAAGTGAATACAATTCAATATCCTTAACAATAACCATATTATTATAATCTTCTTTAAACATGGCGCTTTTTAAAATTTCTGCCGCATCCAAATCATATCCTTGCGTTAAAAACTGCATTGCTTTTGATGCTCGCTCAGGCGTTTTCAACAATCCTTCACGGGTTACATCTTCTCCTATCCCTTCTATTATTTGAGTGTATCTAGCCTCTATTTCAGCTGTAGTTTCTTCATTATACTCTTCAAAATGTTTGTATCCCATGGTAATATATGTTTACAATTAAAAAGTACTAAATTAATCTAATTTCCACAACTAAAGCGCTTATTAAATATAACCGTTCTTATTAGTATAGTTTAACTTTTATTTGTGATTCATCTTATTTCGATAATTGTAAATTTGTTAGATCAATCAAATCATAGTTATGAAATCATCACTTCTAATTTTACTGTTTTCATTCTCTTTTAGTTTTGCCCAATTGGATCAGATTAAAAAGGAATATACCGTTTTAAAAACCTCAAATGCTCCCAAAATTGATGGTATATTAGATGATGAAGCATGGGGAAAGGCAGATGAAGCCAAAGACTTTATTCAGTTTAAACCAACAATGGGAATTGCAGAAACAAACACTAATAAAACGGTTGTTAAAATCACCTATGACGATACAGCTATTTACATCGGAGCATATTTATACGACGATACTGATAAAATAATGCGTCAGTTTAATAGTAGAGATAATTTTGGCCAGTCTGATTTTTTTGGCGTGATATTCAATCCTAATAATGATGCACAAAACGATACTGAATTTTTTGTTTTTAGTTCAGGTAACCAAGCAGATGCTGTTGCAACACCTAGCAATGGAGAAGATTTTAGCTGGAATGCTGTTTGGGAAAGTCAAGTTAAAATAGTTGATGACGGCTGGATAGTTGAAATGAAAATCCCCTATTCCGCACTACGATTCTCTAATAATGGTCCACAAACATGGGGGTTAAATTTACACAGGCATTTTAGGCGAAATTTGGAACAATACACATGGAATCCGATTGACACTACAAAAGGAAATATTGGTTTATATCATGGTGAATTAAATGGTTTAAAAAACATATCTCCTCCTACTCGATTAAGTTTTTACCCGTTTATTTCTGGTACAGAAACACGTTTTGACGGAACATCTGAAAGTAATTTTAGTGTAGGATTAGATTTAAAATATGGTATTAGTGAAAATTTCACTCTAGATGCAACTTTGATTCCTGATTTTAGTCAAACAAGTGTTGATGACGCTTCATTAAACTTAGGCCCTTTTGAACAAACTTTTTCTGAGCAACGACAATTTTTTACTGAAGGAGTAGATTTATTTAATAAAGGGAATCTATTTTATTCCCGTAGGATTGGGAATGCTCCATCGGAATATTTTGATGAATCCAATTTAAATATAAATGAATCTGTAATTGACAACCCTATTGATGTAAAAATGCTGAATGCAATTAAGCTTTCTGGTAGAACAAAAAACGGTCTAGGTATTGGTGTTTTTAATGCTATAACCGAAAAAACAGAAGCTACAATTAGAAATAGTGTAACCGGAGAAACTAGAAAAGTTACTACTGAACCATTTTCCAATTACAATGTTTTTGTACTCGACCAGCAGTTTAACAAAAACTCATCCATCAGCCTAATAAATACTAATGTTACAAGAAACGGGCATTATCGCGATGCTAATGTAACTGCCGCTTTAGTTAGCTTATCAAATAAAGCCAATAGCTATAATGTTAGTGGTCATATAAAAATGAGTAACCTAAACCTTGAAACTGAAACACAAACTGGTTTTAACACAAACTTATCAATTGGAAAAATTAGTGGGAACTATCAATACAGTATTGCTCATTATTTATCCGATAAAAAATTTGACATCAATGATTTTGGTATCTCGAGGCAAAATAATTATAATAATTTTTCTTTTGACGCTTCGTACAGAACTTTTAAACCTACAAAAAACTTTAACTCGTTAAGGCTTAATACTTGGTTTAATTATAGACAATTATACAACCCAAATACCTACACTGGAAAAAACTTAGGTTTAAACATATATGCTAAAACCAAAAAATTACATGATATTGGTGGAAACATTAATTATAAAATAGGCAAACAATATGACTATTTTGAACCACGAACAGAAGGGAGATACTTTACTACTGAAAATGAGTTAAATTCTAATGTTTGGATTTCCTCAAACTACAATAACACCATTGCAATTGACGCTAATATTGGCTTTTGGACTTTATTTGAAAACGGCAGAGAGTCATTTGATTATTGGTATAGAATCAGTCCTATTGTTAGATTAAGTGATAAATTTAAAGTTAATTACTCATTCGAATTTAGTGAAAATGGAAACGACAGAGGCTATGTTACCACCTATTCAAACGATGATATCCTTTTTGGACAACGCAATCAAAAAACAATAACAAATAGTATGTCTGGAAGCTATAACTTCAATACACTTCATGGCCTTACCCTTACTGTAAGAAACTATTGGACCACTGTAAATTACGACAATCAATTATATACTCTTGAAGCAAACGGACAATTAGTTGCTGATGACACTTATAACATTCAACAAACTTTAATAAATGGTTCCAATTATAACAATCCAAACATTAACTTTAATGTTTGGAATTTTGATTTAAAATACTCTTGGCAATTTGCTCCTGGCAGCCAACTAATTGCATTATATAGGAATCAACTTTTTAATTATTCCGAAACATCTGAAATTGGATATATTGATAGTGTTGACACGCTTTTTAAAGAACCGCTAAAACAAACCTTTTCTTTAAAACTGGTGTATTACTTAGATTATAATAATTTAAAGAGAACATTAAAAAAAACGAATTCATAATTGGCTACTAAGCAGTTTTTTACTTAATTTCACTTCTTTATTTTTTAGCATATGATTATAGCAAAAAACATACATAAAAACTACGATAACTTACATGTTTTAAAAGGTGTAAGTTTACACATTAAAAAAGGTGAAATTGTTTCAATTGTAGGAAGCTCAGGTGCAGGTAAAACTACTTTATTACATATACTTGGCACATTAGATTTTTTAGACAAAAAAAACTCCGAAAGTTCACTTACCATAAACGGCATAAAAATTAATACCCTAAAAGAGAAGAAACTAGCGACATTTAGAAATGAACATATTGGTTTTATTTTTCAATTTCATCAATTATTACCCGAATTTACAGCCTTAGAAAACGTTTGCATCCCAGCTTATATTGGAGGTAAAAACAAAACAGATACTGAAATTAGAGCTAAGGAATTATTAGATTTCCTAGGCTTATCAAATCGCTATGAACATAAACCTTCCGAGCTTTCCGGAGGAGAACAACAGCGTGTTGCAGTTGCAAGAGCTTTAATTAACAATCCTGAAGTTATTTTTGCTGATGAACCATCAGGGAATTTAGATTCTGAAAGTGCGGAAAATCTTCATGATTTATTTTTTGAATTACGTGATAAATTCGGACAAACTTTTATAATTGTTACCCACAACGAAACACTTGCTGATATGGCTGATAGAAAACTAGTAATGAAAGACGGTAACATCATTGCCAATGAATGCTAAAGAACTTAAATCATTTCTTGACGAAAAAGTAATTGAATACAATACTCCCAATTTTATTGAATCGGATCCCATAAGCATCCCTCATCTATTTACACTGAAAGAAGATATTGAAATTGCTGGGTTCTTAGCTGCTACAATTGCATGGGGAAACAGAAAAATGATCATTAAAAATGCTAATCGTATGATGGAACTGTTAGGGAATTCACCATATGATTTTGTTATGAATCATAAAACATATCATCTGGAACAATTAGATAGTTTTGTACACCGAACATTTAACACCATTGATTTTGTTTACTTTATAAAAGCACTTAAACACGTTTACACCAACCATGATGGTTTAGAAAATGTATTTCAAAAACACCAAACTACTACTTCCCTCCAACCAGCAATTCATGAGTTAAAAAAAATATTTTTTGAAATTGACCATCCAATAAGAACCCAAAAACATGTGTCAGATCCACTAAAAGGCTCCGCAGCAAAACGGTTAAATATGTGGCTGCGTTGGATGATCCGAAATGATACTTCTGGAGTAGATTTTGGTATTTGGAAAAATATTTCTCCAAGCTCACTTTCATGTCCATTGGATGTTCATTCAGGAAATGTCGCTCGGAAATTAGGTATCCTAGTCAGAAAACAAAACGACGCTAAAGCAGTTAAAGAACTTGACGAAAGCTTACGGAGAATGGATTTCATTGATCCTTCAAAATATGACTTTGCACTATTTGGACTTGGTGTTTTTGAAAAATTTTAATTCCCAGAAAACAATCTTCTTTATATATAAAAAAGTACCTCCTTTATAACGGCTTGAAAAAAAAACACTTATAAACATATGTTTATAAAATATATTTTACTATATTTATAGTGTCCACAGGTTATATGTGGATTAAGTAAGTTTTTTTGGGGTAAAATCTCTGTTAGTAATTCTAACAGAGATTTTTTTTACACCACAACCAACCCTAAATTAATTATAAATGATATATTTGGTTATTTATAATGCACTTCAACAATCCTAACATACTCTACGCACTGTTTGCACTACTAATACCTATTTTAGTGCACCTATTTCAATTGCGAAAATTTCAAAAAAAAGAATTTACAAACGTTAAAATTTTAAAAGAACTTATTGTTCAAACCAGAAAAAGTTCACAATTAAAAAAATGGTTAATTTTATCTACACGTTTATTAATACTTACTTGCATTATAATTGCTTTTGCTCAACCCAGTTTTAATTCCAATAAAACTATTTCTCAAAAAACCGAAACTGTTTTTTACATTGATAATTCATTTAGCACACAAGAAAAAGGAACTAAAGGAGAATTACTAAAAGTATCCATTCAGGAACTTATTAATAGCTATCCTAATGATAAAAAAATAAGCATTATAACCAATACAAAAACCTTTAAAAACAAGTCCTTAAATACTATTAAAAATGAGTTAATTCGCTTAAAATACACACCTAACCAGCTTGATTACAAAACAGTATCACTTAAAGCGAACCTATTATTCAGTAAAAACAAGAATACCTTAAAAAGGTTGATTTGTATTTCTGATTTTCAAAAGAACAATCTATTAGATTCTAGTTTTTTTAATTCAAAACATGAAACTACATTACTACAAACCTTACCTGTTTCGAAAAGTAATATTAGCATCGATTCAGCTTACTTTACTAAGTTAAATGCTACAGAAACTCAATTAAAAGTTATTATACGTAAACAAAATAGCCCCCTAAAAAATGTTCCTATCGCTCTTTATAACAATGATAGTTTACTTAGTAAATCAACTGTTGACTTAACAAATAACAAGGGTTCTATTTTATTTCATTTACCTGCTAAAAATGATTTAAGCTTAAAAATCATTATTTCTGATGCAACAAGCATTAATGACAATGTACTTTACCTCACCAAAAACAAACCAAGCAAACAACGAATACTTGCTATAGGAAGTGTTGAAAACAACATCTTTTTATCAAAAATATATTCGTCAAAGGATTTTAAATTTAGCCAACAAAAACCTCATAAAATTGATTATAGTACTTTTGAAAAGCAAAATTTAATTGTTTTAAATGAATTGGAAAAACTATCAACTTCGCTAATTAAAAACCTAATTAATTATACTAATAACGGAGGTACACTTTTATGTATCCCATCGGATAAAGCGGATATTAAAAATTATAACAGTTTATTACAAACATTCCGTAGTATTAACAAAAATGAAACTAGGCTAACCAAAATTCATTTCTCACATCCAATATTTAATAGTGTATTCGAAAAAGAAATTAAAAACTTTCAGTTCCCATTTTTCAAAAAACATTACCCTTTAAAAAACTTTGAAACTACAATTTTAAGTTTAGAAAACGGAAATCCATTACTTGTTTATACAGCTAACAATTATGTATTTTCATCACCATTAAACAGTGCCAATACAAATTTTAAACAAGCTCCATTAATTGTACCTACTCTTTACAATATTACAAAAAGCACTTTAAAGAATAATACCCCATATTACAACATAGGAGCAGAAAACAATATCGATTTTGAATTGAATCTTGAAAAGGATGATGTGGTGAGTATTTCAAAAAATGATTTTGATTTCATCCCTATACAACAAATAAAGACAAATAAAGTCAGTATCCAAACTACTAATCAACCTTCAAAAGCAGGGATTTATACTGTAAAGAGCAAACAGCATTTAACAGGGCAAACTCTTGCTTATAATTACTCCAATTCCGAAAGCAGTAGAAATTATCATGCAATAGCAACTTTAGAGAATAAGCATATAAAAACAGCTACTTCGGTTACTGATACTTTAGTTAAAATAAATTCCGCTTCACAAATAGGGTCACTTTGGAAATGGTTTGTTATTTTTGCTATATTATTTTTAATAGTAGAATTACTCATTTTAAAATACTTTAAATGAATCTCCTGATTAAATCAGCAACCATACTAGATCAATCTAGTCCTTTCCATAACAGCACCAAAGACATTCTTATTGAAAATGGCGTTATCAGTAAAATTGAAAAAACCATTGAAAACAGTAATAATTACCAAGAAGTAATATTTGAAAACCTCCATGTATCTCAAGGTTGGTTTGACAGTTCTGTTTCTTTTGGCGAACCAGGTTTTGAAGAACGCGAAACTATAGCAAATGGGCTTAAAACTGCTGCTTTAAGCGGTTTTACAACTATTGCTGTTAATCCCAATACAAACCCAGTGGTTGATAACAGTACAATAGTATCATTTATTAAAAACAAAGGATTTCAAAACGCAGTAAGCATCAATCCTATTGGAGCTTTGACAAAAGGCAGAAAAGGAACTGATTTAGCTGAACTGTATGATATGCAACAAGCTGGTGCCGTAGCTTTTGGCGACTATCAACACGCTATTGAAAATCCGAATATGCTAAAAATAGCACTACAATACACGCAAAGTTTTAATGGTTTGGTATTATCCTATCCGCAAGAGAATAGAATTGCTGGTAAAGGGATTGTAAATGAAGAAGAAAATGCTACAGGATTAGGCTTAAAAGGAATTCCTAATTTAGCTGAAGAATTACAAATTGCAAGAGATTTATTTTTATTAGAATATACCGAAGGTAAACTACACATACCTACAATATCTACTGCAAAATCAGTTGCTTTAATTAAAGAAGCAAAAGCAAAAGGATTGGATGTTACCTGTTCTGTTTCTATTTTAAACTTGGTATTAACCGATAATTCAATAACTGATTTTGATACTAATTTTAAAGTATTACCTCCTTTAAGAACTTTAGCAGATCAAAAAGCACTGATAGAAGGTGTTCAAAACGGAACAATAGACTTTGTTACTAGTGACCATTTACCTATTGATATTGAACATAAAAAAATAGAATTTGACCATGCAATGTTTGGTAGTATTGGTTTAGAATCATTATTTGGAAGCTTAAATTCTATTTTCGATACTGAAAAAGTAATCGAAATACTTACACGTAATAAATCTAGGTTTGGAATTGAGTCGTTCAAAATTAAAGAAGGGGAAAAAGCTTGTTTAAGTTTATTTAACCCAAAAGAAACCTATACATTTACCACCAATAACATTTATTCAAGTTCTAAAAACGCGGCTTTATTAGGTCGTAATTTGAAAGGAAAAGCCATTGGAATTGTAAATAACAATCAATTGATAACTCAGCTATAATGGAGTTTAGTAATTGGCTAATACTATCATTCAATACACTTATTGCCATTGTTATATCAATCATAGGTATGAAAATGACTAAAAAAAACATGTCCAAAAATGAATACAGAAAACAATAAAGGAAAAACTGCTGCAACTGTAGCTTATTTAACTATATTCGGAACTATTATCGCATTCTTTATAAACTTTGATGAACGTAATAAGTTTACTTACTTTCATATTCGTCAAGCCTTAGGTATTCAACTTGCCTTTTACCTTATACTATTTTTTGTTAGTAATTTTCAAAACGATATGATTTCAGGTGCTTTTTACCTGTTTTTTGTTGTATTATGGTTTTATGGTTTTGTTTCTGCTTTAAATAACAGCATAACTCCAATTCCTCTGTTAGGGAAATTCTTTCAAAAACTATTTAAAATGGTTGGTGAAGAACAATAATACTAATCATGAAACTACGTACACATTCCCTACTATACCTTGCCATATCAATATACATATTAAGCTTATTATTTAAGTTAATGCATTGGCCATTTGCTGGTATTTTACAACTAATCAGTTTGATTATGGGAGTAAGCTGGATTTATAATTATTTCAAGAATAAAAACAATGACTAAGCAATTATCACTACATCATATTATCAGAGAAGCGAAAACAACAAATGAGAAAGCACCGTTGTTGATACTTTTACATGGTTACGGCAGTAATGAAGAAGATTTATTCTCCTTCGCTAGCGAACTTCCAGAGGAGTTTTTTATTGTATCTGTAAGAGCTCCTTATGACTTACAACCATACGGACACAGTTGGTATGACATTCATTTTACTTCGGATAATGAAAAGTTTTCTGATGATGAACAAGCAAAAAAATCACGCGATTTAATAGCTACGTTTATTGACGAACTCACAAATACATATCCAGTTGACGAAAACAACATTTCATTAATAGGTTTTAGTCAAGGAACAATATTGAGTTATGCAGTGGCACTTTCGTACCCTGAAAAAATTAAAAATGTAGTTGCCTTAAGTGGGTATTTAAACGAAAAAATATTAGCCGACAATTACAGTTCAAAAGATCATTCAAATTTAGAGTTTTACATTTCTCACGGAAATGCTGATCAGGTAATTCCTAATTTCTGGGCAAATAAAGCTCCAGACTTTTTAACTAATTTAAATATTAAAAACTCGTATCGAGAATTTCCTGTAGGGCATGGCGTTGCTCCACAAAATTTTCATGAATTTAAAAATTGGTTAACAGAAAGGCTCTAAGAAAATTAATATTAAGATCGAAGTTTACTATTCTGCTCACATAATTTAATAATTTCAGCTACACGTTTTTCACGTGTAGCTTTTCTTTTGCCAGAATACAACCAATATAAATATCCTTTTTGATAGGATTTACTAAAGGCTTTGTAATTATCATAAGCCAATGTATTGGCACTAAAAGCTAGTTTTAATTCATCAGGAATCACTAAATTATCTACTGCATATAAAGCATTCCACGAACCGTTTTTTTTAGCAATTTCAATTTTCTCCAAACCACTGGAATGCATTAAATTTGCTGTAATAAGCTCCGCTATATGATTCTTATTTAACTTACTCCAAACGCTTTTGTTTTTCCTTGCCGTAAACAATTGTCTGCGTTTATCACCTCCTAAATTTTTCACTGTTGAGTCAATCCAACCATAACATAAAGCTACTCGAACAGCTTCTTCCCAACGCATAGAAGGTTTATCAGAACTTACTTTATACAAAATAAGATATACTCCCGTAGAGGAATTGTAATTTTCTGACAACCAATTTCGCCATTGGACATCATTTTCAAAATAAAGTTCTTCTCTTTCAATCATAAAATTAAATATAAAAAATAAAATGAGGTGCTATAAATAACAAGTCATTTATTATTAAGTCTAAAATCACAAGCATCAGAAAATTTTAATAAAAACATAATTATTTGTCAGATTGAGCAGCGCGTGTGCTTAGCATAGCCGAAGTATCAAACCCCATAATCTATTAGTTTCCATAAAACTTCGATAAACTCAGTTTAACACTATTATTAGTATCAAAGATTAAGTTTTTATTTTTTAAGGCTAATAAAGCACCGTTAAACAACGAGTTTATTTGAACACATCTCAACAAATTAACAAACTTTCAGATTGCAGTGACCTAAAATACAATTATCGGATTATTCGCAACCATTTAAAATTTGGATAATACGTTTTTATACTTCCATTATTTGTTTTAACTACAAAAACGATAGAAAATATAATATTTATAAGTGGTAATAAAAATACTAGGTATATAAAAAACTCAAAATGATCGTGCATTAATTTTCCTAAAACACCTAAAAGCATCATTAAAAAAGATAGTATTGTCCATATGATTTGAAAATTTAACAGCCTAGCACCTATTTCTTTTAATCCAACAATTTTATCTTTTTTAGTCAACCATAATATTAAAGGAATAATAATATTTCCTAATGGTAATATCATAAACGATAACACAGATAAATGAAACAACATTAAAAATGTTTTGTCCTCAGTTTTACCATATTCAACTATTTCATCGATAGTAATATCAAGCGCATCACACAATAAATTAAGTGTTTTCCCACTCGGTTTATTTACATTACTTTCAATTCGTTGAATTGTTCGTAAATTAATTTTTGCTAGTTCCGCTAGTTCTTCCTGAGATAGACCTTTACGCTTTCTTACCTCTCTAATTTTGTTTCCTATTTCAATCATATAATACCTATTAAGTTTAAAGCAAAAGTAAATATGAACCGCTAAAATTGATAACGGTTTTTACCCGACATTTTAACGACATTTGTGCTTAACTCTTTATTTATAAGGATTACTCAATTACATCAATAGGATATAAAAATGATTCTTTAGTATTAAAACTAATTGTTTTATCTTCATTATAAGTACAGGCAATAAGTATTTGCCCCCAATATTTACCGTCAGAAAAATCGGCAATTATCCATTTATGGTTTAACATTTTCATACTATTGATCATCATTCTATCACCATACATTGCAGCAAAAGGAACTAATGGATTTCCTCCTTCTTCAAGATTTAAACTTATTAATTGATCTTCAATATGCGGTATTAATTCTTTAAAATCTACCCCTTCCTTATACAAGTGTTCAATTGCATAAGCATCTTCAATTAATGAAAAATCGCCTAGTTCAATTGCTTCAATTCTTAAATTCGCAATTGTATCTTGATAAGCATTTACTTTCTCTTCTAATCTATTTTCTAGTTTTTCAACTTTCACCTCATAAGCCTTTATGTCTTTTTTAGTATTCACAAAAACAAATAGTAATAACAATGCGGTTAGTAAAAATAAATAAAGGAATAATTGTTTTTTCATAGGTTAAGATTTAAGGGATTTCTATTTGTAGATTATCGTAAGCCAAAAATACATTTTTTGGCAATGTTTTTTGTACTTCTTCATAAAAACCTAACTGATGACTGATATGGGTTAAATATGCTTTTTCTGGATTAACTAATGCGATAAAAGCTAACGCTTCAGTTAAAGTAAAATGCGAATGATGCTCCTCTTTTCGTAAAGCATTAATCACTAACACTTTTGTGTTTTTTAATTTTTCTATTTCTTTGGTTTCAATTGTTTTTACATCTGTTAAATAAACAAAATCAGCTATTCTAAATCCAAATACTTGCAAACCACTATGCAGTGCGTCAATAGGCGTTATTATAGTTTTATTAATTGCAAAAGGCTCATTATTAACTATAGTATTTAAAGCGACAGTAGGCGCTCCTGGGTATTTGTTTTCTGTTTCAAAAATATAACCATAACGCTGTTTTAACGACTCAAATACACGTTGGTGTGCAAACAATTGAAAATCTCCTTCTTGTTTAAAATAAAAAGGTCTGATATCATCTAAACCAGCTGTATGATCAGAATGCTCATGCGTAAATAAAATTGCATCTAAATGACTAGGATTGACTCGTAACATTTGTGCTCTGAAATCTGGCCCACAATCTATTACCAAAACGGCGCCGTCAATTTCAACCATAACTGACGACCTTAGGCGTTTGTCCTTTTCATTAGCACTTAAACATACAGGATGTGTGCTTCCAATTACAGGAATTCCTTGCGAAGTACCAGTTCCTAAAAAAGTGATTTTCATTTATATTTTTATTGTGAAAAATTGTTATTCTATTACTGAATACAACCTACAACAAAAGTTCCAAAATCCAAAAAATAAGCTTCAAAATTATTAAACAACAAATATGTGCTCTTTTTTTTTATGGTACACCGCATATTTAGTATTTTTGTTTGTATAAAGATTAACCTCAAACGAAATATATGACAATTAAACTAAAAGGCGATAAAGCTTTTGAAGCCGCTCCTTCTCTTAAAAATAAGGCGTTACGCATTAATTTAAATGAAAATATTTACGGTACTTTCGCTGAAATTGGTGCTGGACAAGAAACTGTTCGTAACTTTTTTAGAGCTGGGGGTGGATCAGGGACAATAGCAAAAGCCATGTCAGCATATGACAAAGATTTTAGTGATGCTATATATGGTATTGAAAATGACAAACGTTATGTAACCGAACAAAGGTTAAAAAAGATGTTGGATCATGAAATGAATTTATTAGAAGAACGAATTTCTAGAGACAAGCATCCCAATAAACTTTTTTTTTCCTACGCAAACACCGTAGCTACTATTGATTTTGCAAAAAAATTTAAAGGACACGGTTGGATTGGACTTCGGTATCAAGTAAACGCTACTGATGAATTTAGCGATATTATTTTACATGTCCGTTTTAAAGAAAATGATGCACGTTTACAACAAAACACACTTGGTATATTAGGTACAAACCTTATTTATGGAGCTTTTTACAAGCACAATAATCCAAAAAAATTACTAGAATACCTCTATGATCATTTAGATAAAGATCAGATAGAAATTGATACTATTAATTTTTCAGGACCGCTATTCAAAAATGTAGATAACCGTTTAATAAGTTTACAGCTTGTTAAAAACGGGATGACCGATGCTGTAATGTTTAGTTCTGAAGGTAAAAACTTATTAGCTGCTAAAATTTTATACAAGAAAAACATCTTAGCCTTAAGGGGGAGTTTTAGACCTGTAACAAAAGTCAACATGGATATGTTTAAAAAGACATATGAAATGTTTATCAAAGACAATAAGGTAGATGAAAAAAGAACCGAAGTTATATTTGAAATAACACTATCCAACCTTAAAGATGGGCAAAGTGAAATTGACGAAAGAGATTTCCTAGATAGAGCAGAACTATTATGCTCATTAGGGCATACAGTAATGATTTCAAACTTCCAGGAATACTACAAGGTAGCGCAATACTTTAACTCATACACCAAGAGGCGTATTGGACTTGCAATGGGGGCATTGAATTTAATTGAATTATTTGATGAAAAATACTACAGAAACTTACCGGGAGGAATACTAGAAGCCTTTGGAAGACTTGGAAGTAGTGACTTACGGGTTTATGTTTATCCTTTCAAAAATGATGACGGAAGTTTTATGACCATTGACAACATTAAGGTTCATCCTAGAATGAAGGATCTGTACAAATTCTTTAAATATAACGGGAAGATGGTTGATATAGAAAATGCCGATAAAAACATTCTTGATATTTACTCTAGGAAAGTATTAAAAATGATAGAAAATAATGAAGATGGATGGGAAAAAATGCTTCCAAATGGTATTTCTGAACTAATAAAAGAAAAAAATCTTTTTGGCTATGAACCTGAAGATTTACTTACTAAATCATTGAATTAAACTCCCTGTTTTATCTATAAACTAAAAAACTCGAGCATTATTGCTCGAGTTTTTTTAGTTTATAACGTATCTTCCTGTAAACAAGTTCACACACAATTGATTAATTACACTAGATATATAGCACAAATGAGTTTTACGAACTCTATATATTATATAAAAATGACTTTAAATTATCAAGCCCTACTGATGCTGAAATAAACCCTTTCTTCTGTTTAAAACAAGTTCAAAAACATATAATACCAATTAAAATTCAACATGCACAATTAAATAGTTTCTTTTACATCTATTTTTCGCTTAAAAAGATAACCGTAACTACCGCTATGCCTAAATTTTTAGGTTCAACTAAAACTAAAATAATTCAATTTTATTAGGAGCTCCTTGAAATTTAATTGGATAAGTCTTCAAGAAAGAATTACTGTTTTGGAATGAGATAAAATTTACACACATAAAAAAATCCTGTGAAATAAGTTTCACAGGATTTTTTAAATTTATGATAACCTTTAATCCTACATTATAACGACAAGGCTTTCAGTTTTTTTTTGATATTATTTAGCTATGTTAACTGCTCTTGTTTCTCTAATAACAGTTACTTTAACTTGACCTGGGTATGTCATGTCAGTTTGTATTTTCTGAGAAATTTCAAAGGATAACGCTGCTGCTTTTTCATCAGTAACTTTTTCACTTTCAACTATTACACGTAATTCTCTACCCGCTTGAATTGCATAGGCCTTTTTAACACCTGTAAAAGCAAAAGCAATTTCTTCTAAATCTTTTAAACGCTGTATGTACGAATCCAACACTTGACGTCTTGCTCCTGGACGTGCACCAGATATAGCATCACAAACCTGAATAATAGGTGCTAATAAGGATTTCATTTCTATTTCATCATGATGGGCTCCAATTGCATTACAAACATCTGGTTTTTCTCCATGTTTTTCTGCCAATTGCATCCCTAATATAGCATGAGGAAGTTCTGTTTCTTCTTCTGGTACTTTTCCAATATCATGCAATAATCCAGCTCTCTTTGCTAACTTAGGGTTGATTCCTAATTCAGATGCCATCACTCCACATAATTTTGCAACCTCTCTAGAGTGCTGCAATAAATTTTGCCCGTAAGAAGAACGATACTTCATTCTACCTACCATTTTAATCAATTCAGGATGTAAACCATGAATTCCTAAATCAATGACAGCTCTTTTACCAACTTCAGCAATTTCTGATTCAATTTGTTTCTTTGTTTTCTTAACAACCTCTTCTATTCGTGCAGGGTGAATTCTACCATCAGTTACCAATTTGTGTAATGATAAACGAGCAATTTCCCTACGTACAGAATCAAAACAAGATAAGATAATAGCATCTGGAGTATCATCAACAATAATTTCAACACCTGTTGCTGCTTCAATTGCTCTAATATTACGCCCTTCCCTACCAATAATTCTACCTTTAACATCATCAGACTCCAAGTTAAAAACAGACACACAGTTTTCAACTGCTTCCTCTGTTCCTATTCTTTGTATGGTATTAATGATAATTTTTTTAGCTTCTTGTTGTGCTGTTAATTTTGCTTCCTCAACACTATTTTGAACAAATGACATCGCATCTGTTTTGGCTTCTTCTTTTAATGAGCGTACTAATTCATCTTTAGCGTCTTCAGCTGATAAACCAGAAATAACTTCTAACTGATCAATTTGAGTTTTATGCAAACGCTCAACTTCATCTTGTTTTTTATCTAAAAAGTCTAACCTATAGTCATAGTCTTTCTTTTTAGCTTCAACCTCTTGGTTATTCTTTTTAGCTTTTGATAATTCACTAGAAACCTGTGACTCTTTATCACGAACTCTTTTTTCTACCTCGCCAAGCTTTCTGTCTTTCGCTAAAATAACCTTTTCATGTTCTGACTTCAATTCTATAAAGCGCTCTTTTGCTTGAAGTAATTTATCTTTTTTAAGAGATTCCCCTTCTTTATTAGCTTCCTTTAAAACTGATTTAGCTTCTTTTTCTGCAGAAGCTATTACGCTAGAGGCATTATTTTTTGCGAGTATCTTTGAAATTACAAAACCTACTATTACTCCAATTGCGATACCAATCAATATTGGTATAATCATTTCATTCATATCTATCGTTATTTGTATAAAAAAAACCTACACCAGTATGAGTTTTGCATAAACTCCAAAAAACAGGTTTAAAGCTAACTTGCTGGTCAAGGATCTGCTCGGAGGCAGCATGCTTTCAAAACAAAGACTCACTTTTTTTAATAGAAACTTGTTGAGTTTATCAAAAAATAATAACTAATGTAGGCAGTAATTTTTATGTTAATTAAAAGCTTATATATATTTATCCAGAAGCTGTTGCATTGCAACAAGTTTCTCAGTAACTAAAATATCATCCTCTTGGTCGTCCAAACTTTCTTGTTCTACCTTAGTTGCAAACTGTAAAGCGCACATGGCTAATACATCTTGTTTATCCCTAACGGCATAACTTTGCTCAAACTGCTTTAATAATTTTTCAATACTTTTCGCAGCTTTTCGCAAACCTTCTTCTTGTCTGGGGTCTATTGTTAATGGATAAACCCTATCGGCTATAGAAATTTTTATCTTTAGCTTTTCAGACATTTGTTTTTATTTTGAAAGCTGTGAAATGCAATGATCAATTTCTCTAATTAAAGCATTTATTTTAAGCTTGGTTTCCCTTTTATAATCTTCACTACCTAACATAGAACTTGTTAATTTTAGTGCTTCATACTTCTCTACCCAATCAACTAGTACAGTTTCTTGTTGTTTGTTTTTTTCCTCTTTTAGTGCCAGTTCATGCATTAGTTGCTTATTTATTCGGTTCTTTTCTTCCAAACGTTCAACAACACTATGCAACCTAACTTCTAAAGAATCAACAAGTTTTAGTAATTCACTCATCCAACAACATGTTCTTATGTGTTTGTCACAAAGTTAACATTTCAAAACTAATATCGATAATTATTGTTATTTTTTTTTTGATACTATTAAACTCTTTATTTTTGGCTCAAAATTTGCTCTTATTAAAAAAATAATTTTAACTTTATAAACAACTTCTATTAGTTGTCTCTCCCAAAAAACTATTTCATTAAAAACCATATTTATAAATGAAAACATTCCTTTACTATATTCTCTTATACAGTTGTTTACAAACCTTTTCACAACAAAAGTACCCTACTGATTATTTTGGAAACCCGTTAGAGATAAACTCTGTTTTATCTGGAACATTTGCTGAGCTACGTTCCAATCATTTTCATTCTGGTTTGGATATCAAAACACAACAGCGTGAGGGCTTAAAAGTTTTTGCTACCGCCGAAGGACACGTAAGTAGAATAAAAATATCACCATGGGGATATGGAAAAGCCATTTATATTGAACATCCTAATGGGTATACTACTGTTTATGGGCATTTAAAAAAATTCGCTCCAGAAATAGAGTCTTATATAAAAGAACAACAATATAAAAAAGAAAAATTTGCTATTGAATTGTTTCCTCCAAAAGACATTTTAAATCTTACAAAAAATCAATTAATAGCTTATTCAGGTAATACTGGAGGTTCCGGTGGTCCGCATTTACATTATGAAATTAGAGATTCTAGCCAACACCCTATGAATCCAATGCTTTTTGGTTTTGAAATAAAGGACACTTCAAAGCCTCGTGTAAATTCCGTTTATGCATATAGCTTAACAGACTCTTCACAAGTAAATCATCATAATGATAAGGTAAAAATAAAGTTACTTAAAGGTAAGGATGGCAATTATCTTGCGGAAACCGTTTATGCGTCTGGGGTTATTGGTTTAGGAGTAAATACATATGATAAGCAAGATTTAGCTCATAATAAAAACGGTGTCTATAATATTAAAACTTATATAAACGGAAAACTAAATTATGAGTTAGATTTTAAAAAGTTTTCGTTTAGTGAAAGTAGGCATCTGAATCAATTAATTGATTACAGTTATTTTAAAGAAAATAAATCTAGAATTCAAAAACTCTTCAAAAACGAAAGAAACCCACTAAGCATTATTAAAAACGTATCCGATTACGGAAAATTAACTATCCTTGAAGGAGAACAAATAAATTATAAAATTGTTATTTCAGATTTTAATAACAATACAAGAACTATTACAATACCCTTTGTAGGTAAAAAAGAAAAAATAACTCATTTAAAAGAAAAAATTGAGTCGCAACATTATATTTACGCACACAAGGAATCAATTTTGAGTAATGACAATAAAAAAGTATACATTCCAAAAAACGCAATGTATGACAATACTCCTATCCTATTTGAAACCTTGGGAGATACCATTATAGTAGGTGACAGAACTTTTCCGTTACATAAAAATATTACACTCACCTTTGATACTAGTAAATATAGTGCTGGCGATATTGATAAATTATATGTGAGTAGTTTAGGATATAACAACAAGCCTTATTATGTTAGGACCTATAAAAAAGAAAACAACATTATAGGGAAAACAAAATATTTTGGAAAATTTACTTTGACTGCTGACAATGATAAGCCAAAAATAAAGCCTGTGAATACCCAAGAGGGAAAATGGATGACTAAAGCGAATTTTTTACGCATGAGAATTAGTGATAAAAGTTCTGGAGTTAAAAAATACAGAGGAACCATAAACGGAAAATGGGTATTAATGGAATACGATGCAAAGAAAAACTTATTGAGCTATAACTTTGCTGATAAAATGCATGAGTCAGGTGAAAATAAATTCAAGCTTATAGTTATCGATAATGTTGGAAATAATAGTATTTTTGAAATGACTTTTTTCAGAAAAAACTAGTATGACAATTAAGACCAATATTTTTTTAAGCGTATTTCTTTTTATAATCAGTAATATAATGTTTTCTCAAACTGCTACGGTGACTGGAGTTATATTAGATAATACTAACACTCCTATTGAAAATGTTACTATTACTTATGGTACTGAAGGAACAAAAACGTCTATAAACGGTGATTTTGCACTTCAAATACCAGCTAATAAAAAAATAACCCTTACTTTTTCTCATATCAGCTTCAAACAAGTTGTACAAACATTCAATTTAAAAGAGAATGAGTTTTATGAGTTTAATCCGGTTTTAAACTACAACGAGGAGCAGTTAGGAACAGTTATAATTACTGGGGATAAGCGCGAACGTATTGAAGGTATTATTACTATTGCCCCAAAAATGCTACGCAAAATCCCTGGAGGAAATGCTGGTGTTGAAAATATTTTAAAAACATTAGCAGGTGTTAGTGGTAATAATGAACTCAGTTCACAGTATAATGTTAGAGGTGGTAATTTTGATGAAAACTTAGTTTATGTAAATGGAATTGAGATATACAGACCTTTCCTGGTTCGTTCCGGACAACAAGAAGGATTAAGTTTTATTAATAGTGACTTAATTAGTAATATTGATTTTTCTGCTGGTGGATTTCAAGCTAAATATGGCGATAAATTATCTTCTGTTTTAGATATTACGTACAAAAAACCAAGGTCATTTGGCGGTAGTTTAGATGCTAGTTTATTAGGTGGTAGCGTGAGTGTTGAAGGAGCTACTAAAAACAACAAGTTGTCTGGTATATTAGGAGTTCGCTATAGAAACAACAGCTTATTTGTTAATGCAAAAGAAACAGAAACTAATTACGATCCTAAATTTACTGATGTACAAACTTTTTTAACCTATAAAGTTTCTGACAAATTAGATTTCAATTTTTTAGGCAACTTAGCTATAAACAAGTATAACTATCAACCACAAACCAGACAAACTAATTTCGGTACTCTACAAAATCCGATTGCCTTATTAGTAAATTATAACGGTCAGGAAAAAGATCAATACAACTCATACTTTGGAGCTATAAAAGCAAATTACAAACTAAATAACAACGTAAACTTAAAACTAATTGGTAGTGTATATCACACCATAGAAGAAGAATATTTTGATATTTTAGCACAATATAGATTAGGGGAAGTTAATAGTAATATTGGAGATGAAAATTTTGGAGAAGTAGAGTTTTCTGAAGGGATTGGTTCTCAACTAAACCATGCCAGAAATGATTTAGATGCCCTTATTTACAGTTTTGAACATAAAGGAGATTACACCAATGATAAAAACAAATATACCTGGGGAATAAAATACAATTACGAAAACATTCGTGATCAAATAATTGAATGGGAAGTAATAGATTCGGCAGGTTTTTCTATCCGCCCTCCAGGATCAATACCAAATAACCAACCCTACACTTCATATTCAGGCCCTTTAGAACCTTTCCAAAACATTAAAACCGAAAATGACGTTACTATAAATCGTGTGGCTGCGTTTGCACAATACAATACTGATTTTTTTATTGGAGATCATGAATTATTCTTTAATGCTGGTATAAGAACTCAAAATTGGACTGTTTCTGGAAATAATCTTAAATCAAAATCTCATATCGTTTTTAGTCCGAGAATGCAACTTTCTTTAAAACCCGATTGGAATAGCGATGTAATTTTTAGGTCGGCAGTTGGAGTGTATCATCAGCCTCCATTTTACAGAGAATTAAGACGTGCTGATGGATCAGTAAACCCAAATGTAGAAGCCCAACAATCAATTCATTTTATAGTTGGAGCTGACTATAATTTCAAATTATGGTCTAGACCATTTAAGTTTACCTCAGATGCATATTATAAAAGTTTAAGCAACGTAAACCCATATACTGTTGATAATGTAAGAATTCGTTACGCAGCAGAAAATAATGCAAAAGCATACGCAACAGGTTTAGATTTAAGACTAAATGGTGAGTTTGTACCTGGAACAGAATCATGGATTAGTTTAGGGTATTTAAAAACGGAAGAAAACATCGATAATAAAGGATATATTTCAAGGCCTTCCGATCAGCGTTTGAAACTTGGTATCTTGTTTCAAGATTATATGCCCCAATTACCTCGTGTAAAAGTGTACATTAACTTAGTGTACAATACTGGTGTTCCAGGAGGATCTCCAAGTTATTCAGATGTTTATGAATACCAAGAGAGATTACCTGCTTATAAACGTGCGGATGCAGGATTTTCATATGTTATCGTTGATAAAAAAAATCAATTTCAAAAAGGACACCTATTTCATCACCTAGAAGAATTTCAAATTGGTTTTGAGATTTTTAATATGTTTGATGTACAAAACTCCATTACTAATACTTGGGTACGTGATGTATATACTAAACAACAATTCGCAGTACCTAATTATTTAACCCCTAGAATATTTAATCTTAAAATGGGACTTAAGTTTTAAGCTTGCTTTTAAATATTTTAAAAAAACTATAAGAGTTACTATTGTTAAATAGCTGATATTTTTTTTTTTTCAATCAACTCGTTTCATCCAGAAATAACTTCGCTTTATCGATTAAAAAATTGATAAACACCAAAATTCAACTCTTAATTAGTATTTTTAAATTGAACTGATTAACTTTCATCCATGAAAAATTTTATTCTTGCACTGCTCATTTTTTTAATATGGGCATTTTTGGGTATGTCGTGGTATTACTCTTGCTCCTTTTGTAAAACTACTAAAGAAAATATTATTATTGAAATACCTGTTTCTATAGTGAACAGCCCTTTATACAATATCGCTGATGAAAGTGGACAACCTATTTTTTCCTTTCAAGAACAATTATATATCAATAAAAATTCAACTAGTGTTCATATTCCAGAATCATTAAGCGGTATGAAAGACTCCATTTTTAATTACTTAAACAACAATCAAGACAAAGAACTACAAATTTTAGGTTGGTATAATAATGAGGAAACAAAAACAGATAATGACAGCTTAAATTTTGGTATTTATCGTGCTAATTATTTAAAAAGAATACTTGTTAATTTCGGCTTAAATGCTGATAAAATAAATACAAGCAGCAAGAAACACGATTACAAGTATACTTCTGACCAATACAAAGGAGGTATTGAATTATCTTTTAACAAAATAACACAAAACAAAACCAAAACAATAAATAAAGGTATTATTAGCAAAACTCTAAACACCAAGTTTAACTCTAGAGAATTCATTATTGAAAATACGCTACAAACCTATACTGCCGATTTAAAAAACTATTTAAGAAATCACCCAGATGAAATTGTAAAAATAACTGGGCATACGGATAGTTTTGGCGATGAATTAAACAATAAAATAATTGGATTGGATCGAGCAACTAATGTTATGCAACACTTCATTACCCAAGGTATTGATCCTTCTAAAATACAAGTTTTCTCAAAAGGAGAATTAGTTCCAATTGTAACTAATGCAACAAAAGAAGGAAGAGCAAAAAACAGGCGAATAGAAATTACAATTAACTAAAAAAACTAATATGTTAGATATTATAAATCCCGAAAATCACCTCAATTGGTGGTGTTTACTGCTATTAATGTTATTTTCCTTTATATTAGGTTATTTCTTATCTAAATGGCTGAATGAAAAACCTCTAAAAGATGCTTTAAATAACTGTCAAGAAGAAAATGAACGTTTAAGAGTACTTGCAGGAGAAAAGCCGTTAGACAACAAATCGGAAAACTCAACAGAAAAACCTTCATTAAACTTTGCTAGTTTTGGTAAAGCCACTGAAGCTGAAAAGGACGACTTAAAAAAAATCACAGGAGTTGGTCCATTAATAGAAAATAAATTAAATAGCTTAGGTATTTACAAATTTGATCAAATAAGCCGATTTTCAGACGAAGACATTAAGAATGTAACCGATTTAATTAAATTTTTCCCAGGAAGAATTTTACGAGACGATTGGCGCGGGCAATCAAACATTTTAAAAAAGAACAAATAAACCGTAAAGAACAAGATTACAATACAAAAAAAAGTAAATAAAAATATATTCTCAAAAAAACCTCAAGTACTACTTGAGGTTTTGTAATTTTAAACCGATATGAAATGGAAAAATGCATTAACAGATTATAAACATTACTTAAAACTCGAAAGAGGCTTGTTAGACAATTCAATTGAAAACTACTCATTGGATGTGGTCAAGTTGATTCGGTTTTTAGAGGACAATAACATACAAACTACACCTCTAACAATTGACTCAAACACGTTAAAAGAATTTATTTATCAAGTAGCAAAAGTTGTTAATGAACGCTCACAAGCGCGTATAATTTCAGGACTAAAAAGTTTTTTTAATTACTTGCTTTTTGAAGACTATAGAGATGATAATCCGCTAGATTTAATTGAATCGCCAAGAATAGGAAGGAAACTTCCGGATACGCTATCAACAGAAGACATCGACAAACTTTCAGAAGCAGTAGATTTAAGCAAACCTGAAGGCGAACGCAACAGAGCTATAATTGAAACACTGTATGGCTGTGGACTGCGAGTTTCCGAATTAACAACTTTGAAATTATCCGATTTGTTTTTTGAAGAAGGCTTTATTAAAGTTACTGGTAAAGCAAATAAAGAACGGTTTGTACCCATTGGACCATTAACTCAAAAATATATCACCATATACCGAAACGAAGTTAGAATTCATATGAACATACAGCCTTCCTTTGAAGATACCTTATTTTTAAACAGAAGAGGAAAACAACTAACCAGAGCTATGATTTTTACAATTGTAAAACGTTTATCCAAAAAAATAGGTCTGAATAAAAACATCAGCCCACATACATTCCGACATTCTTTTGCAACTCATTTATTAGAAAACGGAGCTGATTTAAGCGCTATTCAATTAATGCTTGGGCATGAAAGTATTACAACTACCGAAATATATACGCATGTTGACAGAAGTCATTTAGCCAAAGTTATTGAAAAATTTCATCCGAGAAAATGACTTTAATAAGCTATTACCTTACCATATTTTAAACATGCTGGAACAATGATGAACTAGGTTTTATCTCTTCTCTATCATATCTTCACTCGTCACAGACGAGCGGTAGCTGGGCTTTCTTAACTTATATTTCTTACTCATACTCGACACGGAAAACATTTCCACGCTAAACTTACATATCCGCGCTATCGGTTCTTAGTTGTAGCCAATTTTTATTTTCTCTATGACAGTTTTAATATTTTTCTAACTAACTCTTTTTTGTCGGCACTCGCAGCATCGTATAATCTCTGCTTAACTTTTGCTGATAAATCATCAACGCTCAAATGTTGTTCAATATTCTGTCCACCAGGATAGGTGTGCTTGTCATAAAAATGAAGAACAGAACCATCATTATATAAAGTATAATTATCATCTAAAATTCCGTTCATTTTGTGTGATACTGAAAATACTGTTTTTTCCATAAGCTCTATTTATATTGGTTAGTGTATTCTTTGTCAAAGTTTATTCTATTATATGCAAAAGTTCTTTTTCAATTTCTATTGCTGTTTTGTTTTTTTTATTTAACTAATTTATTAATTTTAAGACCATCACTTATGGAATCATTTTTTTTTGATTTTTATTATATACCTGGCCTTTGTTTTGGTCTAGATGGTTTTTAATCTCCTTTTTAGGTGGTATTGTAGAGCATTTATTAGTTAACATATTACTTTGAATAAGCGCAGTTAAAAAAACTTTGGATATTAACCCCGTTCCCGCACGTTTTAAACGAGTGGCAAAACAAACAAGCTAATTCACATCAAAATCAATTCTCTATTTCCTTTTTCTTACTCAGTACGGCACTCGTCACAGACGAGCAGTAGCGGGTTTTATTATAATTACTCTTACCTTACAATGTCCCAAAGAGTTTTTAAAAATATCCCTATGGATATTAGGATAGGAATCAACCACCAGTATAATTTTAAAAGGCTTATAATTTTTATTTGCTCTTCTAAATTTCTAATTCGGTCGTTTTGCGCTCTAATATTTTTTTGGTACTCAAAATTGTCTTTTTGTAAAATACTAAGTTCAAGTTCTAAAGACTCTTTTTTCGTTTCTTTTTCTAATCTTAATTGCTCGTCTTTTTCTAATTTTGTATACCCGCCTTGTTTAAGAAATCCTGAAGTAATTCCATTAGATGAAATAAACTTAGTTCTGCTATCTAATCTGACATTTGCAATTGAGCCTGACGATCGGTCTATTTTCTCTAAAAGGAGGTTTATTATGTCAATAGAGGTGTCAGGAAAAAGCTCCTTTCCTAATTCTCTTGAGTTAATAAGACTATTCCTTTTTTCAATACAATACTCTAAAATCATATCTTTTGCTTGTCCCTCTGTAATATCTTCAATCATTTATAAGAGTTTGATAATTAATCACTGATTTATTAAGTATATTTTTATCTCAAAATATTTTTCGAAAATAGGTTTTCTGCACGTTTAAAAAGCGGGTATAAATACCTGTTTTAAAAAAATAGTGTGAATACTATTGAGTACTTAAAATAAACAGGGCAAACTCCTGCTTTTTTCATAAACAATAAAATAGGCTAGGAAAAATAAAAAAATCGCTACCCAGATACCGCTCGTATGAACTAGAATAATGAGCACTACTGCTCGTTTGTAACGAGTAGCGTTATGAGTGAGAAAGGCAAGATCATCGGATATCAGATTTTAAAGTCACGTGATAGCACAGGATATACCTTAAAATTCGACAGCATGAATTTACACTTAAATTCACGCTGTCGAGTTTTTCAATTAATCTTGTAACAAAATAAGTAAACTATTTATACATTACTCTCCCAATATTTGAGCCGTATGCGCTTTCGTTTTTACTTTAGATATTACTTCTTCTATTATTCCATTTTCATCTATTACAAAAGTAATTCTATGAATACCATCATAGACTCTGCCCATAAATTTTTTAGTTCCCCAAACTCCAAAAGCATTGATTACCTCTTTATTTTCGTCTGCTAATAACGGAAATGGCAGCTCTTTTTTATCAATGAAATTTTGTTGGCGTTTAGCTGAATCTGCACTCACTCCAAGTACATCATATCCTTTTGCTAAAAACGACTGATAATTATCTCTTAAATTACATGCTTGCATTGTACATCCTGGTGTACTCGCTTTTGGGTAAAAGAAAACTACTAATTTTTTCCCTGTGTAATCTGTTAATTTAACTGTATTCCCTGCATTATCCAATGCTTCAAAATTTGGTGCCTTATCGCCTACTTTTAATGTATTCATGGTTTAAGTTATAAATATTACAAAGTGGAAAGTTAAAAAGTTATTTCTTAAAAAGAATACATTTCACTCAAAATATAAAACTACATTTATAAATCACTGTTGTCTAAAACTAACACACACCTTATTACCTCAAGTTTATATAAACTTTGTACTTTTATACCAAACTATTTTATAACGTAGTGAAACTAATCAAATAGGCATTATGCCTTCAAACTCTACTAAATGAATAAGCAAGAAAAAGTAAATTTTGTTATAGATACTCTCGAAGAGAAGTATCCTGAAATTCCAATTCCGTTAGACCATAAAGACCCGTATACGTTATTGATAGCTGTGTTGCTTTCTGCACAAAGTACTGATGTGCGTGTAAATAAAATTACACCGCTATTATTTGCAGAAGCGGATAATCCTTACGACATGATTAAACTAACCATCGAGGAAATTAGAGAGATCATCAAACCTGTTGGCTTATCACCCATGAAATCGAAAGGAATTCACGGCTTATCGCATATATTAATAAATAAACACAATGGCGAAGTTCCAAAAACTTATGAACACCTTGAGGAATTACCTGCTGTTGGACATAAAACAGCTGCTGTAGTTTTATCGCAAGCTTTTGGAATACCAGCATTCCCCGTAGACACTCACATACACCGATTAATGTATCGTTGGAACTTAACTAATGGAAAAAATGTAGTTCAAACGGAAAAGGATGCCAAGCGTTTATTTCCTGAAGAATTATGGAATGATTTACACTTACAAATGATTTGGTATGGTCGAGAATATTCTCAGGCAAGAGGATGGAACTTAGAACAAGATATTATTACTAAAACTATTGGTCGGAAAAGTGTTTTAGATGACTATTATAAAAAGAAAATTAAACAAAAATAAACAACCAACGTATTTAAATATACCATGGTTGTTTATCTCTAAAAATATAGACTAAAGCCAGCTAATTCATATGCACTTCTACCAGCATGTTTCTTGTTTTCACTATGTGCATTGCTTTAGAAAAATTTAAAATAAAATTAATTGTTTCTTGTTTAGGTTGTAAATTGTTCATTTTCTTTGAACCTTGAGCGTAAAGTTTTGGCATATAATTATTTAATGGTTATAAACTGTAAACGCAAAAAAAACACCTTTATTGTTATTCTGTTAAAATAATATTATGCTCAACTACTAAACGCCTTAAATTAATAATTGCATATCGCATTCTACCAAGTGCCGTATTGATACTTACATTGGTGTTTTCTGCAATCTCCTTAAAACTCATATCTTTAAACAAACGCATGAAAACAACTTGTTTTTGATCCTCAGGAAGCTCTTCAACCAATTTTCTAACATCTGCCGAAATTTGATCAACAATTAGTTGCTTCTCAGCATTACGCCCGGAATCTTTTAACATAGAAAATATATCAAACTCTTTATTTTTCGATTCAAACTTTGGCATTCTATTGCTTTTTCTAAAATGATCAATAATTAAATTGTGAGCAATTCGCATTAACCAAGGTAGGAATTTCCCTTCTTCATTATAAGTTCCTTTCCTTAATGTTCTAATTACTTTTATAAAAGTGTCTTGAAAAATATCTTCGCTTAAATCTCCGTCTAAAACTTTTGAATAAATAAAATTATATACTCTACTTTTATGTCTTAACACTAAAATTTCTAGTGCTTTTTCATTTCCAGCAATATAACTTTTTACTAATATGGCATCAGAAGTATTTGAATTCATAACATTACTTTTTAAGGTTAAACAAACCAAGATATGGGCTATCTTAACTAATAAATTTGTTGAAAGTAATGCTTTTGTATAGGCAGTATTTTATGAATTACATCTCAAATATAACTAATATAATGTGTAATCCTAATAAATTAGCGCATAATCTCTGTAAATATCGAAATGACTTACGTGTTATTTTCGCCATAATTTTCCGTAATTTCGCTAATTAGTCTTAACCTTTACCCAATTATGCTAAAAGCTGATTTATCCAAAATTAATCCTAAAGAAAACATCATTATTAAAGGTGCAAAATTGCATAACCTTAAAAACATTGATGTCGTAATCCCTAGAAACAAATTGGTTGTTATTACTGGGTTATCAGGATCTGGTAAATCCAGCTTAGCTTTTGATACTTTATATGCAGAAGGTCAGCGACGCTATGTTGAGAGTTTATCCTCATACGCTAGACAATTTTTAGGAAGATTAAACAAACCTAAAGTAGATTATATTAAAGGTATTGCTCCAGCAATTGCTATTGAACAAAAAGTTAACTCCACTAACCCAAGGAGTACCGTTGGAACCTCTACAGAAATTTACGATTATTTAAAATTATTATTTGCACGTATTGGTCGTACCTACTCCCCTATTTCGGGCAATAGAGTAAAAAAACATACGGTTAGTGATGTTATAAATTATATAAATACATTAGAGGAAAGAAGTAAATTATTGCTTCTAGCACCAATTGAAGCTGAAGAATCAAGAACCCTTGAGCAAAAAGTAAAAATATTACAACAACAAGGTTTTGCCAGAATAAAAGTGAATAATGAAGTCATTAGAATTGATGATTTTAAAAGCTCTAAAACAATTACGAACTTACATTTGGTTGTCGATAGAATTCTATTAAAACAGGATGATGAAGATTTTTACAATCGTTTAGCTGATGCTATTCAAGTAGCTTTTTATGAAGGAAAAGGCGACTGTTCTATTGAAAACATTACAACAAATACGACTACTCCGTTTAGCAATAAATTTGAATTAGATGGAATGTTATTTTTAGAACCTAACACCCATCTATTCAGCTTTAACAATCCATATGGCGCCTGTCCTACCTGTGAGGGATATGGTGATGTTGTTGGTTTAGATGCTGCTTTGGTAATTCCTGACACCTCATTATCGATATTTGAAAACGCAATATTTGCGTGGAGAGGAGAAACATTGGGTTGGTATCGTGACCAATTGGTAAACAGTGCTTATAAATTTGACTTCCCTATTCACAAACCTTATTATGAATTATCAGAAGAACAAAAAGAATTACTGTGGATTGGTAACAACTATTTTACAGGATTAAATGAGTTTTTTAAAGAGATAGAACAAAAGGCGTATAAAATTCAGAATAGGGTTTTATTATCTCGTTACCGAGGAAAAACAAAATGTCATACTTGTTTTGGAAAACGATTACGCCCAGAAACAAACTACATAAAAATAAATGAGGTGTCCATATCTGATTTGGTAGAAAAATCAATAAAGGACCTAATTCCGTTTTTCGAGACTTTAGAATTGGATGAATACGACACCCAAATAGGAAAACGATTATTAACTGAAATCAATAACCGATTAGGCTTTTTAGCTAATGTAGGTTTGGATTATCTTACACTAAATCGTAAATCCAATAGCCTCTCAGGAGGAGAAAGTCAGCGTATAAACTTAGCCACTTCATTAGGGAGTAGTTTGGTAGGATCAATGTATATTTTGGACGAACCGAGTATAGGATTACACCCAAAAGATTCTGAAAAATTAATTACTGTTTTAAAATCGCTACGTGATTTAGGAAACACTGTTATTGTAGTGGAGCATGATGAGGACATCATGAAAGCTGCTGATCAAATAATTGATATCGGCCCTGAAGCAGGAACCTTTGGTGGTGAAGTAGTTGCTTCAGGAACATATCAGGAATTACTACAATCAAATTCTCTTACTGCTAAATATTTAAATGAAACCTTAAAAATTGAAGTTCCTAAAAAACGTAAAGTTTCCAAAAATAACATCTACATAAAAGGAGCTAGAGAAAATAACTTAAAAAATATTGACGTTACTTTTCCACTAGATTCTTTAACTGTTATTACTGGGGTTTCTGGTAGTGGAAAAAGTACCCTTATCAAAAGTATTCTTTACCCAGCATTGCATAAGGAATTGGGAGGTTACGGTATAAAACCAGGAGAATTCACTAGTATTAGTGGTAATTACAGTCATATTAAAAACATCGAGTTTGTTGATCAAAACCCTATCGGACGTTCGTCAAGGTCAAATCCTGTGACGTACATAAAAGCATATGATGATATTAGAAGTTTATTTGCCAGTCAAACTGTTTCGCAAATACGAAATTATCAACCAAAACATTTCTCTTTTAATGTTGATGGAGGCCGATGTGAAGTATGTAAAGGAGAGGGTGAAGTTACCATAGAAATGCAATTTATGGCTGACGTTCATTTGGAATGTGATGTCTGTAAAGGAAAACGCTTTAAGAAAGAAGTATTAGAAGCTACGTTTGACGGAAAATCAATACATGATATTTTAACCATGACTATTGATGATGCGTTGGACTTTTTTATACAAAACGAACAAACTAAAATAGCCAATAAACTACAACCGTTACAGGATGTTGGTTTAGGTTATGTACAATTAGGGCAATCCTCTTCTACTCTATCGGGTGGTGAAGCACAACGGATTAAACTAGCTTCATTTTTGGTAAAAGGAAGAACAAAAGATAAAGTGTTATTCATTTTTGACGAACCAACTACTGGTTTACATTTCCATGATATCCAGAAACTATTAACTTCATTTAATGCTTTACTAGATAAAGGACACTCTATTATTGTTATTGAACACAACCTAGAATTGATAAAGTGTGCCGACTATATTGTTGATTTAGGTCCAGAAGGAGGAGATTTTGGTGGTGAACTTTTATTTTCAGGAACCCCAGAAGAATTAGTGAAAAGCAAAAAATCAGTTACTGGTGTTTATTTAAAAGATAAAATTTAATTAGTTAGACTTCTTTATAACAGTAAATTAATTAACCTTAAGTGTAATTAGAATACAGATAAATGGAGAAATCAATACTTAATAATTACTTCCATTCGTTGTTTCCTATTCAAAAAGAAACTGTGATGAAAATTACAGAAACATTCTGTGATTTTAAATTAAAAAAGAATACTACATTACTTGATAAAGACACTATCAGTACAAAAACATTTTTTTTAGAGAAGGGATTTGTACGTTCATATATTTTAAATGAAGATAATGAAATAGTTACAACAAGCATTTATTCAGCGCCTTGTTTTGTAAATGACTTTTTGTCTTTTTTTAAAAAACAGCCCACAAAAGAAATCTACCAAACCCTAACCGACTGTTCTTTTTGGGAAACAAGTTTAGAAAACGTACAGAAAAACTTTCATAACATCCCTGAATTTAGAGAGTTTAGCAGACTTTTATTTGTTATAAACTATTCAAAACTAAATGATAGATTAATTGAAATGAAAAGTCAAAAAGCAGAAACAAGGTATTTAAATCTTTTAAAACAACAACCGCATATTTATCAAAATGTTTCTCTTAAAATTATAGCTTCATATTTAGGAATCACAGACAGTACTTTGAGTAGAATAAGACAAGAAATTAGTAAAATATAATTTCTTGTCATTTGTCAAGTACTTATTCATTAGAGAGTATTCATATTTGTAAAAAATATAATTATGAATATAAAAAATATTGTTATTATAGGTCTTGGTGGTGTTGGCGGTTATTTTGGATTCAAAATATGTCAAAGTAACGAAACCAATAAAGAGCGTGAAATTTCATTTATAGCCAGAGGTAAAACATATAAAATAGTTAAAGAAAAAGGACTTACCTTACTTTCTTCAGAGCATAAAAAAAGTACAACCAACCCTGATGCTATTTATCAAAATATTTCAGAAATCCAAAACCCTGATTTAGTATTAATTTGCGTTAAAGAATATGATTTAGAGAATGTATGCAACCAATTATCCAACGTTATTACAAAAGACACCATTTTATTACCAATGATGAATGGAGCTGATATTTATGACCGAATTCGTAAAGTAATACCTAATAATACAATTTTACCTTCATGTGTTTATGTTGCTTCACATATAAAAGAAAAAGGTATTATTGAACATAAAGGAAAGGCTGGCAAACTAATATTTGGTAAAGACCCTCAACACACTTCTGAAAACATTGAATGGATTGTAGACTTAATTGAGAGAAGTAAAATAAATTTTGAATATAAAGAAAATTCTTTAGTTGACATTTGGACTAAATTTATTTTCATTGCTAGTTTTGGTTTAGTCACTGCAAAACACAATTCATCCATAGGAACCGTTTGCTCAATGGAATTACAAAAAGAAGAGGCTACAAAAATAATGGATGAAATAAAATCAATTGCTGATAAAAAAGGTATTGATTTGCAAGACAATATTATTTTAAAGACATTTGAAAAAGCAGCTACTTTCCCCCCAAAAACACCTACTTCATTACAACTTGATATAAATTCAGGAAAAGAAAATAATGAATTAGAATTATTTGCAGGAGCAATTATTAAATATGGAAAAGAAATGAATATTAATACAGCTTTTACTGAAAGCATCTACCAAGAAATTAAATCGAGTATGTAAAGAGGTATAATATCCTTAAACTTAGTACAGAAAACATTATTTTTAGGGTGCGAAATATCTCATCTATACTACGTTGTCAACTATATTAAAATTCATAAACCTAAATATGAAAATAAAACTGAAAATTTTTTATACTGTTCTTATTAGTATTTTTGCAAACTCTCAATTAATTGGACAAGTCAAAACTGGGTACTTAACAAATGATGGAGCTTGGTGTTGGTTTTCTGATCCTCGTGCTATAATGGTTAATGATAATTTTATTGTAGGTTGGGTTAAATCAAATGGTACTATTGAAGCTGCTAAATTCAATACAAATACAACAAATATTAAGACTAATGAGCTTTACTACCAACTTGAAAGAGATGATCACAATAACCCATCTTTTGCCAAAAAAGCATCTGGAGAAGTAATAGCAATGTACACCCGACATTCAAAAAAAGACCTTTTTATAAATCATCTAAAAGATGATAAAAATAAATTTGAGTTTTCGAAAGCACAATTGATTCATCCAATTAGCAAGAAAGACCTGAAAAACTTCCCTAAAGAAACAATTGCTTACGCTAATCCATATAGATTAGAAAAAGAAAACAATAGAATATACTGTTTTGGTAGGTGGACAGGTTTTAAACCAAATATGATGTGGTCTGACGATAATGCTATTTCGTGGTCTAAAAGTAACGTAATTGTTACAAATTATCCTTTTAATAGTGATAACAGACCATATGTAAAATATTATTCGGATGGTTATTCAAAAATTCATATGGTTTTTACTGATGGTCATCCAAAAGTAGAAGCTACTAATTCAGTGTATTATGCTTATTATGAAAATGGAGCGTTTTATAAAGCATCTGGAAAGAAAATTTGCAACATTAACCAATTGCCTTTTGAACCTAAGGATGCAGATGTTATATATTCTTCAAATTTAAAAGAAAGACGTGCTTGGATTGCTGATATCGGTCAAGATGAAAATAATAACCCTGTATTATTGTATACAAAAAGCCCTTCAACAACAAACCATGAATATTGGTATTCAAGCTATATTAATAAGGAATGGAAGAGTTTTAAATATGTGATTCAGGACCATGGTTCCCACAAAATATAAAAGGAAAAAAAGAGCTAGAACCCTACTATTTTGGAGGCTTGAGTATTCACCCAAGTAATGCCAATGTAATTTATTTATCAAGACTAGTAAATGGGATATTTGAAATTGAAAGATGGGAAACAAACGATACGGGTAAAAGCTGGGAGTCAAAAGCAATAACAAAAAATTCAAATTATGATAATGTTAGACCATACATACCACAAGGACTTAAAAAGGAGTCTAATGAAGTAGTACTTTGGATGGAGATTCAAAAATATCTTCATTACACTAAGTATAAAACATCAATTAAATATTTTATTGAGGATGGAAATAATTTAAATATAAATCAATAACATCTCCAAATAAAAATATAGTAAAGGATAAAATAGAAGAAAATTCGCCCACTCACAGAACTCCAATATCAAATACGACACTTTTCAATAAGTCACTAATTGGGTTTCTTTTTATAAAACAGAAGAGACGTTACAAAATTACACTCTAAACTAAGCCCACTTAAACCTATTTAAAATAGATAATATTTACTATTTTTAAATCCGATTTGGGCTTCTGAACAGACTCTTTTTTATTGCTAATTAAAGAATTAAAATGAAAAACTTAAGTATCATATTATTAATTACACTAATTCCTTTTTTTTGTTTAGGTCAAGTTGAAAAAGAGAATTCAAAAAAAGTGTCAGCTGAGTTTGAAAAATTATATAATTCTGGTAATTTTCAAAGTATTTTCGAATTATTTTCATCAGAAATGAAGTCCGCCTTGCCACTTGAAGATACTAATGAATTCCTGAATAGAATTAAAAGTCATGCTGGTGACATTAAAAACCGAGTATTCTTAGGATATAGTGAAAGTAACTATGCCACTTACAAAACTAAATTTGAACGAGCTTTATTCGCTCTTAACATTTCACTTGACAAAGAATCTAGAATTAACGGATTGTTTATAAAGCCATTTAAAGGAGATAATCTACCTAAGCTTGAAAGAAATCAGACTAGTCTAATTTTACCTTTTAACGACGAGTGGAATGTCTTTTGGGGAGGAGATACTAAAGAATTAAATTACCATGTAGTACATGAGGCTCAAAAAAATGCATTTGATATTTTAATTATTGGAGAAAATGGAAAGTCCTTTAAAACTGATGGAAAAACAAATCAAGATTATTATGCTTTTGGAAAAGAACTGATTGCTCCTTGTAATGCAGAAGTTGTTCTTGCTGTAGATGGTATTAAAGATAATATACCTGGGGAAATGAATCCTATTTATATACCTGGAAACACGGTTATTTTAAAAACAGAAAACAATGAGTTTTTATTCTTTGCTCATTTTAAACAAAATTCAATAATAGTAAAAGAAGGTCAAAAAGTAACTCAAGGAGAATTATTAGGTCTTTGTGGAAATTCAGGAAATTCTACTGAAGCACATTTACACTTTCACATACAGAATGTTGAAAATATGACTAAAGCAACAGGGGCGAAAAGTTATTTTTCAAAAATATTTGTAAATGGAGTTTTAAGAATGGATTATTCCCCAATAAAAGGGGAAAGAATAAAAAATAAATAAAACACAACGCCATTTTAAAAACTCTTTAAACATGGGAGATATACCTCTCATTTTTAAAGAGTATTTCATTTCTAGTCAACAAATATTTATCCCCTCACACTTAAGAAAATACATACTTAACTAGAAGAATATTTACCTCATTTGGTATAATATTTTGGAACTTTTGGTTAAAAAAAAAATGTTCTAGAATGGATATATTATGGCAATTAATAGTCATTATGAATACATCAAGCCTCTTAAATAAAAGTTAATAACTTTCATATTACTAACCGATTGTTTAGTTTTGTAGCATTATTAAAAATAATGGCCAGAAAAAAGGAATATAAAGAGGAGATAGTAGTAGAAAAAGCAATGAATCTGTTTTGGAAAAACGGGTATGAAGCTACTTCAATGCAAATGCTTGAAAAAGAAATGGGCATTAATAAATTTTCGATATATTCTAGTTTTGGAAATAAACATGGTCTTTTTCTTGAAAGCCTAAATAATTATAAAAAAAAAGTAAACGTTATTTTTGAAGAATTTAAGAATTCTAATAATGGTGTAGAAGATATTAAATCCTTTTTTTTAAATTCAGTTAAAATTTGTAATGCCTCTGGCAATCAAAAAGGATGTTTGTTTACAAATACTTACAATGAATTTGCTGAAAAGGAAGATGAATTAATTAATAACCAAATGAGTTCTTTTATGGCAATGCTAAAAGAACTATTCATTGAAAAATTAAAAAAGAACACTAATAAAGACGAAGCTACAGTCATAAAGCAAGCTAATTACCTATTGTTAGCAAAGCATGGATTGGCAGCTGCAACTATTGTAAATAATAAAAAAGAAATAGAGGATTATATTGAAATGATTTTCAAAAATGTATAATGCATTTTTTTTTACACGTAACTAACCGATTGTTTAGTTATTTAACAATGAATTAATAAAAACAAAAATTATGACAACATTAAAAATTCACAACATTGAATCAGCACCACAAGCAAGCAAACCATTATTAGAACAATCTCAAAAAGCTTATGGAATGATTCCTGGTTTACACGGAGTATTAGCTGGAGCGCCAGGAATATTAGAAGCTTACCAAACTATGCACAAGTTTTTTACGGAATCTTCATTCAATAATGAAGAGTTAACTGTAGTTTGGCAAACAATTAATGTAGAGCATGAATGTCATTATTGTGTTCCTGCACATACAGCAATTGCAAATATGATGTCAGTAGATAATTCATTAAGTGACGCTTTAAGAAACAGAACTGCAATGCCTACAGAAAAATTACAGACTTTACACGAATTTACTTTAAAAATTGTTCGTAATCGTGGACAGGTAACATCAGATGATTTGAATACTTTTTATGGAGCAGGTTACCAGGAAAGACAAGTGTTGGAAATCATTTTAGGGTTATCGCAAAAAGTAATTAGTAATTATACCAATCATATTGCAAATACACCCGTAGATGCCCCTTTTCAAAAATTTGCTTGGGAAGCAAAAACAGTTTAATATAAAACAATTCAATAGGTTCATACTAAAAGTTTGAACCTATTTTGTTATAATACAAAACCTAAGCTTAAATTCTAATATAAATATGCATGATAAGTGTAACTTTACTTGTGTATTTCCTCCCGAAGATATGATAATCAACTAAAGCCAACGAATACTTATATAAACTACCTACACTTAAGAAATGACAAACTTAACGAGACGAAAATTTATTAAGCGTGGAGTATTAGCCTCCATGGGATTAGTTCTTTTAGATTCCTTTTGGTTTGAAAAATATGTTATCGACTGGACATATTTTAACATTTCAAAGTCTAAAAACAATACTATTAAAATAATTCAAATTACTGATCTACATTTTAACGATTTAAAGAGTTTTCATAAATCAATTGCAAAGAAAATTAATTCGCTTAAACCTGATTTAGTTTTCATCACTGGAGATTCTGTTGATAAAAACGAAAATATTAACTCCCTAAATGAATTACTTGAATTAATAGATACATCAATTCAAAAGTTTGCTATAACAGGAAATTGGGAATATTGGGGAAATATAAATCTTGCTGAGCTTAAAGATGTTTATGCTAAAAATAATTGTGAATTATTAATAAATGAAAATAGGACTGTTAGCATCAGAAATAGTGATATTTCAATCATTGGTATTGATGATTATATTGGTGGAAATGCTAACTTTAAAAAAGCGATTAAGAACTTACAACAAACGGACACAAACATTGTTTTATCACATTGTCCTGCGCACAGAGACATTATTATTAAAGAAAATGGTGGTTTAAATATTGATTTAATACTTTCTGGACATACACACGGAGGACAAATTTCATTTTTAGGGTTTGTTCCTTTCAAACCTCAAGGAAGCGGAAAATATTTAAAAGGATGGTATACCGATACAGAACCGAAAATGTACGTTTCTAAAGGAATCGGGACAAGTATTTTACCTATCCGTTTTGGGGCAAGGGCAGAAATAGTTGAAATGGATATTTAAAACCTTTCTTACAAACCACAAAAAAACACCTCATTCAAGATTATTTAAAACTGGAGATTTAATTAATATTTCTTGATTTTAGTAGTGTTATTACATCATAACGTAAACTCATAAAATTAAGGAGCATAGAACCTATGTTTTAATATAAATATCTTCCAGGATTTAAATATTATATTATGAGTCAAGGTTAATTATAAATAAAAGCCCCCATATCTTCTAAAAAAAAACATAAGATTCAATAGTGTTTATTTCTTCTTTATTATAGTGTATAAATATTCTTGGCACGCTATTTGAAATTTATAATATATATAGCGAAAGCCGAAAAGCTAAAAACGAGTAGGTAAACTCTAAAACTTTAATGTTATGAAAAACAACATCTTATTAATAGCACTTATTTTAGGCGCATTTACATTTGTAAGTGCAAACGAAGTAAACAATAACGAAACAAACAACATAGTAACTTCTCGATACGATTACGCACAACCTTTAAAATTCATTGAACGTGGTGTTGAGTTTTACGTATTTCCAAATGGAGAGTTTGATTTTAATACACATCCAAGATACAGCAGATCGAGAGCTCATGGAGTAAACATAAATACATCACATGGTGCTCCTAGAGCATATCACAATTCATCAAATCAATACCAACACAACGATAGAGGTGTACGAATTGAACATGATCATTTAGGTCGTGTGAGAAGGATAGGTAGTGTGTTTATTAACTATGATAGTCACAGTAGAATAAAGCGTATTGGTTCGGTTTATATGAATTACAATCACCATTTATTAGCTAACATTGGTGGCTTACATATTTACTACTCAAGAAACGGTAGAATCCACCGAACTAGTGGCGCTATTAAACGGAATATGGGATGTAATTTTTGTGGAATGAATAACTGTTCGACTAATCATTACGGAAATAGTCACGGTCATAATAATCACGGAAATGATCATCATGATAGCCATAATTATGACACTCATAATAATCACGGAAATAACAATGACGATTTATACTACTATAAAAAAAAGAATGAAAAAATAAAAAAGAATAGACGATAATAGATTTTGGTTAGTTAGGTTAAAAAGCTCTTGATGTACTACTGTACAAAAAGAGCTTTTTTTTATTAATTTTAACTAAAAATAACTTGCTATTAAGGTTCCTTTTAATTCTTAAAAAAAAGGAGATTTATTTTTATTTTAAAATAACTTTAACCGTTTTTTGTGATCCTTGGTATTGCAAATTCACGAAGTACAATCCTTTAGACAGTCTTGATAAATCAATTTTATCTGTTGTCTCTCCTTTACATAGTAACTGCCCTAAATTATTACTTACCCTATAATTATATAAATTATGACTTGTGTTTTTTATATACACAAAGTCTGAAGTAACCGTAGGATATACTACCACTGCATCTGTAACAATCAACTCTTTGTTTGATAAAACGCTCCAATTATCAGTAGCAGCTAAGCCATTCCATATCACTGTAGCTAAATAAGGATTGTCAATAAAGGGATTTCTATTTCCTTGAATTCCTTCTAATAAATCATTTCTAGAAATTTCATAAGCTGAAACTGGATCTTCCTGATTCCATTCTAAAAATATATCTGGCATATCTACCGAATACGTAGTATTTCCCACTCCAACAGTAGTAGCTAAACATTGTGTAGGATAACGCACATACATATACATTATCATTCTTGCTACATCACCACGCCATTCATCTCCAGGATACCAATTTCCTACAGTTGGTGTTATTGTTGAGTTTCCAACACCATCTTCATACGGTCTATTATTTCTAGAACTATTCATTTGCCCGTCACAAGCACGTAAATTATGAGCATCTGTTCCTGCTCCAGGACTATCTGTGGTTAAAGAAGGGTTTGCTAATGATTTAGGATATACATGTTCTCTATTCCACAAACCCGTACATCCTGATTGATGACAAGAGAGTGCTTCATCACGTACTCGATCATTTTTAGTAATCGCATCCGAATCATCATAACCATACATTAACAATACATTTGTATTTGTTACATCATCAGGATCTAAATCTGTTTGTTTTAACGCATCCCAAACATCAGGAGCGCTTGAGGTATAATACATTTCCGTAGTATGTGTAGTCGTAATTAAAGTGGTTAACTGTGTTTTTAACGCATCACCAGTTTGACTAAAATCAATACTAGAATAATAAGAAGGTATTTGAGAAAAACTCAGTAATGGGAATACTAATAAGAATATTATTTTTTGCATTTTAAGTAATTAGGGAAAAGCAAATAAACACTTTTTTTATTAGGTCTGCTATTTTAATAGATAAAAGGTTAATATATCCTTTAAAAACACTAAAACATCATATGAAAACCACAAGTACAACTAGTTATGAAAGAATAGTTACCAGTTTTTCTGTTAGTTTTTTTCTATGGTACTTTTGAATTCCAATACCATTAGCTTTTAAAACTCCTTGTTGAAATGCTTCAAAATAAGAACTGATTTCAGCTTTGATAAATTCTTTTTCTTTAACATTATAACCAAAACTACATCCTGTATTTGTTTCGGAAATTATGGTTTTAAAATCTGCCTTTTCTGGCCCAAATCCAATAATTGGTCTGTTAGCTTGTAAATACTCAAATAACTTCCCCGGAATAATACATTTTGTTATATCCGAATCAATTTCTATCAATACTAACACTTGTGAAACTCGTTGTTGTATTTGAGCTTCTTCATGCGAAACATATCCTAATAGATTTATATAATTTTCTAACCCAGCTTCTTTAATTGATACTAACACATCATTACTTACAGCTCCTATTAATTTTAATTCAAAAAGAGCTTTAAAATCAAGGTTTTCGGCTATTAATTCGGCTAAAGAATCCCAGAGTACTTTCGGATTTCTTCCTGTTAATAACGAACCTATATGCGATAATGTAAACTTACTATCCAATACAAATGATTCAATTTTTACATCATCAAAACCATTGGTAATTACAGTTATTGGTTTGTTCGTAATTACTTCAAATTCTATTTTTGTAGAAGGACTCGTTACTAAAATAGAATCCGCTGTTTGTAATACTTCTTTTTCAAAAAATTGATGCTTTTGTTGCGAAGCTTTGGATAGTTTCATTTTATCATGATAACCAATAGTGGTCCATGGATCACGAAAATCGGCGATCCAATTAATGTTTAATTGCTTTTTTAATTGCAATCCTATTAAATGCAAACTATGCGGTGGCCCCGTAGTTATAATGGTTTCTATATTATTTTCTTGAATATATTTAGATAAGTATTTTACTGATGGTTTTATCCAAAACTTACGTGCATCTGGAATAAAATAATTCCCTCTAACGTACAATAATAAGCGCTCTACTAAGGACTGCTCTTTGGTATTAATCAATCCTGAAGCAATGTTTTTTGTTTTCTTTTTAGAAAATAACGATGCCCACTGATAGGGTTCAAATATGGGCTGTTTTATTATTGTACAATTTTCAGAAACTTCTTGAACTAACTTATCATCTAATAATGGATAGCTCGGGTTTTCCGGACAATACACTATAGGTTGTACTCCAAAATCCGGCAAATACTTCACAAATTTCAACCAACGTTGCACACCAGGCCCTCCTGCTGGTGGCCAATAATAGGTGATAATGAGTACTTTTTTAGACATCTCTTAGGTAAGCTTATAGCTGTTTTTTCTTCTTAAACTCATAAAACAATCCTCCTAAAACTAATAGCAATAAGCCAACAGATGAAGCTAAAGCAATAGTGCTTCCTGTTTTAATTACTTGTGGTTCAAATTTAAAATCAACAGTGTGTTTTCCTTTCGGAATTTCTAATCCTCTTAATAAATAGTTGGTTCTGAAATGAGGAGTTAGCACGCCATCAATATAAGCGTTCCATCCTTTTTCATAATAGATTTCAGAAAACACTGCTAATCCATCATTTTTATTTGACGTTTCATATACCAAGTGATTTGGTTTATATGATATTAGCTTAATTGACGCTAAGGAATCTAAGGCATACCTTGGTTTCAACTCCGCTTGTCCAGACAGTATTACAGCTTGCTTTTTTAAATCCAAGGTATCTAACAATACAATTTCTTGATCGGCAGTTACTACTGTTTTCAAGTCTTCTACAAACCACCCATTCCCATTAGCATATGGATTATTCAACGCCACTTTTTTACCTTCGTTATCCTGAATAACATATTTTACATTCAGCATATTCACAACACCCATGTTATTTTTACTTACATAAAAATCAAAAATATCTTCAGCTCTTTTAGGTTTTGCGGCATGATACCCTCCAAATGATTTGTGAAAATACGATGTTCTTGCATTATTAAAAGGGCTCGTACTAAAATCTAACACTCTGTAGTGAGATGTATCTTCTTGTATTTTTTTATCAGCTTCAGTAATTTGAAACGGTTGGTTTACATTTCGTGCAGCAACAAAATTATCAGAATTTACATAGCGCTTGTCAACCCCTACTAAATCAAACACAATCAAGCATCCGAACACCAATAAAACAACATTTTCTTTTACTTTATCTTTTAAATACATCCATAAAGTTATTGCACTTAACACTACTAAAATTAATGTTCTTAAAACATCTGTAGTAAATATTGATTCGCGCTGTTCTTTTATGATACTTAAGAAATCCGGTCCATAGTTATTCAATAATTGTCCGTCTCTATTTCCTACAAAATCAAACAAAGTCCCTTTCAACAGATAAAAAGCTACTGCTAATCCTGCTGTGATAGCAACTGTATATTTTAAGGCTTTTAATTTTTCTTTTTTCTGTTCGTAATTTCTTAAGAATTTATGTAATCCGAATATTGCCAAAATGGGCATTACGAATTCTACAATAACTTGCATTGATGAAACCGCTCTGAAATTGTCATAAAAAGGCACATAATCAATAAAGAAATTCGTCAAAATACTAAAATTTTTCCCCCAGGATAATACTAATAATAAACCTCCTCCGAATAAAACCCAATTTCTCAAACGTCCTTTAACAAGGAACAATCCAAGTACAAATAAAAAGATAACTACCGCGCCAATATATGCTGGGCCAGAAACCATTGGCTGTCCTCCCCAATACATTAATTGCCCTGAAAACTCTTGTGCCTCTTTAGTAGATATTTTAAACATGCGCTGCATTTTTCTAACTACAACAGCATCTTTTTTAATCGGCTCACTATTAGAACCTCCGTACAGTCCTGGAACGAATAAGTTTAAACTCTCTCCTATTCCGTAACTCCAATGGGTAATATAATCTTTACTTAATCCGCTAGTTACTTCCTTAGGTGATCCGTCAGGGTTAATTGTCAATACACTTTTACTTCTGGTGCTTTCCTCTTTGTATTCTATGGAAGCCATTAAATTATTTGCATTTAATGCTAATGAAAAAGTTACAGCTACTGTCATTATTCCAATAGCAATAAAAAAGTGTTTTAATTCATTCTTTTTAAAAGCGTCAATTAAATACACCAACCCAATTACTAACACCAATAACAACAAGTAATAGGTCATTTGTGGATGATTAGCATTCAGCTGTAAGCCCATAGCTATAGCAGTAAGTATAAACCCTACTGTATATCGCTTTTGAAATACTAAAAAAATTCCTGCCAATACTAAAGGAAAATAGGCTATTGCATGTGCTTTTGAGTTATGGCCAGCTCCTAGAATAACTAAAAAATAGGTTGAAAAACCGAAAGCAAAACTACCTATTAATGCATAACGCCAATCCACTTTCATTACTAATAAAAGTATGTAAAAGCACATGAAATACAAAAAAACATAATCGGCTGGACGTGGTAAAAAACGCAATAATAAATCTAGCTTTTTAATATAATTATGTGGGTATTTTGCACCTAACTGATAGGTTGGCATACCACCAAATGCGGCGTCAGTCCAATAGGTTTCTTCCTCGGCTGTTTTGTTAAAATCTTTGAACGATTTTGACATTCCAATGTATTGTGAAATATCATGCTGCTTGATCTGTTTCCCTTGTAATACTGGAGAAAAATACAATAATGAAGCAACTACAAATAATAGCATAGCCACTATATGCGGAAGAAATTCTTTTATGTTAAAGTTCATTTTGGTTAGTTAGGTTATGTTTTACTCAATTTCCTCAAAATCGATATAGTCACCTACTTTTTTAGTAGATTTCATTTTATGTATTGGTTCCTTAGGTTTTTCTTTTTCTTGACGTGGTTGGTTTTGTTCAAATTGCTCTTTCACCTTTTGCTGCATTTTATTTGCTGCATACTTCATTAATAAAGGAGCAAAAATCCGCATTAAAAACTTACCTGCATAATAAACGGCTATAATAATAAGTATAGTCCTTAGTAATTGATATATCATTCTTTATTCTATTCTATAAGCTAAACATTAATCCAATTAACGGACTTTTCTCTCGTGGCTGTCTTCTTGAAATACTAAGTGTAATAATAACACCTGTTTCCTTTAAGGTTAAATTTTTGCCTTCTTACAAAACTACATAAAAATAGCTATGTACAAACTTGATAACACTTTTTTAACTACTGCTGCGTTATATTTTAAAAGAAAATGTATTTTTATATCCATAATGTCAATTAAATTTCAAGATTTTCATAAATAAATTGAATTATTTTAGCTCTGCTTGAGCTTCAAAATATACCTATAGCCTTAGTTATAGTAATATTTTTAAGTGATACGCAAAGCTAAAAAAAACAATATTATATTGTAGGTTTGGATTTTAAATAACATCTAACACCAAAATTATACACTATGCGTTTATTCAGAGCTCTACTTATCTCTTTATGTGTTTGCAGTTTTACTGCTCAAGCACAATATACGGAAACCATTAATTCAAACAGACCAGGAGCCTCCTCAGGAGCTTACGCTGTTGGAATAAACGTTATACAAGCTGAAGGAGGAATAACCTACATGAAAAACAAACATGAATTGCGAGAGCAAGATTTTGGAGGTGCTGGGTTGGAATATGAATTTAGATATGGTATTTGGAAAGAAGCTTTGGAGATTAATTTAAGTGGTGCTTTTCAGTTTGGAACTATTACCGATAATACTACAGGTTCAAAAGCCTCCGTTGGAAATTTTAAAATAAATACGCTAGGAGCTAAATACTTGTTTTATGATCCATATAAAAAGAAGGAAGGTGACGCAGAAGAAAAACCTAATTTATATAGTTGGCATGCAAACCATAAGTTTGCATGGAAAACATTACTTCCTTCGGTTGCTGTTTATGCAGGAATGAACTTTAATTTAACAAACACTCCTTTTGTTTACGGGAGTAACTTCAATTTTCATAATTTAAAAGAACCTACAATATCACCTAAAATTATGATCATCACACAAAACAACTGGTCAGGAGGCTGGGTATTCACTACAAACCTAATTGCGGATAGAGTGTTTATGACTGATTTTCCAATATACTCATACATAGTAACACTAACACATGCCTTAAACGAAAAATCTGCTGTTTTTGTTGAACACCAAGGAATTATAAATGATGTATATGCTGATTCTCTTTTTAGGTTTGGAGGCGCTTATTTATTATCGAAGGACATACAACTAGATGCAGGAATTACGTTAAACACAAAAAACACTCCATCTGTTTTTGGAGTTAATGTTGGATTTTCATATCGCCTAGATTTTCATAAAGATCCTGAAAATAACAACAGCGCTGAAGATGAAAAAGAACGTAAAGATAACGCTTCAGGAAAAAATAAAAAGAAGAAGAAAAAGAAAGATGGCGGAGGAGAAAAAGAAAAGAAAAACAACAAAGACCAAATAGACTTTGACGATTAAAGTTATTAATAAATTATATATAAAACTGCTAGACTTTTAAATTCTAGCAGTTTTTTTTTAGCTTAAAAATCAAACAAACAACATACAAAACCCTGTTAATTACCTAAATACATTTTTAGTTTTTCAAAAAAACCACTACCTTTAGTTAACAACAGTGTATTGTTGAGTTTCTATTATTCAATAGTATTGCCATCAATCATGTATTTTATCCTACAGAAATTTACACTAATGTACTACATACATTAACAATTTATTGATCTCTAAATCTGTTACATCATGAAAATCTTAGCAATTCTATTATCCATCCTCTTCATAGATATTTCCCAAGCGCAAACACCAATAGATGAAAATATTCAAAAAGAAAAAAAAGAGCATCCAGAAGTATTACAAACTGATCCTGATGCCCGAGTATTTATAATTCCTAATCAAAAAAAGACTATACTGACAAAAGAAGAAATTATAAATAACAAAAAAGGGTATAAAAGAGTTCATAAAGCCATCAATAAAAATAGAAGAATTGAGAAGCGAAAAGAAAAAAAAACTTTAAGGACTCAAAATAAAATGTTTAATAAATACATTAAACAAAGTAAGAAGAAACGTATAAATTTAAAAAAGGAATCAAAAGAAAAACGCTAAAACAGTTTATCGGTACTTTAAAAAAAATGACGTGTCTTTAATAATAATATCAATTAAAACTCAAAACCTCCACATTAAATTCTTTCTTTTTGATTTGTATATCACTGAAAAAACTGAGCCGTAGCTGGGTTATGGGTATGTTTTTAAACTCATCTTAACCAAAAATAATTTAATTTACTTATGTGCATCTTGAAATTTAATTGGGATAAACTACGATCATAAACAACACCTAACCGATAGCAAAGTTTTATTTTAACAAAAAAAAGAGCAACCATTGGTTGCTCTTTTTTGTATTGTAGGTTGGTAATAATTACTCCCCCATAGCAGCTGAAAGTGCAGCTGACATTTTTTTATAAGTACCATTTTCTAAACGCTCCCTTATATCAGAAAAAGCATTTAAGGTAATATCAATATCTTCCATTGTATGTGTTGCAGTAGGTATCAATCGTAATAATATCATCCCTTTAGGGATTACTGGATAAACAACTATAGAACAAAATACTCCGAAGTTTTCTCTTAAATCCTTTACTAAAGCCATAGCCTCAGGAATACTTCCTTTTAAATACACAGGAGTTATACATGTTTCTGTAGTTCCTAAATCAAACCCTTTTTCACGTAAACCACCTTGCAAAGCACGTACGTTATCCCAAAGCCTCTCTTTAAGCTCAGGCATTGTACGTAACATATCTAAACGTTTTAACGCACCTACAACTAATTGCATTTGTAATGATTTTGCAAACATCTGAGAACGCATGTTGTATTTCATGAAATCAATGATCTCTTTATCAGCTGCGAAAAATGCTCCTGTACTTGCCATAGACTTTGCAAAAGTTGCAAAATACACATCAATACCATCTTGAACACCTTGCTCTTCACCAGTTCCTGCTCCTCTTTTACCAAGAGTTCCAAAACCATGAGCATCATCAACTAAAAACCTAAAGTTATACTTTTCTTTTAGTGCTATAATCTCTTTAAGTTTCCCTTGCTCACCACGCATTCCAAAAACTCCTTCAGAAATCAATAAAATTCCTCCTCCGGTTTTTTCTGCAAGTTTTACAGCTCTACCTAAATTTTTCTCTATACTTTCAATGTCGTTATGACGGTATGTAAAACGTTTTCCCATATGTAAACGAACACCATCAATAATACACGCATGTGCATCAACATCATATACAATAATATCATCTTTAGTAACTAAAGAATCAATAGCTGAAACCATTCCTTGGTATCCAAAATTTACTAAATAAGCAGCCTCTTTTTCAACAAACTCAGCTAATTCATCTTGTAATTTCTCATGTAACTCTGTATGACCAGACATCATTCTAGCACCCATTGGGTATGCAGAACCATATTTTACACCAGCTTCTCCATCAACTTTTCTTACCTCTGGATGATTTGCAAGACCTAAATAATCATTGATACTCCAAGTAACAACCTCTTTACCTTGAAATTCCATTCTGTTTGAAATTTCTCCTTCAAGTTTAGGGAATACAAAATACCCTTCTGCTTGCTCTGCCCATTTACCTAGAGGTCCTTTATCTTTATAGATTTTCTCAAATAAATCTCTCATTAATATCGATTTTAGATTTTACAATTGCGAAAATAATTAAAAAACACCTCTTTTCATAATATTTCACCTAACAAAAAAGCATCAACTAGGTAGTTGATGCTTTAAAATTCAATATTTAATCAATTTTTTACTTTACGTATTCTATTTTCTTTGGATTCTCTTCTTGAACGGAATCAAAAAATCCTTGATCTTCCATCCATTTATCATTGTAAATTTTACTCATATAACGGGATCCATGATCGGGAAATACCACAACAACATTACTCTTTTCATCAAACATACCGTTTGCTTCATATTGTTTTACAGCTTGCATAGCAGCTCCACTTGTGTACCCCACAAATAAACCTTCCGTTTTAGCTAATTCTCTTGCTGTGTGAGCGCTTTCTTGATCGGTAACTTTTATAAATTCATCTATTACATCAAAATCTGTAGCTGAGGGGATTAAGTTTTTTCCTAAACCTTCAATTCTATAAGGATATATCTCTTTTTTATCAAACTCTCTAGTTTCATGAAAGTTTTTTAATACGGATCCAAAAGCATCAACTCCTAATATTTTAACATCTGGGTTTTGCTCTTTTAAGTATTTTGCTGTTCCTGAAATTGTACCTCCAGTACCACTACAAGCTACTAAATGCGTAATTTCACCTTTCGTTTGATTCCATATTTCTGGCCCAGTAGAATGATAATGTGCATCAATATTTAATTCATTAAAATACTGATTAATATACACTGATCCTTTTACCTCTTCATGCAATCGTTTTGCTACTTCATAGTATGACCTAGGATCATCAGCACTAACATTTGCAGGACAAACATATACTTTAGCCCCCATAGTACGTAGCATATCAATCTTATCAGCAGATGATTTAGAACTCACCGCCAAAATACATTCATATCCTTTAATAATACTAACCATAGCAATACTAAATCCTGTGTTACCAGAAGTAGTTTCTATTATAGTATCACCAGGTTTTAGTAAACCTTTCTTTTCTGCTTGTTCTAATATATATAAAGCAATTCTATCTTTTGAAGAGTGCCCAGGATTAAAAGCTTCTACTTTAGCAAAGAAGTTTCCTTTTAAACCTTTAGTTATTTTTTGTAATTGAATTAATGGAGTGTTCCCAATTAAATCTAAAACACTATTATATGCTTGAATTTCTTCTCTCATAAATAATTTTAATATTGAATTGTTTTCATAATTTAGTTATAAAACAACCGGACAAAGATACTGTTTTTATTTTATTTCGATATTTCTTCTAAATCTAACATAAAAGCATACTCCTCTGCGACCTCTTTCAAAGCTTCAAACCTCCCTGAGGCTCCACCATGTCCGGAATCCATATCGCATTTGAATAACAACAAGTTCTCATCCGTTTTAAGCTCTCGCAATTTTGCTGTCCATTTTGCGGGTTCAAAATATTGCACTTGAGAATCGTGAAAACCTGTTAATATTAAGGTATTAGGATAACTTTGTTTTACAACATTATCATATGGTGAGTATGATTTCATGTATTCATAATATCCTTTTTCATTAGGGTTTCCCCATTCATCGTATTCTCCTGTAGTTAATGGTATAGAATCATCTAACATAGTAGTTACCACATCAACAAATGGTACAGATGCTACTACTCCATTATATGTTTCTGGACTCATATTCATAATTGCCCCCATTAATAAACCTCCTGCACTTCCGCCCATAGCATATAGATGATTTTCAGAAGTATATCTTTTAGCTACCAAGTATTTAGAACAATCAATAAAATCTGTAAACGTGTTTATTTTGTTATACAATTTCCCGTCTTCATACCAATTCCTACCTAAATATTCACTTCCTCTGATATGGGCTATTGCAAAAACAAAACCACGATCTAACAAACTCAAACGAGTAGTACTAAATCCATCAGAAATCGTATGCCCGTATGATCCGTATGCATATTGTAATAACGGCGTGTTTTCTGTTAATTTAGTATCCTTTCTATACACAAGTGATATGGCTACTTTTTTACCATCACGTGCAGTTGCCCATACCCTTTCAGAGGTATAGTTATTTTTGTCAAATTTTCCTCCTAATACTTCTTGCTCTTTTTTAACTTCCTTTTCCTTAGTCTCCATATTGAAGTCTATTGTTGAAGCAGGAGTTGTCAATGAGTTATACCCATAACGTAAAACATTGGTATCAAAATCGACATTTACGGAAGTATATGCTGTATATGTTTCATTATCAAATGGCAAATAATAGCTATTTGTACCATCCCAGCGTGTAATTTTAATTTTTGAAAGCCCATTTTCTCGTTCACTGATTACTAAATAGTCTTTAAAAATTTCTATATCTTCTAATAAAACAGCTTCTCTATGAGGAATATATTCTTCCCAACTTTCTTGGTTTGTTTTATTTTCAGAGGTTACCATTAATTTAAAATTGATGGCTTTGTCTTTATTTGTTATAATGTAAAACTTGTCGTCAAAATGAGCAATATCATACTCTAAACCTCTTTCTCTTTTCTGAAATATTTTAAAATCACCTTCTGGTTCATCTGCTTTCAAAACTCGATATTCATTAGTAAGCGTACTGTTTGATCCTATAATGATGTATTTTTTTGATTTTGATTTATACACAAAAGTGCTAAATGTTTCATCAGACTCATGAAACACTTCTTTATCATTTTTGGGGTTATCATTTAAAAAATGTTTAAACACCTTATCCGATCGTAATGTTTCTGCATCTTTTCGTGTATAAAACAACGTCATGTTATCATTTGCCCAAGTAGAACCTCCTGTTGTATTTTCTATTTTATACGGAAGTATTTCACCTGTTTCAATATTTTTTATTTGAATTGTATACTGTCTTCTACTAACTGTATCTACTCCAAAAGCCGCAAATTTATTATCAGGACTGATACTCATCCCTCCTAAATTAAAATATGCTTCTCCTTCGGCCATTATATTACAATCGAATAGAATCTCTTCATTCGCTGATAATGAGTCCTTTTTTCTAGTATATATTGGGTAATCTTTACCTGTTTCAAACTTGGTAATATACCAATATCCGTTTGACTTATACGGAACAGAAGAATCGTCTTCTTTTATCCTAGATTTCATCTCTTCAAACAATTCCGTTTGAAAGGATTTGGTATGCGAAGTCATTTTATCATAATAATCATTCTCACGCTCTAGATAATCAATTACCTCTTCATTTTCTTTTTCATTAAGCCAATAGTAGTCATCAACCCTAATATCATCATGTATTTTAAATGTTTTGGCTTTTTTATCAGCTATTGGAGGAGTAATACTAGTTACTGTTTTCATAGGGCTATCTTTTTTACAAGCAATTGCAAAAATAATCGTTACAACAAGTACTGAAAGCTTTTTTATCATTTTATTTTCTATTTTTGACATGTAATACCAATTTACCCTTATTGTGTTGTGTAATTATATTATAAAATCAATTTGGTATAAATTTAATAAAACTATTCACTAATTATAAAAAAAATAAAAAATGTTTGGAGATTTAATGGGAATGATGGACAAGTTAAAGGAAACTCAAGCCAAAGTTGAAGCAACAAAAAAAAGGTTAGACACTGTTTTAATTGACCAGAACAGTTCTGATAATTTATTAAAAGTAACTCTAACCGCAAATAGAACTATTAAAAACATTGAAATTGATGACTCTTTATTAGAAGATAAAGAACAACTAGAGGATTATTTAATCCTTACTTTAAACAATGCAATCAAAAAAGCTTCAGACATAAACGATACTGAACTAGGAGCTGCTGCAAAAGATGGAATGCCAAATATCCCAGGAATGGATATGTTTAAATAAATAATAATAAAGAGAACTACACTCTTTATTTTTAGTTTTCACAATGCTATTAAAATAAAAAAGCGGCCAATGGCCGCTTTTAAAATATGTTATTTAGTAAATCAACTTTTTATTTGTTGTCAATTAATCTAAATTGAGTTCTTCTGTTTGATCTATGCTCTCTTTCAGTACAAGAAACACCATCAGAACATCTGTTACGCAATTGCTTTTCACCATAACCATTAGAAACTAATCTACTTGGGTTGATTCCTTTTGCTATTAAGTAATTAGATACTGCTTGAGCTCTTCTCTCAGACAATACTTGGTTACTTGAAGCAGAACCTCTTGCATCCGTATGGGACGCTATTTCTACTTTAGAACCAGTGTTCTGAGATAAAACAGGTAATAATTTGTTGTCGATTTCTGTTTTAGAAGCTGACGTTAATGTTGCAGAACCTAAGTTCCAAGTAATATCTAAATCAGTGTACTCTAATAATGCACATTCAACTTCTTTCCATTCCGTTAAACCACCTTTAGTTTTTAACACTTCTTTTGAAACTGTTTTATACACAGCATCAATTGTAACTTCAGTCGTTGTTGCAGGTGTATTCACAACAGATCTAGTAATAGTAGCGTATTTAGCAGGTATTTCTGTTTCTACAACTCTCGCTGGTTGCGTAATTACTTTTGTAGTATATGCACCGGATTTTTCAGCAATTGGATTACTTGATACAGATGCATCGTTTGATAATACACTAGTTTTTATTGTTCTAAACTGTGCAGGATATCCTTTGTAACACCAATATCTACAGTCATTAGGGTCTGCTGAAGCACAGTCAGGAGCTTTAGCACCTAATTCCCATAAAGAGTAAGCAGGCTTAGTTTCAATAGTTTCAGAACTAGAAGCTAATCTAGCTGGAGAAATACTTAAAGTAGTCGCTCCTTCTTTTTTAATATATGAAGTAGATTCTGTTCCCCATACTGCAGGTATTACTTTTAAAATCTTACTTGATGCTTTCACCATTACTTCTTCAGTAACATTTTTATAAGTTGCAGGAACTACGCGTAATTTTTTATACGCTGGGCTAATTAAAACTTGTACATCTTGGTTTTCATACACGTCGGGTGTTGTACAACGCACATAACATTTTCCTATTTCAGGATTAGTTGGTAAATCTTGTGCAAAAACAGCACTTGTAAGTAAAGTTAGTCCTAAAAATAATATTTTTCTCATAATAAGTCAGTGTTTAATAATTAATTCAATTGCAAACTTCCCATTTATTCATGAAAAAAAACCACCGCTTTTATAAATCAATGAAAAACATCGTTTAAACAACCATTTACTTCGTTAAAACGTAGTCAAAACTCTTAAGCAAGCCATATGCATAGCATCTGTATAATCTAAATGTGTTACCATTCTTAATTTTCCATCTCCCATACTTATCATTAATATACTGTTCTTTTTCATCTTATCTAAAAACTCAGTTTCATCAACTCCCTCTTTTAAATAAAAAATAACAATATTAGTTTCAACAGGATCTACTTTATTTACAAGATTGCAAAACCTTAGAACTTCGGCTAATTCCTTTGCTTTTTTATGATCATCAACCAATCGCTCTACATTATTGTCTAAAGCATAAATTGCTGCCGCTGCCAAATACCCAGCTTGACGCATACCTCCTCCAAAAAGTTTTCTAATACGCAATGCTTTATCCATAGCTTGTTTAGTCCCTATTAACAATGACCCAACAGGAGCCCCTAGTCCTTTAGATAAGCAAATGGATATTGTATCAAATAATTCACCGTACTGTTTTGGGGTTTCCTTTTTAACAACAAGCGCATTAAATAATCGTGCACCATCCAAATGATACGACAATTCATTTTCACTACACACCTTTCTTATCTTTTTTAATTCTTCAAAGTCCCAACATGCACCACCACCTTTATTTGTAGTGTTTTCAATACAAACCAAACTAGAGTGTGCTAAATGAATATTATCTTTTGGAGTAAGCACTTTTTCTAACTGGACTGCTGTAAACATTCCCCTATCACCATCTATTAAGGAGCACGTAACACCTGAGTTAAATGCTGCTCCACCACCTTCAAAATTATACACGTGTGCATATTTATCACAATACATTTTATCTCCAGGTTGTGTATGCAATTTAATAGCTACTTGATTTGCCATAGTTCCAGAAGGAAAAAACAAAGCTGCCTCCATACCAAATAATGTTGCTATTTTATCTTGTAATTCATTTACAGTTGGGTCATCACCAAACACATCATCACCAACTTTTGCCTGTATCATTGCAGCCAACATTTCTTTACTTGGACGCGTAACGGTATCACTTATTAAATTTATTTCCATAATCAATTTTGATGTTCTATTTTTGTGAATAAAAGTAATCAATATATATGATATCCTCAGAACAAACCAAAGACATTATTGAACGATTAAGTGCTTTAAAAAAGTACTTGGCAATTGATGCTAAAAAGGTAGAGATAGCCAATGAGGAAGAAAAGACTTTTGACCCTGATTTTTGGAACAATCCAAAAGAAGCTGAATTGATCATGAAATCTTTACGAGTAATTAAAAAATGGGTTTCAGATTTTGAACTTGCCAATCAATTAATTGATGACCTACAAATTTTAATTGAATTTTATGGAGAAGGTGAGGTTGAAGAATCGGAGGTAATTACACAGTACAACAAAGCAAGTGCGCTAATTGAAGATTTAGAATTTAAAAACATGCTTTCAGAAGAAGGTGATTCCATGAGTGCTGTATTACAAATTACTGCTGGTGCTGGAGGTACAGAAAGCTGTGATTGGGCCGAAATGTTACTACGCATGTACTTAATGTATTGTGAAAACCAAGGATATAAAGTTAAAGAACTAAACCACCAAGCTGGAGATGTTGCCGGAATAAAAACAGTAACTATTGAAATTGAAGGTGATTTTGCATTTGGCTGGTTAAAAGGTGAAAACGGCGTACATAGATTAGTTCGTATCTCTCCGTTTGACAGTAACGCCAAACGACATACTTCATTTGCTTCCGTTTATGTTTATCCACTAGCTGATGACACTATTGAAATTAATATCAATCCTGCTGATATAGAAATTGTAACCTCTAGGTCAAGTGGTGCAGGTGGACAAAATGTAAATAAGGTAGAAACAAAAGTTCAATTAAAACACAAACCTTCAGGCATCCAAATATCATGTTCTGAAACAAGGTCACAACAGGACAATAGAACACGTGCAATGCAGATGTTAAAATCACAGTTGTATGAAATTGAATTGAAAAAACAACAAGCAGCGAGAAGTACTATTGAAGATGGGAAAATGAAAATTGAATGGGGTAGTCAAATTAGAAATTATGTATTACACCCATATAAATTAATAAAAGATGTTCGCTCAGGGCATGAAACAGGAAATACTGATGCAATGCTAAATGGAAAAATAGAACCCTTCCTAAAAGCCTACTTAATGTTTATGGGGCAAAAGGAAACAGATCCAAATACGATATAAAATGATAAAAATATACCATAATAACCGCTGTAGTAAATCTAGATGTGGAATTGAATTACTTGAAAAATCAGGTAAAGAATATGAAGTTGTAAAATATTTAGAAAACACGCCTACAACTGAAGAGCTTAAAAAAATAATTACTCTTTTAGGAATATCGCCAATAGAATTAGTCCGAAAAAATGAAGCTATTTGGAAGGAAACCTATAAAGGAAAAGATTTAACTGACGCTGAAATCATTAATGCTATGATAGAAAATCCTAAATTGATTGAACGACCGATAGTCACTAATGGAAATAAGGCCGTAATTGGAAGACCTACCGAAGCTATTTTAGAAATTATATAATATCCAAAAAGATTTAAAAAAAGATAAAAAAGGAAACCAATTGGTTTCCTTTTTTATTTCGTAATATTTTAATTACTGTTTTTAGCAGCTCTTTCTTCTTTAAGCTCCTTTAATCTTTCCATTAAAGAACCTCCAATCCAATAAGGAACTACAAATGTTGCTAAAAAAATTAACAACCAAAACCCTATTGTAAGAATAGTTAAAAATGCTAAAAAACCTAAGTATTGATCAAAATCAAACATAATTTCCGGAAATTTGAATTCGTGTCAAATATAGTTGATATTATTTATTTTATCTACATCAATTTTCAAATTTATTAACAAATAATAACAATTCTATATTGAACAAAAATAAATACTTAAATTTGCAACTATTCAAAACACAACAACAAACAATAGCTATGAAATATAGAATTGAAAAAGATACAATAGGAGAAGTTAATGTACCAGCTGATAAACTTTGGGGCGCGCAAACAGAACGCTCAAGAAACAACTTTAAAATTGGAGCTTCAGCCTCTATGCCTATTGAAATAGTGCATGGATTTGCTTACCTAAAAAAAGCTGCTGCATACACCAACTGTGACTTAGGGGTTTTACCTCAAGATAAAAGAGATTTAATTGCAACTGCTTGTGACGAAATTTTAACTGGTCAGCATGACGATCAGTTTCCTTTAGTAATTTGGCAAACAGGTTCTGGAACTCAGTCAAACATGAACTGCAACGAAGTCATTGCTCACAGAGCACAACAATTAGCAGGAAGAGTTATTGGTGAGGGAGAAAAAGTAATTTCTCCAAATGATGATGTAAATAAATCACAATCATCAAACGATACTTTCCCTACTGGAATGCATATTGCTGCCTATAAAAAAATTGCAGAAATAACTATTCCTGGAGTTGAACAATTAAGAGATACACTACAAGCTAAGTCAGAAGCTTTTAAAGATGTTGTTAAAATTGGTCGTACACATTTAATGGATGCTACACCGTTAACATTAGGACAAGAGTTTTCTGGTTATGTATCACAATTAAACCACGGATTAAAAGCTTTAAAATTCACACTTGATCACTTAAGTGAATTAGCTTTAGGAGGAACAGCTGTTGGTACTGGGTTAAACACCCCAAAAGGATACGATGTATTAGTTGCAAAATATATTGCTGAATTTACTGGATTGCCATTTGTTACTGCTGAAAATAAGTTTGAAGCATTAGCAGCACACGATGCAATTGTTGGAACTCACGGAGCATTAAAGCAATTAGCTGTTTCTTTAAACAAAATAGCGAATGACATTAGAATGATGGCTTCTGGACCACGTTCAGGTATTGGAGAAATCATCATCCCTGCAAATGAACCAGGAAGTTCAATCATGCCCGGAAAAGTAAACCCTACTCAAGCAGAAGCAATTACTATGGTTTGTGCTCAAGTAATGGGTAATGATGTTGCAGTTACTATTGGAGGAACTCAAGGGCATTATGAATTAAATGTTTTTAAACCAATGATGGCAGCAAATTTATTGCAATCGGCTCAATTAATTGGTGATGCATGTGCCTCATTTGATGTGAACTGTGCTCAAGGAATCGAGCCTAATCATACACGCATTAAAGAGTTATTAAACAATTCATTAATGCTAGTTACAGCTTTAAATACTAAAATAGGATACTACAAAGCTGCCGAAATAGCGAATACAGCACATGAAAACGGAACAACTTTACGCCATGAAGCAGTTCGTTTAGGATATGTTACCGAAGAGGAATATGACCTATGGGTTGTTCCTGCAAAAATGACTGGATCACTTTAAAAATAACATAACAACTTAAATTACAAACCATGTCTTTTATCACAAAAAGCATGCTTTTTTTTTCGACTACTACATAAAACTTAAAAAGCCACTTCAATTGAAGTGGCTTTTTAATATATAACTCGTATTTATCAAATTACGCATACATTTTGTCACGTAATTCTTTAACTTTAGGATCACTCATATACTCATCAAAAGTGGCATATTTATCAATAACTCCTTTTGGTGTAATTTCAATAATTCTATTTGCTACAGTTTGGCAAAACTCATGATCATGAGTTGTAAACACTATTGTTCCTTTAAAGTTTTTTAATGAATTGTTAAACGCCGTAATACTCTCTAAATCCAAGTGATTTGTTGGCTCATCTATTAACAATACATTTGCTCTAGTCATCATCATTCTACTCAACATACAACGAACCTTTTCTCCTCCAGAAAGCACCTTTGATGTTTTTAAAGCTTCTTCACCACTAAAAATCATTTTACCTAAGAAACCACGTAAATTAACTTCTTCTTTTTCCTCTTCTGTTTGTGCCCATTGACGCATCCAGTCAACTAAAGTTAGTTCATTTTTGAAAAACTTAGAGTTATCAGAAGGTAAATAAGATTGAGTTGTTGTTACTCCCCATTTAAACTCTCCTGAATCAGCCTTAATATTTTCTGTTAGTATTTGGTAAAAAGCAGTAGTTGCTTTAGAATTTTTAGAAATAATAGCAACTTTATCCCCTTTATTAAGGTTTAAGTCCACTTTATTAAACAACTCTCCTTCTTCATTAGAAGCACTTAAGTTTTCGACATTTAAAATCTGATCTCCAGCTTCTCTATCTCTATCAAAAATAATTGCAGGATAACGTCTGCTTGAAGGTCTTATGTCTTCAACCTTTAATTTCTCTAACATCTTTTTACGAGATGTTGTTTGTTTAGCCTTTGATGCATTAGCACTAAAACGAGCAATAAAATCTTGCAATTCTTTCGCTTTTTCTTCAGATTTTTTATTTTGCTGAGAACGTTGTCTTGCTGCTAATTGACTTGACTCATACCAGAATGTATAGTTTCCTGAAAAGTGAGTGATTTTATTAAAATCAATATCAGATATATGTGTACACACTAAATCCAAGAAGTGACGGTCATGCGATACAACTATAACAGTATTTTCAAAGTTTGCTAAAAACGTTTCTAACCAGGATATCGTTTCATAATCCAAATCATTGGTAGGCTCATCCATTATTAACACATCAGGATTTCCAAATAATGCTTTTGCTAATAAAACACGTACTTTTTGTTTACCATCCAAATCAGCCATTGACGTAAAGTGCATACCTTCCTTTATCCCTAAGTTGGACAACATTGCCGCAGCGTTAGCGTCAGCATTCCATCCATCCATTTCTTCAAAAGTAACTTGCAACTCCCCTATCCTATCAGCATTTTCATCAGTATAGTCTTCATAAAGCTTATCCAATTCTTTTTTAATAGCATACAATTCTGTATTCCCCATTAAAACTGTTTCTAACACCGTATACTCATCATAAGCATAATGATCCTGAGATAATACTGACATTCTTTTTCCTGAAGCAAGTGACACATGACCTGATGTTGGCTCCTGAACTCCTGCAAGAATTTTTAAAAATGTAGATTTACCCGCACCATTGGCACCAATAACTCCATAGCAATTCCCTTGTGTAAATGCCGTATTTACGTCGTCAAATAATATTCTTTTACCAAATTGTACTGATAAGTTTGAAACTGATAACATGTAATGTATTTTAATTTTTGGCAAAAATAGTAAAACGAATTGTATTTATCAGTTGTTTAGAATCATAATAAAAATGTTATTTAACAGTGCATTAACAGCTATATGTCATCTTAAAAATTAAATTTGTTATTATAAACTGTTTACCCAACTATATGATAAAACTTTTACCTTTATCTTACCTCTTACTTTTACTTGCTTTTACAAGCTGTACAGAAAATATAGAAACAAAAGATGCCACATATTTCGGAGGGGAAATAATAAATCCCAAGGACAATTTTGTGCTTTTATATAAAGACGACATCCTTATTGACTCTATTAATTTAGACCATAAAAACAGGTTCCTATATAAATTTGAAGATTTTAGTCCTGGTTTATATCACTTTAACCACCAGGAATACCAATATGTATATATTGAACCTCAGGACAGTATCTTTTTTAGGTTAAATACAATAGATTTTGACGAGTCATTAACTTTTTCAGGAAAAGGAGCGCATAAAAATAATTTTATAATCAATACTTTTTTAGCGAATGAAAACCATAGCGCTAAATCGAATAGACGATACAAACTACCTCCAAAAAAATTCAGCACACTAATTTCTAGTGAACTGAAGCAACGAATTAATATATTGGAGCAATATCAGAATCGGTATGAATTTTCTAACGGCTTTATGGACGTAGCTAATGCACACATCACCTACCATTATTACACCATAAAAGAACGGTACCCTATCTATAATAAGCAACAGTCAGATTCTATTGACACGGCTTTATTTTATGAATATAGGAAAGATATTGACTTTAACACGGAAGACTTAGGATCGTTTTATCCATATTATGAATATCTATATGCTTTGATTGATAATTTAAGTTCCAAAAGATTAAATAACACTAGTGCAAAAGACAATCATATTGCAAACTATACCTTAAAAACGAAAGTTATAGACTCATTAATTCAGAATAAAGACTTAAAAAATCAGCTGTTAAAAAACACTACGCTACATTATTTAAAAACTGTTAAATGCGGAAATCAAGCAACATCAATTCTCGCTGGGTTCAACACATATAACAGTGATCATGCGAATAAAGAAAAAATAGAAGGCCTTGTTAATACTATTAAGAATTTAAGCTACGGAAATCCACTACCTGATTTTAATATTGTAAATAGCAACAATCAAACTGTTACTTTCAAAAGTACTTTACAGGACAAACCAACGGTACTTTATTTCTGGTCAAGTAACAATAAAAGACATATTAAAAGTGTACAACAAAAAGTTAATCAATTTGCTGTAAATAGCAATTATAACTTTATTGGAATCTCTCTAGACAATAGCAACAAAAATTGGAAAGTGTATGCTCATAAATTTAATTTAGAAAATAGATTCTCTTTAAAAACACCAAAAGAAACTAGAGAAAAACTACTTATCCAAAACGTCAATAAAATTTATGTACTAGATGAAAACGCAAAAATTTTAAGTACCGATTTAAATATTTTCGACCCTCATTTTAGTAAAAAATTAAATTTACTTAATTAAATTTTTAGCCTTCTTTTTAATCAAAAAAACTTTGAGACTTCTAAGAAACATCTTACTCTTTCAAAGGAAGTTGTTTTTTATATCGTACTTTCTTTCAGTTGCTATTGGATTAATTTTCAACCCTGAAATTAAATTTATAGGTTTAGCTTTCCTATTTATCACATCACTTATGCATTATTTCATATACGAAAGAAAGAATAGGCATGAATATTATTTTTACTACAACCTAGGACTGAGCAAAACTACCCTTTGGGCTTCTACACTAATTATTGGTTTCATTAATTTTGTAATCCTATCATTTATATGATTTCACTACACGTAGACAGCGTCAACAAAAGTTATGATAATAAAAAAATATTAAGCGACATTTATCTTACCTGTCATAAAGGAGAACTAGTTAGCTTAATTGGGCGCAATGGATCAGGGAAATCAACTTTATTAAAAATAATTTTCGGTATTGAAAAGTGCGAAAATAAATTTGTTCAAATAGGAAACAACGTAATCAATACTATTGCATCTGGAAGGACATTAATTAATTACTTGCCACAAGAAAACTTCCTACCAAACAATATTAAAATAAAAACTTTAATAAACGTATTCCTCCCCAAGAAAAACAGGCATGAATTAACAACTAACAACTACATTAAACCGCTACTTCACAAAACAAATCAAGAGTTATCTGGCGGAGAAAAAAGAATTGTAGAAATTTTATTAATCATTCACTCAAATGCTGAATTCATCCTTCTTGACGAACCTTTTAATGGTGTTAGTCCGATAATAAAAACATATATCATCAATTATATCAAAAAAATGAAACCTTCCAAAGGGTTTATCATTACTGACCACGATTATGAAAACGTACTAAATTTAGCTGATAAAATTATGTTTCTAAAAGAGGGCTCTCTAAAAGAAGTAACAAACAAAAAGCAATTGGTTGATTTAGGCTATTTAACTCTGGATAATTACGATATCCTTCTTAATGAATAATCTTAATTTATATGATGCTAATTAATAGTTTTGTCAACCTAAACTTGTTTCGGGTTCTCATAACTAAGGCACCACTATCTAGATGATGATATTCTAAAACAAATTCAGAATGACATTAAAAAGCTTCATTCTTTTAAAATAAAACCAAAAGAAAAAATTTCTAATACCTTAATTTACCACGTTTGTTTCTAAAAATTAAAGATATTTGCATTTTATAATTCCAATTCATCAATTATGAGTAGCAAAGCCTTTATCAACATCAAGCAATTACTTCAGGTAGAAACCGATACCATAAAACTAAAAGTTTCTGGGGCAGCGATGAAAACGCTTCCATTGATTAACAATGCCTACCTAATTACTGAAAATGATGAAATAGTTGATTTTGGAGAAATGAAAGACTTTAAAAAAAATGACTCCTTTGAAATAATAGATTGTACCGAAAAACTAATTTTACCAACATGGTACGACAGTCATACGCATATTGTGTACGCTGGAAACCGTGAGCAGGAATTTGTTGATAGAATTAACGGACTTACTTACGAGCAAATAGCTACTAATGGTGGCGGGATATTAAATTCTGCTAAAAAGCTACAAGAGATATCCGAAGAAGAATTGTACAAACAATCTGCTGAACGTTTAGACGAAGTTATTAAACTAGGAACTGGTGGTATTGAAATAAAATCTGGATATGGATTAACAGTTGCTGCTGAACTAAAAATGTTACGCACAATTAAAAAATTAAAAGAAAACTACAACATTCCTATAAAAGCAACGTTTTTAGGCGCTCATGCTTTACCAAAAGAATTTAAAGATAACAAACAAGGCTATTTAGATTTAATCATCAATAAAATGCTCCCTAAAATTGCAGACGAAAACTTAGCGGAATATATTGACATTTTCTGTGAAACAGGATACTTCTCAGTTGAAGATACGGAACAAATATTAGCCGCTGGGAAACAATACGGATTAACACCAAAAACACATGTAAATCAGTTTACATCAATTGGAGGAATACAAAAAAGTATTGAATACAATGCGTTAACAGTAGATCATTTAGAATTGGTAAGTGACGCTGATTTAGAAGCATTAAAAAACTCTGATACAATGCCGGTTGCATTACCGTCATGCTCTTACTTTTTATCCATACCTTATACTCCTGCAAGAAGATTAATCGATAATGGATTAGCATTGGCACTTGCTACTGATTATAATCCAGGATCAACACCTTCAGGAAACATGAATTTTGTTGTGAGTACGGCATGTATAAAAATGAAAATGACTCCTGAAGAAGCAATAAATGCCGCTACACTAAATGGCGCGTATGCCATGGGAATTTCTGACACTCATGGAAGCATTGCAAAAGGAAAAAAAGCAAATATTATTATCACAAAACCTATTAACTCATATAACGTACTACCCTACTCTTTTGGCTCAAACAACATTGACAAAGTTGTTATTAATGGTCAGTTTATTTAATTTATAAAACAATTTAAATGCATCCAAAAAATATACATAACGCTCCTTATAATTTTAAAGAATTAGCAGCTTCAAACCCTGAGTTAATTCCTTTTGTAACTATAAGCCCACAGAAAGAAATAAGTATTGACTTTTCAAACAATGAAGCCGTATTACAATTAAACAGGGCTTTATTAATAAATCATTACGGATTAACTGATTGGAGTATCCCTAAAGGATATTTATGCTCACCCATTCCTGGAAGAGCTGATTACATACATCACATTGCTGAATTTTTAAAAGATCATAGTGTTAAAATCAAAGCCAAAGGACTTGATATTGGTGTTGGCGCAAACTGCATATACCCAATATTAGGAAACCGAATTTACAATTGGAAAATGGTTGGTACTGATATAAATGAGGTTGCAATAGCGTCTGCCACTAAAAATATTAATGCCACCCCTAATTTAAAAGAACATATTGAGATTAGACATCAAACGGATAATGGAAATATATTTAAAGGAGTCATCAAAAAAGGAGAACAGTATCAGTTTAGCATGTGTAATCCTCCTTTTCATTCTTCTGAAAAAGATGCCAATAAAGGAACTAAACGAAAATTACAAAATTTAGGACTAGCAGCTAATTCTAAACTAAACTTTGGTGGACAAGCCAATGAATTATGGTGTAATGGTGGAGAAGCTTTATTTATAAAAAGAATGATTAAACAAAGTGAAGAGTTTAAAAACCAAGTAACTTGGTTTACTTGTTTGGTTTCTAAAAAGGAAAACTTACGTAAAATATACAAACAACTAGACAAACTAAAAGTTACTCATAAAACTGTTGTAATGGAGCAAGGAAACAAACAAAGTAGATTTATTGCATGGAAATTTTAACTCGCCAGCGAGTTTAATTTTAACAAATACTTTCCTTTCTAAGTCAATAACCTCGGGGAAAGCCCACGAGGTATGAAAAGAAATAAACCTTAATTATTTCGATGCAAGCATCGAGGAATTAACCCACTGGTAGGATTAAATTGAGAATGAACAAACCAACTATCAATATTGGAATTATGGCTCATGTAGATGCTGGTAAAACAACACTTACAGAACATTTTTTATACAATTCTGGCGCTATAAGAACGCTTGGAAGTGTTGATAAAGGCTCCACAAATACTGATAGTTTAGCCCTCGAAAAGGAACGGGGTATTTCCATAAAGGCAGCTACGACTTCTTTTGAATGGAAAAACACTAAAATAAACTTAATTGACACTCCAGGTCACGTTGATTTTTCAAGCGAAGTAGAACGCGCATTATGCGTAGTTGATGCCGTTATACTAGTAGTATCAGCAGTTGAAGGCGTACAAGCACACACCTTAAACATCTGGGACTCCTTACAAGAGTTACAAATACCGACACTGATATTTATTAATAAAATTGATCGTCAAGGTGCGGACACTGAAACAACAATAACACAAATAGCGCAGGACTTAAAAGCCAAGCCGGTTGTGATTTACACTTCTGAAAATGATGGGTTAACCAATGCTGCTATCACAGCTGTTTTTAACACCTCAACCGATACTACACTAAAAGAACAAACAATTGAACACCTTTTAGATTGTGAAGAACAGTTATTAGAACGTTTTTTAAACTCTGAAACCATACCTGATAAAGACTATTTAAAGGCTATACGAAAACTTGCTATTAACAATAAAATCACTCCTATTTACACCGGAATTGCAAAAAACAACCTTGGTGTAACCGAGTTGTTAGATGGAATAATTGATTATTTCCCTACTTCTAAAACAACTAGCTCCAAAGAACTTTCTGCGTATGTTTTTAAATTAGAACATCATAAAGTGTTTGGTACAATGGCACATGTAAAAGTATTCTCTGGGGAGTTATCTTCTAAATCTACCATCTACAATTACACACAACAATTAGAGACTAAAATAAATCAAACTAAACAATTAAACCACACAAAATACGTTGATAACATGACCTTAACTTCTGGAGACATTGGTGTAATTACCGGAGTTTTAGGAACAAAGGTAGGCGATATTTTAGGGAGTAGCGAAGGAATCCCTAAACTACCTCAACTTCATATACCTGTGCTTACCATTCAAGTTATCCCTGATAACAATGAGGACTACAATGCGTTAGCCGAGGCTCTTAAACAGTTAGACAAAGAAGATACTTCTTTAAAATTTAAATGGTTTAAAGCCGAAAAAGAACTACAACTATTATTAATGGGTGAAATGCAAATTGAAATTCTAGCTCATGTTTTAGCTACACGTTTTTCAATAAAAGCAAGTTTTACTCCTCCACAAGTTGTATACAAAGAAACTATTAACAGAAAAGCAGAAGGATATATTAGGTATTGGATGCCGAAACCTTGCTGGGCAATTATGACTTTTTTAATTGAACCTGCCCCCCTAAATTCTGGAGTTAGCTATAGTTCTATCGTTTCACAAAACGATGTGCATATTAAATACCAAAATGAAATTGAACGTACTATTCCTAAAGCTTTAGCACAAGGTATTTTAGGCTGGGAAGTTACCGATGTAAAAATAACTCTAATAAAAGGAGAAGATCATAATGTACACTCTCGACCTGGCGATTTTAACCTAGCTACACCTATGGGAATTATGCAAGGGCTAAAAATTGGCGGAACCCATTTGTTAGAACCTATTTTAGCTTTTGAAATAAAAGCTCATGAAGGATTGTTAGGAAAAATAGCTTCGGAACTAAGCACAAGAAGAGCAATTCTTGATTCTCCAAAATTTATTGATGACACCTTTACTTTAAAAGGAACCATCCCGGTTGCAAGCTCCTTGGATTTAAGTATTAAACTAAATTCAATTACTGGAGGAAAAATAAGATTACGCTTACAATTTCACGGTTATGACACGTGTCCTAAGGACGAAGGAACAATAAGAGAATACAAGGGTGTAAATCCGTTAGATGAAGCGCAATGGATACTTCACAGGCGGGGAGCTTACAAAGCTGATGAGCGTATTATTTAAGCTCGTTTTTTAGTCTTTCCTATATGCACAAAAAAAGCCTCACGATGTGAAGCTTTTTTATTATTGTTTAATTTGAGTTATTATTCAGGTGGTCTTCCGTGAATTTCTTCAAACATTCTATCAAAGTTATCTCTTAAAAAGGCACGTAACTTTTTGCGGTAATCGTCTTTTAACCAATCCACAAAATTATAGGTGCTTCTACTAATACATTTTGTATAACGGTCAATCCTATAGTCTATATCTTCTCCTAATAACTTCATTAAATCCAATGCGTCATAAACATCCTCACTATTTTCAATACAAATTTTAGCATGTTGCTCAATTGAACGTTCCAATACTACTTTTGAAGACTCTCCTTTTTTGACAGAGATGGTATAAGTTTTTTTAACATCAAATGCTACTTTTTTAGAGTTTGGAAATTCTTTACGAATAGCTTCTGGCATTTCATACTTGAAATTATTCTCTAAATCCTCATCATTTAATAAATTATCTAAAAAGAAATTAGGCGATTTAAATATTTTCTGCCAATCTAAATCTGATCCCCAAGGACCAAAACGATGTAAATTATTTCCTAAATCAATAATAGAGAATTTAGTTTTCCCTTTAATAATACGCGACCCTCTACCAATCATTTGGTAATACAAGGTTAATGATTTAGTTGCTCTATTTAATATAATAGTATCAACGGTTGGCTCATCAAAACCAGTAGTTAAAATACTTACAGAAGTAAGTATCGCATTAGGCGTTTCTTTAAACCATTTTAATATGGCTGCTCGTTCTTTTTTAGAGTTTGTATTATCCAAATGTGTTACTGGATACCCGGCAGCTTTAAACGTATCATATACATGCAATGATGTATTAATACCGTTGTTAAATATTAGTGTTTTCTTGTTTTTAGAATGTGTTTCATAAGCATATAACAACTTACTTAACATATCCTGATTGGTATATAAATCTTCAGAAGATTTTACCGTATAATCACCATTTGCTCCTACAATTAAGGAAGTTAACCCTACATTATAACTAAAGGTTTCCGCACGTGATAAAAATTCATTTTCAATAAGTGATTCTATTGTTTCACCAACAATCAACTCTTGATAATTATCACTCATTGGTAATTTTATATTAGAACTCAGCGGTGTTGCTGTAACTCCTAATATAAATGACTTTTCAAAAAACTTAAATAATTTGGTAAATGAATTGTAATGCGCCTCATCAATAATTACTAAACCTATATCCGAGATATCTAGTTTACCATCATTCAATCGGTTGTTTAATGTTTCCACCATTGCAACAAAACATGAATAGTCCTTTTGATCAGATAAATCGGCTTTGCTATCAATGACTTTATTATTAACCGAAAAACCACTAAGCATCTTAGAAGTCTGCCTACATAATTCAATACGGTGAGTCATTACCAATACTTTCCTTTTATGAAGCTTAAGGAATTGACGAACAATTTCTGAAAAAATAACAGTTTTCCCTCCACCTGTTGGTAGTTGATACAACAAATGATAATCTTCTGGAGATTCTTCAAAACTTTTAAAAATTTTGTTAATTGCTCCTTTCTGATAACTATAAAGTTCCTTTCCTGCTTTACTTTCCTCTAATTCTGAAGTAGTCCCTGACATATATCTGTGAAATTGTAGGCTACAAAAATACGGCGATTTTAGAGTGATTCACAAATAAATCTATACATTTATTAGCTTTTTCATCGTATTCATTTTATTACATGTTTCAACATACTCATTTTCAGTATCGGAACTTGCTGTAACTCCTCCTCCTACATAAATACTTACTTTACTATCATGCAATTCCATACAACGCAAATTTACATACAAACTAGACGAGTTTGTAACAAACCTATACGCGTTATTTTCTGTATTACGCCTGTTCTTTTTTCTTTTAGATGAAATATTTAATTCCCCTAAAAACCCGGTATAAAAACACCTGTCATATCCTTCATTCTCAAGAATAAATTTTTTTGCTATTTCCGTAGGGTACCCACAAACTGCTGGAGTTGGATGTAGTAAGTGAATTATTTTTTGTAGATCTTCAGAAGTTGATGTGTTAGAAATCCGGCCATTAAAATCCGACCTAATATGTGCTAAACCTCCTGCATTTATAGTATACGGATCACTTACTGTAAAACTGAAATTTTTAGCAGATAATTTTTTAGAGATATAATCTGTTACTATTTGTTGTTCTTCTTGTTCTTTAGGGGACCAGTTTATAGTATCAGTATACACTTGAGTCCCTGCCAAAGCCATTGTTTTAAACTGATTATTTCTTGTTTGCAACAATACCTCAGGAGTTGCACCAAGCCAACACCCTACTTTAGGGTGATACCATAAATATACAAATGCATTTGAATATTTCTTCAATGCACTTTTATACATCTCAATAGCCTTGTTATTTCCTATTGAGCACACTACTTTCCGTGACAATACCACTTTACTTAATTCAGTTGCTTTTATTGCTTCAACTCCTTTTTCAACCAATTGAATGTGCTGTGCCTTGTCTTTTAAATCGTCTATAACAGCTTCACCGTTCTCTGCAGTTTCTTTTTCTTCAAAAAGTGTTTCAATACAATTTTCAAAAGGAATCAATACTATCTGTTCATTCGTATCAAAAGGAGCAAACACAAAACCACTTTCTGAATAATCCGTAACTGTATGTACAATACTATCTGATTGCAAAACTCCTTTTACGATTACTTCGTTTGGTTTTCTGTACGCCACAAAAGGAAGCTTTGTGTCAAATTGATTTGAAAGTGCTTTAAAAAAACTATCCATCTTTACTTTGGTAACACGATATTTGTCATTTTACACAACGATATTAAATTATTTTCTTCATCAACTATTCTGATTTCCCATAAATGAGTTGTACGCCCTTTGTGTATAATTTTGGCAGTTGCAAAAACTACTCCTTCACGCTTACTTTTTAAATGATTCGCAGAAATTTCCAGCCCTTTAACTATAAATTTTTCTGTATCAACAAAAATATGAGAAGCAGCACTACCAACACTTTCAGCAAGCGCTACGGAAGCGCCACCATGTAAGATCCCCATTGGCTGATGAACTCTTGGGTTTACAGGCATTTTTGCTGTAAGGAAATCTACCCCTGCATCTACATATTCTATACCCAAAGTTTCCATTAAGGTGTTTTTAGAAAATTTATTACATATTTCTAAAATAGCTACTTTATCAAATTGCATTGTTCTATTTTTATAGCGTAAAAATACAACTTTAGACTATATTTAAATGACGATAAGTGCATCAATTCTGGAAAACACCATTGTTCAACTCATTCCTTTGGAAGAAAAACACACGAATGCGTTAACTAACATTGCTTTTGAGAAGGATTTGATTCGCTATTCTCCTTCTGATATTTCTTCTATTGAAAATTTACAAAAATACATCAAACAAGCACTACATGATAAAAAAATAGGTACCGCGTTACCCTATGTCGTATTTGATAAGAGAACTCAACAACTTATAGGAAGTACACGTTTCGGTTTTATAAATAATGAAAACAAAACGTTACATATAGGATGGACTTGGATTGGTAAAAAACACCAAGGTACTGGCATTAATAAACACATGAAATTTTTGATGCTACAACACACATTTGATGTGCTTCAGTTTGAGAAAGTAGAATTTAGAATTGACGAACGTAATATCCAGTCCAGGAAAGCGGTTGAAAAAATTGGCGGAACTCTTGAAGGTATTTTATGTAAGGACACACTCATGCTTGATGGGTTTAGAAGAAGCACTTGTTGCTATGGTATTTTAAAAGAAGAATGGCCTAAAATAAAACAAACAATATTTAAAGACCTATGCTAAATTATGAATTCAGAAAAAGAGGTTTCATACACAATATCAAATACATATTCAACATTAAACAAACTGACTTCAAAAACTAAAAATGTTTGGTTCATTTGTCATGGATTAGGCTTTTTAAGCAGGTATTTTATTCAATATTTTAACGAATTAAATGCAGAAGAAAATTATATCATTGCGCCTCAAGCACAATCAAAGCACTATTTAAAAAATAAATACAAACATGTTGGTGCCACTTGGCTCACTAAAGAGAATACACAAAAAGAAATTACTAATACATTAAATTACCTTGATACAGTTTATCAAGCTGAACAAATACCTAGCAACATAAACTTAATTATTTTCGGATTTTCGCAAGGTGTTTCGATTGCTACACGATGGATAGCTCAACGTAATATAAAATGCAACACACTTGTATTATACGCAGGGAAAATACCTAGAGAGTTCACAAAAGATGATTTTAATGACATCTCTAATATCATATTTATCGTTGGTGACAAGGATGAGTATGTAACTCCTGAAATTCTAAAAAGTGAAAAAGAATACTCCAATACTTTATTTAGTAATCGGATTGAGTACATCACATTTAATGGAGTGCATGAAATGAAAAGAGATTTGATTCATAAACTCATTTAATTCATTACATCTATTTTTTCAAAAACAAGTTTAAAAACAACCCCTGATGCCGGTAATTGCTCTAGTATTCCATTTAATTGTTTTGTGAATATTTGAATTAATTTAACTCCTACACCTGATGATTCCTGTGTTTTCTCAACACCTTCTCCATTATCACCAATAATCATCTCATAACGCAATTCATCAATATGTTTTATACTAACAAAAATTTTTCCTTCACTTTTATTTTTAAACCCATGCTTTAAGGAATTGGTAATTATCTCATTTATAATTAACCCCAAGGGCACCAAAGTGCCCATCATTAAATTTACTGGATCAATTTTCACCTCTAAATTCACTTTTTTATCTACCGCATAACTTTTTACTAAATCTTCAACTAATAAAGAAATATAATCCTGTACATCTATCTGACCAATATCATCTGATCGATACATTTTTTCATGCAATAAAGCCATTGTAATTACTCTATTACGTGTTTCATCAAACATCTTGATAGCCTCTTTGCTTTCTAATTTTCTTGATTGAAAACTTAACAAGCTATTTACTACTTGTAAATTATTTTTTACCCGATGATGAATTTCTTTAAGCATTGCTCTTTTTTCATCATTCTTATTTTTTAATTCTAAAAGAGAGTTTTCTAACTTTCCTTCTATGACATTTCTTTTTAAAATTTCTCGCTGAAGACTTCTATTCCAAAGTAAAATAACTACTATTATTAATACGCTAACAAATAATATAATTCCAGCTATACAAGCTATTTTTTTTATATTTATTCCATGCTCATAACGTATTTGAATCCACTCTATTTTTATAGCATTATGTTCTTCTGGAGAAATTGACTCAAAAACTTTATCTACAATACTCACCAATTCAGGCCAATCTTTTCTTATACCAAAGGATAAGTTAGAATTTTTATACACTGTAGGAGCAGCTATTTTTATGTTTGTAAAATTTTCTTTATTTATATAATAACTTACAACAATTAGGTTGCCCATGAAAGCGTCTGCTTCACCAAAGCTAACACTCTCAAGCGCTTCTTTTACGTCTTTTTTATAAATTATTTTGATGCCTGGGAAATCTTTAGAAATCATTTCGGTGGTATAAAACCCTATTGGAAGAGCTACTTCTTTCCCAACTAAATCATTTAAGCCACCAATAAAATCTGAATCCTTTCTGGCAACTATTACCATCGGGTGGGACATATATGGTTTTGTGAAATTTAAAAAACCTTCCCTTCTTTCGTTTGCATTAATTCCAGTTGCAAGGTCAATTTCACCTGTTTCAAGTTTTTTAATAGTTTCTTCCCAAGCGATATTAGGCCCTGGTCTAAAATCAATTCCTGTTTTATCCTCTACTATTTTTATATAATCGCCAATAATTCCAGAGTACACTGAATCCTTTTCATTGTAAAACTCAAAAGGGTGCCAGGTAGCATCATATCCATGGTAAATTACAGGATGATTTTCAATCCATTCCTTTTCCGCTTCAGTAAATTGAATATTCTGAGCATTCACACTTGTAACAAATGCTAACATACCTAAAATTACTATGCCTATTTTTTTTACCTTCATGAATACACTTAGCATCTAATAACAATACTAATTTACTGAAAAACGAGTAATTCCAATTGGATTTTCTTAACTCTTATTTAAAATTAAGAAAATTTACGCTAACCATGCTTAACATTTGTTAATATATGATTTGATTATTTCATGCAGTAACAAAAATCATTAATTTTTATCTGCTAACATAGGTACAAACCTAAACTCTCCAAAAGTTTCCTTTTTAAATTCAGTGGCTGAAATACGAACATACAAATGCATTATTTGAGGGTCGTTACCTATTGGTATAACCAATCTTCCTCCAATTTTTAATTGTGCTAATAATGGCTTGGGAACAAACGGAGCTCCGGCAGTGACCACTATACTATCAAAGGGCGCATATTCTGGCAAGCCTTGATATCCATCACCAAAAACAAGCTGTTTTGTTCTATAGCCTAATTTTGGAAGAAACAATTTTGTTTTTTTAAATAATTCTTGTTGCCGTTCAATAGAGTATACTTTTGCTTTCATCTCTAATAAAACAGCAGTTTGATATCCACATCCTGTTCCTATTTCAAGTACTACATGATTTTCTTCTAACTGTAATAACTCCGTTTGAAAAGCTACTGTAAATGGATGTGAAATAGTTTGATCAGCTCCTATAGGAAACGCTTTATTTTGATACGAGTGTGCTTCAAAGCTAGAATCTAAAAACAAATGCCTAGGCACTCTGTTCATTGCCTCCAAAACTCTAAAATCTAATATTCCTTTTTCTTTCAGTAATGAAATTAATTGTTTTCGTAAACCTTGATGCTTAAACGTATCTTTCATTGATGAACTCGATATTAAATTGAGTTGCAAAAATATATTAATCTTTTAATATAATTGGTTTGCTCCCCTAAAATATTCATTCATACTAAATAGATTGACTACCCCCTGTGTTTTTACTCAAAAACACTTACATCATCGATTTAAACTACTATTTATCGAAAACATTGAAAATAAAAATAAAAAAAGGGTAACGGAGAAACAAAAAGGGTAACTTTGATTAATATTTTTTTTTCCAAATGAAACTACTCTTAAAATTACTCCTTATCAGTTTAAGTTGTAACACCTTTTCCCAAGTAGGTATAGGTACTACAACTCCTAGCTCATCTTCTGCATTAGAAATTGCATCTACAACACAAGGTTTTCTTCCTCCAAGGATGACAGAAACTCAAAGAGACAATATCGTAACACCAGCAGAAGGATTGTTTATTTACAACCTTAACAGCAATTGTTTTCAATACTACAACGGATCTTCATGGTCAGAATGTCTTGGACAAAAACAAATAAACAAACTTGATTGTACTTCGATAATTGTTAATGGTGCAACCGCTATTAGTACTCCATTAAATGTTGCAAACACTATTACTATAGATGTTGTTGTCAATACACTAGACACCTATGTAATAACAACAAATACGATAAACGGCTATAGCTATTCAGCTGCTGGAGCATTCCCTACTACAGGTATAAATACTATTACGTTAATAGGTAGCGGAACTCCAATATTACAACAAACTGACACTTTTACAATAGACTTTGTTGGCACTGGTTTTACTTGCTCAACAAATGTTATTATTGCAGCTCAACCATATGCAAATTGCCTAGAATTAAAAAATAATGGATATAATACTGATGGTATTTACACCATCGATCCTGACGGTACTGGAGGCTCCCCAGGATATGATTGTTACTGTGATATGACAAACGATGGTGGCGGATGGACCTTGGTATTTAATCATAACCTTACTGTTCCCGGCGGATTTTGGACTAATGATGCAGAAGCCGATTCATTCAACACTAGCTCTCCAGGAATTTCAACAAACAGGTATTCTATTTTAAACCAAATAGACACTCTTAAATCCAATACTGATTATGAGTTTAGATTACATTACCCAACAACAAACAAAACTAATCACTGGAAACAAACTTTTGACCCCAGAAGTGGAGGTTCACCAACCAGTCCCGTTCCAGGATACCAAGCTATCAATATTGATATGGCAGGAAGTTTCTGGGGAGGATTAGAAAAATCTGGTAACTCTACATTTCTTGACGGCTCTGTAAACCATGGTTATTGGTGGTATTCAATTGGTAGTAAAAACTCCTATTCTGGTGGTCTTCCTGGTGGTAATAATATTGTAGAAAACAAAGTGCAATTATTTATAAGATAATAACCCGAAAGCTTTTCATTTTTTTATAAGATACTTTATAAAAATGCTTATTTTTGTTTGCATTACAAAAAACAAAAACAACTATGTTAAAAGCTGGAGTATTAGGTGCAGGTCATTTAGGGAAAATTCATTTGCGATTACTAAATGAATCTAATAAATATGAGTTAGTAGGATTCTACGATCCTAACAAGGATAATGCTGCTAAAATAGCTGCCGAATTTGGATATAAAGCTTTTGACACTATTCAAGAACTAATTGATGCTGTTGATGTGGTTGATATTGTTACTCCTACACTATCACACCATGATTGCGCTGTTCAAGTAATCAAATCAAAAAAACATGTTTTTATTGAAAAACCTATTTCCAATACCGTTGAAGAGGCTGAGGAAATAGTGAGTTTAGCAAAAACAAATAATATTAAAGGTCAAGTAGGACATGTTGAACGTTTTAACCCAGCTTTTATAGCGGTTAAAAACAAAATTAAAAGCCCAATGTTTATTGAAACACATCGTTTGGCAGAATTTAATCCTCGTGGTACTGATGTTCCTGTAGTATTGGATTTAATGATTCATGACATTGATGCTATTTTAAGCGTGGTACAATCAAAAGTTACCAATGTTTCTGCTAGTGGCGTTTCTGTAATTAGTGATACTCCCGATATTGCTAATGCTCGTTTAGAGTTTGAAAACGGATGTGTTGCTAATTTAACTTCTAGTAGAATTTCTTTAAAAAATATGCGTAAATCACGCTTTTTTCAGAAAGACGCTTATATATCAGTTGATTTTTTAGATAAAAAATGTGAGGTAGTAAAGATGAAAGATGCACCTGAAACTCCTGGTGATTTTGACATGATTTTACAAAATGCTGAAGGTGTTAAAAAACAAATCTATTTCGACAACCCTAATATTGACACTAACAACGCTATTTTAGACGAGTTAGAAACATTTGCTGACGCAATTAATAATAACACTACACCAATTGTTACTTTAGAAGATGGTACCGAAGCCTTACGTATTGCGCATCGAATAATTAATTGCTTTAAGTAGCCGATTAACCAACCCTTAAAAGCGGTTGTTCAAGCAACTTTGATTAAAAACAATAACTCAAATAAAAACAGATTCCCTTTTTCAAGGGAACTACAAAATAAAATTTATAATGAAAAACGTAGCAGTAATTGGAGCTGGAACAATGGGAAATGGTATTGCACATACTTTTGCTCAATGTGGATATAAAGTTCAGTTGATTGATATCTCACAAGATTCTTTAGACAAAGGAATGGCAACAATTGCCAAAAACTTGGACCGTATGGTTGCTAAGGAAAAAATTACCGAAGCTAATAAAACGGATACTTTATCTAATATCACTACATACACCTCAATGAAAGAAGGTGTATCACAAGCGAGTTTAGTTGTTGAAGCTGCAACCGAAAACGTGAATCTTAAATTAAAAATATTTAAAGATTTAGATGAATTATGTCCAAAGGATACTATCCTTGCAACAAATACTTCTTCTATTTCTATTACAAAAATAGCTGCCGTTACTTCACGCCCAGAAATGGTTATTGGTATGCACTTTATGAATCCTGTACCAATCATGAAATTGGTGGAAATTATTAGAGGATACAATACTTCTGATGAAGTTACAAAAACCATCATGGACCTATCTAAGAACTTGAAAAAAGTTCCTACTGAAGTAAATGACTATCCAGGTTTTGTTGCTAACAGAATACTGATGCCAATGATTAATGAAGCAATTGAAACACTATACAACGGTGTTGCTGGAGTTCAAGAAATTGATACGGTTATGAAATTAGGAATGGCACACCCAATGGGACCATTACAATTAGCCGATTTTATTGGTTTAGACGTTTGTTTATCCATTTTAAACGTGATGAATGACGGATTTAAAAACCCTAAATATGCCCCTTGTCCATTATTAGTAAACATGGTTATGGCAGGTAAATTAGGAGTAAAATCAAAAGAAGGATTCTATGATTATTCCGAAAGTAGAAAAGCTGATAAAGTAGCAAAAATGTTTGCTTAAAAACAGTTGATTATAAAAAGCCTCACTTATTTTAATTAATTTGTGAGGTCTTTTTATGAATAGTCATTTCTATAAAATAAAAAGCATACATTTAAGTATTAAATACAATATTTTAATCAAACATGGCATCAGTACAACCTTTTAAAGCAGTTAGACCCACGCGAGACAAAGCCAATTTGGTCGTTTCACGTTCCTATCATATTTATGATAAAGAAGGTTTGGAGTTTCGCTTAAAAAACAATCCGTATTCCTTTTTACAAATTTTAAATCCAGGCTATAAATTTGCTCAGGAAATATCTACTAAAAAAGAATTTAGCTTAGTTAGAAACAGGTACCTCGAGTTTAAAGATGAGAATTTCTTTGTTCAGGATGAAGTTCCTAAATTCTATTTATACAAAATGGTTACCCGTACGGATACTTTTGTTGGTATTGTAGGAGCAACATCAGTTGAGGATTACACTACTAATGTGATTAAAATTCATGAAAATACGCTAGAAAAAAGAGAACTCCTTTTTAAAGAATATATTGATACTGTTGGGTTTAATGCCGAACCTGTTTTACTTACTTATCCTAAAAACAACACTTTAGAAGATTTGTTTAGTGACATCATGAAGGACCGTCCTGAATATGAATTTTCTACTACGGACCGAATATCTCATTTTTTATGGTTAATTGACGATGCTACACAAATAGAAACTATTCAAAATGAATTTAAAAGCATTGACAGTTTATATATTGCTGATGGACATCACAGAAGCGCTTCTTCTGCGTTACTAGCAAATGACTACAGCAAACCAGATGCTTCCCAAAAACACTTTATGAGTTGTTTAATTCCGGAATCTGATTTAAAAATATATGAGTTTTATAGATTGGTCAAAGATTTGAATGGACTTTCAAAAAAAGATTTTTTAATTGAGTTAGATACTATTTTCACTATTGAAAATAGTGGATTACACCCAAGACCATTATCTACTCAACATCATTTTAGCATGTATCTTGATGGTGAATTTTACATTTTACATTTGAGGTCAAATTTTTTAAAATTTGAAAACGCATTGGAAGCGCTAGACACTCAAATACTATATAAATTAGTTTTAAACCCAATTTTAGGAATAACCAATTTACGCAACGAAAAACGCTTAGATTATCTTCCTGGCACTAAAGACATTGTTGAATTGAAACAAAAAATGGATACAGAAGGTTTTCAAGTCGCTTTCGGAATGCTACCAATAAACGTAGCACAAATGAAACAAATAGCAGATGAAGGACTTAGCATGCCTCCAAAAAGCACCTATATAGAACCTAAGTTAAGAAGTGGTTTAACGATATATGAATTTTAAAATTAGAGGAAAGAGAACAGCCATCAGGCAAAAACTAGCTTGTTTTATCATATTGAATAATACTTAACCTTCTTTTACATTTAACTTTTTAACTTTCAATTATCTAACCCCTACATTTAATAACTTCAATGAGTATTCAAGAAAACCTACATCAAATAAAAAGCACTGTACCAAATCACGTTACACTGGTTGCGGTTTCAAAAACAAAACCTGTATCAGCATTACAAGAAGCTTATGATACTGGTCAACGAATTTTTGGAGAAAATAAAATTCAAGAGATGACTCAGAAATGGGAAGAACTTCCCAAGGATATTGAGTGGCACATGATAGGGAACTTACAACGCAATAAAGTAAAATATATGGCGGAATACGTAAGTTTAATTCATGGTGTTGACAGTTTTAAATTATTGAAAGAAATTAACAAACAAGCAATAAAACACAACAGAACCATTAATTGCTTGTTACAAATTAAAATCGCTAAAGAAGATTCTAAGGCAGGAATGACTACTAATGAAGCTAAAGAAATTATTAATTCTGAAGAACTTTTAAGTTTAAAAAACATTAAAATAACTGGACTAATGGGGATGGCTACTTTTACAGAAAATAAAGAACAGATTACAACTGAATTTAACTACCTAAACACCTCTTTTAACGAACTAAAAGATATTAAGGCTCCTAATTGCGAATTAAAAACAATTTCAATGGGGATGAGTGGTGATTACCAACTAGCAATTAATTGTGGAAGCACGATGGTTAGAGTAGGAAGTAGTATATTTGGGGCTAGAAATTATAATAATTAAAGAATTTTAAAATTTGAAATCTTAATAATTTGAGAATGTAATTTAACTATTGGGCACTCAACTTTATTATTTTTCTATTATTCTTATCAAGAATAATTAACACTTAATAACAAGTACTTGTACGTAATAATAGACATAGAAACCACTGGAGGGAAATTCAACGAGGAAGGAATTACCGAAATTGCCATATACAAATATGACGGTCATGAAATTGTTGATCAATTCATTTCTTTAGTTAATCCAGAAAAAGAAATCCAACCTTTTGTTGTTAACCTAACGGGAATAAATAATAAAATGCTTCGCAATGCACCTAAATTTCATGAAGTTGCCAAGCGTATTGTTGAAATTACTCAAGATTGTATTTTGGTAGCTCACAATACATCTTTCGATTACAGAATTTTACGTACTGAGTTCAGACGCTTGGGATATGATTTTGTTAGAAAAACATTATGTACCGTTGAATTAAGTAAAAAATTAATTCCTGGGCAAAAAAAATACAAATTAGGAACTTTAGTAAAAGCTTTAGGAATACCCATGACCGATAGGCACAGAGCTTCTGGTGACGCTTTGGCTACAGTACATTTATTTAAACTTTTATTAGATAAAGACACTGAAAAAACTATTGTAAACGAGAGCATCAAAGAACTTACTGAAAAGAAAACCCCAAAAAAGTTAGCTCACATTATTGAGGATTTACCCTCTAAAACCGGAGTGTATTACATACACAAAGCTGACGGTACAATTATATATATAGGCAAAAGCAAAAACATTAAAAAAAGGGTTAATCAACATTTTTTAGGAACCAGCAGCAAAGCAAAAAACATTCAACGTTTAGTAAGTACGGTTACTTATGAAGAAACTGGAAATGAATTAATTGCGCTCTTAAAAGAATGTCAAGAAATAAAAACAACGCAACCGATATACAATCGTTCAAAACGAAAAACTAGTTTTCAGTATGGGATGTATCAAAAAAAAGATGACAACGGATATATCAGCTTGACATTTGACAAAGTTGATTTAAGAAAAAAAGCTATCACCTCCTTTTCATCGGTAAGTGAAGCTAAAAAATTCTTGCTTAAAATCACTGATAAATATGAGTTGTGTCAAACAATAAATAATTTATCAATCACAAACGGATCTTGTTTTCCATACAAAACAAAAGAATGTAAAGGCGCGTGTTGTAATGAGGAATCAAAAGAAGCCTACAATAAACGTGTCGCTTTATTTATAGAAGAATATTCTTATAAAAACGCGAATAAAATCATTATTGATAGCGGTAGAACTCATAATGAATCTAGTGCTATTTTAATTGAAAAAGGTGAATATAAAGGCTATGGTTTTTATCAATTAAATCATCAATTAAATAATATAGAAATCCTTCGAGATATCATTACTCCTATGGAGGACAATAGAGATACACAGCATTTGATTCAAAGTTTTTTGAGAACAAAGAAAGTAAGGAAAATAATTCCATTACCTTTAAAAAAGTAAACAACACTAGCATTGCAAAAAAGTATAACACATAACAGTTGGAAAAAGAAACTTCATGAAATAATTTATGAAGCAGACACCCCTGCTGGGAAATCGTTTGACATCATACTGCTTTTTTTAATTTTAGCGAGTATTGCTGTTGTTATGCTAGAAAGTGTTGCGGAAATTGGAAACAATTACGCCACGGAGTTAAATATAACGGAATGGGTAATCACCATTCTTTTCACCTTAGAATATATTGCACGAATTGTAATTATCAAAAAACCATCCGAATACGTATTTAGTTTTTATGGTGTGATCGACTTTCTTTCAACCATACCAAAATACCTTTCTTTATTCATTGTTGGTTCTCATGCGTTAGTTGCCTTAAGAGCTTTACGTTTGTTACGCGTATTTAGAATTTTAAAACTGGCCCGATTTATAGGAGAAGGAAATCAGTTAATGCATGCACTAAAAGCTAGTAGAGCAAAAATATCGGTATTCCTATTAGCGATATTCATGCTCTGTATTATACTGGGTACATTAATGTATATGATAGAAGGCGGTTCGGGCGGAGGTTTTACAAGCATTCCCCGCAGTGTCTACTGGGCAATTGTAACACTCACAACTGTTGGCTATGGTGATATTGCTCCAGTAACTGCTTTAGGACAATTTATAGCCTCTATAATCATGATTTTAGGATATGCCGTAATAGCAGTTCCTACAGGAATTGTTTCTTCTGAAATGACAAAAGACCATAAGAAAATTCACTTAAACACACAAAGTTGCACGAATTGCTCTGCTAGTAATCATCGGGATGATGCTGATTTTTGCTACGAATGTGGGCATCAAATAAATTAATCATTCAAGTTTTAACTTATCTATTTTATTCCCTATCGTAACTAACTTCATTTCCTTTTCTAGTTCTTCAAAATCTTTTTTTAATACTCTTTTTACCAATTCTCCTTTTTTTAATAAGTAAATTTCATCACAGGTATCTGATAATGTTGAAAATACATGTGACGACATAATCACTGTTTTATTTAATTCTTTAAGTCGATGAATAATTTCGGTAACAATTATATTACTTTGAATATCGACTCCATTAAAAGGCTCATCAAAAATATAATATTCATTTTTTTGTAAAAGAACTGCTAATAAGCCTAACTTTTTTTTCATCCCTGTGGAATAATTAGAAGCATATTCATTTAACGGCAAATCAAATATGTTTTTTTCCTCAATATCCTCAATAACCAGCCCTCTTGCATTTGATAATAATTGAACATACTCCTTCCCTGTAATTTTTGAAAAAAAGTATGGCTCGGTGAGTAGAAGTCCTAAACTATTTTTGAGATTTCCCAAATCTGAAGAAACAGCACCCTTATATTTTTCTAAGCCAGCAATACACCTAAAAAGTGTAGTTTTCCCAGAGCCATTTTCACCAACTATACCGTACACCTTACCTTTTTCAAAAGAAATATTAATATTTATAAGCGCTTCTTTTTTTCCATATTTCTTAAATAAGTTTTCGATTCTAATCATTCAAAATATTTTTAAGTCGTTTAATTGATTGAAAATAAAAATAAGGGATTATTGCTATGAAAATTGGAGGAATTAACAATCCAAAAGCTATTAATATTCCTTGAGATACATCCATTTTATTAGGATAAGCTCCATATTTAGCAAGTATGGTGGTTACAAGAAAACAATTACTAATAAATAAAATAGTAAGCAATAATTCTATTTCTTCATAAAAATAAATTCCAAGAACTAAAACTACTGGAATACTTAATAGTAATGAATAATAGATTCCTCTTCTTATTTTTTTGATCAAAAATTCTTTTGCAGAAAGTTTATACACCCAAACATAATATTCATTTTCTGGATACGTATAGTATGATAAAATAACCGCATATATTAATACTATTGCAAAAAGCCCTAGGTTTAAATTACCTACCATAATTGCCTCATAAGTAATGTAATATGCTATTGGAAAAATATAAAATGTTTTTCTAAATCCAACAGGAAATTCAAATGGATTACTGCTAAATGGAGTTGGAATAGTATAATTAAAAGTGTTCTTCAATTTAACTAAAGTCAGTAATAAAACTAACATTATCATTATAGGAATTAATACAAACATTCCTTTATATAATAAAAATAGCACAAAAGGCGAAATAACAATACAATTTTCAATGACTCTTAATTTATAGTATTTATCAAAATAAGAACTTAAGAAATCAATTCTTTCTTTATTATTTAGCTTGGAAACAGTATAAAAACCGAATAACACATATATGTATTCAGCAAAATCTATTTTTGAAAACAGATATTCTGACCCCCAAACAAACCCACATAGTATCGATAAATATCCTATAACAATAGGTATACCAAAAGCTACAAATTTCCTATTGGTCATTCTATATTGCAGAAGAAAATATTCTTTCATAAATAGCTACATGTTTTTTATCAAAAATACATTAAAACATATCACTTCATTTATATTTAACTAACATTTGTATATATTAACTTTACTAAAAAGATTAGTAGCAGTAGGATAATTAATTCCGTTTATAAGCTAGCAAACAACAAACAGGTCAGAATCATACTTTTTTTTTTAGCCATAATTAATACAGTTCTAAATTTAGTGCTTTTTATGATTTTAGTCAATTCGAGTGTTCCGATTTTTCATTGGAATGTATCGAAAACAAAAAAAGGATGTTCTCGATACGTTTTTCGTGGCTCAAAACACTACCATTAACGAAGCAGTAAATTACCGTCAGACTTCGACAAGCTCAGTCTGAAAATTATAACATTCTTAACGTATTTAATGTCACACTGAACCTCTCGAAGTGCTAACATTGACGCTAGATTTTTGAAAAAAAATATAAAATCTCGAATTGACGCTTTCTCCTCTTTCTTGCCAATTTTGTTGTTATAGAAAAAAGTATGATTCTTCCCGGAGCAAACAAACACATCAATAGCTAACTCAATAAATCTTTTATATCTTTGATTTTTAAAAATTCAATCATTGAAACAAAAATACCTCATCAGCATAGTAGGCCCTACAGCTATCGGAAAAACCGCATTAAGCATAAAACTTGCTCAATACTACAATGCCGAAATAATATCGTGTGACTCTCGACAGTTTTTTAAAGAAATGACCATTGGTACTGCAGTTCCTGAACCTGAAGAACTTGCTGCTGCAACACATCATTTTATTCAAAGCAAGTCAGTTTTAGAAGAATACAATGTAGGAACGTTTGAATTAGAAGCTATTTCAAAATTAAACGAACTCTATAAAACTTATGATGTTGTTATCATGGTTGGTGGATCAGGATTGTATATAAATGCTGTAACTAATGGGCTGGATGATTTTCCTAAAATAGATAGTTCCGTTAGAGAAGAGCTTACCAACAGATTGGATACTGAGGGAATTGAAAGTTTGCAGAAACAGCTGAAGGAACTGGATCCAATCACATATAACAAAATAGCGATTGATAATCCACAGCGCATATCAAGAGCTTTAGAAATTTGTATTGGTTCAGGAAAGCCCTATTCTTCTTTTTTAAATGTGAAAAAAAACAGTCGTGTTTTTAAAACCATCTCTATTGGATTAACTGCTGAAAGAAACTTAATGTACGACCGCATCAACCAACGGGTAGACATCATGATGGAAAACGGCTTGCTTGAAGAAGTAAAGAAACTTGCTCCTCATAAATCACTTAATGCACTAAACACAGTTGGTTACAAAGAATTATTTAATTATTTAGATTCCGAATGGGAATTGGATTTCGCTATTTCAGAAATCAAAAAAAATACGAGACGATTTGCAAAACGACAAGTGACCTGGTTTAAACGAAACAAGGAAACTAACTGGTTTGATTTTCAATATCAATTAAATGACATTACAAGTCATGTAGATTCAGTGTTAAAAACAAGTAATTAATCACCTGATTTTTAACACTGAATCTATCACAAATTTATTTGTTAACTACAAGTCTGAAACCTTCTCCGTGAATATTTAAGATCTCCACATTTTCATCTTTCTTTAAATACTTTCGCAACTTAGCTATATAAACATCCATAGAGCGAGATGTAAAATAATTGTCATCTCTCCATATTTTTGTTAATGCCAATTCTCTTGACATTAAATCGTTTTCATGTAATGCCAACAAACGTAACAATTCATTTTCCTTAGGAGATAACTTTATAGGATCCTCCGTACCAATAGTTAGGAAACGAAGTTTTGAATTTAAATTAAAGGCTCCTATTTTAAATTCAAAAGTTGCGCTATCAGCTATAGAATCTTTTACCTTTCTAAGCATAATTGCTTTAATTTTCATCAACAATACTTCTGAATCAAAAGGTTTATTTAAATAATCATCAGCACCAACTTTATATCCTTTCAGGACATCTTCTTTCATTGCCTTTGCTGTTAAAAAGATAATTGGCACTTCTTTATTACGTTCTCTAATTTCTTTAGCCAATGTAAAGCCATCTTTATAAGGCATCATTACATCTAAAATACACAAATGGTAATTGTCTTTTTTAAATTTCTCAAACCCTTCCATTCCGTTTTTAGCCAAAGTGACATCATAATCATTAAGCGACAGATAGTCCTTTAATACAGATCCAAAATTTGGATCATCCTCAACTAATAAAATTTTCTTTTGTGCTTTTTCCATAAGTTATGAAATTAATGGTAATTTAATAATAAAAGTTGTCCCCTTACCTTTTTCGCTTTCAACAAATATTTCACCTTGATGGTCATCAATAATTTGTTTTACATAAGCTAATCCAAGACCGTGCCCTTTTACATTATGTACATTACCGGTGTGTTCTCTATAAAATTTTTCAAATATTTTTTTCTGCACAGATTTGGACATTCCATTTCCTTTATCTGAAATTTTTAATACAATTGAATTCCTTACCGTTTCTGTAAACACGGATATTACTGGAGCATCCGGTGAATACTTAATTGCATTATCCAATATATTAACAATCACGTTTGTAAAGTGCGACTCATTTACCAATACAGTTGATGTTTTTGCTTCAAAGCTTGTATGTATCTCTCCCCCTCTATCTTCTATCATCAATTCAACGTGCGGGATTGCATCTTCAATTAAGTCGTGTAATTCAAATTTTTCTTTCTTAATATCCAATTGTTTCTTTTCCAATCGTGAAATACGCAACACATTTTCCACTTGTGCATGCATGCGTTTATTCTCCTCACTAATCATAGTTAAGTAGCGTTTAACTTTAATATCATCGCCCATTACTTTCGGATTCCGAATAGCATCCAAAGCCAAGTTTATGGTAGCTATTGGTGTTTTAAACTCATGAGTCATGTTGTTTATAAAGTCTGTTTTTATTTGCGAAATTTGACGCTGTCTTATCAGTTGAAATAAAGCAAAAGCAAAAAGTAAAATTATAATTCCTGTAAAGCTTATTGACAGGATAACCATGGATAACATTTTAGATAATAAAAACTTTTTCTTGTTTGGGAAAGTCAATCTTAAATTAAAATATCCTTTAGAACTATCTTTAAAAATAGAAGTTGAGTATTCAATATTTTTCAATAACTCATAATCTTCAGAATGTACTGAAGTTGCTAAATCATTACTATAAACTGCAAACTCATAGTCTAAATTTAACCCTTTATCAAATAACTCCTGTGCAAATATTAAATTTATTTGCTTAAGTGTTAATCGTTTATGTATAGGTCTTTTACTTGCTAAGGTTTTATAAATTTCTTCCAATTGCAGCACACTATATTTTGGTAACTGATTTACCCGATCAATACGTTCTTGGACAGTAACTTTTGACTGATCAATACCTAACTCATCAAAAAAAGAGGTTTCGCTTTTTCCATAAATTTTCTTTAAGGTTATGGAGTCGTTAGCAGCTCCTTCAAAATACTCACTTGTAGAAACCTTATAATTTTCCTCAATAATACCACTTCTATACAAGAATGTTTCATTGGTTCTGCTATCCTTTTGAATAACATTCAGTTCTGAAATAACTGTCTGACTTGGTAATTGACCTAAACTATCAATTAATTTTTCTAATCTATTAAAGTAATTATTTCGCTCTTGCTTTTCTATTTTATTAGCTGATGATTCTAAAATTTGAATTACAGTTGTAGCAAATTGATCCTCTCTGTTTTCTATAGAAGTATTAATCCAATAGCTTTGAACAAATATTATTCCAATAAGAGATAAGCTCATTAGAGCTACTAATGAAACAAATATTTTTTTACCCATGACTCAAAAATAGTTGTTTCATATGAGTATTAATTAATTTTAACCCAAACTTAACAAAAATGTTAAATAGAATTGTTTTTTCTTATGACCTCGATAATTTGAGTGTTAATTTTTTCAACTTGACTTTCAGTTCCTTTAATTGTTCTATTATTTATAATAAAATCAGACCGATCAATTTTATCATCATCATTTGATTGGTTCATAACCCTGTGAAGCACTTGTTTTTTAGTTGTATTATCGCGTAAAACAACTCGATTAATTCGCTCTGTTAAAGGGACAGTTACTGTTATTATTAATTCACAATTTTTAAAGCTACCGGATTCAAATAATATTGCTGATTCCTTAATTACATAATCGGTTTTTTGTGCTTTATACCAATTTGAAAAATCTTCAGCAACTGCTGGATGTACAATGGAGTTTAAATCATTTAATAATGATTTGTCTCTAAACACCTTCTCCGAAATATACGCTCTATCCAACTCCATTTCATCAGTATAAGCAGCACCACCTAACAACGCTTTAATTGCAGTGATTACTTTTTTATTAGAAACCATTATTTTTTTCGCCTCCAAATCAGAAACATAAATTGGCACTCCCAATTTATTAAATAATTTTGCTACTGTTGTTTTTCCACTTCCAATACCTCCTGTTAAACCTACAATCATTTTTCTATAAGTAAATACGTTACTAATTTTTTTAATACTCTTACATTTTTCACCCCTTCAGGCGTCTCTTCCAAATAAATTGGCAATGTATTTGTTTTATTTATATCATTATAATTAACAAACACTCCGAAACCTTCTTCTCTATAGGAACTAAATATCGATAATGGTGATTCAAATTGCATAGTAACCTGTTTCGGAAATATGGTGACTATTTTATTTTTAGGCACATTTTTTACTTCAATAGTTAACTGAAAACTTCCTTGCGTATACCGTTCAATTTCATATGAGTATTCAATAGAATTTTGCTGTAACGTTAAATCATTATTTGAATTGCTCAGCATGATTTCCCCTGATAGATTTTCAAAAACATCGTTGTAGTTTAAACTATCGGTTTTTATTTCCGTAATTTTATTGATGACCGAGGATTCTCCATAAATTAATACCGAATCAATACTTAAGTTCGATTTAGTAATTCCGTACCCTAATTTCGTATGAATGCTTAGTTGTGATTTTATTGGAACCCTCTTTTTAGCTAACTTAATTACCTCAAAACTTAACTGTTTTGGAACAACATCAAGCACTTTTATTCCTTTCGGAAATAGCACACTAAACTGATAATCGTTCATTCCCCAATTCCAATGACTCTTATACTTGTGGGTATCTATTAAATAGTGTAGTTTTTCTAACTCGCTATTTAACAATGAAAAACCTGATCCTTGAATTTTTATATACAATAACGAATCGGTACTTTTTACCAAATTGCCTTGATTAACGTTTTTATACAATACTTTTACACCTACAGTTTTCTCATAGGTTTTTGATAAGTTAATTAATAGCCATATAAAAAAAGAGGCTAATAAAGTAACCATAAAAGCTCTAGAGCTCTTTTTTTGTATGTATAAAAATCCATCTTTATATTTCATCAAAATAATAGTAAAAATCCATTTGGCACAATACAGTTACCTGGTTTATAGTAATTATACCAATTAAAATTTAAAATAAATTCAATTCACTTATAAGCCCCTTGAAATTTAACAGGTATTAAACTCACTAGTAAGTAAAAATAGTCTTTTCTATTTAAAAAATAAATACGGAAATGCTTCTTGTGGCTTTTGTTTAAAAACACCTACTTTTAGTGTAGACTCTAAAAAACCAAATCCGTATCCGAAAAACTGAATATATAAAGCAAATACTGACAATACACCAATTTTAACACTCTTGTTTTTTATACTTGAATCAATAAGAATCAATAACATATAAAGCGATAAAAACAATGCACATATATAATATGATAACAATGAGGCAACAACAGTAGTCAATACGCCAGCTACAAAAAGAGTTGGAAACCAATAGGTCATTTTTTTTGTTTCTGGATGCCAGTGGTTTAATATTGGCCTGCATTTACCAAATTTTTGTACTTGCATATGGAATTTACGCCATGAAATTCGGCGTTTATGGTATACAAAAGCTTCTGGTATTAGTTTTGTTTTGTACCCTTTTTTCCACAAGCGAATAGTTAGGTCAGGATCTTCCCCAGGGTGTATTTTACCAAAACCTCCTGTAGTTTCAAATGCTTTACGAGACAAGCCCATGTTAAAACTCCTTGGTTGGAATGCATCAACACTTTTTTTACCACCTCGTATACCTCCAGTTGTAAAAAAAGAGGTCATTACATAGTTAATTGCTTTTTGGATATCAGAAAATGACTCATGTGCCGCATCAGGCCCACCAAAACAATCCACATAATTCTCAGCTATTGATTTATCTACTGCATTTAAATAGTTTTCCGGTAAAATACAATCAGAATCTAAAATTAAAAAGTAATTCCCTTTTGCCTTTCGCATTCCATAATTACGAGAATCACCAGGTCCAGAATTTTCTTTTTGATAATAACTAATATTTAACTTCTCTGAAAATTGAGCAATGATAAGTTTGGAGGATACAGTAGAACCATCCTCAATAATTACTACCTCATATGGTTTAGTGAATTGTAAAGCTGTCATACTAATTAACAACTCTTCAATTTCATCGGGCCTATTGTAAACAGGGATGATAAATGAATACTTAATTTCCATAGTTACAAAAATATACAAAATAAAAAAGCTCGTGTTATAAAACACGAGCTTAATTTAATTTATTGTAAAACTGCCACCTTATTTAAGTGTGACAAACAATGAATAATTTTATTTTTTCATTATTCTAAAAGTACCTTCTGTATTATTTACTGTTGCTTTTACAAAGTAAATTCCTGAAGATAAATCAGCTAAATTTAATTTGTAATTTCTACTATTAGGAGTCACTGTTCTTACAGTTTGACCTAACATGTTAACAATAGATAAGGTTTTAATTTCACTTTTAGCAGAAACAGTTAATTCATCTATTACTGGGTTAGGATATGCACTAAATCCTTCTGACAATATTAAATCATCAATAGATAATGTAGCATTGTAAGCTGAAACTTGAAAAGTATCTTCTGTTCCTCCACCATATTCCCAAACTCTAATCAATAACACCTCTCCTGGTGTTCTACCAGTTAAATCTACTAATGAAAAAGCCCCATCTGCACTATCATCATCATCACATTCTACAGATACTAACGAACCACATGTTCCACTATAAACTTCCATTCCAGTATCTGTCATTGAAGACGAGTTACTGTTTGTTTCAATAGTAATGTTTCCATCTGCAGGAACAACAACACTATACCAAACATCACCACCACCGTAGAGACTACATGTAGTTGCTAATTCACCAGAGTCTGTTGCACCAATGTTAGTCCCAACAAGTGGGTTAGAAGTGAATGTTAATCCTGGAGTTAATACAGTTGGTGTAGCACAATCATTATTTACTGGTGGACAAGCTGATTGAGTTAACGATGAACTAACAACGCTACAAGCAGCATCATCATCATTAACTACTGTTATTACTACATCTGTAGCATTTACATATGGTCCCATATTATATATTCCAATACCTACACTAGAGATATCTGTTGACCCTTGATCATCAGATATAGAAACTGCTGTAGATGTTCCTAAATTTGTTACATCTACTGAAACATAGAAACCACCACTTACAGCACAATCATTAACAATAGCAAAAGCAGATACATTTGGCGTACATGCTAGAGTATTCAGACAAAATTCAACTATTGGCTCTTGAGTATCAGTAGAAACCATAGCATAGTAAGGATTTCCTGATGTTAAACCTGTTATAGTTCCACTAACATTATTAAAACAAGTTCCAGCTACTTCTGTTAAAGCTCCACAAACACCTTCATAGATTACTATACCTGGATTTCCAGCTCCGGAAGTAAATTCCATTTCTCCACTAACTGGCCCTGTAAAAGAGTACCATAATCCAAAATTAGCAAATCCATCACAACTGTTTAGCTCATCAGCTCCCTCAGTTGCAGTCATTGTTGTTGTAACAATATTACCTGGACATATTCCTACAGGTATTACTATAGCCTCTGCATCAGCACAATCATCATTTGCTATTGGACAAATATAAGTAAAGTTCCCTAAAGCAAGATCACAAGCTGAATCCGTATGAGTAATAGTTAAATTAACTGAAGAACCATCAGTAAAAGGCCCTACTGTAACAATTCCTGTACCCGAAATTGGCCATGTACTTACCGTATCTGTAATATCTGTTGCATCTCCTACAATTGTAACATCTACATCTACAAAAAATTGATTATTTGCACAATCTGGTACAAGTGCTGAAGTAGCTGTAGCAGGTGAACAAGAAACCGTTACTATATTTACAGTAAAGTCTAAAGTAACTCCATAAGAACCGTTATAACAAGGTTCCGCTGGTACTTGACCTGTATCTGCTGTAGCAATTCTCATTCTATGGTTTCCTAATGGAGCTGCTCCTGGCATAGTAAACGAAGCGTCAAAAACAGTTGGGTTAGCCGCAAGTGACTCACCAGAAAAAACTAATTCACTAACATCAAATGTAAAATCATCATTAAAATCAATCCAAATATTAGTGTCATAACTGTAACCTGTCTCAAAAGTAATTTGAGTATTAGCTGTTATACCCTGACCTAAATCAACAGCTGTAGCTGTATGATCCATATAAGTAACATCTCCCGTTGCAAAATCTGTAGTATCTAACTGAACATTAGATATTCCATTACCATCATTACTTGTTGGATTAGAAGTACAGTAACATCCTGTAACAAACGTTGTATAAGTATTTTCTCCACAACCTGTAGCTAATCCAGCACCATTAAATGGCACTACAGTCCAATAATATGTTGTGTTAGATAGTTGCCCCCCTAAATCATACGAAACTATATTTCCAACATCTACATTATTTAAAACGTCAGTTCCTCCAGAGGTTGTACCTACAGTTAAATAGTAACCTATTACACTCGCTGTTGCATCCCATGAAATGGTTGTATCAAAATTACCACAAGCTACATCAGGTGTTGACATAAGGTTTGCAGCACAGTTTGGCGCACTAGACACTACTTGAGTAGCAGTGAAGTTATCTATATAAAAATAATAATCTCCAGCAACCCAAGTATTAAATATACGTAATTTTACATCTGAACTCATTGGTAAACTAGCTGCAGGAATTACTACTGGAGTTATTGCTGCACAAGTAGCTGACACTACATGATTAGCATCATCTATAGTTAGTACTGTATTCCAATTGGCTCCATCATCCGTAGAGTACTGTAAATCAGCACTCCCCCATCCTACTGGAGTTGCATCAATAGGATTAGCAAAATCATAATCAACAATTTTATAATCAAAATTAATTGTTAAATCAGTGTTATTCGATGCTCCTACTTGATTTGGTGAAGTTAAATTTCCTGAAGTACTAAAACTATAAAGATTATCTCGCTCAGAAGCAACTGAACAAGGAAGAGTAGTTGTATTGCCATACGTATCTGTCCAACCAGCAGGTGTACCAGCATCAAAGTTCTCGGAAATCAGTACTTGTGACATTCCTGCAATACTAAACAATAGCATTACGCATAATAATGTAATTTTTTTCATGTAATAAAAATTTAATTAATAGTTATTTTTAGTTTAAAATTGGGTAACGCTAAAGTAAGGCATCAATTCAACATCAAATAATAATTTCGATGAAGGACTTAAATACTCGTTTAAACGATTGATTTTAACGTTGTTGTTTATTTATGTAACATAAATACAATTAAACAATATTATTAGCTTCTAATTTTTAATTGGAACATGAAAATCCTATTTTTGTTTTCAATTTTATATGAGATGAAAAAAATAACATTCATAATAGCATTCCTTTTTTGCATTTTCACACAAGCACAAACAGTACGTAAATATTCCAACGAATTTTTAAACATTGGAGTTGATGCAGCTGCTTTTGGTATGTCAAACGCTGTGGTTGCTAGTAGTAACGATGTGAATTCAGGCTACTGGAACCCTGCAGGTTTATTAAAACTAAAAGGAAAACAAGCTTCCTTAATGCACGCTAACTACTTTGCAAATATTGCAAGTTATGACTATGGTGCATTTGCAATGCCTATTGATGACAAGAGTGCTTTTGCATTGTCATTAATTCGTTTTGGTGTTGATGACATTTTGGACACTACCAAGCTAATTGATGACCAAGGAATTGATTACAGCAGAATAAATTTATTTTCAGCAGCCGATTATGCTGTTACTTTTTCTTATGCTCGAGATTTAGGTATTGAAAACCTACGATTTGGAGCAAACATTAAAATTTTAAGAAGAATTATTGGAGATTTTGCAAACTCATGGGGATTTGGTTTTGATGCTGGTTTACAATATGATTATAGAAAATGGACTTTTGGTTTAATGGCTCGTGATATTACCACAACATTTAATACTTGGGATATTGATACTGAAAAGTTACAAGATATTCAAGATACCTCAGCATACACTAATACTGGACAGAGTCAAGATGTACCAGAAGATACCGAAATTACATTACCTAAATTACAATTAGGAGTTGCACGTACTTTTGAATTTAAACACAAACTTTCCTTATTAACTGAATTAGATTTTGATGTCCGTTTTGCTGAGACAAACGACATAATTTCTTCTTCTTTTGCAAGTGTGTCACCTTCATTAGGGTTACAGTTAAATTATAACAACGTGGTGTTTTTACGAAGTGGTGTAGGGAAATTTCAAAACGTAACACAATTGGAAGGTGGAGAAAAACTAAATATGCAACCAAATATTGGTTTAGGATTTCATTATAAAGGCATATATGTTGACTACTCATTAACTAATATTGGTAAAACTGACGAGACATTTTATTCCAATATTTTTTCTTTAAAATTAGATTGGAGTATTTTTAGTAAAAATTAATTTTATTTAAAAAAAAATGTTAAAAAAAATTAGTTGCTATATATTCCTTTTGCTGAGTTGGTTTACGTTTTCGCAAAGCATACCGTATTCTGACAACACTGTTATTTCCGTACTTACTTGTGGTCCTGGTGACGAACTATATAGTACGTTTGGCCATAGCGCTTTTAGAGTACAAGATTTCAATAAACAGTATGACGTAGTGTACAACTATGGTGTTTTTGATTACAAAAAACCTGGTTTTTACCTCAACTTCGTTAAAGGGAAATTATACTACGAATTGGGAAAAGCTCCTTATAATTACTTTCTTGAAAATTATAAAAATGAGAACAGGGAAGTTAAAAAACAGGTGCTGAATTTATCTCTTGAGCAACGGAAAAAACTCATTTCTTTTTTGGAAAACAATGCAAAACTTGAAAATGCTACGTATCAATATGATTTTTTTTACAACAATTGCGCTACAAAAATAAGAGATGTTTTAAATGAAGTGTTTCCTGGTGAACTTATACTTAAAGACAACCATATAAACACATCATTCACCATGCGTGATTTGATCAATACTAGTGTACCTCACAATACATGGGCAAATATAGGAATACATATTGCATTAGGTTCGGTAATTGACACAAAAGCTACAGCGGAAGAACACCAGTTTTTACCTACATATATTTACCAAGCATTTAACAATGACGCAATACTTAACAACAAACCTTTAATAAAAGACACTCTAACAGTATTAACTGTTGACAACTCTAGAGTTCCTAAAAAAAGTTTTTCTTTTTTTAGCCCCTATTGCATACTTTCCGTTTTTTCCGTATTCATACTTTGTATCACTTTTATTGATTTTAAAAAGAATAGTAGAAATAAACTATTAGACTTTATTATTTTATTTACTACCGGATTAACAGGTGTAGTACTATTGTTATTATGGTTTGCTACTGATCATACAGCTACTGCTAACAACTTAAATGTTTTATGGGCTTTCGCTCCTAATTTGGCAGTAACATTCCTTATTTTGAGTAAAAAGAAACCCAAATGGATTAGTCATTATTTTAACTTTCTTGCTGTACTACTTGTTGCTTTATTATTGGTATGGATATTTAAAATAGAAGCTTTTGGCTATGGAATGGCTCCAATTTTTGTAACGCTAGGTGTAAGATACCTGTATTTGGGAAAATACTTTAAATAAGCTTATTGCCCTCGGAAAAACAGTACTGTACTCAATGTTTTTATTACAATATTTAAATCTAAAAATACGTTCCTGTGTTTAATGTAGTATAAGTCGTACTGTAACTTCAATAAGCTATCATCAACTGACGCTCCATAACTTACATTTACTTGAGCCCAGCCCGTTAAACCAGGTTTTAAAATATGCCTTGTTGGGTAAAAAGGGATTTCTTTTGCTAATTGATCAACGAAAACAGGGCGCTCTGGTCTTGGCCCGATAACACTCATTTCTCCTTTTAATATATTAATAAACTGAGGAAACTCATCCAATCTAGTTTTTCTTAAAAATTTACCAAATGCTGTTATTCTCGAATCATTTTTACCTGCCCAAACTGCTCCGTTTTTTTCTGCATTTACAACCATGCTGCGCAATTTGAATATTTTAAACAACTTCCCTTTTTTTCCAACACGTTCCTGAGTATAAAACAAGGGCCCTTTATTGGCAACCTTATTAATTAAAAATAAAAAAGGAATTATTAAAGCTAAACTAAGCAATCCTAAAACACTAGCTATTATATCAAAAACCCGATGTACAAGCCTATATAATGGTTTTACTTTATGCTGACTAAATGGAAATTGTTTATAAAAATCCTTGTCTTTAAAACTAATATAAACTCTTCCTGAAAGTTCTTCGTATACCTCCGAATATTCTTTTATAACATGTCCTTGATTGAATAGTTCTAATAAATCACTATACAACTCGGAAGAAGAAAATTTTGAACTACGGGTAACTACAATTTCGTGAATTCCATTTTGTGCTAATCCTTTCAGTTTTTCTGAAGACTCTTGTTTATCTGTATGAATATCTTTTGAGTCAATACTGGTGTTTATAAAATATTTAATTTTATAATTTGTGTCGGCAATTTCCAAATCTTTCTCTATTCCTTCAAACAATTCCCCGTCAGCAATTAGCAGTACGCTTTTACTAAATATAGGAGAGTTTACTAGTAGAATATACGCTAAACGACCAATAGATATTGAAATAATTATTGCTATATAGAAGTATATAATTTGAATTCTACTTTCTGGAAGTTCAGGAGAAAAAAATGGTGTTAAAATATATACTAATAGCGTAATTGAACTTGTTGCAACAATTCCTTTTAATATTTTAAAAAAATTACTTGACTTTTTTAAATCATATATTTCAAATATGGAACCAAAAAAAAGAATATATGTTCCTAATAATAGTGACCAAATCCATTTATCCTCTCTAATAGTAAAGTAGTCAAATTCAAAAATACTTCCTACAAAATATAACCCTAATAATACTAAGCCTACATCAAGAAAACGTAATAACAATTTACGCTCAGATAACTCAAAATGAAGATTGGTTTTTTCAGACATGTATTATGTTTACTATTAGCACTTTCAAATATAGCATATCTATACTAATTTAACTCTATTTCAAAATAGCTTTCCATTGGTTTTTTACTATTTCCCAATCAAATTCCTCAACTTTCTGCCTGGCATTTTGAACAATATTATTCAGAACATTTTGGTTCTCAAGGTGTTTCACTATTACATTAGCCATAGCTCGTACGTCATTTGACGGTACTAATATACCTGTTACTTTATCCTCAATTAAAAATGGTATCCCACCAACATTTGTAGACACCACTGGGAGTCCTAAAGCCATAGCTTCCATCACACTAACTGGTGTATTATCAAGAGTTGTAGTATTAATAAAAAAATCAAATTTTTCTGATAACTTATGCCATGTTACTTTTGGCATTAACCCTTTGAATTCGATAGACTCACTGACTTTTAACGAAAAAGATAGTTGCTTACATTCTTGTAAAGAGCCATCTTTATCAGGACCAACCATACATAATTTTGCTGTTGGATACTTTTTTAATAATTCAGCTAAAACACGTACAGCCATTTGTGGATTATAAATTTTGTCAAATGCTCGAACATAAAGTAAGCTCGGGCTGTACTCCTTTCTTATTTTAAATTTATAACTTTTTATAGCTAATACATTAGGGATAAATAGCACTTCGTACCCTTTATTTTCAAAAGCAATTTTTAAATAATTAGAAGGGGCTATATTTTTATAAGAATGCTTAAAAATTAAATCACATAATTTAGAAGAATTATGCAATCGTGAGGGCAAGTTACCTCCGTGTAAAATTGGTAAATATTTCAGTTTAAAAAACCTTGCTAACTGACTACATACTAAAGCATAATAAAAATTACGCGTACTATAGGTGTCTATAAAAATATAGCTGATCTTTTTCCTATATTTCACTATACTAAAAAGCATCTCAATAATTCGTAATAACTGATTGTTTTTTGAGGATGTCATAACTAACTCAAAACCTTCTTTTTTTAACAAGCCACTAAGTGTCACCATATAAGTGACATTATTTGTTTTGGAATGAATATTATTACCTATGTATAATATCATGTTAGTATTTGTGATTTTTGTTCTAACAAAGCTTTCTTTTTTGTATCGTAAGTTACATCTAGTAAGCATAGACCATAAATAAATGACGGAAACGCAATTCGCATAGAAGAATGATTTATAGTTAAAAACCAAAATAAGAAGAAGGAATAAAAATAAATATTACTCCTGTTAGCTAAACGAAAAAATAATGGCGTAATGAATAAAATTAAAAACGCAATAATCCCCAAGGTTCCATGCTCTGCCAAAAGCCTACTAATTTCATTGTGAGAAGCAGATTCTACACCTGTTTTCTCAAAACGATATTGTTTGTTTTTCCCTACCCCTACCCCAAATAAAGGGTTTTCCATAAAAGCCTCTAACTCAACCATTATCAAGGAAGATCTTCCTGTTGAAATATCCTTTTTTTCTTGGCCTAATGCATTTTTATTAGAGTATCTATTTTCAATTAAGCCTGAAGTTGTATACAAAGCATATCCCCAAATCCCTATTCCTAAAATCCCGAATATGACTAGTGTACGCATTAATTTAGTACGTAGTGATCTTTTTGCCTTTCCAAAAGTAAGTAGTATAAAAAAAATAGCTGCAATTAATGCTGTTAGCACCCCACCTCTAGAAAATGTAACTATACCTCGATATGAAATCAATACCAATAAAGCAGACTCTAGATAAAACTGAAGTCCTTTATTTTTTTTCAGTACCAAACGGCTTATCAATACAAACATTCCTAACCCCAAAATAGTTGCTACTTGGTTTGGTCCAAACCCTCCAGAAGTTGCAAAATTGGAATGTACACCTGTTACTGATTCTTTAACACTAGGAGTATATAAAAACAAGTAAACCACTAAGGAAATTACTGGTAACAAAGCATAAAACAATATTCTAACCAAACTCTCTAAAGAAACCTTTTTTTTATAACAGTAAAGCGCCACTACTCCTAATGAGATAGGTCCTCCAAGGTTAAATGCTATCATTTTACGTACACTTTCTACTACATCATACTCAGTGTATGCAATCCCCACAAGTAAAAGACTCATGTAAATTAAATACACACCTCCTTTAGTTTTTGACATCTCAAAAATTAATCCTATAATCACAAAAAGTATCAGCAAATATTTATGTAACTCATAAAAAACCAACCCTTTAGTCATCCTAAAAAAAACATCCCCTGCTGCTACATATGCACAAGAAGTTAAAACAGCAATTGTTTTATTTCTAGATTTAAAAATATAAGTCAACAATACAATAATCATCAATAAATTGATAACTACGGAGCTTGGTCTAAAAAAAAACACTAATACCCCAATTAGCATATGCAGTCCAATCAGCAACAACTCTTTATTATTTCTCTTTAAAACACTCATATATTCTTCAAAAATAAGTAAATAAAAATTAAAAAACTTTACTTAAAACTTGCTCTTGATAATAAGTATATGTAAATTTTTCAGCCAAACTATAATTTTGTTGAATCATTTGATTAAAGATACTCCCCTCCAACTCTAATGACTGTAATAATAGTGATTCAATTTCTGACCTATTTATTGGAGAAATTAAATACCCATTTTTTTTATGATGAATATATTGACCTATACATGATACATCGGAAACAATCGGAACACAACCATAATTCATTGCTTCTCCTATTACTTTAGGGAAACCTTCGCTTTTAGAAGGCAATAATATGAAATGACATTTTTTATATATTTCATTAATTTCATTTTTAGCAAGAAATCCGTGAAACACAACGCTATTAGAAAATGATGTTGAACGAGTTTTTAAATCTTCCAAAAGCTCACCTCCTCCAACAAAATGGAATACTCCTAAATTTTTATGTTTAAAGTTTTCTAATATATCTATAATTTTATCTACCCCTTTATTACTATTCATTCCTCCTACAAAACAATAATTTCTTTCTTCTTTTATTTGCTTTATAGCAACAATTTCTTCCCCTAATACTCTATCTTCTGCATCCAAACATGGGTTTTCAAAACCAATAATATTTTTAGGCTGATTAGCCCAGCTACCATTTACTGTTACTTTTGAATTTTCCCTTAAGTTTTTTAGCAACAATCTTTGGAGTTTGTAAAAAGAAGAAGCCTCACCATTCCAATTACCTGCATATTTAAACCAAAAGTATTTGGATGGGAAAAAGTAAGACAATAGCATTGTTATTACTGCAGGATTGGAAGGAGCTCTTACATGAATATATTTTGAACTATAAATTTCTTTTAAGATTCTCATAATATATATAGGGTAGGCTAATAATATTAGTATTTTACTTCCTATATTTTTCCCTCCGCTAGGAGGTAGTAATTTTACGTTTATTTGTTTTTTACTTATTTTAACAAATGAACCATTCTTTTTTTCATTACTTCTTTCAAATCCAATCCATGTAATCGTTTCAAAACAAGAAAGTTCTTCTAATTCTTTAACTACTGGGCCAAAGGCGTAAAAACTATTTCCGCCCTGATACATTCCTGTATCAGAAATCACTAAGAGTTTATGATGCATTGATATATGTGTTGACATGCTTTTGTATATCTTTTTTCTGAGTAATTATCCTTAAAAATAGCGCTCATTTCATTTGAATATGATTGCATATTATGAATATTTGAACACGTTTTTAAAATGGTTTCTATCCAATTTTTCTTATCAGTGTTTTCTTTTATCAAATTAGGGATTTTATTCTTTATCCTTTTTGCTACAGCTCCTGTGTCATACATAATTACCGGAAGCCCCATACTCATATACTCAATAGCTACTAATGGCCCTGACTCAGATAACGATGTATGAATAGCTAATGAATACGCCTCAAGTTTTGACTGTAAACCGACTTTACCTTGAATAACCCTCAACCTACTAACACCTAATAGCTTATCAATTAACTCACTGTTCTCTTCATAATATTTTTCATCAACTCGATTTACATAAATATCTAATTGATACTCCGGAGGTAAGCCATTAAGTATTTCAAGCATTAATTCATAATTTTTAATCCTTACGAAGTTACCTATTGCCACAAGACGCTTATTGCTTCTTATTGGAGTATTTGACACACTATTACTCCTTACAATATTTTCCAATAAGAAAGGAGTTAAATGATTTGGGTAAAAATACTTTTGATCATCACATACCATTATTACCCCCTCAATTTTCTTTAATAAAAACGTCAAAAATTTATCTGCTAAAGAATTATTTTCAATTTTCAATAGAGAGTGGTCGTGAAATATAATTTTAAACGGTCTTAAAAATTTAGGTAAAAAAACCATCAAGCCAACATAACGCAATACATGTCTTGAATGCACATGTACTATATCATATTTTTTTAAAATATGATATAGTTGAACTAATTTTATAACACTCCATTTATTTGAACGATTTAAATAAATTTTATTAATATTTTTATTTAGTTTTTCGTCTAACAAACTCTCTTTCAATAGACATAAAACTGTTGTATCAATATTATTTTCATCAAGGATATTTGATAAGTCTACCAATACTCGTTCAGCTCCGCCAACATCTAACTTATCAATTACCTGTAATATTTTCATATATTGATTTTTAAACCGCTAAAGACTCTTTAACCGCCCCTTCTTTTAACAAAAAACAATTAAATTGTCTCATCTTTATTTATAAGTTAATACAACTTATCAATCATAGCTCCATGTTGTAATTTAACTGAAGCCAAGCTCCAGGATTTACAGACTTGATATGCTATTAATGGAAATATAAGCACAGAAATTATCCCACCAAATAGTAACATCAGCTTATTTCCTTTAAACTTATACGGAATAATGGATGGTGGTACAGTTTTTAATAGCGCATATTTAGCGGCTTTATTTCCGTAGTATTTCCTAAACTGATACAGTACACTAGGTACGGGTCTAGGTCCAAACCAATTTTTGGGTCTAAATCCGTCCCAACTCCCCATTTGTCTTAAGCCACCAGTACCTACTTTTAAATGAATTCGTTTAGCATATGGATTAGATATATTTAAATATCCTGCTAAATAAGAACGTAATCCATACTCTCCATCACCCATACGTTGTTTTTCGTATTGACGATCAAATAAGCCTATCTCTTTAAAAATACTTTTTTTAAGTAATACATTTCCCGTATCTAATTGATCCGAAACTCGAAAATAAGAATAATTAGCTGGTACCTCAGCACCTACCGTTGATATCGAGACACCAGAAGACATATCTGCCTTGAAAAAATCTAAGGTTTTTATGTGTTGCGTAATCCAATCAGATTCTATTAACGAATCATCGTCATATAATAAAACATATTCTCCTTTAGCGGCTTGTATTGCTTCATTTCTAGCCCTCCAAAGCGCTTTTTCTTCTTGATACCAATATTTTAGGTTTAGCTTCCACCCTTTATAAAAATGCTCTTGAAAGTCCTCCGTTTGATCTACAACTATTACTTCAAAATTTGTGTAATCTTGTTGTTCTAAATCTTTCAAAACATCCTTTAAATACGTATACCTATTTAAAGTAGGTATTACTACAGAAATTAACGGGTTTGATTGTAATAAATTACTTTTAAAACTATCATACTTGTTATATTTTATGGGAGAGTTACAGTAATTTATTCGTTTACTTTTAGTTGTTTTTAGGAAACATTTCAGTTCTCTTATTGGATTTTTAAAACTTATAATTCTCAGGAATAAAACATAAAGCACCCATACTTTATTGAAGTTTTTTCTAACAAAGTGATACTCATCAATAATAGGTAGCCTCTCAAAGGTAGTATAACATTTAGCTGTTCCGATATATCCTTTTTGTACCGCCTGCCATGACAAATCATATCCTTTAGCCAAATCACTCGTATAAGATTCATCCTTAACTAACTGATCAAGCACATATTTTGGCAAATCATTAGTAATTGGATATATAGCCATTCCATTATTTTTATATAACCTAAAATAATGCGTTGGTTGTAAGTATTTTAAAAAAGTAAATAACAAATTTTATACGTATTAAGTTTAATATTACATCTCTTAATTTATTTAAAATCAATTAATCGTCTAATTTAAAGTAATAATTAGAATTATAATAAATTTCGTTTTTTGGAGAGTATTTTAATTTATATATCCCATTTTGTTTTATATGGTATAGTGTATAATTTTTTAATATTCTGAGGTAGTTATATAAACTTGACCCTACTATTATAGAGTGTATTGATCCATGTTCTAGTTGAATTCTCTCAATTCTTTTACTGGTTATTAACTGTTGTGATCCTTTCAACACACTCATCTCATACCCTTCTGTGTCTATTTTTAAAAAATGAATTTTAACTATCTTATTTGCTTCACAATAACTATCTAACGTTTTTACATTGATTTCATATGAATCCAGCCCTTTTTTCTGACTATCAATTAAGCTTGAATCCACCCCTCCTTTTCTGCTTATATATATCAATGAGTTTGTTTCTTTTTCACCTAAAGCAAAATTGTTTAAAACAACATTATTATTACTTGAGTAATTATCTGACAAATCCTTGAACGCTTTAACATCAGGCTCAAACGAATGTATTACTGGACTAATGTCTTTTAACATATCTAGAAGATATGACAAGTACTGTCCATTATTTGCTCCTACATCAAATATTACTGCATTTTTTGGTAATTCTTTTTTCAGCAAAGAAATAACGGATAATTCTCCTGAATCAACAGGACTATTTGCTGACCCATAATTCATTCCTTTTAGCGATAAATAATGTAACTTTTCATAAAAAGGTTGAAAAAAAGTTGTTGCAAATATTTTGAGTAATAATTTATTTATTTTTTTCATTAAAAGTTATAATTCTATTAATTAGAAGCGTCTTTATTTAACTGCTAGTTTGATTTTTTTTTAAAAAAACCTCTTAAAGTTAATTTATCTTCCCAAAGATTTCGATTAGAAAGTTGTAATTGCTTAAATTCATTTTCAGATAAATTACTGTGAAATGCCAATACTATTTCTACTAGCTTGTTTATTTCATAGGATTCAATCCAGACAACATGTTTTTTCCAATCGATTTCATCCGAAAGAGGCAACAAACAATTCGTATTTATAAATATCGGAACTCTTCCCATTGCCAAAGTCTCATACAAACGTACGGAAAAATTTCCCGCACCTCTAATGCAAATTACATAATTAGAATTAATCATATTATCGTAAAATTCTAACTCTGTTCTATTACGTTCTTCATTTGTTAATACTCCAGCCCTATATTTACTACGTTCAATAAAGTTTGCTTTGAGTTTTGATGACTTTTTTATTACAGATAATACTTTACTTCTATTATATGTAGTTGATTGTATTTTTTGAGGAGCATTAGCACTTAACCTTAAAAAAAACTTTATATTTCTAATACCTACTTTTATTGATTCTTTTAAAGCATTAGCTAAAGATGCGTTAGTTTGACCGCAAAAACCAATAATGGGGTGCTTTGAATAGTTTACTTTTATTTCTTTTGTATTATAAATACGTAGTAAAGGATCATCAATAAACACAGGGATTCCTTTGTTATTCTTATTTAATTTTAAGCTATCCCCGCTAGTCCTTAACACCAATACATTTGGGTATTCCGGTATAATAGCACCATAATCTCCTACAGTTACTACAAGCACTTTTTTATTACAGTTAGCGGCTTCTAAAATTAACTCTTTTGCTTTATGCAGTTGTTTAGTAAGCAAATAATAATCCCATGACATGGGCAGTATAACTATTGTAGCATTTGCTATATCATTAACAAAATTAAATTCTTGTTCAGATACTCCGTACAAATTAATTCGATCTTCGTCAGTAAACTCACTATTCTTTAAAAATGGTTTTAACAGCGGGAACACATGTGACCTATAGTTGTTATTATAATGTGTTTTGGGATAAAATAGCTTCATTTATACTTCGTCAGTTTTTACTACATCTTTATAAAAATTCACAAACTTTTGTTGTTGCAGTGTGATGGAAAACTCTTTTACAACCCTTTTTCTTGCAGCTATTCTAATCTGTTCTTTTTGACATTCTGGCAATGTCAATACTTCTTTTATTTTATCTGCTAAAACTATAGGATTCATTTTAGGGACGACCCAACCAGTTTTAGTAGTGATAATATTTTCTGCTAGCCCACCAACATCAGTTGCTATAGATAACACGCCCGTAGCTTGGGCTTCTAAAACAGCATTACAAAACCCTTCATTTAAACTTGTTTGTACATATAAATCAGTATTTTGTAAATGTTTTAACGTTTTTTCGTGCGATAATCCTCCGAGTAAAACCACTTGGTTCTTTAACTTTTTTTCATAAATATGGAATTGATAGCACTCAGTAGTTTTTTGATCACCATCACCAATAATTTTCCATATAAAATCTACTTTATTCTCTTTTAATAATCCGGCAGTTTCAATGAGCAAGTCAACACCTTTCATCCAATGCAAACGGGCTATGGTTAGGATTTTTAGTGTTTTACCTTTTGGCTTTTCATTAGATATACAACCTAATGCATCAAGAGCAACAGCTGGAGTTATAATTTGATATGGCACTTTAACACTCAACCCTAAATCATATGCTTGATGTAATAAATATTTTGAAATACTATGCACTTTATCAATGTGTTTCCAAAGTAACGAATAGCAATTAGGATGTTTCATTGGATATACATTTATATCAAAGCCTCTAAAGCTTACGCCCATTTTTGCTTTGATTGCTTTTGCTACCAATTCACTTCCTATAGCTTGAGTTGCAAAACCAAAATGGATCCAATCTAAATCGGATTTTAGTAATTGAGCATTCAAATAGAGATTCTTTATCAAATTATAACAAGATGTGTTTTCTTTTCTTTCTAAAACTATATAACGTATAACAGTTGGTGTTTTTTGTAATAAGCCAATAAACACATATAACATTGATAAAAACTGAATTATTGGATTAGCGTGAACTTTAGGCGCCATTACAACGTTACATAAATCAAAACTTTCATCTGACTGGGATACAAAAAGCTCAACTTCAATTCCATTTTTAATTAATCCTTTAATTTTTGAATTAAAAAATGTTTCTGAATATGCTGGTGTATTTGATAAAACTATTCCAATTTTCATTCTTTACTGTTTTAAGCTAAAATAAAATTGTTCATGATTATAAATACATTGTTGCAAATTAAATTTAGTTTCAACTTCCTTTCGCATCTGTTTCGCTAACTGATTTCGTTCTTCATTAGTCATATTCTGTATCATTACTATTTTTTCTATAATTGCTTGACTATTTTTTGCTTCAAACATGCAATTTTGAAAATTATGCAAAACTTCTTTGACACCAGCTACATTTGAGCCAATGGTTATACGTTGTGCTGCCATAGCTTCTATTGGAGCAATAGGCAAACCTTCACCTACTGGTAGTGTTGAAATTACAAATAAATTTGCTACTGCATGATACGGCCTCACATCTAATTTTTTATCAATAAAGACAATAGTACTTGATGAATATTTTTTTAGTAATTTCTGACCATATTCATTCTTGTTACTCCCAACAATTAATAACTTTACCGTTGGGTCATTTAATTTATTAACTGCGCTAATTAAATATTCAATCCCTTTTACGGGTACTAAATTTGCTACGGTAACAATTATGAAATCTGTAGGTTTAAATTTTAAGCCACAAGGCGTTATAAATACATTAGGTTGAGGAACATATTTATTTAAATCTACTCCTAAATAAATTAGTGATACTTTCTTTTTTATTTTATTAAAAAAAAGAGAAATCATATCTGAATTCAATACTAGTATTTTAGAGCTTAGCCACGAACGTATTTTCCATGCTTTGTTCCCCCAACTCATTGCTTTTTTTGTATAGACAAAAGGGATACCTGCAATTTTAGCTGCTAGTGGTTCTGAAAAATCAGAACTCCAATGCCATGAGTGAATAATATCAAACTGATGTTTTTTTAAAAACGAGGCTATTTTATAGACCCTAAAGAGAAAACTAAAATAAGGTTTATAAGCAGTTGTAAAAGGAAATATATGTATTGGAACCTCAAGTTTTTTTACTTCATTAAAAAAAACACCTCTATCATGAAAACAACATATTTCTGGACTATACTTTTCCTTATCTAACCCATTAACTAAATCATAAACCACCTTACCGCTTCCTGCGGTATCAAAATTAGGTATGGTATATAATATTTTAATTTTTGCATTCATTTTCTTTCTCCTTTCTATAAAACTCATACAATGTCAAAATCATAGACAATGGATGAGAGTAATTTACTGTATCTGATGTCGTAAATTTACTATATATATTAGATACGAGTTCTTCAGAAATAAAATTTTTATTAAAATCTGTTTCAAATATACGTTGTAACAGTTCTCTATTATTTTCTTTTCCTAAAAATTGTATTTCCCAATTACGCTGTGTATGTTTTTCCCCTAACATACTTTTTACTACTCGTTGAAGTTTGGTTATTAACCTATAAGGTATTGTATAAGGCAACTTATTAAAACGGTATGTGTACAAATTAAAAGGTCTTGCATCTTGCCATTCAATTTTTGCTACAGATGAATTTCTTTTTTTTATGTACTCAATTTGAATTTGCCTATTTGCTAACAAATTTTCTGGAACAGAACATATAAATTCACACATTCTATCATCATAATAAGGCAATGTTATTGGCTGTACACTTTCAAAAACAGCAAGATTTATTGACGTCCATCGTGGCGCCCAGTATAACGATTTAAAGGCTCTCATTTTTGCAGCGTTATTATCTATTTGAATACTGTTCCATAGTAAAATCAATCGCTCATTTAAATAATCCATAAATGTCCCATCAATACTCCAATGGTTCCATAAGGATTCTGCTAACGCTATACCTCCCTTTTTAACTATCTTTTTTTTCAAGCTAGTTAATATGTTTTTTTCATCTAACTGTTCTAGTGTATCAGAGTCAAACAAAACATCTCCCCAATGCCCTAATGAAAATGTATTTCCCAACACTCCTATTTCATCAATTACAGCCATTTGCCTTGGGTGGGTAAATTCCGAATAGCAATTATTTATCGCTGTCAATCTACCTAATTTACCCCACAAATATCCTTTTGATATCATTAATTCTTTAAATGAAATATCTAGGGATTTTGCGATTTTTTCAGAAATGCTAGACTCTTTATATCCATTTTGAAAAGAATAACTATAGGAGCTCACATCAGATTTTAAATGATGTAAGGCAACTGCCTGTGTTCTACTATCTAATCCTCCTGATAAGGGTAGTATTACTTTTTTACCCTCTGTTTGTTCTTTAATAATAGTCTCAAATAATTCAGAAAATTCAGATACCGTATTTTCTAAAGAAATATCTCTAGGTGAATAATGCCAATTAAACCATTTCTCTGATTTTATTAAATACCCATCCTCATCAATAGTATTTACTGTCGCGGGACGCAGCACTTTAGTATCTAACCAGTAGGTATCATTATCTAAAAAAAAACCTAAGGCTGTAAATACACATATAGCTCTATAATCCAATTGATGAGGCTGTTCTTTAATCTTAACAAAAGTCTGCTTATGTGGTATTATTGCAGTTTTAATTGTTTTCATAAACACTTGTGTATAAAAATTTCATATCCTTTACCATTTTATCAGCACTATGCTGCCGCTCTACAACGGCTCTTGCATTCAATCTTAACATTGATAATTCACTATTTGTTAATTTAGTATAATCAATTATTTTGTCAGCTATAGCTGTAGCATTACGAGTTGGAACTAAAAAACCTGAAACTTTATCCGTTATTAATTCAACCATTCCTCCACATTCAGTGGATATAACTGGTGTTCCAATTGCCATAGCCTCAATACAAACATTTGCCACCCCTTCTAATAATGAAGGAAGTAATACTATATTACAATTTTTCATTTGTTCATATACGGCTTCTTGAGCTACACTTGCTAACAACGTTACATTATTTGTTAGCTTATATTCATTAATTAAATACCTTAATTCTTCACAATCCCTACCAACTCCAACTATTGTATACTGAAAATCAACTCCTTTAGATAGTAAAACAGACATTGCTTCAATTGCATACACATATCCTTTTATCCAATTATCTCTCCCAACAGATAATATTTCTATTCTAGATGTTCTCTTTTTATATTCGTTATTGTAAGGAATGTCATGAAGATTAAATCCTGAATACACTACATGATCTATTTTATTTGATGCTGTGTATATTTTTTCGGATACCAATTTAATAGCATTCGAAACGGAATGAAACCCATCAATTTTCGGATACCATTGTTGTAAATATTTAAAATTTGTAGCATTAATAAATGGTCTAATATTTATATGATACCCTCGTTGGCTTAAAATAAACTTATAAGTTCCTAAGGTTATATACTTTTCAAACAATTGAATATTAGACAACCATTGTAAGTGAATTATATCAGGGTCAATATCAGAAAGTGCAATTTCTAAATTTTGCTCTTGTAATCCTTTCCTATCCTTATGTAATAATTTCTTGACTACGTTACTTATTCTCTTTAATTGTTTTGTTTTAAATGCATATTTTAAAGAAACATAGGACAATCGAAAATAATTTTGATTTGAACCTAATGGCACATAATGTACTTTAGGTATTTTATAATTTAATTGTTCATTAAAACCAACAATATATACATCATACTCATTAACCAAACCTTCTACAAGCCTATTAATAAATGTAGTGGTTTTAAACGAACCGTCAAAGATTATTATTTTAAGTTTTTTATCTGACATCAATGTTTTTCTTTCTTATAGCTGTGAGCATTACCAATACTTCTATTCAGCTATCAATATGTTTTTTATTTTTATAGATTATAATCTTATAAAAGATCGTAAAAACCTGAAACCTCTTTTGCTATTTTTCGCCATTCAAATTCCTTGGATTTTAATCTAGAAGAATTACTCATAGCCAACATTCTCGATTCATTATTTAAAATAGTTACGGTAGCTTCAATTAAATAATCAAGATCATTCATTGGAGCCAATATATTACTTGTCCCATTTAAATATTCTGAATTCCCCCCCACATTTGTTGTTATAATAGGTGTTCCAGATGCTAATGCTTCTAATATTGAATTACAAGCAGTAACATTTTTCATAGGTAAAAATAGTACACTAGCTTCTTGATAAAATCTTTTTAATTGATTGTCATTAATACCACTATGTATTGATATTGATGAATGTGGTTTAACTTTATTAATAAAATCTTTTCTTAAAACTACATTTATTCTAAGGTTCTTAACCCGTTCAGCTATTTTAGGAATACAATAATTTAGGGCTTCAAAATCACGTAAATGCTGACCAACAAACAATAAACTATTTCTTTTTCTTTTAGTTACATCTTGAGTAAAAAAGGTGGTGTCCACTCCATGAGGGATATATTTTACATTTTCAATATTCAACCAATTTTTTAAAAAACCTACTTGATTAGCGCCTACTGCAATAGCACCCATTAGTTTTTGCAGATAAGTATTGTCGACTATTGTATCCTTTAATATTTCTTGAGGCTTATGGAATGTTGCGCAAAAAGATGTGTTTCTATAGCTTTTTGTACTATTAATTGCATAACGCACATCTCTTTCCCCATTTAAATAATGAACTACATTATGCAGGTTTTTTCTTTTTTTTAATATTTGATATAACTCTACATCTTTTAAAACACTATTCGTATCATATAACCCTGTAGTTTGTTTTACAGTACTACTAATTAACTTTGCTAACCTATAAGGTAACACTTTTTTACCTGAAGGAACTTGAGTAGCTTCAATAAAATCTAACAAACGTGCGTAGCCAGAATTTTGAGCATGATGTGAGGAACGATGATGTACTATAAATTTATTCAAATTAACTATTTAGAAGGTTCTTAAAAAAAATTGGAGGGGCAATATTATCTTCATAATATTGTCGTGCATTCCCCCCTAAAAAAGCTCTCTTCTTTGCATCTATTAGCAAATCTTTACATATTTCAATGAGTTCTTTATTATTTGAAAAATAAATTAGATGTTCTCCATTTATTAATGGATTAGGCAATTTATTTGCTAAAGGTTCTGATACAATACATTTTCCTTGAGATAAATATTCAGGCAAAGTCCATCCTGGTGAACTCTTCAATCCTCTTGTATAAATACAAATGCCGCATTTCTTCATTGCCTTTAAAAAGGAATGCTGATCCCCATCTATATTTGATATTAATTGTGAATACATAAGTTCTGATAGCTCATTTTTTTGTAGTCCACCATAAAAGTTCCCATGGAATTTTTCTTTTAACTTTTTAATAACTTGTACTCTTTGCTGATTTACCTTTTTAACATCCTCATCAAAGCTATCATCGAACAATCGTTTTTGATAAAAAATATTTTCAGAAACAACAGATTCAAAAAATTCAAAATCTGATGTTTTTCTAGTCTTAATAAAGCCTGTAAAATTCAGTAGAGCCTTTGCTTTATATTGGCTAAGTCTTTTCAAAAATAAACTATCAAATTTAAAAATTTCAATAGCCTTGAATGTATAAAATAAAAACCTCAACTTATGTATGTGCACAAGCTTATCAGGTCGCACCATAAAAGGTAATCCCAATGGTTTTATTTTAATGCTAACCGAATTGGAGAGTACTTTTACCACATTACATTGAAAACACCTCTTGTAATAAATGTCTGCATTTTGAAGCGCATAAACCCCAAAATGATTGGGGTTATCACTCAAATCAAAAGCTATGTTTTTTATTTCTCCACTGTTAATTTTAATCTGTACCCAACTAATTTTTGGATTTACATGCTTAGAAAGAACTTCAATTCCTTGATCTATCGAAACTCTTCCGTTATGGTTTAAATTTTTAGAAGATATTTTAAATTTTATATTTTTCAACCTACAAAACTCAAGTAATGATGTATAAATATAACTAGAATGGCTAAGTTCCAGTGGAACAAACCATTTTACTTCACTAACTACATATTTTTTATTATTACCCATTTAGTTTAATTTAATTAGAAAGTGCCATCTCTATGGAATGTCGAAAAGCAGATTCTGTTTGCTTTAAACTCCATTTTTCTTCCACAATTTTCCTTGAATTATTATTAAACAACTGTTGTTTTTCTTTAGACTTAAAATAATTCAAAATTCGTTTTGGGTAACTTTCTTTCGAGCTTAACAACCCATTTACCTCATCTACAATTAATTCATCAGGACCACAAGCTCCTATAAGTGCAGCTACTGGTGTACCACAAGCCATGGCTTCTACCATTACCATCCCAAAAGACTCATGAGCGCTTGGTAATAACAAAAGATTAGCCTTCTGATAAAAAGGAACTAAATCTTGCTGTTCTATAGACCCAACAAAATTGACATAGCTTTCTATCTCTAGATTTTTACACAAATTTAAAAGCTCGTGGTAATAGTCATTATCACTTACTGGTCCCACTATATTTAAATAAATAGGTTTCTCTTGGTTTTTTAAAAGATACGCCACTGTTTCCAAGCACAATTCTATTTGTTTTAAACGCGAAATACGACCTACGTATAAAAGTTTTATAACTCTAGTTGTTTTAGGTTCAGGCATAAAATTATTAGTGTCTACCCCTAAAGGCATCACTTTGATACAAAGTTTCTTAAACTCAGGGGTGTTTAATAGTTCCTTACGTTGAACGTGTGTGTGTACAATGAGGTGATGTGCATTACGGTAATAGCGCATTGTTATTTCATCTTTAGAAATATGTATACCTCCCAGCATTGCGATATAAGGTTTCTTTTTTTTAACAAGTACTTCAGCAAGTTTAAAAACATATTTACTCCCATGACCTGACATATTAATTATAGTTACATCCGATGCATTAGTTAAATTATATAAAAAATGAAGAAATGAAAATTGCTGACGCCATACATGCTTATTTGTGAATAAAGGTTTGCTTATTGGCCAAAATTTCTTTGTTAAGCCGTTTATGTTTTTAAAAAAAGGAAAAAAACTACCCGTAAAATAGTCAATACTAACTTTATAATTTTCTTGTAATTCTCTCAAAGCCTTTTCATGAGGCTTACTATGAGAGTAGTATAAATCTGCTTGCTTAAGCCCTATAGCTTTTGCAGAAAACGGATGTAGTAATGATATTTTTTTCAACACTGGGTTCTATTTACTTTTTAACTTAAATAAGATTTTTTGAAAAAACGTTAGTTCTGGTATATTTGTAAATTTGATTTGATCATATAGTCTCAAATCAAATTTGATAATTTCATTAAGCAATTCCTCGTCAATGTGAATTTCTTTTTTTTTTCCTGAAGATTTATTTTGAATTTTATATTTTATTTTTTTCCAATTGAACTTTTTAGAAATGTAAAATATAGACTCTTCAAAATTTTTAATATTAAAAAAAGCTATATTTTTTAAATTTTCAAGCGCATCATTATACAATAACGCAGTTACATTTTCTCGCTTCTTTTCAAAAAAATCATATGGACCAGCTAATTGTCTTGTTAATAAATTATCCATCTTTGTTTCTTTCAACAACTTTAAATATTCATTGAATTTGAAATTATTATCTTGTAAGTCTTTATAAAAAAACCTCCCTGGCTTACAATGTTCTTTAAAGTCAGAGATTATCCTTTCTCTTGGATTTCTAGCAAAAGATATATAATCTACATTTAATCCCATTTTTTGATGCACTCCATAGCCAACATGACCTCCAATAAACTCAATTTTTTGTTTAAGTTTTATTGGTAATTTCACAATAGTAGAAAGAACTTTTTGAGATGTAAAATACCCTCCTGGCAGCCTGATCGCTACATCCTCACTATTAATCAGTTCGTCTACCAATGTTAAATAGGATTCATCTTCAACTTTTGGTTTTAAAAATTGAGCATAGTTTGCATTTACAATATCATAAAATGTAGTGCCAGCAGTTTTCGGTATGTGTAAAAAAAAAATCATTTATCCGTTTGTTATCATTTAAGTTCTATACCTTTTTCTTTATTTTTTTCTTTAACTCAGTTACTCTTATATCAATTAAATGCACTAAAATAATACAAAACAAGATTAACATCATAAAATAAGGTACCAATGCATCAAAACCAAGTTTAAATCCAGTTTTAAGAACACCATAACCAATAAATAAAGAATATAGTATAGCAATTAAATAGTGTGCTAAATAAATTGGGTAGCTATAGTTTCCTATATAAGTATCAATCTTTTTAATTCTATTGGGCATTTTTACACCAAACAACGTATAAGTTATTAAAACCGCTAAAATGTAATTAATATATATAGTAATTTCTTTTAATACATATGGAAGATGCTTGCTAAAAATTGCATTTAGATTGAATAATATAAAAAGCCCTAAAATTAATACCGGATTTACACTTAATGGATATTTTTTGTTTAACCAATACAAACAAGCACCTAGAGCAAAAGGTAAGGATGATGACGGTATTGCCCCGTACCTATAACTTGGTATGTCATAATATAAATATGTTCCCGCAAAATATGCGACACTAAACAATAACCAAAGTAAGGTTCTCAGTTTAGTTTTTGAAATACCTAAAGATATAAGCACATAAAAAACTAACTCATTGGTAAGCGCCCATGATACTGGTGAAAGACGTGGTGTAAATTTATATGGTAGTATTTTTGGATAAATCATAGTTAAATTACCAATCCACTCTGAAATAGTTTCTGGAAGAAATAAATGTGGGTGCGTTGTTAGTTTGGTATTAGGGAACAAAAAGAAAATGAACACTGTAATAATGATAATAATTAAATAAATAGGGTAAAGTCTCAATATTCTATTTACCAAAAAAAACTTAACTCCTTTTAAATCAAAACCATAAGTTTCATGCATTATAAAAGTCATTAAAAAACCTGATAATACAAAGAAAAAAGATACAGAATAGTTCCCTAATGTCGGAACACTAAAAATGTGCAACAACACTACATTAATAGCTAATATTGTTCTTAAAATACCAAACATTATTTTAAATTTATTTTTATTTTTATACGCTTTTTTATACTATTAAACTTAAGTTTTCGTAACCTTCTTTTTTCTCTTACCCAATACCCATTAAATACATTTTTAATGTTGTTTAAAAAAACATCTATTTTTGTATGTAAGTTAAAATGAATTTTATTGTATGATATATAAAACTTATTCTGTGAATTTATATAAAACACCTCACTAGCATTCATAGTACGTTTCCAGTTGATAAAATGTAAATACATTACCTCTTCTTGAGTTTGTGTATTAATCACTTTCCCATCCTTCCATAACCACCTATCCAAATAATATTCTTGATGAGAATCAATACCTCTTTCTTTATTTAATAAAATTTTGTCCCAAAAAACTGCATAGTTTTTTCTATGTTTTTTTAAATAATTTGACAATAATTCTTCATCACATCTCATTAATTTCTTTTGACTTAAACAAAATTCATATGATGAAATGTTTTTATATAATTTATTTAGTTTTTCATTATTTTTAAAAATACTAAAATGCCCTGACATATTTTGTTTTCTACTAGAAATAAGCTCATAATTATTTAACAAATCTTTAGTTATATACTTTCTTATATCTCCCCAAATTATATCCATGTCACAAAAACCCCAAAAATCATATTCTGAAATTTCTTTTGCAAAAATATCGCCATAAGCAAGGCGAAGATCACACAATTTCCTTGCTGATAAAAGAATATTTAACCTCAATATCGTATTAACTTCCTCATTAAACTCATTTAAAGTAGTTTCTATAAACTTAATATTTCCTGGATGATGTATAGGTACAATACAATCTGTAACGAACACCCAATTGATTGTTGGATTTTTAGCTATAGACAACAGATGCGCATCAAACCAAAGTGGCCATTTTCCGAAATAAGGCTGTATTAAAACAATGCTTTTCATTAGTTATATGATTTCATTTTATCAAACCCTTTTTTAGTTATATAGCTATATATAAAATAGACTAAGAACACAATTGATGACATTTTGTAACAGTTTTTAAAAAAAAAAATATGCTTCAGTAACTGTTTTAGTTTATTATTTATAACTAACCACTTATAGGTTTTTATCCCTTGTCGTTTCGCTCTGTTTACAATCAATTGATTATCTCCATGCTCATTTTGTAATTTCTTAGATAGATAAATTAAGGATTCAATTTGTTTGTTATTTCCTAAACTAGCTCCTTTTGAAATTGAATCTTCAGACTGTCTATAATAATACAATATCTTGTCACTAACACAATATGTTAGCTTTTGATCAAAAACTCTAGAAAAGAAATCAAATTCTTGTGCCTTATGTAACTTTTCATCAAACTTAAAATTAATTACTGATTTTCTATTCAGCATAACTTCGCCCGTTAATACAGGATGATCTCCTAAAATGTATTTAATATAATAATCTGATTTGGTATATACTTTAGGTATCTTATTTTCTAATAATTCATTTTTTTGCGTAATGGAATGATTTGTTATTATAACATCAGCTTGATTAATTAAAGCATATTCTACTTGCAATTTTAATTTATCACAATGCATTAAGTCATCACTATCAAACCATTGTATATAATGACCTTTACTGTTTTCAAAACCATAATTACGACATGAATTAGCTCCTTTAAGCATTTGTTTAGGTCGCTCAAAATAGCTTATTCTAGAATAGTTTTGACTGTATTCAAGTATGATTTCCTTTGTTTTATCTGTAGAACCATCATCTACCACAATACACTCCCAGTTTTCATAGGTTTGCGCGATTATAGAATTTAATGTTTCCTTAATAACATAAGCACGATTATAAGTTGGAATAATAATGGATATAAGAGGTGTATTCATATAATTTTAACTTAAAAATTATTTTCATCTATAGTTTGCTCAATACGTTTTCTAAATGAGTAACCTTTATTAAAGTACCTATTAAAAAATAACATTAAAACAAAACTAACACCTTCTTTAGTACCAAATTCTTTAAAAACTGTAATAATTAATTCTTTTTTATGCGGGAATTTGACCCCTTTGTTTTTATAAATCATATCTATACAACGAAATAGTAGTCCTTTCTTAATGCGTTTACTTGCATCATGTTCAATATTTCTATAGGTTAACCAGCAAGATATATATGCACTTATCATTTTTCTTGCTTGAAACTCTAACCCGGACCTAATAGAACCTTCATGAACTCTTCTGAGGGTCAGATATTTTTCTATAAAACAAGCATTAACAGATTTTAAAACTACTTTAGAATAGTAATTAAACTCTTGCCCTGACCTCAGAGCTTCATTAAAACAAATGGATTTTGCTAGATTTGATTTAATACAAATATCGCATGTCAACCAATTAATTTTTTGAAGGATATAGTTTTCTGCTGTTAATTCTGTATTAATTAATCTATACCTCCCTTCCATGTATGTGTCTAACTTATTAAAAAACTTAGTTTTAGAAATCACATAATCATAGTCTGTATTTTTTATAGCATTTATTTTTTCTGCAACATGGTCAATGGTCATTAAATCGTCACTATCAAAAAATATGATATAATCTCCTGAGGCTAATTTTAGTCCATAATTTCTTGCAGCGTTCCCTCCAGGTGGACGATTTACAGGTCTATGATGATATTGAATTCGTTTATCTTTTTTACAATACTCGTTTAAAACTTCTTCTGTATTATCTGAACTACCGTCATCAATAATAATACATTCCCAGTTCGTATAGGTTTGTTTCAATATACTATCTAAGGTTTCTCCTATTAAATAAGCTCTGTTAAAAGTGGGGATAATTATGGAAACTAAAAGATTCATTTTATAAATAAAGTTATTTAATATTACTAAACTATCATTCCAGCAGCTACAGTTTCATTAGTTGTATCATCGACCAAAATAATGCTCCCAGTAGCTCTATTCTCTCTATAAGAATCTACTAACAAAGGTTTTGTAGTTCTAATTTTCACTTTGGCTATAGTATTCATTTCCAAAACTACATCATCAGTCACTCTACCTAAAGTGTTGATATCGATTTTATAAACTACTTCTTTAATCATTGCTTTTTGATCATTAGACGTATGTTTGATTGTATATTTTGTTCTTGGCTTAGATGGCGAATTGTGTAACCAACAAAGCATTACTTCTATATCTTGAACCGCTTCTGGACAATTATTAGAACGTACTATCATATCTCCTCTACTCACATCTACATCATCTTCCAAAGTAATAGAAACAGACATAGGAGCAAACGCTTCTTCTAAACTGGCGTCAAAGGTATCGATGCTTTTTATTTTAGATGTAAAACCAGATGGCAATACGGTAATTTCATCAGCAACACGAAGTACACCACTTGCTATTCTACCCGCATAGCCTCTATAGTCTCTATGGGTATCATTTTGCGGACGTAATACTGTTTGTACCGGGAAACGAGCATCTACTTTATTTATATCACTACTAATATGCATCGTCTCTAAAGTATGTAGCATTGGTGCTCCTTGATACCATTTCATATTTTCTGAACGATGTACTACATTATCACCGATTAAAGCACTCATAGGAATAAATCGGACATCGGTTACCAACATCTTTGAAGCTATATCCTCAAAATTCGCTACAATAGTATTGAATACTTGTTCAGAATAATTTACCAAATCCATTTTGTTAATACAAACAATAATATGTGGTATTCGTAATAAAGATGCTATAAATGTATGCCGTTTTGTTTGCTCTACTACCCCGTGTCTGGCATCAATTAATATAGTTGCTACATTAGCTGTAGATGCGCCAGTTATCATATTTCTGGTATACTGAATATGCCCAGGTGTATCCGCTATAATAAACTTTCTTTTCGGTGTTGTAAAGTATCGGTAAGCTACGTCTATCGTAATACCTTGTTCACGTTCATCACGCAATCCATCAGTAAAAAGGGCTAAATCAACTCCGTCATAACCCCGTTTTTTACTTGTAGTTTCTATTGCTTCTAATTGATCTTCAAAAATAGATTTTGAATCGTATAGTAATCGTCCAATCAAGGTACTTTTACCATCATCAACACTCCCAGCTGTTGTAAAACGTAATAATTGATTATTATCTAACATAATCTTATTCTTTTCTACTAAAAACGAGCTTAGTAGTCTGTTAATTTATTTTAAAAATACCCTTGACGTTTCCTATCTTCCATTGCAGATTCAGATCGTTTGTCATCTGTTCTGTTTCCTCTTTCTGTTTGTCTCATTGCCGATACTTCTTGCACAATTTTTTCTAAAGTATCTGCTTCAGATTCTATACCACCTGTAATGGTAATATCTCCTAAAGTTCTGAAACGTATTTTTTTAGTTTGCACTACTTCATTTTCTTCCAACACTAAAAATTCAGAGTTTGGTATCCATGAGTCACTTCTCCATACTACTTGCCGATCATGTGCATAATACAAGGATGGAATGGCAATATTTTCTCTTTTTATATAGTTCCAAACATCCATTTCTGTCCAATTACTAATAGGAAATACTCTAAAATGCTCTCCTTCAAAATGTTTCCCATTAAACAAATTCCATAATTCTGGGCGTTGATTTTTAGGATCCCATTGTCCGAAATCATCTCTGTGAGAAAAGAAACGTTCTTTAGCTCTCGCTTTTTCTTCATCTCGTCTTGCTCCACCAATTGCACAATCAATTTTATTTGCTTCAATAGCATCTAATAAAGTAGTTATCTGAAGTGCATTTCTTGTAGCACTTTTCCCTTTCTCTTCTGCAACTCTACCTTCATCAATTGATTTTTGAACAGAGCCAACTATAAGTTCTACTCCAAATTCTTTTACAAGATCATCCCTAAACTGAATCGTTTCTGGGAAATTATGCCCTGTATCAACATGCATTAATGAAAATGGAATTTTACTTGGATAAAATGCTTTTTTTGCTAAATGTGTTACTAAAATAGAATCTTTTCCTCCAGAAAATAATATAACTGGGTTCTGAAATTGAGCCCACACTTCTCTTAAAATAAAAATGGCCTCACTTTCTAATTCATCTAGGTAGTTTAAATAATATTTACTCATTGCGCAATTGTAATTTTGGTGTTATATAAGCAACTATTCTATTTACGGCTTGTGCTATTGTTTCGTTTTCTGTTCGGATTTCAATATCCGGATTTTCTGGTGCTTCATAAGGTGCCGAAATACCTGTCATATTTTTAATCTCACCTGCTCGTGCTTTTTTATACAAGCCTTTAACATCTCTTCGTTCACATTCAGCTACTGAAGTGTTTACATATACCTCTACAAAGTTAGTGTCTTTAAGGATGTCTTTAATGTTTTCTCTGTCTTTTTTATAAGGAGAGATAAACGCAGCTAATACGACCAATCCAGCATCAACCATTAAGTTTGCTATTTCAGCTATTCTACGAATATTTTCTGTTCTATCTTCCGGTGAAAAGGTTAAGTTTTTATTGATTCCTTTTCTTACATTATCACCATCCAATGTATAAGTATTAATCCCTAATTCAAATAAGCGTTGTTCAACTAGATTTGCTATAGTTGATTTTCCAGAGCCAGAAAGCCCTGTAAACCAAATCAAAAAAGAATTTTGTTTATTATTTTTTCTCCTATCAATAACTGAAACTCGATACTCTTGCGAGACTATATTCTTTTCCATTTAATTTGACTTCTTTGTTGATTGTCGTGATTTTAACCCAAAATTAGATTTGTACCAAAATCGTTCATGAAAATAGTACAGCCCCATTTTAATAACTGACTCTGTTAGTGCTACACCTGTTGCCTTTTCAGTTGCATCTGGATCGTCTTGAAAAAAAAGATACGCAATACAAAATGTAGTGAGTGATGCAATCACTCTCCAAGTAATGGTTTTAGCTATGTGTCTTTTTTGCGAACTATCTTTCATTGTTTACAGATAAACCAAGGATTTAATAAATTTTCTTTATTATATAACAAAGGGGCTTTAGTATCTTCTGCAATAACGTGCACTCCAACAGCATTACAAATTGCCTGTCCTGCAGCCGTATCCCATTCCATTGTTGGCGCAAAACGTGGGTATACATCCGCATTACCTTCAGCTACAAAACAAAATTTTAAAGAGCTTCCTTTGGATACTATTTCTACAGCCTTCCCATTCGCTTTTAGCGCCTCTACATATCCCATAGTTTCCTCACTCATATGAGATCTACTGCCCACAACTTTTACTAAATTAGATTGTTTTCTGGGCTGTAATCTTTTCGATTTAGCAAGCACTTCCTCTACATCGACATCATGAGAGTTTAATTCTATTTTATATCCCTCCTTAGCCAGAACATCAGCAAAATACAATGTTTTTGAATCAGGCACATAAATGACTCCTAATATTGGATTTCCATTTTCTACCAATGCTATATTTACAGTAAACTCTCCATTACGATTGATAAACTCTTTAGTTCCATCAACAGGATCTACAATCCAACATTGCTGCCATTCTTTACGAGTGTCAAAATTTGTTTGTTTGTTCTCTTCGCTAATAATAGGTATTCCTGTAGGTAACAAATAGTTATTAATAACCGTATTAGCGTTAGTATCCGCTAAAGTTAATGGTGAAGCATCCTCCTTTATTTCTATTCCAAAATCAGGACTATCATACACTTCCATGATTACTTTACCAGCTTCTAGAGCTGCTTTGATTGCTATATTTAAATTTTTAGTTAGTTTAGTCATAGTGCGAAATCAACTATTTACTATAGTTTGTTTTTATTATAATTTAGTAATATACTAAAATCGATGAAGATAACATTACATAATAAAATTTGCTTTAAAATCAATTCTCTTAAAAGAGTATTTTAATCCTAAACAGGTATAATTACAGAAATATTCATGATTTTAAATATGTAGTATTTACTTTTAAATTTTCTTCTCTGCTCTTTAATAATTCAGGTGCTAACTTCTCTAGCAATTTTCTTTTTATAAAAACATTTCTTGCTTGTTTTAAATTAAAAGTTAACAAATATTTTACGCCTTTTAGAAAAAGTGCTTTATAGCGTGCTTCAAACTTACTCGAAAAATCTGTTAAGTTTACATCTGCCCAGTCAACTTTAGTATACCGAATAAATTCTTCATAATATTTTTTTGAAAATGGAATAATTGCAACATCTAATCTATTCTCCCTATCATGATACATATGTGCATTAGGAACAATACCTATTATAAAGTTATGGTAGAGTACTCTTTGGCAATAATTTCGATCTTCACCATAATGAAAAAACAGAGGGTCAAACCCGCCAACAGTAGTTAAACATCTTTTTGAAACAAGCCATCCTGCTGCATTTACAAAACTAATAGGATACACTTTTTCACCTCCCCCTATCAAGCAATTATGTAACAATTGCCCACTAACTTTGTAACGATTAAGATATAATAAAAACTTCTCATCAAGCTCTTCACCTGAGCCATTAAAATGTATTGGGCTAAGAACACCGTACTTAGGGTTTTTCGTTTGAAATAGCATTAATTTAGATAAGCAATCATCAATCAAGTAGACATCTTGGTTTAATAAAAACACATGTTCTGCCCCTTCTTTCAATGCATGAGTTATGCCTAAATTATTCGCTTGACCAAACCCTAAGTTTTCATCTTGTGGTAAAATAGTTACTTTTGGGTAGTTTTCTTCAATAAATGAAATTGTTTTATCGGAAGAGTTATTATCAACCACCACCACAGGGTAATCACCACAACTGTCTAAACATTTTTTTAACCATGATGTACCGTTATAGGTAACGATGATAATATTAACCATTTATAATGCGTTTAATCTTGTTTTTAATTCTAATATACATTTTATACTTCATACTGTACTTCCTTAATAATTTCTTTTTTACCTCCGGATGCAATAACCTTAGGTATTCATCATATAATAATTTATCGTATAATTTATAATCTGAAATTTCTTGATTTTTATTTACGTTTGTTGCTTGATTGGAATGCAACCTAAAAGAAACTAACTTTTCATTGAGTATTGTTATATCATAGTGTTTTAAAATACGATACCAATATTCATAATCTAAAATTTGTTTAAAATTTTCATCAAAGTATCCTAACTCACTTATAAGTTCTTTCTTAAAAAGCACTACGGAAGGCTCACCAATTTTGTTGCGTGGTGATTTTAAAAACTCAATCGAATTAAATAACGCTTTAGTAATTATAACTATTGCATTACCCACAGGTAGATTTAATGTTGTTTGCAAATCATCATACTTTTCAATCCATAATTTAATTTCTTCATTCATAAATGAATCCTCAATCAAAAAATCTCGTTTTGAAGCAACTAAGCCTACCTTTGCATTTGCCTCCATAACACAAACCATATTTTCAATACAGTTAGGTGCCAAAACATCATCTTGAAAAAGGAATTTAATATATTTTCCGTTAGCTTTTTTAATCGTATGATTCCAATTTGCACCTATACCATCAGGTTTATGATGATGAATATAAATAGGTATATCGGTCTTTGTTTTATAGGCTTCTATAATCAACAACGTATCGTCCTTAGAAGCATCGTCAGACACTACTATTTCTAAATTAGCATAGGTTTGTAATAAAGCAGAATCCATCGTCTCTGCGATAAAACGAGCGCCATTATAGGTGGGTATGCAGATTGAGACTAAAGGCTTATTCATTTAGGAGGCTTTTAAAAGATTAAAACTACCATTTTAATAAATTAAAATTCATTATTTAAACAACTATTTTTTTACTAATGAACACTATCTAAAATAAATATGAATCTATTTTTATAAACATCTCTATAAATGTAAAAAATCGCATTAAAAAATTAAATTTGCGATTTTTGCATCAGCACGGAAAACAACTGTGGACAAATTTGATCTGGACTAAACTTAGAAAATTGCTTACTATTGAGCTTCCCATGTTCCGCACGCACTTCAGGATGATTCATATAAAAAACAACTTGCTCTGCCATTGCTTCAATATCCATATAAGGTACGCAAAAACCTCCTCCCTGTTTAATAATCTCTTCACTCCCTGTTGCGCCCTCAAAGCAAATAATAGGTTTACCCAACTGTCCTAACTCTATACAAACCAAAGGAAAAGGATCTTCTCTTGAGGTCATTAAAAACAAATCAAAATTATTATAATATAATTCAGGATTTTGCTGTTGTCCAACAAATGAAACTACATGCTCTAATTTCATTTTCCTTAAATCCTCTTCCATTATAATTTTTTCTTTTTCTGAAATCCCACCTACCCAAGTATACTTAATTTTTTTCTCCGGGTAACGTGTATTTATATACCGAGCAACCTGAATAAACAAATCACTCCCTTTACGCCAATGAACAGTGCCCGAGCCTCCAATATGAAAAGCATTTCCTTCAGATGAGCGTTTTAAGAAACTGTGATTAATTTGAGCACATTCATAAACACGGCTAATCTGTTTAGCAGGAATATTCCAGTTACTTATAAGATTACGCTTTACTAAATTTGAGGCTGCTATAAAATGAGTAATATGAGTAACGTACTTTTTTAGGTTAGGTAATAATAATTTTATAATAGAATTCAATTCATGTACATGAACAAAATGCTTCGTTTGCTTACTTCGAATTACTATTTCATGCCCTATGGGAATAGCTAATATTGTATTGGAATAAATTATATCAAATTTTTTTGATACCAACTCATTAATTAATGTTACCTTATTTGTAATTGGAGTAGTAAAGCCTATTTTCTTTAAAACTTTATATACAATAGATTTAGGTTGACTTTGCTTATAATTTGATAAAGTATAATAGTAATGACTTACTTTCTTTAAATCATCTTCTAGCCCTCCATCTTTAAGTGCCAAAACTGAAATTTCAATCTCTGGACGTTCTCTTTGCAACCATTGTAAAAAAAACAACAGTACAAATGGAGCACCAGTACGAGATGCTTCATGGGTTATAAATAGGAGTTTTTTCATTAATTATATTCAGTTATAAAATCAACTAAATCATCAACCTTACCAAAAGGAAGCATTTTTTGAATAAAATTTTGCTGATTATTTTTAATCATTTCTTTTTTTCGTTGTGATAAATTAAATAACTCCTTTAAACTATTTAAAAGCTCATCATGCGAATATCCTGGTAACGCAGCACCAGACTTGACAAATGGTAAAACTGGTTTTGAATTTGCAAAATGAGCATGTACACATGGTATATTATATAACATAGCTTCTACTCCCGCTGTAGAATCTTCAGTAACAACAACACTAACTTTGGAAAAAAGGACTTCAAGACGCTCTTTTACTATTTCTACACGGGCATTCATACCATGTTTACTTATCAAATCTTTATATGGTTTTATTGAATCCATTGGGTGCGCTTTTATTAAAAGACATATCTCAGGGTTTTTCTTTAAGAAAACTAAAATAGTTAACAATATATTTACACCTTCTAAATGATTTCTATATGGAGAATAGCATTTAATAGACTTATGAGGTCTTGTTATAAAAAGTATTGTTTTTTTAATATTTGGTTTTCTTAATTCAGGGCTAGGCAAAAGAAAATTACCAACAACTTTATATTTTTTAGGTTGAAATATTGAATTATCAATATACCTCTTTTTTCTATTTTCACTCCATACGGCAACATAGTCTGCATAACAATCATCTAAGTAATAATGTTCGCAATCAAGTCCATGTTGATACATAAACGTAGGTATGTCATGTTTTTTAGCAACTAGTACATAATTGATAAATGGCGGATGGTTATCAGAATGCACATACAATGCATTTGGCTTGTATTTTAACAACTCTTTCTCCGCTAAAGCTGTTATTTTAACAGCGCCATTAATTTGATTTTTTAAGAGCGCAATATCTTCTTTAATTAATTCAATGCTTAATTTTTTTAACCCTTCAATAACTGAATTAAAAAGCATATCGCCCAGCTCATCATTATAATTAAACTTTAATGCACTAATAACATTTTCATTACCAAATTGCTTAGTTATTTGTTTTGATATTACTCTATATTTATTTGATTGTTGTAATTCCTGAATAATCTTAGATGTATGTGAGGTCTGAAAAGGGATGAATATTATTTTTTTTCTACTAAACAATTTACGCTTGTATTTCCCTTTAGACATAAACGGGGTGTCATAAAAAGGATACGTTTGATAGTCCTCTTTGTAAGAGTCTATTTCATTAAAACTGATATTGTTTTTTATTCGAATAACCCTTCCTACTTTATCCCATAAATAAAACCTAAGTACTTGACTATAGTCAATACCATCAAAAACAGGGTTAAAGTTAATTTCCTTTGCCCAATTACAAATAATAGTATAGGCCAGTTTATCTAAGTTCTTCATACCATTTCTCATCTGTTTCATAACCAAACTTAATTAAGGTATCACCTACTATTTCTTGAAACAACTTACCATCTTCATAAGTAAAATAGTTTTTCCAGTCACCAGAAACACCTTTTCTAACATGAGCGTTTTGTACAGCTACGCCTTTTTCTCTGCCTGCTGACATTTTTTCAAAACTCCCCTCTTCTAAACATTTATCAACAACTTTGCTTGGTGTCTTAGCAAAGAAAAAACACAAACAATCTTCTAGAACAGCTTCTGTATTCACAAGTAAATCTTCATAACGTATAACCTTTACCTGATGCTTTTTTTTAGCCTCTACAATAGTTCTAATAGGCTGTACCCATTCATTGGCCCATTGTTCTATTTCTTTATCTTGAAAAAAACGAGGTAATGATTCTTTAGCTTTATTTAAATATATATTTTTTCTTTTTTTTTCAAAATCGCTTAATTCTCTATGAGCTGACTGCTTATTAAACCAATGAAACACACCACTAGTCAGTACGTCTCTACCATCTCTAACTAAATAGATGATTTTGGACTTAGGAAAGAAATCATTGATTTGATGAATAACATTCCCAGCAGTATTTACATAAGGAGTTATTTTATCAACTATAATATTTTTTCCTGAATGCTTTTTTTCTTCTTGCTGAAGTGTAGAAATAAACGATTTTAGCAACTGTTTATTAACCTTGTTAGAAAAACCATGATGCTGAAACAAGCTGTTAGTGTATTTATCTAAAGTTACACGAAGTCTAGTTTTTTTTACCCCCTCATCAAACACCAAATCTGCGTAATCACCAAATAGCCTACGCTCTACACAGAAAATATCAGGATGCGCATTTAACATCTTACTCATCCATGTAGTCCCAGAACGAGGAGATGCTATGATAAAATTTGAATGGTTTTTATTTTTTCTAAATAACATAAATTAAATATTTAACTTAGCTAAGTTTTTTAAGTAAACTTTTCTCTTCCTAATTTTATTAAATTGTGCTTGACCACCCATTAGTATAATATCTATCTTTTTAGATAATTCTAAGTCAAACTGAGGATCATAATCTATCATTTTACAAACACCATCTATCTTCCATGTATTTGACTCTAAAGGTATAAATGGTTTTTCCGAAAGTATGCAGAAAACATTTAAGTGATGTCTTCCTGAAACAACAAACTTGAAATTTTTTATAATACTTAGTATTTCTGTATACTTTAATTCTCCAAGTTCATAATACTTTATATTATTCTTTTTTATTTTTACTAAATCTTGATAATCATTTAATCCCATTGGGAGATACACCGGAATTAACCCTTTAGACTCAATAGTTCTAGCAATTTGAACTAGGTCATATTTCTTAACATTACTACCTGTAAATAAACAATAATTATCATCCTCATCAAACCTACTTTTTTTAATTAAATCACTATAATTTGCCAACAATGCAGTATCAAATGATTGTTTTACATTTAACCCTAATCCTTTTAAATAATTATATGAGTTTTCTTCTCTAGCTGAAATACTTTTTGCTCCACGTAACGCATCAATAAGTATATCTTTATTTTCTTTTTCTACAGAAAAATTTACCCAATAAACTTCTTTCCCTAGCTCTGTAGCCATTTTACCAATAGCTAACATTTGCTGCCCCAAAACAGCTTCGTGATGTATTGTCCCTTCAACGTTAATAATAATACAATCTGCATTTTGAATCGTCAATTTTAAATAAACATCCTGAGAAAACATTTTAACGAAAGCATTTTTCCAACGATCATAAGATTTATTAACAACAAGTGTTCTGTTTTTTCTCTTAAAAAAAGTTTTTAACTTATTTATTTTAAGAGTTTTTTCTGCAATAAAATTTTCATAAAAAATAGGTGATATTAGTTTATGAGAAACATGTTGAATAACAGCATCATTACCCCACACTTCTCTAACCAATAACTCTAAACCACCAGTTAAAGCCTTACATCCCATATGCACCTCGTTTACAGTACTTCCAAAAATAACAACTCTACGCATAATATGAAGATTAATTTTCAATCCATTGATGGTTAAACAAAATAAAACCATCCGTTCCATATGCCAACATTTTTATTTCAGGCCCAATTATATTTAAATTAACCCCAAAATTTTTAATATCAATTACAGATTTTTCATTATTGCCATACCAACCAACTATTAGATTATAACTACCTATTTGTAATGGTATCTTATTTATTTTAACTTTAATTATTTTTTCTTTCTTAGCTTCAATGTCAATATATACATTTTTGTACGGAGAACTAAAACCTCCTAAAGGACCAATATTAATTGATTCTAAACATAATCTAATCCGTGAATGATTGATTTCCACCTCTGAAAAAAGTTTTATTACAACAATAACATCATCTCCAGTGTTAAATTCAAAATTACCCTCCTCAGAATTATCTTGCAACGAAACTTCTCTAATAAAAGATTCCTTAATTACAGAATCACTCTTAATCTCTTGTATTTTTTTATTAAGATATAGTTCCTCGTACTTCACTATAGCCATAGTAACATCTCCAATATACTTGATTTCGCCATGATCTAAAGTCATAGCTTTATTACAAACTCTTAAAATTTGAGACACACTATGCGATACAAATATTATAGCTATATTTTTATTCATAAGACTTATAATCTTACTATAACATTTCATTCGAAACGCTACATCACCAACTGCCAAAACTTCATCGATAATTAACACGTCTGGCTCCATTTGTGCCGCTACAGCAAAACCTAAGCGCACCTTCATACCAGAACTGTAATTTTGCACAGGCATATCAATAAACTCTCGTATTTCAGAAAAATCAATAATTTCTTCTACTTTGGCAGCAATTTCAGTTTTAGTAAAACCTAATACTGCACCGTTGTTGTAAATATTCTCGCGCCCTGTTAGTATCGGATTAAAACCAGCACCTAATTCAATTAATGCACCTACACGACCATTGATAGTGACTTTACCTTCATCTGGATTTATTAAACCATTTAGTATTTTTAATAAGGTAGATTTTCCAGCTCCGTTATGACCAATTAAGCCCAAACATTCACCCCGACGTAGTTCAAAGCTAACATCTCTAACAGCCCAAAATTCCTTATCACGTAAAGTTCTTGTTGCTTTATTACCTAATACATTAGCAACTAAATCCTTTACTCCGTACCATAAACTTGTTTTTAAATCTTTACAGAATTTTTTAGACAAGCCTTCTACTTTCACCAATACTTCTTTTTCCTCCTTCATAGCCTATGCACTCATTCGTTCTACAATAATTGGAATTGAAATTCTATAAAAAACCAATGCCACACAAAGTATTGGCACACAAACTAACATGAGTATAAAATAATAACTTAAATAAGATGGCGATAATCCAATAGCTAAATCTCTTGCCGTTGCTATAAGAGCTGTTAACGGATTCAACTCCATTATTGTTTTTAAAACACCATTTTTCGGAACTACATATACTACTGGAGTTGCATACATTAAAAAGCCTAATGCTAAATTTATAAACCTAGCAACATCTTTATACAACATCCCAATAGGTGTAATTAATAAACCTATAGTTGTGCCAAATAAAAGCACCCCAAATAATGCAAAAGGAAAAAATAAAAGTGTAGGATGAAAACCAATACCATAAATTATTAAAAAAATTAATAACAACACGATTTTTACTACGCTATTAAACAACAATTTATAAATTCCTGAAATGACTAAAGCTTCTTTAGGGAAGTTAATTTTTGACAACATGCCTCTAGCAGCATTCGTATTACTTGTAGGTGAATTTATAGCTTCTTTTAAAATAGACCACAACAAAGTTCCCGTAAAAGCATACAAAGGATAAGGAACGCCTGTATCAGTAAGTTTTACCGTACCTGTAGCGCTTAAAAATATCCACACAAAAGCTGTCGTTAGTGGTGTAATAAATGCCCATAGCAATCCAAAATACGATTGTCTATACTGTGCCTTAATATCACGAACAGCTAATTGCTTGGCTAGAAACCTAGAACCTATAATATCCTTTAAACTTTCATTTAAATAACTAAACAGGCTTTTATTATGCTCCTTTTGATATATTCTTGTTTGTAATTGCATTTATTTATTTGTCACCTTTTTTAAAAAGTTACTCACTTTTTTTATCAGTCCTACCTCTACATCCACCTCATGATACCCATTTCCGTATACTCCATAGCCATAGCCGTAGCCATAGCCATAGCCAGTTTTGGTTTTAAAATAATTTAAAACAAAACTTATATTCGAAATTTCTTTATTTTCATACTTTTCATTGATCAATCCAAGCATTCCTTTTTTAGTATAATCTTGCCTAATCATATAAATATTGGCGTCCGAAAAACGAGTTAAATCCAATGCATCTGTAACTAATCCAAGTGGTGGTGTGTCAAAAACAATATAATCATACTTCTCTTTTAATTCAGCTACAAAATCATCCATTTCACTACTAATTAATAATTCTGAAGGGTTAGGAGGTATTGGCCCTGAAGTAATCAAATCTAAATTAGGAATATCTGTTTTTTGTATAACCTCTGAAAGGGTTTTATTTTTCACTAAGTAATTTACAACACCAAAATTGTTATGTAAATTAAAGTCTCCAAATATTTTTGGCTTTCTTAAATCCAAACCAATAAGAACTGTTTTTTTTCCACCAACAGCATATAGACTTGCTATGTTTATTGCGGTAAATGTTTTCCCTTCCCCACTTACTGAGGAGGTTACCAATATTGTTTTGGAAGAAGATTTTTGTTTTTGTTTTTTATATATAAACTCTAAATTTGATCGTATTGATCTAAACGACTCTGATACTGGTGACTTAGACCTTTCAAAAACAGTTAGCACACAACTACTTTTACCTATAACTCCTAAGATAGGTACTTTGGACAAAAATTCAACATCTTGAACACTTGTTATATTAGTGTTTAATAAAAAGAGAAGAACTACAATCAATGTTGGAATTAAAAACCCAATAACTCCTGCTACAATATAATTAATTTGTTTGTTTGGCCCTGTTGCTCTTACTCCTGAAGCTTTTGCGCCATCTATAACTATTAAATCTGACACACTTGCTGCCTTAATCATTTTTGCCTCACTCTTTTTCCCTAAAAACAATTGGTACAAATTATTACTCAAGTTGTATTGACGTTCAATATTCCCTAGTTTTTGTTGATCTTCTGGAAGCTCAGAAAATTCACTTTCAGCCTTATATAATTGTTTATTTATTTCGTTTTTGTCTAGATCAAGTACAGTTCTATAAGATGCTATGTTTTCATATAAAACAACTTTTAAAGAGTTCACATCTCTATCCAATTCAGCGAAAATAGGAGAATCTTCTCGTACTGCATAACCATACTTTGAGCGCTCTACTGATAATTTTATGATTTTATTTATATTACCAACAATGTTTGATTCATCAATACCGACAATTGATGGTGCCGGAACATCAGCAAATTCTTTTTTATTCAATAGATATTCTTCTAAAATTTTCAAATATTGATATTTCTTTTCAAGAGCATTTTTTTCCACATCAAGATTAGTTAGTTTTTCAGACAATTTACTTCCTTCACCGGCTAAATTCATTGTCTTTGTTTTTTTATAAAAACTATTTAACTCATCTTCATTATTAAGTACCCTTAACCTTAAACTATCCAACATTTTATCCACAAAATCAATTGTTTTTGTAGCAAATAGATTTTTACGTGCCAACTGATCTCTACTCAATACTTTTACTGACGCATTTAAATAATCAACTATCCTATTTTTATTCCCCCCTTTCATGGAAAGGTTTATAATTGGTGATCCTGCTATAATAGACCTAATACCTATTCCTCTGTACTTTTTTACTGCAGTATCAAAGTCAATAAAACTAACTTTAAATGAATCCAAATTGGTTAATAATGCATCAGTAGTTTTATGTAATTTAAACTTCACACCTGTACTCTCAACTATATCTCCATAGGCATAAACCTTCTTAATTTCTTTAGGAGTTACCTTAATCACTTTCTTCCTTTTAGTACCATAGTGCTGAACCTGCAAGGAGCTAGTCCTTAAAACATATGATAGCTCGTATTTAAAATCATCAATTGGTTTAATTACAATATTGTTATTAAGCATTTGATATGCTGAAGTATCAACTTCTACTAAAATCGGAACTTCTTTATAGGCATCATAAACCCAATGTTTTGCCTGCTTTTCATAATTAACATAATATTGCAAATACTCAACCACTTTTTCATTATGTGTTCTTGACTTGAATAAAACAATTGTGGTTTGAATTTTATCCGAAGCACCACCCCAGTTAAAGGCAATATTAGTATTAGACGAAAAAAAAGGGTTTTTATCATTTGAAACTACTACTTGTGAACCTACAGAATATAAAGGTTTTTTTCTTAAATTAACTTGGTAAGCTATAAAAAAACACCCTAAAAGGAAAACCAAATACAACCACCAATTTTTTATAACCTTAAAAAATAAATCTTTAAAATTAATCATTGGTTTATAATCTGAAATTTTAAATTCTTCTTCCATATCAGCTTATAATGTTTTCAATAAAAAATAGGTTGTTGTAACCGCAGAGAAAATACTCAGAATTGTTGTGAACGATTGTATCCCTGTTGTTCCAGTACCCCAAGCTTTTTGCGGTAATGATTTAACATAAATCATATCATTAGGTTGTATGTAAAAATAAGGCGATTCAAAAATATTAATATCTGTTAAATCTATATGATAAACCTTATTCCCTCCAGGGTATGGCCTAATTAACAGCACATCTTTTTTATTTCCTAATAAAGGGATGTCTCCGGAGTTAGCTATAGCTTCAAAAATATTTACGCGCTCTTGAAAAATAACATTTGTTCCTGTTCTACCAATTTCTCCTATAGTTGTGTATTTTATTCCTCCAAGTTTTACTGTTACAAATATATTCGCTTCTTTTTTAAAGTACTCTTCTAAAAGTTTTTTTTCTATTTTACCTTTTATTTCTTCAACTGTTAAATTAAGAATATTAACTTTTCCTAAAGTTGGCATGTTTATATCTCCATGGTCGTCTATTAAAAACCCATCCGAATATAAACTTTCTCTTGTTAAAGCCTCTACATTATCACTTGCTGCGATTGGATTAAACATTCCTACCAAATCCTGATCCAATGCTTTTATACGAATACTCAAAACATCATTAATCTGAACTCTGTATGGGGGTAATTGCTTACTTAGCATTACTTGTTCTAATACACGATCCCTATTTTGCATATAAGTAGTCTGCTTATTAGAGATACATGACGTAAACACTAAATTTATAAGAAGCACGAAAGTAAGAAAATACTTAATTTTCATTTATTTTCATTTTTAAGTAAGTCACAAATATAACTTTTCGACAGTAATAATGAAACTTTATACCTTATATCTAAGTAATTTCTAGTTAATTTGTAAAAAAATAAAAAAGTGAACTACTTATCTGTAGAAAACATATCGAAATCATACGGTGAACGTGTATTGTTTGACAATATCTCATTTGGAATTAATAAAGACCAAAAAATTGCATTTATCGCAAAAAATGGTACTGGAAAATCCACTATTCTAAACATTATCACTAACCGTGATCAGGCTGATTCTGGGCAAATTGTAAAACGAAAAGAACTTTCCGTTTCTTTCTTATCCCAAGAAGATGTTTTTGATGAAACTTTGACCATTGAACAAACTATTTTCGCTTCAGACAACAAAACTCTGAAAATTATACAACAGTACGAAAAAGCCTTAGAGACCCCTGAAGATTCAGATGCATATCAAAAAGCATTTGATTTGATGGATCAGTTTAATGCCTGGGATTTTGAAACGCAATATAAGCAAATACTGTTCAAGTTAAAACTTGAGCAACTTGATAAAAAAGTAGGCTTACTTTCTGGAGGACAAAAGAAACGTTTGGCCTTGGCGACAATTCTTATTAGTAAACCCGATTTATTAATTTTAGACGAACCTACCAATCATTTGGATTTAGAAATGATTGAATGGCTAGAAGCTTACTTTAAAAAAGAAAGCATTACCTTATTTATGGTCACTCACGATAGGTTTTTCCTAGAACGTGTCTGCAATGAAATTATTGAATTAGAAAATGGCCAATTATACAGTTATAAAGGAAACTATTCTTACTACCTTGAGAAGAAAGAAGCACGTGTAACAGCGGCTAATACAGAAATAGGAAAAGCAAAAAATTTATTTAAAAAAGAATTAGATTGGATGCGTCGCCAACCAAAAGCACGTACCACAAAATCTAAATCAAGGATAGATGATTTTTACGAAATAAAAGAAAAAGCACATTCCAGGCGTAAGGAACATTCCATGGAATTGGAAATTAACATGTCACGCCTTGGTAATAAAATTGTAGAATTCCATAATGCATACAAAGCATATGATGACAAAATAATTTTAGATAAGTTCAATTACTCATTTATCAGAGGAGAACGTATCGGAATTATTGGTAAAAACGGTACTGGAAAATCTACCTTTCTAAACATGCTTACCAATACAGACAAACCAGATTCTGGAAAAGTAATTACTGGCGACACCGTTAAATTTGGGTATTACACTCAAAAAGGAATCAATATAAAAGAAGGACAAAAAGTAATTGAAGTAATTAGAGAATTTGGAGACTACATCCCTCTTTCAAAAGGACGAAAAATATCCGCTTCTCAATTACTAGAACGCTTTTTATTTGATAAGAAAAAACAATACGATCGCGTAGAAAAATTATCCGGAGGGGAGCGAAAAAGACTGTATTTATGTACCGTCCTAATCCAAAACCCAAACTTTTTAATATTGGATGAACCTACAAATGATTTAGACATCGTTACACTAAGTGTTCTTGAAAATTTTTTATTAGACTACCCTGGTTGTTTATTAGTTGTTTCTCACGACAGGTATTTTATGGATAAAGTAGTGGATCATTTATTTATATTTAGAGGAGAAGGTGTCATTGAGGATTTTCCTGGGAATTATTCGGATTTCAGATCTTATGAGGATAGTTCAACTCCAAACCCACAACTAAAATCCGTAGATAAAACTCCAAAAACTTCTTGGAAAAAAGAAACTAAAGTTCAACTTAGTTTTAATGAACAGAAAGAATACAATCGTCTAGAAAAAGATATTCAAAAAATAGAGCGCGAAAAGAAAGAATTAGAAAGTAGTTTTGCTACTCAAGAATACACTCAAGAAGAAGTTTTAGAAGTTTCTAAAAAAATAAAACAACTTGGAGAAGCTATTGATGAAAAGGAAATGCGTTGGTTTGAACTCTCAGCTAAACTTGAAGATGAATAATCAAATTAAGAATTAAGAATTAAGAATTAAGAATTAAGAATTAAGAATTAAGAATTAAGAATTAAGAATTAAGAATTAAGAATTAAGAATTAAGAATTAAGAATTAAGAATTAAGAATTAAGAATTAAGAAAGTTAAAATTTTCACCCTTACCGTCCAATACTTAATACAAAAAAAAGACGTGATAATTTAGCTTTCTTATTCTTTACAACAACATCCACTAAGTGTTTCAAGTAATAGCATATATAAAGTTCCTGTTTCGTTCAACAAATGAACATGGGGTGCACTCACCTTTTGTTTTTGATTTAATCACAAAATGCTTTTATAACAAAACAAAACTGAGCGCATACCAAAAACTATATCAGTACCGAACAGAACTTCTTAGTAATAAAAACAACATTCAGGTAACCGATTTCGGCGCAGGAAGCAGGGTTTTTAAAAGTAATACCAGAGCTATTGCTGGAATTTCAAAAACCGCAGGGGTAACAAAAAAAAGAGCTGAATTGCTTGCGCGGTTGTCTCAATATTTTGATTTTAACACGGCACTTGAGTTTGGAACGTCATTAGGACTAGCTTCTTCAGCTATTGCTTTTGGTAATCCAAAAACTAAAATAACTACTTTAGAAGGTTGTCCCGAAACCTCCAGAATAGCCAAACAATACTTTGAAAAGTATCAGCTAAATAACATTACGGCTATAAACACAAATTTCAACTCTTTTCTTGAGAAAGACACGTTAACTTATGACCTAATCTATTTTGATGGAAATCATCAAAAACATGCTACCCTAGAATATTTCAACGCATTAATAAATAACGCTACAAATGATGCTGTTTTTATATTTGACGACATTCATTGGTCAGCAGCTATGGAAGAGGCTTGGGAAGAAATTAAAAAACACCCAAAAATAAGCATCACAATTGACACCTTTTTTTGGGGATATGTTTTTTTCAGAGCAGAAACAAAGCATAAAGAACACTTTATAATTAGAGCTTAAATGTTTCTGCACTCCTCATTAATTCAGTTTCTATCAGAGGAAATTCATACTTTTTTCTAAAGCAGTAAAATTGTCTAGGACGAATAAAAATCGCTACTTCGAGTGTTTTGAGGCACTAATTACCCTATAGTTTCTATTCGTTAAATTGTATGTATCGAAAAAGAGCTGAAAATTTTCACTTTTATTAATCATTAATCTTTTTAATCTTTTTAACTTGCATAAACGATTCCCTCCTACAAGGGAATGACAAAGATAAATTTTGCCATGAAAGTATACACAAAAACTGGTGACAAAGGAACCACTGCCCTATTTGGCGGAACACGTGTTCCTAAACATCATATTAGAATAGACAGTTATGGTACTGTTGATGAATTAAATTCTCACATAGGACTTATTAGAGATCAAGAAATTGATCCCCATAGTAAAGAAACATTAATAAAAATACAAGACCACCTTTTTACTTTAGGAGCTATTTTAGCAACTGATCCTGAAAAAACAACCTTAAAAAATGGTAAAGAGCGATTAAATATTCCGAAAGTTACTGAAGAAGACATTGCTCTTTTAGAAAATGACATAGACCGCATGGAAGAAAGTTTAGCTCCCATGACGCATTTTGTTCTTCCCGGAGGTCACACCACAGTGTCATATTGTCATATCGCACGCTGTGTATGCAGACGAGCAGAACGTTTAGCTAGTGCATTACATGAAATTTCTCCTTTTGACCCGCGTGCATTGATGTATTTAAATAGACTTTCTGACTACCTTTTTGTATTGGCACGAAAGTTGTCCTGTGATTTAGGAGCGGAAGAAGTAAAGTGGGTTCCTACGAAGTACTAAACATTTTCCTGACACTCATTACTCGTTAAAATCACACTAGAAAGTACCACGAGAAAAACGTTCTTATAAATAATACTGAAATAATTAACTTTTTACTTGATTTATTCATTTAAAAAATTATTTTTGCTTAAAATTAAAAATTAGTTACAATTATGTATTGGACTCTAGAATTAGCATCACACTTAAGTGATGCACCATGGCCAGCAACAAAGGATGAATTAATCGATTATGCAATCAGAACCGGTTCGCCTTTAGAAGTAGTTGAAAATCTACAAGCAATTGAAGATGAAGGAGATCAATATGATTCTATTGAAGAAATTTGGCCTGACTACCCTACCGAAGAAGATTATCTTTGGAACGAGGAAGAATATTAATTAAATAAGTAAAAGTCTCTATCAAGAGACTTTTTTTTATTTAATCAACTAAACGTGCTTCTCTAACAATTAGCTCGTAATAACATAACCGCTACTTCGGATTAGTTCCGAACGTACACCCCTAAATACAGGGATAAAATAGTAACATCATGGATTTCATAAATAAAATACTTAAAGTATTTGTTGGAGACAAGTCTCAAAAAGATATCAAGGAAATACAACCTTTAGTAAATAAAATCAAAAAGATAGAACCTACTTTAGTCAATCTTTCTCATGATGAGTTAAGAGCTAAAACAGTTTCTTTCAAAGTCATAATTGCAGATTCTATTAAAGCTATTAAAGACTCTATTAAATCTTTAAAAGAAGAAATAGAAGCTACTGAAGATATTGATAAAAAAGAAACACTATATGCTGAAATTGACAAACTAAACGATGAAGCATATGAGGTTACTGAAAAAGTTTTATTAGAAATTTTACCCGAAGCATATGCTGTTATAAAAGAAACCGCTAAACGTTTCACTAATGAAGACACGCTATCTGTTTCTGCATCAACCTATGACAGAGAATTATCTGCTACAAAAGAATACATTTCTTTAATTGGAGATAATGCAGTTTGGCAAACCTCTTGGGATGCTGCTGGGACACCAGTTGTATGGAACATGATTCACTATGACGTACAACTTGTTGGTGGTATTGCAATGCATCAAGGTAAAATTGCTGAAATGCATACTGGGGAAGGAAAAACACTAGTTGCTACACTTCCTATGTACTTAAATGCGCTTACCGGAAACGGTGTTCACCTAGTTACAGTAAACGACTATCTTGCAAAACGTGATAGTGCTTGGATGGCGCCAATTTTTCAATTTCACGGATTAACTATTGATTGTATTGATTATTACCAACCAAACTCTCCAGAAAGAAGAGCTGCTTATAACGCCGATATTACTTACGGTACCAATAATGAATTCGGATTTGATTACTTACGTGATAACATGTCACACGCTCCGGACGATTTAGTTCAGCGCAAGCACAATTATGCTATTATTGATGAAGTAGATTCTGTTTTAGTAGATGATGCGCGTACCCCATTAATTATTTCTGGACCAGTTCCTCAAGGAGACAGACATGAATTTACAGAGTTAAAACCTAAAGTTGCAGACATTGTAGAAATACAACGTAAGCATTTGGTAGGTGTTTTATCCGAAGCAAAGAAGTTAATAAAAGCTGGTGACACTAAAGAAGGTGCTATTCATTTATTGCGTGTATTTAGAGGATTGCCTAAAAATAAAGCATTAATAAAGTTTTTAAGTGAAGAAGGAGTACGTCAGTTACTTCAGAAAACTGAAAATTTTTACATGGCAGATAACAATAAAGAAATGCCTAAAGTTGATGCCGAACTTTACTTCGTAATTGAAGAAAAAAACAATCAAATAGAACTTACTGATAAAGGTATTGACTATTTATCAGGAGAAGGAAATAGAGACTTTTTCGTAATGCCAGATATTGGTACTGAAATCGCTAAACTAGAAGCTAAAAATTTAGAAATAGAAAAAGAAGCTGAAGAGAAAGAAGAATTATACAGAGATTTTAGCATCAAAAGTGAACGAATTCATACCTTAAATCAATTACTAAAAGCATACACCTTATTTGAAAAAGATACGGAATATGTAGTTATGGAAAATAAGGTTATGATTGTAGATGAATCTACAGGTCGTATCATGGATGGTCGTCGTTATTCTGACGGATTACATCAGGCAATTGAAGCTAAAGAAGATGTGAAAATTGAAGCAGCTACACAAACATTTGCTACAGTTACACTACAAAATTTCTTCCGTATGTATAACAAGCTTTCCGGAATGACAGGTACTGCCGTTACTGAAGCTGGTGAACTATGGGAAATATACAAATTGGACGTTATTGAAATCCCTACAAATCGTCCGATAGCAAGACATGATAGAGAAGATTTAGTATATAAAACAAAACGTGAAAAATACAATGCTGTTATTGACCAAGTAACTGAACTATCAAAACAAGGTAGACCAATACTTATTGGAACAACATCAGTAGAAATTTCAGAACTATTAAGCAGAATGCTTAAAATAAGAAGTATTCCTCATAATGTACTGAATGCAAAAATGCATAAAAGAGAAGCGGACATAGTTGCCGAAGCAGGACAAGCTGGTTTTGTAACTATTGCAACAAACATGGCTGGTCGTGGTACCGATATTAAATTAACTGACGCTGTTAAAAAAGTTGGAGGTTTAGCAATTATAGGTACGGAACGTCATGACTCAAGACGTGTGGATAGACAGTTAAGAGGTCGTTCTGGTCGTCAAGGTGATCCAGGTAGCTCACAGTTTTATGTATCCTTAGAAGATAATTTAATGCGCTTGTTTGGTAGTGAACGTATTGCCAAAATGATGGATAGAATGGGATTAGAAGAAGGTGAAGTAATTCAGCATTCTATGATTTCAAAATCTATTGAACGTGCACAGAAAAAAGTAGAAGAAAATAACTTTGGTACTCGTAAACGTTTATTAGAGTATGATGATGTAATGAACAAGCAACGTAATGTAGTTTATAAACGTCGTAAGAATGCATTATATGGTGAGCGTTTAAATATTGATATTGCTGACATGATTTATGATACTGCCGAAGTAATTGCTGCAGGAAATAAAACAGGTGATAACTTTAAGAATTTTGAATTTGAGTTGATTCGATATTTCTCTACAAGCTCTCCTATTACTGAGGAAGAATTTAAAAAGGATAGCGTTCAGGATATTTCAGCTAAAGTTTACAAAGCTGTTTTAGAACATTACCAGAACAAAACAAGTCGTTCAGCAGAAGCTGCTTTTCCTGTTATCAAGAATGTATATGAAACTCCTGATAATAAGTTTGAACGTATTTTAGTTCCTTTTACAGATGGTGTAAAAACATTAAATGTTGCTACGGATCTTGAAACAGCATACAATACTAAAGGGAAATCTTTAGTTACTGATTTTGAAAAGAACATCACTTTAGCCATTATTGATGAAGCGTGGAAAACACACTTACGTAAAATGGATGAATTAAAACAATCGGTTCAACTTGCAGTTCACGAACAAAAAGATCCTTTATTAATTTATAAAGAGGAAAGCTTTAGCTTATTCAGAAACATGGTTGCTGATATGAACAAGGATATTATTTCTTTCTTATTCAAAGGAGAACTTCCTATGCAAGAAGAAACAAATATTAGTGAAGCAAAGCAACTAGCTGAAAAAAAGGATTACACTACAAGCAAAGAAGCTGTTTTAAATAGCGATGAACGCGCAGCACAAAATAGAGCTGCTGGCGCAAGTGCTGGTCAACCACAGGAAAGACAAGTTACTGAAACAATTGTTCGTGATGCTCCAAAAATTGGGCGAAATGACACCGTTACAGTTAAACATGTTATGAGTGGAAAAACTGAAACAATGAAGTTTAAAAAAGCTGAGCCTTTAATACAACGAGGTGAATATGTTTTAGTAAACTAACCCATCAATAAGTTCAACTTCATCCCATTTATTGGAATGACTGAAGTTAAAAATTAACATCTCGTGAGAGATTTTGATTTAATTCCCATAAAAAAGTCCTATTCTTAAATTAAGAATAGGACTTTTTTTAAGCACTTATTTTAGTAACTTTACATAAAAATAGTATCACTTGAAAAAACATAAATCTGCATTAAAAGAAAACAAAGGCGTTAAGCAACCTAAAATGGTCAATGCAGCTGGTTATGTTCGTAAGAAAGAAATTTCTATTCCAAAATACGTTTCTGAAATTCAAAAAGGAAACCTTGTATACCTAAGTAAAGCTATAACTTTAATTGAAAGCACAACCGAACAGCATAAATTAAAGGCTAATGCTATTCTTAAAGAGTGCTTAATAAATAAGAAAACCTCTACTCGAATTGGTATCACAGGAGTTCCTGGAGTTGGAAAGAGTACTTTTATTGAAGCTTTTGGTTTACACCTAACTTCTCTTGGAAAAAAAGTAGCCGTTTTAGCTGTTGACCCAAGTAGCTCTGTTACCAAAGGAAGTATTTTAGGTGATAAAACTCGTATGGAAGAGTTGGTACGTGATAGTAATGCTTTTATTCGCCCTAGCCCTTCAGGAAATTCATTAGGAGGAGTTGCTCGTAAAACCCGAGAAACAATTATACTTTGTGAAGCTGCTGGTTTTGATACTATAATTATAGAAACTGTAGGAGTTGGTCAAAGCGAAACAGTTGTACATTCTATGGTTGACTTTTTCTTATTATTAAAATTAGCTGGTGCTGGTGATCAATTACAAGGTATTAAACGTGGTATTATTGAAATGGCAGATTCAATAATTATTAATAAAGCAGATGGAGATAACGTAAGGCGTGCTCAATTAGCTAAAACAGAGTTTAAACGCGCTTTACAAATGTACCCGCACAAGGAAAACGGATGGGTTCCTAAAGTAACTACTTGTAGTGCTATTAAAAAAGACAATATTAATGGTGTTTGGGAAGTCATAACTGAATACCTTACGCTTGTAAAAGACAATAATTCTTTTAAAAACAAACGTCAGGAACAAAACACTTTTTGGCTGCTACAAACTATAGAAGATCAACTAAAAGATAACTTTTACAACCATCCTGAAGTAGCTATTAAGTTAATAGAACTAACTCAAAAAGTAAAAGAAGAATCTATCTCTCCTTTTGATGCTGCTGAACAGTTGTTAATTATTCAAAAAATCGAATTCCATAAATAACCCCACAGAAATATGTTATTAAATAACATCCTCTAAAAAAACTAGTCTCGTAAGTTACCTCTGTCAATATAGTAAAATCAATAGTTATATTAATGTGTCAAGATGCTAATTTACATAAGGCACTTAAATATAAACACTAGGATTAATAACAATTAAAATTCAAAATGCACAATTAAATAGTTTCTTTAAAATTTATTTATCGCCTAAAAACATAACCGTAGCTAAGGCTATGCTTAGATTTATAAACTCAACTAAATCTAAAATAATTCAATTTTCTTAGGATCACCTTGAAATTTAATTGGTATAGTACACTATAAACTCATTTGTTTTCTGTAATTTGTTGGTGTTAGATTTTTTATGCTTTTAAATTTTCTATTATAATTTGAAATATTTTTAAACCCACACTGGTAAGCTATTTCAGCTATAGATAATTCATTATTTCTAGATAGTAATTTACACGAATTTTCTATTCTAATCTCAGTTAAAAATTGAATAAAAGTCTTATTTGTACGTTGCTTAAAATACCTGCAAAATGCATTGGGTGTCATCGAAGCAATATTAGACACTTCTTCTAAAGAGATGTCTTTGTCGTAATTATTAAGTGCTAGTTCAAATACCGCGCTCATCCTTTTCCCTTCATTATCAGAATACAATTTCTTTTTTGAAAAAGAAGCTACTGTTTCATATTCAGACTCAATAAGAATCTCAATAATTTCAAGGAAAATTATAAATCGTTTTAGCTTATTTTTATTTGCAATGGAAATAAACTTATCCTTAAGTTGTTGCTCGGTATTTTTAAGTTTAATACCTAATTCTCCTTTTAATAAAAAACATTTTGTTTTTTGAAATTCTGGCAATTCAAAAAAGTCACTTCCAAAACTATCAAAAGTAAAGAATAACGAAATCATGCTAGATGATGGATTTGCTTCGTCATCACTTTTTAGCACATGAGGTACGTTACTACCAAATATAAGGACATCATTTGGTTCATAATTTTTAATTGTATCACCAACAATAAATGTACCTTTTCCAGAAATAATATATGATAATTGAATTTCTTGGTGCTGATGTAATTTATCATAAAAAACATTGCTATTTTCTTCTTCAATTATTAAGGTATCTGAAGACAATTTTGGTATTTTAAAAGGTAACACCTTCATAATATATCTAGTCAATTAGATTAATTCGTGTATAAAATTAGTTAAAAAAATAACATAAATACATATTAAGGTTAATATAGTATCATAACGTGATAATCTTCATAATGAATATTGAATATTAGCCTAGTACATTTGTAGTATCAAAAAAAAGAATGTGATTATGACTATTAATTGGAAAGGTGTAATGCCAGCAGTAACTACCAAATTTACTAACGAAGATACGTTAGATTTGGAAATGTTTAAAGTGAATATTCATGCACAACTAGAAGCGGGGGTTCATGGTATTATACTAGGTGGAACTTTAGGGGAAGCTAGCACATTAACAGATGACGAAAAAAGAGTTATCGTTCGTGAAACAGTAGCTATAGTTGCAGGAAAAGTACCTGTTATTATGAATGTTGCTGAGCAAACTACAAAAGCAGCAATAGCAGCTGTTGAAAAAGCAAAAGAAGATGGTGCTAGCGGATTAATGATGTTACCTCCTATGCGTTATAAAGCAGATGATAGAGAAACTGTAACTTATTTTAAAGCTGTTGCAAATAGCACTGACCTTCCAATAATGATTTACAATAACCCTGTTGATTACGGTATTGAAGTAAGTTTATATATGTTTGAAGAATTATTAAATGACTGTCCAAACATTCAAGCGGTAAAAGAATCTACTCGTGATATTTCAAACATCACTCGTATGAAAAATCGTTTTGGAAATAGATTAGCGATTTTAAGTGGTGTAGATACTTTAGCATTAGAAAGCTTAGTTTTAGGAGCAGACGGATGGGTTGCTGGATTAGTAGATGCTTTTCCTGCAGAAACAGTTGCCATATACACTTTAGTAAAAGCTGGTAGAATTAATGAAGCTTTAGAAATTTACAGATGGTTTTTACCTGTTTTAGAATTAGACATAAATTCAAAATTAGTGCAAAATATTAAATTAGCAGAAGTTGCTACTGGTATTGGTACTGAAAATGTAAGAGCTCCACGTTTACCATTAATAGGAACAGAAAGAAAACAGGTGTTAGCAATTATTAATAATGCTTTGAAAACACGACCAACATTACCTAATTATAAAAATTTAGTTTAAGTAACTTTGTATATGCTCGGAATATATTCTGATAGAAAATATTGTAATACAGACTTCCTTTTTCATACGGAAATAGGAATGATATGCCAATTTGAATATCACTTTTGTTTAGATGGAATTTCAAATGCATTACATCATAAATACGCACTAAATACCCTATAAATAAATTAGACAAACCTTAGAAAAATACCATTTCTAAGGTTTATCGATTATAACCTAAAATTATTATAATGATCACAGGAAAAAATTATATCGGAAACAAACTTTCTGAAAAAGGAAATAAAACATACAAAACATTCAACCCGAAGTTAAACACTGAAAACAAATACAGTTTTACGGAAGCTACTCCAGAAGAAGTAGAAGAAGCAGTAACATTAGCACATAATGCATTTAAAGAATACAGAAATGTATCTGGTACTAAAAGAGCAGCTTTTTTAAATGCTATTGCAGATGAAATAATGGAATTAGGAGATACACTAATTCAAGTATACACCTCAGAAACAGGTTTACCTGAAGGAAGAGCTACTGGAGAAAGAGGCCGTACAATTAACCAACTTCGATCATTTGCCGATTTAGTAGCAAATGATAATTGGAGAAACAATGCTATTGACGAAGCAATCCCTAGCAGAAAACCTTTACCTAAATCGGATCATCGAAAAACATATATCGCACTTGGCCCGGTTGTTGTTTTTGGAGCAAGTAATTTCCCATTAGCCTATTCAACAGCTGGTGGTGATACTGCAAGTGCTTTAGCATCTGGATGCCCCGTAATTGTTAAGTCACACCCTATGCATGCAGCAACGGGAGAACTTGTTGCTACAGCAATATGTAAAGCAGTTGAAAAAACAGGAATGCCAAATGGTGTATTTTCTAACTTAAACAGTAGCGGTTTTGAGGTTGGAATACAATTAGTTGAAAATCCTAAAGTAAAAGCTGTTGGTTTTACAGGAAGTATTGCTGGTGGTAGAGCTCTTTATGACCTTGCAGCAAAACGTGACGAACCAATTCCAGTATTTGCAGAAATGGGAAGTGTTAATCCGGTTATCATCACTCCAAATGCAATTGCAAAAAGAGCAGATGCCTTAGCAACTACTTATGCAAATTCTATTAATTTAGGTACCGGTCAGTTTTGCACAAACCCAGGGTTAATAGTAACGGTTGCTGGAGATAAAACAGATGCATTCATTAAAGATTTAGCTGCAAAAACTGTTGCCGCTGAACCACAATGCATGTTACACCCAAATATTAAAAATAATTACACAAAAAATAGTGAAGCCTTATCTGCTCAAAATGGATTAGAGGTTGTTGCTAAATACGAAAAAACAGTAGCTGATAATTATGCTCCTTCTCAAATATCAACCGTTTCAGGAGCTGACTTTTTAGCAAACCATAAAATACACCAAGAAGTATTTGGTCCGTTTTCAGTAGTTGTTAGATGTAAAGATGAAGCAGAATTAGTAACCGTTATAGATGAATTAGAAGGACAACTTACAGGAACAATTATTGCAGAAAAAGAAGACTATACTAATCTTACTGAAGTGATAGACGCTTTACAAAACCGTGTTGGTAGAATTATTTTTAACGGCGTTCCTACAGGAGTTGAAGTATGTGAATCAATGACTCATGGAGGGCCATATCCTGCATCATCTGACTCTCGTTTTACAGCAGTTGGAATAGGTGCAATAAAACGTTGGGTAAGACCTTTTACATATCAAGATTTCCCAAAAGAATTATTACCTCAATCCCTAAAATAATATGGGAGTAAATAAAACATTTTTTTGCATTGACGCACATACTTGTGGCAACCCAGTTAGGGTTGTTGCCGGTGGTGGGCCAAACTTAGAGGGGAATAATATGTCTGAAAAAAGGCAACATTTCTTAAAAGAGTACGATTGGATTCGTAAAGGCCTTATGTTTGAACCCAGAGGACATGATATGATGTCGGGTAGTATCTTATTTCCTCCTTGCAATCCAGAAAATGATTTTGGAATACTGTTTATTGAAACTTCAGGCTGTTTACCTATGTGTGGTCATGGAACTATTGGTACAGTAACCATTGCTATTGAAGAAGGATTAGTAACTCCCAAAAAACCTGGGAAAATAAAAATGGAAGCTCCTGCTGGCTTGGTTCATATTGAATACAAAAAAACTGGGAAAAAAGTAGATTGGGTTAAGCTGACCAATGTAAAAAGTTATTTAGCTGCCAAAGGTTTAACTATTGACTGTCCAGAACTAGGAGAAATAACTTTTGATGTTTCTTACGGCGGGAACTATTATGCCATTGTAGATCCGCAACAAAACTTTTCAGGCATTCAAGATTTTACCGCTAGTAAACTTATACAATACAGTCAAGTGTTGCGTAAACGAATTAATGAAAAATACCCGAATATGTTTATCCATCCTGAAAACGATACCATTCGTGATGTAAGTCACTTATTATGGACAGGAACTCCTATTGATCCAACTTCATCAGGGAGAAATGCTGTTTTCTATGGTGATAAAGCTATTGATAGAAGTCCATGTGGAACCGGAACTTCAGCTCGAATTGCGCAATTATATGCTAAAGGAAAGCTTAAAAAAGGAGAACAATATATTCATGAAAGCTATATTGGAAGTAAATTTATTGGTTGTGTAGAAGAAGAAACTACCTTAAACGGAAAAATTGCTATCATCCCTAGTATTCAAGGGTGGGCAAAAGTATTTGGCTACAATACCATTAAAATAGATGAAGATAACGATCCGTATGCATTCGGATTTCAAGTAATATAACCCACCAGTGGGTTTTAATTTAGCATTTGTTTCAATACACATGCTGAATTAATTGTACTGAAAATACAGATCAACAAATAATAAAAACAACACATTGAGTAAAAAAGTAAGTATCATCGGTGGCGGAATTATAGGCTTATGTTCGGCATATTATTTAGCAAAAGAAGGTTTTCAGGTTAGTGTCTTTGACAAAACTGACATGACAGATGGTTGCTCCTATGGTAATGCAGGTATGATTGTTCCTTCGCATATTACCCCATTAGCACAACCCGGAATGATTGCCCAAGGAATGAAGTGGATGTTTGACAGTCAAAGTCCGTTTTATATTAAACCCCGTATAAGTACCGAATTGATAAAATGGGGTATGCAATTTTACAAGCATGCCAATAAAAAAAATGTAGAAAAAGCAATGCCTGCATTACGTGATTTATCATTGTTTAGTAAAGAATTATATCAAGATTTTGCTAACGAAAATAACTCTTTCTTTTATGATGAAAAAGGGCTATTAATGCTTTTTAAAACCGACAAGATGGCAGAAGAAATGAACCACGAAGGTATTGTAGCCGAAAATTTAGGCTTAGAAGTAAGCTATTTATCAAAAGAAGATGTTGACCAACTAGAAACAGGAACAAAAACTAATGTTATTGGTGGAATTCATTATACCTCAGATGCACATTTATATCCACAGAAATTTATGCAGTTTATAAAAGTACAATTGAATAAACTAGGAGTTAAAATTTACAAAAACACCGAAGTAACCGATTTTAAAATGGCTAATGATGCGGTTTCTGAAGTAATCACAACCAATGGTGATTTCACTACAGACGAAGTGGTATTAGCAACAGGATCTTGGAGTCCTAAAATAGCTAAAAAACTACGTACAAGCATCTCGATGCTACCCGGTAAAGGATACAGTTTTACGCTAGAAAATCAAAAACAAAAACCGAGTATTCCTAGTATTCTGTGCGAAGGAAAAGTTGCCGTTACACCTATGGAAAATGATATCCGTTTTGGAGGAACAATGGAAATTACACATAATAACGACACCAAAATAAATCAGAATAGAGTACAAGGAATAATCAATTCGGTAAATGATTTTTATCCCGACTTAAATATCAAAATGCCTAAAGTAGAAGATACTTGGTTTGGTTTCAGACCCTGTACCCCTTCAGGAATGCCAATTATAACTAAATCAAAAAAAATAACCAATCTAACGATAGCAACTGGGCATGCCATGATGGGCTTAAGTTTAGCACCTGCTACAGGAAAAATAGTAACCGAATTGATTACCGGAAAAAAGACTTCAGTAGCCATTAATATGTTTCATTTATAAGCATGAAATACGCACCAATTGCCCAAAGTTTATTCATAAACAATAGCACCATTTTTACCTTAAAAATAAAAGAGAATACAATTGCTATTCTCATTTCTAATGACGTAAAACACAATAACGCTGATGATGTTATGGGTTTTGCTCAAAACAACGATTTGTTTTATTTATCAGGTATAGATCAAGAAGAACCCATTTTACTGCTTTACCCAGATGCGTATAAAAAAGGAAAAAGTAATCGTGCGGAAATATTTTCCGTGCCGCGTATAAGTAAGGATTAAAAATAGGCTATTCCGTTTTTTTTATATAATTTTATCTTAATCATTTGTATAAATGACATAGGCTTATGTTAAAATAATATCAATGCTGTAATAACATTTGATTGTAATTTTATAAAAAAATAAAGTCCGATTATAATGAGAAAATTAATAGCATCTTTTGTTTTACTCTTTTTGATAGCAACATCATGTAAAACTGTCCCAGTAGTAACAGCAGCAACCCGTATCATTTTGCAAACAACAACCCTATTGTGTTTTCTGACCCTAGTGGGTTGTATGCTTTAACTGGACATCAACAAAGGATGATGAATAGATTCTCCGAAAGTACTGGTGGTGCTTTTGGTGGCTTGGAAAACTTTGGAGACAATCATGGTGGTGGTAGAAACCTCTATCGAAACGATTATACTGCTAATAGTGGAACTGAAAGTGTGATAACTAGTTCATATACTTATAGAAAGAACAAAACTGGGGTCGGGATGTTCTTTGTTAATCTATTTGGTGGAAACAAGAATGGAGGTCATAGTAGAACAAAATTTGTTACTGTTAATGAGTATACTAAGGTGCAAACATTTTCAGCTGATAAAGAAGCTGCAGCATATGCTTATATGAGAGAGTTTGCTGACAATAATCAAGAACATGAAATTGCAGCTTGGATTACTAAAGATAATATTTATGTATTACCTGTTGATAGAAATTTAAAGTATGAAGCTAATCATAAAGCAAAAGGAGTTAATAGAGCTAGAATACCTGGTGTAAATTTAAAGAAGTCTCATAAAAAGGTTATAAAAGGGACTATAATTCGAGTCAACGGTATACGTGTTCAACTTTTAGGAGAGGCACATACACATTACGAGGATGGTTCTAGTTCTCCAGGGGATGCATGGTTTTCTGAATATAATGGTATTCCAGTTTATGATATTGGACCTGGACAGGTTAGGGTAACAAATGCTCTTTCTTTTGTGTATGATTTAAACAGACATAGTAAAACAACAATAATATCAACTACAGATGATTTACTGAATGGAGGTTTCTCCATTATGGACCATGCTACAAAATTTTCGAAAGATAAAGGATTATATATACCTCAGTTAAATTAAATCTTAAAATGAAAAAAATAATAACCTTAATAATCATATCAGTATTTATTTCTTGTTCAACAATGAAGAATAATATTGAAGTAAATAATAGTTTACAGAAAATTGAATTAAATAGTGAAACTATAGACTTTGTTAGAAAATATAGACAAAAATTTAATAAGGGAACAGTAGTACATCTTTCTTATAAAGATGAAATAAACTCAGAAAATAATACGTTTTATGTAAATCGAATTTTAAATCTATCAACTATTTATCATCACTACATATCTTATTATTCAATGGTTGATGGAATACCTATTATTATCTCATCAAAAAAAGATGATTTTGTAAACCCAGACAGCTATACTAGTGATTTCTTAAAAGTGTTAATTAAACACCTTATAGACAACATGTTATTAGTATCTATTAAGGAAAACAATGAAGAGTATATAGATTCTGAATGGTTAATAGAAGATAAGTATACGATGTCAATTGACCACTCGGAAGTATGGAGGGTTAAAAATGGTAAGCTTACAAAGAAGTGGAAAAAACACCCTATTGAAGAAAAAGTAATGATAGAGAATGAGGATATTGATTTGATGCATTATTACAGAGTCATTGAAGGTGGTATTGATGCACGTGAAAAGAAACATGTTCCTAAAGATTAATTAAGTAACAAGTCTGACTAACCCAGGATTATACCTTGATGGCTTAGGAGGAGTTAATTCAGTTACATTTAGGCAACATGCTTTTTCTTCTAACAAGAGGTTAGTTTCAACTATCATACATGAATTAAATCACGGAAAACAATATAGACTCGTAAATCCAGATCGCTCGGATATGTAACTAAAAAAAGAAAAGTGTGATAGTGCGGAAATGTTTTCCGTACCGAGTATGAGTGAGGAATATAAAATAGGAAACCACAACAGTTATATTGTGGTTTCCTATTTATGTTTTATGAGTATGCCTTTTTAGCTTTATAATCGCCTGCAGATTGACATTTGCAATGGCAATTGATTGCTAAGTAAGAAGTATTAAAATAAGTATAAAGCCACCTTTAACGAGGTGGCTTTTTTATGTTTTATGAATAAGATATTTAAGAAATATAAACAGCAATAAATTAGGGTCTGTTTTTAAATTATAGCTTTGGATATTTTACTGCTTTGGGCATTTTGTAACTGGTTTTTTTCAAACCTGTTTAGCCCATAAAAGCGGTGAAATAAGAGGTGAAAAACTAAGGGTAATTATCTTATAATTTTATATATTTACAATACCCTAGTTAAGGGTTCGTTCTTTAAAAAAAATTGTTGTTTTTGGGTGTAACCGAGGGAAAAAGGTGACCGCGATAAAAAAATTCGCATAAACTACTATCCCTTTGGCTTAGACCATAACTACTCCCCTACTTCTCCAATGTCCCTGATAACAAAGCGTGACCACAAATACGCTTACAACGGACAGGAACAAATTAAAGAATTAGGTATTAACATTACCGAAATGACTTGGAGGCAATATGATAATGCTTTAGGTAGATTTCATGGAGTTGATGCTCTTGCAGCTGCAACACCGAATATGACTCCGTACCAAAATACAATAGAAATATGTCCGAATCTTTGTTTCTAAACCAGCAGGGGACACGGTTATCTGGAACTAGTTTTGCTAACAGATTAAAAGCTTTAGTAGCTGCTTCTGACAATAAAGATATACAGGAGAAACATATCACGTTACACACGTTACGACATTCTATTGCTACACATCTACTAGAGCAGGGAGTTACTTTGGAAAGTATCAAAACGTTTCTTGGACATAGCAGCCTTGAAAGTACCCAGATATACACACACGTAACAAATGATTGAGCAATACAAAGAATACCTAAAGGAACAGAATTACAGTCCGTCTACAATAGCCAACTATGCTACTGAGGCAAACGTATTCTTGAAGTTGTGCAGGAAAAGGAGTGTATGTCCAGAAGGCATCGATTACAAAACTACTTTGAAATACGTAAAGTGGCTACAAAGAAACCAGAACACCAAGAAATCTGTTTCACACAGAGTCACTATCACCAAAAACTACTTTGGGTACTTAATCTACAAGGGTTACAGAGCAGAAAACCCTATTGAAAACCTGAACATCAAAGGGATTAAGAAAGTAACCAACTACAACCTACTTACTTCTGACGAGCTAGAAGATTTGTACTACTCGTATAACACTGAGAACATCAACAATTCTTACACACGGTTGACTGCTAAACGGAACAAAGTAATGGTAGGTCTGATTGTTTATCAAGGATTGAAGACATCGGAGCTAATTAGGTTAGAAATACAGGACATACTACTTGATAAAGGTAAGATTTACATCAAGGAATCTAGGCTCTACAATGCACGTACACTCATCTTAAAGCCTTAGCAAGTCTATGAATTGTCTGAGTATATTAACGTCCACAGAGAGGCTATTATAGGGGTTAAAAAGGTGGTTAGTGAACGTGTATTTGTACCTAATAACAAAAGGTTGGAGAATACTGTTTGTTCAGTGTTTAAGCAGCTTAAAAAGAGTAACCAAAAGGTGCTAAATATACGTCAGGTTAGAGCTAGTGTCATAGTGTTGTGGCTAAAGCAATATAATCTCAGAAAGGTTCAGATTATGGCAGGGCATAAATACATATCTTCTACTGAAAAGTACATACAAGATGACTTGGAGAACTTACACGATATAGTAGATAAGTTGCATCCGATTAGTTAAATGTTAAATAAACACAAATAAAAGTACGTATTTGAGTACTTATTAGTATATTTGCGGTATGGATACTATAAATTACACAGACTTACGAGGTAACTTAAAGCATTGGTTAGACAAAGTAGTCAATGATGTTACAGAACTAGTTATTAGAAGAAAAGATTCTAAGGACTTGGTTTTAATATCTTTAGATGAGTACAACTCTTTAAAGGAAACTACCTATTTACTAAAGGGTAAAAATAGGGATGTACTTTTAAATTCTATAGCAGAGTTAGAAAAAGGCAACGGAATTGTTCAAGATTTAATTGAAGATTAATGAGGTTAGTTTGGTCTTCTGCTGCTTGGGATGATTACCTGTATTGGCAATCTGTAGATAAAAAGAAAGTAAAACGAATTAATGCATTGCTGAAAAGCTGTACAAGAACCCCTTTTGATGGAATTGGAAAGCCAGAAGCTTTAAAGGGAGATTTACAGGGGTATTGGTCAAGAAGAATTGACGGTGAGCATCGTTTAGTTTATAAACACGTAACTGATGAAATACAAGTAGCTGCTTGTCGTTATCATTATTAAAAAAACATAACATTATTATATCAAGAAGAACTGCTTATTCAAGTGGTTCTTTTTATATTTACCAAGTAGAAGATTGATGCAGAAGAACGTTCTTTAAAATACAGTAGTTTCAGATATGGCACTACTAAGGAAAACCCAAGTTTTATGTAATAAGTGCATAAACTACTATCTCTTTGGCTTAGACCACAAGTACGACGTAAACAGCCCAATGTCACTGATAACACAGCGTGACCACAAATACGCTTACAACGGACAAGAACAAATTAAAGAACTAGGAATAAACATTACCGAAATGACTTGGAGGCAATATGACAATGCTTTAGGACGTTTTCATGGTATTGATAAGTTGGCTGCAATGACACCGAATATGACTCCGTATCATTTTGAAAATAATAATCCTATTGTGTTCTCTGACCCGAGTGGCTTGGCAGCCACCATTGGTATGGGACATCAACAAAATATGCTTGATAGATTAGCCACAAGTACTAACGGAGACTTTGGTAGAAATGGTGGTTTTGGTAATTTAGGCGATTTTGGAAGCAGAGGTGGTGGAGGTGGTAATCCATATATAGTTAGTGGAAATTCTTCTAATTCTACTGGCTCTTCTAGTTCTGATAATAATGATGGCTCAAATTCTCTACTTTCAATGATAGGAGCAGCAACTGATGATAGCGGTAATATTATTAAAAATGCTCTTTGGATAAATCAAGGTGACCACTTCCTTAGTGCTTTAGGGGTGGTAGATCCTAGCTCAGGCGGACATTTCTTGACTTTAGGAGAATGGGGAGAAATGTCTGGAATCGAGTTAGCTCAAATTACGGTAAATGCGAGTCGTTCAAGGAGAGGAAGTGATAACTCTAGTACAATAGCAAGTGGGAGTATTGGTGCTGGTTCACTAACTTTAGGTGCAATAACTCACAATTTAAACAGATTAGCTAGTTCAGGTAAATTTAGACATAGTAACGGTCAAGTATTTAAACAAGGGTATCGTGGTGGTAGATGGCACACTAAGGCAGGTATCGCAGCTAGTAAAGGTAAATTTAACAGTGCGGTTAAGTTTGCTTCAAGGTTAGGAAATAGTTTGACTGTAGCTTCAGCTGGAATCACAGTTTATGATGGTCTTACAAACTCAAATGGTTGGCAAAACCATCATACAGCAGATTTAGCAGTTACTGGTATTTTGTACGCTGTTGCATTATCTAACCCTTTAGGCTGGGTAGTTGGTGGAGGATATTTTGTAGCCGATATGATAACGATTGGAGTAACAGGACAATCTATTACTGAAAATTTATTTGATTAAAATTATAAAATTATGTACGGAATACTATACTATAAAATATATAAATTTCTTGAATCTAAGAAAAATCACGACCCAGTATTTAACGCAGTAACAGTAATATTTCTTTTTCAAATATTACACTTTTCTATAGGCTTATTGATAGTAAAAAAAATAACAGGGTACACTTTGCCTAACCATAATGAATATTCATCATATGGCAAATATACTTTGCTACCTTTTTGTTTCATTTGGATAGCTATAGCTTACTATTATTTTAAATCAAAACTAGAAGATTACAAAGAGAAATATAAAAATGATAAAGTTATAAGTAACATTCAGTTTGCTATCTATTTCCTTGTATTATTTTTAATCCCTTTATATGCCGCTATCAAACTGTCAGGTGGTCAAATATGGAAATAATCCAGATGTCGCGGATATGTAACCTGATCGCTCGGATTTGTAATAAAAAAAAGAAAAGTGTGATAGTGCGGAAATGTTTTCCGTGCCGAGTATGAGTGAGGAATATAAAATAGGGAACCACAGCAGTTATGTTGTGGTTTTTTTATGTTTTAAGAGTATGCTTTTTTAGCTTTGTAATCGCCTGCAGATTGACATTTGCAATGGCAATTGATTGCTAAGTAAGAAGTATTAAAATAAGTATAAAGCCACCTTTAACGAGGTGGTTTTTTTATGTTTTATGAATAAGATATTTAAGAAATATAAACAGCAATAAATTAGGGTCTGTTTTTAAATTATAGCTTTGGATATTTTACTGCTTTGGGCATTTTGTAACTGGTTTTTTTCAAACCTGTTTAGCCCATAAAAGCGGTGAAATAAGAGGTGAAAAACTAAGGGTAATTATCTTATAATTTTATATATTTACAATAACCAGATGTCGCGGATATGTAGCTAAAAAAAAAGAAAATGTGCTAGTGCGGAAATATTTTCCGTGCCGCGTATAAGTAAGGATTAAAAATAGGCTATTCCGTTTTTTTTATATGATTTTATCTTAATCTTGTATAAATGATATAGGCTTATGTTAAAATAATATCAATGCTGTAATAACATTTGATTGTAATTTTATAAAAAATAAAGTCCGATTATAATGAGAAAATTAATAGCATCTTTTGTTCTACTCTTTTTGATAGCAACATCATGTAAAACTGTCCCAGCAGTAATAGCAGCAACTCCTAAAACCTTTATTGAAAAAATACAAACTGTTTTTCCAAAAGCAGAAATTTCGGAGATAAAAAACTTTGAAGGTTTTAAGGCTACTTATCAATTAATTTTAGACGAACCATTAGACCATTCTGATATATCACAAGGAACATTCAAACATTATGTATATCTATCGCATAACGGTTTTAACTTACCTACAGTTATAGAAACAGAAGGCTATCAAGCTTATTTAGGAACTAAAGAAATGAGTAAAATACTGAAAGGAAACCAAGTATTAGTTGAGTACCGTTTTTATGGAAAATCAAGACCTGAGCCAATACCTTGGAAATACTTAAAAAACGATCAAGCAATAGAAGATTACCATAATATTGTAACACGACTAAAAACATTGTACACTGGGAAATGGATTAGTTCAGGGATTAGTAAAGGAGGAGAAACTACTTTAATTTACAAATCGAAATATCCAAATGATGTAGCTGTTGCAGTACCTTATGTAGCACCATTAATAAACACATTGGAAGATCCTAAAACAACTCAACACATCAATAGCGTAGGAACACCTGAGTGTAGAGCAAAAGTAACTCGTTTTCAACGACTGCTATTGGAAAACAGAACTGGGATTATAAAAGAGATACAAGCGTATGCTATTGATAAAAACATGTCATTCACCAAAGTTTCTATCGAAGAAGCCCTAGAATATGCTGCTTTAGAATTTTCTTTTTCTTTTTGGCAATGGGGAGGAGATTGTAGTACAATACCAAATGAAAAATCCAGCTCAAAAGAATTGTTTGATTACATGAATAAAATAGTTGGTATTAGTTTCTATAATGATCAGACTTTTCACAGATTACTACCTTCATATTACCAACATATGATTGAATTAGGTTATTATGGATTTGATTTTACTCCAGTTTCGGATCTACTTAAAATTGTAAAAAGCACTTCAAATAATCGATTTGCTCCTAAAAACACCAATCTAACTTATAATCCTAACTACATAAAAGAGGTACGCGATTATGTAGAAAATAAAGGAGATAACATTTTATATATCTATGGTGAATATGATACTTGGGGAGCTTGTGCTCCTACTCCAAAAGCAAAAGTTGATGCTTTAAAAATGGTCTTAAAAGGAGGTTCACATAGTACACGAATAAAACATTTTTCAACTAAAAATAAAGAAATCATATACCAAAAACTTCAAAAATGGTTAGGGGAGACAGTTAAAATAAATAAGTTGTAATTTATAATTCAAAGCTTATTTATAGAGGTCACTATTATTCACAAATTAGTAATCACATGTAATCTTCATTTTTTTTTAAAACATATTTACTTTTGCTCAACTACATAATTTGTAAGTTTTAGTATCTTTGCGGACTTAATCTATACTCAAATACATTGAGTGATAAATTAAATTATATTATTGTGAAAGAAATAGACGAAATTGGAGATAACCATATTGGAACATCCTTTGACACACCTTTAAGAAAAGACGCTTTTGAATTAAACGACAATTCAAAAATTGAAGCTATAAAAAAAGATGTTGCAAGTATCATGCAAACTTTAGGTTTGGACCTAACTGATGATAGCTTAAAAGGAACTCCTAATAGAGTAGCAAAAATGTTTGTTACTGAAATTTTTGGCGGATTAAATCCTGACAATAAACCCGTAGCTTCTACGTTTGACAACAAGTATAAGTATGGTGAAATGTTAGTAGAAAAAAACATCACACTATACTCAACATGTGAGCACCACCTTTTACCTATAGTTGGTAGAGCTCATGTAGCTTATATTTCCAAAGGAAGAGTGATAGGCCTTTCTAAAATGAATAGAATTGTTGATTACTTTGCAAAAAGACCACAAGTACAGGAACGATTAACAATTCAGGTTGTTCGTGAATTACAAAAAGCATTAGGAACAGATGATGTTGCTTGTGTAATTGACGCTAAACATTTATGCGTTAACTCCAGAGGGATTAGAGATATTGAAAGTAGTACTGTAACTTCCGAATTTGGTGGCGCTTTTAAAGAACAAAGTGTACGAAGAGAATTTTTAGATTATATAAAACTAGATACTCAATTCTAAAACTTAAATATCACCCTTACACTAAATACAACTTTTTATATTCATACGTTTAAAACATAAAAAATGAACACGTATCACAATCAGCAAATAAGAATCCAAAATTCCTTAACTGGAAAAAAAGAATTATTTAAACCCATCGTTGATGGATTTGTTGGTATGTATGTGTGTGGACCTACTGTTTATAGCAATGTACATTTAGGTAACGTAAGGACTTTTATGAGTTTCGATATGATTTATCGCTACTTATTACATTTAGGATATAAAGTTCGCTATGTACGTAATATCACGGATGCTGGTCATTTAACTGATGATGATTCCGAAGATAAAATTTCTACTAAAGCAAGATTAGAAAAACTAGAACCAATGGAAATTGTGCAAAAATACACAGTCGATTTTCATGAAATTTTAAGGCGTTATAATTTCTTAGCTCCAAGTATTGAACCTACAGCTACCGGACATATTGTAGAACAAATTGAAGCTATTCAAAAAATACTTGATAACGGCTTTGCATATATTGCTAACGGATCAGTTTATTTTGACGTGCTTAAATACAACGAAACAAATAACTACGGAATTCTTTCCAAACGTGTTATTGAAGATGCTATTGAAAACACCAGAGCATTAGACGGACAATCTGATAAGAAAAATCCACAAGATTTTGCGTTATGGAAACGTGCAGAACCAGAACATATACAACGTTGGAACTCTCCATGGTCTGAAGGTTTCCCTGGATGGCATTTAGAGTGTACTGTAATGAGTACTAAATATCTTGGCGATCAGTTTGATATTCACGGAGGTGGAATGGATTTAAAATTCCCACATCATGAATGTGAAATAGCACAAGCAGAAGCATGCAATCATAAAGCACCAGTAAACTATTGGATGCATACAAACATGCTTAATCTGAACGGAAAAAAAATGTCGAAATCTACCGGAAACCATCTCTTGCCTCAAGAAATTTATTCGGGAAACAACAATATGTTATCTAAAGCGTTTTCACCAAGTGTGACTCGTTTTTTCAATATGCAAGCACATTATTCGAGTATTTTAGACCTATCTAATGATGCTTTATTAGCTTCTGAAAAAGGGCATAAAAGATTAATGGATGCTATTAATTTACTGGATAAAATTAAACATGGAGATACTTCAAGTTTTAATGTAGAAGCATGGAAACAGAAATGTTACGATGCCATGAATGATGACTTTAATACGCCTATATTAATTGCTAATTTATTTGACGCTGTAAAATTCATCAATCAGATAAATGATAATAAAGCTACAATAACAAAAGACGATTTGGAGCTGTTAAAAACATCACTACATGCATTTTCATTTGATATTTTAGGTTTAATGAACGAAGCTGTAACCAATACTAATTCGAACACTTTATCAGGAACAATTGAATTATTAATTAAATTAAGAGCTGAAGCAAAAGCAAATAAAGAATACGCTCTGTCAGACCAAATTAGGAATGAGCTAATCGCCTTAGGTGTACAACTAAAGGACGGAAGAGAAGGAACAAGCTATTCCTTAAATTAATCTTTAATCAATATCCTCGGTGCAAGCACACGAGGTATGAATTAACTAATACCATTTTTCGCAAGAGGCAAGCCTCGGCGAATTAAACCCACTGGTGGGATTAAATTTATGAAAAGTGAAAATAGTGTCATATTGATGATTAGATATATATCAAACAAAAAAATGGGAATAATGACGTATCTAGCGTCAATTCGAGTGATTTATTTATGAATTCTGTTTTGAATTTATAAGGAAATTGTATCGAGAATAGCTGTTTTAATGAATTACGTAATGGTAGTTTTTCGAAATGTTTTAAAGTATTGATAATCCATAAAACTTCAACAAGCTCAGTTTGACAATAGCTATTTATTATACTTTACAGACAACCTCCTTTTTATGCTAAAAAAAATAGCTACATACCCATTTATTCTATTAATTCGGTTTTACCAAGCTGCTATTTCACCTTATACACCTGCAGCATGTCGTTTCAGTCCTACTTGTTCCAGCTACTCACTTGAAGCTTTACAAATACACGGATTAACTAAAGGAGCTTGGTTAGCTATAAAACGTATTGGGAAATGTCATCCTTGGGGAGGCTCAGGTTATGATCCAGTTCCTAAAAAAGAAGAATAACACTTTCCATTAAATAAGTTGTAAGCAACATAAAACTTGCTATATCTAATTAGTATATTCGTAGTATGAAAATTGCAGTAGTTATATTAAATTGGAATGGCGAAAAATTATTAAAACAGTTTCTTCCTGATGTTGTTTCTTTCTCTAAAGAAGCTGACATATACATTGCTGATAATGCTTCTACTGATAACTCTATCTCTTTTTTAAAAGATAATTATCCTGAAATTACGATAATACAAAATACTGAAAATGGTGGTTATGCCAAAGGATATAACGATGCTTTACACCAAATAACGGCAGATGTTTTTTGCTTATTAAATTCTGACATTGAAGTTACCGAAAATTGGCTGGCACCTATTATAAAGGAATTTGAAAGCGATACTAATATTGCCGCAATTCAGCCAAAAATATTAGACTACAAAGACAAATCTAAATTTGAATATGCAGGAGCAGCAGGTGGCTTTATTGATAAATATGGCTATCCATATTGCAGAGGGAGACTATTTAACACTATAGAAACCGATACTTGTCAGTATAATGACACCATTGATATATTCTGGGCTTCAGGGGCATGTTTTTTCATAAAAAGCAATGTGTTTCACAGGCTAAATGGTTTTGATACTGCTTATTTTGCCCACCAAGAAGAAATAGACTTATGCTGGCGAATTCAAAATATTGGATATCAAATTAAATATGTTGGAGCAACTACAGTATATCATGTCGGTGGCGCAACCTTAAATACTCAAAATCCAAAAAAAACTTTTTTAAACTTCCGAAATTCGCTGTTTAATCTTTTGAAAAACAGTCCTAAGAACAAAGGATTTGGATTAATTTTTATTCGCCTGTGTCTTGATGGCTTAGCCGGTATTAAATACATGCTAGAACTAAAACCTCTACATACTTTAGCTATCGTAAAAGCGCATTTTAGCTTTTATGCAAATCTTTTTAAGATGCTAAAAAAACGAGGGGAATCACCTAAAAAACCCAATTACTTTCAAACCAAAAGTATTGTATGGGACTATTATATTTCAAATAAAAAAGCGCACTCATCATAAATGAATGCGCTTTTTTATGCTAATTCAAACGCACATTTTTGCAATAATGTACATCATAACTAAATATTACAAACTCAGTGTAAACGTTGCGGTTACAACTGAATTACGTTCATCTATTTTTGCAGCATTGGTTAATCCTGTATCATACAATTGATGACTTACCTCCTGATTAGTTTGCGCATACGAAAGATCTATTTTTGAGCGTCCGAAATTATATCCAAGCCCTAAAGAATATCCTGTAAGATCATCCATTACAACTTTGTTTTTATACGGACTTTCCTCAAAACGATACCCAGCTCTTAAACTCCACTGCTTAATACGGTATTCCCCACCAAGATTAACTGACGACGCTCCATTCAAACGGGTACTTATTTCTCTATTTGTTTCAGTAAAACCAGAATCAGAACGCATTTTTATATTATTATAATCCTTGTAATGATAATCCAAGCTTAACAATCCTTGTTTTCCAAAAATTACAGCTGCACTTCCTGTTAATTTCATTGGAGTACGCAGTTTATAATCTTCAAAAATTGTTATTTGATTCCCTCCTATAAAACCGATATCAACATCTGCTAAATTTGAATTAATTTTTTGTGATAATTCATCATTTAACACATACCATGTCGGAGAATGAAATGAAGCTCCCAAACGAAACGTCTTCCCAACCTTTGCTATTGCACCAACTTGCATTGAAAATCCAGCCCCAGTAGTTGTTAACTTATTATCAAAAGTTACAAATTCAAGCGAAGAAGAAGCGTCATATCCCGTTTCCCTAATACTTGTAATACGCTGCGAATCAATAAAACTACCATTAAATGATACTCCCAGATATAATACATCTTTATATTGAGTAGCTATGTTAAAATTAAATTTTGAATTTGCACCGCTGTTACCATAAAAATAATCTTGGTTTACTGTTGAATAATTACCCGTTCCGGTATATAACGTATTTGTTGGGCTTGACGCATCTACAGGATCAATAACACCTCCATAATACCCTAAAAAAGCTTGCTGGTGTTGATACCCATATGCTTCAAGTATGTTTAAATATGCCTCTTCAATATACTCTCCTGGTAAAATTTGTATGTCTTGAAATTGTAATCCATTCGCTTGACTTAAAAAATAAGAATTTACAGAATTATTGCTTTTCCCTGATATAAAATATTCCTTATCAAAACTTTGAGATTTTTGATAATTAATTGCTAGTACAACTTTTCGCCAATCAGATCCTTCTTTAATACTATTAATAACAAAAGCACCACCTAATTGATTAATACCTATATCAGAATTAGTCTCATTTGTTCTTGTTCCAAAATATTCAGCATCGTTACTTGCTCCACTGACTGCTAGCGTCCCTGCAAGTAAACTATTTGTAAACACTGCACTACTTGCAGGATTAACATTTATTGCAGAAAAGTCACCACCCAAAGCTCCAAAAGCTCCACTCATAGCATTGTAACGAGCAGTTCCTTGAATATTTTCGCTACTAAACAAAAGCGCATCGGTTATATTTTGTGAAAACCCAATTGATGTTATAAAACCAAATATAAGTACTACTCTTTTCATATTATCTTTTTTATCATATTAATTAAACCTTCAATAACAAAACGTATCAAAAGTTTAACTGATCTATTTACACTATAAAAACAATCCTACCAATAGTAGCAGGATTGTTATATATTTTATACACTTATTAAACCCTTCCTCTTCTAGAAGACGAAGATCTTGGTGTAGAACGAGGCGTTGACCTTGGCGTGCTACGTGGAGTACTTCTTGGTGTAGAACGAGGCGTTGACCTTGGCGTGCTACGCGGAGTACTTCTTGGTGTAGAACGAGGTGTTGACCTTGGCGTGCTACGCGGAGTACTTCTTGGTGTAGAACGAGGTGTTGACCTTGGCGTGCTACGTGGAGTACTTCTTGGTGTAGAACGAGGTGTAGAACGAGGTGTTGACCTTGGCGTGCTACGTGGAGTACTTCTTGGTGTAGAACGAGGTGCAACCCTAGACCTTATTGATTTACTTGATCGTTTGTTTGTTCTAAAATTTACCGCATTTCTATTTGCGTTTCTTCCATAATATGAATTAGATGCATACCCTCTTCTTCCATTAGTATACCCAACATTCCTATTTCTATAAAATGAATGTCCATAATGATCATTATAATAAGTATTACCATAATACCCATTGTAGTTATAAGGGCTTCCGTAATAACCATAATTACTGTATGACCATCCCCAGCTTGGGGCACAATAATTCCAACTGTTATAGGAGTAATTATTCCAGTAGCCATAAGGTCTCCAAGAAACATAAGGCCTCCAAGAAGCGTATTGGTAGTAAGGACGCGTGTTATAAACATTTATCGTAACATTATCATCAGCATCCTCCCAAGAAGAATAACTTTCAGTAGCTACTTCAGTATTTTGTACTACAACTCCCTGAGAACTATACGAATCTACATCCGTAAAAACTTCTTCAGCTTCAGCTTGCCCATAATCTGCAACTGGTTTCGCAAAATAGTCTTCGTAATATTTTGTGTTAGTACTTTCCTTAACTACTACTTCATTTGAAGCAACAACAGGAACGTCACTACTATAAATCCCGTCATTATCATATGTAGTAGCATGATATGTACCACAAGATGCTAACAGAATACTTGCTAATCCTCCTACAAGAAGTAACATCTTGCTTTTAATTTGATAATTATCTTTCATATCTCTTACATTTAAATTGTTGAACCTTATAAAAATAGTTATTTTTGCTAAAACTATTTACATTTAACAGTATCACAATTTTTGTGCCAAAATACAGAATATGAGCAATAAACTACCTAAAAGAAGTGAGGATTTTTCACTTTGGTATAATGAACTAGTCAAAAATGCCCAGTTAGCTGATAACTCAGGAGTTAGAGGCTGTATGGTAATTAAACCATACGGTTTTGCTATTTGGGAATTGATGAAGGAACAATTAGACAAAATGTTTAAAGAAACAGGGCATCAAAATGCCTATTTCCCCATTTTTGTACCAAAGAGCTTATTCGAAGCAGAAGAAAAAAACGCTGAAGGGTTTGCAAAAGAATGTGCCGTTGTAACACATTACAGATTAAAAACTGACCCTGAAAACAGTTCAAAATTAATTGTTGACCCAGACGCAAAATTAGAAGAAGAATTAATTGTTAGACCAACATCGGAAGCAATTATTTGGAGTACTTATAAAAGCTGGGTACAATCTTATAGAGATTTACCTTTATTAATTAACCAATGGGCTAATGTTGTTCGTTGGGAAATGCGTACACGTTTATTCTTAAGGACTACGGAGTTTTTATGGCAAGAAGGACATACAGCACATGCAACCAAACAAGAAGCTATTGTAGAAGCGAAACAAATGCATGATGTTTATTCAACCTTTGCTCAAGATTGGATGGCAATGCCAGTAATAAAAGGATATAAAAGTGATAGCGAACGTTTTGCTGGTGCCGATGATACTTATACTATAGAAGCATTAATGCAGGATGGAAAAGCACTACAAGCAGGTACGTCTCACTTTTTAGGACAAAATTTTGCCAAAGCATTTGATGTCGAGTTTCAAACCGCTGAAGGAAAGAAGGAACACGTATGGGGTACAAGTTGGGGTGTATCAACACGACTAATTGGTGGTTTAATAATGACACACTCTGATGATGAAGGTTTGGTGTTACCTCCTAAGTTAGCTCCATATCAAGTTGTAATTATTCCTTTTTTAAATAAAAAGAAGGAAGAGCAAAATGAAGTGCTTTTAGCCAAAGCGAATGAAATTAAGAATGAACTCTTACAATTTGGTATCCGCGTTCAAGTAGATACTGATGTTACTAAACGTCCTGGATTTAAATTTGCAGAGTACGAATTAAAAGGATACCCGGTACGAATAGTTTTAGGACCAAGAGATTTAGCGAACAACCAAGTTGAGCTTGCAAGGAGAGATACAAAGGAAAAATCATTGCAAAATCTTGATGGAATAGGCACCTACGTAAATAATTTATTGAAGGAGATTCAAGACGCTCTTTTTAACAAAGCAGCTAGTTTTAGAGACACCCATACAACCGAAGTAACTACCTTTGAGGAATTTAAGGATATTTTGGAAACAAAAGGCGGTTTTATTTCAGCTCATTGGGACGGTACTGAGGAGACAGAAGAACAGATAAAAGACGCCACAAAAGCAACCATAAGATGCATAGCTCTAGACGCTAAAGAAGAAGCTGGAGCATGCGTATTCTCTGGGAAACCATCAAAAATGAGAGTCCTTTTTGCTAAGGCATATTAAAAAAATAAAAAAAAGATTGAATCTTTATTGCAGGAGTCAAAATAAGTTGTATTTTTGCACCCGCAATCAGAAACAATTTGGCCCGTTCGTCTAGTGGTTAGGACGCTAGGTTTTCATCCTAGAAACAGGAGTTCGATTCTCCTACGGGCTACAAAATACAAGTAGCAAGTTGTTATACGTATTTAATTGAAATTACGGCCCATTCGTCTAGTGGTTAGGACGCTAGGTTTTCATCCTAGAAACAGGAGTTCGATTCTCCTATGGGCTACTTTTTTATTTTAAAAAAAACACAGATAAAATGGCAAATCACAAGTCAGCATTAAAGAGAATAAGAAGTAACGAAGCTAAAAGACTACGTAACAAATACCAACATAAAACAACTCGTAACGCAATTAAAGCTTTACGTGAGTTAACTGATAAAGCAGAAGCTCAAAAAGCTTTTCCAGCTATTGTTTCTATGCTTGATAAAATTGCTAAAAACAATATTATCCACAAGAACAAAGCTGCAAACTTAAAATCAAGTTTAGCTAAACATGTAGCTGCACTTTAATAAGTTATTTTAGTTTTAAAACTACAAAAGCTCTAATTTTTTATAAGATTAGAGCTTTTGATATATAGCTAAAAACCACCCCTTACCATTGTTGTCTATAAATGTTTTAGCCAACAAAACAGAATCAAACCCCCTCCTTTCCTGAAACAAAACCTAAGCATATTTGACTCACAAACACCTTAAACCTTGTTCTCGACAACTGTAACTATCACACATAATTTAATTTATATTTTCTGTACCACTACAAGACTTTTTTTGCAAATAAAAACAAGCAACCAGCACTAAAAAACTTCCAACACATCAACTTTGTAAAACTACTTTCAAAAAAAAACCTTGAGAACTAACTCAAGGTTTTTTTTAAAAATATCTTTTCAAAACACTAACTGTTCATTGAAATCAAGAACTCGTCATTGTTTTTAGTCATCTTAACTCTATCACTTACAAACTCCATCGCCTCAATAGGATTCATGTCGTTTAAATACTTACGCATAACCCACATACGCTTAATTGTTTTATCATCTAACAATAAATCATCTCTACGTGTACTAGATGATATTAAATCAATTGCTGGGAATATTCTTCTATTTGCAATTCTTCTATCTAATTGTAATTCCATATTACCCGTACCTTTAAACTCCTCAAAGATTACTTCATCCATTTTAGATCCTGTATCCGTCAAAGCCGTACCAATAATAGATAAAGACCCACCATTTTCTATATTTCTAGCCGCACCAAAGAAACGTTTTGGTTTATGCAATGCATTAGAATCAACCCCACCACTTAATATTTTACCAGAAGGTGGTTGAACTGCATTATAAGCTCTTGCTAAACGAGTGATTGAATCTAATAAAATTACTACATCATGGCCACATTCTACCAAACGCTTTGCTTTTTCCAAAACAAGATTTGCAATTCTTACGTGCTCATGCGCTTCTTTATCAAAAGTAGAAGCAATAACCTCTCCTTTAACATTACGCTGCATATCAGTAACCTCTTCCGGACGCTCATCAATCAACAGTACTATTTGATATACCTCAGGATGATTTGCTGCTATAGCATTTGCCAATTCTTTCAACAGCATAGTTTTACCCGTTTTAGGCTGAGAAACAATTACTGCACGTTGCCCCTTACCTATTGGCGCAAACAAATCCATAATACGAGTAGAAATAGTACTCTCCTTTTCTCCTAACTTAAACTTTTCATCTGGAAACAATGGTGTTAAATGCTCAAATGAAACACGATCCCTAACAATATTAGGTGACAATCCGTTGATTTTACTAACCTTTATTAAAGGGAAATATTTTTCCCCTTCTTTCGGAGGTCGTACATTCCCTAGAACTGTATCCCCTGTTTTTAATCCAAATAATCGGATTTGAGACTGGGATACGTACACATCATCGGGTGAAGATAAATAGTTATAATCAGACGAACGTAAAAAACCATACCCATCCTGCATGATATCCAACACTCCTTCACTCTCAATGATAGCATCGAATTCAAAATCGGGTTCTTTATAACGATTACGAGTATCCTTATTTCCGTTTTTACCTTTATTTTTGTTATCCTGACTTTTATTCTCTTGATTTTTTTGTTTTGGTTGAGATGATTCTTTTTTAGAGATACTCTTTTTAGCTTCCGCTTTTTTAGCACGTCTAATATCTCTTAATTGCATAGGCGTTAACTTCACCTCTGACTTAATTTCTGCAGATTCTATTACTTCACTTTCTTTTGAATCAATCTCTTTTGGATTGTTTTTCAACTCAAGCTCCTCATCCACCAATACAGCTTTACCTTGCTTCTTTTCATCACTTTTTACATTACGCACAGCTTTATCACGCATAACACGAGCTCGTTTTGGCTTTGCATCCTCAGCAGGTTCCTCGTCAACAACAGTAACTTCCTTTTTAACCTCCTTAACCACCTCTCCAGACTCAGCTTGAGTGTCTATTATTTTATATACTAAATCTAACTTCTTTAACGTTCTAAATTTAGGAATCTTTAGCGCTTTAGCTATTTCTTGCAAATCAGCAAGCTTCTTTTCTTTTAATTGTGATATTTCAAACATCGTATGGGATAATTTATTGAAGTAATACTAACCGAACTTGGTTAAGTTAAATGGAAGATTGATTGTTTCTAATTACAATCGCTATTGCAATTATACACATTATTATTTAACAACACACAAGTTTACTACTATATTATTTGTTAAAATTAAATAAAAAACTTTTAAACCATTGTTAAAAAAACATTAAACACTGCATACCAACCACTTACTAATTAATACGATTTATTGCTGTTTATTGATTTATGTTTTCTTATTTTTGCCTCATATGATACAACGTATTCAATCAGTATATCTTGCTTTAGCTGCTTTCATAGCAGGTGGCTTGCCGTTTGTTTTTAACTTATGGAAGACTACTGAAAATACAACTGTATTTGTAATTGACAAACAATATTTACTAGTTGCTTTTTTAGCTTCGGCAGTAATGAGTTTGGTGAGTATATTTATGTTTAAAAACCGTAAGTCGCAATTTATAATTAACCGACTTAACATCATATTAAACTTTATATTACTAGCCGTGTTTATGTATAGTTCACTAACTGCATCTGGAGAAATGGAAGTTTCTGAGAAAGGTGTTGGGATGCTCCCTATCATTTCTATCGTATTATTAGTTTTGGCAAACAAAGCAATAAAGAAAGACGAGGATCTTGTAAAATCAGTTGACAGATTACGCTAAACACCTCTTAGTATTATTTTTAGTGCGTAAAAAAAAGCCGAAGATAACTCTTCGGCTTTTTTGATTCCCACCAGCAAGTTTCATTTTTTTAAACACTATATATTTTAACACACCTATTCGCTTTTCGTTTTCCAACGAATACATCTGTGAAATATGAACTAAAATCTAAATATTTAACAATTCAATTCATTATGTAAGATAAAAATAACTATATTTAATAAATAAACTTAACCAAACTTTTATTAACCTTTTTTAATTATGGGGAAAATTAAAATACACTTAATAGACGATCATCAAATAATAATTGATGGATTATTAGCTGTTTTAAAATTAGAAGATGATTTTGAAGTAGTTGGATTCTCTCTTAACGGCGACAGTATTCACGAAAGGCTTACTGCAAATAATGCCGATGTAGTAATTATGGACATCAATATGCCCGATATTGATGGTATAGATATTTTAAAAGACTTTCAGAAAAAAGGAATCCCTTGCAAAATAATTATTCTATCAAGTCATGATGATTTAAAATTAATTAGAGAAGTGCTAAACCTTGGTGCTAACGGATACTTATCTAAAAAATGTGCTGGAGAAAATATTGCTGAGGCAGTTAGAAAAGTTCATCGTGGTGAACAATATTTCTGTGAATCAATAAAGGACAAAATGCTGACTTCTTTTTCGAGCGATGATACATCAAATAATTACGAGCCTGTAATAAGCATCACCAAACGTGAAAAGGAAATATTACAATTAGTTATTAAGGAGTTTACCACCAAAGAAATTAGTGAGCAGCTCGCTATTAGCATCAATACAACTGACACACATCGCAAAAACATTATGCGAAAACTGGGCGTAAAAAACACTATCGGCTTGGTTAAATATGCTATAAAACATGATTTAGTATAAAAAAGTACCAAAACACATTTTTACAACTCCCTTTTAATAACATATTATTGAAAGGGAGTTTTTTATTACAAATCATACTTAATTTAATACAGTAAAAGACTCTTATTAATAGCTTTTTAAAGAACACTTCTTTAAATAAAAAACCTATTACTACTCACATTCACCTTTTTTTTACTAAATTTAGAATACCCAAAAAACTGTATTTAATAGATTTTTAAAAATTTAAATATTAAAACAACAACTATTAACCAACAATTAAAAACTATGAGTTTAGTACAAAATTATTCCATTACGTATGATGAAAACCAAAATTACACACTTCAGTTTAACACATCAGAACTAGCAAGTGTAACTTATTCAATTGAAAAAGACGGAACTAATGTAATTACTGTAAACAATGCCGATAAAGGTGAACAAAAATTCACTCATAAATACACTAGTAAAAATGGCGTATTTAAGTACGTATTTGACCAGCCAGATGATGCAGCCAGAGGAAGAAGAAGAATACCTGGCGGAAGCATGATTCCATAATAAATGGTAATTAAAATTTTAAATGCGTTAATAAATGTTAACGCATTTTTTTTACTTCACAAACACTGGTCATAACAAGGAGCAATAACAACAAAATAACCTCAAGACTAGGTACAACTACCTAACAAAAAAACTTAATGAAGTACTACCCTACTAACCGATTGCTTTGCTCTGGTAGCAATAACGTATATTTTTAGTATATTGCTAATACTAACTATGAAAAACACCACCCTCTTACTACTTATTTACTGCGCTTGTATACACTTTAGTTTTAGCCAAGAACAAATTAACCCCACAGACAGTACATACCAAGACGTTTTAACGTTACTAAAAAACCAACAGGCAGAAGAGGCTTTAAAAATAACTTTACAACAAATAGAAATCACACCAAAAGAAAGCTCTCAAAAAGCAGCATGGTTACAATTAGCTGGTATTGTTTTTAAAAAAAATGATGAATTCGATAAAGGCTTACACTATTTCAGAAAAGCATACACTATCAATACTAAATTACAGGATTCTTTAGCATTAATGCTAAATCATATATACATCGGCCAAATTTATCAATCAAGGTTTAATAATTTATATGAAAACCGGTTTTCTGAAAAGGCTACAATACTAAAAGATAGTGCTGACTTCTATTATAAAAAAAACATTACCTCCTTTTCTAAGGTTAAAAAAGGGCTACTTCACACCGCTAGTTCTTATAATAACTTAGCTTATTTATACTCGGATTTAGATCAACTAAAAAAAGCCCAACATTACATCACCAGAGCTATTGCTATATATGAAAGCAAATTAAATTCATCTTTCGAGTTAAATGTCGCTCTTGTCAACCAAGGCTTAATTTATATTTATCAAGAAAACTATAACAAAGCAGAAAAAACGTATTTAAAAGTTCTAGATAAGACACAAGACACCTCGAACATTCAAATATTAGAAAACAATCGTCAAGCAACCGGAAACCTTGCCTATATTTATAAAAAAACTAAAAGATACGAGGAAGCCTTTGAATATTACGAAAAAGAAAAACTACTTTCTGAACAAATTGCTGAAAAACAAAAAGCTGTAGAAATTAGAAAAATAGAAGCCATGCATAATGAAGAAAAAGCTAGAATTCAGGCTACTAAAAAAGAAGCTATAAAAACAGAAAGGGAACGTAAAGCCAAAGAACGTAACTTCATGATTTTACTATGTACCGGAGCTATATCATTCGTTATTATCCTTTTCGGGACAGTATTATACCGTAACAGTAAACTAAAAGCAAAAAACTTATCATTAAACTTAATAGAGCAGGAATTAAACCAGCAAAAAGCATTACGTTTATTACAAGAAAAAAACCAAAGTAAAATACTAAATGCAACACTTGACGGTAGAGAAACAGAGCGTAAAGAAATAGCACAAACCTTGCATGATAGTGTAAGTGCCCTTCTATCATCTGCCAACATGCATTTACAAGTAGTGAAAAAGAAAGCCACAAATTCAATGGATGAACTGGATAAATCACAACGCATTATAGATGAAGCTTCAGAAAAAGTTCGAGACCTATCGCATAAATTAATTTCAGCCGTGTTATTAAAGTTTGGATTAGAACATGCTGTATATGATATGTGTGAGAAATACAGCAATCAGGATTTAAAATTCGAACTAGAAAGTGAAGATAAAATCCCACGTTTTGAACAAGATTTTGAAATAAAAATCCATAATATTATTGAGGAGTGTATTAATAATATTATGAAGCATAGTAAAGCTTCTGAAGCTACCGTTTTTCTATTATTAAAAAACAGCATCCTACATGTGGTCATAACCGACAATGGTGTAGGTTTTGATACCTCAAAAATAAGCCCTGCATCTGGTATTGGCTTAAGCCAGATAAAAGCACGTATTGAAAATATGACGGGGGATTTTAATATTCAGTCAGAACTAAATCAAGGTACTAAAATTACGCTACAAATCCCTCTTAAAGAAACAACATGATTCATTTATTTTTAGTAACTTTATCACTGCTATCCGAAAGCTTGTTAATTTGTTGAGATGTGTTAAAGTAAACTCGTTATTTAACAGTGCTTTGTTGATATTAAAAAAGAAACACTTAATTTTTTATACTAAAAATAGTTGTCAAACTGAGCTTGTCGAAGTCTTATGAAAACCAATGGGTTATGGATTTCGACAAGCTCAATCTGACAGTAAATTAATTTTTTATTTAAACTTTCGGACGCTTTTGTAACTTTATATATAACCTATATCTAAGCAAAATTTTGACTATACCTAGACTATACCTCCCTCTACTATTTTTATTCTTTTTAAGCTTAAGTACTTCCTCGTTTTCACAATCAAATATTGATTATGTAAAAAAACTAATTCAGGAAAACAAAACTGAAGAAGCTTTAAAAATTGCTATTACACAATTAGAAGTTGTTGAGGAAAATAAAAATATCCCATTACAAATTGAATGGAATTCTCAAATAGGAAAGATACTACATATCAATCAAAATTTTAAAAGTGCCTTAGAATACTATAGCTCAGCAAAAAAACTAAGCATTAAATCAAAAGATTCTCTTGCAATTGCTAACAGCATCTTTAATATTGGCTCTATGCAAATTTTTGAATACTCTGTAGCTAGTTTTGATGCGGGTGATGTTAATACAGGGGTTGAAAAAAGAGACTTGGCATTCAAAAATTTTTACTATTTAATTGACAAGTTTAAAAACGTTAAGAATACAGAGCCTCTTTTTGCTAAAACGTACGCTAATTTAACAGGTATTTATTCGTATACAGGAGAATTTGAAAAGGCAGAGCAATCAGCACATAAAGCTATAGAATATTTTAGCGTTTTAAAAGATACGCTATCAGTTATTGGAGTTCAAAATAATTTAGGAGTCTCTCAAATATATCGGAAAGAATATGATAAAGCTGAGGAAAACTTCCTCAATGCTTTACCGCTATTAAAAGATACTACAAACTTAAAAATATTAGATTATAAAATCTCTAATCTAAATAACCTTTCTCAAGTATATGCCTATAAAGGAAATCATGAAGCTGCTTTTGTAAAACTTGAAGAATCGTTTATACTAAAAAACATTTTAAATAATAAAAAAATAAGCATCGCTATTTCTGAAATAGAGGAGAAATATAGTCAAGAGAAAGCGCTTGCAACACAGGTTAAAAAAGGAGAGGAAATGCAAATGGTATTTTTAGTTTTAGCAACTGCTCTTTTAGCAATTATCTTTTTCGGATACTCCTTGTACCGAAACAGCAAGCTAAAATCTAGAAACTTAGCTTTAATTCTAATAAAGAAAGAACTAGAAAAAACAAACCAAATTGAGAAGTTACAAAATGAAACACAAAACAAAGTTTTAAACGCTACACTTGATGCCAGAGTAACCGAACGTAAATATATTGCTCAAGTATTGCATGACAGTGTAAGTTCATTACTTTCTTCTGCAAGTATGCATTTACTAGTAGTGAAAAAGAAAAGTAAAGATGATATTGAAGAGATTGATAAATCAAGAAAAATAATTCGAGAAGCCTCTGAAAAAGTTCGAGATTTATCTCACAAACTTATTTCTGCAATTTTGCTAAAATTTGGCTTAGAGATTGCTACCCAAGACTTATGTGAAAAATACTCGAATTCTGACTTAGCTTTTGAACTAAAAAGCAATCAGGTAATCCCTAGATTTGAACAAAATTTTGAAATTAAAATACATAATATCATACAGGAAATTACTAATAATATTATCAAACACAGTGGAGCAACAAATGCTACTATTGTCATAAATTACATCAATGACATTATCGCTATCGACATAGAAGATAACGGTATTGGCTTTGACATCAAAACCATTGAAGCTAAAAATGGAATTGGATTAAACCTAATTAAATCGCGCATAAAAACACTTAAAGGAAAATTTAACATAAGTTCTACTAAAAAAACAGGAACTAAAATACATATTGAAGTTCCTGCTGTATTGGCTTAATCTCTTGTGAGTTTTATATTGGACCAATAGTCTGCTCCAATACTTTTTCCGACACTAGATCCACAACTATTTGATGCTTTAGTAAATCATCCATAGTTTCGCGCTTACGAATCAAATGTGCTTTATTATTATACCACAATATTTCCGCAGGTCGGTATCTTGAATTATAGTTTGAAGTCATTGAAAAACAGTATGCTCCCGCATTTTTAAAACACAATATGTCACCTTCTGATATTTCCGAAATACGACGGTTATTTGCAAATGTATCGGTTTCACAAATATACCCTACCACAGTATAAAACCGTTTTCTACCGTTGTTATTAGATATGTTTACAATATCATGATGTGCATTATACAACATGGGGCGAATTAAATGATTAAAACCGGAATCAACACTTGCAAAAACAGTTGACGTAGTTTGTTTAATCACATTTACATTTACCAAAAAAACACCTGCTTCACTTACTAAAAATTTACCTGGTTCAAAAACCAAAGTTAACGGCTTACCATACTCTTTTTCAAAAGCATTAAAACGCTTTGTTAATTTTTGTCCCAGTTCTTCAATATTTGTTTCTATATCGTTTTCCGAATAAGCTACTTTGAACCCACTTCCTAAATCAATAAATTCAAGACTCGGAAATTGTAATGCAGTTGTAAATAAAATTTCAGCCGCAAATAGAAACACATCAATGTCCAATATATCAGACCCCGTATGCATATGAATTCCATTAATGTGCATACCTGTGTTTTCAACAATTCGGAGAACATGCGGAATTTGATGTATGGATACCCCAAATTTAGAGTCGATATGTCCTACAGAAATATTAGCATTCCCACCTGCCATAACATGTGGATTTATACGAATACAAACCGGAACTTCCGGATGTTTAGTTCCAAATTGCTCTAAGATGGATAAATTATCAATATTAATTTGACATCCCAAATTCGCTACGTTTTCAATTTCTGTTAACGACACTCCATTTGGAGTAAAAATAATATCTTCTGCCTGGAAACCAGCCAATAGCCCTAACTCAACCTCTTGCAAAGAGACGGTATCCAGACCAGAATTTAGTTGTTTAAAAAGTTTTAATATGGTGACATTTGATAATGCTTTTACTGCATAATTAATTTTTATTTTTTTAACACCTGTAAATGCACCAGTAAGTTTTTTGTATTGAATTTTTATTTTTTCTGCATCATACACATATACTGGCGTTTCAAATTCTTCTGCAATAGCTAATAAATTTCTTGTTCTCATTAATACTTTTTAAATAATTACTAGGGACAAAACTATCATATAATTTTACAAATAACTAAAAAACAAACAAATTAAATGTTTTTATAACATTTTGTTACATTATTACTATTAGAGCTATTTATGAATAAAAATAAAATGAAATTAAGAAGGTTTATTACCCTTATATTTTTACATTTGCGTAGCTTTAAAAAGATAACAAGTACATTATGAATTTACACGAATATCAAGGTAAAGAAATATTAAGCAGTTTTGGTGTTAGAATCCAAAGAGGAGTTGTAGTGCAAACTGCTGATGAAGCTGTAGATGCAGCTAAAAAATTAACTGAAGAAACCGGTACAGGTTGGCACGTAATTAAAGCACAAGTTCACGCAGGTGGTCGTGGAAAAGGTGGTGGAGTTAAGTTAGCTAAAAACTTAGATCAGGTTAAAGAAATAGCTGGACAAATAATAGGAATGGATTTAGTTACTCCTCAAACTTCTGCTGAAGGAAAAAGAGTACACCAAGTATTAATTTGTGAAGATGTTTACTATCCAGGAGATAGTGAAACAAGTGAATTTTATGTATCTGTTTTATTAAACAGAGCTACTGGTAGAAACATGGTTATGTATTCTACAGAAGGTGGTATGGATATTGAAGATGTTGCTGAAAATACACCACATTTAATTTTTACTGAAGAGATTGACCCTGCTACAGGATTACTACCTTTTCAAGCACGTAAAATTTCTTTTAACTTAGGTTTATCAGGAAAAGCATTTAAAGAAATGACAAAGTTTGTTTCTGCTTTATACAAAGCATATGTAGAGTCTGACTCTTCTATGTTTGAAATTAACCCTGTGTTAAAAACATCTGATGATTTAATCATGGCTGTTGATGCTAAGGTGACTATTGATGACAATGCGCTTTACAGACGTAAAGATTATTTAGCAATGCGTGATACCAGAGAAGAAAACGAAATTGAAGTTGAAGCTGGTGCTTTAGGTTTAAATTACGTTGATTTAGATGGTAATGTTGGATGTATGGTTAACGGAGCTGGTTTAGCAATGGCAACTATGGATTTAATTAAAATGTCAGGTGGTGAGCCTGCAAACTTTTTAGATGTAGGAGGTACTGCAGATGCTGAACGTGTTGAGGCAGGTTTCAGAATCATTTTAAAAGACCCTAATGTAAAGGCTATTTTAGTAAATATTTTTGGAGGAATCGTTCGTTGTGATCGTGTTGCTGAAGGAATTATTGCTGCTTTCAAAAACATGGGAGACGCTATGAATGTACCTTTAATTGTACGTTTACAAGGTACCAATGCAGATGTTGCTAAAAAATTAATTGAAGATTCAGGCTTAAAACTACAATCAGCTACTGCTTTTAAAGAAGCTGCTGATAAAGTAAAAGCTGTTTTAGCTTAATACCACTGGTGGCACTAACAAAACAACTCGTACCTTATTAGGCAATACTAATGAGGGAAATATATTAAAAAGCTCAAACAGCATGTTTGAGCTTTTTTTATTATATTGGGTTTCAACCCTGAAATTATTCAATAATGAGTACCGAAGAAAAACTAAGCGCCTTAAGTCAGTTAATTTCTTTTGCTAGAACTGGGAAAGAAATTAAAGATGTTGAGTATGATTTTTTAGTACTTATAGCAAACCAAATAGGGGTTGCTAAAAAAGAATTTGATTCCCTTTTACTCAATCCTGTTCCACACATAATCCTAAAGTCAGAAAGTGAACGTATAGTACAATTTCATAGACTTTTATTATTAATGAATGTTGACAAGGAAATTGAATTTATCGAATTAGAAAACATTCATCAACTAGGCTTAAAAATGGGGCTAAACATTCAAGCAATTGACAAAACCCTTAAGATCATGAAAGGGTACAAAAATAACAACATCCCATCTGATGTATTATTAAACATCTTTAAAACGTATTATAACTAGCTTATTATTTATCAATAAGCTTAGCTATCAAAAGCTGTTGTAACTTATACATAAACAAAGCTAATACAACTCCAAAAAACATTCCTGTAAGCACATCTCCTGGATAATGAACTCCAATATAAATTCTACTATACCCAACCACAATTGCCCAAGTTAGAAGCAAAACTCCTAGATATTTAAAATAAGGTTTAAATACTTTCCCTAAGAGCACAGCTAACGCCATTGAACTTGCAGCATGAGCTGAAAAATAACCGTATTTGCCACCACAATACGATTTTACCAAACGCATAGCCTCATAAACAACCTCTTCGTGACATGGCCTCGGTCTTAAAAACAACACTTTTTTAAAGAGATTAGCCAATTGATCAGTACAACCAATCATTAAACCAACAACAAGAACAGTTATCAAAGTAGCTTTGATTCCTGTTTTTTTATATAATAAATACACGAGAACAATATACAATGGAATTGAATTCCATTTGCCAGTAATAAACATCCAGAAACCATCAAAAGTAGGAGTTCCCAAACCATTCAAATACAGAAATAACTCTTGATCAAAGTGTATTAATTCTTCCATTACTCTTCGTATAATGCTATTTCCTTATCATAAAACTCCGTAGCTTCTTTTATACAAATTTCAGCTTCGTCAAGCAATTCTTCTTCTTCACTTTTATCAAAATCTTCCAACCATTCAATTTCATCATCCTCTAAATTAATAATGAATCTTGGGAAAGCAGTATGAATAATAAAAATTGCATTTGGAAATTCTGAATTATCTCCTAAAATAAACTTTGGTAACTCCATAATATCTTTTAAATCTTAATTAACTTTTTAGTTATATAATTAAACCTCCAGAATAGTAGTATTGAAGAAACAGTTAAACCTGCCAATAATCCTAACCAAATCCCTGAACTTTTATAATCTGTATGCAAACCTAAATAATAACTTACTGGAAATCCTACTACCCAATAGGCAATGAAAATTAATATTGTAGGTATTTTAACATCTTGCAATCCTCGTAACGCTCCCAAAACAACAACTTGTATTCCATCAGAAATTTGAAATACTGCAGCTATTAATAATAAGGCTGATGCCGTTTTAACCACTTCCATTGTATTAGATAAATCCGCTATATTATTGTAATTCACAAATAAATCAGGGAACATCTTATGAAATGCAACAAATATTCCTGCAAAAATAATTTCTATAAATAGCGTTAATAAAAACACTGAAAATGCTACACGACGTAACGCTTTAAAATTTTGTAACCCTTTTTGATTTCCTACTCTAATTGTTGCGGCTACACTTAAGCCCATACCAACCATGAATGTTAATGATGACAGTTTTAAGGCTATTTGATTTGCTGCTTGAGCATTACTTCCTAAAACTCCGGACAACCATATTCCGGCTGTAAAAATAGCTACTTCAAAAAACATTTGCATTGCTGAAGGAATACCTAGAGATAGTATTTTGTTAATGACAGATTTTTTGATACTAAAAAAATTCAAGTTTGTTACATAAGGGATAAACTTTTCTCTAGATCTTAAAAGCACCCAAATAAACAACAACATAACAACTCTTGAAATCAAGGTACCAATTGCCGCTCCAACAATTCCTAGTTCAGGAAATCCAAACTTTCCATAAATCAATAAATAGTTCAATACTACATTAATTACATTTGCCAATAAGGTTGCCCACATGGCATATTTTGTTTCTGAAAGTCCATCAGAAAATTGTTTAAAAGCCTGAAACATAATCATTGGTATTAATGAAAATGCTACTATTTCTAAATAAGGTATTGCCAAAGCAACCACTTCTGCTGGTTGTTTCATGTGATGCATTAATGGCTTGGATAATACTATTAACCCAAACAATACAGTACCCAAAACAGTACATAAAAACAACCCGTGTTTAAAAACCGCCTTTCCTTTTGACACATTCCCTTCTCCATCAGCTTCAGCTACTAAAGGTGTGATTGCTGTTGAAAAACCAATTCCTAATGACATGGCTATAAACAAAAAACTATTCCCTAAAGATACCGCAGCTAGCTCAGTGGTTCCTATTTTACCTACCATAATATCATCAATCAAACCAACCATGGTATGACCTACCATTCCTAGTATAACTGGATAAGCTAGTTTTAAATTGTACTGAAATTCCTTAGTGTATGTTGCTAATGTCAATGTAAATAGTTTGTGGCTGCAAATGTAAGTCATAGACTTGTAAAAAACAGTATCTTCGTTAAAAAGAGATTTATGAATACCTATTTTGTACAGATACCCGAAACTCCCTCAATAATAAATAGTGCAAACTGTATTGCACGAATGATTGATGGTATCGGGTTTCGTTATTATTGGGCTACCGAAGGTTTGCTTAGCGCTGATTTTGTATTTTCACCCGGTAACGGCAGTATGAATTTAACAGAGCTAAATCTTCATATTTATGATTTAGCATACATCACTCATAAAACTTTTGGCCTAACTGCTCCATATCAAAAAGAATCATTTGAAAATTTTATAACAGCTCGTAAAGAGATCTTATTTCTTTACGAAGCTGTTAGCAAGCATTTAAAATCTATTGAAAATGATCAGTCATTAAAAAACTACAACGTAAACCCAAAATCCTTTAACGGGGAGTTTCCTTTTTGGTATTTAATAAACGGACCTATTGCTGATTGTTTAACACACATTGGTCAAATTACAAGTTGGCGAAGAATTTCAGGAAATCCTCAACCAAAGACTAATGTATTTTTAGGTAAATAATCTTCTAGTTTTTTTATTTTTTAAATTTAGCCCCCTGAATTACTTCATATTTATCAAACAAATAAACCAGTGACGCCATTGTAGCCGCACCAAGCTCCAACTCTCGCTTATTAACATGTTCGAAAGTATCATTTGCCGCATGGTGATGATCAAAGTAGCGTTGTGAATCTGGTCTCAGTCCACACAACACATTATTTCCTTTTAACGGACCAATATCTGCTCCACTCCCTCCTTTTTCAAAATAATGGATTAAGTACGGTTTGAAAAGTGATTTCCATGACAGTACTTTTTCAAAGTTTTCATCGGAACAATCAAATGAAAAACCTCTTGGTGTAAAACCACCTGCATCACTTTCCAAAGCAAATACATGGTTCTCATTCTTTACAACTGCTACTTTTGCATATTTTTTTCCACCACGTAGCCCGTTTTCTTCATTCATAAACAACACCACACGAATTGTATGTTTTGGTTTGTATCCTATTTTTTTAAACAATCGCAATACCTCCATTGATTGTACAACTCCTGCTCCATCATCATGCGCTCCATCTCCTAAATCCCATGAATCTAAATGCCCTCCTACAACCATTATTTTATTCGGATAGGTACTACCTGTAATTTCTCCTATAACATTATAGGACTGTACATCTTTCAATTGTTTACAATGCTGTGTGAAGTAGAACTCGATATTTTTATCTAATTTGAGCATTGTACTTAATAGTTCAGCACCATTAGTACTAATTGCTGCTGCTGGAATTCTTTTATTAACCGCAACATCGCCATAACTCATTGAGCCAGCATGAGGGTAATCATCCAAACGCAAATTCATGGAACGTACCAAAACCCCAACAGCTCCATAAGCTATCGCCTTTTCTGCTCCTTTATAACGCTGCTCAACACAACCTCCATAAGCTTGAAAAGTACTTATTAACTCCGCTTGCATTGGCCTGTTATAAAAAACTATTTTTCCAGCAATTTTGTCCTTACCTAACTCCTCTAATTCTTCAAAGCTAGAGATCTCAATTAATTGAGCTTTAATACCTCCTATTGGTGTTGCTACAGAGCCTCCAAGTGCACAAATTGGAACTACTGTAGATTTTCCAGGAGCAGTTTCTACATAAGCATATTCTTTAGCGCCTCTTACCCATTTAGGAACCATTACAGGCTGTAACCAAACTTTATCTAGCCCTAACTTATCTAATTCCTCTTTAGTATATTTTACTGCTTTTTCAGCATTATATGATCCGGATAACCGCCCTCCAATTTGATTGGACAAATGATTTAACCAGTCATAAGATTTCCCCTCAAGTAACGATGCGTCATAAATACTCTTGAGTTTAACAACATCTGATGATTGCGCAAAAACAACACTACCCAAAAGTAATGCAAGCAATAAAATTCTATTCTTCATTCAATTCTTTTTTATATTGAGTTAAGTTTTTTTTAATTTCATCACTCAACTCTGGTTCTTTAATATCATCAAACTCCTTAAGCTTATCATAAATTGTTTTAGCAACAATATATCTTGCTGAAGGCTTATTGTCTGCCGGAATAATATACCATGGTGCATTTTCAGTTGATGTTTTATTAATTGCATCCTGATAACACGCTTGATATTTATCCCATAATTTACGTTCTTTTAAATCGCCCGGAGAAAATTTCCAATTTTTATCTTTCAATTCTATACGACGCAATAACCGATTTTTTTGTTCAGACTTACTTAGGTTTAAGAAAAATTTAAAGATTAATGTTCCGTTTTCGGCAATATGATTTTCAAAATTTCTAATTTGGTCAAAACGCTTCTCCCAAAAACCTTCATCTATGTCCGTTATTGAATTAATGTCTGGTAAATTTTCTCCTAAAATATATTCAGGGTGTACTCGTGTTACCAATACATTTTCATAATGTGTGCGATTAAAAATTGAAAACTTACCTCTTGAAGGTAGCGCTATGTAGTGCCTCCATAAATAATCATGATTTAATTCTAACGAAGTAGGCACTTTAAAACTATGCACCACAATACCTCTTGTATTAAAATCTTTAAAAACCTCACGAATCAAACTATCCTTACCAGCAGTGTCCATTCCTTGCAAACAAATCAAAACACTATATTTTCCATGTGCATAGAGTGTATCTTGTAAATCGCCTAATTTCTTACGAAGCTTTTTTAATTCTTTTTTTACATCATCATCCTTATCTAATTGGACATCTGTTTTAAAATTAGACAATTGAATTTCTGAAGTGACTTTGTATTGTTTTATGTTTATATTTTTCATTCTATTTTTCTAATGCATTTAATCTTTATAAATATATTAAAATTTAATATCTTTCGGTTTTAAAATCACCATTGATGTCTGAAAAAACTATAAATATTATTATTGAAGCGTTTAAAGTAATTCCTGCGGGAGATCAGCTTGTTAAACAAGATGGAAAACGCGAATCTAGATACAAAAAACTAGGGGCTTACGTATATCATAATGCCGTGAAAAAAAACGGTTTATATTTATCTAGTAATAAAGAAGGTGTTGCTGTTGCTTATATTATTGATCCAAAAAACAACAAGAAAACTTTCGGAGACTTCATTAATGATTTAAAGTTTGCCTTTGGTGTTTCAGGAATCAAAAAAGCACTGGGGATTTCAAAACGTCAAAAATATATTCATGAACAACGCCCGAAAAATGATCCGTACATGTATTGGGAATTTACCGGTGTAAACCCTAACTACCAAGGAAATGGTTCTGCTACTTTTTCTGCTAAGGAACTAAGGGATCTTGTATTTAGTGACGCTTACGAACGACAACTTCCGATGTTTACTGAAACTTCTATCAGAAAAAACATGATTGTATACAGACGATATGGTTTTGAAATTTATCATGAATGGACAATGCCAGACGGATCAACTATGTGGTTTTTAAAATATGACACTTTAAATAAAGAAAACCCTGTAAAAAAATAAAAAAAAGCCAACTGATTTTCAGTTGGCTTTTTCAGTTATTTACTTGCAAACAACTTTACATCTTGCTCTGAAATTTCTTTATCTCCAAGGATAATTAATCGTTCTATAACATTTCTTAACTCTCGGATATTCCCAGTCCAATCATACTCTTGCAATAATTTTATTGCTTTTTTAGAGAACTCTTTTTCTGGAACCCCTTGATCGTTTGCTATTTTTTTTGAAAAATGGGTTATCAATAATGGTATATCATCACGTCGCTCATTTAAAGCAGGTACTTTGATTAATATTACAGCTAAACGATGGTATAAATCTTCTCTAAAATTCCCATCTGCAATTTCTTTTTTCAAATCTTTATTTGTTGCTGCCACAACTCTAACATCAACTTTAATATCTTTATCACTACCAACACGTTGTACTTTACTCTCCTGTAAAGCTCGCAATACTTTTGCTTGAGCGGTTAGACTCATATCTCCTATTTCATCTAAGAAAATTGTACCTCCATTTGCTGCTTCAAATTTACCTGCTCTATCTTTATTAGCTGATGTAAAAGCCCCTTTAACATGTCCAAACAATTCACTTTCAATTAACTCACTTGGTATCGCAGCACAGTTCACCTCAATCATTGGTCCTTTAGCCCGCTTACTTTTTTGATGAATCCAATGAGCGACTAGCTCCTTTCCAGTACCATTTGGTCCAGTAATAAAAACTCTAGCATCAGTTGATGCTACCTTATCAACCATTTCTTTAATATGAGTAATCGCGTTACTTTCACCAACCATTTCATATTTTTTAGAAACTTTTTTCTTTAGCCGCTTATTTTCTACAACAAGCTCTGTATTGTCTAAAGCATTACGTACTGTATTTAACAACCTATTTAAATCTGGTGGTTTTGAAATATAATCAAAAGCCCCCATACGCATAGTTTTCACCGCTGTATCTAAATCACCATGACCAGATATCATTACCATTGCTATTTCTGGTTTTATTTTTTTTGCAGCTTCAAGCACCTCAATACCATCCATTTTTGGCATTTTAATATCACAAAGTACTAAATCATAATCTGTAGTTTTAATCATCTCCATACCTTGTAAACCATCTTCTGCAGCTTCCACTTCATATGATTTACTTTCTTCAGAAAGGATTTTAACGAGTACTCTTCTAATTGCAGCCTCATCTTCAATTACTAATATTTTTGACATCTTATTAAGTTAAAAGATTGAATATTTAAATATACATTTTTCTATAATTCTGATCCCTATTCGATGCTATCAATATGCAATAAACTCAGAATGTCGATAAAAAACACTTTTTTGCCGATAAATAAAATTAACCTTTGTTAATTTACCCAATAGTAGGTATTTTATAAATGGTTATTAAGTTATATATTTACAGTGTCTATAAGAAGTTATAGATTAAGTAAGTTTTTTTTGACTCAATTGTAATTATTTTACTTGTTTATATATACTTCTCTTTGTGGGAAAGGAATTTTAATATTGTTTTCTCTAAACAACTTATCAATTTCAAATCTAATATCACTTTGAGTAAACACAGTTTCAAAACTATTACTTAAGGTAAATATTAACTTAAACTCCAAAGCACTGTCTCCAAAATTCATAAACAATACTGATGGTTTATTATACTTTAAAACTTTAGGATGAGTAGTTGCTGCTTGTAACAATAATAATTTCACTAAATTTAGATCAGAACCGTAAGCAACCCCTACTGAAATACTCTCCCGAGTTTTCACCCCGTTTTCTGTCCAGTTATATAAGCTTGAGGTTAAGTATTTATGGTTGGGGATTATCAATACTTTATTATCAATAGTAACAGCTCTTGTAGTACGCAGTTTAATTTCAGTAATACGACCAACTTTCCCTTCCAATTCAATAATATCACCTACATGAACTGATTGATCTATTAAAATAATGACACCTGAGATAATATCTTGAAAAAAAGTTTGTAACGCAAATCCAACCCCTACTAACAATGCAGCAGAGGCAGCAAAAATAGAAGAAACATTAACCCCTACATTGTCAAAAGTAAACAAGATAATAATTAAATAAATAAAATATCTCACAAACAAGAAAACAGTTCCAAACTTAGCTTTGTCTGTTTCCGGAAGTTTTTTAGTAATAAGCTTTCTAAATAATTTTAAAGCATATGCAGTTAAAACAAATGCAACTGTTACTATTAAAAATATCTTTATCGAAATATTAATCTTCCCAAATTGAAGACCGTAATTTAAAATATTATTAATTTCTTCCATTTAAAATATTTTTATCTTACTTATTAATAGAATGAGTCTTCTAACATTAAAAAACTCCCAACATTGGGTATTTGACAATATAACACTTATAAATACTATCTATTAAAAAGTGACAGATAAAGTATGTTTTCTTAGTGTAAAAAAAATCTCTAACAGAATAGTGTCAGAGATTTTTTTTATTTATTCAAACCTATTACTAGTATTTTAACCACTTATAGATTTCCTTATAACTTGGTTTTTTACCGTACATTAAAATACCAACTCTATAAATTTTAGCTGCAAACCAAACGGTACCTATAAATGTTGCAAATAAAATCACTACAGATAAAATTTGTTGCCACATTGGTACGCCAAATGGAATACGCATTAACATTACTACAGGAGATGTAAATGGTATAAATGAAAACACTTGAGCTACCGTTCCGTGCGGATCCTCCAATACAGTAAACCCTCCTACATAAACCGCTAAAATTAACGGCACCATAATTGGCATCATGAATTGTTGTGTATCCGTTTCATTGTCAACAGCAGCACCTATAGCAGCGTATAATGAGCTATATAGTAAGAACCCTCCGATAAAGAATAATAGGAACATTACAATTAAATTTAGAATTGGTAATTGACTTAATTCATATCTACCAACGGCCAATATATCGCCAATATCTCCTCCTTTAAGAGCATTTTGCATCATATCTTGTGAATTATTCATTTGAGACATGTCTACATTAAAAACAACCGATAACACTATTGATAATACCCCTAAAACAAGTACCCAAATTACAAACTGAGTAATCCCTGCCAATGAAGTACCAAATATTTTTCCCAACATTAATTGCATTGGTTTTACTGACGAAATGATTACTTCAATTATTCTACTGGTTTTTTCCTCAATTATACTGCGCATAATCATATTACCATAAATGATGATAAACATAAATAATAAATACCCTGAAACCATTCCAAAAACAAGTTTTAACCCTCCACTAAACTTTGAAGTTTTCTCCCCAGTATAACTCTCTTGGTTGATATCTACACTTATTTTCGCTTCATTAATTTTTTCTATATCAAAACCTTTATTTTTATAATTGATATCAGTAAGCTGCTTTTCTATTTTTGATTCTAAACTCGCTATTAATGTTAACGAAGGTGTGTCTTTTGAATAAAACTTAACCCTTTTCGCCAACTGATTAACACTATCAACTTTAGGAATATACAACAACCCATAGTGCTCTTGTTCCTCAACATCAATTCTGGCTTGAGCTAAATCAATATTATTTAATATTCTGTATTTAGTAGTTGAAGTGGTATCTGAGAATATTTCCTTTGCAAAACCTGATTCATCAACAACATCAATTATACGCTCTTTATTTTTATTTAAATTGGTCAAAAAACCAATCAACAATCCTAAACCAATCATAATCAACGGACTTACAAAAGTCATGATGATGAAGGATTTATTTTTCACCTTATTAAGGTATTCTCTTTTTGTTATAAGTGGTAAATGATTCATTTCAGTGCTAGTTAGTTATTTTGAACAGATTGGATAAAAATATCACTTGCAGTTGGTATTACTTCCGTAAAGTGATTTACTTGACCTTGATTGGTTAAGAAAGACAATAATTCATTTGGTGTACTAGATGCTTCAATTTTAATTTTTAATTTGACATCTTCATGAATTGACTTGAATGACGCTGGAGCTATTGAAAAATTATTTTCTAATGCATTTCTAAATTCAACTTCATTAGCAGCACTAACTCCTACTTCAAATGTATTAGATTTAAATTGCTTTTTAATATCTAGTAATTTTCCGTCTAATATTTTATTAGATTTATCAATCAAAGCAATGTGATCACATAATTCCTCTACGGATTCCATTCGGTGGGTAGAAAAGATAACTGTTGCACCATTCTCACGTAATTTTAAGATTTCATCCTTTATTAAATTGGCATTTATAGGATCAAAACCACTAAATGGTTCGTCGAAAATCAATAATTTAGGTTCGTGTAATACCGTTACTACAAACTGAATTTTCTGTGCCATTCCTTTAGAAAGTTCTTGCACCTTTTTATTCCACCAGTCACCAATTTCTAATCTATCAAACCAGTATTTTAACTTTTCTTTAGCCTCCTTTTTTGTCAAGCCCTTTAACTGCGCTAAATACAACGCTTGCTCACCAACTTTCATTGATTTATACAAACCGCGTTCTTCTGGTAAATACCCAATATCTTTAACATGATTTTGCTCTAAAGGTTTTCCATCAAAAGTTACCAAACCACTATCTGGCATCGTAATTTGATTAATAATTCTTAAAAAAGAAGTTTTACCAGCTCCGTTAGGACCTAATAATCCGAATATACTTCCTTTAGGAACAGTTAGTGACACATTATTAAGCGCTGTATAATCGCCATATTTTTTGACAATATTTTCAGCAACAAGAAGATTATCCATAAATGTTTTAGTTTATCTGTAAGTATCTCAAATAACAATTATGTTACAGAAATACTATTTTATTTTTCATCAATTGTTATTCCATAAAAAACCTCGAAGATACTTCGAGGTTTTTTATATATTTAATATGTTGTGTTAAGAAAACATATCTTTCACTTTTTCAAAGAAAGATTTATCATTTTCTTTTGGATTAGGAATAAAGTGCTCATCCTCTCTCATGTTTTCAAAGAAAGTTCTTTGCTCTTTATTTAACTCTTGAGGCGTCCATACGTTTACATGAACCAACAAATCTCCTTTTCCATATCCGTTAATACTCGGAATCCCTTTTCCTCGCAAACGCAATATTTTTCCAGATTGAATTCCAGCATCTAATTTAATTCTGACTTTACCCGTTACCGTATTAATTTCTTTAGATATTCCTAAAATAGCATCAGGAAAACTAACATATAAATCGTAGTGTAAATTATCGCCTTCACGTTTTAATTCAACATGATCTTTTTCTTCAATAAGTACTAATAAATCTCCTGAAACACCATTCCCTGGAGCATCATTTCCTTTTCCAGAAACCTTTAGTTGCATACCTTCAACAACTCCAGCAGGTATTTTAACTGATACAGTTTCTTCCGAAGCTTCCAAACCATGAGCATCTGTTCCTGCTCCTTTTTCATCAATTTGCTGTCCTGCTCCACTACAAGTAGTACATGTAGCAGCAGTTTGCATACGTCCTAAAATAGTATTGGTAACGCGCATTACTTGCCCAGAACCATTACATGTAATACATGTTTTATAAGTTGTTCCCGAAGATTGTACTTTACGTTTAACTTTAATTTTCTTCTCTACTCCGTTAGCAATTTCTTCAAGAGTAAGTGATACACGAATACGTAAATTACTACCTTTTACTCTTCGTTGTCGTGAACCTCCGCCACCAAAGCCACCTCCGCCACCTCCAAAGATGTCGCCGAATTGACTAAAAATGTCATCCATATTCATTCCACCACCGCCGAAGCCTCCACCAAAGCCTCCGCCTCCGCCACCTGATCCATCAAATGCAGCGTGACCATAACGATCGTATTTTGCTTTTTTATTATCGTCACTAAGTACTTCGTACGCCTCCGCAGCTACCTTAAAATTTTCTTCCGCAGTTGAGTCTCCAGGATTCTTATCCGGGTGATACTTAACGGCCATTTTTCGGTACCCTTTTTTTATCTCTTGCGCAGTAGCTCCTTTAGAAACTCCAAGTACGTCGTAATAATCTTTTTTTGCCATTTTATACTTTTTGTAATTCCAAATTACCGGAATATTCTTTTTAGATTCTCGTTTTCACGAGAGTGACATTTTTTCTTATTGTCCAATAACAACTTTTGGGAAACGGATAATTTTTTCTCCTAATTTGTAACCATTTTCAATCACATCAATAATTTTCCCTTTTAAATCATCAGAAGGTGCTGGTATTTGAGTGATTGCTTCATGAAAATCTGCATTAAAAGCATCTCCTTTTCTTACATCTAAAATTTCAAGTCCTTTATCTTTCAAAGTCGCCTTTAATTTTGTGCTAATAAGCTCAATACCTTTTACTAAGTTTTTATCTTTACTTTTTTCTATTTCAATCCAAGCTCTGTCTAAATCATCCAAAACTGGTAGCATTGCTTGCATTACACTAGAACTTGCCGTTTTAAATAACTCTATACGCTCTTTAGAGGTTCTTTTTTTATAATTTTCAAACTCTGCAAACAAACGTAAAAACTTATCTTTTTCACTTGCCAAATCAACTGTTAATTGTTCCTCAACAGACAATTCAATAACTGGTTCTTTTGGCTCTTCTGCCTTAGTTGCTTCAACATTCTGATCAACTGCTTGGTCCTTTACTTCTTCGTTTTGTATTTCTTCTGTACTCATTGGTAATGAATATAATGGGTTCTTTAATTTATTACAAGATGGCAAAAGTATTGCCATTTCTGTAAAAATGCCAATTTGTCACCAAAAAAAATGACATTTTATCACAACTATTTTAATTAAAAAAAAGCAGTCTTATTAGCTATTAATTACAAAATAGACAATCATATGAAAGAGAGCGCAATTGACTGTAAGCCAACAAACTACCTCGGGGTGTGATTGATTTTAATTTGTAACTATATATCTATACCTGATTATTAAACACTTTTATTATGGAAGATCATGTCTTATAAAAAAAAAACGAAATCATTGGAACATCTGATAAATCTAATGATGACGCTGTAAAAAACGCTTTATCAAGAGCGTCAAGTTTATCAAAAACTAAAGGTGGTTTGAAGTTGTTGAAACAAGAGGTTCAATTATCGATAAGACTATTGAAAGGTGGCAAGTAACTATTAAATTTGGCTTTACAATGAATTAATACAAGCATGTCACGCATAGAATTTCTAAAATTGATTCCAATTTCCTTTACATTACACCAAATTTGTTAAGGCTTCCTCTATTTGTTTATACTCGAAGTCAAAACCTAATTCTTCTATTTTATTTGAAGAAACATATTGACTTTCACATAGGATCTCATGCATTTCACCGAGTAATAATTTCAATATAAATTTGGGTACATTGGGTAAAAATAATGGCTTACCTATTTTTTTAGCAAGTGCTTTTGTAAGTTCCGAATTGGTAACTGGATTTGGTGCCACAGCATTAAACACACCTTCTTTGTTTTCAACTAAAAGAAAGCTGATTAACTTAATTAAATCATTAACATGAATCCAGCTCATGTATTGCTTCCCTGTTACTAATGACGCTCCTAAACCCAAAGTTATTGGTTGTTTTATTTTTGGTAATGCTCCACCTTTTTTAGATAACACAACACCAATACGAACTTTTGTTGCTTTAATGTCTAAACTAAAAAAAGCATTTGAAGACTCTTCCCATTTTTTTACAACATCACCTAAAAAACTATCAGAAAACGAGCATGAATCTTCATTATACACCATTGAATAGGAATGTTTATATATCCCTATTGCACTTGCACAAATAATCTGATTCACCTGATGTTCCTCACTTTTTAAGATATTGAATAGTAATTTTGAAGAAACAATTCTACTAGCAATAATTTCTTTTTTAAAAGACTTGGTCCATCGCTTAGAAATAGACGCTCCTGCTAAATGAATAATTTTGTCAACACCTATTACACAAGAAGCATCAATAATTTCGTTTTCAATATCCCAATAGAAGCCTGAACAATTAGGTAATGAGTGTAAAGCTTTTTTACGACTCGTTAAAAAGTTAATTTTATGCCCTTCACGCAACAAATGCGTTACCAAATGTCGCCCAACTAAACCTGTTGCTCCAGTAATTAATATTTTCATTATTTAGTAAGCATTGGTCAAAGCATCCTTTATAAATAGCTTCTTGTTATTCTTTAATAGTTTTTCTTGCTCGTAACATTTCTCGCTTTCCTGGAGGACCTTCAAGACGCTCTACAGTAAAACCAACTGCTTGCATAGCTCTACGTGCGCTCCCTTTTGCGGCATAAGTTACCAAAACACCATCTTTTTTTAATGCTTTATACATTATAGCAAAAATTTCTTCTCCCCATAATTCTGGTTGTACCCGAGATCCAAAGGCATCGTAATAAATAAGATCATGGCAATTATCATCTTTTATATCAAAAAACTTTTGTTGCCTTTTAGTAATACTAAACGTATCTGTTACAACCTGCTCGGTTTCCCAATCTACGCTGTGCATTTTACTAAAATCATCAGAATGTGCTGCTGCTTTTAATTGCGTTACATAGTTTAATGCATTCAGTTCTTCTTGAATAACCGGGTAAGCTTCAATACCAGTATAACTTATATTTACAGCTCTTCTGTTTGCTTCTAACAAGGTTATAAAAGCGTTTAAACCTGTACCGAAACCTATTTCTAATACGGAAACGTTTTCAGAAAACAAATCCAATCCCTTACGTATAAAAACATGATACGCTTCTTGTATAGCTCCTTTTTTTGAATGATACTGTTCATTCAATTCAGGTAAATTTATTGACGTTGAACCGTCCGAAGTTATAATTATTTCTCTTTTCAATGTACTTTTTGTTTTACAGTCCTGTGGGGCTTATTCCGCTATTAACACTCCTGTTGATTCAAATGCGTAAGTGTATTCGGGCTCAGTGATTGCGGCAATTTCATCTTTAGTTTTACCTGCATCTTCTGCATAATGTTGTAATTCAGATACCGGTATTACAGTAACAAATGCTTTCCCTTCAACTATTACATTATTTCCAGCTGCGTTCAAAGGCATGAAAAAACCATAATCCTTAAAACGTACCATAATCTCTTTCCCTTCTCCTAAATCATTTCTCATCCAACATCCTTTTTTCGAACACACTTCGTTTATTTTTGAAGTATATTTAACAGTTATTGTATCTCCTTCTTTTAGTGATTTATATTTTTTAAATAATTCCTTTACTGGCAAAGCATTATCAACTGTAATGCTATCTCCAAAAGATGTATAACTAACCCCTTCCTTAGTTTCTGCTACAACTTGTTTTTCTGTTTTATTTTTACAAGCTATTACAGCAAAAAACACCAGTGTTAATACGATTATTTTTTTCATAAGATTCTTTTAAAATATTAGTTTTCATTAGCATACAAATTTAACCAAACATTAACCTATAAAAAAGTAATAATTCACTAATTTCGCAAAACTAAAAAAAATCTACGCAATGACGATGACTACAGATATAAAAATTACACGTGTTAAAGAATCCAATTTTAAAACAATAGATTTAGATAATATTGCTTTTGGAACTGTATATGCTGACCACATGTTTTTTTGTGATTTTAAAGATGGTGAATGGCAACAACCTGAAATTACGCCTTACCAACCTTTACAATTAGATCCATCGGCAAGAGTTTTTCATTATGGACAAGCTGCATTTGAAGGAATGAAAGCCTATAAAGATGAAAACAGTGATGTTTGGGTTTTTAGACCTGAAGAAAACTGGAAGCGTATTTGTTTTTCAGCAAATAGATTAGCAATGCCTGAAGTTCCTAAAGAAATATTCATGGAAGGATTAAAAACCTTATTGGATATGGATAGAGAATGGGTTGTTCCAGGAAGAGGAAATACATTATATATACGTCCTTTTATTTTCGCTACGCAAGCTGGTGTTTCAGCAGCTCCTGCTGAGGAATATAAATTTATGATTATTTGTACTCCAGTACAGGCGTATTATAAAGGTGGTGATGTAAAAGTAAAAATATCTGATCATTATTCAAGAGCTGCAAATGGTGGTGTTGGAGCTACAAAAGCTGCGGGGAATTATGCCGCACAGTTTTACCCAACCAAAAAAGCAAATGAAGAAGGATACCAACAAATAATTTGGACCAACTCTACACATGAATATTTAGAAGAAGCTGGAACAATGAATGTATTTTTCAGAATTGGAGATACTTTAATAACTGCTCCAACTGACGACAGAATATTAAATGGTGTTACTAGAAAAAGTATTATAACCCTTGCTGAAAAAGAAGGCTTAAAAGTAGAGGTGCGTAAAATAAGTGTTGTTGAAGTTATTGCTGCTGCAAAAGCTGGGGAATTAAAAGAAATTTTTGGAACTGGAACTGCTGCGGTAGTTGTTCCAATTACAGGTGTTGGTTATAAAGATGATCATTACGACTTACCTAAACTAGACAATGCATATTCAACTTTGCTAAAAGGGAAGTTATTAGACATCCAATATAATGAAGCTGATGATATTTTTAACTGGACTGAAAAAATATAAGCTCCAAAAAAATTACTGTTCTCGTTCTTGAATTGAAACGAAAATATTAATTCTTGTTTCTAAATCTATGATACATATTTATATTTTCTAATAAAGATTTCACAAGCTCAGCATAATAAAATTTATTAAAAAAAAATATAAGAAAGCCTTTATTTCATAGAAATGAGGGCTTTCTTTTTATCTTAAAACTCAATACTAATTCAATACTACTATTAAATCATCTGAGTTTACCATTACTCCTGAATTCAAAATTACTTTATCAATTGTAGTGTCCTCAATTGCTGTAATAGTCGTTTCCATTTTCATTGCCTCTATGATAAACAATGGTTGATTTTTTACTACTTTCTCTCCTCTTTTAACCAATACTTCTGAAAGCAACCCTTGTAAAGGCGCTCCAATATGTTTGGTATTTGATTTATCTATTTTTGCATGAGTAACTTTATCTACTTTAATGGATGCATCTTTAACTTTCACACTTCTTGACTGACCATTAACTTTGAAATACACGGTTACCATACCATCTTCATTTGGCCTCCCTACAGAGTCAAGGCTTATTAAAAGTGTTTTACCTTTATCAATTTCCACTGTAATTTCTTCTCCTCTTTCCATTCCATAAAAGAAATTTTTAGTAGGCAAATTCATTAAGTTTCCAAATTTCAAATGTTTATTATAAGCATCTAAGAAAACTTTAGGATACAATTTGTAGGACAAGAAATCCGTAATATCCGTTGGTCGTCCCATTTCTTTATCAAAAATATTTAAAAACTCTTGATATTCTTCTTCTATGTTTAAAACTTCAAAATGAGCATTAGGCCTGTCAGTATACGCTACTTGATCTTTCAATATTAATTTCTGCAACTCTTTTGGAAAACCACCAACTGGCTGCCCTAAATCACCTTTGAAAAAACTTATTACCGATTGCGGGAAAGAAATAGTATCCCCACGCTCTAACACATCTTGTACAGTTAAATTATTACTCACTAAATACTGTGCCATATCGCCCACAACCTTCGAACTTGGGGTCACTTTTACAATATCTCCAAAAAGCTGATTTACATCGGCATACATTCGAGTAATTTCATGAAAACGATCTTCTAAACCTAAAGCTTGCGCTTGAGGTTTTAAGTTTGAATACTGACCTCCAGGTATTTCATGTTTAAACACTTCACCTGAACCTGCTTTTAATCCCGATTCAAATGGATAATAATATTCGCGTACTGATTCCCAATAGTTAGAATATTCATTTAGGGAATCAACATTTATTTTATTTTCTCGCTCATGGAACTTTAACATCTCAACTATTGAGTTGAAGTTTGGCTGTGAAGTTAATCCTGACATGCCTCCTAGAGCAACATCTAACACATCTACGCCTGCTTCTACTGCTTTTAAATAAGTAGCTGATTGAATAGCTGACGTATCATGAGTATGCAAGTGTATAGGTATTTTTAATTCGGATTTTAAAGCCGAAATTAACTCATATGCGGCATAGGGTTTTAATAAACCTGCCATATCCTTTAATCCTAAAATATGCGCTCCAGCACCTTCTATTTCTTTTGCTAAATTGACGTAATATTTTAAATTATATTTTGTGTTTTTAGGATCTAAAATATCACCCGTATAACAGATAGAACCTTCTGCTAAACCTTGCGTTCTGGTTCGTACATGTTCAATACATGGTGCAATGGATTTCATCCAGTTTAGCGAGTCGAATATTCTAAAAACATCAACTCCTTTCTCCCATGATTGTTCTACAAATTTCCCTATTAAATTATCCGGATAGGCAGTATAGCCAACTCCATTTGACCCCCTGATAAGCATTTGTAATAACACATTAGGCATTGCTTTTCGTAATTGTTCTAATCGTTCCCAAGGATTTTCTTGTAAAAAACGTAAACACACATCAAATGTTGCTCCTCCCCAAACTTCCATACTAAACACTTCAGGATGGTTTTTAGTAAAACCTTCAGCTACTTTTAGCATATCATAAGTTCGCATACGAGTAGCTAATAAACTCTGATGCGCATCACGCATGGTGGTGTCCGTATAATGAACTTTCTTCTCATCTAGCAACCATTCAGAAAATTTATCAGGCCCTAGTTTTGACAACAAATCTTTCGTTCCTTCATTATAGGACGCGCTCGCATCAAACTTTGGCACTTTTGGCACTACAAATGTTTTGTTAGGGTTTATATTTTTAACATCTGAATTACCATTTACTATAACTTCTCCTAAATAATTCACCAATTTATTAGCCCTGTTTCTTGGCGTTTTAAATTCGAATAATTCAGGTTTATTTTTTATGAAGTTTACGGTAACTTCTCCCTTCCTAAAGGTTTCATGCTTTAATATATTATCCAAAAACGGCATGTTTGTTTTTACACCACGTATCCTAAATTCGGCTACGGCTCTTCTCATTTTCCGACAAGCGCCATCCAGTGTTCTACTACTAGCTGTTACTTTAACAAGCATGGAATCGAAAAAAGGAGATATCGTTACTCCTTGATATAAACTTCCAGCATCTAACCGAATACCAAAACCTGAGGCGCTTCTATAGGTAGAAATAGTACCATAGTCAGGCTTAAAGTTATTAGCAGGATCTTCAGTTGTTATTCTACACTGTAAAGCATATCCATTTATTTTGATAGCTTCTTGATTTGGTATTTTTATTTGATCATCACTTAATTTATATCCTCCGGCAATAAACAACTGTGCTTTAACAATATCAATACCAGTTATCACCTCAGTTACTGTGTGCTCAACTTGTATTCTGGGATTTACTTCAATAAAATAAATTGAACCATCATCATCAACCAAAAACTCAACTGTCCCTATATTATTATAATCTACTGCTTTACATATTTTTATAGCATACTCATATAAAGCATTTTTAGTAGCATCACTTAACCCATATGATGGCGCAAATTCAATTACCTTTTGATAACGTCGTTGTACAGAACAATCACGCTCAAATAAATGTACTGTATTGCCATAATTATCTGCTACAATTTGGATTTCTATATGTTTAGGATTTTCCACAAACTTTTCTAGAAATACGGTGTCATCACCAAAAGCATTTAGCGCTTCTCGTTTACTTTCAAAGTAAGCACTTTTTAATTGCTCATCACTTCTTATCACACGCATTCCTCTTCCTCCTCCACCAGAAGCTGCTTTTAACATTATAGGGTATCCTATAATGTTAGCTTCACTTATGGCTATATCTACATTTTCTAAAGAGCGTACATTACTTTTTATAATGGGAATATTATTAGCAATTGCAACTTCTTTTGCTTTTATTTTATCTCCTAATGATTTTAGTACTGATACTTTTGGACCAATAAAAATAATGCCATTATCAGCACATTTCTGAGCGAAGTTTGCATTTTCAGACAAAAAACCATAACCTGGGTGAATAGCATCTACTCCATTTTCTTTCGCCACCTGAACAATAGCATCTATATCCAAATAAGGTTTTAAAGGCTCATTATTGTTCCCTATTTGATAGGATTCATCCGCTTTATACCTATGTAAAGAATACCGGTCTTCATGTGTGTAAATCCCAACCGTTTTTACATTTATTTCTGTACATGCTCTAAAAATTCTAATTGCAATTTCTCCTCTGTTGGCTACCAGTACTTTTTTAATTTTCATTTTAGTTGTGTTGATTTTATTAAAATAAGGCTTGTTACTCCCTTGTGTCGTTCACCCAAAGATACCTTATTTTATTATGCGCGCATAGTAATTAACAAACTATTAATTTATAGTGAACCAATTTTTATGTGTCAATAGTTAATTTAACACTTCAATAATCCTTTATTTAATGTTTTATCAAATGAAATTTACCTCCCATTCCACAAACTGATAAAGCAATTCATATAGCAGTATACTTCACGTATGGTTCAGAAAGTTATTTTGAATGTAGGTAGGTATTAAATTCTGAAAACAGGCGTACGTAAACCTTTCATTATGTGGTGTTCAAAAAAAATAAACCTATTCGCTTTATTTTTTTTGAACAAGTTATTGTTTAATGAAATTCAAACCGATATTTAACATTACAAATAGTTCTGGATTTGGCACTTATCCTACAAGAAAATTGAATAAATTAATAGAAAGACGTATTGATTACGCTAAAAACAGGAGAATAAACAACTGTATTTGAACAGCTATTTATGGACGCTCTTGTATAGGCTTATGAAACACCAGTTCACAAACGTCCATTGAATTGAATAAAACTGAGACTGTAGAATTGTTTAACAAAATATTTATGGTGAACTCAAACTAACATAAAAAAAATCTAGTATTTAATTACCTAGCACCTTTGAAATATTAGGCTTAAAATAATTTGGCCCTTTTAACACTTTTCCGTCTTCTCGGTAAATAGGCTGACCATCGTCCCCTAGCTTACTCATATTACTTTCTTGAATTTCGTCAAAAACTGCAGCCATTTTATCTTGCAATCCATGCTCAATCATAGTACCACATAAAATATATAACATATCTCCTAAGGCATCTGCAACCTCTACTAAATCGTTATTTTGAGCTGCTTCAAAGTATTCTTCATTTTCTTCTTTCATTAAATTAAAACGAAGGGTGTTTTTAGCTGCTCCTAAATCAGCTTTTGGCCTTTCCCTATGCCCTATTTTAAAAGCGGTATGAAATTCTGTAACTGCATCGGTATATTTTTTCATTGTATGTGTATTAAATGATTTACTTTAATTAGTTTCGCATAAAAATAAATAAAAAATTTATGTTTACTTCTAACCAACTAATTTTTGCTGTACTATTTTTCATAGTTTTTGTGGGGATTATAATTTGGTCCTACAGAAAAGACTTTAAACTACACCAAAAACACTACAAAGGAAGTTACTGGGTATTGATAGCTTTAATCGTATTTTTTAGTTTGATTTACGCATTGAAATCGCTTATATATAAATAAATTGAAGATTGAAGATTGAAGATTGAAGATTGAAGATTGAAGATTGAAGATTGAAGATTGAAGATTGAAGATTGAAGATTGAAGATTGAAGATTGAAGATTGAAGATTGAAGATTGAAGATTGAAGATAATTTTTCGATACAACAACACCTAATTATCTTCAATAAAAAAAAACCTTCAACTTTCGCTAAAGGGTTTCTAATTTATAAAATTACAGGATACTTATATTTGATTCATCCATTTAAACTTATACGAAGTATCAGGTATTACAGCTCTTTCAGCTAAGCGATACATTCTATCCGGTAAACGCATTAAATAGTCTCTAGCTTTTTCAGCTTCTGCTGTTAAACCTGAAACTTTATCTATTTCCCAAATTACATTCAATTTTCTCATGATATCTACATAATCAAACCCAGTATATACTCCAGCACGCTGAGCTACAATAGAAAATTGATCGAATAACGATGCTTTATCTGCATATGATTCTCTTAAATACATTGCTGGCATTATAATTTGATTTTTCATCATATAATAATAAGCCATCATCATTTCACTAGGGTCAATTTTGAAAATTTCCTTTACAAATTCTGAATATGCAATATGGTGTCGCATTTCATCTCCTGCAATAATTTTAGACATTTTTGCCAGTGCTCTATGTCCATTTTTACGTGCAATTTTTGCAACGTTATTATGCGAAATATATGTTGCTAACTCTTGAAAACTTGTATATACAAAATTTTTATATGGATCAGTAGCAGTTCCAATATCAAAACCATCCGAAATTAAATGCTGTGTTGATATTTCAACCTCACGCATATTTACTCTTCCTGACAAGTACAAATATTTATTTAATACATCACCATGACGGTTTTCCTCAGCAGTCCAAGCTCTCACCCATTTTGCCCATCCATTATCAGGATCTTGATGTACACCATCCAAATCTAATAACCAGGATTCATAGGTTGGTAAGGCTTCTTCAGTGATCATATCACCAACCATTACCACCCAAAAATCATCATCTAATTCTTTCGATATTTCTTGAATTTCTTTAACCTCATCAATGAAGGTATCTTTTTGTGAGTTTGGTAAAAAATCTGTTGGTTGCCAAATTTTCTCTGCAGGAATCAAAAATTTATCTACAAACACATCGATTTTCTTCTCGAGTGTTTGCATTACTTCTATTCTTATGTTTTTTATAGACATAACTAATTAATATCTTTTATTATTGTAAGTTCTACTTGCTTTATTAACTCATTAAATGGTAGTGAGTTAATTTTTATTGGGGCATGCGTTTTTATTGTAATCGGGCTTCCAATTCCAAAAGGGAATTTTCCGTACTTAAATACTTTCCATGAGTTATTCACTGTCAAAGGTACAACATATCCATCAGGATTATATTTCGCTATCATCTTTAAGCCACTAGCAGCAAATTCCTTAGGTTTCCCGTCCTTACTTCTAGTTCCTTCAGGAAATATTGCAGCTGACCATTTTTTCTTATTTATATGTTTAGAAAACCTTGCCAATTCAACTATAGCTTGCTTTCCATTATTTCTATCAATTAAAGCAGCCCCTCCATGTCGTAAATTAAACGATACACTTGGGATTCCTTTTCCTAATTCTTTTTTTGAAACAAACTTAGGATTGTACTTTCTGAAATACCACGAAACTGGGGATATATCGAATAAACTTTGATGATTCGAAACAAAAATCAAAGTAGTGTCTTCTGGTAATTCGTGTGGGTTATCTACTTTTACAGTAACCCCAATTAGTAATAAATTTTTCACCAACGAAAAATTCATCCAATCGACTACAATTTGGTACTTTTTAAAATCTAAAAACTTAAAACTAAACCATTGTAATGGGTGAAACACTAACAATATCAGAAGAAATGAAATAAAAAAAAATGGTGATAATATGTAACTTAAAATTTTCATTGTGATTTCAACCAATCCTTATTATTAATATACAAAAATAAAGCAGTAAATGTAATGAAATTCTGTTAATTATCACTACTATAAATAGCAACAAAAAAAAGGCGTTTAAACCACAGTTCAAACGCCTTTTAAAAAAGTTATAAATTTTAGTTTACAGCTGGTAAAAAACTATACTTTTTAGCATAGTTTAACATCTGCTCGGTAAACGTTTTTGGTTGTTCAATTGCAAAACTTGTTATTTCACCTGCATCATCCGTTACTGGTACGATAACCGGATTTACAAACCCGCTATATGGTGGCGACTTGAATTGCGCATTCCTAGCCAACACTTCTTTATGAATTGCTTGATCTACTTTTACACCGTAACCTTCAACTAAAGCTTCTACAGCTGCAAAATCACCTTCCGATTTTATACGTTGTGTTTCACGTAATAATTGTCCGAAAATATCACGTAGCTTTTTGTAGTCATTAATATTGAAATATGTTTTTCCATCACGAACAACTTTTTCAATTACATTATCAGCTTGTCCCTTTTCAAAAGCCCAACTTGAAACCCATTGTCTGTTACGCATATGCGCTTCCTCTATTTCATCTCCTAATTCTAACCGAATTAATTGAGCCATTAACCCATTACGGATATATCCATCATAAGCAGCCTTCCCTACTTTTTCCCAATCGGGAACCAACCCTAAATCTTGTAATTTAGTATCGTATAAATAATACAACCCAACTAAATCAGCCCTACCTTCTTCTAAAGTAGAAGCGTAACTTTTAAGTGTTTCTCTAGTTTCACCTACTCCAGGGTTTAATTGCCCCGATGCGTGACCAATTACTTCATGCAATGCTGTATGTAATTTATCAGCTAACTGACCATACTCTTCTTCTAAAGCAATTTCTTCTTCATCATGAGCAAATTCCTTTAACCTACCAGACCCTCCTGCATTTGCATAAGCACCAATAATATTTCCTAAGGAAACAGACTTACTTCCTACGGATGTACGGATCCAGTTTGCGTTTGGTAAATTCACGCCAATTGGCGTACTTGGAGAAGCATCTCCAGCTTCACCTGCAACATTTACTACTTTATACGTAACGCCTACAACACTGTCCTTTTTATGCGCTTTCATTAATGGAGAATTGTCTTCAAACCATTGTGCATTTTCAGAAACTACTGACATTTTTTCAGACATGTCAAAGTCTTTAATTTGCACTACTGTTTCATAAGAACCTCTATATCCCATTGGGTCATTATACACTTCAATAAAACTATTGATATAATCAATATTCCCTTCAGTTGCAGCTGTCCAAGCTACATTATAATCGTCCCAAGTTTGTAAATCACCTGTTTGATAATATTTAATTAGTAATCCTAATGCTGTTCCTTGAGCTTCGTTTTCGGCAACTTCTTTTGCTTTTTCTAACCAACTAACAACTTGATCAATAGCAGCACCGTATAAACCTCCTGATTTGTACACTCTTTCTTTTAATACTCCGTTTTCTTTAACCAATTGAGAATTTAATCCATATGATAATGGTTGTTTTTTGTTTGGAGAAATCATTTTTCCATAAAACGATTCCACATCAGCATTAGTTATGCCAGGACCATAGAAATTTACTGCACTTAACGCTACATTATCAACTCCTTTTGATAAATTAACTTTTTTAGTGTCTTTATTATTAAAAATCACAGCTAAAGCATCTCCTTTTAATTCAGTATTAGTTGCAGCTAATACTGTTTCCAAGTATGCTTGATCAAATCCTGGAGTTAATTTAGTATTTGAATAGTGATGATGAATTCCGTTAGAAAACCACACACGTTTTATATACTCTTCAAAATTAGTCCAGTTTTTAGTAGTTTTATCTCCTGTATAATTAGCATACACATTTTCCAGTGCTTTACGGATGGTTAAATTATGACGGTAGTTTTGATCCCACATCATATCTCTCCCTGATAATCCTGCTTGGGTTAAATAATATACTAACTTTTGCTCCTTTAATGTTAAGGCATCAAATCCGTGAATTTGGTAACGCAATACTTTAATATCAGCAAATTGCTCCACAGTATAATCAAAATTTGTAGCAGAATTTTTCTTTACTTCAGTGACAACTTCGGTAACATTATCAGTTACTTTTTCATTTGATTTACCACATGAGATGATCAAGGTTGACGCTAATGCCAAACCCAAAATTGGTTTAATTTTCATTATATTTAATTTAAGGTTGTTTTTAATTTCGTCTAAAAGTAATTAATCTAATGAAGAAAAAGAAATGTTAATTTTATTATATTTAACATTCATTAGAAAACTTACTATTTAAACAACCTTAAACACTAAAAAATGAAAATTATTAAGTACTTATTTTTGCTAATATTGCTACTAATTGGGGGATTCCTTGTATTTACAGCATTACAACCGAGCAAGTTCGATTTTGAAAGAAGTAGAGTTATTAAAGCTCCGGCAGATTATGTTTTTAAGCACATAAGTGATTATGAAAAATGTGAAGCTTGGGGACCATGGCAGGAACAAGATACAACAATGACCTTTACATATCCTGCTCAAACTACTGGTGTTGGAGCTAGTTATTCGTGGAATGGTGCCTTTGGACCTGGAAGTATGAAAACCTTAGCGGAAGTTGAAAATAAATCCATTAAGCAAGAATTAAAATTTGGTGACTTTTCGCCTTCTGAAGTAAATTGGACACTAGAAGAAACTGAAGAAGGAACAAAAGTTACTTGGAGAATGAATGGTGAAGCCGATTTTAAATTAAAAGCAATGATGGTTCCTATGGGCGGAATGGAAAAGGCAAATGAAGCTAATTTTTTAAGAGGTTTAGAGAAACTAGACAGTATTGTTGTTGCCGATTATACTAAAAACCCACCTGTTACCAATGCAGCATTTACTTTAGGAAGTGTAGTAACCTTAAAACAAGATGCTCTGCGATTTATTGGTTACAAACAAGTTTCCAAAATTGATCATGAAGCAATGACTAAATTGTTTATGGAGTTTATGCCAAAAGCAGGAATGCATGCAGAAACACAAAAATTAGCTCACACGGATTATACTCCTGCTGCAGTATTTACCAAATGGGATGAAGAAAAAGGAGAGGCTGAATTTTATATTGGGCTTGTAGTTAAAAAAGAAATTGCTCTAGCTACTGGAATGGAAAAGTTAACTTTACCAGGAGGCGAAAATGTTATGATAACTAAATACGGTCCTTATGGAACTGGTGATATGGAAGCGCACATGGGGATAGATGAATATTTAAAAGAAAATGGTTTAAAACAAAATGGTGCTATTTGGGAGTTATATGTAAATGACCCGACGAAAGTTAAACCAGAAAATATTGAAACCGAGATTCATTACCCTGTTAACTAAACTGTAGTGCATCTTAATTATAAAATAGGCTTCCTGAAAAGGAAGCCTATTTGCTTTTGCCATAATGAGTTTTTCGAAGTGTAAAAAGCTGAAGCTTCGACAAGCTCAGCTTTACATTATTTTTTCATGAAAGAAGTTCTAGTGTCATACTGAACTTGTCGAGGTGTGAACATAACTGAGGTTACAAAACGAACTTGTTCGTTCGAGCATATTATTAGAAAAACATACTATATTCACTCGGATGAGATTTCTCCTTTGTCGAAATGACCTGGGAATGAAAAATTTTTCTATTTCCTCTTTCCTCTTTTGCCTCTTCGCTAAATTAACTCTTCCGCTATAACCTCAGCTTCAATTGCTTCCTCTTCAACAACTTCTTTTTCAACAGGAACACTTGCCTTTATAGCATTAAATTTTTCTAACTTATCTATTTCTCCATCAAAATAAGGGAATACGTCCATTATAGGTGATTCCGCTATTGACGGAATAGAATACTCGCCCATGGTATCCTTCATTACAATATTTGTACTATCAAAAGCTTCCTTTACATCATTAGCTTGAATTAATAAATACATGCTTGTTTTGCGTTCTTTTCCACTTTCTTCATCATAGGCCACTAAAGAAACTTTAGTTTTAAACCAACGATCAGCATTTTCAAAAGGATGGATTTCTGCAAAATTTGCCATTTTTATATTAGTGATCATAAATTCCTCACTGACATACATGGACATTTCTTCCGTAATTCGAGTTTCAGCTTCGGTATAAGACACCGCATCAATCAAATAAGGTTCCGTAGTTACTTTTTGTACACCGTTATCATCTAACTTTCTATATTTCACTTTGCATTCAAACCAAGTTATGCTCATATCTTATTTTTTAGGTTGGCAAATATAAGCTCCAAAATGATTTCTATTACAAATATTCACATATAGATATTCACAATTTCAAAGTTGCTGTATTTTTTATATCTTCGCTTGATATGAAAGCACTATTATTGGTTTTTTTAGGAGGTGGTTTGGGAAGTGTTTTGCGATATGTACTTAGCAAAACCCTTAACTTAGACCCTACTGGAATTCCATACGGAACTTTTGCCGTTAACATACTTGGTTCCCTATTAATTGGACTAATTTTAGGGCTCTCAGCAAAAGGGAATGTCCTAACACAAAATCAAACCTTGTTTTTAGCTACTGGATTTTGTGGCGGTTTTACCACGTTTTCTACTTTTGCTTATGAAAACCAAGCCTTTTTAAAATCTGGTGATTTTCTTTCTTTTTCACTATATACTATCGGAAGCTTTACACTTGGTTTTTTAGCTGTGTTTTTAGGAATGTATTTGGTAAAGTAATTATATCATTTTTAGCATCGTTAACTTTCTTTTTTTACACTTGATAGTATTTAAATACTAAAAACACGAAAAACATAAAAACAGACAAACTTAACACACTGTGTACTAAACCTATAATACTCAACCTAATAAAAGTACTAATCCAACTTCTTTTATAAAATCTAATTCCAGCTATAAACCCATAAATTAACGTTCCTAAAAAAACTACCGTATACAATTCAATTGCAAAAATTAAATTGACCAATACCCCTATAATTAACAATACAAACAAGAATGATTGCAAGTGTAAAGCAAACACTAAATGATCAACATAATAATAATTTTTCTTATAAAAAAACAAGAAGAATAAGCCTCCTAAAACAGGTATCAGAAAAAAAGAAAACAGCGGCAGTTTTGATTTCCCATAATTAATAAATGAATTAATTTCTCGCTTGTTAGAAAATACTTTTTTAAGTTTTTTAAAAAAATCGCCTTCAAAATTATCTAACAAAGTCACTATATCCCCTTCCGGTAAAGAAGGGTTTTTTATTTGTTCTTTTACATCCTCTCCTTCATCTACCACTAAAGGATCAAGTTCTTTTAACACCTCTTTTATGTCCGTTGAGTCCACCTGCATTTGAAGTTCATCATTAAACTTCCCCCTAAAGTTGGTTAAATCATCATCTGAAAAACCATTTAGCAAATCGTTTGACGAAGTTATACTAAGCAATAAAAAAAAGGAAAAACTAATAAATATATACAACCGTATTGGCCTTAAGTAAGCTTCTATTTTCCCATCTAAATACTCTAGAGACAAAAAACTAGGTTTTATTAATAGGTACTTTAGCGATTTTAATAATTTTGAGTCTACTGTAAAATAAGTAGTGAAAAAATCACTAAACAGCATTTTCATTGAAACCCTTTTAATATGATTTTCTTGTCCGCAACTTGGGCAAAAGTTCATATCTCCCTTTAACTGTTTTTCACAATTTGGACAGGTAATACGTTTTCTTCTTTTTCTAGCCATTTTAATGGTCTTTATATTTTTTTACTCCAGCTATAATTTCAATTTCTAAATTATTCTCTATTGGAGGAATAGTGCAATTCCATCCATCAGAGTAAGCACAGTATGGATTATAAGCTTTATTAAAATCTACCATAATAGTAGTTCCTTTTGGAATACTTAAATCAATAAAACGTCCGCCACTATAGGTAGTATCACCGTTGGACAAATCGTTGAATGGTAAAAAAAGATAATCTTTGTATATCGGATTCGTTAATAATTGCTGGCTTTGGTATACTGCTAAAGTTAATTGCTTTCCCTTAACAGAAAAATTCAATATTCCATATTTAATTAAATACTTAGTTTTCCCTGAAGAAGTTCCTGCAGCAAAAGCCTCTTCATTAAGTGTTCTGGTAAATTTTGCTTCTACTCTGTAATTTAAATCTATATCAAAAAAATTCAAGCCTTTAAAATGCTTTCTATCTGTTTCTGTTAACGGCGAGTTTCCTTTAGTCATAAACTGAGTGTTCTGCGCTTCTTGATGCGCTTGAATATCAATAATAGCCTCTTGATTTTGTGCACTTAAAGATCCTGACATTAGAACTATAAAAAATAAAAGTTTTTTCATTTTAATAAAATTTATTTCAAAAATACATTTTTATACTCTAAATTATATAGCTTTGCAGTTCAATTACTATAATCATGAATTACAAACAAATAAATAAAAAGGTCTGTAGGATTTCTCAAAAGAGGAGTTCGGGCTGTTGTATTTATTTGTTATGTCAATAACGGTATAAATTAATACAATATATAAACGCCCAACTTTTCAGTTGGGCGTTTTACTTTTACATCACTTTCCAGAAATTACTTTTTAAAATTAACTCAAGTCATTTTTAATAAATGGCTTCAAAAAATTATACTCATGAAAAAATTATATATTAATTATATCGATTCATTCAGCGGACTCTCAAAAGAAGTTTGGTGGCTTGCCTTAATCACATTAATTAACCGAGCAGGAACTATGGTTATCCCCTTCTTGTCATTATACCTAACTGAAAGTTTAAATTTTAGTCTTAGTAATGTAGGTTGGATTATGTCTGCTTTTGGATTAGGCTCTGTAGCTGGATCATGGTTAGGCGGAAAATTAACGGACAAAATTGGTTATTATAAAGTTATGCTTTTTAGCTTATTTGCTACAGGATTCTTTTTCATAGGATTACAATATTTAACTACATTTAGTTCTTTTTGTATTGGTATTTTTATGGTTATGCTAGTTGCTGACACTTTTAGACCAGCAATGTTTGTGGCACTAAGCGCATATAGTAAACCCGAAAACAAAACACGTTCAGTAACCTTAATTCGCCTGGCTATTAACTTAGGTTTTTCTGCAGGACCGGCTATTGGAGGCTTAATCATTACCTATTTAAGTTATAGTGGTTTATTTTGGGTTGATGGAATTACATGTTTATTAGCGAGTTTTTTATTGTTAAAAGTATTAAATCCTAAAACGGCAAAGATCATTGATGAAATTGACGTGGTTAATCCTAAATCAGCTTATAGCGATAAAACTTTTTGGATTTTCCTTGTAGCAATGTCCTTATTCGGAATTGTATTCCTACAAATGTTCTCTACAATACCGCTATATTACAAAGAAGTACATGCCTTAAGTGAGTTGGAAATTGGATTATTGATGGGAATGAATGGTTTTATCATTTTTGCCTTGGAAATGCCTTTGGTAAAATGGTTAGAGAACAGTAAACGCACAAAACCAGGCTTAATGCTTATTGGTGCTATTTTAACAGGGTTAAGCTTTATTGTATTAACAACCACCTCGTGGGTTGGAATTTTAGTTATTGGAATGCTGTTAGTGACTATTGGTGAAATGATTGCTTTTCCTTTTTCTAATGCTTTTGCCATGGACTGTTCTAAAAAAGGGAATAAAGGAGAATATATGGCATTATATAGTATCTCGTTTTCTGTAGCACATATATTTAGTCATAACGGAGGAATGCATTTAATAGAAAGTATTGGTTATAATAATACTTGGTATGCAGTATCTGCTCTAGCATTAGCGTGTGTCTTATTACTATTTATTTTAAGATGGCAATTGAAACCAAAAAAAGTAATCGCATGAATTTAAATCAAATTACCATTTCAGCTACCGATGTTTCAGCCTCGGTAGCTTTTTATAAAAAATTAGGATTGCATTTAATAGTTGATGCATTACCTAGGTACGCTAGATTTGTATGTCCAAATGGGAATAGCACATTTTCTATTCATTTAGCAGACGATATCCCTAAAGGAAATGGAATTACTATTTATTTTGAAAACGACACTATTGACACTACAGTAAAAGAACTCCTACAAAAAGGCATTATATTCAATACATTACCTGAAGATCAATTGCGGTTATGGCGTGAGGCCAGTTTATTTGATCCTGATGGGTATAAAATTATTATTTATTATGCTGGAAACAATAGACTGAATCCGCCTTGGAAAATAAACTAACCACAAACTTTACAAGTATCCTTGTCTTTCATTTCACCAACTAAAAAACCTTTATCATTTAGGGTATAATCACAACAATCCATATAGCCTTTAACTATTAATTTCCGTGCGCGCTGAATTTGAGATTTTACCGTAGCTATTGGTAAACTTAATTGCTTTGCAACCTCAGCTTGTTTCATTCCTTTAATATCGGAAAGAAATAATGGATCACGATATTTTTTGGGTAAATGCTTAATAATTCCAGGCAAACAATCTTTAGCAGAATGTTTTTCTTCTTCCCAGAACTCATCAACAATATCATACCCTTTTAGAGAAACTGTTTTAGAATTTTTTCTGAAATAATCCATCGTTGTATTACGAGCTATTGTTAACAACCACAATTTTACTTTAGACGAATCCTTTAATGTATCCAACTTCGAATGTGCTTTTATAAACGTTTCTTGAACAAGGTCATTAGTTATTTGTTCATTTTTAACTTTACTAAAAATAAAACCTGTGATATCGGAATGATAGGCTTCCCATAATTCTGTACTATTCATAAATGTATATTATACTATTAAAAAGTATTATTTCAAATTGAGCTTGGCGAAATTATTAAACATAACATATTTCGACAGGCTCAATATGACATTTCTATTTATTACTAAACTAACAATTACATCCAGTACAAGTACATGATTCACAGGTACAATTAGCACAGTTTCCATTCTGACAGTTTTCGCAGTTACAGCTGCATGTTTTATCGTTTTTCATGATATCATTTTTAAATTCATATAGTAGACGCAGAATTTAAAAAAAAGATGCATTTCTACTGTATAAATTTACGAAAAACACCGCACTTTATACAAAACAGCCTATTTATATCGTTTAACTCTCTTATTCTTAACAACTAACACTATCAATTAATCATATTAACTAGAGATTAATAAACACAATTGAATACTAAAAGTTAGCTCCTACTTCTAAAACTGTACCTAAACCGATAATACCAAGTACCTATTTAGAGCTACGAAAAGGATTCTAAAGTAGTGTTTAGTTATGGGGGGAACTTACATATAGCAACAACTAATAGTTCTCTGATGTAATTATAATATTACATCTTCTTAGTTTATACTGTTTAGAAATTAATGATAACTCTAATTCGTTTCTAAACAGTATTTCTTAGTTCATATTTGAAAATAACGAATTTAAATTGTAGCTTGAGGTTTACCAAAAAAGCTTTCTAATAGTTATAAATCTGATTTTGAGAACAAACAAGATACAAGTTTGCTAATAACATTCTATTTTAAGGTGAATTACCCCCTTTTATAGAGTTATATTGATCAATCATAATCTGAAAACATTATAAACCAATAAGTATCTCTCAAGGTTGATACATATGGAGTATGATTAATCATTTTATTTTATTTCTCAAAGCAACACACTTAGTTGGTTAAAAAAACCAAAAATATTATGTAACCCATAAATTATCTATGATCAAACAAATTATTGGTATATTAAGAATAAAATCTCCAACGCATTTTACTCACAACTATTCTGCTGCTATAGTTGTGATAATTTTCTTATCAGTTTTCCTTGTCTTATATTTTTTAACCCCTTTTGGTTTGGTTATTTTTCCAAAAAACATTTTAATTATAATTTCCTTATCTGATTCAATTATAGCATCAATTTCATATTTGATAATATTTGGGTTATTTAGATTGAAAGACCATAAAAGTAGTTGGGAAATATGGAAAGAAATACTTGTTTTTAATGCCTTATTTTTTACAGCTTCTATTTTAATTTATTTTATACACTTTTTTTTATCATTATACCTTAATGATTTTAGAATACACTTACCCTTTTCTATATGTTCTATATATACATTATCAGTAAGTATAATATTATTAATTTTTCTCAAACTTATTGACGTTTTATACTTTTTATCAAATAATAATAATAATAATAATAATAATAATAATAAACTGATAGATCCTCATGTATATAAAGAAGTTTCCAGTGGTGAAATAATATTATTTGAAGGCAGAAATAAAAAAGAAAAATTATATGTAAAAATTGAAAATATAATTGTAATTAAATCTTTAGGGAATTACCTAAAGATAATTTATACTGATGAACATGATCAAATTAAAAGAGTTACAATTAGAAATACAATAGCATATGCCTTAAATATTTTAGAATCTAATAAAAATTTCTTTAAATGTCACAGATCCTACATTATAAATTTAGATAAAGTTTATAGAGTTTATAAACGAAGTAACAAATACATAGCAAGAATGATTCATATCAAAGATAATGATATTCCTATTTCAAATAATGTTATTAAAGATTTTCTAAAACTAAAAAAACTACATGAATAAAGCTACACATTCCCTAAAGCAGTGTGTTTTATTTGTTTTAAATATAATATTTTCTTTGATCAATAACAATTTAAAATTATTTCACGTAACCTTTAAACAGAAATAAGAATAAAACAAGCAGCTTTTTAAACGTTATAGTTAATAAATCACAATTAATTCCATAAACTTAAAAAAAAACATCACACTTAAAACCAATTAGTTATAAGTTTATTTGTAAAATAAATACGTTCTCGTAACAATTATTAAAGAACCATACAACCTTAGTCATAATTTAGTATTCTGAAAGGAATTCTCCCAGAATATTTATTTTATTTACCTTTTTTTAATTACATACTAAACAGGCTATGGAAGATATTAGTAATAACCAAATGATTGACGACTACCTAAATGGTAAATTATCTAAAGAAGTTTTTATAACTTTTAGAAAACAAATGATAGCGGAACCTGAATTAGCTGAAGAGGTAACAATTAGTAAACATTTATACGCACTTTATAATACCGATGAATGGGAAGATATTAAGGTACTTAGTAAAATTGGTATTTCCTATCAAAACTATTTGTTAAGTGATGATGCACAAAAAATAAAACAGGCCATTGAAACTGCTCAAAAAAATTATAAACACTAAGTAATTTTTATTTAAAATACAATTTAAATAAAAATGGAGCGATTAGAAAACACTATAGACTATGTAGATTTTAAGTTAAAGAAATACTACTATAGTTCTACTACATTTCATTAATGATTTTTAGAGACTATGGTAGTATTTTAAAAAGGCTTCACAAATTTTATAAAACTTGTGAAGCCTAACTAATGTTTTGCTTACCTAATTCAATTCTCACATAGGTATCAAATAGCTCACTCCTAACGTCGTAAAGTTTTGGAATAAGCTATCTCTAAGGCTTTACTTACATGTTTCTTCTATATTGTCCTCCAACTTCAAATAACGATTCTGTAATATCTCCTAAAGAAGCTACTTTACAAACATCCATTAATTTATCGAATATATTTTCATTATTTATTGCAGCAACCTGTAAGTCTTTCAACATTGCTTTAGTATCATGCATTTTATGCAAATCTCCTAACATGTCAATTTGATATTGTTTTTCCTTTTCGGTAGCACGTATAACCTCATCAGGAGTTACTGTAGGCGACCCCTCTTTACTCAAGAAAGTATTTACACCAATAATAGGGAATTCTCCATTGTGTTTTAAAGTTTCATAATACAAACTCTCCTCTTGAATTTTAGAACGTTGGTACATTGTTTCCATTGCTCCTAACACTCCTCCACGTTCAGTAATACGATCAAATTCTAATAAAACTGCTTCTTCAACTAAATCAGTTAACTCTTCAATAATAAACGATCCTTGAATTGGGTTTTCATTCTTCGTTAAACCTAACTCTTTATTGATAATCAACTGTATTGCCATTGCTCTACGTACAGACGCTTCTGTTGGAGTAGTAATAGCTTCATCATATGCATTGGTATGTAATGAATTGCAATTGTCATAAATTGCATATAATGCTTGTAATGTAGTACGGATATCATTAAAGTCAATTTCCTGAGCATGTAACGAACGACCAGAAGTTTGAATATGATATTTTAACATTTGAGCACGTGGGCTAGCTCCATATTTATATTTCATTGCTTTTGCCCAAATTTTACGTGCTACACGCCCTATTACTGCATATTCAGGATCGATACCATTAGAGAAGAAGAATGATAAGTTTGGTCCGAATTTATTAATATCCATTCCTCTACTTAAATAATACTCTACATAAGTAAATCCGTTTGATAATGTTAATGCCAATTGCGTAACAGGGTTTGCTCCTGCTTCTGCAATATGATAACCTGATATTGATACGGAATAAAAGTTACGTACGTTCTTTTCAATAAAATATTCTTGTACATCTCCCATTAATCGCAAAGCGAATTCTGTAGAAAATATACAAGTATTTTGTGCTTGATCTTCTTTTAAAATATCAGCTTGAACCGTTCCACGAACAGCACTTAAGGTGTATACTTTAATTTGTTGATATACATCAGCTGGTAAAACCATATCACCAGTTACTCCTAATAAAAATAATCCTAATCCGTTATTCCCTTCTGGTAAATCACCTTGGTATTGCGGACGAGCAATTCCTTTAGCTTTATATATTTTTTCGATTTTTGCAGTAACCTCAGCTTCTAATCCATTTTCAATAATGTGTTTTTCACATTGTTGGTCAATTGCCGCGTTCATAAAATACCCTAACAGCATAGGCGCTGGTCCATTAATTGTCATGGATACCGATGTTGTAGCTGCAGCTAAATCAAATCCTGAGTATAATTTTTTTGCATCATCTAAACAACAAATAGATACTCCTGCATTACCAATTTTACCGTAAATATCAGGTCGTACTCCTGGATCGTTACCATATAAAGTAACCGAATCAAAAGCAGTGGATAAACGCGCTGCTGGCATTCCTGCACTTACATAATGGAAACGTTTGTTGGTACGTTCCGGTCCGCCTTCTCCAGCAAACATACGTGAAGGATCTTCTCCAGTACGTTTAAACGGATATAATCCTGATGCATAAGGAAATTCTCCCGGCACATTTTCTTGTAAACACCATATTAAAATATCTCCCCATGCGGTATACTTTGGTAAAGCAACTTTAGCAATTTGCGTTTGAGATAGTGATGGTGAATGTGTTTCAATTTTTATTACTTTGTCACGAACTTTAAATGTATAAATAGGTTGCTTGTACTTATTAACCTTTACATCCCAACCCATTATCACTTCCCAGTTATAAGGATCTAAGTCCATTTTTACTCTGTCAAATTCAGCGAGTAATAACTTTAAAAAATCTTTATTATCATCCGTTTGAGCCTCACGAAGTTCTTCTTCTTCTAAACCAAATTTCGATAAGCTAAGTTTGACACCTGTAACTGATTCCAAGGTTTTATAAATACCGTATAACTTTTGCGCTACTTCTTTTTGTACTGTAGCCTTTGCGTCGTACCCTCTATTACTTTCTGCTATTTCTGATAAATAACGAACTCTACTTGGTGGTATTACAAATATCTTCTCGGACATTTGTTTTGTGATTTCGAACTTCGATTTTAAATCGGCTCCTGATTGTGCTACCAATTTATCCATGATAGATTTATACAAGGAGTTCATTCCTGGGTCGTTAAACTGTGATGCGATAGTACCAAAAACTGGCATATCATCCATATGCGTATCCCATAAATTGTTATTACGCATGTATTGCTTTTTCACATCTCTCAATGCATCCAAAGCGCCACGCTTATCGAATTTATTAATCGCCACTAAATCGGCGAAATCTAACATATCAATTTTCTCCAATTGTGTAGCTGCCCCAAATTCTGGAGTCATTACATATAGTGACGTATCGGAATGCTCAATAATTTCAGTATCAGACTGACCAATACCAGAAGTTTCTAAAATAATTAAATCAAATTCAGCAGCTTTTAATACTTCTATTGCCTGTCCTACATATTTAGACAATGCTAAATTAGATTGACGAGTTGCCAAAGAGCGCATATACACACGACTGTTATTAATCGCATTCATACGAATACGATCTCCAAGTAAAGCTCCTCCTGTTTTTCTTTTTGAAGGATCTACAGAAATTAATCCGATAGTCTTTTCTGGAAAGTCGATTAAAAATCGCCTAACTAATTCATCTACTAAAGATGATTTACCAGCCCCACCAGTACCTGTAATTCCTAAAACAGGAGTTTTAGAATTTTTATTTCTTTCTTTAATTTTGTCTAAAGTACCTTTTGCTACTTCAGGAAAGTTTTCCGCAGAAGAAATTATACGGGCAATCGCTCCTATTTCTTTATCTGCTAAATGATTTATTTCATCATTTAATACATCACCAATGGCATAATCAGATTTTTCAACCAAATCATTAATCATCCCTTGCAACCCCATTTCACGCCCATCGTCAGGAGCATAAATACGAGTAATACCATAATCCATCAAATCTTTGATTTCTGTAGGAAGGATTACTCCTCCTCCACCTCCGAAGATTCTAATATGTCCAGCACCACGCTCAACCAATAAATCACGCATGTACTTAAAGTACTCATTGTGTCCTCCTTGGTATGATGTAATTGCAATAGCATTGGCATCTTCCTGAATAGCACAATTTACAACCTCATCAACACTTCTATCATGACCTAGGTGAATCACCTCTACTCCTGTAGTTTGGATAATTCGTCGCATGATATTAATTGCTGCATCATGCCCATCAAATAAGGCAGCAGCAGTTACAATACGGATTTTATATTTAGGCTTGTATGGTGTTGCTTGTATCATCTGTAAAATATCTTATTCCCCATTACTGGGATTAATTTCGTTTTTATTTCTTTGAAAACATACTACACCTAGTGCGAATACACTAAAAAAAGCTCTTTTCAAGGTGTGCAATTTACGAAATTCTTAATGAAATTCAATAGCTGTTGATAATTATCTAATTATAATATTTTATTCAAAAATAACGATAAGAATCATGAAAATGAAATTTATAAAACGCTCCCAAAATCAGATTATTAAGCCCTTTTTACACTGATTTCATCCGTATTATAAACTGTGTTATATTGAAAAAAAACAGCTAAGGTTAACTATGAGAAATTGGTGTCTATTTAGGAATCTTAAAACAACTTATTACTCTTTTATTAATTTTACTGTATTTGTTTTATTGTTGGAGGATATTTTCAAAAAATAGACTCCACTTTTTACGTTATAAAAATCCAGTGAGAGGTCTTTTTTATTTATAAATTTTTGTTGATAAATTTTCTGACCTAATATTGAATACAACTCGATATCAATGTTGTTTTCAATTTGATTAAAACCTACTTCTACATTATCTAAAAATGGATTGGGATATACTTTAATAAGATTCGTGTTATCAAAGTCTGTTACACTTAGTGAATTATTGGTTATTTTCATTTGATAAGGAAAGAGTTGAAAATCTGAGCTATTATCCTCAAAATATGCAGGCATAGATGCAATAATGAAATATATTTCAGTATCAGAATTTGTTAAACTCAAATTCAATTCTCCTTGCTGATCATTGGTCATGGGAACATTATAAAATGTATCGATTCCGTTTGTATTTTTTACTAAAACTTTCCCTTGAAAATAAGAAGCCTGACCATAACTCCCAGTTGGATTTCCATTAACATGAAACGTGTATGAAGCATTAGACGTGTTTTCTAACTTATAGGTATTAAATGCCCAAGCATTTGTTGTTTTTAAATTATTAGGACTGTACCATCCATTACTTCCATTAGTATCAAACGTTTCTATAAATTCATTATCATCACTACTATCAGCAGCGGTATTCCACTCTGCTAAATTTGCTACTTTTTGCTGAGGGGTAATAAAATCGAAATCATTGGTCATATGTGCAGCCCAATCTATAAAATAGTTTCTATAATTTACAGCCCCTATTTGGTTGTATAAATACTCTTGAGGCAGCTCTGTTGTGTTGGCATAAAAACCTCCAGCAATGACACTATCAGCAACATTTTTTTCTTCGGTAAGGTAATAAAGAAATAGCGCCAATGCATATTGATGCACGTAACGCTGCCAATTATTAGGATAGCTTGAAGGATAATTACCATAACTTAACCATAAGGGTACCTGAGGCACTCTTACCAAACTCTCTGCTTCAATTAACGCCCTTGCATCATCAGGATATTGTGTGGCAGCAAACCAATTAGCCGAAGTTTCTACATACCATGCACTATTACCTTGATATTCAAACCCAATTGAATTGGCGCTATATTGAAAGGCATGAAACGTTTCGTGCGCAAGATTTACAAGATCAGTAATCGCAGGGTAAGGAAGTGTATAATAAGGGTAGCCATTACTATCTGTGCCCACGCCATTACCCCATCCAAGGGTGTCATAAAAACCACCATCATCATGAATATATACGTTGTAATAATACCCGTCTGTTGGGTTTGGCGGGTTTTGCATATTTAAATCATTTAAACAGGTAGTTTTAAAAGCAATCATTTGATCTAATAGAATATCTACTTCTGCAGTATAATCATTATCATTATCCCACCAAACCACAAAAATATCTCTTGTCATGTTTGTGGTTTCTATTGGGTTTGAAAACACATCGTTAGTAACGTATTGTGCGTTTAATTGTACTGAAAAAAAGACAATTAAAAATTTTAATGAGGTTAGTTTTTTTATTTTCATTATTTATTTTTTACCAACGATTTGATGTAGGTTACGTTGCGTGACTGAACAACTAATTTACTAAAAAAAAACGAACCTAACTCATTAGAAGTGTTTTACAAAATTATTTTATCACTATGAAGTAATCAACGAAAGTAAAATTAGCTGCTCTCCTCTACAACAATAAAAATTAGCTGTCTTTGAAATAAATTTGGCTGAATATGAGTTCAGGTTTATAAAGCACTCTGAGGTTTCAGTTGTTTATAGTAAAGGAGTTAAAAAACTGACACTCACCTAATAGCCTATATGCTTTGAAATTAGTAACTTTGCTTCTTGCTTAAATTTTAGATTAGCAATTCATAAATATGTCAAAAACACAAGAATACATCGATGTACAAGGTGCAAGAGTTCATAACCTTAAAAATATTGATATAAAAATACCCCGTGAGCAATTAGTTGTTATTACTGGCTTATCAGGTTCAGGGAAATCATCTTTAGCTTTTGATACAATTTATGCGGAAGGACAACGAAGATATATTGAAACATTTTCAGCATATGCGCGTCAATTTTTAGGCGGTTTGGAACGACCAGATGTCGACAAAATTGATGGACTATCACCTGTAATTGCTATTGAACAAAAAACAACTAGTAAAAGCCCACGCTCTACTGTTGGCACAATTACAGAAATATATGATTTTTTACGTTTACTATTTGCTAGAGCATCAGATGCACACAGCTATGTAACTGGTAAAAAAATGGTTAGTTATTCAGATGATCAAATAAAGAAATTAATCCTAACTGATTATAATAACAAAAAAATTGTAATGCTTTCGCCTGTTATTAAATCCAGGAAAGGACATTACCGTGAGTTATTTGAAAACATTGCCAAACAAGGGTTTACCAAAGTAAGAGTTGATGGAGAAATCATTGGTATTACTAAAGGAATGAAATTAGACAGGTATAAAACTCATGACATTGAAATTGTTATTGACCGACTTAAAATTTCTGATGACGTTGATAATGACAATCGCTTAACAGAATCCATAAAAACAGCAATGTATCATGGGGAAAATGTATTGTTAGTTATTGAACATAACACTACCGAAACACGCTATTTTTCCAGAGACTTGATGTGCCCTGAATCTGGTATTTCATACCCAAATCCTGAGCCAAACTCATTCTCTTTCAACTCTCCAAAAGGAGCTTGTAGCAATTGTAACGGTATTGGTAAATTGTACGAAGTTACCATAGATAAAATAATTCCCGATACTAAAAAATCCATCGCTAATGGAGGTATCGCTCCTGTAGGAGAAGAAAAAAACTCCTGGATGTTTAAGCAATTAGAAACTATTGCCGAACGCTATGGGTTTAAATTAACTGACGCTATTAAAAAAATTCCTAAAGAAGCTTTAGAAATTATTCTTCATGGTGGAAATGAGCAATTTGAAATTCAATCAAAAAACTTAGGCGTTACTCGAAATTATAAAATTGATTTTGAAGGTATTGTTGCATTTATAAACTCACAGTATAATGATAATAGCTCTGCCACAATAAAAAGATGGGCGAAAGAGTATATGAATCACAATGACTGCTCGGTGTGTAATGGAAGTCGTTTAAAAAAGGAATCCTTGCATTTTAAAATTCATGAGAAAAACATTTCTGAATTAGCAAAAATGGATATTGTTGATTTAACAACATGGATAAGAGATTTGGATACTCATTTATCGGAAAAACAAAAACAGATTGCCTCTGAGGTTATTAAAGAGATTAGTACCCGTTTACAATTTTTATTAGATGTTGGATTAGATTATTTAGCTTTGGACAGAGGTTCAAAAACCTTATCAGGTGGAGAAGCACAACGCATCCGTTTAGCAACACAAATTGGCTCACAATTAGTTGGTGTTTTATATATATTAGATGAACCTAGTATTGGATTGCATCAACGAGACAACGAAAAATTAATCAATTCTTTAACACAATTAAGAGATCTTGGTAATTCTGTTTTGGTTGTTGAACACGACAAGGACATGATTGAACAAGCCGATTATGTTATTGACATTGGTCCTTTTGCAGGTAAAAACGGAGGAGAAATCATCTCCAAAGGAACACCTCAGGAATTATTAAATGGTAGTACGTTAACTGCTGAATACCTCAACGGAAAAAAAGAAATAGCTATTCCCAAAAAACGTAGAAAAGGAACTGGCGAAAAACTTACTTTAACTGGAGCAACAGGAAATAATTTAAAAAATGTAACCATTGATATTCCTTTAGGTAAATTAGTTTGTGTTACTGGTGTATCCGGAAGTGGAAAATCTACTTTAATTAATGAGACACTGTACCCTATTTTAAATGCTCATTTTTTCAATGCCGTTAAAAAACCGATGCCTTATAAAAAAATAAAAGGTTTAGAGCATATTGATAAAGTTATCGACATTAATCAAAGTCCCATTGGAAGAACCCCGCGTTCAAATCCAGCGACCTATACAGGTGTATTTAGTGAAATACGTAGTTTATTTACCAAAACCAGCGAAGCAGCAATTCGCGGCTATAAACCAGGACGTTTCAGTTTTAACGTAAAAGGTGGTCGTTGTGAAACTTGTCAAGGTGGCGGTTTACGAGTAATAGAAATGAATTTTTTACCCGATGTACATGTTGAATGCGAAACCTGTCAAGGAAAAAGATTCAATAGAGAAACCTTAGAAATACGCTATAAAGGAAAAACAATTTCTGATGCTTTAAACATGACAATTAACGAGGGAGTTGATTTTTTCGAAAACATTCCTAAGATATACCGAAAATTAAAAACTATTAAAGATGTTGGCTTAGGCTACATTACCTTAGGACAACAAAGCACAACACTTTCTGGAGGAGAAGCACAACGCGTAAAACTAGCTACTGAGCTTTCAAAAAGAGACACTGGAAAAACATTCTACATCCTAGACGAACCTACAACTGGCTTACATTTTGAAGACATTAGAGTATTAATGGATGTCATTAACAAATTAGTTGACAAAGGAAACTCTGTGCTAATTATTGAACATAATTTAGATGTAGTTAAACTTGCTGATTACATTATTGACGTTGGCCCTGAAGGCGGAAAAAATGGCGGTATGATACTCGCAAAAGGAACACCTGAGGAAATCATTAAAGTTAAAAATAGCTATACTGCTAAATACTTAAAAAAGGAACTCTTGTAGTTTTTTAGTCTTCAAAAATTAGGATAATTTATAAAAAAGAGTACTTTTGGTAGGTTTGAAAAATTAATCAGTAAATATACTTAAATATGGGAAAAGCACAATTAAATAGAACTTGGAACGAAATAAGAACTAACGATTCATGGGCTATTTTTAAAATAATGAGCGAGTTCGTAAACGGATTCGAAAAAATGAGTAAAATTGGTCCCTCAGTATCCATTTTCGGATCTGCTCGTACCAAACCAGGAGATAAATATTATGAGCTTGCTGTTGCAGTAGCTCAAAAAATTGTAAATCATGGTTACGGTGTAATTACTGGTGGAGGCCCAGGAATTATGGAGGCTGGAAATAAAGGTGCTCACATAGGTGGAGGAACATCTGTAGGACTTAATATAGAACTTCCTTTTGAACAACATGACAACCCTTATATAGACTCCGACAAATGTATTGACCATGATTACTTTTTTGTTCGTAAAGTAATGTTTGTAAAATACTCACAAGGTTTTGTTGTAATGCCTGGAGGATTTGGAACTTTAGATGAATTATTTGAAGCCATTACATTAATACAAACTAAAAAAATTGAAAAATTCCCAATTATACTTGTGGGAACAGAATACTGGACTGGATTAATGGATTGGGTTAAGGCTACTATGGTTGAAACGCATAAAACTGTTAGTTTAGAAGATTTAGATTTAATTGATATTGTTGATACGGAAGATGAAGTCATCACCATACTAGACAACTTCTACAGAAAGTATGCACTAAGTCCTAACTTCTAACTATACTATATTTTCAAAAAAAGTATCTTTTTTTTGAAAAAAAATACTTCTAAATCCTATCCCACAATAACTATTGTGAGATAGGATTTATGCTTTAATCGAGTTTCGATTACACTTCCTCTAAAATATATCGTTTAAATAGTTACTATCAACAAAAAACCGTAACTTATAGAGGACTATTACTAGTCTACACATTACACATGTGTTTTTATTAATATTAACAAAGTCCCCCAAAGATATTATGTTAAAAAAAAGTTATTACCTACTGCTATTATTTTCTTGTTTGTCATATTCTCAAACTATTCTTGTTGACGACACGAGCTATTCCGCTACAGATTTAGCAAATTTACTATTAAATGGCTCCTGTATTGACCCAACAAATGTGTCGTATTCTTCCGGACAATCGGTTGCACAGTTTGATAGTAATGGCTCCAGTTTTCCTTTAACCGAAGGAATTATAATACGTACCGGTATTGCCAAACATACTGAAGGAACATATACCAATACAAATTTAAGTGATCAATTAAACACTAATAGCGATCCTGACTTACAAGCAATCAGTAATAATACTGGGCAAACTGATCCGATCACAGACACCGCATTCTTACAATTTGATTTCGTGCCAATATCAAGCGATTTTAGCTTTAATTTTGTATTTTCTTCTAACGAATATGGTCAATGGCAATGTGGCTTTTCTGATGCTTTCGCCTTTTTACTTACAGATATTTCAGCAAGCACAACAACCAATTTAGCAATAGTACCAGGAACTACTGACGCAATTTCAACCACAACTATAAGAGATAATACTTATAATGGAGGGTGTACTTCCGAGAATGCTGGTTTATTTGATGTCTATAATGTAACAAACCCTGCAAGTTCTACATTAAACATGCGTGGGCACACAACAATATTGAACGCTTCTTCTACGCTAGTACCTGGTAATTCATATAGAATTCGTTTGGTTATTGGCGATTACAAAAACCCTAATTTTGACTCTGCCGTTTTTATAGATACAGGGTCCTTTACAACTGAAATTGACTTAGGAGATGATACAACTATATGTACTGGGAATAGTATAGATATAACTACTAGCTTAGACATAGCAGATTACAGCCATTCATGGACATTAAACGGAAGTATTATAGCAGGAGCTACTGACAATGCTCTAACAGTTACTCAAGCAGGAACCTATGCTGTTATTGCTATTAAAAATGGTACTGCATGTCAAATACCAGGAACAATTACAATAACTGATTTGCAAATTTCGTCACCAAACGATTTGACTGTTTGTGATGATGACTCAGTAACGTATGATTATGATTTAAGTAGTAATAATGAATCTTTGCTAGGTTTAGACCCAGCAATATATGACGTTATATACTTTGCAACCCCGACCGATATTATTAATAATACATCTATAACAGGAAGTGATGTTACTGGCTATACCAGTGCTGGAAATGAGACTATATATATTAAAGTATTAAATATTGCAACAAATGTGTATTGTTCCGCAGAGTTAACTTTTTTATTAACCGTAAGTGCCACAGCAAATGCTAGCCAACCAAACGACATCTCAGTTTGTGAAAGCACAACTACTACAACTGTAGATTTGACAACTCAAGATAGTACGATCTTGAACGGACTTAACTCCGTAGACTTTATAATAACTTATTACGCTTCTCAAGCTGACTTAAATAATCAAACACCTATTACTAGCTCAAGCATTGATATTTCCTCAGGAGATACCACTCAAGAAATATGGGTACAAATGACTAGTAGTACAAATGTCAATTGTTTTGATACAACTTCATTTAATATAAATATAAACCCACTCCCAGTAGTAGCTACTATAGACAATATACTGGAGTGTAGTGAGTTTACCCTTCCTCCTATTGATGATGTTGATGCTGATGGACTACCTGATGGTATATATTACGATGCTCCAGATGGCCCAAATGGAACGGGAACACAATTATCCGCTGGTGATTTAATTGAAAATGGAGGCACCTATTATATTCATGCAGGTCCAAATTCAGATGGATGTTACAATGAAACTAGTTTTACAATCACTTTAATTGATGAATACACAGTTGGCTTATATCATTGTAATACGTTTTCTCTTCCCACACTAATTCCAGGGGAATTTTACACTGAAACAAACGGACCTAATGGAACAGGGACCATAATTAACCCTGCAACCATTTTTACATCGGCTGACTTACCACTAACAGTACATTATTATGCCGAAACTACCGATCCAATTACTATGATCACTTCTGTATGCAGAGATGAAGCATTCGATATTACTATTTATGATCTACCTCAAGTTGACACATTAGCAGATGTTGTTATCTGTGATAGTTACACTCTAGAGTCTTTAACTAATGGCGCATACTATAACAGTCCAGATGGGGTTAACCCAATAACTAACTTAACACTAACCTCTTCACAAACAGTATATATATTTAATACTGAAGTTCATAATCTCGGAACAGTAGAAGAAATAACATGCTCAAGTCCGAATAGTTCTTTTGAAGTAATTATTATAAGTGCTCCTCAGGATATTCCTGCATGTGATAGCTATACTTTAGAGCCGCTACAAAATGGAGATTATTATGATGGTCCTGGAGGTACAGGTAATTTAATCCCAGTAGGAACAACATACACTTATGATTCGGCCTCACCTGTAAATAACATATATAACATATATGTATACAATATCACTACTCCTACTGTTCCACCAACAGCAAATTGCTCAGACAATTATATGTTTACATTAACTGTAAATGTAACACCTGAGGTTGATAGCTTAGGCGATATTAACAACAATATTTATAATTGCATCAATGATCCCTATATATTACCTACCCCTACAAATGGAACTTATTTTGACGGACCAGGTGGCCCGACAATGGCGAATCCAATTGCTCCTTTAACAGCAATTAACACTGTAGGTTTTCATACTCTTTATATTTACAACGAAGTTAACGGATGTCCTGCAGAATCTAGCTTTACAATAGAAATTAGAGACCTTCCTTTAGTTGATAATTATACTGACATTTATGAATGTAACCCATTTCAACTGGAAACATTAACTGACGGTAATTATTATTCTGGCCCAAACGGTACTGGTACTATGTACCCAGCAGGTTTCACTATTGGTCAAGAAATACCCCCAGGAACTATAGCAAATGAAAGTAATATTATTTATATCTACAATGAATGGAATGATATAAATGGCTGTGCAGCTGAATCTACATTTACAGTATATACTATTGGTATAAACTTAGGAACTTTTACTGATGTAAACAAATGTGACACCGACAACTATTCACTACCAGTACTTACTGCAGGGGATTATTACTCTGCGCCTGGAGGAAATGATGCAGACTTGATAACAAACTTCAACTATACAACTCCTGGAGTTTATCCAATATTTGTATATGCTGAAAACGGTATTCGTGACCCGGATGAGTGTATCGCTGAAGAATCATTTACCATAACAATTTATGAAACTCCAGCACTACCTTCATTTACAAATGAAATAGTATGTGGTGAATTCCAATTGCCAGCAACAAGTACTATTAGTACTACTTATGATGTAAATTATTATTCACAACCAGGTGGAAATGCTGCTGACTTAATAAATCCAAGTACTCCTATAACAATTCCAGAAGGAGAAAGCACTCCATATACTGAAACCATATATGTTCATGCAACCGCTACTGGAAGTACGGAATGTTTTGATTCCGATTCTTTTACCATAACCATTTACCCGCTATTAAATTTTTCTATTAATGACGCAATCATTTGCGTTGATCCTGAAACCGGAATAGCCGATCCTTCTGATTATGTTTTATTAGAATCAGGAATTAACCCTTCATTATTTACAATCAATTGGTATTTAAACGGAACTTTAATTTATACTGGGAATGATTACTATGCTGAACAACCTGGAGAGTATACTGTTGAAACTGTCATGATTGGCACTGAAACACCCCCAAACTGTAATTACAATTCAGCTACCGTTACCGTATTGGAATCAAGTACAGCAATAGCAACTTATAGTATTACTGACGATTTTGAAAACACTGCAGAGGTTACTATTACTGTAACAAATGGTAGCGGGGAATATCAATATCAATTAGATAACGGTCCTTTTCAAAACAGTAATATACTTCATGATGTTTCATCAGGAGATCATGTAGTAACTATCCTTGACACCTATGGAAATTGTGGTGAATATGAATTGCCTATTTTAGTATTGAAGTACCCTAAGTTTTTCACGCCAAATAACGATGGAATTAATGACACATGGAATATTGTAAACCTCTACAATCAACCCAATGCAATAATTAATATTTTTGATCGTTTTGGTAAATTCATTATTCAAATAGCTCCTACAGGAAATGGCTGGGATGGAACCTACAATAACAATCAACTACCATCAACTGACTATTGGTTTGTAGTCTCATATAAAGGTATAAATGGAGAAGACAAGGAATTTAAAGCTCATTTTTCATTAAAAAGATAATCTTTATATACTACCCTACCTATTTAAATATCCATTAGATTAATTTCTAATGGATATTTTCCTATCTTCGAGTAATCAGTTACACTAAATAAGTACATACACCTTGAGGCAAATAACATTATTACTTTTTACTTTTCTTTTTTGCAGTACATTAATAATGCATGCACAAAACAACCTAAGTATTTCGGCTAAATTTCAACCAGAACTAAACACCGTTCACATCAATCAAAAAATAACCATCACCAATACTACACAAAAACCATTGGCGAATGTTTACCTATATGACTGGAACAACTCCTATGCTTCAAACGAAACGGAATTAGCAAAACGATTTGCAGAAGAATATAGTACTAAGTTGCATTTTTCTAATGAAAAAGAAAAAGGGAACACCACTATAAAAGCAATTAAAAGCGGCGTTACAAAATTAAACTACATTAGAGTACAACCTGATATTTTATCAATTAAATTAGAGCATCTCTTAAAACCAAATGAACACATTACAATTGATTTAGAGTATACACTACAACTACCTTCTGATAAGTTCACTCGCTTTGGTATAGATTCAAAACTGAATATAAAACTGAAAGAATGGTTTTTGATTCCTGCAAAATTAACCTATAAATGGGAATATTATAGTAACAAAGATTTAGACGATTTGTATTTTCCAAATAGCAGTATTGATTTAGAAATAACAATACCTACAAAATATACTGTTGTAAGTGATCTTGACCAAGTAAGTAACAAACAAAAAGACAGTATTAACATTATAAAATTAATAGGCGATAACAGGATTAATTCTGAAATACATATTACAAAAAACTCTACCTTTTCTGAAGTTGTTACGGACAAACTAACAATTACATCAAATATTGACGATGAAGGGATTGGATCAAACCTAAAGGCAGTTATCAATGATAAAATTGTAGTTTTCTTAAACAATAAACTTGGTGACTATCCACACAAAAAAATACTTTTATCAAATACTTCTTACAAAAAGAACCCTGTCTATGGTTTAAATCAATTACCTGATTTTATTAGGCCATTCCCTGATGGATTTCAATATGAAATAAAAGTATTAAAAGCTACAATAGCTAAATATGTTAAAAACACCTTTAACACTAATCCAAGAACAGACTTTTGGCTTAATGATGCTGTGGAGAATTATTTAATGGTTATGTACATTAAAGAAAATTATCCAAAGATGAAGTTACTGGGTACCTTGTCTAATATCTGGGGAATTCGTTCTTTTGAAGTTGCCAAAAAAGGATTTAATGATCAATTCTATTACTTTAGTCAATATACTGCACGAAAAAACTTAGACCAAAAATTAAATACTCCAAAAGATTCTTTACTTAAATATAACGCAAACATTTCTAATAAAAACAGAGCTGGAGTTGGTCTATTGTATCTTAGCGACTATTTAGGTAATGATATTATTAGTACTTCCTTAAAAGAATTTTATTTTAATAACAATACAAAAACAATTGACTCAAAGCAATTTATTCATTTAGTCCAATCTAAAACCACAAAAGATATTAGCTGGTTTACAAATGACTATATCAATACCAATGAAAAAATTGATTATACCATTACAGGCGTTATAGAAGATAACAACGAACTCATCATAACTATTAAAAACAAAGAAAACACTGAAACTCCTATATCAATTTATCAACTAATAGGTGGTAAAATAATTAGTAAGCAATATATAGCGGGTTTTAAAGGTGAAAAATCTATCCGAATTCAAAACAACAAACCAGACAGAGTAATATTAAACTACCAGGGAATAGTTCCTGAATTCAACTTAAGAAATAACACTCAAAAAGTTAAACCACATTTATTTAACAAACCTCTTAAATTAGGTTTTATTAAGGACTCAGAAGCACCTAACCATAATCAACTTTTTTATGTACCTGAATTAGGTTATAATTTGTATGATGGGTTTTCACCAGGTATAACATTTACAAATAAAACCTTACTTAAAAAAAACTTTGTCTATAAAATTAAACCTATCTACGGCTTAAAGAGTAAAGCCTTAGTAGGTAGCATTTCAACTAATTACACAAAGTATTACAAGCAAAAACACCTATTTAGCGCTACCTATGGCCTATCCTACAATCAATATCATTATGTAGAAAACTTAAAGTATCAAAAATTTAATCCGTATATCATTTTAAGATTTAGAAATAAAAAGAACTTAAGAGATAATGCTGGAAAATATATTATTGTAAGAAATGTTACCGTACAACAAGAACGAAATAAAACTACAAGCTTAGAGACTCCAAATTATAACGTGTTCAACTTAAAAGCAGGAATCTCTAATACAAATTTACTAAACTACAAATCGCTAAACACCGATATTCAGTTTGCGAAAAATTTTGGTAAAATATCCGCAAACTATGAGTATAGAAAAACTTTTTTTAATAACCGACAAATAAACTTTAGAGCATTTGCTGGAGGTTTTATATACAACAACACAAATTCTGATTATTTTAGTTTTTCTTTAGACAGGCCGCAGGATTATCTTTTTGACTACAATTATTATGGAAGATCCGAAAGCACTGGTATTTATAGTCAGCAAATAATTATTGCTGAAGGTGGATTTAAATCAAAACTAAACATGCCTTTAGCTAATGAATGGATGACTACTATAAATACAAGTACTACACTATGGAAATATATTTTAGCCTATGGAGATGCTGGTTTTGTTGGTAGTACTAATCGTACAACTTTTGCTTATGATTCAGGTATTCATGTAAATTTAGTGCCTGATTATTTTGAACTTTACTTTCCTGTTTATTCAGGTTTAGGTTGGGAAATTGGACAGCCCCGTTACACTGAAAAAATCAGGTTTAAAATAACCTTAACACCAAAAATACTGATCAAACTTTTTACACGAAAATGGCTTTAAACAATTAAGTAATTAGTAATCAAAAACAGCAGTTCAATTGTTTTATTGAGTTATTACTAATACAAAACGTGTTTAATTGAGAATTACTCAATATTTTCACACTCACTACTCTTGCATAAAATTTTAGTTTTTCGTACTTTTGCAATTCACCAAAATCTACTAACATATATGAACGACACAAGCAAAACTACCAAAGACATTACTTTTGAGGACTTTAAGAAAGAAGTGCTAAATGACTATACAATTGCTGTCACAAGTCGTGAATGTAGTTTATTAGGTAGACGTGAAGTGTTAACAGGTAAAGCAAAATTTGGTATTTTTGGAGATGGTAAAGAAGTACCACAACTTGCGATGGCAAAAGCGTTCAAAAATGGTGATTTCCGTTCAGGATATTACCGTGATCAAACCTTTATGATGGCAATAGGAGCTTTAAATATCCAACAGTTTTTTGCTGGACTATATGGGCATACCGATATTGCAGAAGAACCAATGTCAGCAGGAAGACAAATGGGAGGCCATTTCGCTACTCATAGTTTAAATGAAGACGGTTCATGGAAAAACTTAACACAACAAAAAAATTCTAGTGCGGACATCTCTCCTACTGCTGGTCAAATGCCACGCTTATTAGGATTAGCTCAAGCATCAAAAATATATAGAGAAGTAAAAGGTATTGCTACTGAAAAATTTTCAGTCAATGGTGATGAAATTGCTTGGGGAACTATAGGTAACGCAAGTACTAGTGAAGGATTATTTTTTGAAACTATAAATGCTGCCGGAGTACTTCAAGTACCAATGGTAATGAATGTATGGGATGATGAATATGGTATTTCTGTTCATGCCAAACACCAAACTACAAAAGAAAATATTTCCGAAGTTTTAAAGGGTTTTCAAAGAGAAGAAGGAACAAACGGTTACGAAATATATAGAGTAAAAGGATGGGACTACCCTAATCTAATTGACGTATACCAAAGAGCCGCTGCTGTTGCCCGAAAAGAGCATTGTCCGGTTTTAATTCACGTAAATGAATTAACACAACCGCAAGGACATTCAACATCAGGATCGCATGAACGTTATAAATCTAAGGAAAGATTAGCTTGGGAAGTTGAATTTGACTGTATGACAAAAATGCGTCAATGGATGATTGAAAACAACATCTTTACTGATGAAGAAGCAAAAATCATTGAAAAAGATATTCAAAAACAAGTCCGTAAAGGAAAACAAGCTGCTTGGACTGCTTTTGTAAAACCACAAAAAGAAGAACAAGTTGAAGCTGTTGCGGTACTAAAAGCCGCAGCTAACAACTCAAGCAATAAAGCTTTTATTGAAAAACTTGCCAATGAACTGGAGGCTATAAAAGAACCTATACGTAAAGAAATATTAATCGCTACCAGGAAATCGTTACGTTATTTAACTACTGAAAAATCAGAAACTAAAACCGCTTTAATTAATTGGATTGCTGATTACAAAGCTAAAATTCAGCCAAAATATAGTGCTAATTTATATTCTGAAAGTAACTTAAAAGCGACTAATATTAATGCTGAAACTCCTAAATATACTGAAGATTCAGAAATGGTAGATGCCCGTTTAATTATGCGTGATAACTTTGACGCTATTTTTACGAAATACCCAGAGTCATTAATTTTTGGAGAAGATGCAGGTCATATTGGTGATGTAAACCAAGGACTAGAAGGAATGCAAGAAAAATATGGTGAATTAAGAGTTTCTGATACCGGAATTCGTGAAGCTACCATACTTGGTCAAGGGATAGGGATGGCAATGAGAGGTTTACGCCCAATTGCAGAAATTCAGTATTTAGATTATATTTTATACTCGCTACAAATCATGTCTGATGATTTGGCAACATTACAATACAGAACAAACGGAAAACAAAAAGCTCCGGTAATCATACGTACCAGAGGGCACCGTTTGGAAGGAATATGGCATTCAGGTTCTCAAATGGGTGGATTAATACACTTATTAAGAGGAATACACTTATTGGTACCAAGAAACATGACTAAAGCCGCTGGTTTCTACAACACCTTATTGGAAGGTGACGAACCTGCCGTTGTAGTAGAATGCTTGAATGGATACCGTTTAAAAGAAAAAATGCCCTCTAACTTAGGTGAGTTTAAAACACCAATTGGAGTTGTTGAAACCGTAAAAGAAGGTGCTGATATCACACTTGTATCTTATGGATCTACATTACGTATTGTTGAAGAAACCGCTAAAGAACTAGCACAAGTTGGTATTGACACTGAAGTTATTGACATTCAATCATTATTACCATTTGATATCAATCATGATATTGTAAAATCTGTTCAAAAAACTAACAGATTATTGGTTATTGATGAAGATGTCCCTGGTGGTGCTTCTGCTTATATTTTACAAGAAATTGTTGAAAAACAAGATGCATATAGATTTTTAGATAGCAAACCACAAACTTTAGCTGCTAAAGAACATAGACCAGCTTATGGAACTGACGGAGACTACTTCTCTAAACCATCTGCTGAAGATATTTATGAAAAAGTATATGATATGATGAACGAAGCTAATCCTTCAAAGTATCCTGCTTTATTCTAAAAAAATAAATTTTCAAATACCTATAAGCTCCTTTAGAACAAATTCTATAGGAGCTTTTTTTAGCTCGTTACTTTTAAATTCATGTTCAAATTAAACTCATTTGAAACCTGAAAAAAACTACTTTATTATCACTTAAAAAACCGTGACAAACAATCAACATTAACAACTACATTCATAACTAATTGATATTAAGGACAACATCAATGTTCTTTATGAGTTTTAAGTAGACAGCTATAATTATTCGATTTAGGCTAAAGTAAATTACGTACTAAACCCTACTCTTTTTTTTGTATCTTTAAGTAATAACTTACTACTAATTTATGCTCACAAAACAAGAAAAAACAGAATTCAGAAGCACATTATTTCGTCACTTAGACGGTATTGCTACAGCCACTACCGCATATGCATTACACAAAAAAGGAGTATTGGATTATCTCTTAAAAAATGACAATGTTTCTTTAAGCAACATTTCAAGAAAATTTAATGCAAATGAAGGGTATTTAAATGTTGGTTTAAGAATTTTATGCTCTCAAGGATGGCTGACCCAAATACATAAGGAGGATAATATTTACTTTACTACTAACACCAATAGTAAAAGAGCTTTTGAACTAGCTTCCCTATTTAAAAATGGTGTTAATTTATTAAAACACAGCGTTCAATTTCCAGAAGAAAGTATTGGTGCTGATGCGTTCGCTAGTTTGGACCCCATTTTTAAAGACCTAATAAACAATTACAACCTTAAAGATTTAAACACTGTTGAAAAGCAAGTTTTAAAGCATATTGAAGGTATTGTTATTGCTCCAATAATTGTTATGCTAGGTGTTAACGGTATGTTTCATAAATACTTTATGGAAGCCTCCTTTAGAGCTGAAGAATACCACAAAGACCCAAAAAGCTTTAAAAAAATATTAGACTTCCTTGTGCATTTAAACTGGTTTACAAAAAAAAACGATACCTATCAATTCACTAATAAAGGCTTGTTTTTTGCAAAAAGAGCTAGTGCGTATGGAGTTACAGTTTCCTACCTTCCTACTTTTGTACAATTAGACGAATTGCTATTTGGCAATCCGCTTATTTTAGACTCCACAGCAAATGAACCAGAAAAACATGTTCATAGAGAAATGAACGTTTGGGGAAGTGGTGGCGCTCATAGCACATATTTTAAAGTCATAGATGAAATCATTATTAATATTTTTAACAAACCAATAGCAGAACAACCCAAAGGAATATTAGATATGGGTTGTGGTAACGGCGCGTTTATACAACACATATTTGAAGTGATAGAACACCAAACTTTAAGAGGGATACTATTAGATGATTATCCATTATTATTAGTTGGAGCGGACTTTAACCAAGCTGCTTTAAAAGTAACAAGAGCCAATTTAATCAAGGCTGATATTTGGGCTAAAGTTATTTGGGGAGATATTGGAAGACCTGATTTATTAGCAAATGATTTAAAGGAAAACTACAATATAGAACTTAAAGATTTATTAAACGTAAGAACATTTTTAGATCATAACAGAATCTGGGAAGAACCGTTAAATATTACCGAAAGGACAAGTTCTTCTACTGGAGCATATACACATAAAGGGATATATATTAAAAATAGCCTCGTAGAAGATTCTTTATTAGAACACTTATTAAAATGGAAACCATATACTGAAAAATTTGGTTTATTGGTCATCGAGCTACATACGGTTGTTCCAGAATTAGTCGCTAAAAATATCGGAAAAACCGCTGCTACAGCATATGATGCAACTCACGGATATTCCGATCAGTTTATATTAGAAATAGATGTATTTCATAAAATTGCAATTGAAGCAGGATTACATCCTGACCCTAAATACGCAACAAAATTCCCTAATAATGATTTGGCAACTGTGAGCGTTAATTTACTCCGAGGTGTTAAGTAAATAATTTAATTATTTCAATACAAACAATCAGGAATTAAAGCTTTTTATATAAGTTGAGTCTAATTGGATCGTAGCACCTATTTATATTTTCTTGAAAATACTGAAGGAGATACTCCACACTTATTTTTAAACAGTCTTGAAAAATACGAAGCATCATCATATCCCAATTCAAAAGCGATTTCTTGCACTGTTAACTCCCCATGAGTTAGTAATCTTTTTTGCTTCTAACAAAACTCGTTGATGAATTAAATCAGTAGTTGTTTTTCCAACAGTATTAATAACTACTTTATTTAAATGCTTGGCACTCACATTTAATTCGAAAGCATAGTCACTAGCTTTTTTCATGGTTAAAAAATTCTGATTAATTAATTCCTCCAACCTTCTAAACCAAACCACTCCTTTTTCAATTTTATGAATCTCATTTTGTTCATTATTAACATATAACCGCGTAGTTTCAATATATAATAAATCAACTATAAGTGCTATTTTTTGATCCCTCATAAACTCATTTGATTGAAATTCTTCAAGGATCATTGCGAATAAATTACTAAATAAACCTAATTCCTTTTCCTTTAACATTAAAAAAGGAGAATTATATGAGGTGTAAAAAAAAGGATAATCATCTATATTTTTATTCGGAAAAGATAGATTGTAAAAATCTTTTGAATGAAAAAAAATAAACCCTTTAGCTTTTTCAGTAAATTCCCAATGATGTGTTTGCCCTGGATTTATTAAAAAAAATGCACCTCTCTTTATGGGATAAGTATCAAAATCGACTTCATGAATGCCTTTCCCTTCAACAAATAACACAACTAAATAAAAATCATGTTTGTGAGGTTTTGTGATAGACACATGATGTTTTTCCAAATGTGAGGAAAAATCATTGGCATAAAAATCGCTCTTATTAACTTTAAAATCAAATTGCTTTATATTTAATATTGGCAAAAAACCCATATTTCAAAGTTATACATAAAGCGTGATTTGTCCTAATATAAACGTGATTCAATCAATTGATAAAATGAAACGGCTCAATAACTTTGCAAAAAAAATATTATGCTATTAAAATCGCTTATTAAACAGAAGTGCCCTAAATGTAAAGAAGGAAATATTTTTAGAAATAAAAGTGTTTTCAGTTTCGGAAACATGAACTCAAGTTGCCCAAAATGCTTCTTAAAATACCATGTAGAACCTGGTTTTTTTAACGGAGCCATGTACGTGAGTTACATGCTTACTGTAGCTGAAGGAATACTAATATATTTAGTAGGCCAGTTATTTTTCGAAAAAACATTCGACCTAAGAATAATACCGTATATCATTGGAGGTGTAATTTTACTAGCAACTACTAACTTTAAATTATCTAGAGTGCTATGGATATACATGTTTTTAAGCCCAAAAACAGAAGAGAAATAAAAATTCTATGCTGATACAACTCAAGCACATTAATTGAAATCAATTAATAAAAGTGAAGGGATTATAAGAATATTTGGTCAATTAATAACAACTATAGGCTTTCTTAGAAACTGGGACTCTTTTTTAAAGAAGACTCTATGTACGCGGACACTACTGCTACAACCGTTTGACGCAGTACTGTTAGCGAATGTCAGCTACGGGGTATTTTATAAAAGCACTAATTAAAACTGTTATAATCCTACTTATCAACCTAGCATTAAAACCAATGCATCAATGGTTCTTTAACAGAGCCAAGCGTTAATTCATCATCTTAAATAACAACTCTTTTAATAAATCACTTTGTGGTAAATTACTAGCGCCAACTCCTTTGCTTTTCAAATCAGCTTCTCGTAATAAAGCAATAACCTGACTTACTTTTCTCATTGGATAGTTTTTCCCCGCAGCTTGATATTCTTTAACAAAAAAAGGATTTATTTTTAATGCTTTTGCAACACTAAACTGTGATTTATCGGTTAGTGCATGATATTGCAATAATTGTGAAAAGAAGTTATATAATAACGAAACTGTAACTACCGTGGGATTATCTTTCGGATTTTGAGCAAAATAATTAATAATTCTGTTCGCCTTTAGAATATCTCTTTCGCCAACCGCTTTTCGCAATTCAAAATTATTGTAATCCTTACTTATCCCTATGTTTTCTTCAATATGAATTGGAGTGATTTCGGTACCAGAAGGCAATACCAATTGCAATTTATCCAGCTCATTATTAATTTTACCCAAATCAGTTCCCAAAAACTCAACCAACATTTGTGCTGCTTTTGGGCTAATGGTGTATTTTTTTCCTGATAAAACTCGCCTAATCCAATCGGGAACTTGATTGTCATATAACTTTTTACTTTCAAACAATACACCAGTCTTCTCTATTGTTTTGTAAAGCTTCTTACGCTTATCAAGCTTTTTATATTTATAGCAAATCACCAAAATTGTTGTTGGTTGTGGATTTGCCGCATACGATCCCAACTTATCTATAGTTCTACTTAAGTCCTGTGCTTCTTTAACCAACACTACCTGCTTGTCAGCCATCATCGGATATCGTTTGGCATTTGAAACAATGTCATCAATAGTAACATCTCTACCATATAACACCATTTGATTAAACCCTTTCTCCTCTTCGGAAAGAACATTCTTTTCTATATAGGTAGCAATAGCATCAATATAATAAGGTTCATCACCCATTAAAAAATAAATAGGTTTTGTGTTTCCCTTTTTTATATCAGCTACTATTTGTTTTACTTTATCCATAAATTATTTAAAAATACTTCGACAAGCTCCGTATGACATTCTAAAAGATTCTTTACTTTTGATGGGTGCAACAGTTAAATTTCCCCACTTATACCTTTCGCTTCAAAAATAGCGAAAATAAACTCAGCATTTTTGATGACATCAGGAAAAAATTTATTGTGCTTACTCCTGAGGAATGGGTTCGTCAGCATTGTGTGAATTTTTTAATGATAGAAAAAAAATATCCCAAGTCATTAATTAATGTAGAAAAAGAGTTAATTATAAATGGACGGAAAAAAAGATATGACATTGTTGTTTATAATTCCAATGGAAGCATCAATATTTTAATAGAATGTAAAGCACCTAAAATACCTATCACACAAAAAACCTTTGATCAAATAGCACAATACAATCTTACTTTAAAAGCCAATTTATTAATGGTTACCAACGGACTTGATCATTATTATTGCAAGATGGATTACAACAATGAACGATATGATTTTTTAAAAGAGATTCCTGAGTATAACAACTAAAATTACTCTCATAAAACCCTTTAATTATAATTATACATTGTCAACAGGATTAACAAAAAATTACATCGAAAATTAAACGGATATACATATCTTTACTCTTTAAAGAAACACCAAAACATGACTTTATTATCTATTAACTGGAACCCAAGCGATACATTAATTAACTTAGGACCAATACCTATAAAATATTATAGCTTAATGTTTGTAATTGCCTTTTTAGGAGGTTTACAAATCATGAAGAAAATATTTAAAAAAGAGAATGTCGCTGAAGAAAAACTTGACACCTTATTCATCTATACAGTAGTTTCTACATTAGTAGGCGCACGTTTGGGACATGTTTTTTTTTACGATTGGGATTACTACCAAAACAACTTATTAGAAATAATTTTACCTTTTAGATTCAATCCACTTAAATACACAGGAATTGCAGGTTTAGCAAGTCACGGAGCTGCTATTGGAATTGTTATTGCTATGTATTTATATCATAAAAAAAATCCAGAAATTAAACTATCATGGATTTTAGACCGATTAGTTATACCAGTTGCATTTGGTGCTATATTTGTGCGTTTAGGTAATTTAATTAATTCTGAAATAATTGGTAAGGTGACCAATTCAGACTATGGTTTCCGTTTTATACAACAACAATATCGTTCCTTAGAAGCAATGCAACTAACAGGGGCTAAAACTGTTGAAAAAGCATATGACGCCATAGCTAACAACCCGAAATTTACAGCGCTGTTAGAAGCCGTCCCTTTACGTCATCCTGCTCAGTTATACGAATCGGTTTGCTACATTTTTGTGTTTGCAATTTTAATGTACACCTATTGGAAAACGAACAAAAAACAAAAACCTTTTTATATATTCGGACAATTCTTAGTCCTATTATGGTCTGTTAGATTTGTGGTTGAATTTTACAAAAAATCACAAGGAGGTTTTGAAGATTCACTAGGAAACCTGTTATCTACAGGTCAATGGCTAAGCATTCCGTTTATTATTATAGGGTTTTACTTTATGTTTCGTCCAACTAAAAAGATAGCTTAATGCGTATTTATTTTGTTTTAATTGGATTATTCTCACTTGGGTTTTTAACACTTCAATCGTGTAAAAAAGAGCGAAATAAAGACGCTATTACTACAAAAATAGAATTCAAACACGAAGGGAGTTTAAGGGTAATAGATAGCACTAACACCGTTATAAAAGAGCTACAAATAGAAATAGCTGATACCGATTTTGAACGACAAACAGGATTAATGTATCGCAAACAAATGGACAACAACAGAGGGATGTTGTTTATTTTTGACAAAAGTGAAGTAAAGAGTTTTTACATGAAAAACACCTATATTCCACTTGATATTATTTATATAGATAAACATTATGTAATCATCAATATTGTAAAAAATACCGACCCCTTAAATAAGACCTCTTTATTTTCAGATGCTCCAGCAAAATATGTACTGGAAATTAATGCTGGCCTGAGTGATAGATTGGGAATAAAAAAAGGGAATAAAATTTCTTATTCTAAATTATAAAGCATTTTTGCTCTATTCAAATCTACTAAGCCTTCACTTGGTATAGCAAGAAAGTATTTTAATTGCCACAGCTGTGTTTTCTGCGCTTGTTTACTAATAACATCAACCCAAGGTGGGTACACACGAATTGCACGCTTACCTTCTTTTATATCGGTTGAAAACACCCCTTGTTTAATTAATTCACTTTTTGGAAAAACAAACTGACCAAAATAAGCTCCATCATTTACATTTACAACAGCAAAGTCAATTCCATCAAGATAATGATAAGGCATTATAACCCCACCATCTATTCGCTTCCATAACACTACAAATTGCCCAAGTTTTTTGGGAGTTACTTTAGCAGTTCTGCTAATTATTCTTTTACCATTAAGTAAATAACTACATGCATAATATGCTTCGGACTCACTGTTTAAAACACTATTACTTAACTTAAACGAACAACAATCATATATAAGTTCTTTAATTTTTTGAGTATAATTCATATTTAATTATCATTATTAATGATTGAACGTTGAATAAAAAAAAAGTCCGAAACTAAATAGTTTCGGACTTTTTATATGAAATATAAATTGGAAAAATTATGAAACCACAACTTCTTCCTCAGTCTCTTCTTCTTCTTTCTTATCACGCTTTAATTCTTTGTTTCCAACAGTATCAAACATAACTGGAGTTGCAATAAATAAAGATGAATACGTACCTACAATTACACCTATGATTAATGCAAAGATAAATCCTCTAATAGATTCACTTCCTAAAACAAAGATTGTAACTAATACTATTAAAGTAGTGATAGATGTATTTAAAGTTCTACTTAACGTACTATTTAAAGCTTGATTAACAGTTTTACCATAAGCCCAATCCTCATTATTGTTAAAGTATTCTCTAATTCTATCAAAAACAACAACCGTATCATTTAATGAATAACCAATTACTGTTAAGATTGCTGCAATAAACGCTTGATCTATCTCCATATTAAATGGCATTACATTACGTAATAAAGAGAATATCCCTAATACGATAATAACATCATGGAATACAGCCGCAACAGCACCTAAACTAAATTGCCACCATTTGAAACGCATTAATATGTATAAGAATACTACTATTAATGATCCAAATACTGCTAATAAAGAATTCTTTTTAATATCATCAGCAATTGTTGGCCCTACTTTCATAGTTTGTACAATACCTTGACCATTTTCACCTTTTTGAAATTGCTCAAACGTCATTCCTGCAGGTAACATATCTTTTAACTGATTAAATAAAAGATTTTTAATTTCTTTATCAACGGCCAATCCTTTTTCATCAATTTTAAACTTTGTACTAATTTTTAATTGATCGTCACCACCATATGTTTTCACCTCAGCACTTCCTTCGAAAACCTTAGTTAACTTTTCAGAAACATCTGTAGTATTCACGGCTTTATCAAATTTAACTTGAAAAGTTCTACCTCCAACAAAGTCAATTCCTTCATTCAATCCACCTGTAAGTAGCGATCCTAAACTTCCAATAACTAATACTGCAGAAATAATGTAAGTCAATTTTCTTTTTCCTAAGAAATTGATTCCCATCTTTTTCATTACATTTTTAGTCATCCCTGTAGAGAATGGCAACACACTACCTTTATTTACATCCCAGTCTACTAATAATCTTGTTATAAAGATTGCAGTAAATAGAGACGTCATAATACCTATAATCAATGTAGTAGCGAACCCTTGAATTGGCCCAGTACCAAACATAAATAAGATAATTGCAGTTAATAAAGTAGTAACATTCGCATCTAATATAGATGATAATGCATTACTAAATCCGTCTTTAATTGCTTCCGCTTGTGACTTCCCTAAAGCCAATTCTTCTTTAATACGCTCAAATATCAGTACGTTAGCATCAACTGACATACCAATTGTTAATACGATACCTGCAATACCAGGAAGTGTTAACACTGCTCCTAATCCTGCAAGGATACCAAATATTAATAAAATGTTTAATGCTAATGCAATATTTGCATATAAACCAGCTTTACCGTAATAAAACACCATCCATACGAACACCATTAATAAGGCTAATATAAATGACATTTGACCACTATCAATAGCGTCTTGACCTAAAGATGGCCCAACTTCAGCAGATTGAATAATATCCGCAGAAGCAGGTAATTTACCAGCTCTTAATACGTTTGCTAAATCCTTTGCTTCATTTAAAGTAAAACTCCCTGAAATTTCAGTTTGTCCTCCAGAGATTGCTTGACCTGCACCAGGTGCAGAATACACTACATCATCCAATACAATCGCAATTGCATTTCCTTGTTTTGCGACATTTCCCGTAAGCTCTTCCCATTGTTTAGCCCCTAAACTATTCATAGAAAGTCCAACTGCTGCATCACCAACTTGTGTATATTGTTGTCTTGCATCAGTAAGTACGTCACCTAACATAGCTGGAGTCCCATCTCTGTCCGATTTTAATGCGTATAATGGTACATATTTATTAATATCATCCTCAGGAATACCAAAACCTGCTTTATCTCCTGCAGTAAATAAGATTCCCCATCTGTACTTTGCGTTTTTAATAACGCCTGTTCTTAAGTTTTTAGTTGAATTTAAGAAACCGTTAATTTTAGCAGTATCACTTACTTTAGCAAAAGCTAAACGAGTTGCCTTTTGTCCTTGAAAACCGTATGGATTTAATGACAATACTTCGAATAAAGGATTTTTCTCATTTGCTTTTTTAATAGAATCATTTTCAGTTCCTAATAAATCATCCGCAGAAGTTTCAGCAGTTACATCGTCAGCAACAATTGCTTCTTTTAATTTTCCATTTACAGCAATTAAATACTGAGCAGCTTCGCTAAAAGTATGCGTTTCGTAAAACTCTAGTTGAGCAGTACCAGACAATAATACCTTTACACGCTCTACATCCTTCGCTCCTGGTAATTCTACCAAAATACGAGCAGATTTACCAATACGTTGAATGTTTGGTTGTGTAACTCCAAATTTATCAATACGTTTTCTGATTACCTCAAAAGCAGATTCAATAGACTCGTCTAATTTTTTCTCTAATATAGATTGAACCTCTTTATCAGTCATCGTAGCATTTACGATACCATCTAATGATTTATTTGCAAAAATGTCCGTAGCCGCTAAAAGTGTTGGCGTTCCTCCTTTTGCATTGATTGCATCAAAAGCAGTAAAAAACGATTCTAAGTACGTATCATCTGTTTCTAACTGTAACTTATCAGCATTAGTTAAGGCTTGGTTAAATACTGGGTTTTTTGATTTGTTAGCTAAACCTTTTAAGATATCTTTAGTAGATATTTGAAGAATTACGTTTACCCCACCTTTTAAATCAAGTCCTTTATTTAAAACTCGCTTTTTAGCATAATCATACGTTATTCCAGCTAGTACTGATTCTCCACCAATTGAGTCAAGATATTTCTTTTCCAATTCGTCAGCATCAGCTACCTCACCTACAAATGCCGCAGCATCATTTTCCACCTTATTCGCTATATACGTAAATGAAAGCTGGTAAATACTTACCGCTACAAATAAGAAAGCAAACAATTTAACTATTCCTTTGTTTTGCATTATAATTTATTATTAGTTATCAATTTCTATTTTCAAACGAGCAAATATAATTTTTCTACAGTTAAATAACAATATATTTAAGCAGTATTTAAAAGATTTATCATTGTTTTCCAAAAGTTTTTTTAAAACTTAATTTCCTTTCAGATTTAGCGTATCTAAATCTACAAAACACTAACACTCATTACACTCCAATAAACCTCATCTGACAAACATTATTATTCTTCGAAATTAAATTTCATCCGCTCAATAAACCACTTATAGCTACATTTTTATAAACGCTATAAGCATTAAAAAAAGCCATGTAACTACATTAATTTATACACATAAAAAAGCCAGTGTTAAAACACTGGCTTTTTTATGTTCTTATATAGAATATGAATTACATTCCTAATTGTTCGGCTTTCTCATACCCTACTAACGGAGTCATATCAAATTTTGATAACTCAACCGCTACACTTTTAATTTCAGTTACTTCAGACTTAATAATAATTTCTGAACCCATTTGATTCATTTTTACCTCCATAAGCATTGGATACCCTTTTATACCTCCACCAAAACCAGCTACTTGTTTAGATAACGCTGCAACTTTACTTGAGGTATATAAAGCTACTTTCACTTCAATACCTTGTTTACTCATTGTTACATCGTACCTTTTACATTCATACCCCAAAACAGTTTTTGTTTCAACACTTTCTACTACAGTTACATCTTTTAATTTTTCTTCAGAAGGTGTTAAATCATTTAGCATATATTTCTTTCCCTTCATAGCGCTATCCATCATCATTAGCACTTTATTTGTTGAGCCATCAATAACTGATATTGTTTTTCCAATCATAGGATTAGACATTTCAGAACGAGATTTGTCATTTTTAAACCATGTAGTTGTAATCATTTTACCCATCATAGCCATTTGCATATTTACTTGCTCATCCGGACTTGACATTGTTTGTGTGGTTGTTATTACCCCTTCATTTACTGTTTTTTGAGAGTACCCACATACGGTAAACACTAACGCCGCTAATACTATTATTTTTTTCATCATTGCAATATTGTTTTAATTCTAATCATTAGACTATTAGAATTATAATCCGTTACACTTTACCTTCTTTTTTTCACACCAATAAATCAAAACCATTCAATTTACTTATGAGCTTATGGAATTTAATTGGTCTAATTTCACTGCTATCCGAAAGCTTATTAATTTGTTGAGATATGTTAAAATAAACTCGTTATTTAACAGTGCTTTGTTGGTATTAAAAAAGAAAAACTTAATTTTTGATACTAAAAATTGTTGTCAAACGGAGACGGGGGGTTTTAAAAAAAAGCTAGCGGAAATAATGCCGTATCTAGTGTCAATTGGAGCACTTCGAGAGGTTCAGTGTGACATTAAATACGTTAAGAATGTTATAGTTGTCAGACTGAGCTTGTCGAAGTCCGATGGTAATTTACTACTTCGTTAATGGGAGTGGTTTATTTATGAATTCTGTTTTGAATTTATCATGAAACTGTATCGAGAATAGCGATTTTAATTAATTACGTCAATGGTAGTAGAACCTGTGCTGCTCAATCTGACAAATAATCAAGTTCTTGTTGAAACTTTCGGATGCTAGTAGTCTAATTTCACCTAAAGTTGAAATAACTAAAACCTAAGACCAAAACAACAAAAGCCACCTAATAAAAGTGGCTTTTGATATTATATTTAATTTGTAAACCTTAGTTTACAGAAACTTCTAACAACTGGTTTGTTTTCTTAACTCCTTCAGCTGATTCAGCTAACTTAGCTTTTTCAGCATCAGACAAACTAATTTCAACAATTTTTTCTATTCCGTTAGCTCCTAACACACAAGGAACCCCGATAGCTAAATCATTTAAACCAAATTCTCCTTCTAACAAAGCAGAACATGGGAAAATCTTTTTAGTGTCACAAGCGATTGCTTGCACCATTGCTGATACAGCTGCTCCTGGCGCATACCATGCTGAAGTACCTAACAATCCTGTTAATGTAGCTCCACCTACTTTAGTATCTTGAACAACTTGCTCCATTCTTTCTGCAGATAAGAATTCAGAAACTTTCACTGAATTTCTTGCTGCTTTATAAATTAATGGCACCATTCCTTTATCAGAATGCCCACCAATTACCATACCATCAACATCAGAAATAGGTGCTCCTAAAGCCTCTGCTAATCTATATTTAAAACGTGCAGAATCTAATGCTCCACCCATCCCAATAATTCTATTCTTTGGCAAACCAGTAGTTTTATGCACTAAATAAGTCATTGTATCCATTGGATTAGACACTACAATGATAATAGTATTTGGAGAATGTTCAATTAAACTAGCAGATACCATTTTAACAATTCCAGCATTAATACCAATTAATTCCTCACGAGTCATTCCTGGTTTACGCGGTATACCTGAGGTAATTACACATACATCACTTCCTGCCGTTTTTGTATAATCATTAGTAGTTCCAACAATTTTTGTGTCAAAATTATTTAAAGAAGCTGTTTGCATTAAATCCATTGCTTTACCTTCAGCAAAACCTTCTTTAATATCTAAAACTACTACTTCTGACGCGAAATTTTTAATTGCAATATACTCAGCACAACTTGCTCCTACTGCTCCTGCTCCTACTACTGTTACTTTCATTTTTTATGTATTATATTATTATTAATTGTGTTCTATTCTATCCCACAAATGGGTCTTATTCATCACTTACATGCACCTAAGACAATGAACTTTATATTTTATAATGTAACGCTAAATTACAATTGGCAAATTTACCTAAAGTAAACATAGAAGAGATATAAAATTTCTTAAAATGATAATTTACTCCTACATCTCCTTTAAATCCAACTCTATTATCCTCATCCAAGGTAGTCAAAGCTTCATTAAACAAGTCTAAAAACAATCCTTGCTCTCCTCCTAATTCGTATTTAAAATCATTTTTTGTTAATCCTAATGATCCGGAAAATTCAAATTTATTGTAATCCTTTGATACTATAAACTGAAACAACCATGAATTAGCATCTACAACAATTGAATTAATTACAGCCAAAGGCGTACTTCCTGGTTCTGGATTAGTAGCTTCTAACTTAAACTCATCAAAATACAAGTCTAAATCAAACTTAGAATACGACAACAATACAGCAACTTCTACTGCATTAGTACCGTTATCTTTTCTAACATACTGGGTTAAATTATGTTTAATAGCTCCTCCTAAAATTTGATAATCAGATACTGCTATTTTCACTTTTGGAGAATACCGAAACGATATATCCGTTTCCGCCCACAAACCAACTGAAACCTGTACATATGGATGCGCTAGTAATGACTCCTCAACCCCTTCAAAAGCCTGCATTTCATAGTCTTGATCTGCTATTTTAAAATCAAAAAAAGTTTCTGTATCACCACCTAAAGCAGTTGGAATTGATACATATTCAGCACCTCCTCTAATTTCCATACTTTGAAAATCAGCAGCACTCATCTCAAAGCTTTTTTGTCTTTTCGGAATAGGCAATACATTTCCATGAATTGAAAAATCCACTTTAAATTTTCCTACACTTTTTGCTGAACTATACCATCCAGCAGATGATTGATACACCGAAGCATCAGCTGCGGGAGCCACAAAACCTTTTGACAACAAAACAACATCAGACAGTACCGCTGAAGCGTCTTGATTAAAAGTTTGAGAAAACCCTAAACCACCAGTCAAAAAAATAAAACTTAAAGCTACTTTTTTAAAAATCATCTTAAGCATCAATATTAGCGTATGCCGCATTTTTTTCAATAAACTCTCTACGTGGCGGTACTTCATCTCCCATTAACATAGAAAACACTCTATCTGCCTCTACATCACTATCAATTACAATCTTACGTAGAGTTCTGTATTCAGGATCCATTGTAGTTTCCCACAATTGCACTGCGTTCATCTCTCCAAGACCCTTATAACGCTGAATTTTAGCTCCATCACCATACTTTGCCATTAACACATCACGCTGATCATCATTCCAAGCATATTCTCCTTTTGCCCCTTTCTTTACTAAGTATAAAGGTGGCGCAGCAATATAGATATGTCCTTTTTCTATTAATTCTTTCATATACCTGTAAAAGAACGTCAAAATTAACGTTGCAATATGACTACCATCGACATCGGCATCACACATAATTACAATTTTATGGTAACGTAATTTCGATAAGTTTAATGCTTTACTATCTTCTTCTGTTCCTATAGTTACTCCTAATGCCGTAAACATGTTTCTGATTTCTTCATTCTCAAAAACTTTATGTTGCATTGCTTTTTCTACATTCAAAATCTTACCCCTTAACGGTAATATTGCTTGAAACTTACGGTCACGACCTTGTTTAGCCGTTCCACCTGCCGAATCTCCCTCTACAAGGAATACTTCACATTTTGCAGGGTCTTGTTCTGAACAATCCGATAGTTTACCAGGCAAACCTCCGATACTCATTACCGTTTTTCGCTGTACCATCTCACGCGCTTTTGCAGCTGCGTGACGCGCTTGAGCAGCAAGAATAACCTTTTGAACTATTATTTTAGCTTCTTCAGGGTTCTCTTCTAAATAATCAGTTAACATTTCAGAAACTGCTTGACTAACCGCCGCAGACACATCTCTGTTTCCTAATTTTGTTTTTGTTTGTCCTTCAAATTGTGGCTCTGCAACTTTTACCGAAATAATAGCCGTTAACCCTTCACGGAAATCATCTCCTGCAATATCAAATTTTAATTTTGACAGCATTCCAGATGCCTCTGCGTATTTTTTCAAGGTATGTGTTAATCCTCTTCTGAATCCAGATAAATGCGTACCTCCTTCGTGTGTATTAATATTATTTACATAGGAATGTAAGTTTTCAGAATACGAGGTGTTATACACCATAGCTACTTCAACAGGGATTCCGTTTTTTTCACCTTCCATTGAAATTACATTGGCAGTTAACTGTTCTCTTGTAGCGTCCAAATATCTAATAAATTCTGGCAATCCTTCAGTAGAAAGAAACGTTTCAGAAACATCATTACCTTCTTCGTCCTTATGACGTCTATCAGTAAGTGATATTGTCAACCCCTTGTTTAAATATGCTAGTTCACGCAAACGAGCCGCTAAAGTATCGTAATTATAAATTACAGTATCTTTAAAAATAGTATCATCAGGTGTAAAAGTAACCATTGTACCATTTTTATCTGTTTCACCAATTGGTTTTACAGGATACATTGTTTTACCCTTTTGATATTCTTGCTCCCAAATTTTACCATCTTTATAAACGGTAGCCTTTAAGTGATTAGATAATGCATTTACGCAAGAAACTCCAACACCGTGAAGTCCTCCAGAAACTTTATATGAATCTTTATCAAACTTTCCTCCAGCACCAATTTTAGTCATTACTACTTCTAAAGCAGAAACCCCTTCTTTTTTATGAATTCCAACAGGAATACCACGACCGTTATCTAGTACAGAAATTGAATTGTCTTCATTCATCCATACATCAATAGTATCACAATGACCAGCCATTGCCTCATCGATTGAGTTATCGACAACTTCATATACTAAATGGTGTAATCCTCGTACTCCAACATCTCCAATATACATTGAAGGACGCATACGTACATGCTCCATTCCTTCTAATGCCTGAATACTATCTGCCGAATAACTATTTTGCTTGTTTTCTTCGCTCATAAAATAATTGCTATTAGTCCTTCATTTTTTATGAAGACAAACAAATATAATAATTATGCATGAGATATAACTACATCTAAGAAAGAGAATAACCTCAGTTATCAACAATCATTAAAAAATAAAAAAACTGATTAAAAAGGCTATAACAAGGCTTATTTTGAATTTAACACCTTAAAAAAACAACCTAATAATAATGAACTCTTTAAACTAGCTTAAAACAGCTAATTTAAAGAGTTCATTATTTGTGTTTCTCCTTTTCTGCTATCCATTTGGATAGATACTTAGTGCTTTTAAGTGTATGATGCACCAACATAGCTCCAATAAAATTAGCCGTTCGATGCGCAATTAAAGTTTCTGACATCGTTTTTATCCTTCCTATAAAGCTTTTCTGATATTTTATATTACTATAAATTGTATTTATAATTTCTTTTCCATTGTCCTGAGATTTCACCCATAACTCCACGTTTGTATACAATTCCACAGCAGCGGCAACTATTTCTTCTGGTGAATTAGCAACGCTCCCATTCCAAGGCAAATCATCGCACATTCCTTCAGCTCCTATCGAAGTTGTTATGCTTGGCAATCCATTTTGCATTGCATCAGTAAACTTTCCTTTTATTCCTGCTCCAAAACGAATAGGTGCCAAACAAACTCGTGATTTTTCCATCACTTCATTTACATCGGTTGCCCAACCTTTTACTAAAAATCCAGCTGATTTTTTATGTAACTGCGTTACTTTTTCAGATGGATACGAACCATATACATGCAATTCTGCTTTTGGCAATTCTTTACGAATCATTGGCCAAATGGTTTGTTTTAAATACAGTACCATATCCCAATTTGGCTCATGTCTGAAATTACCAATACACATAAAATGCTGCCTATCTTGAAATTTAGGTAATGTTGCAAAATCATTATCACCAATCTCATCAGTTAAAAATGGTAAATAACAGAGTAACGATTTATCAACTTTAAAAAACTCCTGCAATAATTTTATTTCATAGGTAGAAATAATTAAAGACAAATCACACCTGTATATACTTGCCAATTCTCTTTTAGCAATATCTGAATTCAGTAGCATATCAGTAGTAAAACCAACTCCTTTCTTAAAGACTTCTTGACGAGTTTTACGCAAACTATGCAAATCCTCGGTGTCCAAAATTCGTATTGCATCTGGACATTTTTCAGCGACACGCCAACCGAATTGCTCTTCAATCATAAACCGATCAAACAATACCACATTAGGTTTTAACTCCTGTATATACTTATCAAAACTATCATGATTTAACTGAATACTCTTCACCGAAACCCCAAATCCATTCAAGTCAACCATGTGAGATGTTTCAGAAGCTGTTGTAGCAAAGTGAACTTCCCAATTTTGTTTTTGAAACAATTCTATTAACTGCATCATTCTACTCCCAGCAGCTGATGAATTGGGTTCTGGCCATACAAAACCTATGATTAATATTTTAGATAATTTATCCAATGTTAAAGTCAATTTGAGAGGTAATCTTCACGATACAATTCAAAAATAATATTTTCCGGAAAACCTTTATCAATACGAGTTGGATGTAACTGGAAATTATTTTTCCTTAACAACAACTTAGAACTTTCGTTTTTTATTTGCGTAAAAGCTTCTATTCGTGAAAACTCTAGTTTTTTAAACCCATAAGAAACCACTGCTTTTAGTGCTTCTGACATGATTCCTTTTTTTTGAAATTCTAGTTTCAAATCATATCCTACTTCCGCTACAGTATTTCCCTCTGTAAAATTCCACAAACAAATTGTTCCTATAAGTTTTTTTTGATTTTTTAATGTTATCGCCCAATACATTACTTTATTTTGAGCAATATCCTTATTTCTATCTTCAATAAACTTTTCAGATTGACTAACATCGGTTTGCAAATCTCTAGCAATATACTTTCCTACCTCTGCACTTGAACGAAGTGCAAACTGATCTTCTGCATCAGAAGAATCTAGCTGTCTTAATACTAGTCTTTCAGTTTTTAATTCGGTAAATGGCTGTAATTTTAATATTCTCATGAAAGGGTTATTTAAAATTTTCTATTGCTGCTTCTGCACATCGTTCTCCATCCATTGCTGCTGATATAATTCCTCCTGCATACCCTCCTCCTTCTCCACAAGGATACAAACCTTCAACATCAGGATGTGCTAAATTTTCTTTTCTAGGTATATTTACCGGTGATGATGTTCTAGACTCCACCCCTATAACATTTGCTTCCGCTGTATAGAAACCATTCATTTTTTCTCCGAAAGCAGCAAATCCTTTTCTTAATCTCCCACCAATAGATTTTGGTAATAAAGAATGTAAGGGTGCTGACAACAAACCTGGCTGATACGACGTAGAATTTAAATCGGCCGACAATTTCCCTTCAACAAAGTCTGTTAATCGTTGCGCTGGGGCTACCTGACTTTTTCCTCCAGCATTAAATGCTAATTTTTCTAAATCCTTTTGAAACTCTAAACCTTTCAACACTCCAAAATCTTTGTATTTAGGAACATCTCTTTCAATATCGATTTCTACAACAATTCCTGAGTTTGCAAATTCATTATTTCTTTTTGATGGTGACATACCATTCACTACTATTTCTCCATTTGCTGTAGCCGCAGGAACAATAAATCCTCCTGGGCACATACAAAATGAATACACACCTCTACCACGCACCTGATGCACCAAACTATAAGCAGCAGCAGGTAATAGCTCGCTGCGCTGATCACTACAATGATATTGTATCGAATCAATTATATGTTGTGGATGCTCTACTCGAACTCCCATGGCAAAGGATTTTTCTTTTAAAGCTATATTTTTATCGTGTAGTAAATAGTAGATATCTCTAGCAGAGTGCCCCGTTGCCAAAATAACTGAATTGACTACCATTTCAGTTCCATTCTGTAAGTGGATTGCTTTTATTTTTTTATTTACAACTTCAAAATCAACGACCTTAGTTTCAAAATGAACTTCCCCTCCATACTTTAAAATCGTTTCACGAATATTGGTAACTACCTTTGGCAGCTTATTTGTTCCTATATGCGGATGTGCATCAACTAAAATTTGATCTGTAGCTCCATGAAACACTAAGTTTTCAAAGATTCTACGAACATCTCCTCTTTTCAAACTTCGGGTATACAACTTCCCATCTGAATAAGTCCCTGCACCACCTTCACCAAAACAGTAATTTGAATCTTCATTTACAAAATGATCTTGATTGATTGCTTTTAAATCACGCCTTCTGTTTTTAACATCTTTTCCACGCTCTAAAACAATTGGTTTATATCCTAACTCAATACAGCGTAACGCAGCATACATCCCTGCAGGACCGAAACCTATAATATGAATTTCTTTAGCAGCAGATACATCTTTATAGTTAAAAATATATTCGGGAGATTCAGAAGGAAACTCTTTAATATAAACAGCCACTTTATAATTAAACACAATCATTTTTTTTCTTGCGTCGATTGATTTACGAAGAATTTTAACCACATTGATATCTCTTCTATCAATACTCAAAAAGCTTGCTGCTTTTATCTTTAAAATATTTTCTATTTTTTCCTCTTTAATTGAAACTCGTAACTGTAGCTCTTTTACCATAGCACAAAATTACTTAAAATACCTTCATAAAAAAAGGGTCTTCCGATTGGAAGACCCTTTTTTTAAAAATTTATGTGATGTATTAGAACTTCACTTTTAATAAAAATTCTGGACCACCGCTTGTTTGATCTTTAATATCAGATGTTGCAAAATCATATGCAAATCCTAAATCTAACATTTCAGCGACTTCAAATGAAGCCAATATGGAAACAGAATCGTTTAAGCGGTAACTTCCTCCCAGTTCAAACTTGTCATAAAAACGGGCACTTGCATTAAAATCTAACCCAAATGGTGCGCCATCAATATAACGAGTCATTAATGCTGGTATTAATTGGATATTCTCATTTAAATCATAATAATATCCACCACCAAACATCACTAAAGTTGCATCGGTAGCTTCTTGAGCTGATCCAGAGATTTCTTCATAACGCTCTGCACTCAATATTCTTGGAGCAGATAAACTTACAAAGTACTTTGATGCTTTATAATATGCACCAATACCGAAGTTTGGATTAAACTTACTTACTTTTCCTTGATTGATTGGATCAGCAGTTTGTAAACGTGTAAAATCTACATTAAAGAAACTTCCTCCAGCTTTTAACCCTAAAAACAAATCCTTTCCTTCTCCAAAACTTAACTTGTAAGAAAAGTTTGCGAATACATTTGTTTCCTTTTGGATAAAAACTCGATCAGAAACTATTTCCAATCCAACACCTACTTTATCATTAAAACTTCCTTGAGCTGCTATTGATTGTGTTTGAGGACCATCATGAACTCCACTAAACTGATCCTTATAACTAATTACATTAATCTCTGTTTTTTCAGTACTCCCAACATAAGCTGGATTAATCAAACTCATGTTTTGACGCCAAAACGTATATTCTGGTGTTTGTTGCGCACTTACCCCTAATGAGAATAATAATGCGACTGCACCTATAAATTTATATGTTTTTTTCATTTGTATTTTGTTTTATAAAGCTTACTAAACAACTTAATTACTTAGTAAGCTTTTTTCTTATAATGATTTATTAGTAATTGATGTACATCCAACCTGTAACAACTTTTGCTTCTCCTTGTGTTGAAACATAATTAATTACATAGTAGTAAGATCCTGCAGGTAATAATCCGCTTCCTCCTTCAGTTGACTCTCCACCCCATGTTTTATTTACATAGTTTGATGCATCAAAAACTTTTACACCATGACGGTTAAATACTTTTACAGTATTACTTACGTTTTCGATATTCTTGATATCCCAAGTATCGTTTAGTAAATCTCCGTTTGGTGTTAATGTATCTGCTGGCTCTAATGACTCACAAACATCTCCTATTCCATCATTATTCTCATCTTCTTGGCCAGGATTAGCAGTTAACGGACAGTTATCCTCAATATCTAAAACACCATCTGAATCAGTATCCTGACAAGCATCTCCAACACCATTCCCATCAATGTCTGTTTGATCAGTATTCGCTACTGTTGAACAGTTATCATTGATATCTAAAACACCATCTAAATCAGTATCTTGACAAACATCGCCTATTCCGTTTTCATCAGCATCTTCCTGACCTGGGTTGGCTGTGTTTACACAGTTATCAACATCGTCTAAAACACCATCATTATCAGCATCGTAAACTTGACAAGCATCTCCAATACCATCATTTTCTACGTCAGCTTGATCGGTATTTGCAGTAGTTACACAGTTATCAATATCATCCATAATTGTATCGCCATCAGTATCATCACAAACATCTCCTTCACCATCATTATCCCAATCTGCTTGATCGGTATTTGCAGTACTCACACAGTTGTCTACATCATCCATAATAGTATCGCCATCAGAATCTTCACAAACATCACCAGTACCATTATTATTCCAATCTTCTTGACCAGGGTTTGGTGTATTTATGCAGTTATCAATAGTATCAAGAACACCATCATTATCAGTATCTTGACAAACATCTCCAGTACCATCATTATCTGTATCAGCTTGATCAAAATTGGCAACTGTTGGACAGTTGTCAATATCATCATTTATTCCATCACCATCAGTATCATCACAAACATCTCCTTCGCCATCATTATTCATATCTGCTTGATCGGTATTTGCAGTACTCACACAGTTGTCTACATCATCCATAATAGTATCACCATCAGTATCATCACAAACATCACCAGTACCATTATTATTCCAATCTTCTTGACCAGGGTTTGGCGTATTTATACAATTATCAACAGTATCAAAAACTCCATCGTTATCAGTATCTTGACAAACATCTCCTTGACCATTTGAATCTGCATCAGCTTGATCTGTATTAGCTATACTTACACAGTTATCAATATCATCCATAATAGTATCGCCATCAGAATCTTCACAAACATCTCCGATTCCGTTCATATTCCAATCTGCCTGATCAGTATTTGGAGTATTTACACAGTTATCGTCAACATCAGGTATTCCATCAGAATCCGCATCTGGTAAAGGTGCTGTAACATTAATTGTATAATCTTCAACTTCAGCATCTGCATCATTTTCACATGATGTTTGTAATCCATCTGATTTAAATTTTGTAGTTACACGCATTATTGTGTTTCCTAAAATAGCTCCTGTAGGCACCGTTATTGATAATGCAGAAAGATCGGTAGGTCCATCAGTTTGATTAACTGCGTCTCCTAAATCATATTCTTCTGAAGGTACATCAAACACACAGTTTTGATTCCAATCAATCCAAACTATTGTTTTTGTTGTATAATTACCATCTGTATTTGCGTTAACAGTTAAATCATACGAATTATTAATAAGTACGTCTGTAGATATTGCTGTATAATCACTATAACCAGATGGTTTCCCTGAAGCATTATCTATAGTATTAAAAACAACACGAGTGGTACTTGTTGCCCATTCAGTATTTGCCACAGAAGTACATAATGTACATTCACCAGTAGTAAAACTAAAAGGAGTTGTATATGGTGTCGTTAAACAAGCATTAATAGTTCTAACTCTCCAGTAATATTGTGTTAAAGGACTTAATCCAATTGCAGAATATTGGTTTGTAACTACAGAGATAGGTCCTTGTACAATATTTGTAAATCCTAGGTCTGTTGCAATTTCTACATCATAACTAATTGCTGATGCATCTGCTGTCCAAGTTAAATCATACACAGTAACAGCTGTAGCTCCATCAGTTGGAGTTAGTAAAGTAGGTGCAACTAATGTATTATCAGAAACATTTAATGTTAAATTATAATTTTGCACTTCAGAACCATAAGTACCAGTTACCACAATAGTATCTGTACCTGCAGTAGTAATCCCAGATACTGTTACAGTAATAGCTGCAACATCCGCAGTAACATTGTTTTGAGAAAACGCTACTGTAGTTCCAGCAGGATTACCTGTAGCTGTAAAAGTAACCGCATCTGTAAATGCATCATCTGCATCATATTCAAAAGTAAAAATAGCATTGTTTGGCTGACAAACATCAACTGACGTATCAACAAAACTTAATATATAATCATTGATTCCTGAACACGCTACAGCGTTTGGTCTGAAATCCGCTTGTACAGAAGCTATATAAACTTCTACAGCTGTTTGTTGACTTTCTGTAAACATATACATACAAGCATCATTTGTATAATCCATGTAGTTCATGGTTAATGCTTTTTCTCCTGAAACACATCCATCAACTGTTCCATCTCCTGGACAACCATATGTAGGATCTGATGTTGCTGGGGTATCTGCATGACCATCATTATTACCTGCACAACCTCCATTAAAGGTATGATTTAAGGTGAAAAAATGACCTAACTCATGTGTTACTGTTCTTCCTAAATTATATGGAGCACCTGCTTGATAACCTGTACATCCAGTACCTGACCCAAAAGCAGCTGGGCTAATTACTACTGATTGTCCAGCAGCAATGCTACCTCCTAGAGGAGAATACCCTAAAATACCATTTCCTGCATCTTTAACTAAGAAGTTCATATAGCCTGAAAAATTTGTATCAGCATCATTTCCTCCTCCAAAGTTATACCCGATAGTAACTGCTGGATTCCCCTCTAAAACTTCTGCATCAGTCCCTGCAGGGTGATTTGTGGTTGCCAAACAAAAGAAAATATTTGCTGCACCTGTATTGGAATCTGGATAAAATGCGCTTGCCGCTGTCCAGTTAGTAATATCTGCATTGGTAGCTGAATAATCAGCATTTAAAATATCTACTTGATTTTGTGCTAACGCCTCTAAACAAGCTCTGTCTGATTCATTTCCGGCAGGAAAGTGAACGGCAACAGGTATTACAACGGGCACCAAGCTTTGTTGAGAATTATTCCCTAAACGGTATTGTACTTGTTTACGTAATTTACTTTGGGTAATTGCATGTTGTTTAGCAAACACTGGATCTGCCAATTTTTCGTTCATATGCTCAACCATTCCGCAAGTTCTTTGCTCCTGGGCATAAATAACTACTGAAAACACCAACATGAAAGCTGTTAGTATTGTTTTTCGTAAATTAAATCTCATTTTTATAAATTTAGGTTAATAAGCCGTGAATTTAATAAAAAAAACAAAGCTTAACAATCTAAAAGAATAAAACGTTAACAGAGCCATTGCTTAAACTGTTTTACTTTTTCTCTACTGACTACAATTTCGTGGGTTTTAAAACTGTTTAAGATAATTTTTAAACGTGAATTTGTAAAGGAAATAATATCTGATATTGCATTGATATTTAAAATACATTTTCGATTTACCCTAAAAAAACATTTCTCATCTAACTCATGTTCTAATTGCTCTAAAGAATATTCAATCAAATAATTTCTACCATTTTTAACTGCGACATAAGTAGCTTTATCTTCGCTATAAAAACATTCAATATTAGCTATCTCAATTATTTTTAAATGCTGTCCTACTTTGATTGTAAACCTGCTTTTATAATTTTGTCCTTTTTCTTTTAATAATAATCGTTTTACATCATCAAAAGAAACCACTGGTTTTTCTTCTTGGGGTTTAAAAGAATTGAACTTTTCAATTGCGACACATAAATCATCCTCATCAATTGGCTTTAAAAGATAATCAATACTATTTAGTTTAAATGCTTCAAGTGCATATTGGTCATAAGCTGTTGTAAATATTATTGCACTTTTAATTTCAATTTCTTCAAAAATCTCAAAAGAGACCCCATCAGATAGTTGTATATCTAAGAAAATTAAATCAGGATGCTTATTTGACAAAAACCATTCTTTCGATTCAGCAACTGAGTGCAACATAATACTTACTACTACCTGTTGTTTTTCTAACATTCTTTTCAACCTTCTTGCAGCTGGTTTTTCGTCTTCTATAATTAATACCTCCATATTTTTAAATTTAATATAAGCTTCTTATTGCCATTTATTTTCTTGCTGTTGCTCTTTTTTCATAAACTCTTGTATTTTTCTTTGCTTCCATTTTTCACCAAAAATAAGCTGCTTACCAAAAAGCTCAAATGCATGAAAAAATATTCCTATCCCCCAAAAAAACCATAGTGAAAATGTTCCAAAATCAAAAAAAGCTTCTATAAATGTTTTTCTTTCATCTAAGTCAGAAATAATTTTACCACAACTCATAAATATGTTTACTATAAGATACGAAGCAAAATGCCAATAAAAACTTTTTATTTTTTCAACTCTTTTCTTTGCTCTGTTATAACGATGATTATCTATATGCTTCTCCATAACTACTCCCATTTGTGACTATTTTGTTCTTCTTCTTTCAAAAACTGTTTCATTTTTTTTTCTTCCCAATTTGAACCAAACAACATATTTTTTCCAAATACAGAAATTCCATGAACCAATAATCCTATTCCCCAACCAATAGGTGTAAAAAAAGAACCTAAATTAAAAAACTCAGTAACATTTCCATATCCTCTATAAATCACTAATAACAAAAAGATATTTACAATACCATATACAATTGCATGTGTATAAAACCCTTTAATTCGCTTTACTTTTTTCTTCGCTCTGTTATAACTATTTTCTTCACTAATATTTTTCATAACGCTTTATTTTATTATTATAATTTTATTCCCAACGATTCAAGTTACCTTCTTCTTCTTTCATAAATTGTTCTAACTTTTTGTTTTCCCAAGCTTTCCCAAAATATTTGTCTTTACCATAAACTTGATAAGCTTGAAACGCTAAACCAAGCCCCCAACCAAACATTGGATAAAAGAACCATTTATGTGCATGCCAACTTGTTTTATAGTTTAAAAAGATTAAAAAAGGAATTACAATACTATAGGCGCATACACTCCAATAAAATCCTTTTAAATTCTCTAATCGTTTTCTTGCGTTTTCATAATTAGTATTTGATGATGTTGTTTTCATAATTGATGCTTTTTTTGTTAATAATGGCAATACCACTTTAAATTCGTTTTTTGATTGATTGATTGAAATTGTTCTTGTTGATAATATTTGATACCGTTCTGTTATATTATTTAATCCTATTCCACTTGATTTTTTTAATGTTTTCTTTTCTTGAAAATTATTTGCTACCGTTAAATTATTTTCTGATTCTACTATACTAATATGCAATGGTTGTTGTTCGCTAACAATATTGTGTTTCACACAATTTTCCAATAAAATTTGCAAGGACAATGGAACTATTTTTGCTTCTGGATTATTCACCTTTTCAGGGATAATACAATTTATAGCGTCTTCAAAACGCATTTTTAATAATAGCATATATATTTTTGCAAAAGTTAACTCTTCCTCCAACGACACCAAATCCTTATCTTTTTGTTCCAATACATAACGGTATACTTTTGACAAGGAAATAGTGAATTTCTGAGCTTTATCCGTATCCTCGTCTATCAAAGAAACCAATACATTTAAACTGTTAAATAAAAAATGAGGGTCCAACTGACTTTTTAGACTTTCGTATCTAGCATTTGCAGTTCCTGCAATAATTTTCTGTTGATTTATTTTCTTAACCTGTAATGCTTTAAAAGAATAAAACGCAATAAAAAACAACGATACAATTACGGTAATTATAAACGGGATAATATAATTACTAGGTTTTTCTTCATTTAAAAAAGTAGTAAAAGAATCGCCTTTAACTATAACATCCTCAACAACTCTTAAAAAAAACACTAGCAATAAGGTTGCTACTATTGAGCTAAAAAAGCCTTGAATTATCCGACTAGTGCTATAATTTTCTTTTCCATATTTTTTATCAAAAAATAAATACACACTCAGGTTTGCGCTATATAGTACGATCGAATATACCATCCACCATGAAAACTGTATCCAAAAACCTAAATTGAATTCAAATTCCTCACCCGTAAGAACTAAAATAACTCTCATCAATATAAAAACTATTAGCCCTGACAGAAATGCGTATTTAATATGTTTTCCCAAATCCTTCTTTTTTAATTATTAATCGTATTCAAAGGTCAATTATTTATATGCCATAAAAAAAGTTTATCACCTGAACTGTCAAATTACGATACTGAATTGTAATTTTATCATTTATATTAAAATCTCTTGTAACAAATCAATACAATTGAAGACTTACTTTACAGAACAACTCAACTAAGTGAAAAAAGAGCTCGAACATAATTTTGTAACTCAATTAGAAAAGCACCAAAACATCATTCATAAGGTGTGTAGGTTATATACTAATAACCAAGATGCTCATAATGATTTGTTTCAAGAAGTTACCATACAACTTTGGAAGGCATTCCCCAAATTTAGAGGAGAAGCAAAGTTTAGCACCTGGATGTATCGCATTGCTTTAAATACTGCAATAACACTTTACAGAAAATCAAAACGTAGAGTTCAGACTAATGACATTGCCGATTTTAGTTTTAAAATTAAAGCTGAAGAATATGACGATACGGAAGAAGAACAGTTAAAGTTAATGTATGCTGCAATAAAGCAATTATCCGATATAGAAAAAGCGCTAATATTTTTATATTTAGAAGAAAAAAATTATAAAGAAATTTCCGCAACCATGGGGATTAGTGAAGTAAATGCACGAGTGAAGATGAACAGAGCAAAAGGAAAACTTAAAAAAATATTAAACCCATAAGTATGGAAGGATTAGAATTACTAAAAAAAAGCTGGAATAAAGAAATACATCCCAAGTTTTCAGCTGAAACAATATATAAGATGATTTTAAAAAAATCATCCTCTGCCGTGAAATGGATATTCATTATTAGCATGATTGAGTTAGTACTTGGTTTAGCTTCAGGAATCCTTTTACTTACTAACACTGAAAACGACTTAAATTTACCTTCTTGGCTAGAAACTACTGTTACTATATTAGGGATACTAATCCCTGTAATATATTCCTATAAATTTTTCAAAAACTACCAAACAATCAATAGTACTAATAGTGTAAAAGGCTTATTAAATAACATTATTAAAACACGTAAAACAGTTAAACAATTTGTGTTAATTAATTTAAGCTTAATAGCTATAATGGTTATTTTTTCTTTATACTATACACTTACAACCCCAATGGGTGTTAATCATGAAATTGTATACCCATTAATTAATTTTAAAGATTATTTGTTTTTAGGACTGATTATTTTAATTTTTACAACACTTATAATTGGAGCCTGTCTTTTTATTTATTTTTTACTGTATGGGATATTAATGAGGAAGCTAAACAAGAATCATAAGGAATTAAAACAATTAGATTTATAATAAAACAAAAAAGACTTACACAATTGCGTAAGTCTTTTTTGTTTTATTATGGGCTTAATTAATATTCCCACTTTCTTAATTTATTTAATTCTTCCATTTCTTTAAGTGATTTCAAAGGAATGACTTTTGAAAAAGAATGGTGTTGCTCAATTGCATGTTCAATTTGAGACACGATATCATCTACAGAATCATTATCATAATCAATTTGTAATGGTTCTTTTATTATAAAAGATTGAAGGATACCTTTTTTCTTAATTCTTAGTCCTTTTTTATCAAATGATCTTCTAAAACCATCAATCACAATTGGAATAACAATTGGTTTATGTTGCTTTATAATATGTGCAGTCCCCCTCCTAATAGGCTTAAAAGGAGTAGTTGTTCCTTGTGGGAACGTAATTAACCAACCATCTTCAAGTGCTTTACCAATATTACTAACATCACTCATTTTCACTTGCCTTTTTATATCCTGCCCTTTATCTCTCCATGTTCTATCAATGCTTACAGCACCTGCGTAAGCCATTAGCCTAGGCAATAACCCTGCTGTCATTGTTTCCTTAGCAGCTACGTAATATAAGTTCAATTTTGGCTGCCATAGATAACCTACATTTTTAATTGAATCTACTCGACCACTCAAACTTGCATTAAACACATGAAACATAGCCGTAACATCCGCAAAATAAGTTTGATGATTAGATACAAACAACACATTCCTATCTGGCAGGTTTTTTATTATTTCTGATCCTTCAATTTGTAATTCGTTAAAACCTCTAAAACGCCTATGCGTAAGAACTCCAATGATTCTTATTAGCATTTTCTTTAAAAAGAGTGTATGTCCGAAAGGATTCTTTTTAATCAATCCCATTATTTATTTAATATTTAGAATTACAAATGTATCAAAATAAATAGCTATTCCGATAAAATTAAATCTTTTATCTCACTTAACATCATTGCAGTTGCCCCCCAAATAACTTCCTCATCAAATTTAAACACTGGAACTTCTAATTCTTTAGCATAGGAAGTTGTTATTATTTTTGACGCAACAAACTCATCTGACAGTATTGATTTTAGCGGTATTTCAATTAAACGTTCTACTTCCCTTTCTTCCAAAACATAGTTAGGTCGCCTTTTTAGAAGCCCCAAATATGGTTTTACCAAAAAATTACTTGGAGGTATATATACATCCGTTAATTCTTTCAAAACTGTAATATCCACGGAGGAAACACCTATTTCCTCAAAAGTTTCTCTTAACGCAGTAGCTTCTAAACTATTGTCTTCTATTTCAACTTTTCCTCCTGGAAAACCTATCTGATTTGAGTGCACTCCTTTATATGTTTTCCTTAACATAAAAACCATTTGCATTTCACCGATTTCATCTGGAAACAATAAGGAAAATACAGCTGCTTTATTAGGGTTCCTTTTATCGATATTAATTTCTTTTCCAAGTTTTTTTCGTATAGATGGCGCCAATTTAAATTGAGAATCTATCCCTGGTAAAGATGATTTTTTTATTTTTGGAACTAATTCTTCAAAGTCTTTTAAAGTCATGATTAAAGTTAAGTATCTGTTTATAATCCCTCTTTTTATACAGTTGAGTTGCCAAGATAAACAAACTCCACAACAAAAAAAGGAAAAACATACTATTGCTATTGAAAAAAAATCAATCCCCTTTAGAGAGTTAAAACCTATGATTACTCAAAAAAATGTTATCGCTTTTTTAACCGAATACGGATTAAAACATCAAGATAATAAGGTTTTAATTGAGACTCGACTTGGGAATATTCATATTCAATTATTTAATGATACTCCTTTACACAGAGCTAATTTTTTACTTTTAATAAATGAAAAATATTTTAACACCAGTTGTTTTCATAGAGTTGTAAAAGACTTTATTATACAAGCAGGACAATCCGATAAAAATAGTACCCGTATTTTACGCAAGAAAATTGGTGTTTATAAAATTCCGCCTGAATTCACTAAACATAAACATCACAAAGGAGCTTTATCATCAGCTAGAAGGTGGAATGAAAATCCGAAAAAACTATCAGATCCTTATGAATTTTTTATTGTTCATCAAGAAAAGGGACTACATCATTTAAATAATGAGCATACGGTTTTCGGAAAAGTGATTAAAGGATTAGATATTGTGGACAAAATAGCTTTAGAAGCAATTGATAAAGGAGAGTGGCCAATCAAAGATGTCTTTTTAACGATTAAATCGTACTGATTAACGAGTATCACGTTAGCGCTGAAAGTTACAGACTCCAAACATCAAGCTATATATTACTTTTACACTGTACATAAGCTAACCCTTATGTATATAAGTAAGTTTTTTTGGGGTAAAAATCTCTGCTATTTAGCAGAGATTTTTTTTGTTCTAAACTTTCTCAAAATATTTCATCTACAAAAGTTATAATTCAGTACCTCTCTTTTTATTTAAAATATTTATCTTAAAGATATTTACATTTTCATTAATCAAAATTAGATAGTCCTTAAAGCATTCGTTTTAATACTACTTATGCTTATGACAATTTAAATTGCTCATTAAAAAAATCGACCGAAATTAATAATAAAACGCAACTTAATTAGTTAAAAAACGACAAAGACCTGTTTTACTAAGCCTATAAAACTAACTATTTAATATTAAATATCATCCATAAAAGAACTTCAGAAACTATTCATAAAAAACAATGACTAATCAAATACGGTGTTTTGACGGCAAAAAGACACTTATTAACGAATATATCATTGAAGCTGATAATTCACTAATACCAAATATTAAGCTATGCATTACTTTTACACTGTACATAAGTTAACGCTTATGTGTATAAGTAAGTTTTTTTGGGGTAAAGATTCCTGTTATTTTATTAAAATGACAGGATTTTTTTTTTATAATACCTTCTCAATAACAATTCAGCTACAAAAAATTACAGTTCAGTACTTTCTTTTTTATTTAAAGAACTATCTTATAGACATTTGTATCTTAATCAATCAAAATTAGATACATATGAAAACATTTGTTTTAATAGTACTTATGGCAATAACAAATTATATTGCACATTCACAGGAATCAATAGGAGTTGATATTACTGTACAAATAAACAATTTAAAAAATGACAACGGATTTGTAATACTTGGTTTGCACAATCAAACTACTTTTATGAACACTAAAACCTCTGCTTTAAACCGTATCAAGGAAAAAATTAAAGATGGCCAAATTGAAGTTATATTTAAAAATGTTCCCGAAGGAGAGTTTGCTATCATGGTAATCCATGATGAAAACTCAAATAATAAAATGGACTTTGAGTTAAACGGCATGCCTAAAGAGGCATATGGAATGTCCAATAACAATATGAGCTTTGGACCTCCTATGTTTGACGATGCTAAATTTAAAGTTGAAAAAGAAAATTTACATCTTAAAATAAGGCTTTAAAAAGCAATTTATAGAAGTTGATTTAAATTTATTCACAAAAAAAGCTTGCTAAAATCAGCAATCTTTTTTTTGTGAATATTAGCCAAGCCAGGATTGCATCATCCAAATAGTTTTTTCTTGCTCTGAAATAAAATCACTTATCAATGAATTTGTTCCTTCGTCACTTGCATTTCCAGATAGCTCTAATAATTTACGCTCAAGTATTAATAACGAACTTAACGAGGTAACAATTAGTTTAACTGACTCTTCATCATTAGTAACATCTTTCCCTACTGCAACTATAGTATATTGTTGGTAATCTTCAAAAGTGTGCAAAGGCACTCCTCCTAATGTTAAAATGCGCTCCGCAAGCTCATCTACTTTAATTGTTGAATCAGTATATAACTCTTCAAATTTTACATGTAATTCAAAAAACTGTTTTCCTTTTATATTCCAATGAATCCCTCTTAAATTTTGATAATAAGTTTGGAAACTAGCCAATAATTCATTCAAACTTATTACAACATCGTTGGTATATGTTGTATCTAATCCTAGTATTGTATTTGCCATCTTAAAGTTGTTATTAATTTTTATCAAAGATAACATCTATTAAAAAAACATAAATTATATATATAATTGATAGTTGTAATAACATGATAATCAAAATTTATCGTCAATATTCATGATGCTTAAACTGCCTTCTATTTCTATAAAAATAGAAGTTCGTAAAAAATAAAAAAAGCCCGAACAATGTTATCATTGTTCAGGCTTAATAATTCAAATCTTTTAAATCTATTTAAAATTTCACTTTTAATAAAAATTCTGGACCACCGCTTGTTTGATCTTTAATATCAGATGTTGCAAAATCATATGCAAATCCTAAATCTAACATTTCAGCAACTTCAAATGAAGCCAATATGGAAACAGAATCGTTTAAACGGTAACTTCCTCCCACTTCAAATTTATCATAAAAACGGGCACTTGCATTAAAATCTAACCCAAATGGTGTGCCATCAATATAACGAGTCATTAATGCAGGTATTAATTGAATATTCTCATTTAAATCATAATAATATCCACCACCAAACATTACTAAAGTTGCATCGGTAGCTTCTTGAGCTGACCCTCCAGAGATTTCTTCATAACGCTCTGCACTCAATATTCTTGGAGCAGATAAACTTACAAAGTACTTTGATGCTTTATAATATGCACCAATACCGAAGTTTGGATTAAACTTACTTACTTTTCCTTGATTGATTGGATCAGCAGTTTGTAAACGTGTAAAATCTACATTAAAGAAACTTCCTCCAGCTTTTAACCCTAAAAACAAATCCTTTCCTTCTCCAAAACTTAACTTGTAAGAAAAGTTTGCGAATACATTTGTTTCCTTTTGGATAAAAACTCGATCAGAAACTATTTCCAATCCAACACCTACTTTATCATTAAAACTTCCTTGAGCTGCTATTGATTGTGTTTGAGGACCATCATGAACTCCACTAAACTGATCCTTATAACTAATTACATTAATCTCTGTTTTTTCAGTACTCCCAACATAAGCTGGATTAATCAAACTCATGTTTTGACGCCAAAATGTATATTCTGGGGTTTGCTGTGCAACTGATGTTATTGAAAACAACAATGCAAAAATACCTACTAATTTATATATTTTTTTCATCTGTATATATTTTGATTTTATATAAAACTTACTAAGATTTTTAGCCCTTAGTAAGTGTATATTTTTACTACCTACCTTTTAATAATTAATATAGAACCACCCTGTTACTGGTGTTACACCATATTTACCAAATTCTGGTTGATTTAAGTTGATAACATAGTAATATGAATTTGCTGGTAATAGTCCGCTTCCTCCTTCTGTAGATTCTGCTCCCCAGTCATCACTATAGTTTTTAGTTTCAAACACTTTTACTCCATGTCTGTTATACACTTGTATTGTTGCATTAGGATATCTCCAAATGTTTTCAATATACCATGTGTCATTAAATCCATCACCATTAGGAGTAATTGTATCGTTTGGAGTAACTAAAATATCTATAAAATCATCACATAAATCTCCTATTTCATCTTGGTCTAAATCAATTTGTTCAGGGTTATAGGTCCAATGACAATTGTCATCATCATCTAATATCCCATCATTATCATCGTCATCATCACAAGCGTTAACCATACCGTCATTATCATGATCGTCTCCAATAACAGTTACTATTGCTGTTGCTGAAGTAGTGTTTCCTGCAATGTCTTCAATACTTAAAGTTACCGTATAATCACCTAGATTAAAGCAATCAAAAGTATCAAGATCAAGAGATAATGTGAAACTACAATTATCAGAACTTCCATTATCGACATCAGATGGTGAAATACTTCCTTCGCCAGAATCATCCAAACTAATTGTGATGTTTTGTGTTATAGCTATTGGCATTTCATTGTCTTCTACTGTAATAACAGTTGTGCATGTTGCGGTTTGTCCGTTTCCATCGTCAACTGTCCAAACTACTGTTGTAATTCCAATTGGAAGTACTGCTCCTGAAATTGTTGCAGTTCCGTTGAAATCATTTGTAATGCTTCCACTTGTACAATTGTCTGTAAAAGTTGCATCAAATTCTGTTGTAACTACTGTATAATCACATACTCCTGCATTTGTATCACGAGTAGCATCTGCTACACAAGTAATTATTGGAGCTTCATTATCTTCTACAGTAATTACAGTTGTACATGTTGCGCTTTGTCCGTTTCCATCGTCAACTGTCCAAACTACTGTTGTAATTCCAATTGGAAGTACTGCTCCTGAAATTGTTGCAGTTCCATTGAAATCATTTGTAATGCTTCCACTTGTACAGTTGTCTGTAAAAGTTGCATCAAATTCTGTTGTAACTACTGTATAATCACATACTCCTGCATTTGTATCACGAGTAGCATCTGCTACACAAGTAATTATTGGAGCTTCATTATCTTCTACAGTAATTACAGTTGTACATGTTGCGCTTTGTCCGTTTCCATCGTCAACTGTCCAAACTACTGTTGTAATTCCAATTGGAAGTACTGCTCCTGCAATTGTTGCAGTTCCATTGAAATCATTTGTAATGCTTCCACTTGTACAATTGTCTGTAAACGTTGCGTCAAATTCTGTTGTAACTACTGTATAATCACATACTCCTGCATTTGTATCACGAGTAGCATCTGCTACACAAGTAATTATTGGAGCTTCATTGTCTTCTACAGTGATCACAGTTGTGCATGTTGCGGTTTGTCCGTTTCCATCGTCAACTGTCCAAACTACTGTTGTAATTCCAATTGGAAGTACTGCTCCTGAAATTGTTGCAGTTCCGTTGAAATCATTTGTAATGCTTCCGCTTGTACAGTTGTCTGTAAACGTTGTGTCAAATTCTGTTGTAACTACAGTGTAATCACATACTCCTGAATTTGTATCACGAGTAGCATCTGCTACGCAAGTAATTATTGGAGCTTCATTGTCTTCTACTGTAATAACAGTTGTGCATGTTGCGGTTTGTCCGTTTCCATCGTCAACTGTCCAAACTACTATTGTATCTCCAATTGGAAGTACTGCTCCTGCAATTGTTGCAGTTCCATTGAAATCATTTGTAATGCTTCCACTTGTACAGTTGTCTGTAAACGTTGCGTCAAATTCAGTTGTAACTACTGTGTAATCACATACTCCTGAATTTGTATCACGAGTAGCATCTGCTACGCAAGTAATTATTGGAGCTTCATTGTCTTCTACTGTAATTACAGTTGTACATGTTGCGCTTTGTCCGTTTCCATCGTCAACTGTCCAAACTACTGTTGTAATTCCAATTGGAAGTATTTCGCCTGCAATTGTTGCAGTTCCATTGAAATCATTTGTAATGCTTCCACTTGTACAGTTGTCTGTAAACGTTGCATCAAATTCTGTTGTAACTACAGTGTAATCACATACTCCTGAATTTGTATCACGAGTAGCATCTGCTACGCAAGTAATTACTGGATCCTCGTTATCTTCTACTGTAATTACAGTTGTACACGTAGCTGTTTGTCCGTTTCCATCGTCAACTGCCCAAACTACTGCTGTAATTCCAATTGGAAGTATTTCGCCTGCAATTGTTGCAGTTCCATTGAAATCATTTGTAATGCTTCCACTTGTACAGTTGTCTGTAAACGTTGCATCAAATTCTGTTGTAACTACAGTGTAATCACATACTCCTGAATTTGTATCACGAGTAGCATCTGCTACGCAAGTAATTACTGGATCCTCGTTATCTTCTACTGTAACATCAAAACTACAGGTATCACTATTTCCACCAGCATCCGTAACTACAAAAGTATTCGTAGTTACCCCTACTGGAAATATTGATCCTGATGCTAAACCTGCCGTTTGCACTGCAGTTGATCCTCCAAGAATCGTATATTCAAAATTTACTCTACCCATATTTGAACTACCATCTGACCAAAATGTTCCTTGAGGTGCCTGAACAGCATTAATGGGATTTTGAGTTCCAAACCTAGCAATACCAACGGAATTCCCACCTATCATAATATTGTTATCAGCAGTATACGAATTAACATTATTTGCATCACGATTCCCTAATACAGCTATCACATCTCCTGCAGAAACAGAAATATTTACAGTTATAAAACCATTACCTGGTGTTGAATTTGAATAGTGTAATAAAGTATCATAACTACTAAGTTGGCCTGAACCAAACACTGCAGGTGGTGCAGCAAAGCGCATAACCATAATGTTTTGACCTCCAGATGAAGCGTCGTTTGGAACATTTAATCCTGTGATAATAAAATCTTCAGGCGCTGTAAACCAATACCCTCTTGCATTACTAGAATACATATTACTTTGAACTCCAGTGGTTGCTATCCCTCCAGTAACAATATTACAATTATCTGTTACAATTGGATCCGAAAAATTAACCACAGCATCACAAACACCAATATCATTGCTAACTACTATATCAGCAAGGCAAGTAATTACCGGAGCTTCATTGTCTTCTACTGTTACGTTTTGAGGAACTGTAATTAAATTCCCGTTTCCATCATCAAAAGTCCAGTTAATTACAAATGAACCTTGAGTTGAGTAGGTTAACGGATCACTAGTTGTTCCAGTTATTGTTCCTGAACAGTTATCGGTTGTGGTTGGTGCAACTGCGGTTGCTGAACATTCTCCTGTAATATCTGCTAATACGGGTAATACCGGATTTGTATTATCATTTACCACTACATCAAAATTACAATTTGCAGTGTTACTTGATCCATCAGTTACTGTTAATACAATATTTGTTGTTCCTGTTCCTACTACTGTCCCTGGTATTGGAGACTGAATCACTGTTACAGTTCCACAGTTATCTGCGGCAATAGCCAGACCAGTATAATCTGGTAAAGCAAAGTTACATGATCCATTAATACTTCCGACTTGGTTTCCTGGACAAGTAATTGTTGGATTGGTATTATCCTGAACTGTTACATCAAAAGTACATTGTGAAAAATTACCACTAGCATCAGTTGCTGTTAGTGTTATTGTTTGTATTGTTCCTGTCCCAGATATAGTTGTTCCAGCCACTGGTGATTGGGTAACTAATGGACTAGCATCACAGTTATCTACTACTGTAGCTGTACCTGTGTAATCAGGTAATATCACAGTACAACTTGTATCTGCTATTTCTGTAGTATTTCCTGGGCAGCTAATTGCCGGAGCAATTAAATCTTCCACTGTAATTGTTACACTTCCTATACAATCGTTAACATTTGTACTTGTTGCTATATATGTTGTAGTTGCAGTTACTGTAAAGGCAACACCATTTGTAATACCATTATCCCAAGTAATTGTACCTCCGTTTACAGAAGTAGCAGTTAAGCTTACTAGTGTACTTGGACATACAGAAGCTACTGGTGCGCCTGTCATGGTTAAATCATCACATAATACTGTAATAACTACTTTACCATTACCTATTCTTGAGTCATTTGTGAAAATCATATTAGAAAATGCTCCCGAAACATACGAAGCACCTCCACCACCTCCAGCAGCATAGTTTCCTCCACCAGCGCCACCACCGTACCAACCGCCGCCGCCGCCAGCGCCGCCGCCGTTACCAGTGTTTCCACCAGCACCACCGATTCCGAAACATCCGCCAAGCCCTTTAGACCCTAGACCACCACCATCATCACTACCGTCACCACCACATGCGCCGCCAGTTCCACCGACACCTATTGTGCCGCCGAAGATTGCATAACCTCCACCAGCACCACCGCCGTTTCCGCCGCCGCCGCCGCCGCCGCCAGGCGAACAAGCACATGATCCTGCACACGATCCTGGTCCACTATCTCCTCCTGCTGATGCAGTACCGTCTAGTCCAGCATCAGCTACAGTTGTAGATTGTCCTCCTAAACCTCCAGGGTAACCACCGCCACCTCCGTGATTAGCACAAGAACCAGAAACTCCTTTTCCAGCACCACCTCCTCCTCCAGCAACAATGATACGATCTGTTAATGAGATTCCGCCAAAACGTACATCAGATGCACCACCGCCGGCTGTTCCGTTAGTATTTAAATTAGCTGATCCTGTACCTTCAGCACCACCGCCATTATAACCATTTTCACCTCCAACAAAAATGCTGTATACTTCACCTGGATTTACCATCAAAATTCCTGATATATGTCCTCCTTTACCACCATTGGCCATGCCATTATTAGCGCCCTGAGCTCCGTATACCTCAATTTGTATTTCAGTTACTCCTACTGGAACTATATAGGAATCTAAAGCCCCTGTATAATTGTATGTTGTTGTCTGCCCATAAAAAACTGAGCTAGATATCCCAAATAGTATTAGGAGTACATATTTTAAAAAGTAATTGTTTTTCATAAAACTTAAATTAAGTTATTTTAAAAAATAAATAAAAGAGGTGGTTAGTTATTATTTTTAAATTTTCTTTAAAAGATATAGACCTCAAACAAGATCTTTTAAAGAAAAACTTAGTGAACATAATCACTAATTATTTTGTTTTTATAATCCTATATCTGATTAGAATTATTTCACAAAAAAAGTTATTTATTTTATCCTCCCAAAACATTTTCACGCATATAAACCAAAAAACAGGGGTTTATACGGGGTTAATTCTTAGTTGATAATTAAACATTTAAGTATATCGTGAAATTATTAGCTATAAAAAAACCTGTATTCGAAAGTCATGGAGTAGTTGCTTTGATAAAGTGAGGTGATTAGCATGAAAAACTGATTTTTACCTGTTTTTATTTTATATGAATCATTGTCGAAACCTATTTAGTGACTATACATTTTACCCTTTTATCAGATACTAACTTTATCTTTATGAGATTTTTTATCATCAAAAGATATATCTATTAAAACAAAAATATTCATAGTTTTAATTTATAGTTCAGTATCTTTATCGTCATAATTTATCATCTATGACCATAACACAATTAAACTACGTATTAGCAGTTGCTGAACATCAAAACTTCACTAAAGCAGCTGAACATTCATTTGTAACTCAGCCTACTTTAAGTATGCAAATACAAAAATTAGAAGATGAATTAGGAGTGAAAATTTTTGACAGAAGCAAAAAACCAATTGAATTAACTGAAGTAGGAAAAAAAATAGTAGCTCAAGCTAAAAATATTGTGAATGAATCGGATAGAATTACTGATATTATTGATCAGGAAAAAGGTTTTATTGGTGGTGAATATAGAGTTGGTATTATCCCAACTATAATGCCTACACTACTTCCTATGTTTTTAAAAATTTTTATTCAAAAATACCCGAAAGTTCAATTAAAAATAAAAGAGCTTACAACTCCTGAAATTATCAAACAATTAAATGATGGACAATTAGACGCAGCTTTAGCAGCCACACCTTTAGAGGATGAAAACTTAATTGAACGTCCGTTATATTATGAGCCATTTGTGGGATACATTCCTAAGAACCATCGATTAAGTGATCATAAAAACATTGATGTTGCTGATTTATCATTAGACGATATTTTGTTATTAGAAGATGGGCATTGCTTTAGGGATGGCATTATTAATTTATGTAGTTCCTCAAAAAACAATACATTGAAAAAATTTCAACTAGAAAGCGGAAGCTTTGAAACGCTTACTAAATTAGCTAACGAAGGATTAGGCATGACTTTATTGCCTTATTTACACTCCAAACAATTATTAAAATGTGATGTGATAAATCTGAAACATTTCACTGACCCAAAACCCGCTAGAGAAGTAAGCTTATTATACCATAAAAGTGAATTAAAAATACAAATCACTACTGCTTTAAAAGAAACAATAGATGCTGTTATTAGAGGTGCTATTGCATTTCATAATGTGAATATCATCAGCCCTAAAAAAAAACATACCTTATAAATTAAATATATCACTATGCTTACAATCAAAAACTCGGAACAACCCCACGAGGAAGATCAAAGAAAAAACCTTAATTATTCCTATGCAAGTATCAAGAAATCAACCCAACTAATAGCATTAAAAAAAATTGTTTGGACGGCGCTTATTTTAGTTACTATTTGTTCCTGTGCATCAGATAAGGATGACACCTCAGTGAGTGCGCCATCAGACTTTTATTATCCTGGAGAAACACCAATTCCTTTTTACACTAACGGTAGTGTTCTACCTAATATTGATTGGGGTAATGAAACTGGAACCTTTGCTTTAGATATGAATTATTCTGGAGTTAGCCTTGATGAAACTACTGGTGCCTTATCTTGGAATGAAGATTTACCACTAGGACATAATGTAGTTATAGTTACTGCTACAAATTCAGCTGGTTTTGCTACTACTACTCCTAATTTACTTCATCAATTTAACGGTGTTTTTAACGGCTCATACAATACAGATGCAAACCCATCCTCCCCTACTACAATTAGTATAGCTATTACTTTTAATGTAGATGGAACTATGAGTGTTACTGACAATGGAGTGACATTAAATGGGACTTGGATGTTTGATGCTCTAGGTAAATTAATTTGTACCTACACTACTTTTGATTTAGAATTTGACTTAACGTACTCCTTAACTGTAACTCCATACTTAGAAGGTTTTAAAAGAAATACAGGAAGCGCTACAAACTTAGGTTTTGTTCGACTAGATTACCAATGATAAAATAGTAACAAATTATCCCAATTAAATTTCAAGATACACATAAGTAAATTGAATTATTTTTGGTTTAGATGAGTTTAAAAATATACCCATAGCTCAGCTACGGTTCTATTTTTAAGTGAAATATAAATCAAAAAAGAAAGGTTTTAATATGGAGGCTTTGAATTTTAATTGGTATTACTATCCTTTATAAAATAAGGAAGGCAACTAACTCATTAGTTGCCTTCCTTATTTTATTTTAAATAAATTAAACATTCATTTAATTCTGGTTTTTGTAAAGTCAGATCTCCGATCCAAATTTTCAATTCTTCAATTTCATAAGGCAATAACCTTTCCACTGCTTTTTGAACTTCTCTACAAAAAAGATTCGCATCAAAACTTACTCTTTCAAGTATTGTTTTTGTGTAATCATACATTGCTCTTGCCATGTGTTAAGTTGTATTAGGGTTTTTAACTATATAAATTAACGGATAAATATTATGAATAGTATAACTTGAATGTTAAAGTTTTCCGAAAATTAACACGTATTCCTTTCTATAAATACATTATTTACAATTCCCGTACTCTACAAAATTCCTTAAGTAATACCATATGGCGTTGTATTCCAAGCTTTATCCTTTTTAACTAGCACTTCTAAATACATATATTAGAAATGAGTTAACTAATCATGTTTTCATCTGAGTCAATAATTTGAGGGCAAGCCCATGAAGCATCTAAAAGGGAAAACTTTAATCATTTCAATGTTAGCTTCTGGAAATTAAACCCAGTGATAGTATTAAAAACGATTGTCACCATCTAATAAATCACCAATTCCTCCTAAAATACTTCCTTCTCCTTTACTATTTCCTGATCGGGGTATTGCAGCAATAACTCTAGAAGCTAATCTGCTAAATGGTAACGATTGAATATAAACAGTTCCTGGACCTTGCAGAGTTGCAAAAAATAACCCTTCGCCTCCAAATACGGTGTTTTTAATTCCGCCAACAAATTCAATATCATAATTAACTGTTTGTGAAAAACCTACTAAACACCCAGTGTCAACTTTTAAGGTTTCACCAGCAACTAATACTTTTTTACATACTGTTCCACCAGCATGTACAAATGCCATTCCATCACCTTCTAATTTTTGCATAATGAATCCTTCACCTCCAAAGAAACCTCTTCCTAATTTTTTAGAAAATTCTACTCCTATTGAAACACCTTTAGCAGCACATAAAAAAGCATCCTTCTGACAAATGAACTTCCCTTCTTTTTCAGCTAAATTAATTGGTATAATTGATCCTGGATAAGGAGATGCAAAACTAACTTTACGTTTTTGTTGAGAAGTATTAGAAAATACTGTCATAAATAAACTTTCCCCTGTCAATAAACGTTTACCAGCAGAAAATAACTTCCCCAATACTCCTTCGCTTTGGTTAGAACCATCTCCAAAAATAGTGCTCATTTCTAAGCCATTTTCCATCATCATGAAGGAACCTGATTCTGCAACTACGCCTTCTTGAGGATCTAACTCAATTTCTACATATTGCATTTCTTCTCCGTGAATTTCGTAATCTATTTCGTGTGCTATCATTGACTTATTTTTTAATTGATTAACATATAGGTAGTGAGATTTCCTATTTTGTTACAACACATTTTAAATTATTTCTTTTTCTTCAACTTTAAGGTCCACTCAAAATTAAAAGAAGAAACCTCAACCCCTTCCTCATTAGTTCCAATAGCATTCATCACAATGACCTGTCCCTCTCCCGATTCAATTGCAGTTTTAATTACGGAATCAAGCTTAGCTCCAGCTTTGCAAATAAATGTAATACGTCCTTTTGCTTTTTTGGTAAACTGTGCATTATTACTTGCCACTAACATAGATATATTTTTACCAGACTCCTGAATTTTTTGCATTACTAATGCTCCAGTGGCTAATTCAGCAGCCATACCTTGCACTGCCCAAAACATTGATCCAAACGGATTTTGATTAATCCATTTAAATTTCACACTTGTACTACTTTCTTTATCATCTATACTTTTTAAGCGTACACCACATACATAAGCCGATGGCAATTTTGCTAATAAGAATAGATTAATTTTTTTTGGTGTTAATTTCATAGTTATAGCTATTAAATTAAATATTTTGATTTTTAAACTTTATTAAAAAGCCCTGAGCTCCTATAAATACTACCTTAAAACAGCTCATTCGTAATCTATTTCATTCTAAAAATTCAAATATACGGAGATTTTCAACAATGTCAAATGTTAAAATAATGTTAATTTTTAGTACTTTGCTTTGCATAGTACCTTCTTTTGTCCATATATTTGCATAGAACAATACTATATCATCAATTATTATGCTAACTAAAAACCATAAAAACATTGCAAGCTTTATCCATATAGGAACCTTTGCAAAATATTTTTTCCCTTTCGGAAATTTTATTGCTCCGTTACTTATTTGGACAGTAAACAAGGATCGATCGGACTTTATTGACCAAAACGGAAAACAAGTGCTAAATTTTCAAATAAGTGTATTACTATACTTCATCACTATGGTACTTATTTGTGTTCCGATAGCAATTAATTTCGGTTTCGGGATGGAACAATTAGAAGAAATAAAAGGGAACATTAACTTTCATGATTTAGCCAATTTTACAGGAAGTATTGTCACTTTTATGGCACTCGGTTTACTAAGTATTGTTTTACTTGTTATTGATTTATACGCAACTATTATGGGAGCTATAAAAGCCAGTGAAGGAAAAACGTATACCTATCCATTAGCAATTCCATTTATTAAATAATCATCATCAATCAAAAAATGAACAATTTACACAACCTTAAAAGATTAAATCTATGAAATTAGAAAACACAAAAGCTCAAATGAGAAAAGGTGTGTTGGAATATTGCATCTTATCCGTATTAGATGGTCACGATGCTTATGTTGCAGAAATTTTAAGCACCCTTAAAGACGCTAAAATGCTTGTAGTAGAAGGAACTATTTACCCTTTACTAACAAGATTAAAAAATGCGGGACTATTAAATTACAGATGGGAGGAATCTACATCTGGCCCACCAAGAAAGTACTATACTTTAACGGAAAACGGCAAAACATTTTTAACTGAATTGACAAAAACTTGGGAAAACTTACACCAAGCAGTAACAGTTGTAACTAGCAAAAAAAACACTAACGATGAATAAGACAGTAAATATAAATTTAGGAGGTATGATTTTTCATATTGATGAAAATGCATATCTAAAGCTGCAAAATTATTTAAATGCAGTTAGACGTTCTTTTGCAGGTGCTTCTGGAGAAGATGAAATAGTATCAGATATAGAAAGTAGAATTGCAGAATTGTTTTCTCAAAAACTACAGCATGACAAACAAGTTGTTAGTAATAAAGAAATTGAAGAAGTAATTGAAGTAATGGGGCAACCAGAAGATTATATGGTTGACGAAGATATTTTTGAAGATGAACCAAGAACTCGCAAAACAACCTCTTCTACCAACAGAAAATTTTATAGAGATGTTGATCATAAATATATAGGAGGAGTATCCGCAGGACTTGGTCACTACTTTGGAATAGATGCTCTATGGGTTCGTTTATTGTGGATACTACTAGTTTTTACTTTTGGAACTGGAATATTGTTTTACATCCTTTTATGGATTTTGATTCCGGAAGCGCACACTACTGCAGAAAAAATAGCCATGACCGGTGACCCTGTGAATATTTCAAACATTGAAAAAAAAATTAAAGAAGGCTTTGATACCGCGTCAGATACCGTAAAAAATGTAGACTATCAAAAGTATAGTGACAAAGCACAAAGCGGAATATCATCGTTTTTTGATGCTATCGGAAATGTAATTATGTCGCTTTTTAAAGTGTTTGGAAAGTTTATTGGTGTGCTATTATTACTTGTCGGAACAGCTACAGTAATAAGCGCATTAATAGGAATGATTACGATGTCATCTTTTGATTTGTTTAATTTAGATATTACAAACCAATTGGATTTATATGACTATGCTCCTGTTTGGCCAATTGGAGTAGTTTCAGTCCTAGGTTTTTTCGCCTTAGCAATTCCATTCTTTTTCGTTGCCTATTTAGGATTGAAAATATTAGTCTCAAACCTAAAATCAATTGGTAGTGTCGCTAAATTTAGCTTATTAGGAGTTTGGTTATTATCTATCATTACTTTATCAGTATTTGGTTTGAAAACTGCTGTAAAACAAAAGGAAAACGATCATGTGTTTATCAAAGAAGAACTTGCTTTTACAGCTCAGGACACGCTTAGAATAACCATGAATGCTAATGAGTTGTATTCCTCAAGTTTGAGAAGAAGTGATAATGAAAAATTTGTATATGATGAAAATAACACAAAACATATCTTTTCTCAAGATGTACGCTTAATTGTAAAATCAACAAAAGATTCTATAGGGAGTATCAGAATTAGAAAAGAAGCAAATGGACATTCTCATGATGCTGCAAGAACAAGAGCTAAGGATATTAATTATCAATATACATTAGAAAAAAACACCTTGTCATTGAATAACTACTTTTTAGCTAGTGCTGAACAAAAATACAATAGTCAAGAAGTAGAAGTCACTTTATATGTTCCAGAAGGAACTGTAATATACGCCGATGAAAACACCTATTACTACCATAGAAATAGTGATTATTATGGCGATATTCTTGAAAATGAATACGAAGAGCATTATTTAAGAGTATTAGACAAATCAATTGAATGTTTAGATTGTCCTGAAGAAATACATGAGGATAAACATGGAAATGTAATCATCAATGAAAATGGAATTAACATTACTATTAACGAGGATGGAGAAAAAGGAAACATTATTATTGATGAAAACGGAATTGATATTGATGTAAACGAAACTGGAGGGGACAGTTTTGAATTGAAAATAGACGAAACCGGAATAAAAATAAAAAGCAACGAATAACTCGTTGCTTACACCAATTGAATTTTAAGATCCGTTATAAAATTGAATTATTTAATAGTGAGCTTTTGAATTTTAACTGGTATTAACTAACCAAAATCAATCAAAAATGACAACAATAGCAAAGTATTTAGTCGTATTACTTATTAGCATGTTATGTTTAAGTTGTAAATATGACATTAACATTTCCGGAGAAAAAGGAAATGGAAACGTGATAACTCAAAGTAGGTTATCTAACGTAAGTTTTAATAAAATAAATGCTTCTGAAGGATTGGAAGTGTATTTAACTAAAAGCACTTCAACTGCTGTAAAAGTACAAGCAGATGAAAACCTACAAGAACTAATTGAAGTTGAAATTAAAGATGGTACACTTTATATTAATACCAAAGAATCAATACGAAAAGCAAGTGCTAAAAAAGTATTGGTAAACTTTACTACTTTAAATGAAATAAGCAGTTCTAGCGGAGCGGAAATACATACTACTAACTTTATTCTTTCGGATAATATTGTTGTTAAAGCAAGTAGCGGGAGTCATCAAAAACTCGCTATTAAAACTTCTACTCTTGAATGCAAAGCTTCTAGTGGTGCAAATATTGACTTAAATGGCAGTGCAAAAACTATTATTGCAACGGCATCAAGCGGTAGTGTTATTGACGCGTATAAATTAGTGGGCGAAATATGCAACACTAAATCATCCAGTGGTGCAAACATTAATGTAAACTGTAAATCGGTTATTAACGCGAAAGCATCAAGCGGATCAAATATATCTTATTCTGGAAACCCTACATCAGTTTCAAAATCAAAAAGCTCTGCTGCAAGTATTTCAAAACACTAAACCAAAACTACAAATCAACGATGAAGCCGCTATTTTTAGCGGCTTTTTTATGTTTTTAATTTTCAGTACCCAATAGAAACATATTTATTTTTATATTGCCAACATAACTTATAGGTATTGTAAAGTTGGCACCATTTTAGCATTATCCGTAGTGAAAAATAATTAACAAGCACTAGCAATGAAATTTAAAATTTTAGTTTTAACACTATTCATAGGGGCATTTAGTTTTGCTCAAAAAAAAGAAAAAATAAAAGGGAATAAATTCGTTAAAGTACTACAACATCAAATTGATGACTTTAATGAGTTAAACCTAAATGGAAACTTTGAAGTTTTTCTATTAAAAGGAAATGTACCGCTAATAGAAATTGAAACGGATGAAAACTTACACGAAGTAATTCATTTTCCAGTTTCTGACAATGGAGTACTTAGTATTACAACTACACATAAAATTACTTCTAAAAAAAAATTAAGCATTCGTATTACAGTTACTAATAGCTTTAATTCTATTGTAATTTCTGATAAAGCAATAGTAAATTCATTAATTGATTTAGAACTTCATAAAGCAACTATTTTCGCAAAAGATAATTCAAGAATATACTTAACTCTTAAGACTGATGAGTTTAAATTTTCGGCAGAAAAACATACTAAAAGTGAATTAAACTTAACGACAAACAAAGGAGAAATTCAGTTAAGTGAATCCGCTGACTTAGAAGCGCTAATTAATGCGGAAGCATTAAAAATTGATTTATATCAAAAGGCAAACATAAGTATTGAAGGTAATGTAACAGACTTAAATTTAAGAGTTGACAATGCAGCAAATTATAAAGGTCGTAAATTTACAGCAACCAATGCTAGTATTATCACTGAGGGTAGTGCTGACTGTGATATTGAAGTTAAAAAAAACTTAACCATTGAAGCAGCCGGTTCATCAAAAATAAGTATCTATAATACTCCGGAAATAACACTTAAACGATTTGAAAACTCTGCGGAATTATATAAAAAATAAGGAAAAATATAATTACACAAAAAAAACAACCGGTAGCGGTTGTTTTTTTTGTGTAATTATATTTAATAAAGTCCTCCCCTTACTTTGCTGCTAAATAGCGTTCTGCATCTAAAGCAGCCATACATCCAGTTCCAGCAGCAGTAATTGCTTGTCTATACACATGATCAGCTGCATCACCAGAAACAAATACTCCAGGAACATTTGTTCTTGAACTTCCCTTTTCATTTATGATATATCCAGTTTCATCTAAGTCAATATAATCTTTAAAAATATCCGTATTAGGTTTATGACCAATAGCTACAAAAAATCCTGTAGCAGCAACATCATGCTCCGCTCCAGTAGCTCTGTTTTTAACTCTTGCACCAGTAACACCGTAATCGTTACCTAAAACTTCTACTGTTTCAGTTTTTAATAAAATTTCTATATTTTCAGTTTTCCGTACTCGCTCAGCCATAATTTTAGAAGCTCTAAAATCATTACGAACAAGCATCGTTACTTTCTTACATATTTTAGATAAGTAATGCGCCTCTTCACAAGCCGAATCTCCTGCGCCAACAATAATTACTTCTTGATTTTTATAAAAGAATCCATCGCAAACAGCACAAGCAGATACTCCACCTCCCATTTTTAAATACTTTTGCTCAGATGGTAATCCTAAATATTTTGCAGCAGCTCCAGTAGAAATAATTACCGTTTCACAATGAATTTCTTTCTCATCATTAATCCAAACTTTATGAATATCTCCTGAAAAATCAACTTTAGTAATCCAACCTGACCTTACATCAGTTTCAAAACGTTCCGCTTGATTACGCAATTCAATCATCATTGCAGGCCCAGTAATCCCTTCTGGATAACCTGGAAAATTCTCTACTTCATTCGTTGTAGTTAATTGCCCACCTGGTTGAGATCCTTCATACATAACTGGCTTCATGTTTGCTCTAGCAGCATAAATTGCCGCAGTATATCCTGCAGGACCGGAACCAATAATTAGGCATTTTACTTTTTCTATTGTATCAGACATATCTAAATTCTTTAATTATAGCGGGGTTAAACTCGATTACAAAAATAAAATATTAAATGAGAACTTATTTATAATTATAAATCAATATTTTTTATTTCACTATAGAGTCGTTTTATAAGTTACATTATAACAACATAAAAAAGCCTTAATTATCGAACGATAATTAAGGCTTTTAATTAATTTCAGTCGGGGTGGCAGGATTCGAACCTGCGACCTCCTCGTCCCAAACGAGGCGCGATGACCGGGCTACGCTACACCCCGAAATTAACGACTGCAAATGTACTACTTATTTATTCATATAACAAACTCTTAATTGTGTTTTTTTTTAGTTTTGACTTTACTAAAAATATAGTCTACTTTTGCAATAAAAAAATTCATGCTAATCATAGGTATTACAGGCGGAACAGGAAGTGGAAAAACTACTGTAGTAAAGCAAATAATAAATGAACTCTCTGAAAAAGAAATTTCAGTCATCTCTCAAGACTCTTATTATAAGGACACCTCTGATTTGTCTTTTGAGGAACGTACAAAAATTAACTTTGATCATCCTCAGTCAATTGATTTTGATTTATTAATTGCGCAATTAAAAGAATTAAAAAAAGGCTATACCATTCAACAGCCTGTTTATTCTTTTGTTGAACATAATAGAATAGATGAAACCATTACAACAAATCCTAAAAAAGTAATTATTGTTGAGGGAATTTTAATATTCAATAATCCAGCTTTGAGAGGTTTATTTGATATTAAAATATATGTACACGCTGATTCTGACGAACGGTTAATCCGAAGAGTAAAACGCGATATTACTGAACGTGGAAGAGATTTAACCGAAGTATTAAACAGGTATCAAGATACGTTAAAACCAATGCATCAACAGTTTATTGAAAGCACCAAGGAATATGCCGATATTATTATTCCAAACAATAAATTCAATACTGTTGGAATTAATATTGTAAAAACCATTATTAACGAAAAATTGTCCTAAAGAAATTGTATTTTTAAGCTTTAATTAAAAAAAATGTTTCTAACTAAACTAAAACAACATACATACTTAAAATACCTACTCAACCCATATATAGCTATTTCAATAGCTTTTGTGGTTTGGATGTTGTTTTTTGATGATAATTCATACTTGTTTCACCGAGAGTTGAATACTGTTATCCATGAAAAAGAAGCCGAAATTGAATTATATCAATCAGAAATAGAAAAGGATAAGAAAGACATTCATAAACTTAAGAATGATGATAATCTTGAAAACTTTGCTCGTGAAGAATATTACATGAAAAAAGATAACGAAGAGATTTATATTATTGAGTACGACAACAAACCAGTTAAAGCGAATACTAATGAGTAACTTCTTATTTAAAGAATTTGAAGAGGTATCTTCAAGCGCTTGGAAACAACAAATTCAAGTTGATTTAAAAGGCGCGAACTATAACGACACCCTATTATGGAAAACTAACGAAGGAATTACTGTAAAACCCTTTTACCATAAAGATGAAAATAGTAGTACTCCTGACGTTTCAAAAAACAATTGGCGAATTGCTCAATTAATAGAAGTCACATCAGCAAATGAAGGAAATATTAATGCGATCGAAGCTATTGAAAAAGGTGCAGAAGCCATTATTTTTGAAATCAATAACGAATTAAATGTAACTGATTTATTAGCTAACATAAACACCAATTCTATTGAACTTCAGTTTAAATTCAAGGGACTAAACATTCAAATGGCTGAAGATTTAATTCAACTTGATTTACCTAAATGCTTCCTTAATATTGATATTATTGGAAATTTAGCACTAACAGGAAACTGGCACACTTCTTTAAAAGAAGATTTTCAGTTTATCAAAAACCTCGTTGCAAAATACCCAAAACATCATATTATAAGTGTTGATACTTCTGTTTATCAAAATGCAGGAGCTACAATTACTCAGCAATTAGCGTATGCTATTGCTCACGCAAATGAATATTTCAATAACTTTAAAGATACTACACTACCTCAAATTCAGTTTATAACCACCACTAGCGGAAATTACTTCTTTGAAATAGCAAAAATTAGAGCTTTAAAATTGTTATTTAAAACAATTACCGAAGCATATAATACTGATAACTCTAACTGCAGTATTTTAAGTTATCCTTCATACAGAAACAAAACCATATATGACTATAATGTAAATATGTTGCGCTCTACAACTGAATGTATGAGTGTTATTTTAGGAGGCGCCAATACTGTTTGTAATTTACCTTATGACTATATTTACCATCGTTCAAATGAATTTGGAAATCGTATTGCTAGAAATCAATTACTCGTACTAAAACATGAGAGTGCTTTTGCTGATGTAAACAACCCTTCTGACGGGGCTTATTATATTGAAAACATCACACAGCAATTAGCTGAAAACGCATTAACTATCTTTAAATTAATAGAAAATGGAGGCGGTTTTTTAACACAACTAAAAGAAGGAACTATTCAACGAAAAATAAAAGAAAGCGCTTTAAAAGAACAAGAACAGTTTGATAATGGAGAAGTAATTTTATTAGGAACAAACAAATACCCTAATGCAGAAGACAAAATGAAACATGAATTGGAAAAACAACCTTTTGTAATTCGTGAGTCAAGAAAAACCTTAATAGCACCAATAACACCCCGAAGACTTTCTGAAAAATCAGACAAAAACAGATTAGAACAAGAGTAGAACAAATAAACACACCAATTAAAAATGAAAAAAACAATTTTAGCCGTAGCAATAAGCATCTTAGCATTCAGTTGTAAAAACGAAACTTCTTTTGACTATAAACATGCAGACAAACCCGAAACTGTTACCTGTGACGGATTAGATACAAAACTAATAAGCGAAGCATATTATGCTTTTGAAAACGCAATACTAATTCATGCCGAAAACACCAAAAGAAGGCCAAATACTAATATCACTCCAGAATATGCGCTAAAAAGCTTTATCGCTCGTTCTAGAGGAACGATAAGGATTACTGAGTATGTTACCGAAGAAAGCTTAGCGGTATTTAACACCTTAAAAAAACTTGACATTTGGAATGGCCCACAATTGAAAAGCGATGCCACAGTAACTGAATGCATTGGTAATACAATTTCAAACCCTACCATTAAAGGATCATTTAACACCTTACGTTCTGTAGGAAGTTTAAATCCAAAATTAATGGTTTCTGCTATGACAGATAACAGAGCTATTAGAGATCAATATAAAGACAAGACTTTAATGACCTATGTTGCATTAGATATGTATTACGCGAAATTTTTTAATACTGATTTTTCTAAGACTACTTTCTTAACTAAAAAAGATCAGCCTGCTGCTGAAGCAACACCAAAAGCAGCTTCAAAAGCACCACAAATTGGAAAAGCTCTTGATTTAGATGTTAAAAAGAAAGCTCCAGTTAAGCATGGTCCAAATGATGGACACAATCATTAAGATGAAAAGAAAAGACGTACAACACATTAGCCTTTCTACAACAGGCAATCAAGAAACGAATTCGCAGGATATTAGCACACTTAAAACTGCTGAGGATATTCTTGTAAAATCGTCCTATTCAAAAGGGGATATTTCACATTTGAAACACTTGAATTTTGTAGCTGGAATCGCTCCTCATTTACGTGGGCCATATTCTACAATGTATGTTAGAAGACCATGGACTATTCGTCAATACGCTGGTTTTTCCACTGCTGAAGAATCAAATTCATTTTACAGACGTAATTTAGCGGCTGGACAAAAAGGACTCTCTGTTGCCTTTGACTTAGCAACTCACCGAGGCTATGATTCTGATCATGAACGCGTAGTTGGCGATGTTGGAAAAGCAGGTGTAGCGATAGATTCAGTTGAGGATATGAAGGTTTTATTTGATCAAATTCCTTTAGACAAAATGTCAGTTTCAATGACCATGAATGGTGCTGTACTACCTATTATGGCTTTTTATATTGTAGCCGCAGAGGAGCAAGGCGCTGATTTAAAATTATTGGCTGGAACTATTCAAAATGATATTTTAAAAGAATTCATGGTTAGGAACACCTATATTTACCCCCCTACTCCATCAATGAAAATCATATCGGATATTTTTGAATACACTACGGCAAACATGCCTAAATTCAACTCTATAAGTATTTCGGGATATCATATGCAAGAAGCTGGCGCTACTTGTGACATTGAGTTAGCATACACTCTTGCTGACGGATTAGAGTATATCCGAAAAGGAATTTCAGCCGGAATGGATATTGATGCATTCGCTCCTCGTTTATCCTTTTTCTGGGCTATTGGAATGAATCATTTTATGGAAATAGCTAAAATGCGTGCTGCACGTATGCTTTGGGCTAAACTGGTCAAACAATTTAACCCTAAAAACAAAAAATCTTTAGCCTTACGAACACATTGTCAAACTTCTGGATGGAGTTTAACTGAACAAGATCCGTTTAACAATGTTGCCCGAACCTGTATTGAAGCAACTGCAGCTGTATTTGGAGGAACGCAAAGTTTGCATACAAATGCTTTAGATGAGGCTATTGCTTTACCCACAGATTTTTCTGCGAGAATTGCACGTAATACTCAAATTTATTTACAAGAAGAAACCCATATTACCAAAACTGTTGATCCATGGGCTGGTAGTTATTATGTTGAGAATTTAACAAATGATATAGCAGAAAAAGCATGGACACTAATTCAAGAAGTTGAAAATATTGGCGGTATGACTAAAGCCATTGAAGCTGGAATCCCAAAAATGCGTATTGAAGCAGCAGCAGCAAGAAAACAAGCACGTATCGATTCTGAACAAGATATAATAGTTGGTGTAAATAAATATCGTTTAGAAAAAGAAGATCCTCTTCACATATTAGAAGTCGACAACACTATTGTTCGTAAGTCACAAATCGAACGTTTAAATAACTTAAAAAACGATAGAAATCCGAAGCAAGTTGAAACTTGCTTAAATAAACTTTCTGAAGCCGCTAAAACAGGAGAAGAAAACTTATTAGCACTAGCAGTAAATGCTGCAAGAGAAAGAGCTACTTTAGGAGAAATCTCTGATGCGTTAGAATCTGTATTTGGAAGACATAAAGCAGAAATAAAATCATTCACCGGCGTGTATAGTAAAGAAATAAAAGACGATAAATCGTTTGAAAAAGCAAAACAACTTGCTAATAAATTTGCTAAAATTGATGGTCGTAGACCTAGAGTTATGATAGCTAAAATGGGGCAAGATGGTCATGATCGTGGTGCAAAAGTTGTTGCTACTGGTTATGCTGACATTGGTTTTGATGTGGATATTGGTCCATTATTCCAAACTCCAAAAGAGGCAGCGAAACAAGCTGTTGAAAATGATGTGCATATTTTAGGCGTATCCTCATTAGCTGCTGGACACAAAACACTTGTACCTGCTGTTATTGATGAATTAAAAAAATACGGAAGAGAGGATATTATGGTTATTGTTGGTGGTGTTATCCCTCATCAAGATTATCAATACCTGTTTGACGCTGGAGCAATTGCTGTATTCGGACCAGGGACAAAAATCAGCGAAGCTGCTATTGAAATATTGCAAATTCTAATAAATAGTTTTGAATAAAAAGATATGTTTTTTGATAGTTGTTTAAAACACTAAATAACTATCAAAACCTTGTCGACATAAGAATCCTTATTCTTTTCTACTTATTACATAATTCCTGCTACTTAAACACATTCTTTATTTGACCCCACGAATTAAGTAACCTCTACAACATTTACTCCTATAAAATTAAGAGGACACATATTATCAATAGCAACAACACCAACTCCGTTATCTATTTCCAAGACTTAAAAAGGAAAACAATTCCCTAAAAAAAGCTATGGTAAAGGCTCTTAAAAATCTAAGAAAAATATTATGTACTTTCATTCAAAAATACAATCTAGATAAAAAGTATCGCATAAGTTATAATAGCAAAGTTGATATTAAAATAATCACTTAAGTGATAATTCTAACAAAATGATTATTCCAAATTTGGTGTTCATCAAAACAACAAACTCATGATTCTGACCGAGTGAAACTGGTCAATAAAACACTAAAAACCAACAGCATACATTTGGTTTTCTTAATTTAAAACATTCCGGGTTTTATGTTCAAAAGAGAAACTCTAAAGACAGTCCGTTTACTTTAACTAATGGTTAACAACTTTCACTAGAATAAATCATAAAATAATGTATTTTTACAACTTACTATAAATTTTTAACTTAATGGGTAAAGTCATTGCAATCGCAAATCAAAAAGGTGGTGTAGGAAAAACTACTACATCTGTAAATTTAGCTGCTTCTTTAGGAGTGCTTGAAAAAAAAGTACTTTTAATTGATGCCGACCCACAGGCAAACGCGACTTCTGGTTTAGGGATTGATGTAGAGAGTGTAGAAATTGGTACTTACCAAATTTTAGAACACTCTAATACGGTAAAAGAGGCGATCCTAAAAACGAGTTCTCCTAATGTAGATATTGTTTCATCTCATATTGATTTGGTAGCAATTGAAATTGAATTGGTAGACAAGGAGAACCGTGAGTATATGTTGAAAACTATTTTAGGCGATATAGTTGATGAATATGATTATATCCTTATTGACTGCGCTCCTTCATTAGGCTTAATAACTTTAAATGCACTAACAGCAGCAGACTCTGTACTGATCCCTATCCAATGCGAATATTTTGCGCTAGAAGGTTTAGGAAAACTATTAAATACGGTAAAAAGTATTCAAAAAATTCACAATAAAGATTTAGATATTGAAGGCTTATTACTAACCATGTATGATTCTCGCTTACGTCTCTCTAATCAGGTTGTTGAAGAAGTACAGAAACATTTTAACGAAATGGTTTTTGAAACAATCATCCAACGTAATGTTCGTTTAAGTGAAGCTCCTAGTTTTGGAGAAAGTATTATTAGTTATGACGCAAGTAGTAAAGGAGCAAATAACTATTTAAGCTTAGCGGAAGAAATTATTAATAAAAATAAGTAAGCAGAGATATGGCAAAGGCAATGAAAAAGCAAGCATTAGGAAGAGGTTTATCTGCTCTTTTAAAAGACCCTAAACAAGACATAAAATCTGCCTCAGATGAAAATGCAGATAAAGTTGTAGGAAATATTATTGATTTGGATATTGATGCTATTGAAGTAAACCCTTTCCAACCCCGATCAACTTTTAAAGAAGAAGCGCTACAAGAATTAGCTACTTCCATAAAAGAATTAGGAATTATTCAACCCATTACAGTACGTAAAACTGGAGTTAATAAATTTCAATTAATATCTGGAGAGCGTCGTCTTAGAGCTTCAAAAATTGCTGGGGTAAAAACCATTCCTGCTTTTGTACGTTTAGCTAACGATCAAGAGTCGTTAGAAATGGCTTTAGTAGAAAATATACAACGTCAGGATTTAGATCCTATTGAAGTTGCTTTATCATACCAACGCTTGATTGACGAAATCAATCTTACACAGGAACAAATGAGTGATCGTGTAGGAAAAAAACGCTCCACGATTGCAAATTACTTGCGTTTATTAAAGCTAGACCCTATCATTCAAACAGGAATGAAAGACGGTTTTATATCTATGGGACATGGAAGAGCTATTATTAACATTTCTGATCTGTCCGATCAACTAGATATTTACGAACAAATTTTAACCAAAAAACTTTCGGTTAGAGATACCGAAAAACTTGTTCAACAATATAAATCAACAAATACAACTGAGCCAACTCAACCAAGTGATACCTCCGAATATCTAAAAAAAAGCATTCAAAACTTTTCTGAATTCTTTGGAGCTAAAATTGGTGTAAATGTCGGTAAATCTGGAAAAGGGAAAATAACCATTCCCTTTTCTTCAGAGGAAGATTTTAATAGAATTAAAAAACTTTTAGATCGTGAGAAATAATTTTTTAATCTCTTTAATTTTTATATTTATTTCTGTGTACGCATTTGGACAACAAATGGGCGAACGCAAAATAAACACTAAGGATTCTATTGCTATAAAAAAGATTAGCATTGACCCGCTATCCCCTGCTAAAGCTGCATTTTATTCTGCGGTACTCCCAGGGTTAGGCCAAGCTTTTAATAAACAATATTGGAAAATCCCTGTTATATATGCGGGTTTAGGAACCGGTATAACGATATACTCATGGCAACACAAACAATACAATCGCTATAGAGATGCCTATAAAAGAAGAGTTCTTGGATTTACCGATGATGAATTCCCTGCGCTAACTGACGATACAATACTTGATGCTCAAAAATATCATAAAAAAAACAGAGACTTAGCGTTACTAGGGACTGTTTTGTTTTATATTTTAAACATTGTGGAAGCAAATGTTTCAGCACATTTAGCACAGTTTAATGTAAGTGAAGACCTTACTCTAAACCCTAGTATTTACCAGGATGAATTCTCATACCAACCAAAAGTAGGATTAACACTTAACTACAAATTTTAATGAAAATTGCATTATTAGGTTACGGGAAAATGGGAAAAGTCATTGAACGTATCGCATTAGAACGAGGACATAGTATTGTATTTAAATTAGGAAGAAAAACTGCCGAAATTGATTTATCAAATGCTGATGTTGCTATAGATTTTAGTGTTCCAACAGCTGCTGTTACAAATATTTCTGCTTGCTTTAACAATAACGTCCCTGTAATTTCAGGAACTACTGGATGGCTTGAAGAATATGGCCAAATGGTAGATTTATGCAACAAAAAAGAGGGCGCGTTTATTTATGGATCAAATTTTAGTTTAGGAGTAAACGTTTTTTTTGAGTTAAACAATTATTTAGCGCGAATGATGAACAACTTAAAGCAGTACAATGTAAACCTTGAAGAGATTCACCATACTCAAAAATTAGACGCCCCAAGTGGTACAGCTATTTCATTAGCCGAAGGAATCATTAACAATTCTGACAATACCGGATGGAAACTAGACGAGGTTGCTAATACTAACGAAATTCCTATTACAGCTAAAAGAGTACCAGATGTCCCGGGCACGCACACTATTGGTTACTCAAGTGAAGTTGATAGCATTACAATTGAACATATTGCTCACAACAGAGATGGTTTTGCGCTTGGAGCCGTGATTGCTGCTGAATGGATTATAAATAAAAAAGGCGTTTTTACCATGAAGGACGTTCTTGGATTATAAATGTTAATTCATTCTTAATAACGTAACAAACAAATACACCAACATACTAATACTTTAATTATTGGATAATTGAATTTTTAAATTAAAACTTATGACACTAACACAATGGTTTATCTTTTTCCTACTTATTCAAGTAGTACACGGATTAAGTACTTGGAAATTATATATTAAAGCAGGTAGACACGCATGGGAAGCATTTGTACCTGTTTACAATGCTATTGTATTAATGCAAATTATCAACAGACCAAAATGGTGGACTGCCCTATTATTTGTTCCTATAATTAACTTAATTATGTTTCCTGTTGTTTGGGTAGAAACGTGTAGAAGTTTTGGGAAAAATACGTACATCGATACCGCTTTAGCAGTTTTAAGCTGTGGTTCTTATGTTGCTTACCTTAATTACACACAGGACTTAACACACATAAAAGACAGAAGTATAGACCCTAAAAGTAGCTCTGGAGAATGGACAAGTTCTATTTTATTTGCTATTGTAGCCGCTACTATTGTACATACCTATTTCATGCAACCTTTTGTGATTCCAACCTCTTCTTTAGAAAAAACCTTATTAAAAGGAGATTTCCTATTGGTAAGTAAATTTCACTATGGAGCTCGTTTACCTATGACTGCTGTTTCAGCTCCAATGGTTCATGATACGCTGCCGAAATTTAACGTCCCTTCATACTTGAAGAAACCGCAAATACCGTATTTACGCATTCCTGGTTTTCAAAAAATTAAACGTAATGACATTGTTGTTTTCAACTGGCCGGCAGATACATTATTTAATATGTATATAAAAGCGGATAAAAAATACGAAAAACCAATTGATAAAAAAACAAACTATGTAAAACGTTGCGTTGGTATTGCTGGCGATTCTTTAGAAGTTAGAGATGGTTATGTGTTTATTAATGGTAAGAAAACTGTTTTACCAGATAGGGCTAAAACACAGTTTTATTATACAGTTATCTCAAAGAATATTTTATCTGCTAAATATTTAAAAGAAGAAATAGGAACTACAGAATATAATCGGTTTTATAAAATTGGTAAAACTGAATCTCAACGATATAACCTAGGAAAACTCAAACCCTTCCCTACCGATTCAACAAGTTATATAGTTGAATTACCAGGCCAGTTAAACCTAATAGCAAATAAAGACTTTAGAGCTACCGATAGATATTCCATAAACATGTCGAACGAAGAGCAAGAAAAGCTAGGAAAAAACCCAAGTATTGTTTCCATTGTAAGAAATATTAAACCTAAAGGAGAAAAAGACAACAGTACTATATTCCCGAGTAATAAGGACGGAATTTGGAATGGCGATAATTTTGGCCCTATTTACATTCCTGAAGCTGGAAAAACAATTGAATTAAACAAAGAAGTATTACCATTATACAAAGCTATTATTACTGATTATGAAGGAAATAAATTAAATACTGATGGTGACGTTATTTATATTAACGGAAAAACAACAACTACGTACACTTTTAAACAAGATTACTATTGGATGATGGGAGATAACCGTCATAATTCATTAGACGCAAGATATTGGGGTTATGTTCCTTTTGATCATGTGGTAGGGAAACCTGTGTTTGTATGGATGAGTATTAGTGGTGTAGAATTAGGCTTAGGAAACTTTAAAAACTGGGTCTTAAATAAAGATCGTATTTTCACAACTGTTGGAGGAAGTGGAAAACCAGTTTCTTATTTACCCTATTTCTTAGTGTTATTATTGCTTTGGCAAGGATATAAATTTTATAAGAAAAAGAAAAAAGCTAAAGACGAGTAAAAATTGTTAATTTGACTATCTATTAATTCGTATGTACATCTATTCATTTGAAAAGTTATCTGTTTGGATTGAAGCTAAAGATTTAGCTAAAACTATTTATAGTCTTAGTAAAAAATTTCCTTCAGATGAGAAATTTGGATTAACGTCTCAATTAAAAAGAGCATCTATATCAATATGCTCAAATATTGCAGAGGGTTCTGCGAGGAATACAGGTAAAGACAAAGCTCATTTTACAACCATGGCATTTAGTTCTACTGTAGAAGTACTAAATCAGTTAATTTTATACTATGAGTTAAGTTTTATTACTGAAACAGAATACAACAATATTCGAAAAGCAATTAGAGAGCATCACTAATAAACTTAATGCGTTAAGAAAACACCAAATCAACAGTTAAACGTATCAACAAATGAACGTATTAATCCATCCTACATACTTCCCTGCAATTGCTCACTTTGTAGCTATTGCAAAGGCAGAAACAGTATACCTTGAAGCTACGGATAATTTCCAAAAGCAAACCTACCGTAACAGAATGTTTATTTATGGTGCAAATGGTAAGTTATTACTGAACATCCCTACAAAACACAATAAGAAAGTAACTAAAACTACGTATAAAAACATTGAAATTGAAAACATTGAAGATTGGCAAAAACAACATTGGAAATCGATAGTTTCTGCTTATAAATCCTCTCCATTTTTTGAATTTTATGAAGATGAATTTAAGGATTTATTTATCACCCCTCAAACATCATTATATCAATTAAACATAGCTATTTATAAAATAGTTTGTGATTGTTTAGCGTTAGATGTTAACCTGAAATTCACGGAGTCTTATGTAAAAGAAGGACAAAATAATGATTGTATTGACTTAAGAACATTAGTGAATGCAAAAAAAAATATAGCACCACAATTTGAAAGATACACCCAAGTATTTGGAGATAAGCACGGATATATCAACAACCTAAGTATTTTAGATTTACTTTTTAACGAAGGTCCAAATACCTTAAATTACTTGGAGTCACAAGATTCTTTCTGGTAATGCAAGCATTCATACATTACTTCCTCCATCTTGGAGCTCCGCTGTTAATTGCTTATTTTTTTTTCAGGAAAGACTGGAGGATAACTTACTTGATTTTTGTGCTTTCAATGTTAGTAGATTTAGATCATTTATTGGCAAACCCATTTTTTGACCCCAACAGGTGTAGCATCAATTTTCACCCATTACATACTTACTGCGCAATGGCTATATATTGCTTGCTTTTAATTCCGAAGAAAACCAGAGTTATCGCTTTTGCATTACTCTTTCATATGCTTACGGATTGGGCAGATTGCTACATGACACTAAATAATTGGTAAGTATCCTAATATTATCAAAAAAACTATCTTGATCTTAAACTAACCTATTATGATCAAGAACATTACTATTACAGTATTCTTATTTTTCGTGAATTTCTGTTTTGCCCAAACAACTATTGAAGGACAATTTTATGATAACACTACAAAAACTCCTTTAGAATCAGTAAGCATTTATATTGAAAACACACGTTACGGAACCGTTACCAATGGCGAAGGAAAATATAAGTTTAGTTTTAACGCAGAAAACCCAAGAATTACCTTTAGTTATTTAGGATATAAAACTATAGTACTGAATAGTTCAGAAATTCCGAGCGAAATTTTCTTATCGGAACATGAAAATGTTTTGGAAGAAGTTTTAATAACCAATAATAGCGTTAGTGGAATTTTAAAAGATGTTTTAAAATCGACTAAAAGAGCATTGAAAAAACCATTCCTATAAGAAACATACAATAGAGAGTTTTCAAAAATAAATGGAGAATATAATCACTTTGCCGACGGAATACTTGAATACCATATTAGAAGTAATGGCAAAAAGATAAGGTCCGATACCTATTTAAAACAAAGCAGAGCTTTAACACTAAAAGATACAACTGAGGTAACTGAATTTATGCCTACTAAATACGATGTAAGAGATCAAATTAAAGAAGGTTTTGGTGATTATGCAATACTAATATATATATAAAAGAGAGTATAAATATGAATTTGTATTAAAGACTAAAACCTATAACGACAGCTTAACACATAACATTATTGAGTTTAAACTAAAGACAACATTCTAAACGAAAATTACGACGGTAAGCATATGAGCGGTAACTTTTTATTTAAAGGAAAAGTAGTTTATGACAATACTACCAAACTTATATTAGAAATAGACTTAAAAAAAACGCCCAACACCGATGCAGATGCTTTGTATATGAAAAACTTTATTATCACTTTTAAATACTTTGATATAAGACAAAAAGCTAGTTATAGAATTGATGGAGATCATTATATTTTAGTGTATAAAAAAGAATACCATAAGCTACATTTATACAAAGCGCTAGGGAAAGAATACGATACTGAATACGAATTCTACACCAGTTTAAACACTTTATCATACACCGAGTTTAACGGTAAGTTAGACCGAAATAAACGATATAGAAACACAACATTTTATAAAAATGAAAATCAAAACACCTATGAATTCTGGAACAACAATGCTATTTTAAGTACTGAAGAAGAGGAAGATTTCATCAATTCAATAAAAAAATAACTTACCAGGAAATAGTAGCCTTAATTGGATAGTGGTCTGAATATTTATCCTTAATATTTGAAAATTCTGCAACACCCATATTTTCATCAACAAGTATAAAATCTATCCGTAATGGGAAAAATTTAAAATCGAATGTTTTCCCAAAGCCACTTCCTGATAGCTCAAACGCATCTTGATACCCTTCATTTTTGAATTGCTTATAGATATAGGAATAGGCCGTATTATTAAAATCGCCTAAAACAATTTTTTTATGCACACACTTTTTTTGATGCTTTAAAATTAATTCCGCTTGCTGCTGCTGCATTTCAAAACGTTCCCCTATTCGCTTTACCAAACGTTCTGTATTTTGCTCAGAAAGCTTTTTTACGTCAGGGTTTATATGTAACGATTCAAAGTGTACATTATAAATACGTATCGTATCAGAGTCCTTTAAAACATCTACATAAACAGCTTTATTTTCAGTATCTTTAAATTCAATATCTCCAGAATTGACAATTTTATATTTTGAAAAAATCGCTTGACCATACTTAGTCTTACCTCCTGAAAGGCTTTCGTATTTATATGGGTAAGTAGGTAAACTAAAATTTTTATGCGGATGATATTCTTGAAAGACAACTACATCAGTAGCTTCACCAATCACTAACTGCTGAATATCGTTTTCTATATTTGGCGCATCAATCCAATTATAAATATTAAACAGCCGTACATTATAACTCATTACCGACAAACTAGTATCAGTGTTTTTCGCTACTGAAGAAAATTTATACAAGGTACCTATACTATCATATCCTAAAAGTAAAACAACCAAGGATAGTAACAATTGTCTTTTAACTTTGAGTAACCAATACAAACAGAAAACAACATTTAACACCAATAATACAGGCACAGATAAGCTCAATACAGAAAGTACGGATACAGTTTTTGGCGCAATAAAAGGCAATACATACCCCAACAGCAATACAACCGCTACAATACCATTGAGCAGGTAAATTAATTTATCTATAAAATTTAATTTTTTCAATTTTCTCCTTTTTGTCTTTTGTCTTTTGTCTTTTCAAAAAAGGTTTTTTGCTCTTTTTTGAACCCCCTATTCCTTTCCTGACTGAAACAAAAAGGCTTTCTCTTCTTTAGAAAGACTCTCGTAGCCACTTTTACTTATTTTATCTAAAATAGCATCCGTTTGTTCTTGTTTAATCCTCTTTTTCTGATGAACCGTTTTATCCGAAGTTCGACGTTCTGATTTCGTTTTATGTACTGTTTTTAATTTTGATTTGTTTTTAAAAGAAAACCACGATGCAATTGTATCCATCATTTTCCCAAAACCATTACCTATATCATTTCCTTTTTTTAATTGGGTAGCGTATAAATACCCTAACAACGCTCCTCCAAGATGCGCGATATGACCTCCAGAATTTCCATAAGGAATTTGTACTAAATCAAGAACGACAAAAACCGCTCCTAATTGCCAAAGCTTCACTTTAAACGTAAATACTGCTACTTCCATTTGTGGTAAAGAAGCACATATAAATATCAAAACCGCCATTACTGATGCTGATGCTCCTACCAAAAAACCCTTTTGATTATTAAATACTGGGAATAAATTATAGGATAACAAGAATAACACTCCTCCAACCAAAGCGCCTAATAAATAGGTGTTTAAAAATAGTTTTGCACTAAAGCGAGAAAAAAATAATTTAGACACATAATACAACATTACCATATTCATTGCAAAATGTAGTAGCCCTTGGTGCAAAAAAGAATACGTGAGTATAGACCATGGCTTACTAATAAAAGTAGCTCCTTCTTTAGACAAAACAAACCAATCAAATAAAAAATTAGTTTTAAATAAGAAGGAAGTTAAACCAAATAGAATAAATACAACCAAGTTGATTGCAATAAGTTTTTCAGCTATGCTTAGTGTTTTGTATTTATGTAATAGTTCTTTCTTATTCATTAATTCCAACGGTTTTTATTAAACTGTGTTTTTTTCCAATACAACATCATTAATAATCCAATTAACGCACCTCCAATATGAGCCCAATAAGCAGTATTATTAGGACTAAAAACAGAAATCCCTGTTAATCCTGAAAATATATCCAGACCAATCAATACTGGTATAAAATATTTTGCTTTTACAGGAACTGGAAAAAACAATAGCATCAACTCAGCATTGGGAAACAACACTCCATAAGCTACTAAAAGTCCCATAATAGCCCCAGAAGCACCTACTGCTGGCGTATTAAACACACCGTAAAAAGTGTTCAATGAATCTTGACTTACATACTTTAAAATTGACGTATTATAGCTTCCTGTTTCCAATATAGTTGAAATATCCGTTGCGGATAATCCTGCTGTAATTAAATTATCATATACATTCTGAAATTGTAAATAATTAGCCAAAGTATAAATTAAACTTGCCCCAATTCCTGCTGTAAAATAAAAAAACAAAAATTTATTTCTTCCCCACATTTGTTCAATAGCACTACCAAACATCCATAATGCCAACATGTTAAACAATATATGATTTATATCGGCATGCATAAACATCGTAGACACAAACTGCCAAGGTTTAAACAATTCATTTTCTATAAAAAATAAGCCTAAATGTTCTGTTAAGTTTATACCACTTTTAGCCACTACAAATGTCCCTATAAAGAACAATACATTAATAATTACTAAATGCTTTACGGTATCTGTTATTTTAATCATTACAATAATTTTTTATCAAAATCGTTTGTACTATAGGTTATAAATATTGGTTTATTTATCGGAGATACTGTCGGTTCCTTACACGCAAACAATCTATTTACAATATCTTCTTGCTCTTGAGAGCTTAATGATTTACCACTTTTTAGGGCAATACTTTTTGCCATTGACTTGGCTACTAAATTTGCATGAAGTCCATTATCCTCGGCATCATTACTCATGCTTGATAATAAATCGTGAATAATAATTGAAGCCTTACTATCTTCTATCGCAGCAGGAATACCACTAACCTCAATTTCTTCATCGCTTACATTTGAAAACACAAAGCCTGTATTTTCCAGCACTTCTTTTACTTCATTAAAATGCGATAGTTCATCTTTGGTAATACTCACATGAACTGGAAATAACAATTGCTGACTTACCGCTTGATTTATTGTTATATGTTGTAAAAACTCTTCAAATAAAATACGCTCATGCGCTCGGTGTTGATGAATTACTACTACTCCTGATTTAATTTTACTAATAATATATTTATTTTGTACCTGAAGTGTTATATGTTCTTGCACAACATCGGTATCCTCAAAAAAGGAACCAGTAACTTCTTCCGATTCAAACTCCATCATTGAAATATCCGTAGCTTCTGATGTCATTTTAGACTCCAACCCAACATACAATCCTTCCCAATCGTCGCTGTTTTTTTTAGGAACATGCACTGAACTGAAAGGAGTTGAGGACGGCACTCGAGAAGCTGTTTTTTCATCAGAAAATGGATTAAAACTTCTATCTACTTCAATAGTTGGCGTACCCACTTTTTTATTTTTATACTCATAGGGCGTATCCATACTTGCGTCACGTTGAAAATCCAATACTGGCGCTATCTGAAATTGCCCTAAACTGTGTTTTATAGTCGATTTAATAATGGCATATAAGTCATGTTCATTATCAAACTTAATTTCTGTTTTTGTAGGATGTATATTGATATCAATCGTTTTCGGGTCAACCTTTAAATACAAAAAATACCCTGGGTAAGCCCTGTCTTTCAATAAACCCTCAAATGCAGAAGATATAGCATGGTTTAAGTAAGAACTTTTAATGAATCGGTCATTCACAAAAAAGAACTGTTCCTTACTACTTTTTTTAGAAAACTCTGGTTTTACTACAAAGCCCGTAATATTTACTATTTCTGTCCCCTCGTTTACAGGAACTAATTTTTCATTTGTTTTAACCCCAAATACATTTACAATACGTTGCCTATGGTTAGCCGCTGGTAAAATAAACATCTCATTTCCGTTATTATAGAAGCTGAATGCAATATCAGGATGTACTAATGCTACACGTTGAAATTCATCAACTACATGTCGCATTTCTACTTGATCAGACTTTAAAAAATTTCGTCGAGCAGGAATATTAAAAAACAAATTCTTTACCGCAATAGATGTTCCCTTTGGAGTTACTACTACATCTTGTTCAGTAATTTTACTACCTTCTATTTTAAGTACAGTTCCTAATTCATCGGCATCACGCTTTGTTTTCATTTCAACATGAGCAATGGCAGCGATTGAAGCCAAAGCTTCTCCTCTAAACCCCTTGGTATCTAGCTGAAATAAATCTTCGGCAGAGGATATTTTTGATGTTGCATGGCGCTCAAATGACAAACGTGCATCTGTGACACTCATACCGTTACCATTATCAATAACCTGTACTAATGTTTTACCTGCATCTTTTATGATTAATTGTATTGAAGTTGCTTTAGCATCAATTGCGTTCTCTAGTAATTCTTTTACTACAGATGCTGGTCGTTGCACAACTTCACCTGCTGCTATTTGATTGGCAACATGGTCTGGCAATAACTGAATGATATCTGACATTAAAAAAGTTTGATGTTATATTTATCTAAAACAAGAGCAGCGACTACAACTAACAATATAAAAATTACAATCAACCTGACTTTTGATTGTTTTTGATCTGTTTGTTTAGCTTCTACTTTCCAATCGTTTTTAAAAGACGACCTTCGTTTAAAACTTCCTTTAATAGAAGTAGCGTCTTTTGCTCCATGATGTTTTTCATGCAAACGCTCCAAACGTTCTTTTCGTTCGTCATAATACCGAGGTTTATATCCGAATGATTTGTTTTTGTTTTGCTTGAAAAGTGTTGGGAGTCTCATAATTGATTGCTATTGTAGTATATCAAAAATAATCAATTACCGTATATATACCGCAGAATGAATGCTAATTTTTGTTAACATAAATTCATAAAAACAACAAAGCTGGTTTTATAAAAAACCAGCTTTGTATATTGAATTACTAAAACAGTACTTTAATACTTACTTAAAGTAGCCATTTTAATTGCTGCTACTGCAGCTTCTGTTCCTTTATTTCCGTGAATTCCACCTGATCTATCAATAGCTTGTTGCATATCATTATCGGTCAATACACAAAAAATTACAGGCACATCACCATGAATATTTAAATCCATTATTCCTTGAGCAGTTCCACTACATACAAAATCGAAATGTTTTGTCTCTCCTTGTATGACGCTTCCTATCGCAATTACCGCGTCAACATCTTGTGTTTGTAGCATGTGTTTACTCCCAAAAGGCAATTCAAAAGTACCTGGAACATCCCAGATAACAATATTATCTTCAGCTACTCCATTTTCCAATAAAGTGTCTAAAGCTCCTTTTTTTAATCCTTGCGTAATATTCGGATTCCACTCTGAAACAACAATCCCAAATCGAAAATTTTTCGCATTTGGGATTGTGTTTTTATCATAAATCGATAAATTCTTATGTATTGTTGCCATTATTATTTCGCTTGCGCTTTACCTAATAAAGCATCTACTTTTCCTGCTTCTAATGAAGTAGCAAATTCTTCTTTTATTCTTGTTAAATATTTAACAGCAACATCATTTTTCCCTAAATCTAAAGCTACTACTGAAGCTTTGAACAAAAATTTAGGTGTTGTGTATTCGTTAGTTGCAGTTTGTAACGCTTTCTCATAGTGCCCTAAAGCATCTTCCAATTGGTTCAACTGCACAAATGCATCAGCAACACCACCTTTAGCATTTGCTGCTAAAATTTCGTCATCAGAACTAAATTCATCTAAATAGGTGACTGCATTTTTGTAGTCATTCATATTTAAATATGCCATCCCAGCAGTATAGTTTGCTAAGTTAGCAGCTTTTGTTCCGCTGTAGTCACTAATTACATCTAACAATCCTAATTTACCTTCACCACCATTTAAGGCCAAGTTAAATAATGAATCCTTAGCTGTACCCGTAGCGTTAACCGCCTGAGTAAAGTATGATTGAGCCTTGTACACATCATTTGATGCTTCTGCTTCTTTTGGTTCAGTAACAAATTTCCCAAATGCCATATACGCTAATACCCCTAAAGCTATAACTCCAACGATACCGAAAATATATTTTTGATTATCAGCAACCCACTCCTCAGCTTTATTAGCTCCGTCATCTAATGTATTAAAAACATCTTCAGTGGTACTTTCACCTTCAACGTATCCTTCTACCTCATTAGTAAGTTCGTTGTTTACAACCTCTTCAACCTTTTCTTTTGGTTTTCTATATCCTCTTTTCTTATATGTAGCCATAATCTAATATTGTATGTCGAGCAAAAATATAATTTTTCTTTTAATATTAACGTTATTGTTTTGATATTTTTCAATAATTTGCAAACCTCTTATTTACATAACTCCTATAGCACATTTTTACAATGATTTTACAGCGTATATCTTTAGTAAATTATAAAAATTTTGAAGCCATTTCATTTGACTTCAATGATAAGATAAATTGCTTTGTTGGCAACAATGGCGTAGGAAAAACAAATGTATTGGATGCAATTTACCATCTATCATACGGGAAAAGTTATTTTAATCCTATCGCATCACAAAACATCAATCACAATGCTGATTTTTTTGTTGTGGATGGTGAATATAAAAAATCGGATAGGAATGAAAAAATAATCATCAGCCTAAAAAAGAGTCAAAAAAAAATTATTAAACGCAATGGTAAAGCATATGATCGGTTTTCTGATCATGTCGGTTTTTTACCATTAGTGATCATTTCTCCAGCTGATAATGACTTAATTAGCGAAGGAAGTGAAACTAGGCGAAAGTTTTTAGATAGTATTATTTCACAATCAAATAAAAACTACCTAACCACACTTATTAAATACAATAAAACGCTGTTGCAGCGTAACTCCTTATTAAAATATTTTGCTTTTAATAACACTTTTAATGCGGACACACTTGCTGTTTATAACGAACAACTTTCCGAATTTGGACAATTAATTTTTAAAACTAGATCCGAATTTGTTGCTACCTTTATCCCTATTTTTTTAGAAAAATATAAAGCTCTTAGTAACAACAATGAAGAAGTAACATTAAAATATAAGAGTCAGCTCGAAAATAATTTATTTATTGAATTACTAGGTGAAAACCTTCAAAAGGACAAAGTATTACAATACACCTCTGTTGGAACACATAAAGATGATTTGGTTTTTGGAATTTCTGAGCATCCCATTAAAAAGTTCGGGAGTCAAGGGCAACAAAAATCATTTTTAATCGCCTTAAAATTAGCACAATTTGAGTTTCTAAAACAACAGTCAAAAATAAAACCTATCTTATTATTAGATGATATTTTTGACAAACTAGACGAATCACGAGTTAGTCAATTAATCACATTAGTTAACAAGGATGAGTTTGGACAGATATTTATTTCTGACACACACGCTGATCGGACAGAAGATATTATAAAAAAAACAAATAAAAGCTACCAACTTTTTAAATTATAACACATGAAGTATTTTATACCTATTCTCCTCTTTATATTTATCAGTTGTACCGATCAAGTCACACAGCAAGATGTACAACACCTTAATGGCTATTGGGATATCGAAAAAGTAGCCACTGTTGATGAAAAAATGACGAAATACAGAGCCAACAGCACTATTGATTACTATTTTATAAATGATGATAACGAAGGGTTTCGAAAAAAAACAACGCTTGATTTTAGCGGAACTTACAAAACAAATAACATAAAAGATAAAATTGTAATTGAACATAAAAACGGATCTTTTATAATTAAAACAACAACTTCTCTTGACAAATGGGAAGATATTATAGTTAGTTTGAGCCCTGAAAAATTGGTATTAAAAAGCCAAGAAGGAGTTTTATTTTACTATAATAGGCATAAAAAATTCAATAGCAACTAAACATATTTTTGTTTACAGGAAAAAACATTATGGCGAAAAGGAATAAAGAAAACATGAGTATTTCAGATGTATTGAAAGGTTTTATTAAAGAAAACAACTTGGATAAAGGCTTAAATAAAATTGACGCTCAAAATGCGTGGTATGCAGTAATGGGAAGATCTATAGAAGCATATACTGACAGTGTCGAATTAAAAAACAAAACCTTAGTAGTTCGTTTAAGTTCAGCTCCTTTAAGAGAGGAGTTAAGTTATGGGAAATCAAAAATCATCGTTAACATTAACGAGTATTTAAGGCAGGAAATTGTTAAAGAATTAATTTTAGCTTAAGTTAAAATTGTTCATAAAAAAAGGTCTAAAGAAATTTCTTTAGACCTTTTTTTATGATATGTATGAAATGAATTTCTTAGAACATTTCTCTTCCAGAAAAATGAAAATCACCTTCAATAGCAGCGTTTTCATCACTATCAGAACCATGTACTGCATTTTCTCCAATAGAAGTTGCGTATAATTTTCTGATTGTTCCTTCAGCAGCTTCAGCTGGATTTGTAGCTCCAATTAAAGTTCTAAAATCTTCAACTGCATTATCTTTTTCTAAGATAGCAGCCACAATAGGTCCACGAGTCATGAATTCAACTAATTCTCCAAAAAATGGTCTTTCACTATGTACTGCATAAAATGCTTCAGCATCTGCTTTAGTCATTTGCGTAAGCTTCATTGCTACTATTCTGAATCCTGCAGAATTAATCTTTCCTAAAATCCCTCCGATGTGTCCGTTTTCAACTCCATCAGGCTTAATCATGGTAAATGTTCTATTCGTTGCCATCTTAATATTGTTTTAATTTTTGTGCAAAAGTAGTTATTTTACTTATATCTACAAACATGTTTTTACCAAATAATAAAAGAGCAGTAAAAACTGCTCTTTTATTATTTCTTCTTATAACATTATAGTCATTATTAACGTTTTGTTTGTACTAAACGAAAACCATAAAATTCATATGTATTTCCAGGCAAAGTAGATACTTTATTTGATACTCTACAAAAAGATGCTTTACTATCCCATGATCCTCCTTTTACAATACGTTTTTCTCCTCTTCTAGGTCCTCTATTATCAGAGTCTTGAACCATACCATCTTTAACAGCTTTATTGTGATTTTTGTCATAAAAATCCCAACACCATTCCCATACATTTCCATTCATATCATAAATACCTAACTCATTAGCATATTTTGATCCGTAAGCATGTGGCCTAGCCTCACTGTTAGTTACATTCCATGAATTTAACTCTAAATCGTTGGTCCCAGAATACTTGTATCCTTTTCCTTTTTTTCCACCGTGTGCAGCAAACTCCCATTCTGCTTCTGTTGGCAATCGATATCCGTTTGAATTAAAATCACATACATAACGTGGTCCAACTTTAGAATAAGCTTTATTATATCCTTGCTTCTTACTTAACCAATTGCAAAAGTCAACTGCTTGTTCCCAAGACACATTAGTAATAGGAAAATCATTATTCCATCCCCAAGCTTGTACTTTAGGCATTTTCAGCCTATTTGCATTTGTATATTCTTTCCACTCCCAAACTGTAACTTCAAATTTACTCATGTAAAACTCCTTTACAGAAACTTTACGTTGGGGTTTTTCATCTTTCTCAGCTTGCATGTCTTTTTTATTAGCCCCGAACATGAAAGTACCTGATTCTACCTTTGCCATTTCTGGCCAAACATGATCACCTCCTTGTGCAAATGACAAAGAGACAGACATTACCATTAGCAGAATCGTTTTTAAAAAGTATTTTTTCTTCATTTTTATTTTTTTACAGGTTGAGTTTTATTGGGCACGAAACTAATGTTTTTACAACAAACTTGAAAACATATGTTAATAAATCGTAAAAAACACCTCTCTTTGTTAGTGTATTTAAGGGATAAACTATGCGTATTTTTTTTCGAATACTTATATTCGCACTACTTATGGAGGAAAAAGATATAAAAACAACTAAAAAATTATTACAATCATCTGAAAACATTGTAATTACTTGTCACAAAGGCCCTGATGGAGATGCTATAGGATCATCATTAGCACTATACATATACTTAAAAAAGCAAGGAAAAAATGCAACAGTGATTGTTCCGGATGACTTTCCATTTTTCCTGAAATGGCTACCGGAAAGTGAAGACATTATATTCTATGATGCCAATAAAGAATCTGCTAACACTATTATTAATACAGCAGATTTAATTTTTACCTTAGATTTTAATGCACTGCACCGAACTGGAGACATGCAAGAAGTACTCAGCAATGCTTCTGCTAAATTTATTATGATAGATCATCACCAACAACCTGATGATTATGCCGAAGTAACCTATTCTGATACTTCTATTTGTTCTACATGCCAAATGATATATCATTTTATTGATGCATTGGGAGACATAAATATGATTGACACCGCTATATCAAACTGTATTTATACTGGAATAATGACGGATACAGGTTCATTCCGATTCCGCTCGACAACCAGTACTACACATCGGGTTATTGCTAACTTAATAGACCTAGGAATAGATAACGCAAAAATTCATCAGAATGTATATGATAGCAATTCTTATAATAGATTGCAACTTTTAGGTAAATCATTAACTAACCTTAAGGTTATTCCTGAATTAAATACTGCATACATTAGTTTATCTGCTGATGAACAAAATGAATTCAATGCTCAAAAAGGAGACACCGAAGGTGTTGTTAATTATGCCTTATCATTACAAGGAATAAAACTAGCAGCCATATTTAAAGAAGACCAAAAGAGTAAGTTGATAAAAATATCGTTACGATCAAAAGGAGATTTTTCTGTAAATGAATTTTCTAGAGCTCATTTTAATGGTGGAGGTCATACAAATGCTGCTGGAGGCGCTAGTAAACTTTCTTTAGAAGAAACTCTTCACAAATTTATTAGTATATTACCAAGCTATAAACAAGAGTTAAGTTAATGAAATACCTTTCCCTATTATTATTATTTTTAAGTATTGTAGCTTGTAAAGAACCTATACCTAGAAAACCTGTAACTGTAAAGTCTGGCACATCAAGAGAATATTCTGTTGACGTTGAGCGCACTAAAAAAATACTACAATTAGAAAGTGGTGCCATAACCAAATATGTTAGTAATGACTCCACAAACACTTATATAAATTCGTATAAAGGATTTAAATATTGTTATATCAAAAAAGATACGCTAAACACGTATAAACCTCGTTATGGCGATGGGTTACTATATACTTATTCAGTTACCGACATTCATAACAATACTGTTTACACAACATCAGAAATTGGAAATAAATCATATTATATAGACCAAGAGAGTAAAATCATTGAAGGTTTTCGTCAAGGACTGAAATTAATAAAAGTTGGAGAAAAAATAAAATTTATTTTCCCCTCACAATTAGCTTACGGATATAGAGGTGATGGAAAAAGAATAAATGCCAACCTACCTATTATATGTACTGTAACATTAAAAGAGCTAGTCACAAAAGAATCATTAAACAGAACACTAAACAAATAATCAATACCATGAAATTACTATTTTTATCATTATTTTTTGCAGTAACGGCTTGTAACGGACAATATCCTGATTTAGAAGACGGAATGTATGCTGAATTTAACACGAACAAAGGAAAAATTGTTTGTCAATTAGAATTAGAAAAAACACCTATTACCGTAGCTAACTTTGTTTCTTTAGCAGAAGGAACGAACACAATGGTTTCAGAAGGCTACAAAGGAAAAAAGTATTATGACGGCTTAAAATTCCATAGAGTTATTGCTGACTTCATGATTCAAGGTGGTTGTCCATTAGGAACTGGAAGTGGTGATCCTGGATACAAATTTAAAGATGAATTTGACCCAAGTTTAGTTCATGACAAACCAGGTATTTTATCAATGGCTAATGCAGGTCCTAAAACTAACGGAAGTCAGTTTTTCATTACTCATAAAGCTACACCTCACCTAAACAACAAACATTCTGTTTTTGGACATGTCGTTATTGGCCAAGACATTGTTAATGCAATTGCAGGAAATGACACCATTCAATCGGTAAAAATTATCAGAAAAGGAAGCGCAGCTAAGAAATTTGACGCCGCTAATTTATTCAACAATCACTTTGGAGCAGAAAAAGAAGCACAGGAAAAAGCTAAGGCTGAAATGAATAAAACTATTGACGAAGTTTCAAAAGGATATGAGAAAACAGCAACAGGGTTGCGTTATAAAATAACTAAAACTAACGCAGAAGGAAAGCCTGCCAAAAGAGGAGATAAAGTACAAGTTCACTATACTGGAACTTTATTAGACGGGACTAAATTTGATTCATCGGTAGATAGAGGTCAACCAATTTCTTTCCCTATTGGTACAGGAAGAGTTATTCCAGGTTGGGATGAAGGAATTATGTTATTAAAAGAAGGAGAAAAAGCGCGTTTAGTAATCCCTCCTTACTTAGGATATGGTGAAAGAGGTGCTGGTGGAGCAATTCCTCCAAATGCAATCTTGATTTTTGATGTTGAACTTGTAAAGGTTGGTGAGTAATTTTTATATACATATATACAAAAGCCGCTCAAATGAGCGGCTTTTTTTACGCGATTAAACAAGATGAAAAAAGTCGTTAAAAATTAACACTGATTGACTTAAGCTATATAAAATATTACTTAAACTTCATGTAACTATTTATACCAATTAAAATTAAAAATGCACGATTAAATAGTTTCTTTAAAATTTATTTGTCACTTAAATACAACCGTAGTTAAGGCTATGCTTAGATTTTTAAACTCAACTGAATCTAAAATAATTCAATTCACTTCTTAGTACCTTGAAATTTAATTGGTATTACCGTCAGTTCGAGTGGTTTTCTGATTAATTTTGAGCTCGTACATCACAACCTAATTTGATTCGTCATTTCGACGAAGGAGAAATTACATACTTGAAGGAAGTACTGTATCATATTGTTTACTCGGATGAGATTTCTCCTTCGTCGAAATGACGCAAATTTCAAACTTTTGCCTTTTTACTTCTCCCTCATTATTTTTTCTCTTACCTAAACGCTATTTCTTTTCGTTAAAACCGAGCTACTTCTCGATACAAAATTATTCTACATTGCATTCCAAATAATTTCACTCGAAGTGACGCAACATTTTACTATAACATTGAGTTGAAGTTTTTATTTCATTTGAATAAATCATACCTTAAACTACTTTAAGCTTCTTTTAAATCAGAATAGGCATGAAACAATAAAACCTCGAATTACTTCGAGGTTTTATTATAAGATCAAACTAAGTTTGTTATTTCTTAGGAGTTTCTTTTAATACTTCTAAAAAGAAATTCCAATATTTTTTAGCAGAAGAAATAGATGCTCTTTCATCAGGTGAGTGTGCTCCTTTAATAGTTGGCCCAAAAGAAACCATTTCCATTTCTGGGTAATGAGTTCCTAAAATACCACATTCTAACCCTGCGTGACAAGCAGCTACATTAGCCCCTTCCCCATTAATTTTCTTATAAATTTCAGCTGTTAGTTTTACAATTGAAGAATTCATATTAGGTGTCCAACCTGGATAAGACCCTGATAACTCAACTTCAAAACCACCTAATTCAAAACAAGAAGTTAACTTATTAGCTAAATCATCTTTATTAGAATCTACTGATGAACGAGTCAAACACATTACTGTTGCTTCACCATTAGCTATACTGATTATTGCAATGTTGTTAGATGTTTCTACCAATCCTTCAATGTCCGGACTCATTCTATGCACACCATTTAAAGCCGCATAAATTGACTTTATTGCATTTTCCTGAGCACTAATCTCCATTACTTTCCCTGGTAAAGAGCTAGTAGTAATATTTATTTCTAAGTCAGCTTCTAAGCTTGCATATTCCGCTTTAATACGAGCAACTTCAATAGCTAATTCTTTTTCAAAAGATACAGTATGAATTTTATCCACCGTTAGTGTAGCAAAACTTTCTCTTGGAATTGCATTACGTAAACTTCCTCCTTTTATTGACGAAACACGTAATCCGTATTTTTCATATCCTTTAAACAACAAACGATTCATGAATACATTCGCATTCCCTAAGCCCTTAATGATATCCATTCCTGAATGCCCACCATTTAATCCCTTTATTTCAATCGTATATCCAACTGTTCCTTCAGGAGTATTTTCTTCAGCATATGTTTTAGTAGCAGTAACATCAATACCACCAGCGCAACCTACACCAATTTCATCATCTTCTTCAGTATCTAAATTTAAAAGAATATCACCTTCAAGTAAGCCACCTTTTAAACCGAAAGCTCCGCCCATTCCAGTTTCTTCATCAATAGTAAATAATGCTTCAATAGCAGGATGTTGAATAGTAGTAGATTCTAAAACTGCCATAATTGTAGCAACTCCTAAACCATTATCCGCTCCTAGAGTAGTTCCTTTAGCACGTACCCAGTCACCATCCACATACATTTCTATCCCTTGCGTTTCAAAATCAAAGTCAACATCTGCGTTTTTTTGGTGAACCATATCTAAATGCGATTGTAATACCACCATTTTTCTATCTTCCATACCTGGAGTAGCAGGTTTTTTAACAATAACATTTCCTACAGTGTCAACTACAGTTTCTAATCCTAAATCTTCTCCGAATTTCTTCATAAAAGCAATCACACGTTCTTCTTTTTTAGACGGACGAGGAACAGCATTTAAATCGGCAAATTTACTCCATAAAACCTTTGGTTCTAGCTCTCTAATTTCTTGATTCATTATATTCTGTTTTTATATCCGTCAAAGATAGTAAGTTTTTACTCAAATTGTATTGCTAGATGTTTCCTGATTTATATAAATTCTCTATTTTTATGATCTATAAGTTCGCGCTAGCAAAAACATTAGACAATTTGAATCCTCTTAAAAACAAAAGATTAGCTTTAGCTATACTATTTCCTTTTCAGGTGTTATTTGTTAAGATAATAACTCAATTTCCTGATGCTATTGAAAAATATTATAGTAATGGAATATACCCTATTATTTCAAAGACCCTTCGCTACCTACTTGGATGGCTCCCTTTTTCGGTAGGAGATGTTTTTTATACAATTCTAATTCTATTTGTAATAAGATGGTTTTTTAAAAACTGGAAAGGTTTTTACCAGAAACCTAAACAAACATTTACGAATATTTTCGGGTTCGTTTCCGTTATTTATTTTTCGTTTCATTTTTTATGGGGCTTAAATTATTTGAGAAACCCACTTTATAAAACATTAAATTTAGATAAAGAATACACCACTGAACAGTTAATTCAAGTAACGGAAAAACTAATTACCACAGCAAACGACATTCATTTAAAAGTGGCCCCAAACAATTCTACTAAAGCTACTGTTCCATACAGTAGAGCTCAAATATTTGACAAAACCATTCATGGGTATTCACAACTTGAACAACAATATCCTAATTTAAAATATCAACCCAGAAGTATTAAAAAATCTGTTTGGTCATTACCATTAACATATGCAGGCTATAGCGGTTATTTAAATCCGTTTACTAATGAAGCACAAGTAAATTACCTAATTCCGAAATACCATTTTCCGCTAGTAAGCTGTCACGAAGAGGCACACCAAATAGGATACGCAGCCGAAAACGAAACAAATTTTATAGGCTACTTAGCTTGTATGGAAAATCCTGATGTGTATTTTAACTATGCTGGAGCTACCTTTGCTGTTCGGTATTGCTTAAATGAACTCTACAGAAGAGATGAAAATAAATATGATTATTTAGTTCAGAAATTAAATTTAGGAATTCGAAAAGACTTTCAAGAAAGTCAGCAATTCTGGAGTAGTTATCAAAACCCTATGGAGGTTGTTTTAAAATATGTTTATGATTTATTTTTAAAAAGTAACAACCAACAAAAAGGAATTAAAAGCTATAGTTATGTTGTTGCTTTAATTGTTAATAATGAATTGAAACAGGATTGATGGTTTTTGTTCTAAGCAATAAACAAATCGATATTTCGTAAATTAACTACTTTTTCAGAGAGGTTATTTGTTTTAAATAGAAACGGAATTGATTCGTGTTTTATGAATAGAAAAAGGAAGAATTCATATTGAATATAGTATACATAATACTTCCTGAAAAATAAATACAATTTTAGTATGGGTTACAAATATTAGTCACAATCTAGCAAGACATAAACACTTATTTTTTGTACATTTAGAAGTGACTCTTATTCACAAAAAATTACAGTTACTAAGAACCTTAAGAAATAAAAAAAATGAAAGTTTAAGATAAATATTATTATCCGCAGGAGTACTATTTGGTGTAATTTTAATAATTAGATTACTGTGAAAAACTTGCTGATACTTTCGACTTCCTTAAAAAGGCTAAATTCAAGTCACAAACGCAACTTTTAGTTAAATAATAATTTTTCCATTACAAATATAGAATTTTCATAATTATGCCTTTTCCTAGGTCTGTTATTTAATTTCTACCTCTTTGATTCATTGATCTTTGAGAATAGTAAAAATCACTCCCTTGTGCAAAATATTGTCTAATCAAACCATTTAAATTTTCATTAGATTCTCTTTCCCATGAGTGATATGGATGGGCAAAAAAGTAATCAATACTTAAATTTTCAGCAACCTGTTGATGGCCTGTAAACTCTTTTCCATTATCATCTGTGATAATATACAGATAAGGTTTCCAATCTTCTAATATTTCATTGATAGCTTTGGTAACAACAACTGATTCTTTAGAACTAACCTTTTTAATTTTAAGCATTCCAAAAGATGTATCGTTTATGGTAAGTATGGCTTGATTATGCTTTTTACCTATAATTAAACCTACCTCTAAATCTCAATTCGGTTTCTACCTTCAATAACTTTAGATCATTGTTCTATAACTAATACGATTCTTTATAATCCCTCTAGAATCCTTAGACCCACCTCGTTCCCTATACTTTCTACCCTGTCTCATAAAGTGGGTATACAAATCACCGTTATACTTTTTGTTTTCCCAAATGTGTTGATAAATACGTTCTATGGAAACGGTTTGTTTCTCCTACTTTTTAAGAACTCCTACAATTTTATCAGGGCTATAATCCTCTTTAAGCTAGCTCTTAATTTCTTGTTAAATGTCGATGGTAAAACGTTTATGCTTTGACTTTTCTTTTTGACGTTTAGCATACTTTTTTTGAGCTAACTCATGCTTGTAAACGCCATTTATATTGCCTGAGTTACGCTTAATATCTTTACTAATAAACGCAACTTTTCCATTTACTTATGTTATGGGTATGTATCTTACGGTCTCAAATTGCTAAAAATAAGTTGTATGAAACACATAACTCAAGAGCAAGGATACTCAATTTGTTACATGCTAAAACAAGCTATGACTTAAGTATAGAACTTGGTAACTAATATTACGCATAAAACCTGTTGTCCCAAAAATTATAATTGATCCCCACTTCGTCAAGCTAAGTGTGACAATATTTTTACATAATTCACTTCAGTATAAAGCAAAAAAAATCCTCAACATTCAATGAATGTTGAGGATTAAAGAAGGCGGCGACCTACTCTCCCACATAACTGCAGTACCATCGGCGCTAATGGGCTTAACTTCTCTGTTCGGAAAGGTAAGAGGTGAGCCCCATTGCTATAACCACCTTAAACTGTTAATTGAAAGATTAAATATTTAAGTATTCAATAATTTATAATCATTGAATATTCAATTTTTCAATTATAAAATAAGTTAACATATTGAGATATAAAAAACAACTTGTAAAAAAATTAAGAAAAGAGTTTAACGTCAGCCCCCTAAAAGAGAGCTGACCCGTACATAAGCCTATGGGTTATTAGTATCACTCGGCTATGACATTACTGCCTTTACACCTATGACCTATCAACGTAGTAATCTCCTACGACCCTTTAAAGAAATCTCATCTTGTGGTAGGTTTCGCG